>ODAI013817324.1_pt1 | contig 619625 bp, 509 predicted proteins | sample 1539321 | NCBI WGS metagenome assembly ODAI01 (sample SAMN02144231, study PRJEB22623) | gut metagenome | biome: sheep rumen | host: Ovis aries | place: New Zealand | reverse complement strand
TCGTTTATGCCTGTAATCTTTGAGATGAGGATGGATCCATTCCCTTTTTGATAGAGTTCAAGGACTTTATCCCATTCTTCTTTTGTGTATTTCATATATGAAAATCCCGAAAGTTGTGTCCAACTTTCGGGGTTCACATCAAAGCCGGGGCTTTTGTTCCAAAAATTTGCCGTTTTACTTGTGGACGACCGTGTTCTTGACTACTCCGTTCGAAATCTTCACGCCGTTCCAGACGATAGCATCGCGGATTTCGACTCCCGAAAGTTCGCAGCCCTCGCCGATGGCGACAAACGGACCAATCTTGCAGCCGTGAATCTTCGCACCCTTGCCGATAAAGCAGGGCGGAATGATTTCAACACCAGGAGCGGCCATTTCCTTGGAATTGTCGTTCCTCTTGAGGATATGCGCGTTCGTATCGAGCAAGGTTTCGACAAGGCCACAGTCGAGCCAGCGCGAAACGGGGGCAGTCCTGAACTTGCAGCCCTGCTCGATCATCATTTCGAGCGCATCCGTAAGCTGGAATTCGTTCTTGGTGCGGATATCGTTGTCCATCAAATACTTGAGCGCATCCTTCAGGGCCTTCACGTCCTTGATGTAGTAGATGCCGACAATCGCCTCGTCGCTCACGAATTCCTGCGGTTTTTCGACTAGACGGTCAATCAGGCCGTTCTCGCCCACCACCGCGACACCGAAACGCTTGGGGTCTTCGACCTTGTAGGTGTAGAGGATGTTTTCCTGAGCGCCGTTCAAGATGGAGAGGTCAGCCTCGAAAAGCGTGTCGCCCAAGATAATCAGGAGCGGCTCATCGTCGTTTACGTAAGGAAGCGCAAGGCTAATCGCCTCGCCCAGGCCCTGCGGATTTGACTGGAGCACCGTGCGGACGTTCCCCCATTCGGGTTTAGTCTTTAGGTATTCGTCCATCTTTTCGGCCTTGTAGCCCGTAATAAAGATGGTTTCGGAAGGTTTAAGGCATGAAGCATCCTCGACAATCCAGTCGATGATGGTCTTGCCAGCAAGCGGCAAAAGGCACTTGGGGCGGTCTTCCGTGTAGGGACGAAGGCGGAGTCCATTACCAGCAACAGGCAAAACTATTTTCATAAAAATATCCTTACTTAATTGAACCCTTCTCAAACATACTAGTGAGCAAAGATAGTAATTTGTAGTAAATTTGTCCACAAGAGAACACATTTACCATCCATTGTATGACAAGCACACCCAAAAAATGCAAAAAAGCGTGATTTCGCCGGCACAAATTCCTTTTTTTCGTCCAAAAAAAGGAATTACAACATGGAACGCCGTGTTTATTTCTGACTATATCTTGGCGGGGCGATTTCGGCAAGGTTCGTGCGGAGGAACCTAATACCCTCGGGGGAAGCGGTTGCCGCAACAGCAGCGGCGTCCGTGGCCCTAGGCCCACCATTATTGAGCCAGTTCTTGCATAAGTTCGCCGTAGAAGCCACTGCGAACAGGTCGGGTTCGTTTCCTTGTTGGCTTCGGAGTGGCAGAAACCAAAACCGACACGCCGTTCACCGACGATGGAGTCCAGCGGGAAGCCCCCCCCCCGTTGCCATAATCATAGTCAACCAGGAAATACCCCGGCTTGTCCGAGACAGGCAGGCTAAGCCGAATACCACTGGTGGAAGTTGGAATTGTCGCAGAGGTCATTTGCCTTCTGGATAAAGACACCATCATACATATCTAAACGGCCATCGGGCGTCGGAGCGAACACAAGATTCTTTTGAACCATCCCCGGAGTGTAGTAGACCGGATTGGACCAATCTCCCTTGGCTCCCGTTTTGGAACGGAAATTTCCACAAGTATAATGATAAGGAACGAGGTCGGCATGCCGGTAGGCATCATAATGGAGATAACCCTTCTCAAGAATCATGTCGCCACAACTGGTACTCCCGCCCTTGGTACAATAGTTTCCGTCGCCCGTGCTTACGTATTCCTCGGAGAAATTCTCAAAGTCGGGTGTTCTATCAAGCCCAGGGCAACACAAAAAAGACCTTGCAATTCTTTTTATTCATCATGGCTTAATATAAAATCTACAACATTTTGTAGCATCCCCCTATATTCTGCTTATTTACCCCAAAAAAAAGAAAAACCTCTCCGCTGGGGAGAGGTTTTCGTGGATGATGCAGGGGTCGAACCTGCGACCCGCTGATTAAGAGTCAGCTGCTCTACCAACTGAGCTAATCATCCATAGTCGCTTAGGACGGGGTCAATTATAGAAAAGAAAAAAAGGGCTGTCAAGGGGATTTTTTAGAAAAAAAAGCTAAATTCCACTACATGAGCCTCAATTCGAACCGCGTAGATGCCTACCTGGCGTTTTTGGGGGTGGAACGGAACCTTTCTCCGGCCACCATCCAGAGCTATCAGGAGGATTTGCGGCATTTTGTAGGCTGGCTCGACGAAATCGGGCTCGATCTGAAGGAACTGACCCCCGAAAAGCTGGACGAGTTCCTGACATTCACTGCCGGGCAGGTGGAATACTCCCCCACATCCATCGCGAGGCATTTTTCGAGCCTGCGCGGGTTCCTTAAGTACATGCAGAAGGAGGGCGAATACGACTACAGCACCGAATCGATGCTCGAACGTCCCAAGCTCGGACACTACCTCCCCCAGTACCTCACCCGCGAGGAGGTCGACAGCGTGTTCGAGAGTGCGGCAAACGGCAAGAACCCGCTGAGGGATACGGCGCTTTTCGAACTCATGTACAGCGCGGGGCTACGCATCTCGGAAACGCTCGGAATCAAGCTTTCGCAGTTGGATCTCGATAACGAGTGGCTCATCCCCATCGGGAAGGGCAACAAGCAGCGTCTGGTGCCCCTCGGGAGCAAGGCGAAGGAAAACCTGCGGGCTTGGATCGAAGAAGGCCGCCCCCTCACCCACCCGACTACAGACAACGTTATATTGAATTCCCGCGGCAAGCCCATGACCCGCATGGGAGCCTGGAAAATCGTGCAACAGCACACGGCCCACCTGACCAAGCAGGTGTCGCCCCACACCTTCCGCCACAGCTTTGCTACCCACTGCCTGGAGGCGGGCATGGACCTGCGCGTTCTGCAGGAACTGCTAGGCCACGCCGACATCAGCACCACGCAAATCTATACGCACATCGACAAGGAATTCATCAAGCAGGAACACCGGCTGTTCCACCCGCGCGAGATTGAAGAACGGACTGGCACCCCAAAATAGGGGGTTATATAGTCAAAGTCCCCAAGAAACCGCCATAGACTTCCGGCCAAAAAACTATACTTAGCCTTGTATGGGAAAACAAAGGAGTCTTATATGGGAAAAACTTTTTTCTCTTTTTTCCTTGTGGCTGCTGTCGGAGCCGCAATAACACTTAGCGCCTGCGGCGACGACGATTCCTCCGGCCGTAAGATCATCACCGAAGTCAATTCGATTTACGAACTCGGAACTTGCGGTGAAAGCAACCAGGGCGACACCGTGTATGCCAAGGAGCAGGAGACGGAGTATTTCTGCGACGACAGCAAGTGGCATCGCGTCGAAATCGCAGACACGTCTAGTTCGTCGAGCAGCGTAAAGAAGAGTTCTTCATCGTCGGCAAAAGGCAAAAGCAGTTCGTCGTCCGCTTCGGAGGAAGACCTCAAGAACTTCGCTAAGCTATGCGAAGCTTCGGGCGGCAAGGAAAAGGACGGTATCTGCGTCTGTAGCGAAGAAATCTGCGATGTCGGTTCTGTCTGCAACACCATGACCAAGAAATGCGCGAACCCCATCAGCACAGCCGAAAGCGAATGCGACGACAGCTACAAGAACTCCTGCTCCAACAGCCCCATGGGCATCGGCATTGTCAAGGAATGCATAAAAGGAATCGTCGTGAACCGCTCGTGCGGCACAGTCTCTTGTAACGAAGAGGGCACGGACTGTGGCGAATGCCTCGACGACGTGCAGACCTGTACCGAGGACAAGAAGTTCAAGGCGACGGTCACCCGCTGCGAAAAGGGCAAGAAAATAACTGAAAGTTGTGACGGGAAATCCTGCGACCCGCGCGACAACGGTTGCGGCGAGTGCACGAACTACGAACACACATGCACCAACGATGACGAAGGAAAGGGAACCGTCTACGAGTGTGTTGCAGGCGAAGCCAAGAAGGCCGTTTCCATATGCGGCAACAAGTCGTGCCGTGCCGACAAGGCTATCTGTGGCGAATGTCTTAACGGCGAACTGAGGTGCGACAACGACATCAACAACAACGCCATCATGTACAGGTGCGTCGACGGGCAATGGGAAAGGCTCCATAACAAGTTCGACCCGCTCGACAAGGAGTATTACCAATGCCCCGTCGCTTGTAGAGAAGGCACCGATCCACAGAAGATGGAGAACGAATGCGACACGGATCAATGTTCGAATTGTGATCCCTGCTGGGGTGAGCCAATGGGCGGAGCGCCTTCCAATCCAAACCCCTGCTACAACGAGGAACGTTGCAAACAAATTCTCAAGGACGAAGACCCCGACTACCCGCCGTTCAGGAGTTTCGAGACGAAACAGAAATGGAAGGACCTGATTCCTAGTAAAAAAATGGCAGCGAAAGAAGTTCACGGCTACAACTGGACGAATCACAAACCAGTCTCCGCTCCTGAAGAACGCGTGGAAGATTTTGAATTCGACCTTACTAACGAGACGCGCCGCGTATCGTGCAACGCCCTGGGAACCTACTTCGGCTTATGCCACAACACCCTGCAGACCTGCATCAACAATGTTTACCATGGTGAGGGATTTATGGTGGTCTGCGCTAGCGGCGAACTTGTTGACGCTGATGGCAACAACGACGGTATTGCTTGCGAATGCGAAAAAACAGCTAGCAACGCCAACGGATGTTGCTACACCAGAAGCGCCTGCTTCAAGCAGACCAACTGGTCGAGAGACCGCTGCGCTAAGCCCTCGGGCAACGAAAACGACGATTAATTTCATCGACATTTCAAGCAGAAAGGAACCGCAAGGTTCCTTTTTGCATATTGACGTATTATCCACGACAAACAGCGCAACCCTGGGAATTTATCCCTAAAGGGAATATATGTTTATAATGGATAGCTATGACTTCTAGAATTTTAAAAATTGCGCCTGTGGCCCTTTTGTGCGTGGCCGTGAGTAGCGTTTTCGCCCTTGGCCTTGCCGACGGTGCGGCAAAGTTCCTCGGCAGTACAACTGTCGAAGGGCCTGTCCCTTCTGACTTCGGGACTTATTGGAATCAGATTACCCCAGAAAGGCAATGCACTTGGCGAACCGTCGAACAAACTCGCGGCACCTTCGATTTTTCCGAATGCGACATCCCCTACAACTGGGCAAAAAAGAACAAGGCTACATTCAAATTTCATGCCCTATTATGGGCTTCGGGAAACCCTTCTTGGCTTAGAGACCTTAGTGCGGACGAAACAAAAGAAGCCATTACCGCGTGGTTCGATGCCGTTGCGGAGCGTTATCCGGATCTAGAATACATCAACGTGGTCAGTGAAGCCAGGCGAATCCATTCACAAATAGGCAGCAACAACAAAATTATCGAAGCCCTTGGCGGCGACAACGAAGACTATAAATTCATAACCACCGCATTCAAGATGGCCCGCGAACGCTGGCCCCAAGCAATCCTCATTTACAACGACTACAACACAATCCAGTGGGAAAGAAATGAAGGGATCGACCTAATCAATACGATCAAGAACAACGGGGCCCCAGTTGACGCCTACGGACTTGAAGGCAACGATTTGATTGTGATGGGAACCGGCCCCATGAAATGCTACAATCCAGACTTGCTCAAGAACGCCCTTCAGGAGATTTACGAGAAAACAGAAACGCCTCTACTCATTTCTGAATACAACATCAGCAATGAAATAGACAGTATTCAAAAAAACTGCTTCGCGGAACATATTCCTGTTTTCATGGAAACCGAATATGTAGTAGGAGTCACCCTATGGGGCTATCTCTATGGGCAATCCTTAATGCAATGCATCACAAACCCAGGGATTAACTGTTGCGGCCTCATCAGGGATGGTGAAGACCGCCCGGCAATGACATGGCTCAAGGAATATTTCAATTTCCAGGAAGATACCACCGCAAGGGATTCGACTATTGCCGATTCCACGATTGCAATCGGCAGCAGCCTCCACCTGCAGGCGAATACCCTCCAGGCGTACGACGTATTCGACCTGAACGGCGTCCGACTCGGCCGCCTGCGCGCCTACACCATCGACGACGCCGTTTCAGTGCTCCAGAATACAAGCGACATCAAGGTCCAGGGCGTCTACATGCTCCGCTCCGTGAAGAACGGCACAGTAAAGCAAGTGCGGATTGCACGTTAATTTTTGATTGTTTTTTCTCGGGCTACAAAAGTGCCGTCTTTTCGATTTGTCACATCAGCGATGAGTTTTTTTCGAAACCTAGGTATGTTCCGTCTTTTTTGTACAACATCCCATCGCTGCTCGGCATTATATCTCCATGCGACAGTTCTTCTTTTGCCGCATATAAATCCTTCGTGCTAAAGCGATACAAAGCCATTCTAGAACCTACAGCGTAACACAAATCCATCGCTCCGGCACATGTATGTTTTACATTTTTTTCTTCAAGCATTTTACAGAACTTCTCTAATTCTTCATTTTTCTCCCTCACTAGCGCATACAATTCACTGCAATGAATTCCGTCCTGGGATTTGCAAAAATGCTTGCTAGTCATTCCATCATAAGCAAAAGCATTCATTGTTAGACTTTTTTGGTAAGTAACAGCAATTAAAGTATCCCCATAATTCTCAACTGTTTTCTTCACAATGTCACGCTCCTTTGGGGACAATCCGCAGGGAACCGCAAAACCATTTTCATAACACATTTCAAAGGGAATCAAGGAATCAACCTCATTTCCCCTATAGAAGTGCTTAAGACTCCTTTCAAAAATAGAGGCCAGCAGTAAAGCCATTTCAAAATCTTTGGCGAAATTATTTTCATCGATGCTAACATAGTAACTTTCCGGCACCCAAGTCGAACCTTCTTCTTCTAGGAATCGCTCTATTGAAAACTTCTTGGATACAACCACTTGAGCATAAAGATGATTGCAAGTCTTTCCTTCTTTTGAAGCACAGGTCGCTTCAAGAGAACCATCCTCATTGAGAATTATTTTTGACATTGTCGGAAAGTCTTCAATGACAGATTGCGCGTAGCTTATGGATTGCAGTTTAAAACGAAGTCCCTTCAGAGAGTCTTCACCATTCATTTTCTTCACCACATTCACAAGCAGTGCAGAATCTAAGGAACAAGGATGACGAGTTATGACTCCGTCAACGTCTGAAAAGCAAACCTTATAAGTACATTGCTGTTTTGCACTATCAGACTTTTGCCTTACATTGAGCTTTTCAATATCTTCAAATATTTTACTAATTTCATTACCAAACTCGGCGTTTCTGTCATCAAAAAACTTTTTAAAAAGAACTGAATCTAAAACACTATAAGTCGTAACGGATACAGGCTTTGGGTTCTCATTTGTACCACAGCCAACAAAAACCATCAAAACACCAAGAATTAACATTCTAAAAAACACTTCAGACCTCGAAAAAAAACCTTGAACACCTTACAATTTACTATTTTTGAGCCGTTCAAATTATAAACCAAGGATTAACAATGAGCAAGAATTACAAGATTGCAGTGCTTCCGGGCGACGGTATCGGCCCCGAAGTGATGAAAGAAGCTGTCCGCGTGCTGGACGTGGTTTCCAAGAAGTTCGGCTTCGACGTGAACGCCGAATGGGCAAACGTCGGTGGTGCCGCCTACGACGAAAGCGGTTCCCCGCTGCCGGAAAGCACCCTCAAGCTGGGCGAAGCTTCTGACTGTATTCTTTTCGGTTCCGTGGGTGGCCCGAAGTGGGAACACCTCCCCCCGAACCTGCAGCCGGAACGCGGTGCCCTCCTCCCGCTCCGTAAGCACTTCAAGCTTTTCTGCAACCTCCGCCCGGCCCGCGTCTACAAGGAACTCGCAGGCGCTTGCCCGCTCCGTGCCGACATCGTGGGTGACGGTTTCAACATCCTCACCGTCCGCGAACTGACGGGTGACGTTTACTTTGGCCAGCCGAAGGGCCGCGAAGGCGTTCCGGGCTCCAAGGAAGAAATCGGTTTCGACACCATGAAGTACAGCCGCTACGAAGTCGAACGCATTGCCCGCTTCGCCTTTGACGCCGCCATGCTCCGCAACAAGAAGGTCGCCAGCATCGACAAGGCCAACGTGCTCACCACGAGCGTGCTCTGGCGCGAAGTCGTGAACGAAGTCATCAAGGACTACCCGGAACTGACTCTCGAACACCTCTACGTGGACAATGCCGCCATGCAGCTCCTGAAGCGCCCGCGTGAATTCGACGTGCTCCTCTGCCCGAACCTCTTCGGCGACATCCTCACCGACGAATGCGCCATGCTCACCGGTTCCATGGGCCTCCTCCCGTCCGCTTCTATCGCCGAAGGTTCCTTCGGTCTGTACGAACCGGCCGGTGGTTCCGCTCCGGACATCGCAGGCAAGGGTATCGCTAACCCGCTCGCACAGATTCTCTCCGTGGCTTTGATGCTTCGCTACACCTTCAAGGAAGAAGAAGCGGCCAAGGCTATCGAAGCTGCCTGCGAAAAGGTCATCGCCCAGGGCTTCCGCACTGGCGACATCTACCAGGAAGGCTGCACCAAGGTGGGCACCACTGGCATGGGTGATGCTATCATTGCAGCCCTGAAGTAATTAATTGTCGCGGTCGTCGAAGGCCTGAGCATCCTCGGGTTCCTCGACGGTCCACTCTCGAATGTGGTCGGCCAGTTCTTTCTGGCCGGCCTTTTCTAGTTCATCCGAAATTCCGTTCAGGACTTCTGCATCCTCTGCAGGCAAGTCCTTCTCGTACATGTCGATATACTTTTCGAGAAGCGCGTAGCGCTTCATGCCGAGAAGCAACTGCATGAATTCGGTATCGACATTGCCGCCGCTGCGGAAGCTGGAATGTTCGCTGAGGAGCGTATCGGCCTGTTTTTCATCAACCAGCTGGCAAAGGCGAGCTAGGTTGATGACCTTCGGGAATTTTTCGTACAAAAGATTTGCAATCTTGAGGCAATCGGACTTGCGGCCTTCCTTGTCGGCAATAGCCGCCATGAGGTCGAGATAGGCTTCTTCGTCTTCGGCACCGGGGTCGCGCACGTCGCCGAGCCACTGCTTAGCAAGCTCGATGTTGCCTGCGACAAAGTACTCGTTCGCGATATCGATTAGCGTCGCGTTGCTCTTGTCCGGGTCCTTGAGGAGGGCGGCCTTCGTATAGCGTTCGCAATCGCCGAGCGCATCTGCCATGTCGGTAATGGCATCGATGATGTCTTCGCGGTTCTGGAGTTCGACCTCCGTAACCGTCGCGATAAGTTCATCAATGAGCGCCTTCGCGCGTTCGTCAGGCAGGACTTCGTTTAGGGAGAGGAAAACGACGGAACGGCCTTCCCCACCCACGTGACGGAGCGCCAGGTCGTGAATCAGGTCGGCAATGTAGTCCTTGTCATCGTACTGGCTTGCAAGTTCCACGAAGAAGGTTCCCGCGTCGTAGAAGAGGCTTTCCCAGTCGTCGCGTTCCTCGTCGTCTGCCTTGAACGAGAGAAAGTCCGTGCGGAGCGTCCAGGCAAGCAGTTCGAGCTGCAGGCCGACATCCTTGAAATCCTCGATATCGTCAATCGTCTTCGCGATAGTCTCGTACAGTTCATCCGGGCGGTGCAGGAGCCTGCTTTCTCCACTGATGACCTGCGAGAGCGTTTCGCGGATGCGGTCTTCCTTGCCACGGAATGCGGCAGCTCCACTATTCGATTTCCAGAATTTCTTTTTCTTTGCCATGATTACAAATGTAGAAAGTTAATCCTTGATACAGCGGACCGGATAACCATATTTGCGAGCATCTGGTTGCTGAAGCAAGCTCGCGGGAATCGATGTGTTATATGCAGAAATAACCGGATAATAATCCGAGCTCGCAATATCTTCCCCTGCCGGCGCTCCCGCAATAAACATCTGGACAAGTTTCTCCGAAGCAAGCCAGATATTAAAATTATCCTGCGTATTCACAAAGCTACCGTCAGGATCTCTGCGGCCCATAGGAACAGTGGAAAAACCGGATGCATTGCTCGCGACGCGCCAGTAATCGAAATCCCATGCGACAACGGATTTAAACGCATAGGTATAGGTGAAAATTTCACTAACCGAAGCGCCCTCCACCAATCCAGCATAAAGAGCAACAGCAGACTCCTGAGCGTACCTTTCGATTACATACGAAAGGAGCGCGTTCCAGTCCAATTCAGACGGGATATGCCACCCTTCAGGGCAAATTCCCTGAGTGACCGATCCCAAGGGCATCTCGATGTTATTGTCTGCAAAGGAAGTATCCTGATCCATAGCCGCCAGGAATGTGTAGAAACGCCCCGCCTTTTCGCAGTTCTGCGGATTGTCCATATAGCACCAGCTATTTCCCTTCAGGTTCGGAGTATTCACGCTATCGGCGTAGTTCAGGTTCTCCGCCATCCACACCTGGGCCCCGATTGTCACCGTCCTGTACGTTTTCTGGTCACGCGGGTCTGCCAGGGTGCCATATTCAACGTCCGGATTGAAGTAGTCGTCCTTCTGGAAATCCCACATGTTCGTTACTCTCCAGCCAGAATCCGAACAGATGTAGTACTTGTAGAACTCCACGGGTCCCTGGATAATTTCATTTGTCGCCTTCGAGCAATCCTTGTCGATTGTATTCCTCTCGATTTCTGTCGCCTCTCGCCAGCGACCATTATCGCAAATGAAGCGTATAAAATAGGCAAAGCCTGTAAAATTCCCCTTGATAATCTTATTTTCAACGCACTCGTTCCCGTAAGCATTGTATTCCGCATAATTCGAAGCACGCCATCCATCTTTGTCGCAAGTGTAATACCCGTTGCCTTCATAGACGATTTCGTATAGGTTCAGCTTATCGCAGACGGGCAGGACATCTTCGGCATTGGAACTGTCCTTAAGGCAGCGTACCGAAGCCCCCGCAATCGAATCGTCACACAGGAAGTTCAGATGGTAGTTTGAGATAAAAGCCTGATAACAGCCCGCCCTTGATGTTGCAAGGTAAGCATTTACCATCCTTTCCCGATAGGAACCATCTACAGAACGGTAGCCTGCCCCCGGAACGCCAAAGGAAAACGCATTATTTCCGGATACGTACCACGTCTGTCCATATCCCTGCAGGCTCTTGGCCGGCGGGATGTCGGGCTCTACAGCGGCGACATAGTCTATCAGTTCTTCCCACTCATGCTGCGACGGAATGTGGAAACCCGCCGGACAGAGATTTTCGGTCCCGCCAGCATACAAGCGGCCCAAGTTTTCGCAATTGGAAACATCATCGCCGTAACACCAGCTGGAATCCGTTTCATACTGCAAGTTTTCCGCAAACCAGACCTGAGTCCCAATCTGCGTCGTTTGATAGACGCGCCCATCCCTAGGATCGGTTATCGAACTAATGACCTCTTTTCGCGGAGAATCTGGTTCCTTGGTTCCTGACGAATCATCACCGCAGGCAAAAAGAACAAGAACAGCAAATAAACCAACAACGCACTTGCAAATGTTCATATATCCCCTAACGTTAGAACTTTTTCCGTCTACTTCTTTTCCCGAATCCGCTTGTACAGGCTTTCGGCCTTCTCGGTATCGCCCGCGTTCGAGAACACGTGGCCCACGTTCTCGGCACCGATGCGGCCCTGCGAACTGCCCGCAAGCCAGGCCTTCATGTAGCATTCGAACGCTTCGTCGTAGCGCTTCTGGTTGAAGTAGATCTGCCCCAAATCCAGGTTGAGGTCGCCCTTGCCCTTGTTGTGCCGCAGGCCTTCTTCCAGCGTGAAGATTGCCATCCACGGGGAATTGTTCTGCACGTACATCTGCGCGAGGTAGCGGCGGGCAGAAACGTTTTCGGGGTCCATCAGCAGGCCGTTTTCCATCTCGTTCAGGGACTGGCGCGTGGAATCCATGCTGCGGTAGTAATAGGCAAGCGTGAAATGCACGTCGGCACCCGCGGTAGCTGTCATCTGGAGCGCATTCTGCAAGGTCTTGATGGCGTACTCGTAGTCGCCGAGCTTCTCGTAGACTTCGGCAAGCCCGTACCAGGCATCCATGCGGTCGGGGTTCAGCTGCAGCGCCCGCTCGAAGTTCTTCTGCGCGAGCGTCCAGTCGCGGCCCTTCAGGTAGCATTCCGCAAGCGCAAAGTGCACGTGGTCCGATTCCACCCCGAGTTCGATGGCGCGCTTGTAGGCCGCAATCGCATCGCCCGGGGAATCCGCAAGGTAGTAGAGATCGCCGAGTAACATCCATGCCTTCTCGAAATTCGGCAGGAGTTCTACGGTGCGCTTGTAGGCCACCATCGCGACCTGCTTGCGGTCGAGTTGCACCAGCGCGTTGCCCAGGTTGAACCATGCGAAAGGCTCGTAACGGCCCTCGTCGATGGCTGCACGGTAGAGCGGGACCGCTTCCTTATATTTTCCCTGGTCGTAAAGCTCGTTCGCCTTGAAGAAATAATCCTCGGCAGCGAAAAGCGGCACGGCAAGCAACAGCAAACACAACAACCTACTTAACAAAGCGGAACTCCTTTGTGGCCTTCTGTGCCACGGGATATCCGCCTAGCTGTGCGGGACTGAATTTCCACTGGCGAACTGCCTTCAGGGCCTCGTTCTCGAAGCCGTAACCCGGCGGGTCGAGGCTCATCACGTTCGCCTGCGCCACGTCGCCATACACGTCGATGACAACCATTACCTTCACGTAGCCCGAAATGCCGAGTTTCTTGGCGCGTGCCGGGTACGTCGGCTGAACTTCCTTCAAGACCTGCGCCTGTTCGTCCACCTCGCCCGCCTCGTACACTACGTTTTCCATCGAGCCCGTACCCACGGCCACGCCGTCACCCGCGGCACCGCGCGCAAGCGAAAGGTCCATCTGGAAATTCTGGCTGCGGCTTACACCCATGTTCGAGGAAATCTTGAACGGGTTCGGGTTCACGATGGTGCGTATAACCTTCTGCTTCACCTCGGGCTTTTTCTCGCTCACGAGCACCTCGACTTCCGTCACGGTGTCGAGTTCCTTCTCCGTCTTTACGCCCCTGTCGAAGAACAGCGCGTTCAGCACCGGCACGGCAAGGAAGAACACCGCGCTCACTGCAAAGGAGAGCACGAAAGCCGCCGGGAACCGGAAATATTTAGCGAGAAAGTCGAGCACTATTCCTCTTTGTTCGCGGAAATGGAAACCTTGCGGACTTTAGCCAAATTGCATTCGTCGAGAATGTCCACCACCACGCCGTTGGGGGCGTCGCGGTCGCTCACGATAATCACGGGGCGGTCGGGCGCTTCGGCCATCATCTGGCGCAATACCGTATTCAGGGTCGAGAGGTTCACCTGTGTCTCGTTGATGTGGATTGTCCCCTGGCGCGTTACGCCAATCAAGATGCTTTCCTTCGCGAGTTCCTTCGCGGAGCTTGCCTTCGGCTTCGTCACATCCACGCCGGTTTCGCGCGTGAAGGTCGACGTTACCACGAAGAAGATGAGCAAGATGAAAACGATGTCGAGCATCGGGGAAATGTCTATCTTGCCGGAATCGCTAGAACGTTTACGTATGAAACTCATTTTTCCTCCCCTGCAATTTCATTTGAAGCGGGATTTTCAAACACAAAGGATTCGTACTTGAGCGCTTCGCTCCACGCCTGCTTTTCGACCTTCTCAACGCAACCCGAGAGGAAGTTGTAGGCAAGCATCAGCGGGAACGCCACGAGCAGGCCCGCCTGCGTGGTAAGCATGGCCTCGGAGATGCCGTCAGCCAGGAGTGTCGGGTTTCCGAACCCGAAAAGCTTGATGGTATCGAATGTATGCGCCATGCCCGAGACCGTACCGAGCAGGCCGAGCATCGGGGCCAGTGCCGCGCATGTAGAAATCGTCTTGAGCGAGCGCGAGAGGTTCACGGATATGCGGTGGCGCGTCTCTTCCATCGCGTTACGCACGGCAACGGGGCCTTCCGCCCGGTGGTCGCGCACGTCGCATGCAAGCGCGTAAAAGTAGCCGTAGGGCCTGCGGGCAAGTTTCGCGAACGCGACATCCTCGCCCTTCTTTTTCAGGTTATTCCAGAACCCGCCGAACACGCCGTTCACGCTGCCGCCCTTGAGCATGAAGTAGTAGCCGTAGCGCTCGAGCATCAGGAACCAGCCGAACCACCCGATAACGAATATGGGCGCAAGCACCCATCCTCCGCGGAAGAGCACGGCCATGGCGGCTTCGATTACAGATATTTCGCTTACGGTTTCCACAGGGATTCCCGCTTACTTTTCCTTGATCCAGAGCGCATTCAGCACGGCGAGCCCGGCACTTTCCATACGGCTGCGAACGGCGTCGGCGCGGTTCACGAGGAAGGTATGGAGCAGTTGCAAGGGAATCGCCGCAATCAGGCCCGCTTCCGTGGTCACGAGGGCAATCGAGATACCGCCGGCAAGGAGCTTCGGATCGCTTGTGCCGTGCATCGTAATCACGTCGAAGAGTTCAATCATGCCCATCACGGTACCCAGGAGCCCAAGCAGCGGGGCGGTCGCCGCAATCACGGAAATCCAAGTGAGTCCGGATTCCAGTTTCGGGACATCGGCGGAGAAGAGTTCCTCGAGCGCCTTCTCGGCACCCTCGCGGCCGGCGTAGTTCTTGGAAAGTACGGTGCGCAGCACCTTCCCCACTTCGCCGTGCGTCTTTGCCGCAAGCGAGCGTGCCGTATCGATGTCGCCCGCCTTGAGTGCCTTCAGCACGCGCCTGTTCGCGATACCGCCGAAGCCCCTCACCATGAGCCACACAAAGCGCCAGAGGGCTATAAGCAGGCCGATGGCAAACAGCGCAACAATCGGGTACATGATAATGCCGCCGTCCTTGAAGAACTGCCTGAGCTTGTCCTTCCAGGTAGTTTCCTGGTGGTTCGCGAGTTCAGACGAAAGTTCCGTACTCAGGAGCACGTCGACCGGCACCATCACGAACGCGGAATCGTTCACGTTCGCAAACACCTTCGCAACATCCTTCTTTGTATCGGGAGTCAAATTCTCCTGCCAGTTATACACGCGTTTCTTTTCACCCGCGACAGGGAGCATCAAGGCAGCCGGATGCAACCCGTTGATATCGACAGCGTTCGCCATCTGCATCGCGAAAAGGCCGCCAAGGCGCATGCGGTCGCCCTGCGCAACGGCAGTGCCGAACACGAGTTCCGCCTTTTCCACATTCATTTCGCGTGTAAAGGCCAACTCGGCACGCGCGGCATCGAGCACGCCCTTCGCAATCCGGAGCGGGTCGTCGCGGTAAAGCGACATTTCCTTCTTAACCTTGTTCTGGATCTCTACGCGTTCGGCCACCTTGAACTGCACGCCCTGTTCCTGAAACTTCGAGAGAGTTTCCAGACGTTCGGGGCCGGCCGCAAGCGAGAGAAATTCGGCACGCGCCTTCTCGGCCTGGAGTTTCACCTGTGCCAAATCTTCGCGGGCGACTCGCACATCCTCGAACAGGCGGGCGCGCTCCGACATCAGGGCGTCGACCTTCTCCTTGCTCTCCTGATACTTTTCATTGAACATCTCGCGTTCCTGGTTTGCCGTCTCGCGGTCCTTCCAGCGGGCGGCGACAGCCATGTCACGCTTCTTGCGGGCTTCTTCCAAATCGGCCTTCGCACTATTGAGCTCGGCGCGCTTCTTCACAGCATCGATATCGGATGGCTGCTGAGCCACAGCAATCGACGAAAGCGAAAGGACTGCCGTTACGGCAAAAGCAAGGGTAAACTGTCTAATCATCATTCACCCTCCTTCGGAAAAACGACCGGTATGGTCACGAGCCTCGGGGCAGTCTTCCCTTCGGCGACCTTCATCACGTCTTTCAATACGGTGCGCATCGCGAGGTCATCCGATACGTTATTCCAGACGTATCCACCATCGGCGGTACGGGCAAGCCAAAGCACGTCGTTGCCGTCGTTGCTCACGAATATGGATGCCACAGCGCCATAGCGCAAAAAGGTTCCGGGTACGCTGCGGGTATCCACCTGCAAGAACCCCTTCCACACTTCGGTCGTATAGCCAAGACGGATGCGGTCATAAAACACTTCGAGGGTTCGGTTCAATGCGTCGTCCGCCTCGATAACTCCCTTGTGCAACTGTTCTGCGATTTCTTTCACGCTCTTCACAGTTTCCTCGTTCCGGTAGGGGAAGTCCGATTCGAAAACCGGCACCAGGGAATCGATAACCTTAGCGAAAGATTCGTTGTACTTGCCCTTGCGACTCTCGTACCAACGGATTGTGCCCATCGTCTTCTGGCGAATTTCAGAAATATGCTTGAGTTCCGCCTTCAGGGAATCCATTTCGGCCTTGAGAGCCTTGCTCTGCGCCGAAATCGCCTGGACCTTCTTGCGTCCGACTTCGACGAATTCCGCATGACGCTTCTTTTCGGCATCGTGCATGTTCTTTTCGCGGGCGGTTTCCGCCTCGACCGCCTTTATCTGGCGGCGTACGCTTTCCACCGTCTCCTGCGCCTGGGAGAACACTCCAGCTAGGCACAAACTAAGGAATATCTTAGAAAACAAATGAAATTTCATAGGCCAAAAAATACAAAGAACCGCGGCCCCTAGACCACGGTTCCAAGCGAAAAAGTGGAGAATCGACGCTTACTTCTTGGAATCCTTGAAGTACTGCGCGGTGTTCTTGGCACCCGCCTTCTTGAGGGCCTTGATCAGGCGTGTGTAGCCTTCGTTCGTGGCCCAGTCGAGCACGGAGTAACCCTGGCCGCACTTGGCGTTCACGTCGACCTTCTTGTCGATGAGGAACATCATGGCGTCGTAGTTGCCGTTCTTCACGGTCCAGTGAATCGGGAGGTAGCCATCCGGGCCACGGTTCTCGAGCGGGGCGCCTGCATCGGCGAGCACCTGGAGCATGTCGACCTTACCGGCCTTGGCAGCGATAAGAACAGCGGTACCGAGCGAAGCCGGATCGGCACCTTCCTTCTTGAGCTGCTGGAGGAGGAGCGTGACAACGTCCTTGTTGCCCATCATCACGGCGTTATCAAGCACCGTTTCGCCAGCGCTGTTGCGCACATCGGCCTTGGCACCATGGTCGAAGAGGTAGTTAAGCACCATCACGTTGCCCTTGTTCGCAGCGATAGCCACGGCATTGTTGCCGTTATCGGCGAGAGCATCAATCTCAAAAGAAGCCTTCAGGAACACAGTCATCATCAGGGTGTCGCTATTGAAGGCGTAATTAACGAAGTTTCCCGGCGTAAAGGCTATCTGGTGCTTGGTCAAAGCCTTGCGAACAGCCTGCGGGTCACTCTTGGCGAGGAATGCCTGCACGGAAGCCGGGTCCTTGAAGTTGACGTCGTCGCCACAGGCGACCATGGAAAGAGCGAGGCCAAGGCCACAAAGTCCGAGTAATGTTTTCTTCATTTTATACTCCAAAAGGTGTTTTTTGTTCTTATGCCACTAAAATTACACTTTTTTCACCATTTTATTCACAAAAAAAAATTTTTTTCTAAAAAAAATTAAATTTGTATCCATGAGTAAATTTTTATTATCCATAATTATGGCATCCTCCGTTGCCGCCATCGCCGACACCGTCTATATCGACAACTCCATGGCCGCAGCCACCCGAAGCGACACCGAGAAATACGAAGAACGCGTATCCGTCGGTCCTTACGTCGAATTCATGGACGTCAAGGCCGATAACGTCAACTACAGCTACAAGGTCAACAATCGCAAATACGACATCAGCGTCGACAACACCTACCTCTACGGCGCCGCGGGCAACCTCCCCCTCAACGACTGGTTCGGATTCTACGCCATCGCAGCCTACCAGTACCTAGGCATCCACTACGAGGACCGCGACCTTGAACGCGCCTACAAGGCACAGGAAGCCCTGGAAATCGAATACGACGGCTGGAACGTCCCCGTCGAAGTCTCCGACATCAAGGGCCGCCACCAGATGCACATCGTTCTCATCCAGTTCGGTTTCGACGTCGGAGTCCCGCTCATCGCGAGCTACAACTACCAGTTCATGACCAAGCTCTTCCTCGCCGGCGGCGTCATTACCGGAAAGACTTTCTTCCAGAACGATTCCAAGTTCCTCGCGCCCGCCCTCTGGGGCTACGGCTACAGCGCCGGGCTTCGCATCGCGTTCCATTCCGTGACGCTCTCCGGCGGCGTCCGCAACTCGCACGAATACTTCCACACCTACTATGAACGCCCCATTTCCGACACCAAGGACGGAGACGAATTCATGCTGGATTTCGACGCCTACTTCCAGCCGTTCATAAACCTAAGCATAGCGTTATTCTAATGCGACAAGGGAGGGTTCCACCCTCCCTAAGACCCTACGCTAGGGCTTCTTGATTTTCAGTTTGTCACCGGCCTTGATCTTGGTATCCTTAAGGCCGTTCCACTTGACGAGGCTATCGATGGTCGTCTTGTAGCTCTTTGCGATATCAAAGAGCGAATCGCCCTGCTTCACCGTATAGAAGACGAACCCCTTCGGAGCCGCTTCGGTCTTGCTCTCTGCATTCGCCTGCTTTGCCGTAGGCTTGCCGCGGACAATCAGGGTATCCCCCGGGAAAATGCCGTCGCCCTTGAGCTTGTTCCAGGCCTTGAGGTCTTCGACGGTGCAGTTAAACTTGAGCGAAATGCCATAGAGGTTGTCTCCCGACTTTACCACGTAGGTATTGCCCTTTGCGGGTGCGCTTTTCGATTCGCGGCCCGAACGGCCCTTGTCGGACCTGGATGCTGCGTCCGACTTCGAAGACGACTTTTCCGACGGAACAAACCGGGGCTTTTTAGGCGGCACATAAGCCGGAATTACAAGGGAATCCCCCACGGAAAGGCGCTTCACAAAGCCGCCGTTTGCTTCCATCAGGAGAGCGGCGGGAATCTTTAGCGCGGCCGCAATATTCGCATAAGTATCCCCCGAAACGACAACATAACGTTCTCCCTTCTTCAGCACGATTTTCCTGTCTTCTGCAGAAGGCTTGAGTTCCGGCTTAGACACGAAAATCGTATCGCCCAGTTTCACGACAGATGCGGCATCCATGGAATTCCAAACGCGGAGGCTCTCCTGGGAGATGCCGAACTGCCGGGCTATGGAGGCCAGGTTGTCGCCGAGTTTTACCACATAGGTGCGCACTTTCGTCGGCTTCTTGCCCGAGGACCTGCGCGGGGTCACCTTGATCGGGATCAGGAGCGACTTGCCCTGGCGGATGCGGTCATTCTTCATGTCGTTCGCCTGTTTGAGTTCCGAAACGGAAATGCCGTACTGGCGTGCGATGCTCCCCAGGTTTTCCCCCTTCTTCACCTTGTGATGGTGCCAGCTGGAGAAGTTGTTTTTCTGCATCCGGTCGTAACCTTCTACGAACACGGCGCGCTTACCGAGCGGCAGGCGAAGAACGTAGGAATCGACATTCGGAGGCGTACACCATTTCACGAGTTCCATGTTGAGCGTGCGGAGCGTATCCTCGGGAACCTTGAGCAGCTTGGCCACTTCTTCCAGCGGGAACGAATCGAAAACGGTGACCGTATCGAATACGGGGCGGTAGGTCTGCTTTACCTTGAGCTCGTACTGCTCCGGGTAATGACCAATGACCATCGCGGCGAGGATTCTCGGCACGTAGTGCATGGTCTCGTTGGGCAACTGGAGATCCCAGTAAGTAATCGCCTGCGAGGTATCGCGCGTAGTATCGGCCCTCATTTCGCGAAGCAGCTTGCGGATGCGGCCTTCGCCACAGTTGTAGGCGGCCATCGCGAGGAGCCAGTCGTTGAATTCGCTGTAGAGGTACGAAAGATACCCGATTGCGGCTTCCGTGGCCATCTCGGGATTACGACGCATGTCGACCCAGAAATCCACATTGAGGCCATAGCGCTTGCCCGTCTCCGGAATAAACTGCCAAAGGCCCGACGCCTTCGCACGGCTATAGGCCTTCACCTTGAATCCCGATTCCACGAGGGACAGGTAGATAAGGTCCTTCGGGAGCTTGTGCTCTTCGAGCTTCGCATAAATCAGCGAGTCATAGGCGGTCTTGCGGCTCAGCGAGCCCTCGATAAAGCCCTTGGCCTTGGTCGTGAGGTAATAGATTTCCTGCAGCACGCGCTCGTTGAACTGCACGGGCAACGTAAACTCGCTTACGTCCATGGTATCGAGGAAGCCGCCGAGACTTGAAAGCGCGGCGCTGTCGGCAAGCATTTCATCTTCGCCGTCCACACCCTCGATGGAAACTTCATTCTGCGCAAACGCATTGGAGCTGTCTGCACCGACCACTTCGTTCGGGAAAACCTCGTCAAGCGCGCGCACCAGCCGCACCGACATCTGGAACCTGTAGACGGAATCCTCCTTGGGACTCACATTCGCATAGAGGGAATCGTAATGTTCTGTCACAAGGTGACGCAGAGACTTTTCAAGGTAGTGTCTCGCCAGGTTCCATTCCTGGTTTTCCATCGCCTGCAGGGCATACTGGTAGTTGGACCAAGAAGGACGGATGGCCAAGGAATCCGAGACGGAAAACTTGAGCGACCATTCGGCAAAAGATACGGAATCATTCGCAGGCGGTTCCACCACCTGCACGTCAGTCAACGACGAAGCAGCCTGCTTGGGAGAACAGGCGAGCAGGACGATTGATGCCAGAAGGGCTACAGCATAGCCCCAAAAGACCGACCCACGGATCACTGATCGTAATCCAGGTCTTCTGCGTAGTCAGACCAAATCTGGTCGCGCTTAAAGGACGGCTGGTCGAAATCGACTTCTTCGTCGACTTCTTCCTCTTCCTCAATTTCCTCTTCCTCTTCTTCCTCGCTGGCAAAAGGAACCGGAGCGTCAAATCCATCCCCCTTGGGACGGCGGCCACAATGATAAGCGTAACTCAACATATTACCTCAACGTTCAGTAGGCGACTTTCTCCACCCCGTACAGGATTACCCCGCACATCACGAAAGCGGCGATTACCTGCAACAAGATAATAATCCGGTTCAGGCGGTACGCCTTCTGCGCCTTGCGATGCCAGGAGGGTATTTCTGATTTCGGTGTCGATACTTGTCTCACGAGATGCAAATATATACATATTCTTTGCAAAACAATAAAAAAAACGAAAAAAAAGTTAAATTTTTTAAGGATATGAAAAAAATCCTGCTCACATGGATGGCTCTGGCCTCAATCCTATATGCCCAGATCGGCCTCGGACGCGGCCTGGAAGGCATCAGGGTGCCGACGGCCAAGACGCTCGGCGAGGGTTATCTGTTCATGTCCGCCACCTACGAAACGGTGAGCGACGGCCGAGCCCTGTCCATGAACGGGTACTCCACGCCCGACGGGACCGTCACCCTGATTGACAACGACGCCCCCTCTTCGGGAGGAGGAATATCGGTCGGGTTCGGCCTTTCCGACATTCTGGAAATCGGCTTGTCCCTCCCCTTCTACTACGACGGCGAAATCACCGGTACCGACCTGGACGGATTCGGAGCGGGCGACCTACAGGCCTACTTCAAGTACTCGTACCCCCTGGAACTTGCCCCCGTCACGCTCGCCTTCTCGGGAGAACTCTTCGTCCCCACCGGCGCAAAGGACATCGGATTCCGGCCGAGGCACCAGTGGTATATCCACGACGACAAGAAATCCTATGCCTACAGCGCAAAAAAATGGGCCATGGCAGGATCCGGAATCGTTTCCGTCACCTTTTCGGACATCCTCTACTGGAACACTTTCTTTGGGTTCCTCCACCTGATAAACGGAGAAAACAACGACCTCGTCTGGGGCACGGGAATCGAGCTGTTGCCGCACAAGACTGTTTCCGGGATTCTTGAAATTTCAGGCGAAACAGGACTGTTCGAAGGTGACTTTATCGACGCACTGACCGACCACGTGCTGCGTGTAACCCCTGCCGTAAAGATTCACCTCCCGAACATGCTCGCGCTTACGCTAGGCTTGGATGTCGGCATCGACTTCGTCAGGGACCCAACCCTCGAGAACAGCGTCAACGTCCGCCGAGCCCTCGGCGACGACAGCCACATCCAGTACAACATCCGCGGCACCCCAGAATTCACGCTTCTGCTCGCCGCTACCAAGGTCATAGATTTCAGCCGCAAGGATAGCGACAACGATGGCGTCATCGACCGCGAGGACCTGTGCCCCAAGACGGAACTGGGAGCGAAGGTGAACTCTCGCGGCTGCCCCGTGGACCTCGACCAGGACGGTATCATCAACATCATGGACCTGTGCCCCGAGACGCCGCGCGGAGTCGTTGTAGACTACAGCGGCTGCCCTGTGGACACGGACAAGGACGGCGTTCCCGACTACCTGGACATGTGCAAAGACACGAAGCACGGGACCGCAGTCGACTCCACAGGATGCATGCAGGACACCGACCATGACGGCATAGACGACTACCACGACCGCTGCCCCAATTCCCTTTCCAGCGACAAGGTAGACGACGACGGCTGCCCCCTCGACGACGACCACGATGGCGTCCTCAACGATCTCGATTCGTGCCCCGAGACCCCGCGCGGATACTCCGTCGACAGGTTCGGCTGCCCGCTAGACTTCGACAACGACGGTATTCCCAACGATGTGGACATGTGTCCCAACAGTCCCGAAGGGGAACTCGTCAACGAGGACGGCTGTCCCGCCGACTACGACCGGGACGGCGTCCCTGACAGCAAGGACCAATGTCTCGAGACGCCGAGGGGATTCCCCGTCGACCAGAACGGTTGCCCCACCGACCACGACAAGGACGGTGTCGTAGATGCCCTCGACAAGTGCCCCAACACCCCGGCCGCAGCCCCCGTCGATTCCATCGGCTGCCCCATCGATTCCGACGGGGACGAAGTTCTCGACTACATGGACAAATGCCCCGGGACATTCCCGAACATAATTGTCGGCAAGGACGGATGCCCGCTGAAACCCAAGAACAACCTGAACGCGCTCGCGTCCAAGGTCCGCTTCAAGGGCAATTCCGGCGAACTGCTGAACTCCACCTACACCGTACTGAACGACGTCATCTACCTCATGAGGCGATTCGACTTCGTCCTCGAGATCCAATGCAGCAGCCCCGCCGGAGAAGAAATCGCCGAGCAACAGGCACAGGCAATCGCGGACTACATTGTGAGCAAGGGAATCCGCAAGAACCGCATCCAGGCCAAGGGGTTCGGCACAAAGCTGCCGCAGGATCCAAAATACAAGCATCTCAACACCAGTGGCGTCCGGTTCCTCCAGTTCGACACGACGCCTCCCGCATCCGAAACAAAATGATAAACACGACCCTCTGCTACATCGAGCAAGACGGCAAATACCTGTTGCTCCACCGCGTCAAGAAAAAGAACGACATCAACAAGGACAAGTGGATCGGCATCGGCGGAAAGTTCGAAGAAAAGGAATCCCCCGAAGACTGCATCCGCCGCGAGGTCATGGAAGAGACCGGGCTTTCGCTTGTGCACCCGAAATACCGCGGCATCGTCACCTTTATCAGCAACGGAATGCAGGAGACAGAATTCATGCACCTGTTTACCGCGACAGAATATGCAGGAAGCATCAAGGAATGTGACGAGGGCGTCCTCGAATGGGTGGACAAGCGGAAGGTGAAAGAACTCCCCCACTGGGACGGCGACCTGATTTTCCTCTCACTTCTGGAACGCGGAGAACCGTTTTTCTCGCTCAAGCTGACCTACGTAGGCAGCACACTCACCGAGGCGCTCCTGAACGAAGTTCCGGTTTCCGTTTCGGATTTTGTATAAATTAAATCAGCAATGAGATAGCGACAAGGTTACCACTTCGCCAGCGCATTCGCGATAATCAGGTCCTGCAGTTTCTCGATGGCGCGAGTCTGGCCGTGGCGGTCCTCGGTCTCGTTTTTCTGGATATCGTAGACGCCATCCGCCGACAGTGACTTGTTCTCGTAGATGATTCGATCCTTGACGTTGTCGTAGAACTTGACGCTCACACGTATGGTCACACGATAGGTTTCCACATCGCTGTTGCTGTTGTAGTTTTCGGGCTTGTTCGTGTAGCTCAAAAGCGTTATCTCGAAATCGGCGTTGGCCTCTTCGTTCACCATGCGGATCCCGCCCGCATTTTTCTTGAACATGTCGACAACAGCCGTATGGATGTTGTTTGCCAGCAACGGGTCAAGCGCCTTGTCATCGACATCATGAATCTGGACAGTCTTGATATGGCTCGGAAGCGTGGAGGCGGTAAAGCTGTAGCAGCCCGCCAAAAGACAGGCCGCAGCGGTTGCCGCGACAAAGAACAACAATCGGGAAATATTCCTAGATAGCATATCCCAAATTTAAAAACAAATACGCAAGGCAAAAGAAGAAATACAAAAACACTCCCCGCAGGGAGTGCTTTCGAAAAGGCGTTACGGTAAATCCTAGAGCGAAATCTTGAACGACCTGCTGCCGACCTTCACGATATACATGCCCTTGGCTCCGGTGTAAACCTTCTGTTGGTTTCCGAGAGCGCGGGTCGTGCCCACGACGCTGCCGAGGCTATTGAACACCGTGATGGTCATGCCCTGGGCACCTGCAACTACGATGTAGTTGTCAGAGGACTTGTAGACCGAAACCGCAAGCAGGCCCGGATCCACAGGCAAAGCGGTCGTAGAGGAAGATATTCCACCCCAGTGGTGATGGCTGGAAGAACTTCCCGTGGCGGCTGCACTGCTGGAGGACTTCGCCACATCAGAGGAGGAGGCGACTTCGCTGGAAGAAGATTCCGGTTCAGGCTTATCACTGATAAGGCCGTCCACGTTCCACTGCTTCACGAAGTTCCAGATATCCGAAACATCTGCATGGGAAGGGCTGTGACCACGGCCGGGGAGCTTCAGGTGCTTGATATAGACACCCTTGTCGCAGGGTCCCCAGGTGTACATCGTGGCACCCGAATTTTCGGCATTGGGATAATTCTTTTCTTCCTGTGCCTGAGACGGGCAGTGGAACTGGTCACGGTAATTCTTGATGAAGCCTTCAACCTGGTTGTACTGCAAAACATCGTCGTTGGTTCCATGCGGATGGATGATAGGAACAGGACGCATCGCCTTGGACGCACCGAACACATTTGTACCGGAAGTAGGCGCAAAGGCGGCAATCTTGTCAGCTATCTTGCTCATGGAATGGTAGGTGAACATACCGCCCATCGAAAAGCCCGAAAGATACACGCGCTTTTTATCAATTTTATAGTCGGTGTACATCTGGTCGATGATTTCGAGCATCCACTTGGTATCCTTATCGCCCTGGATATCCCAGGTGCTCATGCCCGTACCACCTCTCGGGTAAACGACCACAAAGCCCGCCGTATCGGCTACAGTTTCCCAGTGGGTGTTGGACTGTTGGTAGTTGGGATCTTGGTCCATGCCGTGGCACGAAATGAGCAACGGGCTATTTTCCTTAAGGCCCGACGGGGCATAGACGTGGATTTCTCGACCAGAAACGGACTTTTTCTGGTAATCGTTTAGGGATTTTCCGCCGCCACCATTGCCCCAGCCACCCCATTGGGCGAAAGAAAGCGTAGCCGCAGCTAGCAGAAGTATTGGAAACTTCATCTCTGTACTCCTCTGAATGTTCCGTTTGTTTACATGGTGTTTACCTCCATAAACCTTACCCGTTTATAATGTATATCCATAATACGGGAGTGTGACCGTCACCGCATAAATAGCGGTGTAAACACGTACAACAGATGAATTCCTAAACATTGGCTTTTTAAGTGTTTTTTAACGGTTCTGGAATTGGCTGCTTAAAATATTTGCTAAATTTTTTGCGTAAAAATTTCCTAACCGAGGCATAACATGCTTGACATCAAGAAAATCCGCGAAAATCCGGAATACTACATTGCTGAAACCGAAAAGAAGTACACCACAGTGAGCCTGAAGGACGTGCTCGCCATCGACAACGAACGCCGCCCGCTCCTCACCGAAGTGGAACGCCTCAAGAGCGAACGCAACGCCGAATCCAAGAAGATTGGCGACCTCAAGAAGAAGGGCGAGAACGCCGACGAGGCCGTAGCAGCCATGCGCGCCCTCGGCGACAAGATCGACGAACTTGACAAGAAACTCAAGGACCTCGACTACAAGCAGACCGAAATGCTCATGCACGTGCCGAACATCGCCCCGCGCTCCCCGGAAGGCAAGGACAGTTCGGACAACGTGGTCGAGAAGGACGGCCCGATTCCGTTTGACTACTACACCAAGAACGACGACTTCGCCCGCGTGGACCACAAGACTTTGGGCGAACGCCTCGGCATTTTTGACTTTGAACGTGGCGCGAAGATTTCCGGTAGTGGTTTCCCGGTCTACCGCGGTCTCGGTTCCCGCCTGGAACGCGCCCTCATCCAGTTCTTTTTGGACGAACACATGAAGAACGGCTTCGAAGAATTCACGCCGCCGTACCTCGTGACCCGCAATACCATGCGCGGCACGGGCCAGCTCCCGAAGTTCGAAGAAGACATGTACCGCTGCGACAAGGACGATGACCTGTTCCTTATCCCGACTGCAGAAGTTCCTCTGACCAACCTTTACGCCGGTGAAGTGATTCCGGAAACCGAACTCCCGAAGCGTATCTGCGCCTACTCCGCCTGCTTCCGCCGCGAAGCTGGCTCCTACGGTAAGGATACCCGCGGACTCCTCCGCCTGCACCAGTTCAACAAGGTGGAAATGGTCTACTTCGCCCACCCGGAACACAGCTACGAAGACCACGAAGAGCTCACCCGCTTCGGTGAAAAGCTCCTGGAAAAGCTCGGCCTCCCCTACCACCGTCTGGCCCTCTGCAAGGGTGACCTCGGTTTCGGTGCCGCCAAGTGCTATGACCTGGAAGTCTACGCCCCGGTCGAAAAGAAGTGGCTCGAAGTGAGCTCCTGCAGTAACTTCGAAGACTACCAGGCCCGCCGCGCCAACATCAAGACGAAGATTAACGGCAAGAACACCTTCGTGCACACGCTGAACGGTTCCGGCCTCGCCACCCCGCGCGTGATGGTAGGCATCTGCGACAACTACCAGCAGAAGGACGGCTCGCTGTTGATTCCTGAAGTGCTGAGGCCGTACATGGGTGGGCTTGAGGTTATTAAACCGAAAGCCTAACCATGTGTGAAGATTTTTCGTCAAGAAAAATCTGAGTGCGAGGTTTCGCAAGAAACCTTGCCTGCTCGTTAAGGTGGGCTTGAGAAGATCGAACCGAAGAAGTAATGCGACAAGGGAGGGTTACACCCTCCCTAAGACCCTCCCGGCACTTAATAATCCGCGTCTTTCAAGTTTGGAACTTGTGGTGGGCGCGGATTATTTGCGTGGGCACCTTCGGTGCTATGCGACTAGGGAGGGTTACCCCCTCCCTAAAACCCTCCCGGAATACGATATAAACTTCGGCAAGCACAGCTTGCCTCGCGCATACGCAAAAGCGTATGCGTTTTTTTATACCCTAAGCAACGATTTACTTGCCTATCGTATCGGTCGGAGCCGCCAGCGCTGTCGAATCTGCAGCAGCAGTCGCGTTCGACTTCTTGTTCTTGAGGCAACGGACCGAATAGGCGAAGGTCTTCTGCTTGCTGTAGTCGCCCAGGAATTCGTCATTCTCGTAGTAGAGGTTCCAGTAAGGGGCGTGCGTCGGCGTATTGCTTTCTTCGGCAATCCAGAAGTCGGCATCCTTCCCCATGTCGCGGAACTCGCCCTTGGCATTACGAGAACCGGCCGCCAGCGCCCCGAATCCAAAGCGATCCATGCCCGTAGGCCAGTCCTCGCTGCGATTCCAGGAGACCGTTTTCTTGAGCAGGGTACCGGTGTTTTCTTCGGGATGCTTGTTGTGCTTCTTGATAAAGCGGACAAGGGTTTTCATTTCGGCATCGGTCGGGATATGGAATCCAACGGGACAAACGCCCTGGTGCTCCTCCTGAATCAAACCGGAAGCAGAATTGTTCTCGTATTCGTGCGAAAGAGCCATGGCAGACACCCAGGAATAGAGCCTACCGTAAACATTGCAATTTTCGGTCTTGTTGTCATAGCACCAGCTGTCTTCGGAATGGTAGTTCAGGTTCTGTCCCATCCAGACCTGGCTTCCGATAGCCACAAGCCTATAGATGCGGCCATCGCGTTCGTCACAGAGAGTTCCCTCCGAAGCATCCGCACAAACCGACGACGACGATGCCGCCTCGGACGAAGATGATTCCTCAGAAGACGAACGTGGTCCCCTACGCTCGGAAGACGAGGACGACTCGGGAATAGAATCACGCTCCGGTTCTACAGAAGCAGAATCCTGGACGGAAGCCACGTCGAGAGAGCCGTCGCGGTAAACCATCGGCACGGGGAAAGGTATCTGCCGGACCACCTGCTTCGGAACGTCCGGAGTAGTTTGAGCGGGGGCCGCTGCCGGAGCCTTTTTCTGTTGCGGTTCCGGGTCCTGCCTGCACGAACACACGCCCGCAACAAGCAAGAGGAGCAACAGTCCGACCAATGTCTTTAAACACGCATGCACACAAAAAATATATATAGAATTTCAGGTCGCGAACGGACGAAAAATAGATTTTTACAAAAAATTTCCCTAGTGAAATGGATAATTTATTTAAAATCGGGAAGTTTCTCTATCTTTTTGAATCGGCCAGTCGCATCGTCACGTTCAAAATACCGGACCGCATCCCCGAGAGCAAGCATCACGAACTTCGGGGTCAACACCTTCAGGTAGCGGTTGAGCTGCACCTGCAACGCCTCCCAGGTGTATTCGCCGGGAGCCTTGCATTCCACCAGCAGCCACGGCTTGTCTAGCGCAGCTCCTTCGCGAAAATTGCTGACGATGATGTCCACGCGGTCATCCGTCTTCGGGTCTATGGCACACAGCCCGAACTCCACTGTAATCAAGTGGGCCGGCACCTTGATTTCGTTCAGCAAAAATTGGACAGTCGCCTGGCGCACGTGCTCTTCGGGCGTGTCGGGGACATCCTTCCTGCGGATGGGGTCGTATATCGTTCCGTGGGTCATTCAACACCCCCTGCAGAATCTTCATTGGCAAATTTATCTGAAAATTCCCTTGCCTGTTCGTCAAAATTCTCCACAGTCACCCGAGGCAAAAGGGAACTGCTTAACCAGAAGTCCTCTTTGAACCGTTTTTCACCCCAGTCGTACGGGAAATCCTCATACTCGACCGACAAATAATCAAGCAGGTTCTTGGATGCCTGGCGTTTCGCCAGAAACAGCGGATAATGCTCCTTGACAACCAGGTGTTCTACCCTATACCGCAAAAATGCGCTCCAAATATCCAGGTCCGGCCAATCATACCATCTAAGGTCCACATATTCGACAAACTCTACCGTATCGCCCGAACTTGTCTCGCAGGAGTAGGTGAACCTGACATACGAGGTTTCGTAATCACGGCGCGGAAAATCATAACGATCACAACCATAATCGAATACATTTCCTTCGATTTCCTTCACGACGCCCAGCGTATCGTCCAACACGGCCAGAGCAATGCCAACAGGCATCAAGTCTTTTGCCAGGACAAATTTCCCCTTCACCAGGAGATCTTCCAGCGAAGCCTCTATTTTGCGCCATTCAGATTCAACCTCATCAAAGCCATTTACCTCACGGACACTCGAATCGTCTCCGCAAGCAACCAGAAGCAGCAAAAAGAAAAAAGCCAAAAAACGTTTCATCAGTCCAACCCCGGCAAGCCCGGCGACCCGCCACCCGACTCGTTACAACGATTTACCTTTTCGCACGTCATGTAGCCGTTTTTCACGTCCCAGTCAATCTTCACGTCTTCGGCGTCTATGCGCAAATTGAAGTTACGAATCTTGGTCAGCACGCAGTCATCGCCAAAGGTTTCGTACTTAAACTCGTCACCATCGGCAATTTCGAATTCATCCTTGCCCAAGGCCCTTATGTTCCCATACGAGTCGTCATGGATGACGATATTCGTCACGTTCTTGCAGTCAAAGCTGTCACAGTTGTACAAGTCCACAAAGAGCGTAGAGAGTATTTCGGTATTTGCCACGCCCTTTTCGCATACGGCCGCCGACGGGCAAGCGATGAGATCCAGTTCAAGGCTAATCCCGTGGACTCCTACCTCGTAAACATTAAGGACTTCGGCCGAATATACGAGTTTCGCCCACTTTTTATCGGAAGAAGCCTCCTGTTTCAGGCTATCCATAAAGGCGATTGAAGTCGTACGGCTTGTCACCTGGGTCAAGTCCTTTTCAACCTCGATATCGCCACACGGAAGCAGACCGCAACTGCCAAGCAGCAACAAAACCGGCAACAGCGCGATATACTTGAACAATCCTTTCGCCTTCATAGATGTTTGACAATAATAACAAATTTAACGTGTCGGCAACGGGATAGATACAATTTTCAGATATAGCCGCAAAAAATCTTGACAGATGACACCACCCGAATTATATTTAGAACCGTGAACAAATTCTTTGGACAGAACACCGCATCAGCGGCAATGGCAGCAAGCCCGGCAGCAGCCCGAGCTATTATGGGGCTGTCCAGAGAAACCAAAGTCTGCAAGGCATAACGCCAAAATCCAGATAGCAAGTTTCAAGGGCAGCCCCGAAAATGGCTGCTTTTTTTATTTACCCCCTTTTTAACCACTAACCACAAGGAACAACGGAAATTCTTGAATAATTTTATGCTATAATTACAGCGCAAAAAGAATTTTCGATACCTATACAGGAGCATAAAATGCGCAGAAGACTTTTGAGCGAAGGTGCCAAGGAACTCTCTTACGAAATCCGCGAGATCGTTAAAAAGGCAAACCAGCTCAAGGCACTCGGCCTCCCCATCCACTGGGAAAATATCGGCGACCCCATCGAAAAGAAGTGCCAGTTGCCCGACTGGATCAAGGAAATCGTGGTCGACCTCGTCAAGACGAACCGCAGCTACGGCTACTGCCCCTCCAAGGGCATGCTCGAGACCCGCGAATTCCTGGTAAAAGAGAACAACAAGCTCGGCGGTGCACAGATCAACGTCGACGACATCCTGTTCTTCAACGGCCTCGGTGACGCCATCGCCACCATCTACGGCCTGCTCTCGATGAACACCCGCATCATCGGACCTGCCCCGGCCTACTCCACCCACAGTTCCGCCGAAGCGGCACATGCCCACACGGCCCCCATCACCTACAGCCTCCAGCCCGAAAATCACTGGTATCCGGACCTGGAAGAACTGGAAAACAAGGTGAAGTACAACCCGAGCATCGCAGGCATATTGATTTTGAATCCGGACAACCCGACCGGCATGGTCTACCCGCTCGACATCCTCAAGAAAATCGTGGATATCGCGAAGCGCTACAACCTGTTCATCATCTGCGACGAAATCTACAACAAGATTACGTACAATGGAGCCCACGCCTACGCTCTCGCCGAATACATCGGTGACGTTCCGGGCATCGCGCTCAAGGGCATTTCCAAAGAATACCCGTGGCCGGGCGCTCGTTGCGGCTGGGCTGAATACTACAACCGCGACAAGGACGAACAGTTCGACGCCTTCTGCCGCGCCATCGACAACGCGAAGATGGTGGAAGTCTGCTCGACCACGCTCCCGCAGATGACTATCCCGCGTGTTCTCGGCGACCCGCGCTTTGCCGAACACCGCACTGCGCTGAACGAGAAGATTGGCCGCCGCAGTGCCATCATCAACGAAATCCTTTCCGACATTCCGGAACTGTACTTCAACCCGACCTACGGCGCGTTCTACAACACCATCATCTTCCGCGAAGGCACGCTCAACAGCCACCAGACGCTCAAGATCGACAACCCGATTATCAAGAAGAAGGTGGAAGAATGGTGCAGCAAGACGACGAACCTCGACTACCGCTTCGTGTACTACCTGCTGGGTGCGAAGGGCATCTGCGTGGTGCCGAGCACGAGCTTCTGCACAGACCTCAAGGGCTTCCGCGTGACGCTCCTGGAAGAAGACGAAGAGGAACTTCGCGAAGTGTTCACTACGATTCACGACGCCATCGTGGAATACCTGCACTCGTAGTCGGTACAGACAAGTTAAGAAAAGTCGCTCAAAAGGGCGACTTTTTCTATTAGATTTCTGCGTCTACAGATGTGGGCTTTATCGGGATCGGCGCGAACGGCGGTTCCAGTTCTATGCTGATGGGGCAATGGTCCGAGCCCTGCACTTCAGAATGGATGTCTGCATTTACAATGTTCGGGGCGAGGCCTTCGTCCACGAAGGCGTAATCGATACGCCATCCCACGTTGCGAGCTCGGGCTCCAAAGCGGTTCGACCACCAGGAGTAGCGGTCGCGTTCGTCGGGGTGAAGTTTGCGGAACGAATCGACAAATCCGTTTTCCACGTACTTGTCCATCCAGGCGCGTTCGATTGGCAAGAAGCCGCTCACGTTTTCATTTTCTTTCGGGCGCGCGATATCGATTTCCTTATGGCAGGTGTTGTAGTCGCCAACCGTGACCACGTGCTTGCCATCGGCAATCCAGCGCCTGCTGTTTTCGAGAAAAGCGTCATAAAAGCGGAGCTTGTAGTCCAGACGATCCTCGCCGGACCCTCCGTTCGGGAAATAGATGCTGTTGAGCACCCAGTCCGGAAAGACAAGCTGGAGCACGCGGCCTTCTTCGTCAAACTCCTCAATATCGAAACCGTAATTCACGGAATCGGGTTCAATCTGCGTGAATATGGCCACTCCACTGTACCCCTTCTTGCGACGGCAGGGATTCCAGTAAGAGAAGTAGCCCTCGCGATTGCGAATAGAATCGGGAACCTGGTCTTCGTCTGCACGGACTTCCTGCAGGCAGAGGATATCAGGGCTGGTCGCATTGAACCAATTTTCAAACCCCTTCTTTATCGCCGAGCGGATTCCGTTCACATTCCAACTATATATATTCATCTTGTACCGTCTATACCCAAATCAATCCTAGATAAAGATAATTTTTTATTTGGTCGAAAAAATGACACTCCGGAAAAAAACAGATTAGCCCCCAAAAAACGAGTCTTTCTTTGTAAATTTTCATTTTCACAAAAAGCGTTTTCCCCCAGACAAACGAAAAAAACGCTTTTTTTTCATGAAAAAAAATAAAACAGACGTTTTTTTGATTAGAAAAATTATATTTGAAGCATGAAATCGAAATTTTTCGCCATCAAGCTTACTGCGATTCTCGCTTCCCTGACATTCTTTTCCGGCTGTGCCGGTTCGTCCAACGGCGACGACCTCGAGGTTCCGACCAACCTCCCGCCCATCTGCCGTGACATCGACTTTGTAGCGAACCCGGACATGCGCGAAATGTGCGGTGTCCGCAAGGCCCACAACAAGGCTTACAAGAACATCCCGCAACAGCGCTACCTCATCAAGCCGAGCGAGACATCCATTGTAAAAACAGGCAACAAGCTTGAACTCCGCTTCCAGAACTCGCTTCCGCTCTACCTGGACGGCCCTATCGTAAACGAGATCCTCTTCAACCAGGAAAAGCGCCTCGAAAGAATCAAGAACAACTACGACTACCACGAAATCTACAACAGGGAATCGAAGGAGAGGACCCGAATCTTCAAGATGGGAATCCCGACCGATCTCGGCGGTACGCATGAATTCTGCTTCCGCATCCCCGAACTGAAGGGCAATGCGAGAACCCGTAACAGGGCTATGGGTAATAACATCGAACGCATGAGCTGCGAGGATTTCGAGAATATTATCGCAGCGGACAAAGCCTCCAGGGGACTTTAGCCCGAACGCGAAAACGGTTTATCACCAGCTTCCGCACCGATAGTGCGGAGGCTTTTTTTCTAGATTTGCACTCGGTAAAATCGTGACAAGTACAAACAAGAACATACACAACGCGCTAAGGCAGAACCACCTACAGGCGGCCTGTTCCTCTATCCAGGGTTTCTCGATTTCGGGTCTTGCGACCTACCTTCAGTTCCCGGAACTGGATTTCTGCGTCGACATGGGCGAATGCCCCCTTACCGCCATTCCGCTAGACCACGTGTTCCTCACGCATGCACACGGAGACCATGCCCGCTGCCTCATGCGCCACAACAGCCTACGCAAGATGATGGGTGTAGAACGCGACAGCGTCTACTACCTGCCCGAAGAAATCAGCGAAGGAGCGAAAGCGTGGATCAAGGCGGAGGCCATGTTCGAAGGCGTCGGCGAACAGAAATTCCGCTATCCCGAGATTGTCCCGGTCAAGGCTCACGAACGCATTGCGCTGCGCTACCGCAAGGATCTCGTGCTGGAAGCTTTCGAAGTGAGGCATTCCATTCCCGCGATGGGAGCGACTCTTTACCTGCACAAGAAAAAATTGAAGGACGAGTTCCTGGGAAAATCCGCAGCGGAAATTATCGAACTGCGCAAGAACGGTGTTGAAATCACTCGCGAAGTGTTCGACCCCCTCTTGAGTTTCACGGGCGACTGCATGGGCGACACTCTCCGAGACAACCCGCAGGTATTCAAGTCCAAGGTCCTCGTCACCGAATGCACCTTCCTCGACAAGGACGAAGAATCCATGGCCCACAAAAAAGGCCACACGCACCTGAACAACATCGTAAAAGCCCTGAACGAACAGGGAGACGAAGTCAAGTGCAAACAGATCGTGCTCACTCATTTTTCAATGAAGTATTCCGAAAAGCATATCCTAGAAACCCTAGAAAAAGAAATTCCGGAAAGGTTCCGGGATAGAGTCGTCGCATTCATTTAAGGTTCAAGACAAAGGCTACAGAAAACGATGGATGATAATCAGGAAAAGATGGAAACCAGCGGGAACGAAGGACAGAAACGCGAAAGGGAAGTCGTCATTCCCGAATTCTACCGCGATTTAAACGAGGACCCCGAACTCAAGGGGCTCTGGCACTACGTTTTCCGCACGAACGGCGACCGCAAGCCCATCAAGACCGCAGACGGCCTCCCCCACAAGCTCGACTTCAACTGGAAGGACATGTTCCCTAACGAAAACGGGCACATCGAAGTCGAAATCGGAAGCGGCAAGGGCAACTTCATGACAGACTATGCCCAAAAGCATCCAGACTACTTCATCATGGGAAGCGAATGGGACTACACCTGGGCCGCATTTGCCATCGAGCGCATGGAAAAGCGCGGAGTCATCGCACAGGGCAATGCAGCCATGCTGCGAGGAGACGTATTTTATTTCTTGCGCGATGCCGTCAAGGACTGCACCGTCGATGCGTTCCACATGTATTTCCCCGACCCGTGGCCCAAGGAACGCCACCACAAGAACCGCCTGCTGCGTCCCGACTTTTTGACCGAGGTCGCGCGCTGCCTCAAGCCCGGCAAGCGTCTGTTCTACTGGGGAACCGACCACAAGGAATACAACGAGATTGCACTCGAGACCTTCGACGCCTTCCCCACCTGCAAGGTCATTGAGCGCAACACCGCAGAACCCACCGAAGGAATCACAACCGGCTTCGAGCGCAAATACCGGAAAGAAGGCAGGCCCATCTACCGGAGCGTCATCGAATTCGAAAAATAGCCTTCACGCCCTGCGACGGGATGTCATTTTTCGACACCGCATTTTTTCTAGTTTAGTAAACGTATGTTAAAGCAACTATCCATCAGCGGTTTCACGCTTATCAGCCACGCCGAAGTCCCGTTCCGCAACGGCTTTACCGCCATTACCGGCGAAACTGGCGCAGGCAAGTCCGTTTTGCTCAAGGCTCTCCGCATGGTCTGCGGCGACAAGGCCCAGGCTTCGATGGTCCGCGCCGGCGAAAGCAAGGCCGTCATCGAAGGCATTTTTGACATCAGCCAGGAACCGAAGGTCAAAGAAATCATCGAGAACCTCGGAATCGACAGCGACGACGAACTCATCATCCGCCGCGAAATTCTCGAGAACGGCAAGGGCCGCACGCGCGTCAACGGAAACGTCGTCAACCAGGCCGACCTGCAGGAAATCGGCGAACACCTCATCCAGATGCACGGGCAGAGCGAGCAGCTGTTGCTCCGCGACACGCGCACCCATACGCAGATGCTCGACGACTATGCGGGGAACGGCAAACTGCTTGAAGCATATAGCGAAACATGGGCCAAATGGAACGATATCCTTGCACGCATCCGCGAAACAGAAGAACATGCCAAAGACCTCGCCGCCCAGAAGGACTTTCTCAAATTCCAGTTTGACGAGCTTTCGAAAGCGGCACTGCGCGAAGGCGAAGAGGAGGAACTCGAAGAAAAGGTGAGCGTAGCAAGCAAGGGAGAAGCGGAAAGGCGCATTCTCGATGAGATTCAGGGCATTCTCAGCGGTGACAACGGGCTCCTCGACCAGGTGCAGATTCTCCAGGCCCGGATGCGATTCCTCGCCTCGAAAATTCCGCATTACGAGGAACACCTGAACTCGCTCGCCGAGGTGGCCGACCCGTTCGAAAGCGTTTGCAAGGACCTGCTCAGGCTCTCTCCCGCAAAATCGCTCTCCCCCGCCGAAATCGACCGCGCAAACTCCAGGATTGCAAACATCCAGAAGCTGAAGCGCAAATACCGCACGGACGTAGCGGGCCTCATCGAACTAACGGCCAAGCGCAAAAGCGAACTGGAGAGCCTCGAAAACCTGGATTCCGACCTCGCCGAGCTCGCGAAAGAAGAAAAGAAAATCCTCGCCGAACTGGAGAATCTCGCCAAGGAGCTTAGCGCCAAGCGAGCCGAAGCCGCATGCCGTTTCGATTCCGCCGTGCAGACCACCATCCAGAACCTCGGGATGCCCAAAGCCGTATTCAAGACCCACATCGAGTCCCAACCGCTTAGCCCGAACGGGACCGAAAAAATCGAGTTCATGCTGGCTCCGAACCCGGGCGAAGGCGAGAAGAGTCTGCAGAAGGCCGTGTCGGGAGGCGAACTTAGCCGCGTTTTACTTGCAATCAAGAGCGTCATGGCCGACCTCGACAAGGTTCCTTTGCTAATTTTTGACGAAGTGGATTCCGGAATAAGCGGAGAAGTCGGCAACACCATCGGCGATGCCCTCCGAAGCCTCGGGAAGCACCACCAGGTCCTTACCATCACACACCTGCATCAGGTGGCAAGCCGGGCCAAGAACCAGCTAGCAGTGAGCAAGGACGAAATCGAAGGTCGAACCTTCACGTCGGTCAGGGAACTAGACCGCGAGGGACGAATCGAAGAGCTGGTGCGCATGCTTGGCGGCGACTCCGAAACAGTTCGGGAACACGCAAGACAACTTTTGGAGAATAACCAATGAACGAAAAGCCATCCGATGTTCGACTCCGTTCGCGCGTCTGGAGCGTCCTCAGGGCGCTGGTCTTCGTATGCGTCATCTTTTTCATCTGGAACGGCATGGCGAAAACAGCCTGTGCCTTTGTCGCGATTGCCCTCATCATGGGCTGGGTGAATCTCTACCAGCTGCGTAGCCAGGAAATCGAGAAACCTTACTACAGGCTATGGCTGAATGTCATCGACGGATTCCTGTCGTTTGCCGTGATGACAAGCATCTTCGTGCGAGATTTGATGCAGAACGAGCATGCCGAAAAGCTCCTGGGCGTCGGCTGCGCCGTCCTGCTTGCAAGGCTCATCGCCCACACGCTCTTCTCGCTCGGAGTTCTGCGCGAAGGCAAGTCCCTCCCCCGCAAGAAGCGTTGGAGCAAGATGGCAAGCATCGCCACCACCATAACGATGGCCGTTTATCTGTTGAATCTCGAAGATTACCAACAAATTTGCATGGTGGCGACCATCCTGCTGATTGCGGCCTCCACCGTCGCCTACGCCTATTGGTACTACCGCGACCCTGCACACCGCAAGCCCCTTTCGATTGCAAGCCAGCTCACGATGAGCCGCATCGTGCTGACCCCGTTCTTCCTCTGGGTTTTCTTCTACGACAACGACCTCGACTACAGCAACAACAGCCTTGTTTTCAAGGTGCTTGCGCTTGCGATGGTTCTTGGGTTCATGCTCACCGATTTTCTGGACGGGAAACTCGCCCGCGCCATGGGCGAAGTGAGCACGCTCGGCAAGTACCTCGACCCGTTCAGCGACAAGATTTCCAACATGACGATATTCATGTGCTTCATCGCCACGGGATACGCCCCCGTTTGGATGGTGGCGCTCATCTACTTCCGTGAATCCAGCGTGGAGACGCTCCGTACGCTCGCCGCAAGCGAAGGCCTCATCATGCCAGCACGCAGGAGCGGCAAATGGAAGACCGCGCTCCAGGGAATCGGCATCGTGGCGATCCTCCTCGGCGCCATCGACCCGGTGAGAGCGTTCGTCCCCGGCCTGGGTGACATCTGGGACATCTTCCCGAAAATAGTCATGGGAATCATCACCGCCATCACCATCATCAGCGGAATCGACTACTTCGTCTCGAGCAAGCACATTCTCAAGAAATTCGTGTAAAATGCGTTTTTTCGCTTATTTAGGCGAAAAACGCACCCGTCCCCTTGACAGAACAGGCTCAAATTTCTATATATGGAGCCAACCTCGACGCGGGGTGGAGCAGTTGGTAGCTCGTCGGGCTCATAACCCGAAGGTCGCAGCGTTCAAGTCCTGCCCCCGCTACTAAAAAATCCGGTTCAAAGCCGGATTTTTCTTTTTTTATATTTGTAGCCGATGTTTGCCGAACTCCTCAAGATGACCCGCCCCAAAAACATCGTGATTGCGATAATCACGCTCGTGGTCGGGTATATGCTGCTCGGGTTTCCCAATTCGCTTTTCTTACCCGACGACTGCAATTCCGACTTTGATTGGATTGGCTGGTCTACCGTTATAGTGGAAGCGTTCGGGTTCGCATTCGCCATCGGGTTTGCGAACATCCAGAACGACATCCTGGACCTGGAAAGCGACAAGTTGAACCGCCCCGAAAGGCCGCTCGTAACCGGGAAAGTTTCGGTAAAGGCCGCACGCATAACCTGGATTGCCTTGTTCGTACTGATGCTCCTCTGCGGACTTGGCGATTCAAACTCTTCCTCTCCGTTTGAATACCTTCCGCTCGGCTTCTTCTTTTTACTCGGGGTGCTCCTGATAGCCTACAACAAGTGGCTCAAGCATATCCCGCTTTTGAAAAACATGACAGTCGCGTTCCTGTGCACGACACCCCTGCTCTACGCCCTGATGGATTATCTCATTCTATCCAATCTCATCCTACCAGGAAACGACTACGCACATGAACACATCTGGGCGATTATCCCAGCGATTCCGTTCGCATTCCTGCTCACGACCGCGCGTGAAATCTACAAGGACCTGGAAGACGAAACAGGCGACCTGAAGGCGGGCATCATGACGTTCCCGCTTATCGCGGGCTCGGCGACAGCACGGAAACTTGCCGGAGCAATCATCCTCTTCACCTGGATTTCGCTCCCGCTCCCGGTATTCTACATGGACAAGGTGTTCGGACACAACTACCCGCCGCTGTTCCTGATTATCACGGGAATTGCGCTCACACCGATATTCGCCGTAATCCTATTCAGTGCCCACCGCAAGAACTACCGCCGGGCACAGTCGCTCACGAAGGTGGCAATGTTCGCAGGCCTCATTGCGCTCATCTGCAGCCTGTAGAATTTCGACAGAAGCATTTTCCCGCATAAACCACATTACATATTCTGTAATACACTTTCCGCATTTAGAAAAAAAGTGTAAAGAAATCGGCCGAATCTGGCGAATTTGCAAAAAATTTCGTCATTTTTTTACCTGCTCCGCACCACGACCGATTCCTATATTTTTCCGCGGCCGCTTCCCCGCTTGCACCCGCATGGGTGGGCTACGACCCCGAGGTAAGGGAAGCAAAACATTCCGAAGAGGCGTTATGCTCGAAGAATTGCACGAAGAATGCGGAGTCATCGGCATTTACAATGGCGAAAATGTCGTCCGCAATGTCACCATGGGTCTTTACGCACTGCAGCACCGTGGCCAGGAAAGCGCTGGGTTCGCAGTCACCGACGGGGACAAGGTCCGCGTCCGCAAATCCATGGGTCTGGTTTCAACACTCCTGAGGGAACACAATGTCGACGAGCTGCAGGGATTCGCAGGCATCGGGCATGTGCGCTACAGTACCACGGGAGCATCCACGCTCGCAAACGCGCAGCCGATCCTCGTGAGCTGCAAGTGGGGGCAAATCGCGGTCGCCCATAACGGCAACATCACGAACGCGAACGAGCTCCGCGCCGAGATGGAAGCCGAAGGGCACATTTTCCAGACGACATCCGACTCCGAAATCCTCCTGCATGAAATCGCGCGCACCGAGGCCAACGACCTCGGAGACGCCATCAAGAAGGCCATCACCAAGTTTACCGGCAGCTTCTGCCTCGTATTCATCAGCAAGGACACGATGTACGTGGCCCGCGACGGTTTCGGGTTCCGCCCCCTGTCCATCGCCCGCATGGGCAAGTCCTGGTGCGTCGCGTCCGAGACCTGCGCTTTCGACTTGCTCGGCGCCCACTACATCCGCGATATCCAGCCGGGCGAGTTCCTCACCATCACGCAGAACGGGCTGCATTCCGAAAGGTTCACGCACAAGGACCGTCTCGCCCACTGCATCTTCGAATACATCTACTTCAGCCGTCCGGATTCCAAGATCTTTGAACAGAGCTGCGACAAGATCCGGCGCAAGATGGGCAAGCAGCTTGCGAAGGAATGCCCCGTCGACGCGGACATCGTGATTTCCGTGCCCGACAGCGCGACGACGGCCGCACTCGGCTACTCGCAGGCAAGCGGCATCCGTTTCGAAATCGGCCTCTTGCGTAACCACTACGTGGGCCGCACCTTCATCGATCCCACGCAGAACGTGCGCGAGCAGAAGGTCAAGCTCAAGTTCAACCCCATAGAGGGTGTGCTCAAGAACAAGCGCGTGTGCGTGGTGGAAGATTCCATCGTTCGCGGGACGACTCTCAAGATTCTCTCCCGCATGCTGCGTGACGCGGGCGCTCTCGAAGTCCACATCCGCATCGCATCGCCCCCCGTCGCACACCCCTGCTTCTTCGGCATGGATTTCCCGAGCCAGGGAGAACTTGCCGCAAGTTCAATGACGCCCGAAGAAATTGCGAAGATGCTCGGAGTCGAAAGCCTAGGCTACCTGAGTGTCGAAGGCATGAAGGAATGCACCGGCGAAGGCGAGAACTACTGCGCGGCATGCTTCGACAACGACTACCCCGACTACATCGGGACAGACGCAACCAAGACACGCTGCGGATAAGTTAAAAACTAAACCTGGCTAAACGTCCACTTCACGTGGTCCATCATGAAGTCGTGCCCGTCAAAGACAAGGCCGAACTGGTCCTTTATCTTTTGCACGTCGAAGAGCATCGGCTCGTCGCCCCAGCCGAGGTCCTGCTCGACAATTTTCGTCTTGCTTTCCGGACGGAGCGAAAGCATCATTTCCGCAATTTCCCTCCAGCTGATCCAGACGGAACCGAGCCCGAGGAAAATTTCCTCGTTCTTGTCCGACTCGAGAACCTTGAGGTAGAGCTGCGCCTGCTGGCTCGCGTGGATGAACTGCGTGCCGTCGTTCTTGACGATATGGATGTCGCGGTCTTCCTTTACCGCCTGCGCCATCTCGAAGAAGCGGCGGTCGGGCTGCGAGCAGCCATCAGGGAAAGCGGGATTCCCGAAAGTGTAGCCCGGACGGATGATGTTCCTCTGCATTGTCACTTCGGGGAAATTCGTGCCATAGCCATGACGGAAACCGAGCACGAAAGCCTCGCCTGCAGCCTTTGTCGCACCGTAGAGGTCCATCGGCAAATTGCTCGTCACTTCGCGCATGGACGGGCGCATACGGCCCATTGCGGCAGTGCTGCTCGTCTGGATGAACTTCTTGCAACCGGCCTTGGCGGCCATTTCCAGAAGCATGACGGTCGCGCGCGTATCGTTCATGAGCATGGTGCTCGGAGTTTCGCCCCACCCAAGCGCAATATGGATACAGGCGTCGCACCCCTTGAGGCCTTCGCCCATCTTGTCGAAATCCGTAAGGGAAGCCTCGACAAAACTCACACCGGAATGGCTGCGCAGCGAAGGAACCTTGTTGGGATGCCTTGTTGCGATGACGACCTCGTGGCCCTTGTCGAGAAGAGCCTTGACTACATAGTGTCCGATAAAACCTGTACCGCCCGTGACAAAAACGCGCATACTGACCTCTTTTTTGTATCCTGAAAAATAATGTCTTTTAAGGCAAAAGGCAACATTATTTTACAAAAAAACGGCATTTTTTGGTACATTTTCTAAAGCATCCCTTGCCATGGCTGCCGTCCAATGGTATATTTGTTATCATGAAATTCGTAGCAAGCATCAACTTCTGGTGGTGGCAGGCCCAATAATCGGAGCCTGGTATTTTTGGTACGGTTTTCAAAAGACGCAGGCTCCTCAAAGGGAGCCAATTTTTTTGCAAAGATTTTGGAAACCCGACAAAGAACCTGGAACTGACGCAAACTACAACAAAGAAAGGAATAAAAAATGAGAAACTCTCTCAAGCTCGACGGTCCGGTCAAGACTTATCTTGAAGAAAACGAACTCCCGAAGGCATGGTACAATGTCCGTGCCGACATGAAGAAGAAGCCCGCTCCGCTCCTGAACCCCGGTACCGGCAAGCCGGTGACTTTCGAAGACCTTCAGCCCGTGTTCTGCGACGAACTCATCAAGCAGGAACTCGACAACGACACCCGCTTCTTCGAAATTCCCGAAGACATTCTCACGTTCTACAAGATGTACCGCCCCTCCCCGCTCGTCCGCGCCTACTTCCTCGAACAGGCCCTCGGCACTCCGGCACACATCTACTACAAGTTCGAAGGCAACAACACCTCGGGCTCCCACAAGCTGAACTCCGCCATCGCTCAGGCCTACTACGCCAAGAAGCAGGGCCTCAAGGGCGTGACGACCGAAACGGGTGCCGGCCAGTGGGGCACCGCCCTTTCGATGTCTACGGCATTCTTTGGACTCGACTGCCAGGTCTACATGGTGAAGGTCTCCTACGAACAGAAGCCGTTCCGCCGCGAAGTCATGCGCACCTACGGAGCCTCCGTGACGCCGTCCCCGTCCATGACGACTGACATCGGCCGCAAGATCAACGCCGAATTCCCGGGCACCACGGGTAGTCTCGGCTGCGCCATCTCCGAAGCCGTGGAAGCAGCCGTGAAGCAGCCGGGTTACCGTTACGTTCTCGGTTCCGTGCTGAACCAGGTGCTCCTCCACCAGTCCGTGATCGGTCTCGAAACCAAGGCCGCTCTCGACAAGCTCGGTGTGAAAGCCGACCTCATTATCGGTTGCGCAGGCGGTGGCTCTAACCTCGGTGGCCTTATTAGCCCGTTCGTCGGCGAAAAGCTTCGTGGCGAAGCCGACTACGATATTCTCGCCGTGGAACCGGCAAGCTGCCCGAGCCTCACTCGCGGTAAGTACGCCTACGACTTCTGCGATACCGGTCGTGTTTGCCCGCTCGCCAAGATGTACACTCTCGGCTCCAGCTTCATGCCGTCCGCCAACCACGCTGGTGGCCTGCGTTACCATGGCATGAGCACCATCCTCTCTGAACTCTACGATCAGGGCCTCATGCGCGCAACGTCCGTGGAACAGACCAAGGTGTTCGAAGCCGCAAAGCTCTTCGCCCAGACCGAAGGTATCCTCCCGGCTCCGGAATCTAGCCACGCTATCCGCGCCACCATCGACGAAGCCCTCAAGTGCAAGGAAAGCGGCCAGGCCAAGAACATCGTGTTCGGCCTCACCGGTACGGGTTACTTCGACATGGTTGCCTACCAGAAGTTCAACGACGGCGAAATGAGCGACTACATCCCGACGGATGAAGATATCGCCAAGAGCCTCGCCCAGCTTCCGCAGGTTCAGGGTTAATCCCTAATTTGTCATCCCCGCCTCCGAGCGGGAATCTTTCAGAATTGAAAAGGCCCCGGATCCAAAGTCCGGGACTTTTCATATTCAAGGAGTTCCTTAATTCTTGCGGCCCGTCACGCGGTAGCGGTACTCGCGTCCGTTTTTCTTGACGCGGACAAACAGGGACTGTTCCTTCGAGTCAAAGTAGAGTCGCGGTTTCTGCGAATCCACAGCACGCTTGCCCGTAAGAACCGGGTTAACCGTCGTCGAATCGTCCCCGGGGCCTACCGACGTAGAATCGTCGGCGACCGCGTACCATTCGGCGTTCTCGATGCTTGCGGTCGCATCGGTCGGAGGCGTCGTGAGGTTCGCGCCATAGTTCGCATTGTTCAGCATGCCATCGTCGACCATGCCATAGAACACGCCCTTCGTAAGTTCTTTCGTGAAGTTGTTCTCGAGGTCGCCGCGCAGCTGTGCCGTGCCGGAAAGCTTCTTGCCGTTTACCGCCCACATCACGCCATAGACCTGCGCGTAGTCCGTCACGGTGGTGTTCACGATAATCGAAATCGCCCCCACCTTCGCGTGCCCGCTGATGGTACCGCTCACGAGCCAAGCGTCTTCTTCGAGCACGGCATCGTCGGAAATTGTACCCGCGGTTACGAGCGCACGCCCGCGGACAGTCGCGTTCCCGCTAATTGTCCCGCCGTTAATGACCGCGAAATCCTCGATTCGCGCGTTCCCACTAATCGTCCCGCCGTTCACGACCGCGTCGGGGCCCACGTACACGCTCGCATCGACCTTCGCCTTGCTACTCACGAGGCCACCGCCGTTGCTATGCTGCTTGTAGCCGCTCGCATTCGAAGGCTTCCAGAAATCCTTGTTGTAACCCTCGGGAGCGCCGTTTACGACTTCGATCATGTACGGGTAGCGGTAAATACTGTAGTAGAACTGGTCCCAGAGAATCGTCTGCATCTCGGTCGGCGTTGCGGTTACGGCCAGCCATAAGGCCTTGTCGTTTGCCTTCGTCTCGATTTCCAGATTGAATCCCGTGCCATGCTTCATCTCGCTGTAGCGCGGCGTACCGTCACTGCCTTCCGCAACAAGGCCGACCGTCCAGCCCGAAGCCGGGTCCGGCAACGCATCCGGCGCATAGTTGCACCACCTGTACGTCTTGCCCTTGTAGTAATCCGTATTGTCGCCAAAGCAGGTGTAGCCGTTCACAGTCGGCTTATCCTGCACGATTCCGCGGAACTTGACCGTGACCGTCCCCGCCTTTTCGGGGTAGATGCGCACCAGGTTGTAGCCCCAGCGCTGCGGAGCCCAGTAGCTTGGCGAAATGTAATGGCCATCGTCCATCTTGTTCAGCATGGTCACGCGCGGGTGCCTGCGGTAATTGTCGCCCCAGCCCGAAGCCTCGCGCCTCGTCGCAAATTCGTAATCGCCCCAGGACTTCCTGTACAACGCCTTTTTCGCGGGCGCATACTCGAGCGTAGCGTTCTTCATCGCGAACTTGCCGAACTGCTGGTTCAGGCTATCGAGCGACCAGCCGTAAACCTTCATCATGGCCGTAAACGGAGTCTGCTCCATGCGGCCGGCTTCCCCATCGCGGATGGATTCCATCCATATACGGTTCACCTCGTGCGCGCCCTTGTTGCCGCCGCCGAATTCCTCCTTGAGGTGTTCGAAGAACTGCCAGTTGCAGTAACGGTCACGCGTAGAGCCATAGTAGAGGAACGGGTAGTTGATAAGGTATTCCGCGCAGTGGGCGTCGTTCGGGTTGTACTGGTGCGCCATCCAGTTCGCATGGCATTCCGCAAACCAGCCCGAATGGCTGTTGTTGCCCATCCAGCCCGCCACTCCCTGCAGGCCGTGCGCAAACTCGTGCGATGTTCCCCAGTAATCCTTCAACGAGCCCACGCCAATCCACATGCCGGGCCCGTATTCGCCATTCAGGCCCTTCACGTAGTCCTGCCCGCCGTAGAGCGCCGCCATCACGGAGTTGTCGAACACGTAGATGTTGCTCTTGAGCTTCCTATCGGGGCTACTCGGGAACGGGAGCATCCATCCGAGCGAATCGATGTAGAACGAGAAAACCTTCTCGAGCGACTGAAGCACGCCCTGCGCATCCGCCGTAGGGATAGACACGTTGTTTGCCTGCCCGTCATCCGTCTTGGGCTTCTTGCAGACCTCGAAATGCTCCGATTCAGCAATCAGCGTAAAGCCGTTGCTTGCGCACTGGTTTACCCACTCAATGGCCGCGGCGTTCGAAACCAACCCCGCCACGGCAAACCCAACCAACATCCTGTTCAATTTCATTGCGTACTCCAATTAATACCGCACAAAAATTCCGACACACCCGCATCGGCTACTAGTGAATTTATCCTTTTTTGCGCAAAAAAAGAAGGGCTCCGGAATATTCCGGGCCCAAAAGCGTGTAAAATCCGTGCAGAAACTACTGGTTGCGCCCCAGTTTCTTGAAGTCGGGGGTGAGCTTCGCGCAGGCGCTGTCCTTCGGGGCGCTGCGGTACAGCACGAGCTCCTTCTCGAAGAACCCCTTCGTAGAGGCGCTCACGCTCCACTTGCTCCCCGCGGGGCAATTTTCCAACAGTACCTTCGAAACCGCAGTAAAGCGGCCGCCCGTTACCTTGTAGTCAAATGCGCTTGTCGATAGCGAGTCGGGAATCTGCAGGGCCGCCGCATTGCCAACCGCCTTGCTCTTCGCGTAAAACGCCTTCTGGGCTTCCATGTACTCGACGGCCTTCTGCTGCATTTCCGCGATGGAATCGGAAACCGACGCGGCCTTCACCGTCTCGTGGCAGCTACGCACTGCAAAAAAGGCAACCACAACCGCCACCACGACAGCAACCGGCAGGGCAATCTTCTTGAGCGGGACATTCCCCACCTTCGCAATGACTTCGCGCAGGGATTCGCCCGACTCTTCCGGGGCGGCCTCGCCCGTTTCCCACTTGAGCAGCCTGAGCGCCACAAGGACATGCACGAACTGCTTGGGCAGGGCAAGCCCCAGCGCCGCGATTACAAGCAGGACAATCGCTATCACCATGAATACGGCCAGGGCGCTTTCGGCAGACGGAAGCAAGCCCTGAACCTCCTTAAGGAGCGAAAGAAGCTGTTTGTCCTCGGCAAAGTTCTGCGAGGCGAAACGCCCGGTGAAGTTGTTGTAGCGGGCAAGCCCGAGCTTTACACCGTCGGTAGCCATCACGAGTACTGCCGAGAGGGCGCGTTCAATAAACAGGAACACCATGCCCACAAGCGCTATCACGCAGGCAATCAGCCGCGCCGTCCGTACCGGAGTCAAACCCGTATTTTTCGCATTATCAATCATCAACTGTCAACCATCAACAATTAATCATCAATCATCAACTATCAATCATCAATTATTTTCCCGCCAGTTCTTTCGCGAGTTTCTTAGCTGTGGTAAAGTCAGCCTTTCCGGTACCGAGCTTCGGGACCTTCTCCACCGCATACGCCACCGCAGGCAGCATAATCGGGGGGAATCCGCTTGCGCGCAGTTCCGAAAGCACGTCCTTCGGGTCCTTATCACCCTGGTAAAGGAGTACAATCTTCTCACCCTTCGCGGAATCGGGAATGGAGGTCACCACGTAGTCGCAGCCCTCGAGCACCGGCGTATCCTGGATCTTCTTTTCCACTGCACCGAGGCTCACCATCTCGCCACCGAGCTTGGCAAATCGGCTGTAGCGGTCCACAATCGTGAGGAAGCCGTCCTCGTCGAGGTAGCCCTTGTCACCCGTACGGTAGTAGCGCTTGCCGTTAATCATCGTAATCACGCTCTTGGTGCGTTCCTCGTCCTTGAGGTAGCCCACCATCACCTGGCAGCCACCGATAAGGATCATACCCGCCTCGCCCGTAGGCAGGGGTTCGTTCGTATCGGGGTCCACAATCAGGAACTGCGAGCCCGGGAGCGCCATGCCCACCGTGCCCGGCTTGTTGTTCACCTGCATGGTCATGTAGTCGCTGTGCAGGTTGTTCTCGGTATTGATACTTGCCACCGGGGCGGTCTCGGTACAGCCGTAGCCCTCGTAGATTTCCTTACCGAACTTGAGGCGGAACGCAGTAGCAAGTTCGGGGCGCAGGGCTTCGGCACCGGCGATAATCAGGCGCACGTACTTGAGTGCCATCGGGTGCACGTAGCGGCTAATCGTAAATGCACGCAAGAACGTCGGGGTCGCCACGAACGCAGTCACGCGGAATTCCGCACAAACTCGCGCCATCGTCTTCACGTCGGTCGGGTCGGCCACGGTTACAATCGGGCAGCCTTCCGTGAGGTTCAACAGCGTAGTCACGGTAAGGCCAAAGCTATGGAACAGCGGGAGTTCCGAAAGCATCACGTCGGCGCGGGTCACGTTGAAAATACAGGCGAGCTGCTGGATGTTGCCCATGAGGTTCCTGTGGCTCAGCATCACGCCCTTCGGGGTTCCCTCGGAACCCGAGCTGAACATGATGGCCGCAATGTCGTCCAGCTTGACTCGCTTGCGGAAGCAGAACTTGATAAGCCAGCACGGTGCAATAATGCAGAAGACCAGGTAGAACGCAATCTTCGCCTTCGGGATAACCTTCATGAAGTCTTCCGCATAGAAAATGCGGAGTTTGTCGCTTGCAATCTGCGAGTAGTCGTTCCCGCGCATCTTGAGCTTTTCCACGAACTGCCTGCTCGTAATCACCGTCTTCACGTCGGCGCGGGCGGCACAGAACTTTACGTTGTCCACAGACGAAGTGTAGTTCAGGTTCACGTTCGTCTTGCCCAAAAGCCAGAGAGCGAGGTTCACGATGACGCCTGCCGGAGAAGGCGGCAACATGATGCCCACGTTCTTCTCGTCGGGGCCAAGAATCTTCTTCAGGTGCCTGCTGAATGCGATAACCGCGCCCATCAGCTTGAAGCCGGAGAAGTGCCCGCCATCGGGATTGTATATGGCAGGGCCGTGCTTCACGTACTTCTTGTAGGTGCGAATCCAGCTGTCGCCGATAGGCTTCACGAACGAGACCGCATAGTTCCAGGCGCTTATGGAAATGTTGCGGATGATGGTGCGGACCTCGTTTGCCGGTGTAGTTGCGGGAATGGACTCGCCAAATGCGACGGTCACGGTACGTTCCGCAGAAGCGCCGTACATGTCGGAACCGCTATAACTGTAGTTGGAGCCCCACAGGCCCTGGATGTAGAACGGCACGACCTGAGCGTCGGTGCCCTCTACCGCCTTCGAATAGTCGATGCTGAACGGTTCAACGTGCGGGGAACGGGCCACCTCGCCCGTCGGGAAAATCACCACCGCGTGGCCCGCCATGAGCTTCTCGTGAATCTTCTTCATGGCGTCTTCGGGATGGCGGTTATCGATACGGATGCTCCCCAAGCGCTTGAGCATGGAGCGCAGGTACCACTTCTCGAAATGGTCCTTGTTGCTAGCGATGCACAGCGGGCGCGGGCAGGCCATCTGCACCATAGCCCAGTCAATAAAGCTGTGGTGGTTACCGACCAGGAGCACCGGACCGTCGTTCGGGATATTGCCCACGTTGAGCACGCGAATCTTGTAACGGCTAAACACCAGGCGCAACAGCGAGCGGACAAGCGCCTGCGGAAGGTTCAGAATGGACCAGTAGAACACGCCCACCGAAATGAGCGCGAGGCCGATAAAGTAATACGGCGGTTCAAGAGACGTGTAGCGGACCAGCGAGGAATAGATGAACAGGAACACCACGAGCACAAGGGCCTGTATCATGTTCGCGAGCGCAATGACCCAGCCCGAATTATTGGGACGGGTGTTGTACTGCAAGAGCGCATTCACCGGAACGAGGAACATGCCACCGAAGATACCGATTGCCGTGTAGAGGATAGAGAGCGCCACCGGATGCACGAAGAACGGGATAAGGAACATGCAGAGCGATGCACCGATCATGCCAAGCGGCACAAAGCCCGTCTCGATAAAATCCTTCGAGTTATGCGCCGCAATGATGGATCCCACCACGAGGCCCACGACGGCAAACGCGAGGTAGTTCTGCATGGTGTTGACCGTCTGCGAACCCGAAACATCCTGGAACACAAGCAGGAACACCTGGGCAAGAGCCCAGAACATCGAGAGAGCGATAATGGAGGCACGGAGCGTGCGGTGACGCCAGCCAAAGCTCAGGCGGCGGCGGGCAACGGAGAACTTGATGTTCTTGTCGTTGTACTTGACCTTCGGGATAAGGAAACTCGCGACCGTACCGAGCACGCTCACCGTAACGAGAATCCAGGGAATCACGACAGACTTCGAAATAATGCCCCCGACAGCCTCGTAGCGCACGAGCGCCTGAAGGTCGATAAGGTTCACGCCAACGATGGCAAGCCAGCTCGAGGCGATTATGCCAATCAGGGAGAAAATCTGCAGGAAAGCGTTCGCGTAGCTCAAGTGGTGGACTCCGAACATTTCACGGATGATCGCGTACTTTGCCGCGCTATGGACCGCAAAACCCGAAGACAGGCCGATAGAAAGCCAGAAAGCCACTCGCGGGCAGTTACAGGTGACAAGGACCGCCTGGGCGATAACAAATAGCGTCATGAACAGGGAGGACCACGCGAGCACCTTGTTCTTCGAGAATCGGTTCGAGAAGAAACCGGCGGGCCAAATCATCAGCACGTAAGGCGCGATGAAGAAAATCTGGAGCATGAACGTCTGCCAGGTCTGGCCGGTGGTTGCGCTCGTAAACGAGCCCGAGAGAATCTTTTGGGCATAGATAAACACGCCCATCTGAACAAACACTGTCGCGAGAATCGATAAGAAATAGCGGACAGAACCTCTAACTTTCCACATGAAAAACCCTTAATTTGACCTGCGGGGGCTTTTCCCCGCAGGATTACAATTCGGGTGTAAATTTAGAAAATAGCACGTTTTGCCTCAACGGCTAGGCATCAAACGTTCGATTTCATCGGGCTCTTTCGGGATATTTTCCGAAATATTGCGGAATCCGCCCTTGGTTATCAGCAGGTCATCCTCGATGCGGATGCCGATTTTTGCAAAAATGCGCTTGCCGCGGAAAACGCCCGAAAATTCGCCATAGAGTCCCGGCTCGCAAGAGATAAGCATTCCGGGTTCAAGGGTGACATCGAGCGAACGGGAACCGGGGTCGCCCTCGTGAATCTGTTCCCCGATAAAGTGGCTCACCCCGTGCGGCCGCCTGTCGTACAATAGTTTATACGAGCCCTTCGCGCCGCGCACCAGCCGCGTTTCGAGTTCCTGCATGATAAAATCCCAGGGGACATTCCCGATTTCCCTCAGCGACACGCCCGGGCGCACGAACTTCTGGTATTCCTTCGCCGCATCGAGCACTATCCGGTAAAGCAGCTTCTGCAACGGATTGAAGCGCCCGTTGACAGGCAAGGTGCGCGAAATATCGCTGTGGAGCGACCCGATTCGCACGCCGAAGTCCAGGAGGACCATCTCGCCTGCACGCAGGGGCTCGTCGTTTTTCACATAATGCAGGCAGCAGGCGTTCTCCCCGCAAGCGCAGATTGTCGGGAACGCAAGGTCGCCGTCGCTGTGGCGCTGCATCTCGTAGTCGAGCATGAGCGAGAGGTCGCGTTCGGTACGGAGCTCGCCAAAACGCGAAAGCACTTCGCGAAACGCCCCGTCCGTCACCTTCTGGGCCGCCTCGGCATCCACAATGCGTTCCGGTTCCAGCGGCAGACGCAGTTTCCAGTGCAGCGGAGCCGCACTCCGGAGCACAACATCCATGCCGCGCAAGGCCTTGAGCATCGACTTGCGGAATCGGTCATTGTGGTCGTCGCGGAACTTTTCGAAGAAATACGCATAGGCATGCCCACCCTTCGGGAGCCTCGTCGCCCGCATCGCAATCTCGTCCCAGAGTTCGGATTCGGGACGCACGTCGGCAATCCCCGTCACCTTCCGGACCCCGCTATCGCCTTTCAGGAAACCGAGACGCCTTCCGTTCCAGAACTCCCTGAACGGGTCCTTCGGGGGCACAAACAGAATTTCCTCGTCCGTTGCAGGGTCCAGAAGCAGGTAGCAACCCGCCTGGTTGATGCCCGTGAGGTAAAGAAACGCCGGTTCCTGCACAAACTTGTTCCAAGTCTGCACATAGGCCTCCTCCGAGCCCGGATCGGCCGGTATTCCGGCAAAGACGCAGAACGAGTCGAGAGCCTTCAACATGGCCCTACGGCGTTTTTTGTACAAATTTTTGGAATTGTAGCGCGGGGAATCGATAAAAACCTGCGAATAGGGTCGAGAAAAAGCCTTTGTTGCCATTTTTTCCTCAGGAAAAGTAAAATTTCGCCATAAATTTACCATTTTAGCGCTCTTTCCGTTTCAAATTATTATAGATTTTAGGCATCACAGACTAGAATGGAGCCTGAACAAATGTCACTTACAAAAAAATGGAAAGTTATCCTTGCATCCCTTTCGTTCGCACTCTTGACCGCATGTGCCGGCTCCTCCGGTGGCGGTAGCGAAGGCTACAGCGGCGATGACGGCGATGAAGCCGCATCTGTCGAAGGCGGAAGCAGCAGCAAGCCTTCCAAGCCCAAGGAAGTTATTGACGAAAACAAGCTGAAGAAGACCGAAGACGAAGCCATGGCCGCCAACGAAGAGAACCATAAGCTCCGCAAGGAAATCTTCGATGCCAAGAACAAGTTGGGCATTCCGGTGGAACGTCCCGACGCCGAGTAGGCCATTTGGAACATTATTCCATCTCAGATAACCTGAAACGCATGATTTCGGGTGAGAACGAAACGGTTTTCCGGTTGCTGGAGAGCCGTTTTTGTGTTGAGATACTCACGCGCATGCACGGTCTCACCATCCGCGAAAAGGAAGGGGCTGACACAGCAGGCCTCCTCGCCGTGCTCGACCAGCTCAAGATAGCGGCAAGGAACGGGAACCCGCTTTCGGCAAGCGACGTTTCGCGCCTTCTAGGTGCCCCCTCGCCCGCCGTTCCCCCTCTTGGCGAATTCTCGCCCGCGCCCGTCCTCCGGAACAGGTTCGGGGTCCCGGTCGCCGCGAAAACGCGCGCGCAGGCCGAGCTGATACGCGCGGTCGGCGAGAACGACATCGTTTTCGCGAAGGGTCCGGCGGGCACCGGCAAGACCTTCCTCGCGGTCGCGCTTGCGGTTGCAAGCCTCGAAAACCACGAAGCCGAAAGGATATGCCTCGTGCGACCGGCCGTCGAAGCCGGAGAATCACTCGGTTTTTTGCCCGGCGACCTCAAGGAAAAGATCGCCCCCTACCTGCGCCCCATCCACGACAGCCTCGCCGAGCTGCTCCCGACCGAGAAACTCCGCCGCTACGAGGAAACCGGCGCCATCGAAGTCGCCCCCCTCGCCTACATGCGAGGCCGAACGCTCAAGCGGGCATTCATCATCCTCGACGAGGCCCAAAACACGACCACGGCCCAGATGAAGATGTTCCTCACGCGTATCGGCCCCAACAGCAAGGCCATCATCTGCGGGGACACATCCCAGGTCGACCTTCCCGCCGCCCAGGAATCGGGACTCGAGCACGCCATGAGGATCCTTTCCGGAATCCGCGGCATCGCACGAATCGAATTTGAAGCAACAGACGTCCTGCGCCACCACCTGGTAAAAGACATCCTGCTCGCCTACGAACAAAGAGATTCAAAGGAAAAGAGAAAATGAAGAAGAAGCAGAAGAGAATCCATCTCGCTATCGGTTGGTTGCTGATAACGGCACTTGCCATCCTCCTTTTTCCCGACAAGAACATCGCGCTACAAGCCGAACACCCGCACCTCGGGCAGCTGAGCACCCGCACCATCGTCGCAACGCTCAATTTTGACATTCCCAAGTCCCAACAGGAAATCGAGACCGAACGCCAGCGCGCCGAAGAAAAGGTGAATGCCATCTTCGGGTACAACACCGACGAGACAAACCGCATCAGCGAGGACCTCAAGCAATATCTGCACAAGCTCGCCCAGTACGGCTACCTCCAGTCACAAATCAGCGCTAGCGGAGCCAATAACGAAAGCAACGATTCCATACAAAAGAAGGTGCAACAGGCAAGCCGCATCTACGAAACGCTCAAGCAGAGAGTCTCCATTACCGCCATCCGTCCGCTGAGCCAGAACGCCAAGGCCCGCGACTCCCTGTTCGCCACATTCAACCGCATGCTCGAAAAGGGCGTATCGAACACGCTCATAGCGAAAACCGAAACCGAAGTCCAGCTTTTCAACAACAACTACAACCTCCAGAATACAAAGTATATCATCTACAACAAGCCGACCGTTTCGCTCATCAAGGATAGCGACGAAAGCACCGTCGAAATCAGCGAAATCCAGCCGCTGCAACGAAGCATCGAAGAAGCGTTCAACCAGCTACAGCGTGCCTTCCCTACCGAGCAAGCGCTCCAGAGCGCATTCTACGAAGTCCTGTACGTATTTACGCTTCCCAACGTGTTCTACCTCGAAAAGGAGACCCAGGCGCGCAAGCAAGAAGCGAGGAACAAGGTCACCCTCATCAAGGGCATGGTCCCGCGCGGCGTGGAAATCGTCTCGCAGGGCACCCCCGTCACCAAGGAAATCCTCGAAAAGCTCGAAGCGTTCCAGCAGGCCCAGCAGAAAGAAGAGAACGCGCGCACCCTCACGGCTCCCTATGGCCAGGCGCTCGTATTCTTCGTCATCATTTCCGTATTGTTCGCGTTTTTCGCGTTCTCATCCGCGACAAAATCCCTCAAGACGCCGAGACAGCTGTGGAGTCTCATGGTCATCCTGGCGCTTCAGCTCGTCGCCTACTGGATTGTGCACAACTTCTCCGGCAGTCTCAGCAAGCTGGAAATGGTCGTCATTCCCGAAGGCATCGACTTCATGTGGGTATACCCCTTCGCAGTCGCCCCTGTCATCGCGATGGTCCTCTACGAGCAGCGCGTAGGGATTGCCTTCTCCGCGTTCTCGGCCATGTTCTTCGGCATCCTCAACGGCTATGACCTCGCCGCAACGATTACCGTGTTCGGAGTCCTTTCCATCCTCACCCAGCCGCTCGCCCGCATCCGCTACCGTATCCAGTTCGTATGGTCCATCATTGCAGGAATCGTCGCGCTCGCAGGCGCCATCTGCATCATGTTCCTGCTCAGGAACCGCATGGGCGGCATTCCCTTCTACCAGACGCTCATCGCAGGCAGCGTGAACATCATCATCTGTTCCGCCATCGCCTCCGTGCTGTTCATCCACCTTATCGAACGCATCTTCGGCATCACGACCGTGCTCACACTCATGGAGATGTCCGACTTCAACCGTCCGGCACTCAAGCGTATCTCGGAGCTCGCCCCAGGCACGTTCCACCACAGCATCCAGGTTTCGAACCTCGCCGAAAAAGTCGCAGACAGCATCGGTGCGAATTCGCTCCTGGTACGTGTCATGGCGCTCTACCACGATATCGGCAAAACCATGCGCCCCGAATACTTCACCGAGAACCAGAAACAGGGCGTGAACCCACACAATAACATCGAGCCCGACCAGTCCGCAAAAATTATTGTAAGCCACGTGGAACAGGGTGCGGTGCTGGCCAAGGACTACAAGATTCCCGACCTGGTCGCCGCAGGCATCACCGAGCACCACGGGACGACACTCATCCAGTACTTCTACCATAAGGCCGTCGAAGCCGCCAAGGAAGAGGGAAAGACCGTCGACGAGTCCGTTTTCCACTACAAGGGTCCCAAGCCCCAGAGCAAGGAAACGGCCATTCTCATGCTTGCCGACATCATCGAAGCAACAAGCCGCTCCATGACGGACCAGAACCCCGAAATTCTTGAATCGATGATCCATTCGACCATCCACGGCAGATTCGACGAAGGGCAGTTCAGCGAATGCGACCTCTCCATCAAGGAGCTCTTCAAGCTCGAGAAGGCGTTCATGCACAGCCTTGACGGCACATTCCACACCCGCGTCAAGTACCCCGGCCAGAAATAGCCCCGAGCATCCAAACGGACTGCCCAGGCATCCAGAAGAGTATCCCCGCAGCAGGCGGGGATTTTTTTTGAAAAAAAAAGAAGAAAAAGCGCCCTTTTCACTTGACAAGGTGCAATATCATTTATATATTTGGCTCGTTGACTGATTTATCGGTCAAAACCACTCTGGGGTGGTAGCTCAATTTTGGTTAGAGCACCGGCCTGTCACGCCGGAGGTTGCGAGTTCAAGCCTCGTCTATCCCGCGAAGAAGTCCTCTCGAAAGAGAGGACTTCTCGTTTATTGAGCGAAGTGAAACAACCGCCCCCAGCCTCCCAAAACTAAATTTCACCTCCCACGTCCTCATTCAAGGCAATCGCTAAACACAGAAAAGCCCGCGCAGTGCGCGGGCTCTGAAACTTTGCATTACTGCCTAGGGCTATCTTTTCTTCTTTTTCTTCTTGCCCTTCTTGTCTTCCTTGGCGGGCTTTTCCTCTTCCTTCGGCTCTTCGACCTTCGGAGCCGGCTTCGGAGCATTGCCACGCAGGTCCTTCATCTTGAAGGTGACATTGACTTCGGCAGTTTCGACCTTGGAGTAGACCCCACCCGGATCCTTCACCTTGAAGGTGAATTCATCGAGGCCAGAGAATCCGCGGTTCGGCGTGTAGGTGAAGCTACCGTCGCGTTCGTTCAAGTCGATCTTGCCGTTACGCGGACGCTGCACCAGCTGGGCAGACACGGGCTTTTCGCCATCGGCATCGGAGACGCCTGCGAAGAGGCCTTCGGAAGCAGGAACCTTGAGGGTCTCGCCTTCCTGGACCATGTAGGTCTGGCTCTTTGCCACCGGCGGGTCGTTGACGGCCGTCACCGTGAACGTAGCCGTCTTCGAAGCCTTCGCGCCATCCGGGTCAGACACCGTGAAGGTGATGCGTTCCGGCTTGCCGTTCCAGTTCTCATGCGGCTGGGCTACCGTAATCGTCCTCTTGTACTTGTCGTGCTTCACGTCGAGGAACTTGTTGCCGCTCCAACTCCACTTGAGCTCTTCGTTCCTGTGGTCCTTGTCGCGAGCATACTGGTCAAGCTTGATGACAGCGATTACGCCGCCATGGTCATCTTCCTTGATGGTGTAGTCAGGAATGTCGCGCATCACGGGGACTGCATTCACATGCTTCACCACGAACTTCACGACAGTCTTGTCCATGCCACCGGCCGGATCCTGGGCCATGAACACAAGCGTTTCTTCGCCAAACCAATCCTGCTTCTTGGGCTTCACGACAGCCTCGCGGCCACCGGAAATCATCACATCGAGGAACTTGGCTCCCGTCACCTTCCACTTGATTTCGTGAGCCTTGTGATCGGGGTCGGATACATACTGGTCGAGTTTAATCGGCTTGAAGGACTTGCCTTCGAGCGTTTCCTGGCCCGGAATTTCCTTCACGACCGGCGGATCGTTAACCGGCTTCACCGTAAACTTAACATTGACGGAAGCCTTTTCGCCCGACGGATCAAATACGTTCACGGTCACGGTTTCGGTTCCGTTCCAGAACTTGTTCGGAGTTTCGCAGGTCAGCACGCCCTTGTCGCTAATGTTGAAGATGAGCTCATGCTTCACAGGAGCCTCTTCAGGTTCGGCATGCTTGTGCTTCTTGCCCTTCTTGGCAGGGGCATCCTTTGCACCCGGCTTGTCGTTGTCGAGCGTCCACTTGAGTTCCTCAAGTTTGTTATCCGGGTCGTTCACCACCTTACTGAAGTCGAACGGCTGGAACTGCCTCTTTTCTTCGATGACGAACGGCTGCACCGGTTTGAGCGTCGGCGGGTCATTCACCGGGGTCACCTCGAAGGTCGCGTTCGAAGATGCCGTAGCACCGGAAGGATCCTTCACAGTGAACGTGATGGTTTCCTTGCCGAACCAGTTCGGATTCGGGGTCACAACCATCGCGCGGCTGCCCTTGATATCAACCTTCAACTGCTTGTTGCCAGAAACAGACCACTTGAGTTCAGACGGCTTGTTATCCGGGTCCTCGGCAGCCTTGGAGAGGTCGACAGGCTCGAAGCGTTCCTTTTCCTTGATCTTCTGACCGGCAATACGCTTAATGGTCGGCGGGTCGTTCACCGGAGTCACCTCGAAGGTAATCTGCACGGATGCCTTCGCGCCTTCCGGGTCAATCACATCGACCTTAACCTTCTCGGTACCGCTCCAGAACTTGTCCGGAGTCGTGACTACAAGTTCCTTCTTGCTGTTCACGGAGGCCTTCAGGGCACGCGTGGAGCCGATTTCGAACTTGAGCGCTGCGAACGGGTGGTCCGGATCGGAAACGAACTGGGAAAGCTCAATCGGCTTGAAGTGTTCCTTTTCCTGGATAGACTGGATAGGAATCGGCTTGATCACCGGGGCGTCGTTCACGGACTCCACGAGGAAATTCGCAGTCTTCGAGGCCTTCGCGCCTTCCGGGTCAGTGACCGTGAAGGTGACATTGCGTTCACCATGCCAGTACTTGTCGGCAATCTTGATATGGGCAATGTTCCTGTTGTCGATTTCGACCTGGAAGTCGTCAGCAGGGACCGGAGCCGGAGCCGCTTCTTCTTCCTTCTCATCCTTGCCGCCCTTCTTGCCCTTCTTTGCAGGCTTCTTGGACTTCTTCTCCTCTTTCTTGGGAGCAGGAGCCGCAGCGGCCTTGGCAACAGTAGCAGTCCACGTGAGCTGTTCGGGCTTGTGGTCCGGGTCACGCACGAACTTGTTCAGGTCGATATCCTTGAACTGGCCTTTCTCCTTGATTTTCTGGTCCGGAATGTCCTTCATTTCGGGAGAGTCGTTCACGGAGGTAATCTCGAAGGTCACCGTCTGCGACGTTTCTGCGCCGTCCGGGTCCTTCACAATAAGCACCATCGTCTCGGGAGCGCACCAGAAGTACTTATCCGGAGCAGAGACGGTAAGGATGCGGCTCGGGGAAATTTCAGCCTTGAGCTGCTTGTTGCCCGAAACCTTCCACACGAGTTCGTTCGGCTTGTTATCCGGGTCCTTCACGTATTCGTCGAGCTTGATCTGCTTGAACTGTTCCTTTTCCTTGATCTTCTGATCAGGAATCTTCTTCGCGAGCGTCGGCGGGTCGTTCACGCGGGTCACCTCGAAGGTCATCTTGTGGTTGGCAGATGCACCTTCCGGGTCGGTCACCGTGAAGGTGAGCATTTCGCGGCCGGACCACTGCGGATCGGGCACGGAAACGATTACCGTGTTATCCTTACGCATGTCGACCTTCAGCTGCTTGTTGCCGGAAACAGTCCACTTGAGCTTGGATGCGGCGTGGTCCGGGTCATGAGCAAGGTTAGAAAGGTCGATGGTCTTGAAGCGGCCACCCTCGCGGATGGTTTCGCCCTGCGGGGCCTTGTCCGAAATCTTCGGAGAGTCGTTTATGGAGCGCACCTCGAAGCGGGCGGTCTTCGAAACCTTCGCGCCTTCCGGGTCGGTCGCGGTGAACGTGATGTTTGCCGCACCGTTCCAGTACTTGTTCGGGATTTCGATGGTGGCCACCTGCTGGGCATCAATCTTCACCTTCAGCATATCGCCTGCAGGCGCATTTTCTTCTTCCTTCGCGACCTTCGCGCCCTTCTTGCCCTTCTTGGCGGGCTCGGCACCGGCAAGCTTCGCGGGCTTCACGTCAAAGCTCCACTTGATTTCAGAAGCCTTGTGGTCCGGATCCTTCACGAGGTCGCCAAGCTTGATCGTCTGGAACTGCTTCTTTTCGTCGATGGACTGGTCCTTGAGTTCGCGCACGAATTCAGGAGCATCGTTCACGGATTCCACGGTAAAGGTCACCTTGCGAGAATCAGAGGCGCCTTCCGGGTCGGTAACGGTAAACGTAATCGTCTCGGAGCCATGCCAGAACGGATTCGGCTGCGTGACAGTCACCTTGTGGCTGCCATCCATCTGCACCTTGAGTTCCTTCGCACCTTCGATCTTCCACTTGAGCTTGTTCTTCGGGTGGTCGAGGTCTTCCACAAAGTTGTCAAGTTCGATAGGCTTGAACTGGCCCTTCTCCTTGATAGTCTGGCTTGCGATATCCTTCATCACCGGCACATCGTTGATGGACTTCACGGTAAAGGCCACCTGGGTCTTGGCAGTAGCGCCTTCCGGGTCCGTCACGGCGAACGTCACCTTCTCGGTGCCGTTCCACATCTTGTTCGGGGCCTTAATCGTAGCCTTGCCATCCTTGCTGATATCAATCTTCAGTTCCTTGTTGCCAGTCACTTCAATCTTCAGCTTCTCGAACGGATGGTCCGGGTCCTTGATGATGGAAGCGAGGTCAATCGGAGCGAATTCCTGCTTTTCTTCGATGGTCTGGTCGTCAATCTTGCCAATCGTCGGGGCATCGTTCACGGAGGTCACGGTAAAGAGGGCCGTGCAAGTTGCCTTGCCGCCTTCCGGGTCTTCCACCTTGAACGTAATCTCTTCGGCACCGTTCCAGTTCTTGTCCGGAATGACGATGCGCGCCATGCGGTTCTCGACCTTCACGGAGAGCTTCGGGGTGTAACCCTTCGGAGCACCCTTTGCGCCCTTCACGTCGAAGCTCCAGGTGAGTTGTTCGGGCTTGTGGTCCGGGTCGTTCACGATGTCTGCGAGGTTGATAATCGCAAACTCGCGCTTTTCGGGAATGGTCTGGTCCTTGATGGGCTTCGTGAACACCGGCAGGTCATTCACGGATTCCACGGTAAACTTCACGCTACGGCTGTCAGCAGCACCTTCCGGGTCGGTAACGGTGAACTTCACTGTTTCTTCGCCATGCCAGAACTTGTTCGGGGCGGTGACCGTCACCACGCGCTTGCTGTCCATCTGGACCTTCAGGTCCTTGTTGCCGGAGAACGTCCACTTGAGCTTGGAGTTGTCGTGGTCCTCGTCCTTCACGAAGTCGTCGAGGGCGATGGTCTTGAACTGTTCCTTCTCCTTGATCTTCTGGCTCGGGATATCCTTCATCACCGGCACGTCGTTGATGGACTTCACGGTGAACACGGCGTCGCTCTTGGCAGAAGCGCCTTCCGGGTCAGTCACGGTGAAGGTCACCTTCTCGGAGCCGTTCCACTTGGCATCCGGAGTCTTGATGGTCGCCGTTCCGTTCTTGTCGATATCAATCTTCAACTGCTTGTTGCCAGTGACCGTCCACTTAAGGTCCTTGAATTCGTGGTCGGCGTCGCTTGCAAGTTCAGCAAGGTTCACGGAATTGAACTGCTGCTTTTCTTCAATCATCTGGTCCGGAATCTTCTTGAGGGTCGGCACGTCGTTCACGGAGGTCACGGTGAACACGGCCTTCGAGGAAGCCTTCGCGCCTTCAGGGTCGGACACGGTGAACGTGATTTCTTCGGCACCGTTCCAGTACTTGTCCGGAATGCTAATCTTGGCAACCATCTGGGCATCGACTTCAACCGTAAGACCGGCGTCTTTCTTCTTGGAGCCAGCGGCAGGCTTCACTTCGATATTCCAGGTAAGATCGGAATTCTTGTTATCGAGGTCGCGAACCATTTCGCCAAGCTTGATGGGCTGGAACTGTTCCTTTTCCTTGATGGTCTGCGGCTGCACCTGCTTCACGAATTCAGGAACGTCGTTCACAGATTCGACCGTGTATGTAGCAGAACGTTCGTCAGTAGCACCCTCCGGATCGGTCACCTTGATGGTGAGCGTCTCGGAACCGTTCCACTGCGGAGAGGGCGGAGTCACCTTCATCACGCGGTTGGCATCGACGCTAACCTTGAGTTCGTGGTTACCGGTGATAGACCACTTGAGTTTTGCCTTTTCATGGTCAAGGTCCTCGACATACTTATCAAGTTCAACAGGCTTGAACTGGCCCTTTTCCTTGATAGTCTGTTCAGGAATATCCTTCATGACCGGAGTGTCGTTGATGGACTTTACCGAGAGTTTCATAGTGGTCTTCGCCACTCCCCCATCCGGGTCGGTCGCCGTGAACGTGAGCGTTTCGGAACCGTTCCAGAGTTCGCTCGGAGTCTTGAACGAGACCTCGCGGGTCTTCGCGTTGATGTTGACCTTGATATCCTTGTTGCCGGAAACTTCGACCTTCAGCTTCGAAATGTCGTGGTCCGGGTCAGAGAGGAACTCGTCAAGAACGATGGAGGAGAGTTCAGTCTTCTCTTCGACTTCCTGGTCCGGAATCTTCGTGAACACCGGCTTGTCGTTTATGGAAGTGACGGTGAGGGTAACGGCCTGCTTGATGGAAGCACCTTCCGGGTCGGTGCAGGTGAAGGTCGCGACGGCAGAGCCGTTCCAGTACTGGTCCGGAATTTCGATGGAGGCCACGCGGCTTTCGTCGATATTCACGTTGAGCGTGCCGGATTCCGGTTCCTTGCCCTGGTGCTTCACGTCGACATCCCAGGAAAGTTCGGAATTCTTGTGGTCGGCATCCTTCACGAATTCATCGAGCTTGATCTTTGCAAACTGCTTCTTCTCGTCAATCGTCTGGTTCGGAATCTGCTTGGCAAACTCGGGCTTGTCGTTCACGGAGTTCACCGTGAAGCTGGCCTCGGATTCGGCACAAGCGTTGGCCGGGTCGCAGACCTTGAACTTGAGCGTTTCGGAACCGTTCCAGAACTTGTTCGGAATACTAATGGTTGCAACACCGCCGGCGATCTTCACCTTCAGGTCCTTGTTGCCGGAGACTTCCCACTTGAGCTGTTCCATCTTGTGGTCGGGGTCCTTCACGAGCTGCGAAAGCTCAACCGGCTTGAATTCCTGCTTTTCCTCGATTGTCTGTTCAGGCACATCCTTCGTGAATTCCGGCGGGTCGTTGATGGACTTCACCGTGAAGGTGGCCTTCGTGCTAACAGCCGCACCAGCGGGGTCGGTCGCCGTGAAGGTCACTGTCTCGGAACCGTTCCAGAATTCGTTCGGGATCTTGATGTTCGCAGTACCGTACTTGTCGATATCGAACTTGAGGTCCTTGTTGCCCGCGATGGTCCACTTGATCTTCGACACGTCGTCATCGACATCGCTCACGAAATCGGTCAGGGAGATGGACTCGAACTCGTTCTTCTCTTCGATGGTCTGGTCAGGAATCTTCTGGAGTACCGGCGGGTCGTTGATGGGCTTCACTGTAAAAAGGGCCGTCTTCTTATCGCTCGCATACTCGCCGTCAGTCGCCGTAAACGTAATCTTTGCAGCACCATACCAGTTGGTATCGGGGATAATGATGGTCGCCACGCGCTTCGGGTCGATTTCCACATTCAGGTCGCCGTCGGCTTGATCCTTACCTGCCGGTTGAATGTCGAATTCCCAAAGAATCTGGTCCTTCGGGTGGTCAGGGTCGGTCACGAAATCGTCGAGCTTAATCTTCGCGAACTGCTTGCCTTCGTCAATCGTCTGTTCGGGAATGTCCTTCATCACCGGCGGATTGTTCACGGACTCGACAGAGAAATTCACCGTCTCAGAACCAACCGCACCCTTCGTGTCTTTCGCCTCGAAGGTGATGTCTTCGGAACCGTTCCAATACTGGTCCGGCACCTGGAGGTTCGCCACGCGGTCGGCCGAGATAGTCACCTTGATACTCTTGTTGCCCGAAACGGACCACTTGATCTGCGCAGGCTTGTCCATGTCATCGGACACATAGCTGTCAAGCTTGATCGGAGCGAACTTGCCACCTTCGTTAATCGATTCGCCGGGAATCCCGTTCACAGACGGAGCGTTGTTTTCCACAGCCGGAGCGGAATCGGACGATTCCTGCGCTATAACAACAGAAGCCAAAATTCCAGCCGATGCCAGAAGGGCTGTTACAGGCCAATTCTTTCTATTCATCATTCAATATCTCCCTTTATACACTTACACAAGCAATCCATCGCTTTTGTCGCGAAACAAAAACAAAACACGCTTGCCATATCATGCGTGATATCGGCTCCAAATATAATGTATTTATTTTACAAAAATCGCGTTTTTTCGCAAAAAAAAGCATTTTGCTTTAACAAAAAAAACGAAAAAACGACATAACTCGTTGATACTCAACAAGTTAGCCCTCAAAAACGAGGTCTTCTTCCAACTTGGAATAGTGAGGTAAATCTTCATCCGGTCCTGCATCCTGTTTTTATTTAGTTCCCCATCCCGTTTTTACAAAAACTTTACATTTAATCGGGACAAAAAGTTCCGAAAATTAACTTTCCGAGTTGACGAAACAATGACAACACGAGTGCAAAAAATTATCTTTGCCTCAAACAACAAACAAAAGCTAGGACTAAATATGAAATTCGTATTCCTCTGCGACGCCAACTACCTCAAGGGCGACCTGGTAAACTTCGTGAACAACTTCCCCACCAACCACGAGCTGGTGACCATGACGAGCGATGACCTGCTGCAGTCCAAGTCCGTCATGGAAGGAACCTTCGCCATCCTCGCCGAACGCGCCACGTGGCAGAAGAACTTCAGCCTGTTCCGTTACTTCGGCCTGCTCCCGATGCTCGAAGTGCTCCCGCTCGGTGTCGTTTCCCGCGGCCGCCGCGGCGAACCGCTCAAGGGCAGAAGCCAGAACAGGAACCAGGAAATCTATTTCAACCCCTCCGCAAGCCCCGAAGAACTCTACATGCAGGTCGACAAGTTCGTTGCCGCCCCGCCTAGCGGATTCTCGTACCCGAGAGGCTCCGCAAAGGTCTAAGCCCCCATGCAGCGGGAGGTTCTCGACTACCTGTACGCTCAGGGCGAGTTGGTGCTTGCGATATTCCCCGGAAATCCGGCACCGCGCGAAGCCCTCGAAAAATATGCGCTGGCCCTGAACGCTGGCGCATCTTTTGTTCTGTTTGACTACAGCAGAAGCAACGACGGGAACACGGGTATCGCGCTTGCGGATCTCTACACGAGGGCCCTCACAAACGATGAACTCCAGACTTTGCAGGCAAAGGCCGCAAGTGGCCTTGTGTTCGGCGGCTTCAGCGCCCCTCCAAACTCGGAAGAAAGCTTCAGGCTGTTCTACCGCAACCTTCAGCAAATCAAGGCCATCACGCCGCACGTTGTCGGCCTGTTTTCTGGCAAGTCCACGGAAAACATTGACTCCAATCTGGTCCATATCGCAAAGCTGATTTTAATCGGGTGCGAAAATGCAGATGACGCGAGCGCGCTCGTCGAAGACAGCCCCGCATTGCAGAAAGGATGCATTCTTTGGCTCAACGACAAAGCCCCCGACAAGAAGCGCTTTCCCAGAACCTTCAAGGCCGTCCGGCGTGGATTTTCCAAGTATATGCCGGCAAAGCTTACCTTCGGCGAAAACCCGCAGGCCTTCGCCGAAAATACCGCCTGGATTCTCAAGGGAGAAATCCTCCGCAAGAATCCGATGGACGGCATCCCGAAGCTATTCTGCATCCTTTTCCCGCTGCTGCTCGTCGCGGCCATCCTGCTCCCCTTTATCTACCCCACCAATGTAGATGCAAGCCACTCCAACATGCGCGACCGCATTCCCGAAAGGAACAAGATTGCCATGGCACCATCGTTCGAATACACCTTCGACGGCAAGGAGAACCTGTGGCGCATCGCACGCTACGCCCTGGGCCGATTCAACGCAGTCATTTCCAACGAAAAGATGATTCGCGACTACCTGGACGAAACCATTCAGGAGAACGGCTACAAAGGCGGAGGATGGGAAAAGAATATCATGGGAGTCCCGCCGCAGGGAACCGTCATCAAGTTTACAAGGCCCACGGACCAGGCCAATTCCTCGGCAGATTCCATCGGCGCGGCATGGAAATACTGGACATCGATTTTCTCGGACAGCATCGCCTACATCACCGAATTCTATCACGAACGCGCAACCAGCCAGAACCGCAAGCACAACGGCATCGATGTCGCCGGACGCCAGGGCGCCCGCATCCTTGCCCCCTTCTCCGCAAAGGCCTTCACCAAAAGGGATGAACGGGGCGGAATCGTTATCGGTCTCGTCCGCGAAAAGGACGTGATGCTGTTCATGCACTGCGACCAGCTCCTTTACCTCGACGGGCAGGAAGTCATGCAGGGCGACCCCATCGCGACTGTAGGCATGACGGGCCACACCACGGGACCGCACGCGCATATCGTAACCGGGCTCGTAGACAAAAGGGGCGGAAGCCGCATCGGCAACGTTTCGTACAAAGTAATAGACCCGATTACCTGGTACTACAAGTTCAAGCCAACCAGCAGCAGATAGCCCCCTGTGACAGCAATCACGCGAGCAAGCAACCGAACCCGTGACGAGCGTCACGGGCAATCTTTTATTTTTCTTTTTTGCCCGCCAAGTAAGTAAATAATTACAAATTCACCATCGCCAAGACGTCCGCATTTAAATAACTTTGTTTTCAGTTTAGGGATAGAAGGGAATTGGTAATCTTTAAGGAGATTTATAAATGAAGTTTGGATATGTGGCCTCCCTACTTTTTTCTGCAGCACTGTTGGCCGGCTGCTCTGGAATCAAAACACCTTCGGCGGATCTCGCCAGTCACGACTCGCGTCATGACATCCCCGCTATCGACCAGATGATTGTCGATATGAAGCAGGACTACATTCAGGCATGCTACCTGCCGGTCGCCAAGAGGGAACCGCCCGTCAATGCCTGCCAGACGGAACTCTTCCAGATGCTCGAACGCCGTTACCACCACGACTACACCCAGAGGCACGTGGACATGGCGAGCAACGACCTCTTCTTCAAGGACGTGAACACGAGGATTTCGGACCTCGTCCGCAAGGATCGTGAAGTCGGCAACGCCGCCCGCAGGGCCTTCAACAGCACTAGTGAGATGATGGCCTACTACCGCGAGGCCTACAAGTTCGAGACGAACTAAGTAAAATCCGGGGTCAATCGGGGTTGCGCAAGACAGCGCGGCCCCGTTTTTCTATATTTGGGCCGCATAAATCAAACTCAAAAGAGACAAAATCATGGGAAAATCACTCTATCAGAAGATTTTTGAAAGCCACACGGTAGCAAAGCTCCCGAGCGGCCAGTGCCAGCTCTTTATCGGGCTCCACCTCTGCCACGAAGTCACGAGCCCGCAGGCTTTTGCGCAGCTCCGCGAAGAAGGCCAGAAGGTTCTGTTCCCGGAACGCACTTTCGCCACGGTGGACCACATCATTCCGACCACCTTCCCGGAACGTAACCGCCCGCTCCAGGACAGCATTTCCGAAGAGATGTTCTCCCACATTGAAAACAACACCAAGAACAACGGCATCAAGTTCTTTGGCCCCGCCACCGCCGAACAGGGCGTTATCCATATCGTGGGCCCCGAAGAAGGCGTGACCCAGCCGGGCATGACCGTTGCCTGCGGTGACTCCCACACGGCAACGCACGGTGCCTTCGGTGCTATCGCGTTCGGTATCGGTACCAGCCAGGTGGCCGACGTTCTCGCCACCCAGACGCTCGCCATGAGCCCCTTGAAGACTCGCCGCATCAAGTTCACCGGCAAGCTCAAGCCGGGTGTGACCGCCAAGGACGTGGCCCTCGCCTACATCGCAAAGCTCGGCGTGAATGGAGGCGTTGGCTACGCTTACGAATTTGCCGGTCCGGTCATCGAAGAAATGGGCATGGAAGGCCGTATGACGGTCTGCAACATGGCTATCGAAGGTGGCGCCCGCGTCGGTTACTGCAACCCCGACGAAAAGACTTTTGAATACCTCAAGGGCCGTCCGTATGCCCCGAAGGCTGACAAGTGGGACGAAGCCGTTGCTTACTGGAAGTCCGTCGCTACCGACGCCGACGCCCAGTTTGACGACGAAGTCGAAATCAACTGCGACAACCTCGAACCGATGGTCACCTGGGGTATCACTCCGGCTCAGGCCATCCCGCTCAACGGCAACATGCCGAAGATCGACGAATTCGAAGGCAGCGAAAAGAAGGTCATCTCCGAAGCCTACGAATACATGGGCTGGGAAGAAGGTTCCAAGATGATTGGCCGCCCGATCGACATCGCTTTCGTGGGTAGCTGCACCAACGGCCGCCTCTCCGACTTGCAGGCCGCCGCCGAAATCATCAAGGGCCACAAGGTCGCCCCGACTGTGAAGATGTGGGTCGTTCCGGGTTCCATGAAGATCAAGGTGGAAGCCGAACAGCTCGGTCTCGACAAGATCTTTAAGGAAGCCGGTGCCGAATGGCGCGAAGCAGGCTGCTCGCTCTGCCTCGCCATGAACCCGGATAAGCTCAAGGGTCGCCAGGTCAGCGCAAGCTCCAGCAACCGTAACTTCAAGGGTCGCCAGGGCAGCCCGACGGGCCGCACCATCCTCATGAGCCCCGCCATGGTGGCTGCAGCCGCCATCGAAGGCAAGATTACCGACGTCCGCAAGTACATCAAGTAACGCTAAGGAGATTTAAAAAATGAATTCTATCGACATTGTTAAAGGTTCCGGCGTTCCTGTACGCGGCAACGACATCGATACAGACCGTATCATCCCGGCACGCTTCCTCAAGTGCGTCACGTTCGAAGGCCTCGGCGACAACGCCTTTGCCGACGATATCGCAGGCCTCGCCGCTCAGGGCAAGGTCCACCCCTTCCGCGATCCGGCCTACAAGAACGGCTCCATCCTCGTCTCGAACCAGAACTTCGGTTGCGGTTCCAGCCGCGAACACGCCCCGCAGGCTCTCAAGCGCTGGGGCATCCGCGCCATCATCGCCGAAAGCTACTCCGAAATCTTCTTCGGTAACTGCGTGGCCATTGGCGTTCCTTGCTACAAGGTGAGCCACGAAGTGGCCGACAAGATCCTCGCCTGGATCGAAGCACACCCGAGCGAAGAACTCGTCACCAGCACCGAAAGCCGTACGCTCAAGATGGGTGACGAAACCATCGAGCTGATACTTGCCGATGGCCCCCGCGGCCAGTTCCTCGACGGTTCCTGGCACGCACGTTCCGCCCTCATGGCCAACGCCGACAAGGTGCAGGAACTTGCCAGCAAGCTGCCGTACATGCAGTTCCTTAAGTAGACGAAAGAACGGCGCAGAGCGCCTGTAGACGAAAGACGATAGATTTTTCTCAAAGATCTTTCGTCTATCGTCTAAAGCGAAGCGTTCTTTCGTCTAAAGAAAAAAAGCGTCCAGTTTAAAAGCCTGGGCGTTTTTTTTTATATTCTTTTTATAATTACCCATAATTCACAAGGCATTTTTGATGACTAGCGATATAAAAAAAAGTTTTTTGTTTACAGTGGCCAGCATAATTGTCTTCATTGAAACGATTATTGTCGATTTAATATACATGGGCGATAAAAGGGTGGTAATTTTTCTGCTGATCAGCATCGTTCCCTTTTCTTGGCTTACGTTTGCAATTCTGAAATCAAAATCAATAAAAGACAATCCACTTATAATAACAAAGCCCTTTAGTTTTCGTGGAATAGGCAAGCCTGAAGAAGACTCTCTTTTTTGGAGTATTATTATATTCCAAATAGCGCTATTCTTTCATTGTATAATCAGCATCGCAAAACCCGACATTGATACCAAAATACTTTCTATAAGCGTTTTATTAAGTTGGTTTACAATTGGAGCATTTACTCTTTTATGCATAAAATCATTTAGGCGATGGAAAAAGTCAAAAAACCTGCAAGACCTACTTTTCGACTGGCCTTTTAAAAACAAATCGTTGCCGAACAAATTAGAATAAATCAAATCCAATCCAATAAAGAAAGACCTTTATCACTACATTTCAACTCATGCTCCCCTCACCCATCGACAACATTCTCGTAGAAAAGGCGAAACGCCAAATGCACTTGCGAAGCGGCGAGAACATTGTCAAGACGTACAAGATTTCTTTGGGCAAGAATCCTGTGGGAGCGAAAGTCAAATCCGGTGACAACAAGACGCCCGAAGGCGACTACACCATCGTACTTCACAACCCCAAAAGTGTCTTTCATTTATCGCTCCGGATTTCGTACCCTAATGCGGAACAGATTAAGGCCGCAAAAGAAGGCAACTACGAGCCCGGCGGCGACATCATGATTCACGGCTTCCCGAACAAGGTTCCCGCATTCCTCTTTAAATTCTGGCACAAGTGGAAAGACTGGACCGCCGGCTGCATCGCGGTCACCAACGACGAAATCGAAGAAATTTACGACGCAGTCAAGGACGGAACTCCGATAACCATCAAGCCTTAGAATGCCGGATTTTAGGGCGGAGCCTTTCCCCTACCCCTTATACCTTGATTTATACCCGTGATTTTCCTTGGGGCGGAGGTCATTGGGGTACATCACGTCGGTGTAGATGTCCTCTTGCAGCTTTTTCACGAGCTTGTACACTTCTGCGTAATCGGCGATGCTGTCGATGGAAATACCCGCGTTGGTAGAAGTCCTCCGGCCATTCAGCGTTGCGGGATTTGCCTGCGCGGAGGTCGTGATGATGTCGCCCACGCCGAACCACTGGTCGAAAATGCCGCGGTGCAGGTCCACGTGCGAAAGTTCCGCAAACGGCTTTGACTTGTATGTCCTGGCGATGATACCACCGGACGCGTAGATTCCCTTGTCCGTAACGATGTAGGCCGTATTGCGGTACCGCCGAAACGAGAGCAGAGCCCCGCCAAGGTAGAGCCAGACCGGCATCATGTGCAGTGCCATGAACGGGATGATAAAGAAGGCCGCCTCGTCCGCCTTGTCCGAAGAGAATGCTGCCCCGATAAAGAACATGTCAAAAAGTCCCCAGACAATCGCAAACGGGAGCAGCGGATTGAAGATGCATTCGAAGATAAAGCACCTTTTGTCCGGCTTGCCGGCGTAGAGAATCTTTTCGCCTTCCCCAATCAAAAGCGTCAGCTCGTTGTCCATGCACCACCTCGTAAAGAACTATTTCCCCTACTAATATAAACAATTTAACGCACTTTATAAAAAATAAATCTATATTCGGGGAAAATTCGTTAGGAGGACGAATGAAACGAATCATTCTACTAGCCCTTTTGTTCTTTTTAGCCGGTTGCGGCGAAGACAGGGCTTTCATGACACCATCGGAGAACGTCGTCGTCATCGACGTGAACTCGAGGGAATACTTTATCAACGGCAAGAAGGTCGGAGATTCCGTGAAGGATTTTCTCCAAAGCGGGGACTGGAAAGTCCAACCCATTCTCGATTTTTTCAGCCAGTTCAAGAAAGACAAATCAAGACCGCTGGACGAAAAGGAAGTCCATGTTCACGTTGCCGGGAACTGCACCTTCAACGCTTTCGGCAAGGTGCTGACGACCTTGAACTTCGAACCGCTTGTCGGCAAGGTTCTGTACGTCATCGACAAGGACTTCGCCTCCCCTATCCAGGCAATCAACCCGGCCTGGGATTCCGACGTTCAGACATGCAGGAATGCCACCAAGGACAACGTCATCAAGGTTTCCCACATGGTGATTGGGGAAAAGGGCCTGACGGACGAGGAGATTCTTGCAAAACGGCTCAATGAAAAGAAACTGGAAGCCGAATGCGCCGAAGATTTTATGATGATCAGCGTGATCGTGAATCTCTACGACAAGACAAGCCCCTTCATCGTGAGCCTGAACGAACTCGGTTTCCTTGGCGGAAAAAGGATGTACAATATCGCGAGCGAAGAGGAATTCTGGAAATTTATCAACGAAATCAAGTCGCGCGAATCCCTCCAGAACAAGAAGGACAAGAACCAAATCCTGTTTGTCGTCAACAGAGAAGCCCCTGTGGCAAGCATGAGCCATATCATCAGGAAACTGAACGATTACGGCTACAAAATCACGTTCGCATACACGATTCTACAATCTTTCCCCTAAAAGAAAAGCCCCGCTCGAAGCGGGGCGAAAGTTCAACTCTGGGAAGAATTACTTGGCGTGGCGCTACTTCGTAGCGCTAGCCAATCGGCTCGGTCATGCCGGCAAATAAATTTGCCGTCGCGACGCTCGCCTTACTTGGCTTTCTTGGCGGACTTCTTGGCCGGGGCCTTCTTGCAAGCTTTGCAAGCGGACTTGCAGAACTTCACGTAGGCAGCGAGGGTGTCGCAGAACACTTCGTCCGGGGTATTGTCGCCGTTGATGCGGCTGATGATGGACTTGCTGTACTTGCCGAGCACCTTGGCGGTGGATTCCTTGTACACCTTGAGGCGGTTCTTGATAACGGCTTCGTCGGCGTCGTCCTTACGGCCTTCAATCTTGGCGCGGTTCAGGAGGCGGGCCACGATGGTCTTCTCGTCCTTGATGTCGAGCACGAAGATGTGCTTCACGTCGACGACGGATTCGATGAGCTTGACCTGGGCAACCGTGCGGGGAATACCGTCGAGGAGGAGGGTATCCTTATCCGGGTTCACCTTGTTCGTGTTGATGAGGCCTTCGATGAAGCGGCCGAAAATTTCGACAGTGGCTTCGTCCGGAACCAAGAGGCCCTTGCTGGAGTAAGAAGCGAGGAGCTTGCCGGATTCGCTGGAAGGAGCAATGCCACGGAAGATGTCGCCCGTGGAAATGTGCTTGAGGGAAGTGGTAGCAGCGAGCTTCGCGCCGACGGTACCCTTGCCGGAACCCGGTGCGCCGAAGATAAGAACTGCAGGAATTTTAGCCATTGTTAACCTCTTGGGTTTGATTGTTGAAATTTTTCGCGGACAAAGATAGCATTTTTACGACTGGATTTTCTCGCACTTGAAACTGAGCTTGCCGTTTTCGACGCCGATGCTTATCGTGGAGAAGTCCGTGAGGGTACCAAGCAGGAGCCCTTCGGCAATCGCGTCTTCCACGAGGTTCTGGATGGAACGGCGGATGGGTCGCGCGCCCAGGGTGGAATCGTAATTGTTGTTCACGATAAATTCCTTCGCCTCCTGGCTGATTTCCAGCAGGATTCCGCGATCGGAGATGTTCTTCTGGAGGAACCCCATCTGGATGTCCACGACGGAAACGAGGTCCTTCTTGCTCAAGGCACGGAACACAATCTGCTCGTCGATGCGGTTCAGGAATTCCGGAGAGAACACGCGCTTGACCTCTTCGCGGATGGCGTTTTCCATGCGCTCGTAGTCGTCGGTCTCCCCTTCCTTGGTGAACCCCATGCCGCCGCTGTGGCGCACTTCGCGCGCACCCGCGTTACTCGTCATGATGATGATGGTGTTCTTGAAGTTGATCTTGCGGCCGTAACTGTCGGTAAGGATTCCGTCGTCAAGAATCTGGAGCAGGATATTGTAGATGTCCGGATGCGCCTTCTCGATTTCGTCGAGGAGCACCACGGAATAAGGCTTCTTGCGCACCTTCTCGGTAAGCTGTCCGCCGCCTTCCTCGAAGCCCACGTATCCCGGAGGAGCACCGATAAGGCGCGAGACGCTGTGCTTTTCCATGTATTCGCTCATGTCGATGCGGATCATGGATTCCTCGCTCCCGAACAGCGAGAGGCTCAGCACCTTCGCAAGTTCCGTCTTGCCCACGCCGGTAGGCCCGAGGAAGAGGAAACTGCCCATCGGGCGCTTGCTGCTGCGGATGCCCGCTCGCGTACGGCGGATGGACTTGACAATCGCATCGACTGCGGCGTCCTGCCCGATAATGCGCTGCTTGATTTCTTCGCCGAGGTGCAGGAGTTTCTGCGTCTCTTCGCCGCCGAGGCGGCTCACGGGAATGCCCGTCATCTTGCTGATGCAGTCGCGGATGTCGCTCTCGTCCACGACAGGGGTCTCCTGCCCTTCTTCCTGCAGCTGCTTCCTGCGTTCCGCGATGGAACTCTGGAGTTCCTCCTCGCGGGCACGGCACTTGGCCGCATTCTCGTAATCCTGGTTTGCGACTGCCTCTTCCTTCTTCGAAAGGACTTCGGCAAGTTCAGATTCCATGTCGAGCAGGTCCTGCGGGACCTTGATGGAATTGAGCTTCACGCGCGCGCCTGTCTCGTCGAGCACGTCGATTGCCTTATCCGGCAAGAAGCGCTCGCTGATGTAGCGTTCGGCAAGCGTCACCGCGGCACGGATGGCCTCGGGCGTGTAGTGCACCTTGTGGTGCTGCTCGTACTTCGGGCGCAGACCCTCAAGAATCTGGATGGAATCTTCCGAGTTGGGCGGGTTCACAAGAATCGTCTGGAAGCGGCGTTCCAGGGCCGCATCCTTCTCGATGTACTTGCGGTATTCGTCAATCGTCGTCGCACCGATGCACTGCAGTTCGCCACGCGCAAGCGCGGGTTTGAAAATATTGCTCGCATCGAGGCTGCCTTCCGCACCGCCTGCACCCACGATGGTGTGGAGTTCGTCGATGAAAAGAATCACGGAGTTGCTCACGCGCTGGAGTTCCATGATGAGGCCCTTCATGCGTTCCTCGAACTGGCCGCGGTACTTTGTACCCGCAACCATCGCCGCCACGTCGAGCGTCACGACGCGCTTGTTCACGAGCAGGTCGGGAATCTTCTTCTGCACAATCTTCTGCGCTAGGCCCTCGATAATCGCGGTCTTGCCCACGCCGGGTTCGCCAATGAGCGCCGGGTTGTTCTTCTTGCGGCGGCAGAGAATCTGGATGAGCCGCTCGATTTCGGATTCGCGCCCGATAATCGGGTCGAGCTTGCCCGCACGCGCCATCGCGGTGAGGTCGCGCCCGAAGTGGTCGAGAATCGGGGTCTTGGACTTGGAACCGCCGCGCATCTCGCGCCCGCCCTGCTGCTGGCGAGGCCCCTCTTCGGGGATATCCTGCGGGGCGTTGCCGTCGCCATTATGCTTGAGCTGGTCGAGCGTCTGCTGGAAATTCTCGTACGTTATGTTGTACGAAGACAAAATGCCCACCGCAGAGGAATCTACCTGCTGGAGAATCGCGAGCATCAGGTGTTCGGGGCCGATGTACTGGTCGCCCTCTTCCTTCGCAATCTTTGCGGCATTGAAAAGCACCGCCTTCGCGCGGACCGTAAACTGCAACAGGCCGTCGCGCGGGTTTCCGCCGATGGTCATGAGCCCGCCGTTCGAGGAGAGCGAACGCTGGATATCTTCGCTCAGGTCCACGAGGTTAATCCGGAGCGCCTTGAGGGTCTCGACAGCAAAGCCCGAATCCTCGCGTACGAGACCGAGCAAAAGGTGTTCGGTCGAAACGCAGTCGCTCCCGAGGTTACGCGCCGCCATGCGGGCGGCCTGGAGCACGGCCTTCGCCTTCGCAGAGAAAATTCCGTTATTATCAGCCATACCAAATCTCCTATCCGATATCCTGAATCAATCCGTTATGCATTACCACGCGGCGCTTCGCAAAACTCGCCAACTTCTCGTCGTGCGTCACAATCAAGAAGGCCTGGTTGAACTTCTCGTTGAGCTCGCCAAAGAGTTCGTTCAGCTTCGCGGAGTTCGCCTCGTCCAGGTTGCCGCTCGGTTCGTCGGCCAGCACCAGGTCCGGGTGATTCATCAGCGCACGCGCAATCGCAATACGCTGGCGCTCGCCGCCACTGAGTTCGCGCGGCAAATGCCTGAGGCGGTCCTTGAGGCCCACCGTTTCCAACAGCATCTCGCCACGTTCGCGGCATTCCTTTTCGGACTTGCCCGCAATGCGGCCCGGGACGCACACGTTCTCGATGGCGGTAAACTCGCTGAGCAAGTGGTGGAACTGGAACACGAACCCCACCTTGAAACGGTGGTACGCGTCGCGCTCTTCGCTGTTGAACTTGCTGAGCGGCTTGCCCTTGAAAAGAATTTCGCCCGAGGTCGGCGTGTCGAGCATGCCCACGAGGTTCAGGAACGTAGACTTGCCCGAGCCGGAGGAACCCGTGAGCGCCACGAGCTCGCCCTCTTCCATCGAGAAGTTCACGCCCTTCAAAATCTCGAGCTGTTCGCCCGTCTCGGAGAATACGCGCCTGAGGTCGACTGTCTGCAATAAACTACTCATGCCTAATCGCTCCTACAGGGTCAAGCCTGCTCGCCTTCCATGCCGGGAGCAAAGTCGCGAGCACGCATAGCGCAATGCCAATCACGAAAATAAGGACCACGTCAATCAGGTGCACAGAAATCGGGAAGTACGGAATCACGTAGACATCACCCGGGAGCGTGATGAAGTGGTAGGCCTCCTGCAACTTGCAGAGCACAAGCCCGATGGTACCACCCACGATGGTGCCGCCCACGCCAATGAAGCTGCCCATGAGCATGAACACGCGCATGATGCCCGCCTTGCTGAAGCCCATGCTGCGGAGGATGCCGATTTCCTTCGTCTTGTCGATGACAACCATGATGAGGGAACTGATGATGTTGAACGCCGCCACGAGGATGATGAGGCAGATGACCGCCGCCACGATGAACTTCTCGTAGTTCATCCACTTGAGGAGCGTGATGTTCTTCGCCTTCCAGTCCATCGAGTAGTACGGGTAGGTAAGCCACTGGCTCATGTCGTAGGCCGCCTCGCCCGCCTTCCAGTGATCCTTGATGCGGAACTGGATTCCCATCACGGCGTCGCCCATGCCGAGCAGTTTCTGCATTTCCCTGAGCCCGATGTAGGCCAGGTTGCCGTCGTACTCGTAGGTGCCCGTCTCGAAGATGCCGCTCACCACGCACATCATCATCTTGGGGCCCGAGCCGAGCGCCTCGTCCGGGCTCTGGAACAGCTGGAGCACAAGCTTGTCGCCCACGACCACGCGCAGGCGGTTCGCAAGTCCCGAACCGAGAATGATCCCCGGACGGACCTTGCCCGTCAAGTCTTCGAGGCTATCGACGGAATACTCGCCCCACTTGATGTACTTGTAGATGTCGGTCACGCCCTTCGCGCTCTCGGCGTCAATGCCGTAGATAACGATACCGTCGTTCACCTTCTTTGAGCTGATGCCCACCTTGTAGATGATGAACGGCGACGAGGCCACGATGTTCGAATCGCGGTTCTTTGCCTCGCGGGTAAGGCTGTCGTAGCTCGCGATGGGTTCGCCGTTGTACGACATGATTTCGAGGTGGGCGTCCTTCCCTATCATCTGGGCGGTGACCTCTTCCTCGAAGCCGTTGACCGCAGCAAGCGCGACCACCAGCGCGAACACGCCGATAGAGACACCGAGCATACTGAAGATGCCGATAAGCGAGACGAAGAGGCTCTTGCGCTGAGCCCCCAGGTAACGCCAGGCTATTAAAAGTTCAAGTTTATTCATTCTTAGACGAAAGACGAAAGACGAAAGACGAAAGATTATGACTTTTTAGCGGCTTTCAATCCACTCAGCATTTTGGCAATCTCTATAGTCTTTTCATCTAAATCGTCCATTTGTTCCTTAGTAATATAGTTTAACAGTTGAGCAATTTCCATTTGGCTCTGCACTTCCATCAAAGATCCAAAACTTATTTCCAAAAAATGAAGAACCTCTTTACTCGAAGAACGGCTCATTCCTTCAGCTATATTCGACGTTACAGACACTGCCGCACGACGGACTTGACTTACAAGAGCGAATTTTTCTTCATTAGGAAAAGAACTACATAACCTATAGACATCCATAACCCATAAGAGGGACTTCTGGTAAACTTTTAGCTTTCTATACGCAAACATAGCCATCTTAAAAAGTCTATCGTCTTTCGTCTATAGGCTCGTAGAGCCGTTCTTTCGTCTTAACTAGCAGGTCTCCGGCTTCATGAGCGGGAAGAGTTGAACGTCGCGGATGGTCTGCTGGTTCGTAAGCAGCATGACCATGCGGTCGATGCCGAAACCAACGCCGCCCGTAGGAGGCAGGCCACTTTCGATAGCGTGCATGAAGTTTTCGTCCATCGGGTGCGTTTCGCCTTCGCCACCGCGGCCGCGGCGCACCTGGTCTTCCAGGAGCTCACGCTGACGGATGGGGTCGTTAAGTTCGGTATAGGCGTTGCCCAGTTCCCATCCGTTAGCGTACGGCTCGAACTGTTCGATGAGTCCTTCGATGGTACGGTGCTTCTTGCAGAGCGGGGTGCTCTCAGTCGGCATGTCTTTGATGAACGTCGGCTGGATGAGCTTGTCTTCCACGGTGAGCTCGAACAGTTCGAGGATACCGCGGCCGCGGCTGAATTCACCGTCCAGGTGTCCGCCGAGTTCTTCCATCTTGGCCTTGATTTCGTCGTCGCTCATCTCGTTCACCTTCAGGCCGCCGAACTTCTCGATGGCCTCAATCATGCTGTAGCGGGGCCACGGTGCCTTGAAGTCGATTTCCTTGCCCTGGTAGTCAATCTTGGTGGTGCCGTTCGCCGCAATGCAGGCGCGTTCGTAGATGTTCTCGAAGTGCACCATCATGTCGTTGTAGTCGGCGTATGCTTCGTAGAACTCGAGGCCGGTGAATTCCGGGCTGTGCGTGCGGTCCATGCCTTCGTTACGGAAGTTCTTGGAGAACTCGAAGACCTTTTCCATGCCGCCCACGATGCAGCGCTTCAGGTAGAGTTCCGGGGCCACGCGCAGGTAGAGCGTCATGTCGCAAGCGTTGTGGTGTGTGGTGAACGGGCGGGCGTTCGCGCCACCGTAAATCGGCTGGAGCGTCGGGGTCTCGACTTCGATGAATCCCTTTTCAATGAGGTATTCGCGGATAGCCTGCAGAATCTTGAAGCGCTTGATGAACACGTCCTTCACGTCGTCGTTCAGCGCCATGTCGATGTAACGCTGGCGGTAGCGGGTATCCACGTCGGCAAACTCGTTGAACACGACCTTGTTGCCGTTCTCGTCGACCTTCTCTTTGGCGACAGGGAGCGGGCGCACGGCCTTACTGAGCATCGTCACCTTCTTCACGTGCACGGAGTACTCGCCCGTCTGCGTCTCGAACATGAAGCCGTTCACGCCGATAAAGTCACCGAGGTCGGTCATCTTGACGACTTCGTAGTTCTCCTCGCCCACCTCGTCGCGGGCGCAAACCACCTGGAGGCGGCCATAGCGGTCCTTCAGGTGCATGAAGCACATCTTTCCCTTGCGGTTGAAGCGGACCACACGGCCAGCGAAGGCGACTTCCTCGCCCGATGCCATCAGGGCTTCCTTGTTTTCCTTGAGCATCTTGGAATCGTGCGTGCGGTTGAACTTGTGCGGATAGGCCTCGATGCCCATTTCCTTGAACTTCGCAAGCTTCGCCAAACGAGCTTGCACCTGGTCATTCATGTCTTGCATTGCCATAATCGGTATCCTGTGATACAATCACGTGAAATTTTGAACGTGGTAAAGATAGAAATTTACGGTTTCTTTCATATAATACATGATCAAAACACGAATTGTTTCGCCTTTGTAAAAATCTTTTTCAGCACCATTTTGGCTCATTTTGGGGGTCTAATCCGTTTTAAGGATAGAGGCACTGCAATTCCGCAGTGTCGCCTACCCCCGTCGGCACATGTCGACGGAAAGGACATCTTCATGTCTAAAAAAAACAACACAGATAATGAACAGATTGTCGACTCGGTTATCCGCGACATCGCGTACGAATTCAACACCATCGTAGACTCCGTGAAGGACGACGAGAGCGGTTTCATTCATGACCGCTACTTCCGTTTCGCTTTTGCAGAACCCAAGCGGATGGCAGAACTCCTGACACTGTTCTCGTACCACAACCCCACGCTCAAGGCTTTCCTCGACACCATCGACCTCGGAAGCCTCCGCGGGGCGCGTGAGAACCATTCCACCGCAAAGCACACAGGCTCCGCAGACCTCGTATTCGAAGCGAATATCAAGGACGGTGGCGTGGCGGGCCTCTACGTGGGCATCATTGCCGAGCATAAGTCTAATAAGGATTCCTTGGTCATAACGCAGATCTCTGAATACTATCACCACCTTTTCCTCGAACGCAAGAAAGACGTTCCCGTGATGGCCTTTATCGTCTATAATGGTGAAGATGGCTGGGATCCGCTTTCCGAGAAGCGCTTTCCGGACTATCCCGAGTTCTATCACGACATCGGCTACCCCTTCAAGGTGGAATATCTGGATGTGGGCCATGCCATTGACGACGTGGATTTGAAGGGTGTTTCTCCCATCACCCTTGTCGCCCTGACGGCAATGAAGTATATTTGGGATGTGGAGAAATTCTCCATCTCTTTCCGCGAGGCGGCAGCATTCCTGCTCAAGAAGCAGAATACTGCCGAAGGGCGGGATTTCATCAAGCAGTCGCTTTCGTACTTTTTCTGGAAGTGGCCCTACAAAAGCGAGGCAATCAAGATGGACAGACCTGAAATCATCGCTAATAAGGGTTACGAAACCTTCGGTGAGCACTTCTTCAACAAGGGTGTCGCAGATACCATCAGTGTCCTCAAAGACATGGGGATGCCCGCCGAGAAGATTGCCGAAGTGCAAGCCCGGCTTGATGCAAAAAAATCGCAATAGCAAAAAAAATCAAGAGAATTTATTCTCTTGACCAACATTCATCAAAAAATATTGAGCAGGAAAATAATTTTTCCGCTCAATAATTATAAAAAAATGCATCGGGAACCTTCCTGCAGTCCGGCATCACCAGTCGGCGCGTGTTTTCCGATGCTTTAAAAATTATAGATTCTTTTCAAACAGGGAGCAAGAGGATTAGTCCTTGACGCAACGGACAGGGAAAGCCCATCTCTTTTCAAGCAATTCCAATGAGACTTTATCATTGGAACGTATTGCAAAAGCAAATACTTTGGTGGGATTATTGTCCCATATACTATTTTTATTTTCGCTAGAACTCCAAATAAATGCAGCAGACCCAAAGTTTAAAAATCTTTCGCCTTCTAACAATACATAATCACGAGCACCTGTTGGAAAAAGAGAAAAACCAACGGAGTCATCTCCATTTTTTCCATTATTCCACCCTTCAGCGGATTTAAGTTTTTTACCAATCAAGGTAATTTCGCCAACCTCACTGAGTAATGTTTCAAAATCGTTCTTACTTGGTAGACGCCATCCCGTTGGGCATACTTTCCCCAATACATCCCAAACATAATAGCGGCCATACTTTTCACAATTATCTTCATTCCCATCATAACAAAAGCTTTTTCTAAGCACCCAACCATCTTTGGGCTTGTAGTTAATATTTTCAGCCATCCAAACTTGACTTCCAATCGTCACAGTTCTGTATTTTTTTCCATCACGGGGATCCGTCAAAGTATTCTTCATTATATTATCTGGGCTAGATTTATTCTCCGCCATTCCAACACCTCCATTCTTGGTCGATGATGTTGGAAGAATTTTCCCAAAAAAATCATCCGCTTCATGCTCGACATCTTCCAACAAACCTACGGCATCGTCTTTTCGGGTGGTAAAACTTGCCACCAAATTGTTCATCGACGTTTCATATAGTTCTACTGTAAGCGTAAGTTGCTTACCAAACTTGCCCACTCTTGCCTGAGCCACATAATCAGCGGCAATATTCTTTCCTGTTTCAACAAGACAACTTCCCTCACATTCTTCAAGAACTTTTCCTGGCGGAAGCATTGCATTGATGTTTTCTCGAGTCATAATGATATAGCCCATATACGCAGGTAAGACTACCTTAGCCCTATCTCTAAGTTTGTCCGTAAGGAATACTTTTTCCGAGCGTCCTATAACATCCTTTTCTGACACAGTTTCCAACACAGCAACATGAGTCGCTGCAAAGGATATTTCCGCAAGCAGAGAAACAAACATTACCAACAACACTTTTGAAAAATATTTTGATTGTTTTTCTTTTATCATAACGATCTTCATCGTTTATTCTTTTTTTTTAAGGAATGTTATTGGGCATGATGCCGACTTGTCGAAGAAGATCTATTGGGACAGCGATTGCTTCTCCAGATACAAAATATTCCAAATTCGCATCATATACATCATTGCCCTCAATATTTGCGTCAATGAATGTTGCATTTGGGTCACCAATCATTGTTGTTTCAACAAAATCCATGTCGCTATCTTGCGGATCAGCAAGCCATCCCACAAAGGCATGACCAGGAACAAAAATGACAAAAGTTTTAAAACCTATACGTTCCAAAACCGAAGCGAACAACACGGCCGTTTCAATACATATACCTTGTTTTTTTCGAAGGGTTTCCGTAGGATAGTTGACCCTTTGGCCCAAGCTTCCCGCACCGTCATTTTCTACATATTTAATATTTCGCGATTGAAGGACTTCAAAGACAGCATTAATGACCAACATTGAATTTATTGCCTTCGAATAATCTGGGAAATAAATTTCTTGATATACGGCAAGTTTTCCATCTGGAAGCTTTTTTGCTACTTCGTCAACAATTCTCGATATGGAATCCGCCATCGGTGTTACCCAAACGCCAATCCACATTCTCTTGTCCGGAATCGCTTCGTTCGAAAATATTTGCATTGGGTGGATAGTTATGGATTTAGACTCTGAATAGAATAGTATCTTGTGATCATTTTCAAGTGCGTAGACTTCTACCTGACGAAAAGTCGGCTTAGGAGTTTGCAATGAATATAAAGCAAAATCATCAAATTTAAATGATGGCGAAAGAACAATTTTTGAATTAGGTTCAACAACTCCCGTAGTGGTTATTGTATCAGTAAAATCAGGAATCCATGTTTTGACCATAACCTTCTTAGGATTACAGACATCAATGGTTGTGTTACAAGAATCTGTTATAAAAATAGGGAATGGGGACTGAATTGTTATGGAATCACCATTTTCATCAGCAATAGGAAAATCCTTATACATTAGCGAATACTGATTTGCGTATGCACCATAGATTTCATCCATACCATCATCCTCTGCATACAATGTTCGTATCACGCTTTGTCTGTAAATATCGCTATAAACACTGTCATAGAGTTTGATATAAAGTGAATCATAATCCGCCTGTTTTAAACTATCAATAAGTGCTTGTCGAGCAGAATCAATCCATGCTTCGCTGAATGAACTATCAAAACGGGACTTATAGGCCGAATCTATATAGCTCTCCCCATAGAGGCTGTCAATGAGTGTCTGCCGCACCGAGTCCAACCATGCTTGACCAAAAGCCTTGTCAAATAGCTCTTCATTAACAGAATCTACATAGGCATCTCCGTAAAGGCTATCAATAAGTGCTTGACGAGTTGAATCCATCCAAGCCTCGCCAAAAGCCTGATCGAAAAGGTTTTTGTAAACAGTATCGATATTGGGAGCTGTTTTCACGCTATCCCAAAGAGAAGCAGAGATTTCTTTTCGTATTGCGTTTGCAAGGGAATCTAAGTTCACAACGGCGTCCCTGCCATCCTTACCATTTGTGCCTGGCAACCCATCCCTACCATCGCGTCCGTCAGCACCAGCTATTCCATCCTTGCCATCGGCTCCCGAACAGGCCACCATGCAAAGGCTTAAAGCCACAGTAATCAAAACTAGAAGTTTATTGAAAAACTGGAAGTAATGTTTTTCCACAGCCATAATAGCCTCCATTGTTTAAACTTATGGAGTTTGTCCCTGTCAGCAACGAGCCGAGCCATTTAAAAACAAGAAAAGGCGTAGATCGCTGCATTTACCTGCGTGGGGCTCTCGACTGCCTTTAAGCGATAAACGCAAACGACCCACGCCCCAAACGGGCGACAATACTGTAAAAATACAGTTTGCCGAAACACGCAAAAACAAACCGCAAAAAGCGGCCTGACAAACGCATTTACGTGAGCGTTCGCCTTGTCTACGCTTAAGGAAATTGTCGAGATTTCACACAGAAGACAAGAGCAAAAACTCTATTTCACTCAAAAAATAACATAAAATAGCACCAATTGATATGTTTTCGTCGTAAAAAAGGCCGTAATGAAAGAAAAATCACACATTTTACTTATTTTTACACATTCCAACTTGGAATAGGTGCACTCCAAAATTTCTATTTTTCTGCCCGAAATTATGTGGCGGCAGCCCCTTTCAAAAAGGAAAATTTTTTATGGCAGGCTCTACTTACGAAGTTGAAGACAAGACTCTTATAGAACAAATTAAATCCGACGCTCATAGCGCAGCCTTACAACTCATCGAAAAAGCGCACCTGACAAGCGGCCAAATCGTCGTTGTCGGCTGCAGCACGAGTTCAACACTCGGAAACAACATCGGGAGCCATTCCGTACCAGAAGTCGGCAAGGCTATTTTCGAAGGCCTACAATCCGCATTCAAGCCAAGCGGCATCTTTATCGCGGCTCAATGTTGCGAACATCTGAACCGCGCGATTATCATAGAGCACGCCGCAGTCCCGAATGCAGAAATCGTGAACGTAGTTCCACAACCCAAGGCGGGAGGCTCATTCGCCACCGCCTGCTACGCCGCATTCGAGCATCCGGTCGCAATCGAGCACATCAAGGCCGATGCCGGACTCGACATCGGCGGAACACTCATCGGAATGCACCTCAAGGAGGTCGCCGTCCCCCTACAGCTTACGCAAAACCACATCGGCAAAGCAATCCTGCTTGCCGCCCGCACACGTCCGAAATTCATCGGCGGGGATCGCGCGCACTACGACGAAAGCCTCAAGGACGGCTATCCGAAATTCTAGAGTTCCTTGTGACGGTGCATGGCACGGATATTCTTCGGCAACACTTCCTTGTGCCACTTGATCCACTCGTCATAATAGATATATTGCCGTTCGCGCTGGCGAAAGACTCGGCCATGAACCGTGCGGCGTCCATTTTTGACTTCCACAGGAATCACCACATGCAGGCACTCATGATAAACGACGCCCGCGACAGCGTATAGCGGACAATTTGCGGCATCGTAGCCACGGCTGATGCTTATCAGGTGGAAATTTTCGCCCGTTATCGGATCCTTGCGTACGGAATGGAAGCTCAAGCCCCCCACACGATTACTCCAGGTAATACGGCAAGTCAGCTGTTCATCGAAATACGTATGGTTGATGGCGGCGAGCACGTCGTCGAGATTGAAGTAGCGGCCGCGCGGCTTGATTGGCGGAAGACGGCATGTGTTTTCGAGCGGGGAATCGCCCCGGTCCACCAGCACCTGATCGACAACTTCCCAAAAACGGGCAACAAGGTCCTTGACAATGGCCTTGTTCTTCTGCGTCTTGCGGCGGACTGCATGCTCCGCCCACTCGGCAGCAAGTTCGCGAGCAGCGGCAAATTCCGGCGCACGCATATATTCCGGGAGCAAGACTTCCGGATGCCCGAAAAGAAAGCCGGCCTTGCAGCGGATGCTCCTTTTCATGCGGCTGTTATACTTGAAATGGACAAGGCCGTTCGCAGAACACTTTCCCGAAGGGCGCGGAGCAAGGGATTCCCCCTGGACATCGGCCTTCGGGGCCATGTTCAGTTGCGCGAAAAAATCCAACTGTCCTTCCGTTTCGTTCAACCTAAAATTCCTTCGTATGCATTTAGCGAAAGCAACCCGCCGAAAAAGCTTTCGGGAAGGTCGAGCGCCGCATAGTGTTCAGAAATTCCGAGCAGGGCCTCCTCGATGTTGTCCGGCAGGTACACAATATAGCTTTCGTTCAGCTCGGTCTGGAGGGTTTCCGGCTTGCAATAGCAAGGTTCCGTCTGGCTAAAGTACATCCGGCACGAGACGGGGCGGAAGGCGTATTCTCCGCAGTCCCCCTTTGCATCGGAAAAGGGACAGGGCGTCCACATCGAAAAATAATCGTGAAGCGCCATGTCCTCGGCTGCATCCTCGGAATCGACCTCGCCCAGCCTTTTTACAAACAAATTATTAAAATTCTCCGAGCGGCCCAGACACGCCTCCATGATGGTGATGAGGTCGCCGCGCTTGCGGATTTCCTGATACAGGTAAATGAGTTCGAACGGTTCCACCGACATGGGATAATGGTGGCAACAGTTTCCGCAGGCGGGCCTGCACTGGATAGGCTTTTCCTGCTGCGGCAACACGGCCTTGAGATACTGGTCGTAGGCAGCGTGGTAGGCCTTCGTGAATTCAACTATCCGGGGGAGCTCCTCGCGCAGGTTGTCGGGACCGACAGCCTGCGGGCGCCCGAGCCTTGCGGCGAGGGCGTCCAGGCGATCCCTTTCCGCCCCGAGGAGCGAACCCATTTTCGCCTCGGCAATGCGGTATGCCCTCGTGGGGAAATAGTCTCTACAAAGTTCCATCGAGCACAAATATATCATTAACACATGAAATTTGTCCTTTTTTTCGAAAAAAAAGAAAGATTTGACATATAAATGAGTCGATTCTTCCTCATGCCCGAGCCAAAATCTTCCAAAGAAATTTATTTTTTGCTTATCGAATTCATTCAAAAAATTTGTTTTTTGGAAGTTGGATTTATGAAACGATTTAAAAGATTCTGGTTGTGTGCGACTGCGGCCCTAGCCATAGGGATTGCCGGTTGCAACCTGTTCAACCCCACGGAAAATGCCGACATCGACGACGACGATGTCGATGCCCTCACCTACGAGGCCTACATCCATTTCCGCAATGCAGAATACACCATCGCAAGGGAATACTTCGAAAAGGTGCTCAAGGCGGATTCCACCGTCTCCGAGGCGTGGTACGGCCTTGCCAAGTGCGTGCTGAACCAGCAGGGGCTGAACGTCTTCGAAATGCTCAAGTACGCAAACGCAAAGGATGGCCAGAGCGCATTCCTGGAAATGGACGATTCGACCGCAAACCACTACAAAACCGCAATTACCGCAGTCCTGGAAGTCCTCGACCCGTTCATTGAAAGGGATTCCACCGGAAGAACCGACGGAAAGGTGACCTTCAAGACCATCTCGGCAAGCTACACGGTACTCCACCTGACCAAGGCCGCCATCATGGTCCGCAACAACATCAACGACATAACAGGCCTGTTCAGTTTCTCGGACGGAGCCATGGACATCGACTGGAGCTCCCTGAAGGGTATGGGCGAATCCTCCGTTGAAATGTTCGAATCCATGGGCGACATCGGACATGCCATCAAGGCGGACCCGAGTATCGCGACCGAAGTCCTCAAGAGCTATGTTCCTGAAGCGGCTCTGCTCAGCGACTCCGGCCTCACGGTTGCGACCGAAGCCATGGCGACCTACATGATTACCGCGAGCGAAGCGGTCACAAGCAACGAGGACGCCATCATCGCTTACACAAGCATCGGTGACATGATGGACGGAGACGGAGACGGCTGCATCGACGAAGAAATCGCCGACAACTTCGACAACGACGGCGACGGCCTCGTCGACGAAGACATGCGCCAAAACCAGGCGATGGTTCCCGAAACGAACTTCCTGCAGCACCGCTTCGGCCAGATAGCATCTGTCAAGACCGCTGAAGGCTACGAAACGGTCGACATCGACATGAACGGAAAGGCCGCCGATGAAGGGGAATTTACCTTCGCCATCGAAGGTTCCAACGACCGCGACGCCCAGAACAACCACCTGTTCAAGGCATTCGCTGCGAACTTCGGTTTCGCCGAATCGGGCAATACGCTCGCAGAGAACATGAATCTTGCAAAGAAGGATAGGGACGTAAACAACATCAAATACGACCTCGCCTGGCGCAAGGCCAACATCGGCGGATGCTGGGCCAACTACGACGAAGAAATGTTCCTCAAATGGTTTGAAGGGAGGGACTAAGCGATGAAAAGAATTTTAGCGACACTCTTATGCCTCGGACTGGGGGCGGCGGTCTTTGCCGCCAAAGCCCCGACTCACCACTCGATGCGCGGCGAATCCATGGGTAACGCGCATGTGGCCGTAGTCGATGACAAGGAAGCCATCTACTACAACTACGCAGGCCTTTCCCAGATTAACCGACTAGGCAACTACGACAAGCGCCCGGAACAAGGCTACTACCCGCGCAACTTCATCGGCGATGCTCGACTGAACTTGGGCGGCGCGGGTCCGTTCGAAACCTACTTCTCCACCTACAACGTGGCGAAGGACCTGCAAGCCCTCTACCAGAACGTGGCCGACGCGGCCGAGGCTCTCGGCCTAAACCAGAACCAGCTTCTGATGGATACGCTTGCCTCGCACCCGGAACTCATCCATAAGATTAATTCCTACGACCACAAGTACCTCACCATGAAAATCAAGATGGATGCGGAACTCGCCATCCACGGATTCGGCGGTGCGGTCTGGGTGGACGGAAGCGTCGCCCCCTACCTCGACGGAGGCCTCATCCTTCCCTTCCTCGGCGTCGACACATTCTACGTCGACGGCGTGGTGCAGGGCGGTGTCGCCTACGGATTCACCGATAACCTCTCCGTGGGTATCGGTGCAAAGGCGGCGAAGCGCCACAAGGTGGAAGTCATCACCATCGACATCTTGAACTACGCCTCCATACAGGATACTCTCGAAGACCGCTACGACGACGCGACCCACAGCATCTTCGACTTCGAGTCCATCTCGTTCGGTCTTGACTTCGGCGTGCTCTACCAGCTGACCCGTGAATTCCGCGTGGGCGCATCACTCCGCGACGTGTACTTCAAGGAACTCGCCGGCGACAAGATTACCCCGAACCTGAGCGTGGGCTTCAACTATTCCCCGAGGTTCTTTAACAAGAACACCGGCTACGCACGCAAGTTCAACTTTGCCTGCGACTATGCAGACGCATTCAATTCGGAAAAGAACTACAAGCCCCTCTCCCACCTGAATTTCGGTCTCGAAGTGGAACAGACTCTGCTTGCCTGGCCCGGCTACAACAACGAGCTTCGAGCCCTGAGCCTCCGCCTCGCCGGCGGATTCAAGGGCGGTTACCCCTCCGCAGGCGTAAGCCTCGAAGTGCTCCGCGTCGTAACGCTCGAATTCGCGACCTGGGCCGAAGAACTCGGCTACTACACCGGTCAGGACGAAGAACGTATCTACATGGGACAGATTAGCCTCGGCTTCTAGCCTTTTCTAATTGTTCCAGCCTTAACTGACTAGCTTAAGATAACCCCCCGGTTTATGCCGGGGGGTTTTCGTATCAAATGACTTTGCCGGAAGCACCTGCATGCTCAGCGGGCAATAACAACCAGGGGTTACTTTCTGGGAACTAACTGCGGCCAGTAGTTTTCAGGCTTTTGATTCAAGTAAGTGAGGCGCGTCCAGGTATCGTCGCGGAAGCAGCCGCCCACCATGAGTTCGTCAAGTTTGCCCGTAAAACCGCCCACCTCGAAGTAGGCACGGACGCCGACAGAATCGCTCCTGTCAGAAGGTTCCAGCGAGAACGTAACCTTCGAATCGTCCCAATCGGATTGTTCCGGCGAGGCCGAAACCTTAGCGTCGTTCAGGTAGAACACCGTCTGTTCAAACGCACGCCTGCTGAACGCCACGTAAGTCCATTCGCCCGCCTTGATTCCGTCCGTGCCCGAAGCCCAGGAAACCTTGTAGCTCATAGTATCGAGTGCATCGGACGAATCGGCAACGTGGTAGACTTCCACGACAAAGCCCTTTTCGGGAACATAGAGCAGCGCGTATTCCTTCGCCTTCTCGAAGATGGTCTGCTCCTTGTCGAGCGCATCGAGTTCCACCCACGTCGAGAAGCAGAAGTATCCGTCTTCATCAAAAGACATGTTCACTTCGCGCGTCGTATCCACCCTGGCGGAGCTCTTGACATAGAACGAGCCTGCGGAATCCATTTCTATTCCTATTCCGACAACGCCTTCGGTTATCGCATCGGCATCGACCGAACCAAAAGCCGTGCCGTCAAAGTCCCCCATCTCGGCATAATCCGTCTGGGGAGAGACCGCATAGCCGAAATGCCACACCAGTGAGTAGCTTCGGTTCGTGGGGAACACATCGGACGCATAAGCCGGGTCTAGCAGCCCGTCATAAGAGAGTTCCAGCGAATCGGTCACGTTCAACGAATCCACCCTCACCCAAAGCACGGCCTGTTTGGATTCCACTCCGTATACGGGGGTCGCCAACTCGTGGAAGGATATCGGGAGCTTCTTGCTGCGGGAACCGTCCTTCGAGACACGCACGGCCTCCCAACGGCCCGTCATGTGCAGCAGCGAATCAAAATTGCAGTTTTCCTCTGTCAGGCGAAGTGCCACAGGGATATCGGTGACAACAGAATTCAACGAATCCACGCCCCCAGGGAGCGCAAGCGGAGCCACCCAAGTAAAGAAGACAGAATCATGTGGAATTATGACATCCGGTTCAATTAAGCTCGGGTACACGACTGTGAGCGTATCGCCCGGAACAACCTCGACATCCAATACAGAACCCCAGTAATAACCGTCAAAGTAAATCAGCAAATCAAGTTTACCAGCCGGCAAGCTGTCTACCACCAACTCATGATAATTACGAAGAGTCGTTTCTCTACGGATGGTCGTTCCCGGAACAACAACAACGACCTTATGTTCATTATAAGAATCCACCAATTCAAGCTTTACCACGCCCGGCGCACGCAGCGTATCGTTCACGGCAACGGAGTCATCTTCGGCAACCTTCACTCCCCGCACCAGCAGACGCTTGCCCGACTGTACGTGGTAAGCCTCGAGAGCGTAAGTCCCATCGGGCACGGAATCCAAGCGGTAGTGGCCGTCCTTGTCGGTCTCTGTAGAATATACGGCAGGGAGTTCCGCATCGGTCATGGCATCGTAGCTCTCGGGCACGCACTGAACACGCGCATGTGCGGCCGGCTTGCCGCCGTCCAACATCAAGATTCCCGCGAGTTCCGGAGAACCCGTTTCGGCGCTATTGCCTGCCGACTGACTATTGGAGGAACAACCCCAAAAGGCCGCCAAAGAGGCGACCGCAACAGTCAATATGGTTCCACGGAACTTCATCGATACCAATATAATTAAGTTTTTTTCAAAAAGAAATATTTATTGCAAATACCTGCATTTTATGGAGCCTGCCGTGGTGTATTCCACCACGATAACGCGAGCAGCAGGCATCCTTGCCGGTTTGCGTTCGCCAGCAAACAGCGGGCGCCCTTGCACGTCGAATATGCGGTAGTAGGCAGTTTCGGCCTCAGTCGCCCTGTTCACGCGTTGAGCAATCGAAGTCGTTCCGCTGCTGGATTCGACAACTTCGCCCGAAGAAGACTCCGTTTCGGCACTTGAAGAAGATTCGGGAGTATTCGGGTCCGTCACCACGATGCGGCCGCTCTTGACAAAGGTGGAATCGTTGTTGGTTGCCGTGACGGTAAAGGCGAACTCGCCCGCTTCCGCAGGAGTCCCGCTAATAGAAATCTTACGGTTTTCCTTGTCGATGCTAGTCGTAACACCCGCCGGGAAACCTTCAGGCACGACCGTCTCGGCGCCGCTCCAGGTGTAGCAGAAATCTACGATCGGCTCGCCCAGGTTAATACTCTGGCTGCTGGAACCAGCCCCGCACTTCACGACCTCGGGGTAAGCAGCCCCTTCAACCGTGAAGGTCACGAACGAAGACATCTGCGAAAGGCCCGAATTGTCCGTCACCACGGCGACCGCGGAATACACGCCCGGTTCAAGCCCGCTCGCGTTTACCTGGTAGGGAGCGCTTGTCGCAGAGCCGACCAAAGTATTGCCCACGTAGAAGGCGACACTTTTCACGGAACCGTCGTTGTCCTTCGCGTCGGCCTTCAAGGCAACCGTCGCACCCACTTCGAACTTCGCACCCGACGCAGGGGCGGTCATCGAGACCGTCGCCGCCTTGTTGCTCAGTCCGAAAGCCTGGTTGTATTCGGGCATCTTGCCGTAGCGGCCACCCACACCCGCGAGGCTCGGGATTTCTTTCGGGAGATTTGCCACGGTACGCTTTTCAAAACTGTAGCTCGGGTTGAACGTCGCCGCATTCGGAACGCCCTGCGTCACCGTACCGTTGTAGCGGTGCTGTTGCTTGGTCCCGCTCCCGAACGTGACTCCGCTAAAGTAAACGTAGCCGTTGTCGCCCCATTCGGCCAAATAACCCTGGCCGTTATCAATGTAGCTGTTCTCGTAGCGCACGTAGGCCTTCGCGTTTGCGCTGTGGCCGTTCGCACCCGCGATAAAGAAGCGGTTGTAGTCCACGTACTGGTTGTACAGATGCACCTGCGAACCATTGCTTTCGCCCGTCACCTTCGGCACGCGACCATAGGTATTGTGCCAGTAGTTGTTCGCGTATGTCAGATGAGCATCTTCGACAAGTGCCATGTAAGGATCGGTACCCCAGCAGTTGAAATCATTCGCGCCGTCAAAATCCAGGTAGCTGATAGTGGCGTCGTCCACGAATTCCATGTCCATGCCGTCACTGATCCACTTGTAGCTGATGTGGTCGGCCCAAAACTTTTTAACGTGGTTCGATGCGGAGCCCACCGTCTCGAGGCCGTCGCCGCCTTCAATCAAGTGCGGGTTCACATCGTAAATGGCGAGGTTGCGATAGATATGGTTTCCGGACCCTTCGTAGCTACGCACCACGATGGAGGCTCCACGCAGGTTCGCACCGCGACCCATGCCAACAAGGCTCTTGTTAGGCTTGGTGGTAATCCAGTTGCTCCACGCCTGCAGATTGTCCGATTCCTTCACGATTTCGAGTCCGGATTCGCCGAGGCTCGCGCAACTGTTCTTTTCGAAGGCGATACGGTAGAACTTGTTCGTCTTGCCCGTCACGCGGTTCTTCTCGCTGCATGTCGTGCGGCACCAGGTACGCCCGGCCGCATTCGCCTCGGTCACCGCATTGCGCATCCGTCTGAAGTCGTAAATACCTTCGGGCACAAGGATTGTCACCGCATCGTTACTCTGCATATGCTTACGAATAGTGGCGGTATCGCTCGCGATGACGATGTTACCCGCATCGCCGCCGGTGGTATTGGCGCCGAAGCCTTCGGCCTTCACGTTGAATGTGAAAAGCAGGACGGCCGTCGGGTCGGTTTCCGCGCCGCTCCAGATCCACTTGGCCTGCGTATTCGCGGCAAATCCCGTAAGGGCAGCCCCGCTCGGGAGCTTGTTGCTCGCATAGTTCAGGGTTGTCGCTCCACCCCACTGGCTAAGGTCACGACCCTTGTTTTTCCAGGAGTTATTGCCGACAGTCGGCTTTGCCTTCCAGCCGCTGCCGGAATAGTAAGATTTATCCAGATCGTCAATCTGCACCATTACGCCGGGAGCACCCTGGCCGTTCACGCCCACGACAGAAATCGCGTTCTCGCCGGGAAGGAAGGTCATCGGCACAAAGCGCACGCGGCCCGCCTGGTTGTCTTCGGCAAGGAGTGCCCCGTTATGGTAGAGCCTGTAGCCGCCATCCGCCACAATCCAGATTCCCGGGCCCTCGCCCGCATTGTATGTCGCGGCCACCAGCTGCGAACCCACCTTGTCGCCACCACCATAGGCGGCGTCGCCCGGAAGCGACACCACCTCGGAGGGGCTTATCGCCGCTGAGGCAATCCACACTCCGCACGCCACGACACCAAACACTTTTTTCATCATAATACACCCTTTCCCGGACAACGCAGACATTTGCGCAACTTTCTCGGGGACCATATAAAATCTACCTCGAAAAAATGATTTTGCCCACTTATTTATTACTCGGCCCCTCTTTTCCGTTGTTTCCAGACAACGCAAAACTTTTTTTCGTTACCCGCTAAATAATCTTTTTTCTTACATTTAGGGCATGGGCGAAAAGAAACCGTCAAAGAAAATCTTCGAATACCTGGACTACAGGGAATTTCTGAAAGATTACTACAATGCCAAGAAGGAGGCGAACCCCGCCTTCTCGCTCCGCGTGTTTTCGGACAAGATCGGTTTCAAGGCCAAGGACTTTATAAGCCGCGTGATGAACGGCGACAAGAACCTTTCAAGCCAGAGCATCCCCAAGGTCGCAAGCGGGCTTCGGCTCGGCAAGCACGAAACGGAATTCTTCGTCGCACTCGTCAAATTCAACCAAGCCGAAACCACCGAAGAAAGGAACACCGCTTTCGAAGAAATGCAGACAACGCTTAAGGTTGTCCGTTTCGCCGAAAAGCAGCACCTGCTCGGGCACGCCCAGTACATGGTGTATTCGGATTGGCGCCACCTTACCATAAGGAGTCTCATCGGCATGTTCGGTTTTGACGGCGACTACGAGACACTCGCCAAGCAAGTTCACCCGCACATCACCGCCGAAGAAGCGAAGAAGTCCGTAAAGTTGCTCGAAGACTGCCAGCTCATCAAGAAGGGCAAGGACGGCAAATACGAATTGACAGAAAGCGCGATTACCACCGGAGACCGCACGTCAAAACTCGCACTCCGCGGTTTCCACCAGAATTGCCTGAAGCTCGCCGCCGATTCCATCGACCGCGACCCGCCGGGCACACGCCATATTTCAGGGCTCACCCTCGGTATAAGCCAAGAAGGCTACGAACGCATCGTGGAACGCATCAACGCCTTCCGTAAAGAAATTGCGCTCATCGCCGAAGAAGACGCCGACGCGGACAAGGTTTTCCAGTTGCAGTTCGCGCTGTTCCCTGTCGGTGGCAAATAAGAATCGTCAGAACATCACCCGGTAACGGATTTGCTTGTCGAAACTACGACCCTTGAGGTCGCGGTAGGCCTTGCGGGCGGGTGCCGGAGAATCGTGGCGGACTGCACGCGGGGCAATCGCAGTCGTTCCGCTGCTGGAACTTTCCGGCGCAACCTCGCTGGAGCTGGAAACCGGGTCGCCACACGGTGCTTGGTTGCAGACAACCTGCATCGGCTCAAAGATGAGATTCCCGAGAATCGCCTCGCCGGAAATTCCCGATGCCGTCAGGTACAGGTCCTTGATGCCGCGCAGGCCCATGTCGCCCGAGCATTTCGCCGCAGACCAGCCGCCACCCATGAGAGATCTATTTGACAGGTCACATGTGAAGACAGCAGTCCCGTCCTTCTTGCCGTCGCGAATCACGATCTTACCCGACGAAGCATTTTTCACCTGAAGGAAAACATTGCCGATATCCTTGAGCGAATCAAGCACCACGTTCTCGAAAATCGCGTAACCGCCGTCCTTGATGGCGAACTCGTCGTCCTTCGTGAGACGCACGCGGATGCCGTTGTCAAAGCCGTTCGCGGGAATCGTATCGCGGATAATGCGCAAGAAGTCGATGCGGTCGAGTTCCGCAAAATTTCCGTTCGGCGAAGGCTCGATTTCGATGAAGTTGCCGCCGCGCTTGAGTTTCGCAGGCACCATCACCACAGAATTTTCGGGGAAAGAGCCCCAGGAACCCGTCGGCGGGAGCGTCACCGTCTGCGACTTGCCATTCACCGTCACCTTGTGCGTCGCGGCCGCATCGCCACCGTTCGCGTAGCGGTAACGCAGCAGGTAATCGCCCGCCTGCATGATGTTCATCGGCAGACGAATCTTGGAACCCTCGGTATTCACGTACGCGAGGTATTCCCCGTTCGAGGCCGTATTGCTGCGCGTAATCGCAAGGTCGCCCGAAACAGCGCGGGTCAGCACGCCGTGCTCGACTTCGGCACTCAAGTAACGCCCGAGGAAGGGCTGTCCCATCTCAGCCCAGTTATCCTCGGTGAAGACGACATCACGTATATGAATGTGATTGTACTTGTCTCCGTTCAAGTCGTAGTAGTGGTGTACAAATCGCACGCGGTTCAGGTCCTGGAAGGCCTCGCCGCCGCCCGGGCCCACGTAGCGCCCGTACCGTTCCAAAAGAATCGTGCCGCCACCGTTCGCCATGGTGTAACCGGCGCGGTCCTTGTACGGTCCGGTTACTTTGTCTGCACGGCCGTAAGCCGTCTTGTACGTTGTCTGCTCGATGTTTGCGCCCTGCTGGCAGCACTTGTCCCATGCGGTGAACAGGAAATACTGCCCGCCATGCTCAATCAGGCTCGGGCCTTCTTCGGCGCCGCCGCTCGCGCTGCTGGTACGGCGCGCAATGTTGTAGACCGTCTTGTCGTCGCTCGCCTGGTAGCCTGTCGTTGCATCTAACTTAATCAGCTGAATGCCAAGCCCGAACGAACCGAAAGCCATCCAGTAATTGCCCTCGGTGTCACGCACCACGTCGGCATCGATGGCATTGTACTTGTCGCTAGTCGTCGTGTGGAAAACGTGGCCGTAGTCGGTCCAGCCGTAGCCCGATGTGCCCGGCATAATGGACTTTGTGGACTGGTAGCCGATTGCCGAAGAACGCTTGCCAAAGACGGACACGCAGTAATACACGCGGTACTCGCCGTTCATGTAGAAAACGTCGGGAGCCCAGATGCCTTCGGTGCCCGGAGCATAGGTGTAGGCCCACTGCGGAATGGCGCTCACGGTCGACTTGTGGTCGCGCCACGTGTAAGCGTCTTCGCTTGTCCACAGTTGCAGATTGTTGTTGGTGCTCATGAGGGCGTAGCCGTCCTCGAACCGCACCATGCTCGGGTCGTGACCGGGTTGCAAATTATCCTTCGCATACCAGTCGGCAGCGGAGGAAACCGACACTCCAAACGCAAGCCCAAGGCCAACACGCCCGAACATAGCACGCACGCCGAAGCGTGATCCCATTCCAAACATAAACAGCTCCCTTTTATTGCATCCACCCATCCCAAATATAAATACCGGCACGCCAAAAGTCAACAATTTTTCGATTAAATGTCTACATTTTTACACAAATAGCAAAAATTCGTTCGTTTTTTTACAAAAATTACAAAATAAAAAGTCAACAAAATAGGTAATAAAAAAGTCCTGACCGAGGCCGGGATTTTACAAATTTTCGAGCCAGTCAGCGATAATCACTTGCCGATATCAATTTTCTTTCCATTGAACACAACTTCGTCCTGCACGAGGTCATCAAAATCGGGCTCACGTTCCTTCGAGATTCCTGCCTCCTCGCCCTCCTTCATCAGGTGCACCACGCGCTGCGGGAACGGAATCTCGATATTATGTTCGTCGAGGACATCCTTGACAATCCTGGAGTACTTGCGCCGGAGCTCGTAGTATTCGAACGTCCGAACCCATACCCATACAGTGATATTTATCGAACTGTCGGCGTATTCGCTCACAAAGAACTTCGGAGGCGGCACTTTCAGGAAGCTTGTCTCGCGCTCCACCATCCTGCGCATGGCACAAAAGACAACGTCCAGCGAGGTATCGTACGAAACGCCCACCTTGATGTCGAGCCTGCGAACGGGATTGCGGGCATAGTTTACGATAGGCGCGCCCCAAAGCGACCTGTTAGGCGCAGAAACAGCGATTCCCTCGAACGTCTCGAGCGTCGTATTGAAAAGCCCGATGGCACAAATCTTGCCCTTGATGGAACCACATTCAATATAGTCGCCCGCCACGAACGGGCGCAGGAACAATAGCAACAAGCCCGAAGCAATATTCGCAAGCGTATCCTTGAGCGCAAGGCCCACAGCAAGGCTTGCCGCACCGAGCATCGCCAAAAGACCATTCGTATTCACGCCAAGAATATTAAGCCCGAGCAAAAGGCCAAGCGCATACGTCGTGTACTTGACAAGGTCCGAAATCAGAGGTATCGCCGCACGGTCCAAGCCATGCCTTTCAGCACGCTTCAAAAACAGGCGGAAGGACTTGTTAAAGAACCAAACAACGACAATAAGAAGAACCACGAGCAGCAACTGCTCGATTATCGAATCCTTCGGTATGAGTTCCCTTATTTTTTCCACGTTCACAAATCTAACAATAATTTAAGGAGAAAAATCGCGCAGGAGCCAAACCTATCGTCCCATTATGACTCCGCTCACAAACTGCAGCACGTCCTGTGCGCTATATTACAAAAACGACAAGGGAGGGTTCCCCTCCATAAAAAAATCCCTGGCCGAAGCCGAGGGATTTTTCATAGGAAGATCCCCGCCTACGCGGGGATGACATCTCTATAATTACGTATGTGCGTCGACCCATTCGGCGTTCTTCTTGCAAGCCTCGACGGACTTTTCGAAGGCGGCCTTTTCTTCGTCGCTCATCTTGACTTCGAGAATCTTCTCGACACCGTTTGCACCGACCACAACCGGCACACCGCAGTAGAGGCCCTTCACGCCGTATTCGCCGTTCAGCTTGGCAGCGCAAGAGAACACGCTCTTCTTGTCGAGGAGGTAGGCTTCGGCCATGTGGATGGCAGAAGTAGCCGGGCTGTAGAAAGCGGAGCCGCGGCCGAGGAGGTTCACGATTTCGCCACCGGCACCGGCGGTACGCTTGGCGAGTTCGGCAAACTTTTCCTTGCTCATGAGCTGAGAAACCGGGATACCGCCAACAGACACGCATTCCATGATGGAAACCATGGTGTCGCCGTGGCCGCCCATCACGAGGGCCTTGACGTCTTCGACAGACACGCCGAGTTCGTCGGCGACGAAGCAAGCGAGACGGGCAGAGTCAAGCACGCCAGCCATACCGATGACCTTGTTGGCCGGGAGACCGGACTGCTTCTGCATGTTGTAGACCATGGCGTCGAGCGGGTTGGTGATCACGATGACGAATGCATCCGGAGCGTTTTCCTTGATGGCTTCGGCAACGGTCTTGATCACGCCGCAGTTCTTGTCCAGGAGGTCGTCACGGCTCATGCCCGGCATACGCGGGAAACCGGCAGTCACGATTACGACGTCTGCGCCCTTGATGGCGGAGTAATCGGTAGAGCCCTGAAGATCCACGGAGGAGTTGATGACAGAGCGGCCTTCCATAATGTCGAGAGCCTTGCCCTTGGGCATGCCCTGAGTCTGCGGAATATCGATAAGGACCACGTCGCCAAGATTCTTCTGGGCGAGCACGAGAGCCATTGTACCACCGATTTGACCAGCACCAACGAGTGCAATCTTCTTTCTAGCCATGATTAACCTTCCTTTTAAGGTATAGAATTATTACGGCGTAAATATAGCAATATTTCGGGCCAATGCTAGACCATCGCGGCAACGAAATCGGCTTCGCACATCAGTTTTTCGTCGAGGAAGGCCTTGCCCGAATACTTGAAGATGCCGTGACGCACGGAAAGGAGCTTCACTTCGAGGCGAATGTCCATACCAGGGAGCACGGGGTTCCTGAAACGGCAGTTCTCGATGCCCATGAAAGCGGGACGCTTGCCCACCACTTCGGCTTCGCGGGCAATCATCGTGAGGAGTGTCGCTGCCTGGGCCATGGATTCCACCTGCAGCACGCCGGGCATCACCGGATTGCCGGGGAAATGTCCCTGGAAGAACTTTTCCTCGCCCGTCACGTGGAAAAGACCCGTCAGGGACGGAAGGACCTCCTTGCCGTCGCCCAAGTCGAGGCTCAGGATTTCGTCGACAAAGGCGAACGGGAACTTCTGCGGGAGCAGTTCGTGAACCACGGCGGCATCGTAAAGGATTCCGGGTTTATCAGACTTCTTGAGGGTTTCCAGTAGAGACATAAGGCAGGAGTTTCTCCATGATTTTATGGTGAATGGTATGGCCGCCGTTCAATATTTGAACGCGGACCTTTGGTAAAGCAGGGACCGCGAAGGCAAGATCGCCCAGCAGGTCCAAAATCTTGTGACAGGCGGGTTCTTCCGCCATGCGGTAACGGGGGTGTTCTCCCGCGCTACCCAGGAGCATGCCGCAGGATTCGTCTACCCCGGCGAGGAGACCTTCGGCGCGGGCCTTCGCGTAATCTTCTTCGAAAATGAACGTGCGGGCCGAAAATGCGCGGTAGAGGTCTTCCGCGGAATACACCGAGAGGGTCGCAGCCGAGCGGAACGCAGCGCCACCCGCAGTCGCATCGCGGGTAATCTCGTATTCCACCTCGAAGCAGTCCGCAGGCGATACGCTCACGCGACCACGCGGGAACTCCAGGTCAAACGACACGGGAACATCGTAAAAGCAGAGGGGTTCGGGAATACCGGCGACTTTCCTCAAGGCATGGAAGAACGGGAGAGCGCTACCGTCCATCATCGGGAGTTCGGTGGCATGCACATCAAACCGCTGGTTCGGCCACATGAGGAATACGGGCGCCAGATGCTCCGTCGAGGCGAGGGAAAGCGGGCCGTGCAGGCCAGGTCTCGAGTAAATCGCCGTGCGCGCCACGCGATACCCGAGTTCGCCATAACAATGCAGGGAATCCGTCGAATAGAAAAGTTCATCGCCAACATACCAGCATACGCGTGGCGCACGGTTCGGATCCTTCTCGAGGATATCCACGCGGACTCTAGCCTGCGGGTACGAAAGCGAAGGCGACGCAAATTCTAGACTCTTGAAGGCCGGCATGCTACTTCTTCCCCATCTGGCGGAGGCGCACCATCGAGCGGCGCCACTGCGTAATTTCTTCGGCGGGGAAACCGGCAACAGTCCGGCCAGCCGGGACACTCTTTGTCACTCCCGCCTTCGCGGCGACGCGCGCCCCCTTGCCTATGGTCAAGTGGCCCGCGGCCTTCGCGCCTCCCGCGAATTCCACGCCGTCCTCAACCACCACGGAACCGGCAACCGCCGTCTGCGAGGCCATGTAGACGCCACTGCCCAATCGGCAGTTGTGAGCGATTTGAACAAACGAATCGAACTGGCACCCGTCCCCAATCGTGGTGGGGTTCAAGAATCCCGCGGCCACCACTGCATTCGCCCCAAAGCCGCAGTTGTCTCCGATGCGCACGCCAGCAAGGTGTGGGACCGGCCGGCGCCTGCCCTCAAATTCATAGAACCCGAACCCGCGCGAACCTATAACGGCGCCCGCCTGGAACACGCAGTTCCGGCCTATCTTTACGTTCGGATAAACGGTCACATTTGCTTCCAGAACACAGCCGTCACCCACTTCAGCACCCCGCATCACCACGCATCCCGGACCCACGACCGCATTTTCGCCCACGCGACCTTCGACGACGGCGCTCGCATGCACACGCGCGGTATTTGCGACAGCCGGCGCATGCGCAGGTTCGTCCGCAGCAAACTTCTCCAAAAACATCACCATCGAGTGGTAGGGGTTTTCGACAGGGGCGACGCAGAGCACCTGCTTAAACAATTCGCACGCGTCATCGAAAGCATCGCGCGGCACGAACAACAAACCGGCCCGCACCCGCGGCAAGAGCGACGACGCGAAGCCATTCGCATTCGTCTCGTTCTTCGCAGAAGCGCCCATCCAAAAGCTGGCATCGGCCGGTCCGGCCGAGTCTATAGACGCAAAACCCGTTATTTCGAATTCCGGCGAGACGCGCGTTTCCGCATCGGCCCGTAGCCATTCCAGGACAACCGATAGCTTGACCGGACGCATCAATCCTCCAGCCTCAGCATCTGCACCTGCGCGGCAAACTCAATCGAAATCTTTTCGCCCAGCCTGCCTCTCATGTCTTCGCCGTCAAGTTGCAAGAACTCGTCCGGACGCACCGTCATTTCAAGAGAATGAACCTTGATTGACTTGAGAAAATGGCATTTGAAAATGTAGCCGAGCAGCGGGATGTTCCCTATCGCAATCGCAAGCAAGAAGGCGGGCATATTAGGCACGTCGACCACCTCCAGGAATCCATCCGCCATATTGGCCCTGAAAAAGGGATTCGCGCCACTCGCAAAGCTCGGGATATTCCCGACAATCAAGGTACGGTGGCCCTTCAAGTCGAGGCTATGCGACTTGCCGTACTTATCGACATAGCGGAGAGAGCCCTGCGTAAGGCGGTAGTTCCTGTCGGCAAAGAAACGGCGGACGTAATGCAGCTTGTTTGCCACCACGGAAGACGAAGAAATCGCTCCGCTAGCACGGTCCTGGTTGAAATCATGCGCGATGCGGGCGTCGATACCACCCGAAAAGTAGTTGGCGAGCGCATATTTCCCGTTGACTTTCCAGATATCGAACGGAGTCGCAGGAGCACGCAGCAGCCGACGCACCAGGAACAAAAGCCCCTGGTCCACAAAAGGCTTGTAGAGCTTTAGCACGCGTGCAAGGTCGTTGCCCGTCCCCAGCGGAATAAGCCCAATCTTCACCCTGGTCGCGAAATCGGAGGCAAGCATCGTCGACAAGACCGCGGACACCGTTCCGTCGCCACCGACCGCGATAAGCGTTTCCGTATGGGAAAGCGCATCAAGAATCTGCGCTTCCATGCCTTCGTAGTGGGTGAACTCGGCCTTCCATTCTTCTGCAGCAAAGCCCATGGATGCCATAATTTCGGGCAAGAAGTTAAAGATAACCTTGCCCTGCCCGCCTCCACTGATGGGATTGATGAGAAATACGAACTTGAAACCCATCAGCCGTTCCCGCGCAAGAGCTTGTCCTTTATTTCGACATAGCGGAACATCCCGCCGCGGACATTCTCGATTTCTTCAACAGTCAGTTCGCGGACCACATGGGCGGGAGAACCAAGGACCAGGGAATTCTCAGGAAATTCCTTGCCCTGGGTAACGACGGCTCCGGCCCCCACAATGCAATTTTTCTTGATGTGCGCGCCATCCATCACGATAGCCCCCATGCCAATAAGCACATTGTCGTCAATCGTGCAGGCATGCAGCACCGCGTTGTGCCCCACGGTCACCTCGTTTCCAATAACTGTCGGGACATCCGTCGAAACATGGACCGTCACGTTATCCTGGATATTCGTCCGCATACCTACGCGAATCGGAGCTAGGTCGCCACGGAGCACTGCCCCGTAAAACACGGAAGAATCATCCCCCAATTCCACGTCGCCAACGAGAAATGCCCCATCGGCCACAAACACGCGTTCCCCCAGTCGGGGAGACATTCCGTCAATCTCGACAAACCTAGACATAACCCCAATCTACATTATTATTCCGCAATGGAGACCACGCCGGGACTTATTCGGCCACGGGAATCGCAGAAATCTTGTTCCATTCCGCCGCATCAGCGGGGCGAAGGAGCTTGGCGCCGGCATATTTGCGAAGCATTGTGACGGCCTTGACCGTATCGCCCTCGTCGAGGGCACCCTTCGCATCTTCGAGGATATCCTTCTGGGCGCTACGCATATCGGCAATGGCACCCTGGCGGTTCTGGCGCAGCACTTCCATGGAATCGCTCACGAACCCGAGTTCCCAGGTGCTGTCGTAGCATGCTTCCACTTCCGCATACTTCTGCGGATCTTCCTGGGCGGCCTGATAAAGCGCATCACAGCGGGCAAACGTTTCCGCGCTGGAACGCTTTGCATACTGGTAATACTGGTAGCCGCCGACAATCAGGGCGATGACCACCAAAAGGAACACGCCGTCTTGCCAGCCCATGATGGGGCCGGTTGGCATCTTGGGGCGACCGTTTACAGTCTCCCCCGCTTCCAGCTTTTCTTCTGCTTCGTCAAAGGGGCTCTTGCCATTCAAGAAACTAACCATATTCTAACCTACCTTTTACTTTTTAGACATGGCGTCAAAGACGCGCGCGTACAGATAAATTTGTTTTAGCAGACTCGCAAAGCCGTTGGAGCGGGTCGGCGAAAGTCCGACGTTCAAGCCAATCTGCTGAAAAAACACGGGGTCGAGCGAAAGGATTTCGCTTGGCGGCAAATCGTTGTAGACCCTGAGGGCTAGCGCTCCGAGGCCCCGGCTGATCAGCGGGTTCGTCGTGCCGCCCTCGACATCCATCTCGAAATGGAGAACGGCGCCATCGAACTTGGGCACAAGGTACATCGTGGAGGCGCACCCCTGGATAATGAATTTTTCCGCCTTGAGCGAAGCGTCCATCCCCTTGTGGGCGCGAGCGAGATCGAGCAGGAATTTCCACTTGTCGTCCGGATCGGCAAACGAAGCGAACTTGGCCCTGACATCCTCGACTCTTTCTGCAATATTTCCCGACATCATCGATTCCTACCGAATAAACGAGCGCATTTTCCAGATAACAGTGGGGCACGCCCAAAGCACCGCGAAGAAGATGCGGAGGAGAGTCTGCTTTTCGCGCGGCAGCTTCGAGAGTTTCTTGGCGGCACGGTCGAACTGCGCATCCGAAATACTGTTGAATCCGGGTTTTGCCCGAGCAATCTGCAGGTGCTGCCGACCGAGGGCCGCCATCCAGCGTTCCTGAACTTCGGCTTCGATCTTTTTGCGGTTTTCGCCGGCGTCATCGAGCCAATTTTTTACGGACTCGGCAACAATCTTTCCACAGAGCAAGGCTTCCACGATACCCGAGCGGCTAATGGGGTTCATGCAACTTGCGGCATCGCCCGCCTTGAAAAGTCCGCACCTGGCCATGGGTTTCGTCGACTGCCCACACGAAATCGTGCCTCCATAGACGGCCTTCACCTTCGCATTCGGATAATCCTTAGCGATAAAGTCCAGAAGCTTTTTGCGCAGGGGTTCCTTGTGGCGCACGTTCTTGCCGAGAACAAAGCCGATATTCACTTCCACGCCGTCGCGCGGGAAAATCCAGCCGTAGCCATCAGGAAACTCGCTTCCGAAAAAGAGTTCAATATGCTCGCGGCTGTGTTCGATGCCTTCCGCCACCGCGAAAATCGCGGGTTCGAGGTCGGTATCGCCCGACTCGATGCCCTCGAGGCATTCGATTCCACGGGTAAGCCTGCAGCTCGGACCGGACGCATCGACAACCGCAGCCGCAGAGACCGTTTCAAGCGCGCCGCCCGCGACCGAGACCGTCACATTCCAACCATCCGCCGTCTTTTCCAATTTCTTGATCAGAGCGTCGTAACGGCATTCCACGCCCGCAGCGCAACAGCCATCCGAGATGGAGTGATGGAACCGGGCTCGGTCCAGGATGAGACCGCAATCCTTGCTGTAGAATTCCGCGCGATAACGCTTGGGCGATGTGAAATAGATTCCAGAAAGCGAACCGCGGACAAAGGAAGGGTCCACGGGCCAAAGGGCGTTAAGCCTGTCCGTAGAAACCGCTTCTGCACAGAAAATGGGTTCCTTCCAAGGCTCCTTCTTATCCAAAAGGAGAATCCGTCTGGCACCGCCGGTCAATCTTCCCAGGGTGCAAGCCGCCATGAGACCGGCAGGACCGGCCCCGCAAACCACCACATCGTACCGATTTGATGCAAAATTTGCCATTTCGGGGTATAAATTAGCTTTTATTTATAAAGTTTTTTTCTTTTCTATTGCTATTTGTCATTTTTTTTAATTATTTTAGGGCTATCCGTTATTTGGTTTTTATCCTTAAAGGGAATTGTATATGAATATGAAGATGATAACGAAGTTCGGGCTCTGCCTCGTTGGCGCACTGGCGATCAGCGGTTTTGCCCAGGATTATTCCGGTCAGGATCTAAACACGTCTTTCCGCGACAAGCGTATCGACGGGTTTGATTTTTCGAACGCCAAAGCAAAAAAGAACGTGACCGACTTCCAGCGCAGCGCCGGTGAAAAGATAAACTTCCAGGGCGCTCAGCTCCCGGAAGTCTCCTTCCGTAACGCAGTGATTAGCGAAGCGAACTTCAAGAACGCGAACCTTAAGAAGGTGACCATCAGCGGCGCCGATATCCGCAATTCCAACTTCAAGGGCGCAGACATGGAAGAGGCCGACCTCTACCGTGCAACGCTCCTCGGTAGCCAGTTCCCGAACGTAAACTTCAAGAATGCCCGCCTCGACGCCATGAAGGTGGCCGACGAAACGGACTTCAGCAAGGTGGACTTCACGCAGGCCTCCGTCATGGACGTGGACCTTACCCGTGCCGACCTCAGCAAGGCAAACCTCACGAACGCCAACTTCTCCCGCTCCCTGATGGGCGAAGTGAACCTCAAGAAGGCGACCATCGTGAAGACCGACTTTACGGCCTGCAACCTCATCGCCGCGAACTTCAAGGGCGTTGACCTCATCAACGTGAACTTCGCCAAGGCGGGTCTTTCCCAGGCTAACTTCAGCGGTGCCGAGTTCCAGAACGTGAACCTCCAGGAAGCGGACCTCTCGCTGACCGAATTCAACGACGTCGACCTCTCCAAGACACAGCTCCAGAAGGCCAAGTTCGCCCAGTCCACCGTGAAGAACATGAAGTTCACCGGACAGGACCTGACCGGCGTGGTCTTCGACAAGGGCTCTGTTTCCAAGAGCAACTTTGACAAGGCGAAGCTCAGCAAGTCCTCCTTCTTCGATACCGAAGTGAACAAGTGCGAATTCCGCGGAACCGAACTTACGAAAGCCGTGTTCGATGGCGCCTACATCAAGAAGAACATCTTCGACGGCGCAGACATGGACAAGGCCAACCTCTCGAACTCCACGATCGAGCAGACCGACTTCATCGGCACCCAGCTCAACGGTGCTAGCTTCGCCGGTGCCAAGCTCGTGAAGGTGCGTTTCACCAACGCCAAGATGAGGAACGTCAAGATCGACGCCGACACCAAGATGGAGAACGTCGACTTCTCCGGTGCCGACCTGAGCGACGCCAAGATCGAGAAGTTCACCGCCAAGAAGGTCATCTACGACAGCCGCACCAAGTTCCCCGCCGGCTTCGACCCGCGCCAGTACGGCTTTACCAAGCCGGGTGAAAAGGCCGCCGAAGTGGTCGTGCAGGGTTCCGGCAAGAAGTCTTCTGTTTCTGACGACGCCATGCCAAAAAAGAAAAAGAAGAAAAAGAGAAAACACAGCGACGATGACGACGAGTAGTCAAAACCTCTAACGGATTTAAGAAGCCCCGCACCAATGCGGGGCTTCCTTTTTGGGGTCAGGGAGGTTACTTCTTGTCCATGAGCCAGGAAATAGCTTCTGAAAGGCTCCGGATGCGCACCACCTTCATATTGCCGAGGTTCTCGGGCAGGCGGCCATTGGCAGGGACGACAGCCTCCACCATCCCCAACCGGATGGCCTCCTTGATCCGCTGGTCCAGAAGGCTCACGCTGCGGACCTCGCCTGAAAGTCCGAGCTCGCCGACCGCGATGGTCTGGCGGCCGAGCGGGATACCCAGGTGGTTGCTCGCGATGGCAAGAGCGAGCGCGAGATCGGACGAGGCGTCAGTCACCTTCATGCCGCCCGCAATCGTCGCGAACACGTCGGATGCGCCTATCGACACTCCGCCAAACTTCTCGAGCAGGGCGAGGATAATCGTGAGACGCTTCGGGTCGATACCCGCGGCCACGCGCTGAGGCACGGCAAAACCCGTCTGGTTCACGAGCGCCTGCGTCTCGAACAGGAGAGCGCGCGTCCCTTCCATCGTGCAGCAGACGACGCTTCCCGGCGTAGGCGGGATATTCTCCTGCAAAAAGACCTTGCTCGGGTTCGCCACCGACTCCAGCCCGTGGCTCGTCATCTCGAAAACGCCCACCTCGTCGGTCGCGCCGAAACGGTTCTTGATGGTCCGCAGCAGGCGGTACTGGTGGTTGCGGTCGCCCTCGAAGTAGACGACCGTATCGACCATGTGCTCGAGGATGCGCGGCCCCGCTATTTGCCCGTCCTTCGTCACATGCCCGATGAGGATGGTGATGCAGCCCGTATTCTTCGCGAACACCATGAGGTCGAGAGTGCATTCGCGAAGCTGGGCCGCCGACCCCGGAGTGCCCGAGAGGTCGCCCTTGTAAACCGTCTGTATGGAGTCGATGACCATGACCTGCGGTTTGACCTCTTTCGCGTGTTCCACGATCTTCTCGAGGCTCGTCTCGCACAGGAGCAGCATGTCGGAACCAGAAATGTTCAGGCGTTCGCTCCTGAGTTTCACCTGGCAAGCGCTCTCTTCCCCGCTCACATACAGCGTCTTCACGCCGGCGGCTGTCATCGTGGCGAGAGTCGTGAGCACCAGGGTGGACTTGCCTATCCCGGGATCGCCACCGATGAGCACCAGGGAACCTGGCGCAAGCCCGCCTCCGAGCACGCGGTCGAATTCCGTATTGGCGGTGCTCAGCCGCCGCGTGTCTTCCGTAGCCACATCCTTGAGTGCCACGACCTGATGGACCGGACCTCCAAGCCCGCGCCCGCCACGCGCAGCCCCCGTATTGACAGGCTCTACCGCATGTTCCTTGAGGGTATTCCACGCCCCGCAGAACGGGCACTTCCCGACCCACTTGGGCGTCGTGTTACCGCAGTCCGTGCAGAGGTATTCAATTTCTTTCTTCGACTTGTTTACTGCTACCATGTGCACTAATATAATAAATGCGAACGACAGAAAGTGTCATTCGCATAAACAATGCACAAAAAAGCAGTCTTTTTACAGGCTCTGTCGGACTAAACTGTACACTTGTGCCCGGCTAGCAAAAAATCCTCAATCCGTAAGCCCTTCCAAAACTGTTTTTCGGCTGCATGACCGATGTTTTTACGCTGAAATGACCGTTCGGCGGTCCGCAGCGTTTCCGTAGCCGTACAGAATGACTGGACAGAGCCAAAGAGTCTTTCTTTGGGGATTATCAAGAAATACTTGACGAGTTCGGCGTCCAGCTGCGTACCGGCAACATCCTTGATAATCTGGAGTGCGTCTTCGTGTATCTTGGGCGCCTTATACGAGCGACGCATGGTGATTGCCTAATGAACCCAAACGAATACAATATGTTCTATACAACAATACGTCAAAGTCTTTTCGCGATACGACTATTTCTTGGAAGTTGGTGTATCGCGACGAATATGGCCGTGGCGATACACTTGACATGACAACGAAATTTAAATAATTTGATAAAAAAGTCGTTTATGAAATGTCTGTCGCTTCCTGTTTCCGTAATCCTTTTGCTTGCAGGTCTAGCTTTTGCCCATGAAAGCAACCACCGGGGCAACCGCAGTATTTGCGGATTGTCTTCAGTCTGGTCCTATGATAACGACGAAGAAGCTCAGAAAAAGATGGCTCAATCCCAGAAGCGAGAAGACAGTTTTGTCAAGTATGCAAAAAAGTTCTACCCAAGAACAAAGGCTAGGCTGAATGCAGTGCAAGACTCGTCGCAGAACGCACCAGTTTTTGGCTCTATCGTCAAGAAAAAGATTCTTGACAAGGACATCGAAGATGTTTTTCCAGAATATTCCAAGTCGTTTGCGAAATGGTGCAATGATAAAAAACAGGAATATAAAGCGAATGTCGCCAAGGCATCGTTAGAGACGCAGGAAACTTTTGAAGATTATAACGAAATTTCTACAGGATTCGGTTCACAATGTTTTCTGCTGCATATGGTGATTGACGTTAAACAGAAATATGATGTCGAAACGAAAAAATGGATTGCTCCATCACCTGAAGAAAAACGCAAGACATTTTTTAAGTTCCTTTATCGGGGAGCATCTGCGGAAATCGATTCTGCGAAATCAGATTCTGCCGTTGCATTATTTGAAAAGGATTTTTTTCTTCCAGGGCCTACAGGAAACCGCATTTTCTTTGATGACGGCTGGACTCCCGTGCTTACGAAGAAGGAATTATTGTCCGTCAGCGACTCATTTGGGGATTCTTTGGCGTTTGTCCCTTTTCAGGTTGGTGGCCCGCTTCCTATAAATAAAAATTTGAGCCTGAAAAAGAAAATTTTAACCCATTTGGAAAATGGTGAATTTGATTCTATTCCGCCACTGATAGACGAAAGCATGCACTATGCCGATACGGTGCATTTTCTTTTGTATAGACAGCTGTATTCCGAAAAGGAGTATTACGGCCTTTCGTTCTTGACTCGCCGATTCGATATGATTCTGAATAGAGACCGTAGCCGTTATTACCGCCCTGAAACGGTGGTTATGCATCGCCCATTAAGTAAAATCGATAAATGGATTTACGAAAATCTTGACAAGCATATCGACCAGACCCGTCTGGATTCGGTGCTTATCATTGCCAACTACAGCCGCCGTGAAGACTATATTATTCGCGAACAATACGAAAGATTCAAGGAACGGCACTTGCCTGACCGTTCGGGTGTTGTCAGGTACGTAAGGGATAACAATGTGAAAGCAGTGGAATATGAAGTAAAGTTACCCAAGAACAAGAGGTGATAGGGGCAGGAAATAAGTTATATTTTATAATATGAAGCATCTGCCTATAGTTCGAATATTCCTTCTAGCGGTCCTGTTGTTCCTTGTTGGATGCAATGATTCAGCATCCGGTTCGGCGGAAGAGAAAAACCCAACGCTATATACTTCGGTGGTTCTTGGAAAGTGTGCGGACGCTTCCTCATCCAGTTCGTCGGATATTGAGAAGATGATTTCGTCGCTAATTGTTGGTTATGGTGAACATTCAGCTGTTTATTTGGGCGATTGCAGAGGTTGCTTTGACTTGACTCTTTACGCTTTAGATTATTGTGACGTTTCCGCTGATGTAGCTTTAGATTTTGTAGATGATACTCTGTTTATTTCTTATGTAAATGTGCAAGAGGCTTCCAAGTGCACCTGTTATTCCTCCCATGATTTCAAGGTTCCATCAGTGAATTATAGGTATGTCAAATTTAATGAACAAGTTTTTAATGTTGTTGCATCGAACATAAGGGGTGTCTGCTCAAATAAAGGGGAATATAAAGAAGGTTATTGCGTCGAGAACGGACCGACGCATTTGTAATTGTGATTCTGCGTTAGGGATAGTGACCCCTTGGGGACAAGACTCGCGGAGCGAGGCTTGGTTGCAAGAGCCGCGCGGGCGTGCCGCAGGTGCGCACGGGTGGCCTTGCAATATAGCCCGACCGCACATATATGTGCGGGAACGCCCAAGAGACATCGGTTACGGTGGTCTTGACCACGCTGTGAGCCGTAGGCGACTCGTCTTAACGAGTCGTCGGAGGCGAGAGTGAGCGCCGACCGGAGTGTCTTACTAGAGTCTAACGCGAACGGTCATCATAGGGCAACCGGTGAAAAGGCGATGTAGAACTTTGGTGTTGAAGCCCCCAGTAATGTTTAAGATTTTAAACACAAGCCCTTTATGATGGTCAAAATCGCCATTCTAAGCCACGGACTTATCCACAACACGAAAGTCATACTTTCCCGTTGTTTGGCTCTGTCGGGTTATTCTGTACAGGCGCCCTCGGCTAGCAAACTTTTTGGGTTTCGTAAGCCCCTTCCAGGCTGTTTATTCGCTGCGGAACCGTAGTTTTTTCACTATCCGGCCCGCCCTGACCGTCGCAGCAAGTTCACAGCAGTACAATCTGGCCCAGCAGAGCCAATTTGCCATTTTCGCAGCGTTTTCGCAGTTTTGACCCAAAAGTACGGTCTGGCCCAACAGAGCCTTTTTACAAAAATCTACTTCGCCGCGGGCTTGGAGACCACGGGGCGGATGCGCTTGCCGCAGAGGGTCACCACGATGTGGGCCTGCGCGAACATGTAGTAGGCAGTATCGCGGCTGTTGTTGAGGGTGGACTTCGGGTCGTAATCGTCCTTGGTCACAAAGACTTCGGCAACGCCCGAAAGGCTCACGTCAAGCGCGCAGCGTTCGCACGGGAACCCAATCACGTAAAGCTTGGAGCCGGGAGGAACCTTCCCGCGGGCATAGTGCAGCGCGTTGATTTCGGCATGCACCATGAAGGGGTACTTGTTCGCCTCGAACTCGTGATGGCTCAACAGTTCGCCCGTATCGGCATCGAGCAGGTCGTAGGCCAGCAGCTGCTTTTCGCGGGTGTACGGCACAGTCTCGTCATCAAAACCTGCGGGGGCGCCGTTATAGCCGGTACTGATGACGCGGCCTTCGGCACTCACGAGCACCGCCCCCATCTGGGTATTCTGGTCTTTACTGAGGCGCGCCTGGGCGCACATCATCTGGGTATATACTTCATCACGAAGCTTGCTGCGGGATTGAGAATTGTTCATGCCTAGAAATATAAATAGACAGGGAAAACAGGTCAACCGAACACGAAAAAAAGCCCGTCGACATAGCGACAGGCTCTCTCCAAAGCGGAATTCCTTATTAAGCCTCTACGGACTTGCCCTTCTCGACAGCGTCGGCGAGGGTCATGCCGGTGAATTCCTGGGCGCTGAACCAGCGGCCGCTCTTCTTGTCGTCGAGCATCACGGAGACCATCGAGCCCGGGATAACGCTTTCGGGAGCATTGGGGGCATTCGGGCCGCCAAGGTCCGTGCGGAGCCAACCCGGGTCCATCACGTTCATCATCACGTCGGTGCCGTTGAGCTTGCAGGCGAAATCCTTCACGAACTTGGTAAGGGCGGCCTTCGCGCAGGCGTAGCCCATCAGTTCCGGCTCGTTCGCGATGCCGCTCGTGGTGAGCTGCATGCGGCCAAAACCGCGCTGGATCATGCCCGGCAAGAAATGGTAGGCAATCTTGATCGGGGCGAAGAAGTTCACGGCCATCGCGTGGTGGAAATCGTCCATCGTGTTGGTGAGATAGTCGGTGAAGTAGTGGCTCATGAGACCCGCGTTGTTGAACACGAGGTCCACCTGCACGCCCCAGCTGTCGATTTCTGCGAGGGCGGCATCGATTTCGGCTTCGCTTTCGAGGTTGCAGCCCACGGCACGCACCTCGACGCCGTACTTCTTGAGTTCTTCCATCACGGGTTCGGCATGCGCCTTGTCGCGGCCCTGCAAGATGATGTTTGCACCGAGTTTCGCCATTTCGATGGCGGTGAGACGGCCTACCCCACGGCAGCCGCCGGTAATCAAGGTCCACTTGCCCTTCACGTCGATCATTTTCAATCCCTTTGCGCATTTGCGCGGTTTTCTAAAAAATAGACTTTTAAGGCCTGACTCGGGGAGTTTTTGTGCGGAAAAATGTTTACAGGTGTAAAAAGACGCAGGAACAACGCCGGAATGTATAGAAAAAGCCCCTGCCGGGGTGACAGGGGCTAATTTCGTAGGCGCTTGACCCGAGGTCCTTACGCTTACAAATATAATTTTAGCATTTTTTTTGGCAAAGCGGTTGTAAAATCTTACTTTACACGAAAATTTGTTCTCACGGTGTTCCCCGCCGCATAAAAAAAGACCGAAGCAACGACTATCCGTTTTATTATCTTTGAAAATGCTGTATGAAAAAATTTTTTCTTTTTGCAATCATTGGCATTCTTGCGGGAGCGTGCTCAGCACCTAAGGAAGAGTCGAGCGCAGGGACCGACGGCATGTATGAAGATGTCCCTGTTCCTTTTGAAGCAGACGATCCTTCCCTACTGAATTTGGCCGTCGCCGTCACCGACAGCTATTTCGTGATTGGAGCACGGCGCGGGTTCCAGCCGAACACCTATTACACCGTTTTGACGGAACTCATCAATCCCTCATCAGAAGATTATCAAAAGAGAAAACCGGAAGTCCTATACGTTGCCATCCAGAAGGAAGCGGAAGACGACCCCGGCAAAAAGATATGGGCGCTACATTCCGATTCCAGCAAAGCCTACATCACCGATTCCACCGGAGCGTTCATCGCAATGACCGGCGACGGATTTTCGGGAGAGCGACCTCCGAATTCACTGGAAACTATCCGCAACCGGGACTTTCCACACGCAGAAATCAAGCCGTTGTCCCCGTTCAATTTAATCGCCAAGGACCTGGCTATGGTGCGTCAAGCTAGACGGTTCAACGATTTTCCCGATAGCGACTGGATTGTCCTGATACTGGAAAGCGGCAACAACAAGCGAATTCTACGCGAACTTCTCCCCCTTATGCGGGCAATCAATATTGTCGGTTTCAAGCATATCCAGGTCGGGAGGAATCTCGGCAACCTCGATACCGCAAGAAGCGTCATTGGAACTTTCCGCCTTTACGATTTCGAACCGAAACAGCTCCAACAGATATACGACGAGCTTTACCGCCCCCTGAACCTGAAGATGCCGAGACAAGTCCCATCAAAAGACTAGTTTATCTTTTACACAACGCAACAGCCTGTTTCTTGCATTTGCGCCAGGCCGTAGGTATATTTGACTCTGTAATCGAACAAAGGAGATTTCATGACGACCCAAGAAATTTTGAAGAACATCCGCGAAAAGCACAACCTCACGCAAGACCAGATGGCTGAACGCATTCACGTGACCAGGCAGGCCGTTAGCCGCTGGGAAACCGGCGAGACTCAGCCGAACACCGAAATGCTCAAGGTGCTTTCTCGCGAATTCAACGTTTCCATCAATACGCTGCTCGGCGCGCCGCGTCAGCTCTTTTGCCAGTGTTGCGGCATGCCCCTCGGCGACGACGCGATGATCAGCCGCGAAGTCGACGGCAACTTCAACGAGGATTACTGCAAGTGGTGCTATGCCGACGGCAAGTTCGCCTACGCCGACAAGAATACGCTGCTGGACTTTTTGCTTTCGCACATGCCTAACCCAGAAAACATGCCGGAAGCAGAAAGACGCAAGTTCTTCGACTCGCACCTTTCGCAACTAAAACACTGGAAACAGCAGGCCTAAACGCACATCAATTTTATATTTTTTCGGCAACCATGATTCTTCTCGTCGCCGAAAAGCCCTCTGTTGCAAACCAGCACTACCGCCCGATGCTCGAGCGGATCGAGGGAGAGAAGTTCACGCAGGGCGACGGATGCCTTATCGGCAAGAACCACTGCATCACCTGGTGCGTGGGCCACCTGATTACGCTCGCGCCGCTCGACGCCTACCCCGGTTACGAGGGAGGCTGGCGGCTTTCGAACCTGCCGCTTTTGCCCGAAAAATTCCGCCTGATGGAAATTGAGAGCACCCGAAAACAGCTCGCGGTGGTGCGCCAGATGATGGAACAGGCCGACGTGCTCGTGAATGGCGCGGATGCCGGCCGCGAAGGAAACCTGATTTTCGATTTGGTGCTCGACTTTACGCCCGCTTTCAAGCAGAAGACCATCAAGCGCCTGTGGGTGAACAGCTACGTGGCGAAGGATTTGGACAAGGCGTGGAAGAACCTGGAAGACGCTACGCAGCGCGTAAACCTGAGCTACGCCGCCCGCCTTAGGCAACGTGCCGACTGGATGGTAGGGCTCAACGCGACGCGCGCCTACACACTCACGGCGGGCCGCGGGAAGATGATTTCGGTAGGGCGCGTGCAGACGCCGACCTTGAACCTGGTCGTGGAACGCGATGCCCTGGTGGAGCAATTCAAGGAACTGTACTACTACAGCGTCGTCGGCACATGGAAAGGGTACCAGGCGCAATACGTCAAGCAGGAAACAAAAGAGGATGGAAGATCCCCGACCAAGCCGGGGATGACAAATGACGGTTTAAAAGTCGCGGTTTTCGAGAAGGAAGCGGAAGCGAACGCGGTCGTGGAGCGCTGCAAGCCGCCCGCACCGGCGACCATCGCGAAAATCGACACGCAGCAGAAGAAGCAGTTCCCGCAAAAGCCCTTCGACCTCACGGAACTGCAGAAAGAAGGCAACAAACGCTTCAAGTTCAGCGCCCAGCAGGTATTGGACTGCGCGCAGAACCTCTACGAAAAAAAGCTGCTCACCTACCCGCGTACCGACTCGCAAAACCTGCCCGACACCATGAAGCAGGAGGCCTACGCGCTCGCCCAGAGGCTCGCCAGCCCCGAACAGAAGGGCGTAATGCGCAGCGAAAGCGAGAATTTCGTCTTCATCAACTCGAGCAAGGTCACCGACCACTTCGCCATCATCCCGACCGGCGAAACACCGAACGGGCTACCTGAAATGGAGCAGAAGATTTACGATTTGGCGAAGGAACGCTTTGTGCAGGCATGGCTCAAGCCGTACGTGTGGAGCGAGATGGACGTCATCCTGAGCGAAGCGTCAGCGGAGTCGAAGGATCCAGACCCGAAATCAAAAAATCTAGACCTGTTTAGACTGAAGCTGAAGCGGAACGAGGATTTGGGATTCCGCGCGCTGGTAAAAGAGACGAAAGACGAGAGACGAAAGACGAAAGGAAAGAAGGGCGATGCCGGCGCGGAGGCCGGAAAAGCTGACGGAGGCGCCGAGGGCAAGGGCGACAGCGACGAAATCACGAACCTGGTCGAAGCCTTCCCGGAATGGAACGTGGGCGACACCTCCCCCTTCGACAGCGTAGAACTGCAGAAGAAAAAGAAGAGCAAGCCCAAGTACTACACCGAGGCAACCCTCCTTGCCGCGATGAAGACTGCGGGAAAGCAAATCGAGAACGAGGAACTCGCCGAGGCCATGAAGGACCGCGGGCTCGGAACGCCGGCCACGCAGGCGGGCATCATCGAGACGCTCAAGAAGCGCGGGTTCATCGAGGCGCAGAAAAATTACCTGGTGAGTACCGCCCGAGGCCGCGAAGTCATCGCGCTCATGGACGAGAAGGTGAAATCGCCCGAGATGACGGGTGAATGGGAGTACAAGCTCTCCCAGGTCGAGAAAGGGCAGCTCACGCCCGTGGAATTCCGCGACGGCATCGTGAAGTACGTGAAGCAGCTCTTTGCAGACTTGCATGCCCGCTATGCCTGCCAGTTCGAGCGCGAGGCCGCGACCGAAAAGCTGAACTGCCCCAAGTGCGGCGGAGCGCTCGACACCGCCCCGTGGGGCTACGTGTGCCCCAATGCAGAATGCGGCTTCAGGTTCGGGCACACCGTGGCAGGCAAGATGCTCGCCCATTCCGAAGTCAAGGCGCTCCTCGCCGGCGAAACCGTCGGCCCGCTTTCCGGATTCAAGAGCAAGAAGGGCAGCGAATTCTCGGCAAAGCTCACGCTCGACAAAGACTTCAATATCAATTTCGCCTTCGAAAGCGACGGCAAGTTCCACGGGCAAAAGACGGATTACAAGTGCCCGCTGTGCGGAAACCCGCTCGAAGAGAACAAGAACGCGATATTCTGCACGGGAACTACACAATCCAAAGATCCCCGGCCGGAGCCGGGGATGACAAATGGAAAAGAGCCGGGGATGACAAACGACTGCAACTTCACGCTTTTCAAAACCATCGCAGGCCATACGCTTACCGCAAAGGAAATCGCGGCACTGTTCGGGAGCGGGCACACGCCGCTCATTCAAGGATTCAAGAGCAAGAAGGGCTCCGAATTCGCGGCCGCCCTCAAGTGGGGCGAAGGCGCCGACAAGGGCCGCGCCGTGTTCGAGTTCCAGCACAGGGACCTCCCCTGCCCCGTCTGCGGCGACAGCCTGCGCTTCCGCGGCAGCACTTCCCAGCAAAGCGGCCCGCAAGGCACAACCGAAAGCGGCGCCTACGTGTGCCCGCAATGTGGCTACGGCATCCCGCAGGTGTTCTACCAGCGCAAATTCAGCGACGAAGAAGTCGAAGGCCTACTCAAAAACAAGTTCACGCCCGTCCTCGAGCCGTTCAAGAAGAACGAGACCACCTTCCGCGCTGCACTCGAACTCCGCGATGGCGGCAAGCTCGCATTCAACAAATTAACCGTCGAAGTCATCAAATAAGCCCCTCTTGCCGGCCTTAAAAAGCATTTACACCCGTTTCAGCCATATTTATTCTATATTTGGACTCGTATGCCCAATTGGTGGAAGAATTTCTCCTGGGAATGGCTTTTCGACTCCATTGCCGAAAGGTCACCTTCGTTTGTGAAGGTCATTGTCGTTACGGGAAAATCATTCCTGTACTATCACGGAATGACCCGAGCGGCAAGTCTTACCTACACCACTCTCGTGGCGGTTGTCCCGCTTCTCATTTTGCTCACCTCAATAACGCTCGCGGTGGGGTTTGGCGGGTTCATGTCCGACTACCTGCCCATCATCATCGATGTTCTTAACCTGGACTGGCCTACCGAACAAATCATCGACATCGTGCAAAACGCCGAGCACATTCCTATCGGCAAACTCGGATTCATCGGTGCCCTTGGCCTTTTCGTCACCTTCATTCTCGCTTTCGGCAGTTTGGAAACAAACTTCAATGTCGTATGGGAAGTCAAGACCTCGAGAACGCTGTTTAGGCAGATCCAGGTCTACACGCCCTTCCTGCTCATATTCGCCGGTTTCATCGGAATGTTCGCAGGATTCGTGAACCATGTGCAAGACGTCCTCACCATGATAGTCGTCGACGGCTTCCACTTCTCGCCGGAACTGCTCAAGGTCCTCATTACCGCATTCTGGTATATCGCGTTTCATTTTGCGGCAATGCTCCTCATTTTCCTGATGCTCTACGCGCTCCCGGCCAGAAGCCTCAGACAAAGGGAAACCGGAGTCAAGCCGCCCTATCGCAAAAGCAAGCTCTTCGCCGTTTCGCTCATGGCAACCATCATTGCATGGATCGCCATCAACATTTACGTGAAGATTCTCATGCTCATCCAGACAGCGATGGTAACACGCATGTCCATTTTCTACGGCTCTCTCGCCTTTATCCCGTTGGTGCTGTTCCTCTTTTTCGGAGTCTGGTCCATTATCCTATGCGGCAACAGCCTCGTGTGGACCATCTGCTACTGGCCGGAATCTTCACAAAAGAAGTGGAACTGGACCGCAACCCTGGAGGATGTCCACAATGCAAAGTCAGACCAAGAAAAATAGGCTTTCCACGAAGGCCATCGCCATTTGCCTTCTGCTTTTCTTCTGCGTCGGCTCGAGCTACGCCGAACTGGCAGGCATGGGCGACACGCCCGTCACCGAGGAAAAATCCGAAGGCGGACTCAAGGCCCTTATCGGAGTAAGCGGCGGCAACGTGCTTGTGGCCGACGACGGAGCCATCTTCGCAAATCTCCGCATCGGTCTCGACATTGCGCCCATCTTCTCGACGGGCATGTGGGTCGACAGGCTCCTAAGCGATGTCCACAACCACAATGTCAAAGAAAAGCAGATGATCAAGTACATGTCGTTCGGCGGCTTCATCGAGCTTTTCCCGCTCCGATTCGACAAGATTGCAATTTCTGTCCCCATCAACGTGGGCGGCGGAGCCCTCTACGTGATGGAACCCGACGATGAAGCTTTCGAATCCGAAGACTACTTCTTCACGGCGGATATTTCGGCCCACTTCAACTACCGCATCACCAAGATGCTCGAAATTTCCATCGGCGGCGGATACCGCATGTTCGCAGGAATCGAAACGAACAACCTCGACAACATGGACCTCTGCACCCCGTTCGGCGAACTGCGATTCACGGTAAGGGAATAAGCTCTATTCCATGCCCGAATTTATTTCGATACGTGGCTGCAGACTGCACAATCTAAAAAATGTGGACGCCCAATTTCCATTGGGCAAGATTACCGTTGTCTGCGGTCCTTCGGGTTGCGGAAAATCGACACTCGTTCTCGACACCCTGCATGGAGAATCCAAGCGTCGCTATCTCGAGACTCTATCGCCTTTTGCCGCTGAACTTCTGGGCGGGAGGCGCATTATCCCCCTCGACAGTGCCGACGGCCTGCCAGCAAGTCTTGCCGTAGGACCAAGCCACGGGGAAGCCCCAGCCAAGGCATACGCGTTGAGCATCTCGGAATGCGACAACACCTTGCGGGCGCTTTTTGCCGCCTACGCAAGGCCCGCCTGCCCCGTATGCGGGAAACCCATGGAAAGCCAGAGTCGCGAGAACATCATCCGAGAAATCGCAGGATTACCGCAGGGGACCAAGCTGCAATTTTTGGCGAAAGTCGAATCCGCCTCCAACCTCGACAAGCTCTCGGCAGTATTCCTGGCCCAGGGCTTTACGCGAGCCATGGCCGATGGAGTCAGCTACTCGCTAGCCGACCTGACCGACAGCGAACGCAGGATTGTTCCCGAAGAATTTTTCATTGTCGTGGACCGCGTGATTGTTCGCGAAAACACCCGCACCCGCATCGCCGAAGCTGTAGACGGCGCACTGAAACTCACCCACGGCGGAATCACGCTTGACATCGATGGGACCCGCAAGGTTTACAGCACCGTGCCACGCTGCCCGGACCACGGAGAGCAGCTTTCAAGGCCACTTGCCGCAGAAGACCTCTCGCCCTACACCCGCGAGAGCGTTTGTCCTGAATGTGCAGGGACCGGCATCATCGAATCAGAAAACGGCGACGAGGGTTCCGAATGTCCTCGCTGCAAGGGACTCCGGCTGAACGGGAGCATCCTAAGCGCAACCGTCGAGGGCCAGGGAGATGGCGCTCCCAGCAAGAGTCCAACCACCTGGAAAAACGTTCTGGACACGCCGTTCGCAAAGCTCGAAAGCCTGCTGCACACCCTTTTCGACAAGCGCCTTACAGCAAAACAGCTTCCCGCATTCAACACTCTCGTCGACCGCATCCGAGCCATCAACGAACTGGGAATCGGCTACCTGACGGGAGGACGGAGCGCCACGACCCTTTCAGGGGGTGAAATCCAGCGCCTAAGGCTATCGAGCCTTTCCACCGGACTCCTGAACAACCTGCTCATCGTCCTTGACGAGCCCGCAAGCGGACTGCATGAGTGCGATGTCGACGCCCTCTGGAAAGTCCTCAAGAAGGTCCAATCCCGCGGAAACACCCTCGTGCTTATCGAGCACAATCCAGGCATCATCAGGCGTGCAGACTGGATTATCGAAATGGGACCCGGAGCGGGAGAAAAGGGCGGAGAAATCCTATTCCAGGGAAAAGCGAAAGAGGTGCTGCAGAACCCCAATTCGCCCACCGGCAACTGGTTAAGAGAACTCGGAATTCGGAAGCAGGCAAGCACAAGGGTCAAGCCCTCAAAGACGAACGCCATCGCAATCGAGAATTTCGCCATGTTCGACATGAAGCCTGTTTCGGCGTGGTTCCCGGTGCAAAAATTCAGCGTCATCACAGGCCAGAGCGGCAGCGGAAAGTCGACCCTTCTCTTCCGTAACCTCGCCTACCGCGGAACCCGAGGAGAATTCAGTCCTCTCGGCATCCAGGCGCTATCCATCCTATCGACAGGCGATTTCCACGGCAACCGCCGGAGCACCGTAGCCTCCGCAATCAACCTGAACATGATTCTTCGCGAACTGTTCGCGAAGCTTCCCGAAAGCAAAGTCCGGGGCTACACCGCATCCAAATTTGCGACCCATGCCCCCGGCGGCCGCTGCGAAAACTGCAAGGGCGAGGGAGTCATCCTCGACCCCGCAGGCTACGAAGAGTCCGAATGTCCTGTCTGCCTCGGCAAACGCTTTAAAGACGAAATCCTGGAAGTCCGGTTCAAGTCGCTCTCCATCGCCGACATCTACGATTTGGAAGTCGGCAGTGCATACAAGCTATTTTCCAACCTCAAGCCGTTTGCAGACAAACTCAAGCCACTCGTGGATACCGGGCTCGAATACCTGAAGCTTGGGCAAACGACAGCACACCTGTCCGGTGGCGAGCGCGCAAGGTTGCGACTGTCTATCGCGCTTGCACGCGCGAAGGCCCCCAACACGCTATTCCTCTTCGACGAACCCGCGCGAGGGCTCCATCAAAAGGATATCCAGCATCTGCTAAAACTCATCCACGGGCTTACCGATGCCGGCCACACCGTCATTGCAATCGAACACGCCCAGGATTTTGTGAACGCAGCAGACTACGTACTCGAACTCAGCCGAAAATAGCCGTTATTCTTAGCTGAGCCTCTTTGTAATCGCAAGTTCGTTCTGGTCGCCGTTTCTGCGGTAACTGACGCTATCCATCGTCTTCTTGACAATAAATATTCCAAGGCCACCGATTTCGCGTTCTTCGGCAGAAGACGTCACGTCCGGATCTGCCTGCTTGAGCGGGTCGAAAGCAGCCCCATTATCGATAAAGGTCAACCGCGCATCGAGTGTCGCCTTGCGGATTTCGACAATCAGCGTCACGCTTGTGGCTCCGGAGAACTTGACGATATTGCTGTAGATTTCATCGATTGCAATATTGATTTGCATCTGGGACTTCATCGACGCCTCCATCGGCGCCAGAATCCCCTCGACAAAGGCAGTAAGAATGTCCTGGTTTTCAGGAATGACGTCCACGATTTTTTCATAACGTTGCCAAGCATCCTGCATCTGCATTTTCTTCGCCCCATCCATCGGAGTGAGGATATTTTCAACAAACGATTTGAGGGCGCCCTGATTGTCCTTCGCGACATCTACGGTCTTTTCGTAACGTTCCCACACCGGTTCGTCATTGCCAATAAACTTCACGGTCAACATGGTAATATCGTCGAACTGCGGGGCGTCCTGCACAAAATCGTCAATACTCTTCTTGACAAAGGCGCATGTTTCGGCAGGTTTCAAATCACCGCCCCTTTCAAGCGTCTCAAGCAACCTCTTGTCGCCAAAAAGTTCATCCCGGGAATTAGTCGCTTCTGTTACGCCGTCGGTAAAAAGGAACAGCGAATCGCCAGTCTTGAGATCAAAAGACTGCGACTGGTAAAGCGTATCCTCCATTGCCGCCAGAACAAGTCCCGACTTGCTATTTACAAATTCGACAGTGCCATCGCTATGACGGACCGCAGGCGGGTTATGGCCAGCCGAGGCGAATTCCACATGGCCGGTGCGCAAGTCGATGATTCCGGCCCACACGGTCACGAACATGTTCAGCCTGTTGCGTTTCGCAAGCGCGAAGTTCGTGCTGTTAAACGCATTCACGACGGATTTCATGTTCTTGGTCATCGTCCGCAGGATAATTCGGGAAATCATCATGAACAGCGCGGCCGGGACACCCTTGCCCGAGACATCGCCCACCATGACGCACAAGTGATCGTTATCTATCTTGAAGAAATCATAAAAGTCGCCGCCCACTTCCTTCGCCGGAAGCAGGAACTGCGAAAGTTCGTGGCGGTCGTCATCGGAATTTTCTTCGCATTCTTCTCTCGGAAGCGTCGACAGCTGGATATTGCGGGCCAGGTCGAGTTCGCGCTCGATGCGCTTCATGTCCTTCTGCCTTTCGACATGATCCTTGAGCGAAGAAAGCATGTTCGAGAAAGCCCAGGCGAACTCCGCCACCTCGTCGTGCCCCTTCATCTGCGGAATCGCCACGTCGAAATCGCCATTGCCAAGTTTCTTTGCGGCAGCGGAAAGTTCCTTGAGCGGCTTCGCGACCCTGAACGAAATCAACAACATGATAACCAGCAAGACCGCATAGCCGCAGGCCGCAAGCACCACAAAAAGTCTAACCGAAGATTGTCTTTGTTCAAGGAATTTCTGCGCAGGCCAGACAACCATGAAAGTCCAGTTGTTGGATTTCATCGTCGTATAGTAAATGGCAGCCTCTTCGTCACCGACAACAGAACCAAGAATCAAGCCCTTGTCCTTTTTGCCTCGCCTGTCGAACGGCACCAAGTTCTTATTGTTAAATTCCTTGACCGCTATTTCCTTTTCCCCTCTCCCTTCTGCAATGTATTTAGGGAATGCAACCGGGACATTCTTTTCGGAGAGGACCATGGCAAAGCCAGAATTGGGAACCTGGGCCGCCGCCACCGTTTCCTTGAGGAATTCGATGGACATATCCACGGCCAGGACTCCAGCAAGCACTTCATTTCCCTTCTTATCCTTATGGAATATGGGAACCGTATAGACCGCAATGGGTTCATCCACAAATTCACCGATAAAGGGTTCCTGCCAGCGGCTAGAGTGGGCATCCCTTGTGTTTGCATACCATTCCTTATCCTGGTAGTTGGCGCCCGTAATCAACTTTGTTTCGTTGTCCACAAACCGCGCAAGCCGCATGAATTCGCCCTTGGGTGTCTCCGGTCCCATTCCCGGTTCGAACGCAACCACAACCGCCACAATATGGGGGACGAGATTGCGGGCAGTCGCAAGCGTATGCGTCAGGAACTCGTCGAGTTCGGCTTTTGTCATGCGACTATTGCTCAAAGTCGACGCGGCATCTTCGCCGACATGCTTTCCGGCATCGAATAGCTTGTCGATGTAGGTCACGTTCGCAAGGCTAATCTGCTCGCCATTCTCAATGGTCATCTCTTCTAGTTGCGAACTCATTTTCGAAGTCATGATTCCGAAAATCAGGCCGACAATGACCGTGACGGCAACAAGAATCATCAGTGATTGCTTGAAAGCAAGTCCGCGGAAGTTGAATCCCATATACTACCTCTTTTTTAAAAGCCTTTTCAGGCAGGTTCCCCGAATTAAAGTTTACACCTCGCTCATAAATTCATCCATGCTCTTGCGCACGAGATGCCTAGGCGAAGGGCCGCCGTTCTCGGGGTCGGCATAGCCGATATCCAGGAGGCAGGCGAGCTTTAAGTTGTCCGGAAATTCAAAAGCGCTTTCGATGTACGAAGCATTGAATCCGCGGGCCCAAAGCGTCGCAAGGCCGAGGTCGGTGGCCTGCATCATCATGGAGGTGGTGACGATGCTTGCATCCATCACGCCGCTGTTGAAGTTGTCGTTGTACTTTTCGGCGGTGTAGCAGTTGGGCTCGTCGTAGCAGACCATGAGCACCACCGGCGCATTGTAGGCCATACGGGTAATGCCACGGATCTTTTCCAAAGCCTCGGGGGACTTGATGACCTTCACCGTCACGGGCTGTGCGTTGATAGCCGTCGGGCTCAGGCGACCCGCCTCGAGCACCTGGGCGAGTTTTTCGGGTTCTACGGCCTGGGCAGTGAATGCTCGGCAGCTATAGCGGTTCTTGGCCAAATCCATGAAAGACATAAATACCTCGTTTTTCCCTTTAATATAATTTTTCTATCTTTGGGCACATGAAAAATTTTTATGTTACTACCCCGATTTATTACGTGAATGACGCCCCGCATATCGGGCACTCCTACACCACCGTCCTCGCGGACATCCTCACCCGCTTCCACAAGATTCTCGGCTACCAGACGTTCTTTTTGACCGGGACCGACGAACACGGCCAGAAGGTGCAGCGCGCCGCCGACAAGCGCGGCGTGACCCCGCAGGAACACGTGGACGAATACTACCACCGCTTCGAAGACCTGTGGAAGAAGATGGGTATCGGTAACGACTTCTTTATCCGCACCACCATGCCCAAACACAAGGCCTTTGTGCAGGAATGCCTGCAGAAGCTCTGGGACAAGGGCGAAATCTACTCGAAGGAATACGAAGGCTGGTACTCCGTCGGCGAAGAACGCTTCTTTACCGAAGATGAACTGGACGAGAACAAGTGCGACCCCATCAGCCACCGCCCAGTGGAATGGCTCAAGGAAAAGAACTACTTCTTCAAGATGAGTTCTTACCAGCAGAAGCTGATCGACTTCCTCGAAAGCCACAAGGACTGGATTGTGCCTGACTACCGCTGGAACGAAATCCGCGGGTTCCTGCGCCAACCGCTGAACGACCTCTGCATCAGCCGCCCGAAGGCTCGTCTTAGCTGGGGTATTCCGCTGCCCTTCGACACCGACTACGTGACCTACGTGTGGTTCGACGCCCTCCTGAACTACGTGAGCGCCTCCACCGCCTTCCACAAGACTTATGCCGACGGCACGCCGATCTGGCCCGCCACTTATCACCTGATCGGTAAGGACATCTTGACCACGCATAGCGTGTACTGGCCGACCATGCTCATGGCTCTCGACATTCCGCTTCCGCAGCACATCCTCGCCCACGGCTGGTGGCTCGTGAACGGCGGCGAAAAGATGAGCAAGTCCGCAGGCAACGTGGTTAACCCCATGGACTACATGGAAAAGTACGGCATCGACGCGTTCCGCTACTTCCTCGCCCGCGAAATGGTGGTGGGCCAGGACGCGAACTTCACCCACGATGCCTTCGTGCGCCGCATCAACAGCGACCTCGCCAACGACCTGGGTAACGTGCTGAACCGCGTACACCGCCTGGTGCTCAACAACTTCGAAGGCAAGCTCCCTGCCGCCACCTCCATCGGCGATGCCGAAAATGAAGTCATCGACCTCGCGAACAAGGTGATTGCCGAAATCAAGGAAGGCCTGCCGCAGGCCCGCCTCTCCCAGTCCATCGAGACCATCATGCAGCTGGTGCGTAGCATCAACCGCTACCTGGAAGTCAAGGCTCCGTGGAAGCTCGCGAAGGACGAAACCAAGAAGGATGAACTCGCAACCGTGCTCTACGTTTCCGCCGAAGCCGTGCGCCTTTCACTCTGCCTCTTGTGGCCGGTGATTCCCTCCAAGGCAGAAGAAGGCCTCGCCATGATCGGTTCCAAATTCCAGAGCGCCGACGACCTCGCTTGGGGTATCCTCAAGGGTGGTGAAACATTCGGCGAAGGCAAGCCGCTCTTCCCGCGTATTGAAGAAGAAGTCAAGAAGCAGGAGCCGCAGCCGAAGCCCAAGCAGAACAAGCCCCTGATGGCAGCCGACGTGCCCGCCGCCATGGACATGCGCGTCGCCCAAATCAAGGAAGTGGCCGACCATCCGGACGCTACAAGCCTCTACGTGCTCAAGGTGGACGCTGGCGAAGGCGAACTCCGCACCATCTGCAGCGGCCTCAAGAACAGCTACAAGGCCGAAGAACTGAAGGACCGCAAGATTCTGTTGTTCGCAAACCTGAAGCCCAGCGCTCTCCGCGGCATCATGAGCCAGGGCATGCTCTTTGCAGGCGATCTCGACAACGAGGCTCACACCTGCAGGCTCGTCTCCGTGCCCGAAGACGCCAAGCCCGGTGACCGCGCCCTCTTCAAGGGTGTAGCACCCAGCGAACCGCGCGAACTGAAGGTGAAGGACTTCGAGAAGATTGCGCTCTCCGTGAAGGGTGGCGCCGTGTTCTGCGATGCCCTCGCCCTCGAAGTGAACGGCAAGCCCGTGACCTGCGACGTGGCCGACGGCAACGGAGTACATTAAAAATTCTCCATATTTCTCACAAGGGTATTCCGACCTGGAATACCCTTGCGTGTATTTCATCACTACATTATTCCCATTTGTCAATTTTTCAGCACTGCATTATCCGTTTTGTTCAGGCTCGCAGTATATTTAAGGCATGAGATTCTTCTATCTGACAGTCCTCGCATTCCTTATCGCGCTCAGCGGATGCACCATGCACCCGCCTTCAGCGTCTGGATTCATGGAATCGCTTGAACTATCACGCGAAGGCGAAAACAACAGGGTCTACACCGCGCGCCTCGAAAAAATCAACTTCAGCATGCAAGGCAACGAATGGGAAATCCCGCTCGGCCTCGAAACGACCAAGGGCTACGCCAACGGTTTCGTGACAGGCTGGGGTCTCCTCCCCTCTCCCTACTTCATGTTTGGCCAAGGCAACAAGTATTTCGCCTGGCGCACTTGGGTCTCGGCCATCTGGCTCGGAATTACCGTCGCGCTGGTCTGCGAAACTGGAGCTTGCGACGACGATGGCGACAGCGACTCCTACAGCCACTACGACGACGAATATGACGACTACGACTATGTAGCAATCAATTCCCTTCTTGACGCATGGATGGAACTTTTTAGCGGCGGATTCTCGGTCATCGAGCAAATTCCCATCGGCGACTTTATCCGTATCGGCTTCGAGCAATACATCTGCCGTAACTTCTGGCTCAACCTCGGCTGGATCGACGACCAGCTCGACTTCGGCAACGTAGAAGTCGGCGTCGGCAGCTACGTGAGCTTCAGGCTAGGAGCACACAGGATATCCCTGGATGCACGCTACGGCATCCTCGACTTCAACCCCAAGAAGCCACGTCTCTCGATCGGCCTCAGCTACAGCAATTCCATTCTCTTTGGTTCTGCCCCGGCGACAGCGCCAAGGTAAATCTCACCTACGGCTGGATTTTATAAATCTGCGGCCAGTATTTGCCCGTCACCCAAAGGAACTTACCGTCGAAGGCAATCCCGTTCAACACGTCAATGTTGCGGTGGTTCCGGTAGATTTCTTTCCACTTCTGCGTAAGGTCAAGGTATTTTTTGACCCTCCCGCTCGGCAAGTCGATTACTGCAATCAACCCCGTCTGCCAGACATTTGCGTACAAAGTATTCCCGACAATTTCAAGTTCGTTTAGATTTTTCACGGGACGCCCTTCGTCGGTTACGCGGATGACGCCCACCACGTTGAAACTCCCGAGCGCAATTTGCAGAAGCTCTTCGGAGCCGTTGCTCATGAGGAGCGCGTTTCGCCAATACGTGAGTCCCCAGCCCTCCGTCGGGATGCGGAATTCGCCCTTCGCTCGGAACGGCTTGCGGTTATAGATGAACGCCTTTTTCGCTTTCCAGGTGAGGTAGAAGATGTCTTCGCCTACAGCGATCGAGCCTTCCCCGAAATAGCGGTCCGCAATCCGCGCTGAATCGAGAATTTTACCGTCGAGAGTCCGGCGGTAAAGTCCGGATTGCCCATATTGCCCTGTTGTTTCGACAATTTCCTTTCCGTCAAAGAAAATTCCCTGCGTAAAGTGCGTCGGTTCGTGCGACACGGAATCAAGTATTGCGGGCACCTCGCGCAGCGTCTCGGCAAGGGCGACAGACATAAGGGCAAACACGGTCAACAAACAAAAGCGCATATCTAAAAAATACTAAAAGCCGCGCTTTTCGCCTTTTACTAAATTGTAATTTATGGGCGAACTCAGGACTCCAGCCAAGGTCAAGATTGTCGTAGGTATCCTCGCAAGGGACACCTCCGCCGTCGAATCCGTCCGGGAAACCCTGGTTAAGCGCTTCGGCACCGAGGACCTGAACCTCGAACCGTTCCCCTTCACGTTTACCAACTACTATGTCGACGAAATCGGATCCTCGCCCGTCCGTGCCTTCTTCAGCTATGAGCCCCTCGTGGAACGCGAGACCATCGTCGACATCAAGCTTTGGTCAAACGAGGTGGAACTCGAAATCGCAAGGCAAAACGGAACGCCAGGGCTAAGACCCGTAAACCTCGACCCGGGCTACATGACCCTCGGCCAGTTTTTCCTTGCAACGACCAAGGACCAGCGCCAGCGCGTCTACATGCAGCGAGGCATTTTCGTGGAACCCACGCTATACTTTCAGGACGGACATTTCCACGCCTTCGACTGGACATACCGCGACTACCAAAACGAAAAGTACATCCAATACCTGGAACAAGTCCGCGCCCGTCTCGCCTACCAGATGAGCACCGGAAAGCCCTACCGTTTGCGAGCGAATCACTAACCACCAACCACTGACTACTGTCTACTTCCTACTGTCTACTACATCATGAAAGCCGGCATTTTCACCATTCTTCTCCTTTGCTGTTCCAACGTATTCATGACTTTCGCCTGGTACGGGAACCTCAAGCTCAAGGAAATGCACATCAGCACCGACTGGCCGCTATTTCTCGTAATCGTGGCCTCTTGGGGAATCGCCTTCTTTGAATACTGCATCGCCGTTCCGGCAAACGTCATCGGTAGCCGCATCAATGGCGGTCCCTTCACCTTGATGCAGCTTAAAATCATCCAGGAAGCCATTTCGCTTACGGTATTCACCGTCATCGCGACAACAGTCTTCAACAACGAAGCTTTGCACTGGAACCACATCGTCGCTTTCGCGCTCATCATCGGCGCCGTATTTTTCGCATTCCTCAAGTAAAAGGTTCATGGGAATGAGACTCTTTATCCTGGCATTTCTCTGCATCGCGGCGGCCCACGCGGCCGAAACCGCCGATACGAGCGCAGTCCAGGAAAGCAGCGCTTCAACTACGAACAAGGTAGCAGCCGTCGCCGTCGACCGCGACTACCTCGACTTTTCGAACATGCTCATTCCCGTCACACACGAGGCTAGGCTCGGCTCCCCCTATGGAATCCGCAACCACCGTCTGCACCGGGGTGTCGATGTCAAGATTATCCGCGACGAGCCTATCGTCGCCGCACTGCCCGGCGTGGTCATCATGTCCAAGTACAACCCCGGCGGCTACGGCCACTACGTACTGGTCCAGCACGACAACGACATCCAGACCCTCTACGGGCACCTCTCCAAGCGCGAAGTCAAGGTCGGCGACAAGCTGCTTCCCGGCGACATCGTCGGATTGGGAGGCAACTCCGGACGCTCTTCCGGAGCGCACCTCCATTTCGAAATCAGGTACGGGAACTACAACATCGACCCCGAAACCGTCATCGACTTTCCGCACTGGTCCCTGACAGAAGACGCAAGCCATATTTCCAAGAGCGATGTCATCACCGCACACCGCAAGATGCAGTGGCGCCTGAAGAAAGAAGAATACGTTGTCAAGAAGGGCGACACCCTCGAAAGCATCGCCGCATGGTTCAACATCTCGGTAAAGGCGTTGTGCCGCATCAACAACATCTCGCCAGAATCGCCGCTCAGGATCGGACAACGGCTTCGCGGCAGCGGCCAGTAATACAGCCCAAGTTATGCGTTCAGGTCCAAAAAGGCCTGTTTAAGTTCTCGGGTCGCAAGTTCCGGGTCGGCAGCCTTCATGATTGCGGAAACGACACAAATGCCAGCAATGCCGGAACCCTTGAGAACAAAGATGTTATCCTTGTTGAGACCACCAATCGCGTTCACAGGAACCGGGACAGCCTTCACGATTTCTTTGAGAGTTTCGACAGGAGTAATCACCGTTTTCACATGCGTCGTGGTCGGGTAAATCGCACCGCAGCCCAGGTAATCTGCACCCTGCTCATAAGCCTCGAGCGCCTGCGGGATAGTCTTTGTCGTCGCCCCTATGATCTTGTCCGGCCCCATGATTTTCCGGGCGATACCTACAGGCATATCGCTCTGCCCCACATGAACTCCCTCGGCACCAATAGCGAGGGCCACATCAACGCGGTCATCGATAATCAGCGGAATCCCGTATCGGGCCGTAATCTCGTGCGTTGCCACCGCCAAGTCCATATACTCGCGGGTAGACTTGTCCTTTTCTCGCAACTGGACGATGGTCGCCCCGCCCTTGCAGGCGGCCTCAACAACTGGCAAAAAACGCTCTTCGGGAACGCTCGTGCTGTCGGTAATGAAGTAAAGGGTCGTATCGAGGGTCTTCATGCTCCTAAAAATAGCAAAAACAGGCCTTATATTGTGATTTTGCTTAAATTTCGCCCAAAAATCAAAAAAATTTTGTTTACAGGGCTCCGAAAAAGTTATTTTCTTAATGTAAATGATTCATTATTTGCAAGGGATGTAGCACGATGCACATGCAAGCGCAAAATAAGGGTCGCAGGGGCTTTACCCTGATCGAAGTCATGGTGGTGACCGTTGTCATGGGGATACTTGCTGCAGTGGCCGTACCGAGTATATTCGGGCTGGTCGAAAGATCAAAAGAAAAAATTGATTTGTTGAAACTGTTCTATCTGAGGGACGCGCTGAACAGGGCACTGATTGAAGATGAAGAAGCTTTGTTCAAAGGTGATTTTGCTTCCCAGAATCGCAGCAAGTTGAGTACTAAATTGGCTAGTTCAACCGGTGTAGACTTGTTCGTTATTGAAATGCATCCAAACCATCCCAACAATATACAGAGTGCCCACACCAGCATCAACAAAGGCTCAGAATTCAGCAAACTGGTCGGAAACAGTGGAATATGGTATGAAGCTCTGAATGAGGCTGGTTTTTATGGCGTCGCAGATATTCTCGATGCACGAAATAGTGGCAAAGACTTAAAAAAAGGTGGTGATACATATATCACGTACAAGTATAAAGACGTTAATGGTAAAGATCAATATCGGTCCTATCCCAAAGAACCTTTGTTCATCAGCAAGCTGTTGAATCACGGAAAAGAGGCTGGTCTGGATGCAATACAACACCAGGGCGGAAACAACACTAATTATCGTGTGACAGTGAGTTTCCAGTGGACAGGGATGGAGCCGACAAGTCGCTCCGTAGAGGTCGCCTTGCTTCCTGCTTCAATGAAAATGCGCGAATCAAAAACAAACCCAAAAGGCGGAGCTCTTCTCTCCGACCACGGTGTCTGCTTCTCGACCTATGGAGACATAGGCTGCGCGAATTTCAGTTACTAACCGCTACACGTACAAGTAATCGTTCAGCACGGGCTGCAAGCCTTCGCCCGAAATGTCGCCGTACATATCGTTGAAGCTGCGCGAGTCGTTGATTTCGAACTGTTCGTCGCCGCCTTCCCCGTCGTCGTGACCGCTGTACTTGCTTTCGTGGTCGCCGATGCCCGTAGATACGCCGGCAGAGACCTTCGTCGCGCAGATTTTCACGATGCCGTTGCGGAATTCCTTACTTTCGCGGCTCGAAACCGTAATGCCCACGTACGGCAAGAAGATACGGTAGGCGCAGAGCACCTGGCAGAGTTCCTTTTCGTGAACGTCGAGCGGGTCAATCTTGTCGTTATTGATAATCGGGCGCAGTCTCGGGCAACTCAAGCTCATCTCAGCATGCGGATACTTCTTTTGTAAGTAATACACATGGAGTGCCGATGCGAGCGCATCGCGGCGGAAGTCCGAAAGGCCAAGGAGTGCAGAGAATGCCACCCCGCGCATGCCCGCCATGAGGGCGCGTTCCTGGGAATCAAAACGGTAGGGGAATACGCGCTTATGGCCCATCAGGTGAAGTTGTTCGAAACGAACCTTGTCGTAAGTTTCCTGGAAAACCGTCACGTAGTCCACGCCGCATTCGTGCAGGTAGCGGTATTCGTCCGTATTCACCGGATAAACTTCAATGCCTACCATGCGGAAATACTTGCGGGCCAGCTTGCAGGCCTCGCCGATGTATTCCACACTGCTTTTCGCGCGGCTTTCGCCGGTGAGAATCAGGATTTCTTCCATGCCGCTGTCGGCGATGACCTTCATCTCGTGCTCGATCTGCTCCATGGAAAGTTGCATGCGCTTGATATGGTTGTAGCAGTTGAACCCGCAATAGACGCAGTAGTTCTCGCAGTAGTTCGCGATGTAGAGCGGCGTGAAGAAGTACACGTTGTTGCCGAAGTGCTTGCTGGTCTCGATTTTCGCCTTCGCGGCCATCTGCTCGAGATACGGGGCGGCCGCCGGAGAAAGGAGCGCCTTGAAGTCTTCCAGTGTGCAGCGTTCGTGTTCCAGAGCGCGCTTTACGTCCTTGCCGGTGTATTTAGAATAATCGAAATTTTCGGACTCGGAGAGAACCTTATCGGCAATGTCCGACTGGATCACTTCCATGCCGGGCAGATAATCCATTATATTAGTACGGGAACTCGGATCGTTTTCAAGGCGGTGCTTTTTTGCAAGAGCCCCTTCCGAGAGATTCCCGGAATCGAACAAGTAATTGTTGTCTTTTCTTTCTTGATTTTCCATTTCAAAACACCATCCGAAACCTATTTCAATTCCAGATTCTTCAGCCACTGGCGCATGGCAAATACCGACACGCTTTCTTTCCGGGACTGTTTCGCAATCCTGCTCCCGAAACTGGTCGCCATCTTTTCAGGGTCGAGCGGGATCCCTACCCTGCCCAGGTCGAGCCTGTCGGCATCGTAGCAGCAGTCTATGGTCGGGTCGCCGTTTTTCGGTTCGTGCGTGTGGAACTTGCAGGCATGGCAAAGCTTGTCGAAGCGCTCGTCTTCTATCTCAAAGAGCTTAGCCTCGCGGCATTCCTTCGCGAATTCGGCACCGCGTGCGCCGTGCTCAGGGTCGTGACCATCGTCAAAGCGCTTGCTGTCGTGGAATATGGCAAAGAGACGAACGACGTCGACATCCACGCCGGCAACGCGGCCAGCAAGCAGGAGCCCGTTGGCCTCCACCTGGTGCCAATGCTCGATGCCGTGAACGTCCGAAAGGTACGGACGGTTCGCGAAGGCATGTTCCATTATGGCAGCAAAGTCTATCATACAACATCGTCATCCCCGCGAAGGCGGGGATCTCCTTGCATAGCAGTTATTTCCCGTACGCTTCCTTCAGTTCCATCAAGCGCTGGAGCGCCTGCATCGGGGTCATTTCCTCGGGCTTGAGCCTGCGGATTTCGTCCTTCAACAGCTGCGTGTTCTCGTCGGGCGGTGCAAACATGTCCAGCTGCGGGTGTTCCTTCTGCTTCTTCTTCACGGCGCCATCACTCGGGTCAATCTTTTCCTTCTCAAGCCGGAGAAGTATCTTCCTCGCCCTGCGGACAACGTTGTTCGGGAGGCCCGCCATCTCGGCCACATGGATGCCGTAGCTCGAGTCGCAGGCGCCCGCGAGAATCTTGTGGAGGAACACCAGCTTGTCGCCCTTTTCCTGCACGGCCACCTGGAAGTTGCCCGCATGCTCGAGGCTTTCCACGAGCCCGGTGAGTTCGTGGTAGTGCGTCGCAAAGAGGGTCAGCGCCTGCCGTGCGGGCTCGTCGTGGAGGGTCTCCACAATCGCCCAGGCGATGGAAAGCCCGTCGAAAGTGCTCGTGCCGCGCCCGATTTCATCGAGCAGCACAAGGCTGTGCGGAGTCGCGTTCCGCAATATATTTGCGGTCTCTATCATCTCGACCATGAAGGTACTGAGCCCGCGACTCAGGCGGTCACTCGCCCCCACGCGGGTGAATATGCGGTCCACTACCCCAATGCGGGCAGATTCCGCCGGCACGAAGCAGCCGATTTGCGCCATCAATACGATGAGTCCGGTCTGGCGCAGGTAAGTCGACTTACCCGCCATGTTCGGGCCCGTGATGAGCATCAGGCGCGTGCCATCGGGCGAAAGCGAAACATCGTTCGGGATAAAGTCCAGGTCGGGGTTCACGGCGACAATCACCGGATGGAAACCGCCGCGGATTTCTATACCCGAGCCCTCGAAAACCTCGGGGCACGCGTAGTTGTACTTGCGGGCCGCCCGCGCGAAACTGTAGAGCGTATCGACCTTCGCCACCGCGTCGGCAATCTCCTGGAGTTCGGCACGCCAGCCGTCCACGCGGTCGCGCAGGCTACAGAATATGCGGTATTCCAGCTCGTGGATGTTCACCTCGGCGTTGCTGATGATGGATTCGCATTCCTTCATCTCGGGCGTAATGTAGCGTTCGCCGTTCACCGTCGTCTGCTTGCGGATATATTCCTCGGGGATGGGGCTTGTCGCCTTCGCCATCTGCGCCTTGGTAATCTCGATGTAGTAGCCGAACACGCGGTTGTAACCGACCTTCAGGCTCGGGATTCCGAGGCGTTCGCGCTCGCGGCCTTCCAGCGAGGCAATCCATTCGCGCTTTTCCTTGATGTCGGCGTTCATTGCGTCGAGTTCGGCATTCGCGCCAGGGCGTATCATACCGCCCTCGCGCACCGTGAGAGGCAAGTCCTCGTTGAATTGCGCCAACAGTTCCTCGCCGCGGCCGCGCGCGTGTTCGAGCGTCTCGCGCAGGCCTTCAAAAATCGGGGCCCGCAGACCCTCGAGCACGTCGGCCACCTTAGATGCCTGCGAAAGCGAACGGCCCATGCCCGCGAGGTCGCGCGCGTTGGCACGCCCACTCCCCACACGCCCCATCAGGCGTTCCATGTCGAGGATGCTCGTGAGCGATTCCTTCAGTTCGTCAAGCGCCACCGGGTTCTGTACCAGTTCGGCGACAGCCTCCTCGCGTTCCTGGATGCGCGAAACAGAAATCAGCGGGTGGCTCACCCAGTCCTTGAGCGTGCGCCCGCCCATCGCAGTCACCGTGTGGTCCAGCACCGAACAGAGCGTGCTCGAGTAGTCGTCCGCATTCAGCGGGCGCGTAAGTTCCAGGTTCCTGAGCGTACTCGGGTCGAGCGTCATGTAGTCGTCGAGATTCAAGATCTCGAGCGTCGTAAAGTGCGAAAGTTCGGACTTCTTCTGGTCCATCAGGTAGGCCATCAGGGCACCCGCGACTTCCGTCTCGCATTCGCGGCCATCGAGCCCGAGGCCCACCAGCGATTCCACCTTGAAGTGGCTAAACAGAACGTCGCGGCTCTGCTCCTCCCCGAACATGAATTCGGGAATCTGTGTCACCAGCACGTTATCCGCCTTGACCATGTCCATGATGCTCGAGGGAATCACCGCCCCCTCGGGTATCACGATTTCCTTGGGCATGCGGCGGCTGAACTCGCACTCGAAAGCCTGCACGCTGCTCCTGCATACGGCGAGGTAGCCCGTCGTCACGTCGGCGACGGCAAACGCGGCATCGTTACCCGCGGGCACGTAGGCAAACAGGTAGTTTGCCTCCTTCGCGTTCAGGTTCGACTCGTCCATCGCGGTGCCGGCACTGATAATCTCCACGATATCGCGCTTCACGATACCCTTCGCGAGCTTCGGGTCTTCCACCTGCTCGCAAATCGCGATGCGGTAGCCCGCCGCCACCATCTTCGGCACGTAGCGGTCTGCGGCATGATGCGGGAACCCGCACAAGGGAGTCGCACCCGAGGCGCCGTTGTTGCGGCTCGTGAGCGTAAGTCCTAAAATTTTCGATGCCACCACGGCGTCGTCCTCGAACAGTTCGAAGAAGTCGCCCATGCGGAAAAATAAAATGCAGCCAGGGTTCTGTTTCTTGATCTCGTAATACTGCTGCATCAACGGGGTGACAGCCATTACAGGTCTCCCATCGAAAGTTCAATCTGTTCCGGGTTATCTTCCGGAGGCACAGGTTCCGTAGGTTCGGATTCCTGCTTGGCGTACTGCGGCACGAGCGTGCCCGCTTCCAGGAGTTCGCTGAACTCGCGCAGGCGCGGCAGGTCCTCGGGAATGCGGTTGATGCCGAAATACTTCATGAATTCCTGGGTCGTCACGTACGTATAGGGGTTGCCGACAGTCTCGGCGCGCGCGCCCAATGCAATAAAGCCCTTGTCGAGCAGGTTCCTGATAGGGCCATCTACAGAAGACACTCCGCGCACCTGCTCGATGGCGGCCTTCGTGATGGGCTGCTGGTAGGCAATCACCGCGAGGGTCTCGAGTGCGGCCTGGCTCAGGCGGCGCGCATTCGCCTCGGGGAACAGCTTGCGCACCCACGGGTAGTACTTCGCACGCGTGCGGAAACGGTAGCCGCCCGCCTGCTCCACAATCTCGAACGGGGAATTAATCTTGTTCAGCGAATCGTTTGCAGCAATGAGCGCATCCGACACGGTACGGGCATCCAGAAAGTCGCCCAGAATCTCGCGCAACTTCTTGAGCGTCACAATGTCGGGCGAAGCGAACACGATAGCCTGTATAATGCGGGCAAGGTCCTCGCTGCTTTCCACTTTCGGAAGTTCTTCTTCGACTTCCTCGGCCTCTTCTACATTCTGCGGGTTTTCACTCATATAAGGCAAGATAGTAAAAAACACGCCGGATTTTCATTTTTTTGGGCGTTCCCAGCCCCAATTGCCATTCTGGACCCCAATGTCATCCCCGCGAAGGCGGGCGGACAGCACTTAGCACTTTAGTGCTTAGTGCGCATGGCCACCAAGGTGGGGATCTCCCATTCCATACCTTCATCTGTCACCCTGGAGGAGTGAAACGACGATAGGGTCCATAAACGCTTTTCATAATATAGTTTGCTTCGAGGGGCATTTCGCACGCAAACACATTCACTTCGTTCGAGTGTTTGCTTAGCAAAACGCCCTCTCTCCGCAAAGAAACACGAGTGTGTCTCCGGAGCAAGACTGTTTATCGCAGGAACGTTTCGAAGCGGGTACTGCGAAAGCCTCGTGGCTGTTAGACACTTCGGCCTTCGCGAATTGCGGGTCCGCATTAAACTGCAGGAAGATGCCCTTAAAATTTGTGGTTATTCTTCTAGCTTAACACAGCGAACGGAGAAACCGTTTGTCTTAAGCTGAGAGAAAACCTCTGAAGCTTCAGTTTCCGTATTGTTCGCTCCCATTGCAAGGGCATATCCTTCAACATACCCTTCACGACCTTCCTCCGGATAGAACCAAGCTGTGGATGATTTTAATCCTTGAAGTCTGCGATCCCATACGTACCCGGCGCCGACGAGGGAATAGCCGGTGGAATTGAACCCGTTAAACCCATACGAGGATCGAACCCCCGCAATTCCATGCGTATTGCCGTCGGCATGAAGCACTATGTAAAAATCTTCCTGGGTCAAGAGCCGCCATCCATCCGGGCAAATTCCCTGATGGTTCGGCTGAATCAAGTCGGCGCAACTCTTAGTGTTGCAATCGTTAGGCAGTTGCATCATCTCGGCCCACTGGTAGAGCCCCCCGTAACGGTCGCAATTTGTGGTGTCCCTATCGTAACAGTAACGTTCAATCGTCGTATCGTCAGCCTGATCCTTTACATATGTAATCATTTTGCCGACATTGAGGTTTTCAGCCATTACAGTCACGGAATCCACCTCTTTCTTAGAGTTCTTGCCCCTTATCGTAATGTAGTAGTAGCTGCGGCCATTACGTTCGTCGACAAAGGTCTTGTACTCGTCCCTCATTGCCCCCAAGGTCACCGTATGGTCAAATGGCACATATTCACTACTGCTAGACGCAACATCCTTACTGGAAGACGAAACAACAGAACTACTAGATTTTACACTCGATGACGACGATTTTACGGAACTACTACTAGAGGCTATATTCGAAGAAGACGACCTTTCAGAACTACTACTCTGTATTTTGCTTGATGACGATTTGTCTTTTTCCTCACTAGAAGAAAACTTCACAGAACTGCTTGAATTGTCATTGCGAGGAGTCGAAGACGACGAAGCAATCTCCTTGCTCGAACTGCTGCTTGTTTCTTTCTTGCTAGAGGAGGACTGGAGATCCCCGCTCGAAGCGGGGATGACAGACGATGACGATGTCGTTTCGTCGCAGTCCTCGCATACGGACGAAGAAGAATCCTCGTCCCGCGGGGCGAAACTGCTATCATCGTCCCCGCATGCCGTCAAGGAGAGTCCCGCAACAGCAAGAAACATCGCAAAAGAAACGAGAAAAGAACGCCTCATTTATCCTCCAAATGCAGTCTTATCCCAAAATACCAATGAAAATATAACATAACACGGGGCAACACCCTAGACAGTTGCTGGCCGCGAAGTGTTAAAATTGGAAATACAGGAACGGGTTGTAGCTCTGGGTAAAGAGCGCAAGTGTCGCGAGCACAAAGAGCCCGAGCGCGACTGCGGCCTTCCAGGGTTTCACCTCGTTGCACCAGTCGAAACTGCGGAATTTCCAGAACGAAAGCAGGGCTGCCACCGCCATGAACACGATGCACGTGGGCGTGAAGATTTCGGCCGTAAGGATGGCGTCGGCGCCGCTCACCGGCATAAGCCCGAGCATCGATTTCCACATGCGCCACGCCTCGCCAATGCTATCGGCACGGAACAGCACCCAGCCGAACAGCACGAGCACCTGCGTAATCAGGATTTGCACCACGCGGGGCGCCTTGTAGTAAAGCGCGTTCTTGTTGTTCGCACGTTCCACAATCATGAAGAAGGCATGGTACAGGCCCCAGCAAACGAACGTCCAGTTCGCGCCGTGCCACACGCCGCTCAGGAACATGACCATGAACAAATTAAAATACAGGCGCTTCTTGCCCACGCGGTTTCCACCGAGAGCGATGTAGAGGTAATCGCGGAACCAACTCGTGAGCGAAATATGCCAGCGCTTCCAGAATTCGGTGATGCTCCCCGAGCGGTACGGGCCGTTGAAGTTGCGCGGGAAATGGAACCCGAGCATCAGGCCAAGACCAATCGCCATGTTGCTGTACGCCGAGAAGTCGAAGTAAATCTGGAACATGTAGGCAAGGCTACCCCACCAGCAGTTCAGCACACCGGGGGCGTCTGCCGCAAACACGCGATCGGCGATGATGCCCACCTGGTTCGCAAGGAAAATCTTTTCGGCAAAACCGAAACTGAAGAACATAATGCCGCGCACGAAGTTCTCGAGCGTGTGCGTGCGGGTCGCAAGTTCCTCGGCCACCGTATTGTAACGCACGATCGGGCCTGCGACAAGTTGCGGGAAGAGCGCCACGTAACAGGCAAACGTCACGAAGTCCTTGACCGGAGGGGCGGTACCGCGCCACACGTCAATCGCGTAGCTCATGGACTGGAACGTATAGAACGAGATGCCCACCGGCAACAGCACCGTCATCACCGAGAACGGCTCGCAACCGAGCTTCGCCACCACGTCGTTGATGACGCCCATGCCGAACATGTAGTACTTGAAGAACCCGAGCGCACCGAGGTTCACGACAATCGCCGCGAGGAGTGCCAAATTACGTTGCCGCCTGCTCGCACCAGGCGCAGAGATGAACCGCCCGCTCACGTAAACCACGAGCGTCGAGCCGAACATCAGGAATACGAGCCACGGTTCGAGCCAGCCGTAAAAGATGTAACTGAAAATCGTGATGAAGAAGTTCAGGCCGGAATGCTTGACCCCGGCACGGAACAGCACAAAGTAGCCGACCAAAAAAGTCGGCAGAAAGTAGAACAGAAAAATCTGGGAAGAGAAGACCACAGCCTACTCGTTCACTTCAATCGCGAGATAGCGCGGGGATTCGTCGTCAAAATACTCGTCTTCCACTGCGCCATCCCAGTTGCCTTCGAGTGGCACAATCTTGAGCGTGTGCTTGGCCTTCGCCTTGAACTCGCCCACGTTGCCCTTGCTCTTGTCAGCCATCTTGTCCTTGACCTTGCCGCGGGCGATAAGCGGGTTGTACACGCCCACCAGGATTTCCTTCGCGTCGAGCTTGCCGGAGACCACCTTCAGCACCTTGTACTTGAACACGTACACGTAGCTGTAGAGGTCGTTGCTAGGCATCTTGCCCGGGATTTCGGTCAGGCGGGCTTCAACAGTGACGGGGTCAGCCGCGAACGTAAAAGCCGCGGCAGCGAGGATAGCGATAAGCAGGTTCTTAATCATAGGATGAAATATACAAAATAAGCAACAAGCCCTCCCTTGTCGCAAAAACAAAGAACCCCGCTCTTTCGAACGGGGTTCTAAGCTGCTTCACTTGGACTCGAACCAAGGACAACGCGATTAACAGTCGCGGGCTCTACCAACTGAGCTATGAAGCATCGTCTGTTAGACGCCCCCAAATATAGATAAACAACGTCCTTTGTCAAGGGGATTTTGCGGAAAAAATCATAAATTTTTGCGTTTTTTTCGCATAAGGTCGATTTCGGCGGCATAACCGGGGAGTTCGTTCGGGGTTTCGAGGTAGAACGGCAGGTCGCGGAGCGCCGGATGGCTCACCACGCGCACAAGCGCCTCGAGCCCGATAAAGCCCGCGCCGATAACCTCATGACGGTCCTTGTGGCTTGCGAGCGGGTTCTTGCTGTCGTTCAAATGAATGGCGTGCAGGCGTTTTAACCCGATAACCTTGTCGAACTGTTCCAGCACCCAGTCCAGGCGGTTCACGATGTCGTAGCCGCCATCGTGCACGTGGCAGGTATCGAGACAAATCCCGAGCTTGTCCGAAAGTTCCACCCGGTCGATAATCGCGCGCAGTTCCTCGAAGGTCCTGCCTACCTCGCTCCCCTTCCCCGCCATGGTCTCGAGGAGCACGAGAGTCTTCAAGTCCGGGCGCAGTATCGCGTTCAGGTGTTCCGCAATCAGCTCGATGCCCCTTTCGGCACCCTGCTTCACGTGACTTCCGGGATGAAAGTTGTACATCGCTCCAGGGAAGTGGTCCATGCGCCACAGGTCATCCTTCATCACGTCGCGGGCATAGTCGCGCAACCCCGGGTCAGCCGCACACGGGTTCAGCGTGTAGGGCGCATGCGCAAGCGCGGGCCCGAACTCGTTTTCGCACATCAGGTCCACAAGCGCCGCCGCGTCTTGCTTATCGAAAGGCTTCGCGGCACCGCCGCGCGGGTTGCGGGTAAAAAACTGGAATACGTTGGCCCCTATGGAGAGGGCATCCTCGCCCATCGCCTTGAAGCCTGCAGCACTAGAAAGATGACAACCGATATAGAACGTCACAAACGAATCCTCATGGAGCGGGTTTCGTTTCCGGCCCTGACCATCAGCACGAACACGCCGCCACGACCGAAAACGGAAAGGGAGAGGCTGTTCATGCCCGGCTGCACCTTGCCAAACGCACGCGACAGCATACGGCCCTGCAAGTCGAGTAGGCGAACCTCGGACCTAGACCCGGCAAGTGTTCCCGGAGCTTCGAAAGCGACGTCCAGACTACCAGCAGACCGCACGAAGCGGATTTTCCCGATAGAGCTTGCGGCAACGGCGGGCAACGCCGACTTCGGGACAACACGGAATTCGGCTTTAGCCACCCTGGAAGAAAGTTCCAGCTTCACCGGATGGCCCGCTGCGCACACGCGCTCCATGCCATCAACAACAAGTACCGCGCTATAGCCCATCGCTTCAAGTTCTGCCAGGCCTTCCACGCCGAGCAACGCCGATTGCGGTTTCGCCGACGAAACCGCGAGCGTCCAAGAGACGCTCCCGCCGGCAGGCATGGCCGATGCAGCCCGAACACTCTTCGCAAGTGCACGCGTGCTGTCATTCCCACCCGAAATAGAAAGGTTAACCCCCGGCGCCATCCCTGCCGGCGGCTCGGCGACATCCACGCTACGGCTACCGACCCCGACAACATTCCAGGCATCCTCGCTGCCGTCCTCGCCCTTCAGCGTCAAGCGCACGCTCCACGAACCGCGAGCCGCCTTCCGGAGCGACTTTTCGAGCGAGACAACCGCCACATGCTCGACATGTCCGTAAGTCGCCACGGGCTCCTTGCCGAATACCGGCTCCGTCGACACCGCCCGGACGCTTTCGCTATCGCTATGGACCCAGAACGCGCCAAACGGAGGCAACACGGAAACAGGGTCATAGTCACGCTTATCCGCATTCCACACCCACAGGGGGCTTTCCGCGCCCTCCGCATTCTCAAAATCGGAAGCATCGCCGGTCGAAAGCGCCCACGGATAAGGGTTCGCGACCATGTTCCAGCCGTAGAATTCATGTTCCAACTTCCAACGCAGGGAATCTGCAACGGAATCCGGAGCCTTCATCGGAAGCTCGAGTTCCGACTTCGAATAGGCCCAGAAGCCATCGACCGCCTCCACGGCATCATCCAGCGCATACGGCACATACTGCCAGTAATCGCAGACCTTCGCGCGCTCGTCCCAACGGTAGGCCGTCAGGCCGGCCACACCCTTCACGGAGTCCTTCTCGACAGAACCGAGCGCCACCATCGTCCAGGAATTCGCCATCAGGGTTACGCCGCCCGCAACATTCCATTCCGTCGTCTCGAAGGTGTTCGTATCGAGCGTGACAACCGCCCTGTAGTTCCCCTTCGGAATATCCCGGAAGACGAAAATGTCGAGGGAATCTTCCGGAGTCCTCACGACAAGCGTATCGACAACGGCGGAATCCGCCCCATTGACAAGCGAAAGCTTCATCACGACAGGCGACGGAGTCTCGTTGCGGATGCGGATATCGACCTTCGCAATATTGCCCGATGCGTAGACCTCGATGGATTCGCAGCGCACAACCTGGATCAATGTATCAAGCGCATCGGCTTCCTCGGGAACCACTTCAACTGTGTCGACGCCACCGTCATACGCATCAAACTTCGGGAGCGACACAAGCCACGGAAGGCCATCGTTCTTGTTTTCGTCCCAATCCCAAGCAGGGGCTTCACGTTCTTCGGCCCCATTCAGCACATCCCTGAAAATAGCAGAATCCATTACGACCAGGACCTTCTCTCCGCGATATTGCAGGATAAACTCATCCGAAGGCTCCGTAGCAACCACCTCAATCAGTTTCTGCTTTACCTGTGACGCTTCCCGCGCACGCCCCGTAAAATCGACCGCATAGACCGCGTTGACATAGGCACGCTTGTTTGCCGCAGCCGTCACGCCGAAAATCAAGGGCTGGCGCTGGCACTTGAAACCATCCAGGTCGAAACCGCCACGATAATAGGCGTCCTGCATCAGGAAATCCGCATTCTTCACCGTGCTGTCGTCACGGCCGAGAATACCCGCCAGGTTCATGTATTCCTGCCCCGTCGTGAGCAGCGTATCGCGAAGCACCATGGCTCCTCTAGCGAACACCTCCCGAATCTTGACAGAAGGAACCCTGCCAACATTTCCAACCAGGCCCCCGATGGCAAAAGATCCCGTATCAGCCGGCTGGAAGCGGACATCCATCAACGTATCGCGCTTGCCGACCGCATACGAGCGCTCAATAACGAGGGAATCCGCAGTATCCGTCTCCCCGAGCAGGCCGCCTAAAGAAAGACGCCCGGGAACATTCGTCGCCATCACCCTACCCGCGAAGAAAGAGGAATCCACCAGCAGGAATCCCTTGGAAGCAAACCCCACGAGACCTCCCGCCTTCCACGCCGTCACCGTATCGATAGACGACCTCTGCACCGCAAGTTGCAGGCTCCCGGAATACGACGAAGACCTCACGGCCAGTTTCGCATTCTCGGAAAAACCGACCAGACCTCCCAAGTACAAGGGGGACCGGGCATCATAAAGCTGGTTATGCATCTGCATCCCGATTTTTCCCGACGCCTGCACATTCCTGATTCCGACCGCCAGGGCATCCATGCGGCCGACGAGGCTTCCCGCCGCACCGCTGAAGGTGAAACCGCGCATTTCCGGAGCGGATTTGACATTTTCGATAACGGCAGAGAAGTATCCCGATTCGCTGTGGATGTCGCCTACGAATCCGCCCGCATAGATGCGCTGCACGTGGTTCGCAAATCCGAAGTCCATTTTTCCGTCATACCCGACATTCATAACCGATACCAGCGGGCGCGCCTTCTCGTCGTCAACAAAGGCATTGCCCAGGATACCGCCCACGTCCAGGAACGGAACAAGCAGGCTATCGGTGCCTATATCCACATTGACCGAGCCGCCGTTTACCCAGAAGGTATCGGAATTGACAGCCTTCCATTGCCCGACAAGGCCGCCCACATAAAATACGGTTGCAAAGAAATGGTCCGTATCGAACAGTGTCGAAGAAGACGCCTTGATGCGTCCGTTCACTACCGCATCCGCGGCAAGGAATCCGCCGGACGCAATCTTCCCCGCGACGCCTCCTATATTCACGGCTTCCGTATTCGCATCGAAATCCCCGGCGATAGAAATATCCACATTAAGCGTATCCATGACAAACTGGGTCATGTTGTTCGCCATGCCGACAACGCCACCGAACAGGGCCGTATTGGCATCCACCTCACCGTCAATGCGCCCCTGCTCCATCGAAAGCGAAATGCTCGAGAGCATCACCGTAAGCGAATCCTGCACATAGCCGAGGAGACCGCCCACCGCCTTCTTCGAGCTGCTGTTCACAACAAAATCACGAACCACGACATTGGAAAGGACCGCCTTACCCCTCTCGGGTCCCTCTTCGGGCGGCGAAACGATACCGACAAGGCCTCCCGCAAACGACGACGCGGAATCGACATTCACCCGGACATTCTCGAACAGCACGTTTTCGAGACGCAGGTTTCCATCGACGCGGCCGGCAAGCAAGCCAAAATACTTTGCGCCCTTGGCATCCGCACGGATATTCCTGAACCTCAAGTTTCGCACGACCAGCTCATGTTCAGCCACATTGAACATGCCGTAGGAATCGGCCATCGCCGTATTTTCCATGCAGATATTGGATATCGTGTGCACCTCGTCGCCCTTAAGGATAAAGGAGCCCGCAAAGTTGACCGCATCGAACGCAGGGACGCACCCCGAATCCGGAGCGGACTCGTCAAATTCGATATCCGAAGTGACGGTTACCTGAAGCGTGTCGTATTCTGCACACAGCACTTTACATTCCAGAATCTCCAGATTAAGCATCCACCAATCATCCGCGGAAGCAACATTCATGTCGCACCGTTTCCCAGATTCGGAACAAACCGTCGCAGCACACCATCCGTTAACGGCAAAAAACGAAAGTATCAGAAACAACAAAAAACGATTCATACCACACATCTCATTGCGCAAAAAAATCAGAACGCATAATTCACCGTCGCCGTGCCGTAGAGGTCAAAGTATTCATCCGAAAGCAGGTCCGGGCGATGGCTGTAGAGCGCCCCGATTGTCCACGAGGATGTCAAGTTCTTCAAGTGCGTAAACCCGAGCGTCAGGGAACCGCCCACATCCATTTCTACTTCGCGCACATGGGCAGAACCCTCGTCGCGGTTCAGGAACTCCTGGCGGAACAAGCCCGTCAGCGACAGGTCCATAAACTTATCCACAATCGGCATCTGCAGGCTTTCCGCGATGCGCCATTCGAAATCGTCCATATTGTCGCGTTCATAGACCTTATAGCGCGGCACCACCGAGAGGCGGTTGCGCACCTTGCCCACAGCAGTCAGGAGCGAAACAGGATAGCTCTGTTCAAAATAGTCGCCACCATGGAAGTAATAGCCGAGAATTCCGAAAGTCTCGTCGCTAAAATTGAAATCGGAGATTAGTTTATCCTGTTCGAATCCAGAATAATCCCGCCGAATGCACCACACTCCACCGACATTCAAGGTGTTGTAGGGTAGCGAGAGGCTAAGGCCCAAGTTAAACGTGTGCTTCGCGATGTTCTCTTCGAACTGCGTCGCCAGGTAAGGCTTTTGGGCAAGTGCATAGTATTTCACCCACCGTGCGGAATCCACCTTCAGCGTATCGTCGCCATCGACGACATCAATGGTCGCCCCGCCGCGTTTCGCAAACCACAGGTCGGAGTAGATTCCCGATGCCGCAGAATAATTCGCATAGAGCCTCTGGTCCGTACTTCTCGTCCTGTAGTTGAAGGCATAGCCCGCAACGATTTTCAACCGGCCCGCCACATCAAAATTATTCGCGATTTTTGCGGTATGATCGTAAAGCGTTCGGCTATCATCCTGCTCATGCTTTTTAAGCCAGTCGTCGTCCGCGCCAGGCAAGAGGCCAAGAGCACTCCCTTCCGCAAAGCCGAACACGTTGTAATCTTCCCCATGCGCCGCATTTTCAATTTCAAGCTTGTACTCGGCATTCAGTTTCCAGAAATCCATAACCTTCTGGTTCAACGACACAAACCACTCACGGGAGTTCTGCAGCAAGTCGGGAGAGCCCGCACTAAAGTAATCTGGGCCAACGAACCGCATGTGGGCATCGACAACCGTATTTTTGAACGCCCAGTGCATGGACGCGAGCCACGCAAAATTCTCGCCGTTCCAATTCTTGATATCGGCATGCGAATCCTCGTCGTCCTTGTAACCAGACAACACGCGTTTCGCGCGTTCCAGGTACGCCTTGAGAGCAGAACGCATCTCCGCCTCGGTCATCATCGCGTTTTCGCCAAAGATTTCTTCCAGTTCGCCACGCGAAAGCAGTTCCACAAGCGTCTGGTTGTTCATGAGCCTGCGGAGCTTCGCATAGTTCGACACGTCAAGCCCGGCATCGGAAAACACCTTGTTCACAGCGCGCTGCATCAGGACTCCCGACGTGTCGGCACCGCCAACTGCAAACTGCGCATTCAGCGTCAAGTCGCCCGGGAACATCTTCCATTCCGCATCGGCAAAGAAGGCCCTCGACGATGTCGCCGGCACCGCCGTATTCACGTTAGCGCTGGAACCGTCTCGCAGAAGCGGATCTTCGAGTTCATCCTTGTTCCCGATAAAGCCAAACGTCGCATTGAACCTCCGATTCAGATTCCAACGGACTTTCCCGCCCACAATGAGCTGCTGCGGCTCCGCCTCGCCATCCTCGATGTAGTCCTTGTAGACATCCTTGTTGCGCTCGCCCACGAGTTTCGGAGCGCGCGTCTCGCCACCAAAAGCGCTCAGCATGAACATCGGAATCCCGGCAGAATTGCGCAACAGGTTGAAGTCATAGCTCGCACCCAGCAGGTCGATTCCCGCAAGGTAGGTTTCCCCGCCCAGGAGGTACATGTCGCCAAGCGCAATCCGCTGCAGGCTGTCCCGGTAAACGGCAAGGACATTCTCGGGGTTGAAATAGTTCCAGCGGTCCATCGAAAGGTTCGCAGACATCTCAAACAGCTTTCCGTCCGTCGATCGCACCTGCATATAGGCATTTGCGTTTGCAAAGAGCCCCGGCACCTGGAAGAGATTCGGATATTCGTCGCCGTTCTCGTCTTTCTCCGTCCAGACCGCATGATAGCCTAGCGTCATTGCAACGTTTCCGCTCATCGCCCATTGGACTGGGGCTGCCGATTCCGCATGGTGGCTCTTCGAATAGGCTTCCGCTTCTGGATTCTCGGGTGCATCGGGAAGATTCTTCATCACCATTGCGAAATCCTGGGAAAAGTCGCTGTCGTTACCGCTTACCGCATTCTTGAGCTCATCCGAAGGACTGTCGCTCTGCACAAGACCGACCTGGTTTCCCTCGATACTGAGCCTGCTAAAATTCAGGCTGTTCCAGTCCTGCGACACCAGGCCGACTTCGTTGCCGCTGATGTTCGACTGGTCAAGCTTGAGCTTCGCGCCTTCCTGCAAGACTGCACCAAACTTGTTTCCAAACAGCGAAGCTCCTTCGATTTCGGCCTTCACCCCCGAAGCAAGCCAAAGCGCAACGCCCGCATTGTAATTGAATGCGCCACCGTTCACCTGCACGGAAGCATCCTTCGCAAAAAAACCGACCCGCCCCGCATTCAAGATATCCACTTCGCTCATGGAAACCGAGCCGCGCTCCACCGCAAGTCCGATTTCCGCACCGTCGATTTGCAGGTACGAAAGGTTCGCCTTGTGATTGCCCGCCACCGAGATTCCGTTCCAGGAGCCACCGTCGACACCGCGGAACACGACCGGGCTATCGGCTTTGCCCATCACCGAAAGCGAACCGCCACGCACATCGAGCCCAGCCCCCTGCCTGAATTCAATCACAGCGCCCGCCTCGACAACAAGGCCCTTGCCCTCGCCCACGACTATCGTCTCGCTTACCGTATAGGGCGACTTGTCCACCGTCAGGAATCCGGAGGTTTCCCCCTTCAACTCCGAAGGCGCAGCAACCGCAAAGACGGATGCCGCAAAGGCAACAACTCTAACAAACCAACTTCCGAACGACATTAGCGAACCTCGAACCGCTTAACCGCCTTGGCCTTGAATCCGCTCTTATGAATCACTTCGATATCGAACTTGTTCTTTGCTCCACGGACAAGCTCGACGGGAATGTCGTAATCCAGCGACTGGATTTGCGACAGGGTCTCCTGCAAGATGACCTTGCCGTTCTGGCGCACCGTTACCCTGTAAAGGAACTGCGGGTCGTTCTCCGGGTTCTTGATCTTGAACTGGAGCGTCTTGCCGATGCGGTCCGCTATTCCCATCGGAGGAGGCGGCACCAGCAGATTCTCGTTCGGTTCTCCGAACACTTCGACAACAAAACGCTGCACCGGATAGCAACCCATCGATTTCTTTGCCGTAGCGACATTCTTCGCAAGGTCCGTCGCCGTGTAGACGTATTCGTGAACGCCAGGGACAAGCTTGACAGTCTTCTGACCATTCTTGGACACCGTCTCTTCCGAAGTCGCAGAGCCGTCCACCGAGAGCGCAAGGAGGGCCTCATCGCCCTGCATTCCGCCAACCGAGAGCTGCGCCTTGCACGCAACGGAATCATACGAGACGAACTGAATCTGCGGAGCCACCTGGTTCACGCCCGCACACGAAGCATTCACGCCGACCGCGACCTTCTTAGTATCCTTGGCCTTCGCCGATGTAAACACGACCTGCGCCTCGGTCTCGGTCCAGAGTCCATTCGCATCGTTCACGGGAATATTCTGCACAAATGCATGCGGAGCGCCATCCGCCACCGCCACAAGATTAGACGACGTAAAGGTCTTGCCAAGTTTAACCACGAGCTTCGCGTTCGGATCGGCCGTGCGGTAGTTTCCGCTGACGGTAAGGCCAGCCTCGCACACTTCTGCACTCTCCGCATCCAGCGTGAATCCGTTCTCGGGCAAACTTTCCACCGCGGCCTTCCTCATCTCTTCCTGCACAGAAGCATCCGCTGCCTTCACATCCTTCACCATCTCGTCGAGCGCCTTGCCCGACTTCATGATTGCCACGAGGCGGCGCGCCAGTTTCGGGTTACCCGAAGAAGCTAGCTTGAGCGTCACGAGCGAATCCTTTCCGAAAATCGTCTCGCCCGCACCGATAGAAGATGCCGGACCGTCCTCGCCCGTTTGCACATCCAGCTTACCCGTCGAAAGACTCGCAAAAAAATTCTCGCCGCCACCCACGAAGCCATCCGTTCCACGGATGGATGCCGTGTGAACCCCCGTCTTGAAGCGGAACTTGGACTGTTTCTTCTGCTTCTTGATGGCGAACTTGACGAAGCCGTCTTCCACGTTCAGACGCGTATCGAAGGAGCCCTTGCCGTCGGGTTCCAAGAGGCGTTCAATTTCGACTTCCGCATTCTCCGCTATAGACACGGTACTCCCGTCCGGAAGCCCGAAGATAATTTCGGACTCGGCTCCCGTGCGGAGACGGTCAGTCTGGAAAATGGAAGCCCCCACGACAAGCGGAGACCACTTGACTTGCTTTGCCTTCTGCCTCTCGCATTCGCCAAGGGCGGCGCGCACCTTGCCCGCAACAGATGCAGAGAAGGCCAGAGAGGGGATTAGAAAGAGGACCGGAAGCAGGCGGAACGGAGAAGTTTTCATAAGACTCCTTTTGGGGCGTTCGACTTGTTAAAAATAAACCTTTTTTTGCAAAAAAGCACATGCCGCATTTTACAAAGAAGTCTTTTGCAACCCTTTTTTGACACCGCATCCAGCCATCGCCAAAGCGTCGCCGGAGCGCCATGCAGTCGCCATTTCCCATAGAAATAAATAACCCCCTGAGTATCAAGGGGTTACAAAAATTTCATCGCCAGGGGCGCGCTATTTCTGGTCCGGGCGCTTGTAGCCGAAGCTCTTCAGCAGGTCTTCCTTGACAGAGCGGGTCGCACCCTTCTTGTTGGATGCCTTGTCCGGTTCATACTTGCCACTGCCCCTCGTCGTTTCAGTGAACGGCGGCACGGAGCAACGTAGCGTGGACTTCAGCTCGACTTCCGTCTTGTAGACATATGCACCCGTCGCATACAGACGACCCGATTCCGTGCGGACATTGCCGTCACGATCCGGCTTCATTTCGAAGTACATCGTGAGGAGGCCCGCATCGTTCACGTAGTCGGGGTTGTCCAGATCCTGCGTGAAGGAGTAGTAATCCACAAACTGGCCGAGGCTAGTGTAAATCCAGATCTTCACGTACATCTTCGTCCTGAAGAGGTTCGCGCGGCTGATATCGGATCCCACGTTCTCGGCGAATTCAGCGTCGCAATACTGGTCCATGTATTCATCGACCGTAATCTTCACGCTGTTTGCGGCATCGACGCCTTCCAGCGGAACCAGGCCATCCTTGCCGACAAGGTCGTCAAGCGTAGCAAGGCCGCCAATCGCGTTCACGGTCGGCACCTTGGTATCAATGCCAAGAGTCGGGCCCAAGTGTCCAGCAAGTCCCGGGTAAGGTTCGTCGCCACTGCCGGGCTTAGATTCGAAATCTCCGCCCACCTGGGTTTCCACTTCCTTATCCGTCTTCGTATTGTAAATGGTAACGGCGAACGTCTCGCCTTCCTCAGGCTCGTTGGACGCATAGTACTCTTCCGTCTTCTCGCGGGTCACCACTGTCACCGGCTGTTCCACAGCGATGTCCACGTCCTTCGCGTTCTTCATGATAACGATAATCGTATCGGACGCCTGGTTGCCGGCCTTGTCGCGGTAGAAGCGCACGATGGCGTTCGCGCCCTTCTCCAGGGCCTGCGTAATGAGGGTGTCCTGCACTTCGCCATTCACCATCCACTTCACGTCCACAAAGTTCGTGTACACCACTTCGCCATCGACAGGCGCAACAATTTCCACGACCGGCGAAACCTGGTCAACCACGATAAACAGGGAGCGGGTCGCAGAGTTGCCGTACTTGTTCGTGTAGGTATAGCTCACTTCGTAGCCGAGGTTGCCATCCTCGTTCTTCACGAGGTTGCCTTCGGCATCGACACCATAGGCAACCGTCATGATATTGCCGTTCGCATCCACGTAATCGTAGGTGACCGTAAAGACAACCGGATTCTCGGACTTGCCATCCTTAGAGTCCTTATTATCCTTGCCTCCCTTTCCAGATTCCTTGCCGCCATCCTTGGAATCCTTGCCGGATTCCTGCTTGGCGTAGCCGCCCGTAGTCTGGACAACCTCGCCCGTCACGGCATCGGCCAAGTACGAGATGCGGACTTCGCGCCCTTCCACCTCGGTCGTGTAGGTGACAGTCATCGTCTTGATTCCGTCGGCATTCTCGATAATGTTGCCCTCGGAATCCGTGTAGTAGGTGACCGTCACATCCTTGCCGTTGACCTTTTCCGTGTAGGTCACGGCGGTAGAATTGCCGTTGACCGGGGTATAGGTCACATCCGTCGCATGTTCGTTCAGGGTCACACAGGCATCCACAAGTCCACCAAGTGTTTTCTTGAACGTGTTGGACGGAATGTCGACAGCCTCGAGTTCAACCTTCACCGTGAACGATTCGCTCGTGTGGGTAACCGTATCCGTCACCGTCACGAGAATATCGTTCTTCGGATTGTTCACGTAGAACGTGGTATCCTTGGCAGCAGCCTCTTCCACGATGGTGAAGATGTTGGTCTTCGCGTTCGCATCCGAAGCCTTCGAGACCGTCACGACCGGGGTTGCCGTACTGAAGTAAATGACCAAGGTATCCACGCCCGGGAAGTCCTTCGTCGGATCCTGGAAGGTGCGGACAATGATATTCTCGCCTTCGTGGAGCTCGAGATCGCAATCCGGTCCCATGAGCTTGCCGTCAGCCTTCCATTCGATGCACACGTCCGGAGTGTTCACGTAAAGCGTATCGGGATTGATGACGACCGTATCGCGGGTTTCGGCACGGGTGATTTCCACTTCGGAACTTTCGACTACGTTGCCGACTTTGATGGTCACGGTGGCCGTATCCCTGAATTCGCCGTCGAACACCTCGACAACAAGAGTGTATTCGCTCTTCTCTTCGTAATCGAGAGAATCAATCAGCGTCACGACTCCCGTCGTGGAATCGACTTTGAATACGGACGAATCACCACCGACAATCGTGTAGATAAGCTCGTTGTACTTGGGATCGTCATCCGGATCAATAGCCTTGACCGTATCGACAGGAGTTCCAATCGGCGTATCTTCACTGACCGTAATGGTTTCGTCATCAACTTCCGGAGCTTCGTTCACGTCGGTAATCTTCACGACAATCGTCTTGGTTTCGGAAGCATCCTTCGTGTCGGTCACCTTCACCTTGATCGGGAGTTCCTTGTTCTTTTCGTAGTCAAGTTCCTTGCAGTTGTCGGTCTTCACCGTAACGACACCGCTCTCCGAGACATCGAAGCAGCCGCTCTTGTCCTCGACAAGCGTGAATGTCAGCACGGTATCGTAGAGGTCAAGATCCTTGGCCTCGATAGTATCAATAACGGTTCCCTTCTCCACATTCTCTTCGACAACCACGGAGTCCGTGACGATCCACGGATCCTCATTGAGGTCGAGGAGCGTGATATGGATCGTGTCGGTCTCGACGAGTTCCGGCATCAGGGTATCCATCAACGAGATGTAGATGGTGTATTCCGTCGGATCGGTCTCGAAGTTGAACGTCTTGTTCGCGACCAGGTCGCCATTGGGCAACAGCGTGAACAACGTATCGGCACCGTCAGCACCGCCCGTCAGCTCGAACTTGTCGTGGATGTAGTTTTCAGGCTTGCTGATTCCAGAAATAGCCATCGTATCGACATCTTCGCCATGTTCCACATGTCCCACGACAACGCCGGGCTCGTTGTGTTCCTTGAATTCGAACGGCCAGGATTCGAAGGTTGGCGGTTCGTTGATGTCAATCACCTCGATAACGCGCTTGAGCGTATCGGCAAGGCCATTCACGTCTGTCACGACAATCGAAACTTCATGTTTCGGATTGATTGTCTCGTAATCGAGCTTGGCGCTATCCTTCACCGTGACGACAACCTTGGTCTTCGCGCCCGTGGTATCCAAAGCGATCGAGAACAGGGAATCGGCACCCGAATTCTTGTCATCCAAAAGTGTCGGAATAAGATGTTTCACTTCGCCGAAATCTTCGTCAGCAACGACATAGCTCACAACAACGGTTCCTGTCGGCACGTTCTCTTCGACACCCACGGTAAGGGTCTTCTTACCCTCCGGATCGACACCACGACCTGTGGTATCGCAGTTCGCAATGCACTTGTCGTCGGAATCGTCATCGCCGTCATCATCGTCATCCACGATAATCTTCGGATTTTCATCTTCGTTGGAAAGCTTGATCGTGACCGATGCCGTAGCGGAATTAACGCCATCGGAAACCTTCACATGGAATGTGAACACGGAATCCTTTTCATAGTTCAGCCTGTCGCTATCGGCAACCTTGATGACATTGGAATCCAAATAGAACGGGACGTCATTCTCGAGAATCGTGTACGTGAGTGTGCTGAACGCCTTGTTCAGCACGTCAGGATCCGTAGCGTCGAGTTCGCCCACCACAGAATTGTTCGGGAGGTTTTCGGCGATGGTCTTGGTGAAGTCCTTAACCACAGGAGCCTCGTTCACATCCTGCACCTTGATGATACGCACGATGGAATCCTGGAGGCCGTCCGGGTCCGTAATGAAGACCGTCACTTCATGTTCGAGCTTGACCTTCTCGTAATCGAGCTTCGAGCCATCCTTCACATACACGACCACTTTCGTCTTGCCGCCTTCCGTCTTCATGCCAACCTTGAAGAGGGAATCGACACCCGTATTGTTGTCATCCTTCAGACTCGGCGTCAGGTTGCCCACGTCGCCAACGTCCTCGTCCGCAACCACATAGGCAAACACGACCACGTTGGTTGCGCTATTTTCATCGATGCCCACCGTAAGGGTCTTCTTGGAAACCGGGTCGTGTCCGCGGCCAGTCGTATCGCAGTTCGCGATGCAATCCTCGTCGGTATCATCGTCACCGTCATCATCGTCATCGACGACAATCTTCGGAGTCTCATTCACATCCTTAAGGTTGATGGTGACAAGGGCTGTATCGACCAAGCACATCTCGGTGTAGTTGCCCGTCGAGGGATTCTTCTCGCAGTTCTTCACTTCCACGTTAAAGACAAACGTCGGAGTCGTCTCGAAGTCGAGCTTCGTAGAATCGCCTACCCTAACCTTGTTCGAATCCATGTAGAACGGCATGTTTTCGGTAATGATCGCGTAATCCAGATGGCCGAAATCAGCCACATGCTTCGTATCGGGATCCGTCGCGGAAAGTTCTGTCACGACGGCATCCTTCGCAAGATTTTCGGGCTGCTCCGCGGTCTTGTTCGCAATCGTCGGGGCTTCGTTCACGTCCTTGATATTGATAGTACGGATGAGCGTATCCGTCGCACCGCCGGCATCCTTGACCGTCAGGATAACCGTATACACGGAATCCACAGCTTCGTAGTTGAGCTTGGTACTATCCTTCACCACGACGGTCACTTCCGAATGAGCGTCGTTCAGCTTCACGTCAAAGAGCGTAGCCGCAATGCCGCCGGGCACAGAATCGGTGAGGGCCACAGTCAACTTGCCGGCATCGTTCGCATCCACGTCCGTAATCGCAAACGTATGGATTTCAGTACCGGTCTTCGAATTTTCGGCAATCTCGAACGGGCCGTTGCACTTGGTGTCACCCACAATGCACTTGATTTCCGGAACTTCGTTCACGTTCGTAAGGGTAATCGTCACGGTAGCGGTATCGGCAAGGCAGCGTTCAGTGTACTTGCCCGTAGAGGCGTTCTTCTCGCAGTTTTCCACTTTCACATTGAAGGTGAACACCGGAGTTGTCTCGAAGTCAATCTTTGTCGAATCGTCAACCCTGACCTTGTTCGAATCCATATAAAACGGCATGTTTTCGGTAATGATGGAGTAATCCAAGTGACCAAAATCAGCCACATGCTTCGTATCGGGATCCGTCGCAGAAAGTTCCGCCACAACGGCGTCCTTCGCAAGATTTTCGGGCTGATCCAAACTCTTGTCGGCAATCGTCGGCTTTTCGTTCACATCCTTGACATTAATCGTGCGGATGAGCGTATCGGTCTTGCCACCAACATCCTTGACCGTCAGGACAACCACGTACACGGAATCCACCGCTTCGTAGTTGAGCTTGGAACTATCCCTCACCACGATGGTCACTTCCGAATGAGCGTCGTTCAGTTTCACGTCAAAGAGCGTCGCCGCGGTACCACCGGGCACAGAATCGGTGAGGGCAACAGTCAACTTGCCCGCATCGTTCGCATCCACGTCCGTAATCGCAAATGCGTGGATTTCAGTGCCGGTCTTCGAATTTTCGGCGATTTCGAACGGGCCATTGCACTTGGTATCACCCACGATGCACTTGATTTCCGGATCCTCGTTCACGTTCTGAAGCGTGACCTTCACGTCGGCCGTATCGGCAAGGCAGCGTTCAGTGTAATTGCCCGTAGAGGCATTCTTCTCGCAGTTCTTCACCACCACACGGAAGGTGTATTCCGGAGTCGTTTCAAAGTCAAGCAGGCTAGCATCGCCCACCTTCACCTTGTTCGAATCCATGTAGAACGGGACATTCTCAATGATGGAGAAAGCCAGATGGCGGAACTCGACATTCTTCGTATCGGGTTCATCGACCGTCATTTCGCCCACGACTTCATCGTTTTCGATATTTTCATCCGGGGTGAAGTTCCTGTTGGCAATGACCGGAGCTTCGTTCACGTCAAGCACCGTAATCTTCTTGTCGAGCGTTACGGAATTGCAACCGGCAACGCCGTTCTGATCCTTCAGGGTCAGAGCAACAAAGAATACAGAATCGCCATTTGCATCCAGTATCGCTTCGAAATCCGGAGAATTCTTAACGCGAATCACGGCGTATGTCTTGCTGTCGCTCTGTTCAATTTTTGCTTCAAACAGGTTGTCGGCAGAAATTGCATTTTCTTCCATATCCGAAAGGACAACCTTCAGAGCTGTCGCAAAATTGGCATCGACAGCATCGACATCCATGATTTCGTAGCGAGCGATTTCCGTTGTCGCAAGCGTGTTTTCGGGCACGTCATAGTTGTCCTTGTCGTCGTCGATAATAATGGGCGGTTCGTTCTCGTCGGTAAGTGTAACCGTCACCGTAGCCGTATCGGCAAATACACCATCGGTCACTCTCACATGGAGCGTAATCTTGTGGTCCGGAAGAGTCGTTTCGTAATCAAGGACGGCACCTTCGAGAACCCTAATTGTACCGGCAGCATCGATCTCGAACTGGGTCGACGTTTCCACAAAGCTATAGTAGAGGGTTCCGAAAGCGGCATTTGCCGTATCCGGATCAGAAGCAACGACTTTGCCGACAAGCGTTCCTGCCGCAGAATTTTCGGCAATCGTGAAATCGCCATCCTCGGCAGTCGGCTTTTCGTTCTCGTCAGTCACGAAAATCGTCGTGAAAGCAGTATCAGTAAGGCTTCCTTCGGCGGCACCACGGTCCGTAAGCAGGAGCCTTACATCGAAGAGAACCTCATTTTCGCCATTTGCCAGCAGGGCTTCGTAATCAAGCTTCGCGCTGTCCTTTACAGTAATGACAATCCTCAGAGAATGGTCCGTCGTATCCTCCACCACAGTGGCTTCGAAAAGGTCTTCTGCAGTCACGCCTTCTGACTCGATAAGGTTTTCGAGTTTGGCCGTCAAAGTTGTCCTTCCGTCGTCATTATCCTGGTCCGTAACCTTGATTGACGCAAACACGACTCCATTCCCCGTATTTTCGACAACGTTATATTCGTTTTCGGGTTCCTCGATGTGCGGTGGCTCGTTCAGGTCGTTGATTATGATGACCACTTCAACCGTCTGCGGCAAGAAGCCATCCGTAACAACAACATGAATAATCCAACTGGATTTTGTTTCAAAATCAAGAGCATCATCTTCAGAAACCGTAATAACGCCCTGATTGTCGATTGCAAACGGAACATCCGTTTCAACAAGACTGTACTTGAGCACACCGAAGTCTGCGCTCTTTACATCCGGGTCTGTCGCAAGCAGCTTGCCGACCTCGGTTCCAGCCTTGGAATTCTCGTCCACCGAGAACGTCGTATCACGAACAACCGGAGCTTCGTTCTGGTCGACAATCTGGAGCACGACAACGGCATAGGCTGAATCCTTGCCCACACCGCTGGTCGTAGCAGCATTGTCGACGACCTTCACCTTGATGGCAAGCACGCTGTCGGCCGATTCGTAATTCAAAACAGCGTCATTCTTTACAGAGACAACGCCCGTTGCGGGATCCATCTCGTAGAGCGACGTAATCTTATTGTAGTTGGCCTCGGTGAATGTTTCATCAAAGGCGTTATCGAAAGAATATGCCAAAGCATCACCTTCGATATCCGCACCGACGATGGAACCGGACTTCACCTCGTGGTCAACTTCGCCGATCTTAATCGTATCGGCAGTCACAGTCGGGGCATCGTTTACAGCCTGCAGGTTGATAGTCACCGTGTTGGCAGCAACGGCAGAAACATCCTTGCTGATGACCCTATAAGTGAACGAAGCCTTGTCATCTCCATACGCATTTTCTTCGCCATGATAGACGAGTTTGCCAATATCTTCGTTAGAAATAACCAAACCTGCTGCAATGACGTCAGCATCGACTACAGCACCGTCGTATGTCAGCGTTCCGACAACATTGCCATCCTTCATCGGCAAGGATTCAATCTTTATCTGATATTCATCAAGAGCGGCGCCATTTCCCGTCATAGCGGGGAACTTGATAAACGGGTTATCGGCATCTTCAACGCCAACAAATACGGTGTCCTTGCTCTTGGGAGCCTTGTCGTCATCGTCAATTTCTATCAGGAATTCGCCTTCACGCATTTTGTTCGGGAGCACGGCGCCCACCATATCGAACACACGTATCTTGAAAAATTCCGTCCATTCTTCAACAAGGTCATTCGCAACGGTCACAGACACGGTCTTCGACGGAATTGTATGTCCCTTGGGGAAATCAACAACCTGATATACAGACGTTCCATTACATACAGGGATTTCACTCGCAACCACATCTTCCAAGCTTGCCCAGGCATTCAACGAATCCGGATCCGAATCCTTGTTATTTGCCTGATTGCCGTCAAATACGAAACAGTACTTGAAACTGACATCCGTAGTCGGAGGTTCATTCAAAACAATCGAAAGCGGCTGAGGACCGGCAACACCTTCGTAGACTGTGCCCCAACTACGGGCTTCGGGATTGATGTCAATCCAAGGCGGATCAAACGGCATATACTTGAAATCGCCGTTGACATCGTTCATGATTTCCAACTGCCTTGCGATAACCTGGCCTGCCAACTTGAAGTGACCAGCAACCACCATTTTACCAGTCGTCATCCACGTTCCCTGGAACGACGCACTTACCCAATAATTCCACTTGATATCACTGTTCGTATAAAAAAGCAAATTACCCGAGTATTTCTTATTACTCAAGTAGGTAAATTCATTGGCATTTGTTAAATCCCAGGCGCCGTTTTTAAACTCGGTTCCCTCCTTAACATAGACAACCTGAATCTTAAAATCGTTCGCCGAGGGGTCAAAAGAGAAACCGTTCTTGGAAAAGATTCTCGTCAGTTTGCCTCCGGGCGGCATCAAAACATAAAGGGCCTTTCCCGTGGAACTACCAACTACAATATTATCTAAATATTTATCGTACGTTCCATACGCGTTTGTTTCAACAGAATCAGGCGGAACATGGATATATTTAACTTCATTCTGATCGGTAGAATTCATGTAGAATATTTCCGCCCCATCCCAGTTACTATTGGTCAAGGCCGGAACAGACAAATCCTCAAGCGGCGGTATTGTATCCGGACACGAAGCATATTCCCCATTTTTCTTAGTAAGTACACCATTCGCTTCATCCGTGAACAAGTGTCCATTCAAGGTATTATTCCAAGCTGCAAGGCTTCCATCATTGTATTGATCTGTAATGGAACCTTTGACGCACCAACCACCCCTCATAACGTTGGCAGCATCGCTCTTTGGAACCAACAAATTTCCCTCTACACGAACCGAGCCAACTATAGTATCTTTAGCGGCATTATAGAAAGTCATATCGCCACCGACAAGAATCGGGCCACCAAGGTGGAAATTGTCATTTTCTGTAAAGAAGTCTCCCTTCGTACCATTGTAGCCAATGGTATCTTCTATAGTGATTCTTTCTCGGGTGTTAATATATTCCGTTCCCCAAAGCTTATACTTCATCAGGGAATCCCACTGATCCTGTTGCTGATCTGCAGCAACTCCCGTAAACTGCAACGGGGCTAAGCTTGCCTTAGCAAGGGCAATTGAAGGCATTATTCCAATTAGGAATATTACAAGGCCAAAAATTTTCTTCTTCATGTTATCCACCACAGGATAGGGTTTAGACCAAATCCCCACACACAAGTAAAAATACTAAAAAAATCTTACATTCAAAGACCGGCAAGGGGGAAATCGGAACAAATCGGGCCGTTTTTCGGCCACCTGGAACATCCCGTGAGCCAAATCACACTGATTTGTAAAGTTTTAAAAACAAAAAAAAGAAAAGGCCCGGGAAAACACCCAGGCTTTTCATTTTTCTTGGCAACGCTAGTCCTGTTTCGGGCGCTTGTAGCCGAAGCTCTTCAGCAGATCTTCCTTGACGGAGCGGACAGAGCCCTTCACGTTCGAATCCTTGTCCGGGCTATACACGCCGCTTCCCTTCTTCGACTCGACCATCGGGGGCAGCGAACAGCGCAGCGTGCTCTTCAGTTCGACCTCCGTCTTGAAGACGTAGGCGCCAGTCGCGTAGAGCCGTCCCGACTTCGAGCGGACGTCGCCGTTGCGGTCCGGCTTCATTTCGAAGTAAAGCGTGAGGAGTCCCGCATCGTTCACGTATTCCGGATCGTTCAGGTTCTGCGTAAACGAGTAGTAGTCCACAAACTGGCCAAGGCTCGTGTAAATCCAGATATTCACGTACATCTTGGTCTTGAAGAGGTTCGCCTTGCTGAAGTCCTTGCCGGCGCTCTCGGCAAACTCCGCATCGCAGTACTGCTCCACATACTCGTCGACGGAGATCTTCTCGCTGGTCTTGGAATCGACACCCTGCAGCGGGACCATGCCGTCCTTCGAGACGATATCGTCAAGAGTCGCAAGTCCGCCCGTCGCTGTCGCTATAGGCACCTTCGCATCGATTCCGAGAGTCGGTCCCAAGTGACCGGAAAGTCCCGGATACGGCACATCCCCGCTCCCGTCCTTCGTCTTGAAGCTTCCGCCCACCTGGGTTTCCACTTCCTTGTCCGCCTTTGTATTGTAGATGGAGATGGCGAATGTTTCACCCTCTTCGGGTACGTTCTTTGCATAGTATTCATCCGTCTTCTCACGAGTCACGACCGTCACAGGCTGCTCGACCGCGATATCCACGTCCTTCGCATTCTTCATGATGACGATAATCGTGTCGGAAGCCTCGTTCCCCGCCTTGTCGCGGTAGAAGCGCACGATGGCGTTTGCACCCTTCTCGAGGCCCTGCGTAATGAGTGTATCTTGCACGATAGCGCCACGGCCGTCGCCCATATCTACGGTCCACTTCACTTCCACGAAATTCGAGTACACGAGGTCCCCATCGGCAGGCGAGAGGATTTCCACAACGGGAGCCACCTCGTCGAGCACGATGAAGAGCGAACGAGTCGCCGAATTGCCGTACTTGTTCGTATAGGTGTAGCTCACCTCGTAGCCGATGTTGCCATCGCCGTTGCGGACTATGTCGCCCTTTTCATCCACGCCGTAAGAAACCGCAACGACGTTGCCGCTGGCGTCCACGTAGTCGTACGTCACCGTAAAGACAGCCGCATCCAAGGACTTTTCATCCTTCGTACCCTTGCCATCCTTGCCGGACTTTCCGGACTGACCGTCCTTGCCCGTTTCGGAAGTTTCCAGGGCCGCGCTCGCAAAGCTTCCCGCAGAGTGGAAGACCTCGCCCGTAACCGCATCGGCTTCGTAAGAAATGCGCACCTCCTGGCCGTTCACTTCGGTCGTGTAGGTGACAGTCATGACCTTAGCCCCGTTCCCGTTCTCGAGAATATTTCCCTTCAGGTCGGTCTTGTAGCTTACGACAACTTCCTTGCCGTTCACCACTTCCATGTACGATACGACGACCGTATCCCCGTTTACCGGCGAGTAGGTCACTCCGGAAGCAGGATTCTCGTTCAAGGTGAACCCCGCATCTACGATACCCGATAGGGTCCCGCTAAACGTTTTTTCAGGCACCTTCATCGTGTCGAGTTCCACCTTCACCGTAAAGGATTCCTTCGAACCGGTCACCGTATCCGTCACGGTCACCCTGATGTCATTTTTCGGGTCGTTTACATAGAAGGTCGGGTCGTTAGCCGCCGGTTCCTCGATAACCGTGAATATGCTCGCCCATGCGGCCTCATCCACAGCCTTCGTCACCGTCACGACCGGAGTAGCCGTGCTCATGTAAACCACCAGCGTATCTGCTCCCGGGACATCCTTAGTCGGATCCTGGAACGTGCGGATGATGATGTTCTCGCCTTCGTGGATATCGAGGTCGCAGTCAGGGCCCATGAGCTTGCCGTCGGCCTTCCATTCGATACAAAGGTCCGTGGTGTTCACGTAAAGCGTGTCGGGATTCAAGACGACCGTATCGCGCGTCTCGGCACGGGTAATCTGAACTTCGGACTTCTCGACGACATTCGTCACCTTCACAGTCACGAGCGCCGTATCCGAAAGCAGCCCATCGGTCACGCGCACCTTGATGGTAAGTATGGAATCCTTCTCGTAATCAAGTTCCTTCTTGAGCACGACCGTGCCATCTTCCTTCACATCGAACACGCTGCTCTCTTCCACCAGTTCGTAGGTCAGCGTGCTGAACGCCTTCGCCGTATCGGGATCGGACGCAACAATCTTGCCAATGTCGCTACCGACAGCGGCGTCTTCCTTCACCGTGATGGTCTGGTCAGGCACATCCGGAGTTTCGTTCACGTCGTTCACCTTGATGGTCACGGTCGCCGTATCGGTATAGCCGAACTTGTCGGTCACGACCACGGTCATCGTGTATTCGTTCTTGGTTTCGTAATCGATGGTACTGTCAGCCTTCACCGTAATCTCGCCGGTCGCGGAATCAATAACGAAGGTGTCGGTCGGATCCTTGATGCTGTAGGTAAGCACATCGTCTTCATCCACATCAGATGCAGTTACGAAACCGACGCTCGTCCCCGCGGGCACATTCTCGTCGACCGACAACGTGGGAGTCTTGTCATCAAACTTCGGCGGTTCCGGCGTATCGTTGAGTTTCACCGTAATTGCGGCGGTATCGGAGAGACCGTCCTGGTCGGTAACAACCACATGGAACGTAAACACGGAATCCGTCTCGTAATCGAGTTTGCCGGGTTCTTTAACCCGAATGATGTTGGAATCGAGTTCAAACGGCACTTCTGTCTCTACAATCTCGTAAGTGAGTACGCGGAACTGCGCCGCAGTGTCGAGATCAGACGCGATGACAGCCCCCGCGGAATCGCCCTTCCTGGGATTTTCGTCAATCGCGAACACAGCATCCTCAATAGAGGGAGCCTCGTTCACGTCATTCACCTTGATGGTCACGGTAGCCGTATCGGTAAGGCCATCCTTGTCAGTCACCACCACCTTCACCGTGTACGAGGACTTGGTTTCAAAGTCGATGGTGCTATCGGCAATGACCTTGATTTCGCCCGTAGAAGGAACAATCTTGAACGTACCCGTTTCATCGATAATGGAATACGTCAGGTTTTCCGTACCATCCACGTCACTTGCTGTCACTACACCAACATGAGTGTCGGCAGGTGCATTCTCGTCCACCGTAAGCACAGGGATGTTGTCCCCAAAGTGAGGAGGTTCGTTCACGTCGGTAAGTTTCACCGTCACGAGAGCCGTATCGGTGAACTCGCCATCATAAACAACCACATGGAACGTGAGCACGGAATCCGTCTCGTAATTCAGCTTGCTCGGATCCTTTACCTTGACGATGTTCGAATCCATCACGAACGGCACGCCGCTTTCCACAATCGTATAGGCAAGCTTCGTGAATGCCGCCGCCGTATCGAGTTCCGTAGCGACAACCGGACCGACAACCGTACCGGAATCGCAAATTTCAGGAACTTCGAGGTTTGTATTCGCAACAGACGGAGCCTCGTTCTTGTCGAGCACGCGAATCGTCACAGCGACATTGTACGAAAGCGTATCGGCAAGCTTCGTCGTCGAAGCCATGTCACGCACATGCACCGTCACCGTGTATGTCGATTTAGTCTCGTGATCCAAAACGGCCTTCTTGACAGAAATCTCGCCCGTAGAGGAGTTTATCTGGAAAATATCGGTAGCACCGCCCACCAGGGTATAGACAAACGCATTGTCATCCACATCCTTCACGACGAGCGACCCAGTCGCTTTTGCACCGACTGCAGAATTTTCAACAATGGTAAATTCGCTCGCCGTAGCACTCGGCTTATCGTTTACTGCAGCAAGATTTACCGTCATGATAGCGGCACCCGAGGTGGAGTTCATCTCGTCACGAACCTTGAACTGGAAGGTGGTGGCAGGAGTCCCGAAATCATCCTTCTTGCCCGTGTACTTGAGGTCGCCGATGGAATCCACCGGAATAAACTGGCCCGCAGTAACGTTGCCGCCCTTGTAAGTCAAAGTACCCTTGTTCGGGAGCGTGGCCACAACCACGCCCGTTTCCGCATAGCCCTTACTCGAAGAGTACGAGAAGTCGCTCGTCTTGAAGGTGTACGCCACATCTTCGGTACCCGTCACGCTAGAAGCACCAGCAACCGGCGGGTTATTCGCATCTACAATGGTCAACGTAAAGTGACCCTCACGTTCATTGCCTTCCAACACAGCACCTGCAAGGTTGAATATCTTCATGTGCAGGTATTCTTCACTTTCTCCGATGCCATCGATAAACACGTTCAGGTACGCCTTGTTCTCATCGTAGGGAGTGAGGCGATGTGCAGGGATAACCACATAGCCGGAGTCATGATGGACAACATGGCTTACATACACACTATCTATTATAGGCATAGAGGTATCGTCATTTTCATGGACGTAGTTCCACGTGGTATCACTCCATTCGCATACCGGGAACGGAGCCTTTGCCGTCCTCTGGAAATCCTCCAGCGTTGCCGTCGAGAGATTCAAATCGAAGCAGTAGTTGAAATCGACAGACGTGTTCGTTACGGTATCGAGAGATATCGGAATTTCCGCATCGTCGTTGTTTTCGGGGAAGGCTCCGTTCTGGAGCACTTCCGGGTCAATTTTCAGTATGGGTGGGTCAAACGGCACATAGCGGAAATCGCCCACGATATCGGATTCGAACCACAGATTATTTGCCACAAGTTGGCCAGCGAGTGTAAAGTGGTTTTCAATGGTGAACTTACCTGTCGTCATGAAGGTTCCCTGGTAACTCGGCTTGACCATAGATTTCCAGTGAACATCCTTATTTGTATAGAACATCAGGTTACCAGCATATTTCGCATTACTTATGTAGTTACTATCGACAAGAGCGCTCACATCCCACTCTTTGGTGGTCGTATTGTAAACGGCGTTCCTATCGACATAGACAACCTGAATCACCGCGCTGTTTGCACTCGGCTGAATATTGAAACCATCGCGCACAAAGATTCTTGTAAGGCGACCACCATGCGGCATTACAACGTACAAGTACTTGTGTGCGCTGTTGTGCATATAGATATTTTCAATATACAGGTCATACGTGCCATATTCGTTAATATAAGCGCTTTCCGGCGGAACATGGATATAGGCAACTTCGTCAATACCATTGGACATATTGATACCTGGAGCCCATTCTGCAGGTTCAGGCCAAAGAGGCACACGCAAGTGAGTATCTACCGGAGGGACCTCCACCGGGCAAGACTGGTACGTACCCACTGCAAACGGATAGGCCACGTATTTGTAGTATTCCGTAACAGGGACAAGGTCACCCGTTTCAGGATTCTCAACATTATAAGTGTAAGTAGAATCGGCAGTCGCAGCATCCGCAGCAACCACACCCGACGTTCCATAGACACCGCCCTTGACCATTGCAGCCCAATTGGTCAGTGTATTATCGTAAGCCTGCGAAGAACGTGTTCTGATAGAGCCCTGCACGCAATAAGGTCCTTCATAGATGGCTCCAGTAACCGGACCAGAATTTGCCGCCCAATCTGCAATTGCAAAATCACCAAGAACCCTTACCGGGCCTCCACTCAGGGTATCATTATTGGGAGTCGTGCCATCATCCGAGAGATGCAACCCCTTTCCCGAAAGAAGCGGCCCGCCCACATGATGAGCTCCGTTGAAAAAGGAAATATCGCCCGTTGCAGTGCCGTTATAGCCATTTTTATCCGCAATATGCACCGTATGCTTATTGAACGTCAATCCTTCAGAGCCCCATAGCTTGTATTTCATCAAGCCGTCCCAATATTCCTGCTGGGCATCAGCATTCTCACCAGCCGATGTTCCGAGGCTTTCAAAGTAAAGCGGAGCAACCTTGGCAGCAAAAGCAACACCAAATAGGCTGGACAAAAGCACAGCCAAGCAAACCGTTTTTTTCAATCCTTCAAACATGATCGCCTCCTGAAAAACAGGACTTTCAAAAAATGTTCTATATAGGCACGAAATGAAACGGAATTTTTACATCCCACAAAAGTAATATATACAAAAATTTACAGGATGGAACATTTCGTCTCTTTTTTTGTGCACAAAATCTCATTTTTTCAACAATTTTTCAACAAAATGGCGAATTTCGCTCAAAAAAGGCATTCAAATTTCTTGTTCTTTGCAGAAAATTTTCTATATTTGAGGTTCCTAGGCCCTGCGCAATGACTATTTGCGGGCAACTCGCCAGGGCGAAAGCAGCAACGGACTTGTGAATTTTTATGTGCTCAGGTCGCCTAGGATTTCTTTTTTTTGCAACCCTCGGGTTGCACTTTTTTTAACTAAAGATCCCCGCCTGCGCGGGGATGACGAAGCAGCAATGATTCTCTGGACCGTTCGCCATACCAAGCCCTACAACCCGAATGACGTCTGCTACGGACGACTCGACTTTGACGTATCCCCCTCATTCAAAGACGAGGCAAAAAGCGCCATCGATGACTACCTGAAGGCCGGCCCGCACCCGACGCGGCTGATCAGCAGCCCGCTCCTGCGCTGTATGCGTCTTGCAGAAAAATTTTCACAAGCCACGGGACTTGCAATCGAGAGGGACGACCGGCTCATGGAGATTAACTTCGGCACCTGGGAAGGGCAGAAACTCACGGCGGTCCCCCGCACCGAGATGCACACCTGGAAAAGCGACTGGCGTGGGTTCAGGTTCCCGGACGGCGAAAGCTTCCACGACGTGGACAAACGCGTCGAGACGCTACTCGACACGCTCGACGACAACGGCGAATTCCTGTGGATAAGCCATGCGGGCGTAATCGCGGCCTTGCAGCACTTTGCCTGCGGACTGCCGGACGAGGTCTTCGTCGAAGGAATGTTCAGCTACGCGATGGTCTCGCGTTTCGAATTCGCGCGCAACAGCGAAGGGCACTTCCGCGGGAAATTCACGACCGTGCATGAAGGCATCAAGATGCCGCCGCTCAAGATGGGCGACTAACGCTAGAAGTCAAACGAGACCAGCGCCTGCGCGCCACCCGTAAAATTCGGGAGCAGTGCAAAGTGCATCGGGTTGTCGAAGTCGCTCAGCAAAGCATCGACAACCGCATCGCCGAGGGAATACAGGTAGATAAGCGCCAATCCCCAAATGTACTGGTTCCTGTTCTTGCGGTAATAGGTCACGCGTTCCTTCACGCGTTCCAGTTCCTCCTTGCTGGACTGCTCGCTTTCCAGGAAATGCTTGCGATCGAGGTAGTATTCCACCATGTTCTGCGAGGTGCGGATACTCGCCGCCGCCCCGATGAGTCCCATATAAAGTAAGCCCGCCTTGCCAAACTCGCCATTGTACATTTGTCCGAGTCCCGGAATAAGCCCAAGCAACAGCGCCGTCGTCATGCTGCGGAGTTCCACGCTCCTGTAGTTGTTATTGTACCAGATGCCGAAAGCGTCCATCATCCCATACAAGTGAAGGCCGAACAGCCAGGCATTCTCGGCGTAGCGCAGGTCCTCCTGCTCCATCTTCTTGTCGCTCTTCTCGCGCACGCGGTTTGCATACTCGTTCCGCTTGTTCTGGTAATAGGCCAGGCTGTCGCGGTTGTCCATTTCGCGTATAATCTTCGTATACATCGATACGGAATCGCGGAAGGGTTGCGCCTGTTCGAGCACGCGGTCCTTCTGCCAAGCCTTGTTGATATACACTTCGTAAAAGAGCAGCGCCTCGATACCCGTGATGAACCCGCCCCGAACGTAATGTTCCGTATAGTAATGCCCTCCGCCCGGCAAAATACTCAGGAGCATGGTAAGTCCAAGCGAATTGCGCTTCGTGGGAATATCCCACTCGTTCACGGGAAGCGTGTCTATGGATTCAATACCCGTCTTGCCCTTCACCAGCGGGTCACCCACAAAAGAGGACGAATCTGGCTGTACGGAATCCGCCGGAACCGTCTGCGCAGCCGATACGCCAGCAAAAACGAGGCTCGCAAGCAGGATTATGGCAGACAGGTATTTAAACATCGTAAAGAAATATAGTTAAATGCGAGAAACCGGGTGCGCAGGGCGACTCCGAAAAATATATTTTTCAAGAAAATTTCAGGTTTTATCTACAATGTCATTTTATGACACACAATTATTCTAAATTACGGAGTATGGAAATGAAGAACGAACAAGCCGTCACGGACGCAAACATCGAAGGCATGGAAATCGAGGCCAGCGCACTCGAAGCAAAAATTGCCGAACTGGTCCGCGCCATCAAGGTGACCCTCATCGAACGCGGCGAGATGATGGCAACAGCGGAATCGTGCACGGGCGGGCTTGTAGCGTCGAGCATCGTGAACGAGCCCGGTTCTTCAGAAGTCCTTGCAGGCGGAATCGTCGCCTACCAGAACGAGATCAAGGAAAAGCTCCTCGGAGTCCGCCACGAGACCCTCGAACAGTTCGGTGCCGTAAGCGAACAGACCGTCCAGGAAATGTCCAAAGGCGCACTCGAAAGGTTCGGCTGCCAGTGGGCTGTATCCACCTCGGGCATCGCGGGGCCGGGCGGGGCCGTCCCGGGCAAGCCCGTGGGCACCGTCTGGATGTCGATTTCCTGGAAAACAGGCAACAATTGTTTGCAAAATGAGGCTTTTTGTAAAATTTTCGACGGTGACAGGCACAAAGTGAGGCTCAAAACCGTTTTTATAGTGCTGGGCAAGCTACTTTTTTTGTTAAATAACCAAAAAAGCACTTGCACAAGTGAACACTAAATAATATATTTAGACAAGAAAAACAAAAAATGGAGTCCAATATGGCAAAGAAAAACACGACACCCACAAGCAACCTTTCCGCCGACAAGGCAAAGGCGGTCGAAGCCGCCATTGCGCAGATCGAAAAGAACTATGGTAAAGGTTCCATCATGGCTCTCGGACAGCAGCCCGTCGAAGAGATCCCCGTCATCCCGACCGGGTGCATCCAGCTCGACATGGCTCTCGGCGTGGGAGGCTTCCCCCGCGGCCGCATCATCGAAATCTACGGTCCCGAATCTTCCGGCAAGACGACGCTTACCCTGCACGCCATCGCCGAAGCCCAGAAACTCGGCGGAGTCGCAGCCTTCATCGATGCGGAACATGCCTTCGACGCGGTCTACGCCCGCAAGCTCGGTGTCGACATCGAATCCCTCCTCGTTTCCCAGCCAGACACTGGCGAACAGGCCCTTGACATCGCCGAAACGCTCGTCCGCTCCGGCGCCATCGACATCATCGTAATCGACTCCGTGGCCGCCCTCGTGCCACAGGCCGAAATCAACGGAGAAATGGGCGACAACCACGTGGGTCTGCAGGCTCGCCTCATGAGCCAGGCGCTCCGCAAGCTCACCGGCATCCTTTCGAAGTCCAACACCTGCATGCTCTTCATCAACCAGCTGCGCATGAAGATCGGCGTGATGTTCGGGAACCCCGAGACCACCACCGGCGGCAACGCCCTCAAGTTCTACGCCACCCAGCGTATCGACATCCGCCGTATCGCAGCCATCAAGGACGGCGAAGAGGTCATCGGCAACCGCACTCGCGTGAAGGTCGTCAAGAACAAGGTCGCGGCCCCGTTTACCCAGTGCGAATTCGACATCCTCTACGGTTGCGGAATCTCCCGCGAAGCCTCCATCCTTGACCTTGCATGCGAGCTCGACATCATCCAGAAGAGCGGAGCCTGGTTCAGCTACAACAACGAACGCATCGGCCAGGGCCGCGAGAACGCCCGCCTGTTCCTCAAGGACAATCCGGAACTCTGCTCCGAAATCGAGCAGAAGATCCGCGAGAGCATGAAGGACGTGGAACTCTTCAAGCTCGGCGAAAACGACGCGCTCGAAGCCGACGACGACGCCGAAATCAGCGCAGTCGAAGAAGGCTAGTCGATAGCCCCGAATTCTTCCTAAACCAAAAAACTCCGTTCCCTCCTTTAGCCATTGGGAGGGCCCGGAGTTTTCGTTTTTTTAAAGTTTTAATTTGGCAGCAAGCAAAAGCCGTCGCTTTTTTATATCTTTAGAATCATGAGATTCCTTATCGCGTTCGCACTGGCATTCGCCCTACTTCCGGCATCCTACGGCCAGGACCTTTGCGTCCACAAGCTTTTCGAACGCTCAATGATAGCCAATCTCGAAGGATGGTTCATCAACGTGCAGCACTCGCGCGCCCGTATCGACATCGAATGGAGACACCACGAGCAAGAGCAGGTCGACACGTTCTTCATCCACCTGCCCGACCGTCCCTCCTTCAAGTACATCACGACAAATGACCTACGCTATATCGAACAGGATTTTCCGAAACTGAAGCGCCAAATGGCGATGCACCACCTCCGCGACGAAATCGCAAACACGCCCATCAAATACGACGACCTGGAACTCCTTGCCCACGGGAACTTCCTGTGCAAGGATACAAGCGAACAGAAACCGAACATTCTCTCGACCGCATTCTCGAACATGTGGTGGAGCATCGCCCTCGACACGCTGCCGCAACCGAACTCGGTCACCATGCGCGGCGCCCGCAAAGAAAAGAGGGTCATCCAGATCAATTCATGGAAAAAATTTTCCGGGCTTGATCTTCCTGCACTTGCAACCGTGGAACACCCGAACTACAGGGGCAACATCTGGATCCGTTCCATCTACCCCATCGAAGACCTGGCAAAGGATCCCCTGCGCGAAAGCATATTGAATACGGACCGCGCCTACCGCACGTTCTTGTGGATCGGGAACGAGAAGTAACCCTGGTACTGCAGCTGTACGATAAACTGCTGGCTCAGGTCGCCATCGTAGAACGAGTCCTTCAGCCTTTTCCAGAAACCCAGTTCAAGGGTGGCGCTATGCAATCCGTCTTTCCAGGAAAGGTGCGGGCCAAGTTTCACCATCATGTAGCGAAGGGATTCCTTCTCCACCACATCGCCATTGCGCAACAGACCTGTACTAAACACGGACGTTTCGACAAGGGCAGCCACGTGTTCGCTTACCGGGATGCGGCCGAAGAATTCGAAATCCAGAACGAAGTCTCGGCTGAACACCGGCATGTTGAGCCTATAGTCATAGCTTTTTCCCTTGAAATCCGTGCTGATATCCGACAGGATATAGTGCATGTTCAAGCCTATGAGCGCCGATTTCGGGAAAAAATACTCGATTTTGACAGCGATGTCGAAAAGCTGGGCGTAGTTAAAGCCGTCGTCTTCCCCGCTCCAGACGTTATCGACGATGTAGTCCGCATTCCACGTTTCGGCGATGCGACCTTCACCGATGACATCGGAGGTCACCATTTCAAGATTGCTTCTCAGGTAGAAAAAACTCAAGTAGGTGGCCATGACCTCGACCTGCGGATTGGTCTTGAACGGCCGGAGCCCCAGCCCTGCCTGGTATCCCGCATAGAAAGGCGAAATTTCCAGGGCGCCTTCCATCTTCAGGAACGTGGGCGTCTTTCCCATTTTGTCGCCATAATTGAGTTCACCGACCGGTTCCAGCCATGTGTAATGGACATCCGCAAGCAGCTGCGGCAACCACTGTCCCCATACAAAAGGGGTATTCCCCATGATACTCCAGGAGAGGTTCGGCCCATAGCGAAAGCCATACTGGGCACTCTGGTCAAAACCGTCGCCCATGGACAGGACGAACGCGAAGACCACCGTAAGCAGCGAAATACGTATTTGACGACCAAAAAGTCCCATTTCATTGTAAAATCTAAAAAATATTCGTCCATTTGCGCAAGAAATTCTTATTTTGTAGGCACAAAACATATAGGAGACCCTATGAAAATTTCTCATCTGTGCGTGCTTGCCCTGAGCGGACTGCTCTTTTGGGGTTGCGCAAACAAAGCTTCCTCCCCTATTCTTATCGAACGTGGTGTAGGCCAAAACGAATACGAACGCGAGTACTTCGTCACGAAGGAAAGCATGGGCATCGACAAGCGCCTCAAGGACGTGTTCAAGCAGGGTTACATCGAAGAAGGCATGACCAACGACATGGTGAACCTGCTCTGGGGCCCTCCCGACCACGAAATGGAAACGGACACCAGCAGCGTGTGGGAATACTACACACCTGAAGGCAAGCTCATCACGCGCCTCATCTGGAAGCACCCCGACCAGGCACGTTTGAAGGGCTACGAGAACGAATGGATCCTCGAAAAGATCGAAGGCGACCGCTATGGCGGCTCCCCGGCCCCGACTTCCAGCCGTTCCAGCAACTACAACTAGCCCATTTTACGGCCAAAGTTTTAAAAGTCGCCTTTCAAAGGGCGGCTTTTTTTACTAAATTTACGCCCGTTAAATTTTAAACCTCTCAAGGAGTTAATTATGCGTCAGTATATCATTGCTGGTAACTGGAAGATGAACAAGACCGTTAGCGAATCCATTCAGCTCGCTAAGGATATCGTGGAAGCCGTCAAGGACGTGAAGAAGACCGAAGTGGTCATCGCCCCGACTTACCTCGCCGCCGCCAAGGTCGCCGACGTCATCAAGGGTACCAACGTGAAGCTCGCCATCCAGGACATCCACTGGAAGGACCAGGGCGCATTCACCGGTAAGGTCTCCGTTGACATGGTCAAGGAAATCGGCGCCGAATACATCATCATCGGCCACTCCGAACAGCGCCAGTACTTCCACGAAACGGAAGAAACCGTGAACCTCAAGGTCAAGAAGACCCTCGAAGCCGGCCTGAAGCCGATCATTTGCATTGGCGAAACCCTCGACCAGCGCAACGGCGGCATCCTCAAGGAAGTCCTCGGTCTCCAGATTAAGGGCGCCTTCAAGGACGTTTCTGCCGAAGACGCCGCCAAGTGCGTTCTCGCTTACGAACCGGTTTGGGCAATCGGTACTGGCGTTACCGCTACCGACGAACAGGCTCAGGACACTCAGGCCTACGCCCGCTCCGTTGTTAAGGAAATCTACGGCGAAGCCGTTGCCGAAGGCATGCGCATCCAGTACGGTGGCTCCATGAAGGGTGCCAACGCTGCCGGCCTCCTCGCCCAGAAGGACATCGACGGCGGTCTTATCGGTGGTGCAGGCCTCAAGGCTAACACCTTCAAGGAAATCATCGACGCTGCCGAAGCTCGCTAATTAAAACTTTAAATTCAAGGTAAAACGACTATGACAACACTCTTTTGGATTGGTATCGTCCTGCACGTGTTCCTGTGCCTCTTCCTCATGTTGCTCGTTCTGGTTCAGAACGACAAGATGGGCGGTCTCGCAGGCCTCGGCGGCATGACTTCCCAGTCTGCATTCTCTACCGCAGGTGCCGCGACCTTCATCCAGAAGTTGACCCGCGTCGTGGCCGTGATCTTCTTTATCGTCGTCTTCCTCCTCGGCCTCATCACGGCCAAGCAGGACCAGACGGTGGAAGAATCTGCCATGCAGAAGGCGACTCGTGAAAACGCCGCCCAGCAGCAGGCTCCGGCTCCGGCCCTCCCGGGAGACTTCGCCGCTCCGGCAGCACCGGCAGCTGAAGTTGCTCCTGCAGCTGAAGCCCCCGCTGCTCCGGCTACCGAAGCTCCTGCTGCGCAATAAGGATTTTGTTGACGCAGGCGGTTTTGGCCGCCGCGTCGGCTATCCTGCGGTCGTGGTGGAATTGGTAGACACGCTAGCTTGAGGTGCTAGTGGGAGCGATCCCATGACAGTTCAAGTCTGTCCGACCGCATTACGAAGTCCGCTCTCGCGAAAAGCGAGGGCGATTTTTTTAGAAGGAGAAAAATTGTAGTTTTGTTCACAATGATTCGTTCCATTGCAACATTCATACTTCTCATTATCGGCATTTCAATCGCAGCCCCGAAAAACCGCGACATCGAAGGCATGCTCGACCGTATCGGAAGGCAGCCACAAATGCTAGACGCACGCAACAACTTGATGCAGGCCTTGATACAAAACAATATCCAGGCAGTAGATTCACTAATAGAGGTTTTGTCCAAAGAAGCATTAGAGTCTTACGCCCTAGACCGTTACGAACTCCTGCAAATCAACTTGCTATTGGAGCGCTACGACAAGGCTCTTGATATTTGGTTTGACGAATACGCCAATGCAGGGAACCTAGAACGTTATTCCTTTGCAAGAACTGACACATTACAGAAATACCTCACTTCCCTTATGGACTTGACTGACAGCAATAACGTCAAGAGAGAATCGGAAAAAATCAAGACAAGAATAGAATCCCAAGAAAAGAAAGACCTACATTCTTTACTGGCCACATTATCGAAAGCTCTTACCTTTTACAATAGATTTTACCCTGATATAGATAGATGCGATGATTCCCTGCTTTACGTTCGAGTAGGCGCAAAATTTCATTCAGGTAATTACGAGGACAACGTTAATTGGGATTGGGAAGCAGCCATGGCGAACGCACTAAAAGTCCTATCGGATTTCAGCACAAAATATCCAAGCCCCCGAACTGTCCAGTTTTCCGATTATTTAATAAAATATTTTAAAGAATCCGCAGTTACTTTTCAAGTGGTAAAAGACCCTGTACTAAGCAGGCGATACACAGGATGCTTCGGTATAGAAGCGTTCTTAAACATTTCAAATAGGCCGGAAATAATATTTGGCCTTCCACTTCAAATATGGCGAATCATCTTCATCCCCGCTTTTCAATTCTCTGAAGATTACTCCGGACCAAGCGCGACTGCCGGATTTGTCGTTTTTGATTCTCGCCACGTAAAAGTTTTTCCCCTCGTAAACATGAGCGTAGGACTTGGTTTCGGTGGAGAAATCGACTATAGATTTTACATCAGTAACGAGTCTTATGGGTTATTCGGTGTATGGTCATTTAACTTCAGATATATCGGAGGATGGTACGAGACCGAGACTAAAAACTCCATAGAAAGTCAATTCCAAAACAGATTTATGTTGGGGGTCAGTGGCTACTTGTGGTAACAGGTTGCTAAATTTTCCGCATCGATAAGGCGGACCAATCTGCACGTCGCAGAATGGTACCACGCAAAAAGGTTTGATATGAGCAGCAATCTTGTAGCACCAGTCGGCGTTCTCGGTTTTGGCGTCGAAGGCCAGAGCACTTTCAATTACCTTGTACGTAACGGCGTTAAAGAAATCGTCGTGATGGACAAGAACCCGGTGAAGTTGCCGGACACACCCGCAGACGTAAACGTGAAGGTTTTCAGTGGCGAAGGCTACCTGGACGGACTCAAGGACTGCGTAACCGTCGTACGCTCGGCAGGCGTGTACCCGATGAGTCAGGACCTGTTCAAGTTCCAGATGAACGGCGGAATCATGACGAGCCAGATTCAGCTGTTTTTAGAACAAACTAAACCCAAGAAGGTCGTAGGCGTCACGGGAACCTTGGGCAAGGGTTCTACCGTGAGCATGATTAGCCACATCTTAACCAAGTGCGGCGTAGAGAACGAAATTGGCGGAAACTTCGGCGTGCCCGCACTTGACCTGCTCGAGACAGAGACGCCCGACCGCATCAGCATTCTAGAACTTTCCAGTTTCCAGCTGATGACGCTTTCGCTTTCGCCCGACGTGGGCGTTGTGCTGCGCGTTTCGACCGAGCACCTGGACTGGCACAAGAGCGTCGAGGAATACCGGGACGCGAAGGCCAACCTGGTGCGTTGGCAGAAGCGTTCCGGGACATGCGTGTACCTGAAGGACGCCGAGCCGACCGCGAAAATTGCAAGCGAAAGCCCCGCCGGAACAAAGTATGCCGTATGCCACGCTAACGAAGACGGTTTCGGCGACGGAGACGCCGTCATCGACGGCGCCACCCTCGCCATCGACGGCGAGAAACTTTACCTTTCGGACTGCAAGGTCCGCGGCATTTACCAGCTCGAAAACATGGCGGCGGCGACCCTCGCTTGCAAAGCTTTGGGAATCAAGGTACCCGATGCCTTCGAAGCCTTGAAGAGCTACGAGACTCTCCCCTTCCGCATGGAATTCAAGGGCGAAAAGAACGGGATTGAATTTTTCAACGACAGTTACGCCACCCGCCCAGACGCGACGATCGCCGCGACTGCCAGTATGACGCGCCCCTTCGCGCTTATCCTCGGCGGTTCCGAGAAGAACGCCGACTTTACCGAGCTCTCGAACATCCTCGTGAAGGAGCGCCCGAACCTCAAGCGTATCGCCCTCATCGGCGCCACCGCCGAACGCATGCTTGATTCCCTGAAGCAGGCCGGGCTCGATTCCGCGGGTATCACGGCAAAAATCTTCCCCACCCTCGAGGAAGCCTTCGCCGACAGCCTAGCCATAGGCAAGGGCGGGACCGTCATCATGAGCCCCGCCTGCGCAAGCTTTGGCCTGTTCAAGAACTACAAGGTGCGCGGGCAGGTATTCGACAAGCTGGTCGCGGGCGTTTAATTTTTGATTTTTTTCAAAAATTTTCACCCCTACCCCTTTACAAACGGCACAAATCAATCTAAATTTGTTGCCGTTCCGCTAAGGACCACGCGGTCGTGGTGGAATTGGTAGACACGCTAGCTTGAGGTGCTAGTGGGAGCGATCCCATGACAGTTCAAGTCTGTCCGACCGCAGAAGAAACCCGGCTTTTCAGCCGGGTTTTCTTTTTGCTTTTAATTTCTATCTTTAGCACCAAGATAAACAACTTATATTTATTTCATGAACCGTTTCGAGCTCCTAAAGACCTCCAAGAAGTCAAAAGCCCGCCTCGGCGTGGTCCACACCGACCACGGCGACGTGACGACCCCCATCTTTATGCCCGTGGGCACCGAGGCGACCGTCAAGGCGGTCACGCCCGCCCAGCTCAAGGACATCAAGGCGGAAATCATCCTCGCGAACACCTACCACCTGTACCTGCGCCCCACCACGCCCCGCATCGCGAAGGCGGGCGGCATCCACAAGTTCATGGCTTGGGATGGCCCGGTGCTCACGGACAGCGGCGGATTCCAGGTATGGAGCCTGAAGGATTTGCGCAAGATTACACCGGAAGGCGTCGAGTTCAGGAGCATACTTGACGGTTCAAAACACTTCTTTAGCCCCGCAAGCGTCATGAACGCCCAGCGCGAAATAGGCGCAGACATCATCATGGCACTCGACGAGTGCACGCCCTTCCCGAGCACCGCCAAGGAAGCCGAACATAGCCTCAAGTTTACACTCAAGTGGACCGCAGAAGCCATGCAATGGCTCAAGGAGCACCCGCCTATCCACGGATACGACCAGCAGTTCTTCGGGATTATCCAGGGCGGCATGCACAAGAACTTGCGCAAGCAGGCGATTGAACGCATTGCGGAACTCGGGCCCGACGGATTTGCGATGGGAGGCCTCTCTGTAGGCGAACCCACCGAGACGATGTACGAGATTGCGGACTTTTGTACCGACATTCTGCCGCAGGACCACGCCCGCTACGTGATGGGCGTGGGAACGCCGTGGAACCTGCTGGAGCTCATCGAGCGCGGCGTGGACATGTGCGACTGCGTGATGCCTACCCGCAACGCGCGCAACGGCATGCTGTTCACCAGCGAGGGCGTATTGCGCTACAAGGCGGCGCGCCATGCCGAGGAATTCGACAAGCCGGTGGACCCGAACTGCGACTGCTACTGCTGCCGTAATTTTAGCCGCGCGTACCTGCGCCACCTGCACCATGCCGGAGAATCGCTGGGGTTCACGCTCGCAAGCATCCACAACCTGCATTTTTACCTGCACCTGATGCGCGAAGCCAAGCAGCACATCGCCGACGACACCTTCGAGGAGTGGAAGAAAGAGCAGTGCGAAATCCTCCAGCGCGACCTGCAATGAGACTAGGGAGGGGCTCGTATGACGGCCCCTCACGGCGCAACAAACAAAAGCACCCGGCTCTTTCGAACCGAGTGCTTTTTGTTAGGAGGAGAATCTTTATCGGCGCTTCGACAAGCTCAGCGACCTTTATTACATCATGCCGCCCATGCCACCCATGCCCGGGTCCATGGCCGGAGCAGCCGGCTTGGGTTCCTTCTTCTCGGTGATCACGCAGTCTGTGGTGAGGATCATCGAGGCGATGGAGGAGGCGTTCTTGAGGGCCGTGCGGGTCACCTTAGCCGGGTCGATGACGCCAGCCTTGATGAGGTCTTCGTAGGTGTCGGTCTTCGCGTTGTAACCGAAGGCGTCCTTGCCTTCCTTGACCTTGTTCACCACCACAGAGCCTTCGAGGCCAGCGTTCTGCACGATCTGGCGGAGCGGTTCTTCGATGGCGCGGCGGATGATGGCAGCACCGGTCTTCTGGTCATCGTTATCGAACTTGAGGGAGTCGATGGCCTTTTCGGCACGGATGAGGGCAACGCCACCACCCGGAACGATACCTTCTTCGACGGCAGCGCGGGTTGCGTGCATGGCGTCGTCGACGCGGTCTTTCTTTTCCTTCATTTCGACTTCGGTAGCGGCACCGACCTTGATCACGGCAACGCCGCCGGCAAGCTTGGCCAGGCGTTCCTGGAGCTTTTCGCGGTCGTAGTCGCTGGTGGTGGTTTCAATCTGCTTCTTGATCTGACCGATACGGCCCTTGATGGAGGCTGCATCACCGGCACCTTCCACGATCGTGGTGTTGTCCTTCGTGATGGTGATGGACTTGGCCTGGCCAAGAACGGTGACCGGAGCATCTTCGAGCTTCGCGCCCGTGTCTTCGGAAACCAGCATACCGCCAGTGAGGATAGCGATGTCTTCGAGCATGGCCTTGCGACGGTCACCGAAGCCCGGGGCCTTGACGGCGGCGACCTTCAGGGTGCCACGCATCTTGTTCACGACCAGCGTCGCGAGAGCTTCGCCATCCACGTCTTCGGCGATGATGAGGAGAGACTTGCCCTGCTTTGCCACGTGTTCGAGCATCGGGAGCAAATCCTTCATGGTAGAAATCTTCTTGTCGTACAACAGGATGTACGGATTCTCGAGGGAGACTTCCATGCTGTCGGTGTTGGTGACAAAGTAAGGAGAGAGGTAGCCGCGGTCGAACTGCATACCTTCCACCACGTCGAGCACCGTGTCGGCGGTCTTGGATTCTTCGATGGTGATGACACCGTCGTTGCCGACCTTTTCCATAGCGTTGGCGAGCAAGTCACCGATTTCGGGGTCGTTGTTCGCAGAGATGGTAGCGACCTGGGCAATGTGTTCCTTGCCGTTGATCTTCACGGCCATCTTGCCGATTTCCTTGATGACGGCGTCAACCGCAGCGTCCATGCCGCGCTTGATGTCCATCGGGTTTGCACCGGCGGCCACGTTCTTGAGGCCTTCGCGGGTGATGGCCTGGGCCAGCACCGTAGCGGTGGTGGTACCGTCACCGGCAGCGTCGCTCGTCTTGTTCGCGACTTCCTTGGCCATCTGGGCGCCGAGATTTTCGTAGGCGTCTTCCAGTTCCACTTCCTTAGCGACAGTCACGCCGTCCTTCGTCACGTTCGGGGCACCGAAGGAGCGGGCGATCATCACGTTGCGGCCCTTGGGGCCGAGAGTTACCTTGACTGCGTTGGCGAGCTTGTCCACGCCCTTCATGAGGGATTCGCGAGCCGCCACATCAAACTTGAGTTGCTTTGCCATTTTGTTTTTCCTTTTTTATAAACTTTTTTTGATTAGAGCGTCGCGATGACGTCCGGTTCCTTCACGATGAGGTAGTTTTCGCCATCAACGGTGACTTCAGTGCCGCTGTACTTGCCGTAGAGCACCACGTCGCCCACCTTGACTTCCATCGGGACGATTTCGCCCTTGTCGTTCTTGCGGCCCGGGCCCACGGCCACGACCTTGCCCTGCATGGGCTTTTCCTTGGCGTTATCCGGAATGAAGAGACCCGAGGAGGTCTTCTGTTCGGCTTCTGCCGGCTTGACAACGATTCGATCTGCTAAAGGCTTGATCATTTTACTTTTCCTTTTTTGCGGGCAGTCGCTTTCGCGACACCCTTTTGTTTAAATCTTGGTCCAAGTTGGACTATTTTGTTCGCTTGAACAAAAGCAAAATCTGTGCCAAACAGATTTTTTCCAAAAAAGACCTTTTTGGCAAGATTTTTGCGTCAAACAGGTGGAAAAGTCAAATATCAGCCAATTTTTTCGCACGCTCGCGTGTTTTATTTTGAGACATTCTTGCAAGAGTGTTTTAAAACGAAACGTTCCGCGGCTGTCAGCTACGACTCCAACAGATTTCGCCCCGATGTATTCCTGATATATTCGGCAGCCTTGCTCCGCTCCCGAAGCCGACGATTCTTCGCCATGTATTCCGCCTCATAGATGGCTGAAAACCTTTCCAGCAGTTCGACCGGTGTCATATCCAGTCCCATCGCCAGCGCACAAAAAGTCTCAAAAGAGGGAATCCTCTTTCCGCACTCCAACATTGATATAAATTGCCGAGTAAGCCCCGAAATCTTCGACAGCTGACGCTGCGTGACCAACGAATCCCTCCTTATGCTGATCACAAGTTTTCGGAACGCGCTACAAAACACCTCATGGTCATCTAATTTCATACAATAAAGATATAAAAAACTTGCAAATACAAAAGTATACATATGTTCCCAAATGTAAAAATTCCCATGACCTTTTGTTAAAGAAATATATTTTAGACTCCCCTTTTATTTTTAAAAATCATTACTATATAGGGGCCGCTTTGCAGGACCTGCTTTACGCAAGTCGTTTTTTCTGCGGGGAAGGGCTATCGGGAGGCATTTTCGCGGGGATTTCGCCTCGAAAGAACAAAAAAAAAACGACCTGCTTTACGCAAGTCGTTTTTTCTGCGGGTGCCAGGACTCGAACCTGGAGCCTTTTGGTTCGTAGCCAAACGCTCTATCCAGTTGGGCTACATCCGCGTGACGTGCCCAAATATAGAATTATCGGTTGAATTGTCAAGGGATTTTTCTAAATTTGTTGAATAATTTTTTATATCCAAGAATTAACGATGAAAAAAGTCAAGTCCATCCTAGCCTATTGCCTGACCATCGCAAAGAAGCTTTTCTCCGACAAAAAGTTCGACATTTGCCTCGCCATCCTCTGCTTTCCCATAATTCTCGGATTTGTCGCAGTCGTCATCGTCTATAACCATTACCTGCCGGAGCTCCCCTCCCTCGCCCAGCTAGAGCAAATAAACCCGAAGCTCGTCACCAACATTTACGACATGAACGGGAAAATTGTGCACAAGTACTTCGTGGAACGCCGCGAATGGACCTCGTTCGATTCCATCCCCGAAGACGCAATCCACGCCGTCATGGCGACCGAAGACCGCGCCTTCTACAACCACTGGGGCATGAACGTCTGGGCCATCCCGTCGGCAATCGTCGAGAGCGCCCTCAGCGGCAAGCAGCTCCGCGGCGCCTCCACCCTCACCCAGCAATTGACCAAGCTCCTGTTCCTCACGCCGGAACGTTCCATCGCCCGTAAAATCAAAGAGGCGATGACCGCCATCCGCATCGAGCAGACCTATACCAAGCAGGAAATTCTCGAGTTCTACATGAACGAGGTGTACCTGGGAGGCGGCAACTACGGGTTCCAGGCCGCAGGCAAATACTACTTCGGCCGACCGCTCGACAGCCTCACCATTCCGGAATACGCCGTGCTAGCGGGCATGCTCAAGGCGCCCGAATCCTACCGCCCTGACAAGCACCCCAAGGCATCGCTCGAACGTCGCAACACGGTCCTTTTCGCCATGTACGACGCAGGCTACATCAGCAAGGAAGACTACCACAAATACATAGCGACCCCCATCGCGCTCGCCGAAAAGGAACCTGAAACGGGCTCCGGCCTCTACTACTACGAAGAAATCCGCAAGTACATGGAAAAGAAGTACGGGCAGAACTCGCTCTACGCTGACGGAGTTTCCATCTACAGCACCATTGACCCCGACATCCAAGAACTCGCAGACAGCGTCATCCAGTCGACAGTCAAGAAATACCGCAAGGAATTCCAGAAGAAGGCGGCCAAGAACCTAAAGCTCGCCGACAAGTACAACATGGAACTTGACAGCGTTCTCGTCCACTTCGACAGCGTCTACACCCTGTTCAAGAAGGACTACCTGAGCAAGGACACTTCCGCAAATATCAAGAAATGGCGCTACCCGCCCGAAATCCGCTACCATGACGTAGAAATGGCGGCAGTCGTTATCGAGAACGAGACGGGCGCAATTCGCGCAATGGTCGGCGGCAGCGACTTTAACACATCGCGATTCAACCGCGCCGTCCAGTCCCTGCGTCAACCTGGGTCGTCCTTCAAGCCGATCGTCTACTCCGTCGCCATGGACAACGGCGCTTCCCCCTGCGACTCGGTGAACGACGCTCCCATCACCATGACCGACGAGACTGCGGCAACCGGCATGTGGCGACCGCACAACTCCGAAAAGAACTTCGAAGGCATGATGTCGCTTCGCAGGGCGCTTTACCGTTCGAAAAACATCCCCGCCATCCTCACCGCCTCGAAATACGGTTTGAGCAACGTGGTGAACTACGCCCGCGCCTTCGGCATCCGCAAGGCTCCGCTCGTAGCGGTTCCGAGCCTCGCCCTCGGGTCTGTCGGAGCGACGCTCCTCGAAATGACCTCGGCCTACACAGTATTCCCGAACGGAGGAACCCGAATCGAGCCCTACATGATCGAATCCATCGAAGACAAGAACGGCGAAGTAATCGAAAAGAATTCCAAGGTCGAAAGTGTCGTGATGAAGCCCTCCGCAGCCTACCTAATGGTCGACATCCTGAAAGACGTAAACGTCCGCGGAACCGGATTCAAGGTCGCACAGAGCGGATTCAACCACCCGAGCGGCGGCAAGACCGGAACAACGAACGACTACACCGACGCCTGGTACATCGGCTTTACGAAGCATTACACCATGGGCGTCTGGGTCGGTTTCGACCAGGCCGTCTCCATGGGCGTCGGCCATACGGGCGGCAACTACGCGCTTCCCGCATGGATTGCCGTCATGACAAAGATTCACAAGGGTCTTCCGCAGAAATCGTTCCCCGTTCCGAGCGGAGTCATCAGCCGCGGCGTTTGCAACGTCACGGGTAAACTCGCGGGTGAATTCTGCACCGAAAAGACATACTGCCTCTACACCACCAACAACTATCCCGACGAAGTCTGCGATGGCGACCACTACAAGGTGAAAACCAAGTCCGCCGACGACGCAACGCTCTTCAGCAACAAGGGTGCCGCAGAAAACACGCAAGGGCCGAAAAAGCCCCGCAAAATGTTCTAGCGCATGACCGGCAAGATAGCCTCAATCCCTTATTTTTAAAGGGATTGAAAAGCTTTTTTACCCTTAACAAAAAACTGTTTTTTTTCTATCTTTACGGCCACCATGGAATGGCCGCGCGACATAAAATCTCTCACGACTGACGAGCTCAAGGCTTGGCTTCGCGATGTAAACGAGAAGCAATACCGCGCCGATCAAATCCAGAAATGGCTTTTCTGCCAACAGGTAAAATCCTACGACGAAATGGCGAACGTGCCGCCCTCGCTCCGCGAAAAACTGGCCGAACAGTTTTCCATCCGATCCCTCATCGAGGAACAGCGCATGGAATCGGTCGACGGCACTGTCAAGTGGCTCTTCCGGACGCGCGACGACCACCACATCGAAACCGTGATGATTCCAGCCAACGGACGCTTCTCCGTATGCGTGTCGACCCAGGTGGGCTGCGCCATGAACTGCGCTTTCTGCCGCACCGCAAAGATGGGCTTCACCCGGAACCTCGAAGCGGGCGAAATCCTCGAAGAAATCCTCAATGTGAACTGGTACCTGAAAGAGGCCGGTCTCTTGAACGATGAAGGCAACGTTGCCCAGGTCACGAACATCATCTTCATGGGCATGGGCGAACCGCTCAACAACCTGGAAAACGTGCACAGAGTCTGTTGCACCCTGCACAACCAGAGTCTCTTCAACATGGGCGCAAAGCGCATGACCGTGAGTACAAGCGGCGTTGTCCCGAAAATCAAGGAACTTGTCGACCGCAATACGCCCTGCTGCCTCGCCGTAAGTCTCAACAGCACGAACAACGAATACCGTTCGTCCGTGATGCCGGTGAACAAGACCTGGCCCATCGAGAAACTCCTCGAAGCGGTTGACGAATACATCCGCCGCACCGATAATTATGTGACGTTCGAGTTCGTGCTCATCAAGGACATCACCTGCACCCCTAAGGCCGCAAAGGAATTGATCCGCATCTGCGCCCCCCGCCGAGTGAAGGTGAACGCAATCGTGCTTAATGACGGTGATGACCCGAGCTTGCACGCCCCCACGCCCGAAGAGGTCGAGGATTTCCTCGCCGCCGTGCGTGCCGCCGAAATTCAAATAACGATCCGCAACCCGCGCGGCCGCGACATCCTCGCCGCCTGCGGGCAACTCGCGTACAAAAAGGAAGGTAAAGAATGTTAACGCAGAACCTCCCGGAATTCTGGGACAACCTCTATGCCGATGGCAAGGACTACTGGAATTTCAAGAAGGCGACCCCTGCCCTGCTCGAATTTTTCAAGCACCCCTCTTGCCCGGCTACCGGCTCCGTGCTGATTCCCGGAGCAGGTTTCGGCTACGATGCAGAAGCTTGGGCCGAACGCGGCCACGAAGTGCTCGCCGTAGACTTTGCGCCCACGGCCGTTGACGAACTCGACCACCTGAGCCGCAAGCACAAGAACTTGCGTTCGCTCGACCTTGACCTCTTCACGCTCACCCCCAAGGACCCCAAGCGCGGTGGCCAGCAGTTCGACATCGTGTACGATTACTGCACTTTCTCCGCCATCCATCCGGGGCGGCGCGACGAGTTCTTCGAAGTCTGCTACAAGATGCTCAAGGACGACGGCGTCCTGATCCTTTTCCTCTACCCGCTCATGAACGGCAAGACGCTGCAGGGCCCTCCCCATGCAACGAGCGAAGGCGAACTCATGGCGCGCCTCGGCGGCGTTTTCGATGTGGTGGAACGCATCAAGCCCGTAAATAGCATCCCCGGCCGCGAAGGTAAGGAAGAAATCTGGCTTTTGAAGAAATGCCTGTAATCTAGAACGGCTCAACGAGCCTATAGACAAAAAGCTTGCGACAAAAGACGAGAGACTGGAAAAGCTCTCGTCTTTTTTTGTGCGTCCAATTTCTCCATTCCTATTTTTTTCTAATTTTTCCTCAAAATTTTTAATGCGGCATGGCCGCCAAACAAAAACACAAGGATTAAACTATGGCTCAAGATTTATGCCCCTGCGGATCTGGAAAAGAATACTGCGAATGCTGTGAACCCATCATCAAGGGAACTGCCCTCGCCCAGAGTCCCGAAGCGCTGATGCGCTCACGCTATACAGCCTACGCCAAGCACGAAATCGCCTGGCTCAAGGACTCCCTCGAAGCTAGCCAGCGCAGTGACTTCGACGAACCGAGCGTAGAAGCCTGGAGCCGCGACTCCGAATGGCTCGGCATCGAGATCAAGCAGACCAAGACCGAAGAAGAGAAGAACATCGGCTGGGTCGAATTCGTCGCACGCTTCAAGCAGGGAAACATCACCCGCAACCACCACGAACTCGGCGAATTCCACAAGGTGGGCGGCGCATGGTTCTTCTACGACGGCCGTGCAGTGAAGCAGGAAACCGTCCGTCACGAAGGTCCGGTTGTCGGCCGCAACGACCCGTGCCCGTGCGGTTCCGGCAAGAAGTACAAGAAGTGCTGCGGCGCAGGCAAGTAATCAACCTTCAACCTCAATCCGATAGAAAGATGTTCAAAGTTTTCGTAGATGGTGAAGCAGGGACCACTGGCCTGCAGATTTATGAGAGACTCGCAAAGCGCACCGACATCGAAGTGTTGCGCATTTCTCCTGAACTCCGCAAAGACATTAACGAACGCAAGAGGCTCATCAACGAGTCCGACGTGACGTTCCTGTGCCTGCCCGACGCGGCCGCTGTCGAAAGTGCAGCCCTCTGCGAAAATCCGAACACCCGCGTGATTGACGCTTCTACCGCGCACCGCGTGAATCCGGACTGGACCTACGGGATGCCGGAACTGAGCCCCGCCCAGCGCGAAGCGATTGCAAAAGCCAAGCGCATCGCGAACCCCGGCTGCCACGCCTCGGGCTTTATCCTCGGCGTGCACCCGCTGGTTGCCGCAGGAATCCTCCCGAAGAGCGCAAACCTCGCCGCCTACAGCATTACCGGTTATTCCGGCGGCGGCAAGAAGCTCATCGCCGAATATGAGGAAGCAGCAGCCCTTTCGCATGCTGCCGGCGAATCGAAGGCCATCATGGCGCCCGCCCCGTACGCGCTCGCGCTCGCTCACAAGCACCTTCCCGAAATGAAGAAGTACTGCGAACTCGAAAACACGCCGTTCTTCAACCCGGTACTCGGCCCCTATTACAAGGGCATGGCGGTGACGGTCGCCATCTTCGCGAATGAACTCACCAAGAAGGTCGGCCCCGAAGGCCTCACCGAAATCTTGGCGAAGCATTACGAAGGTTCCCGTTTTGTGAAGGTCATGCCGTATGAAGCAGCCCCCGTGCTGTTCAACGGCCGCCTTGACGCCACCGTCTGCAACGACACAAACAACGCCCGCATCCAGGTTTTCGGCAACGAGAACGTGATGCAGGTGACGACTATTATCGATAACCTCGGCAAGGGCGCAAGCGGTGCCGCCATTCAGAACATGAATATCGCGCTCGGCCTCGACGAAAGCATCAGCCTGGTCTAGGCAACAACCGGCAACGATTATACAAAAGCCAGCCCGATTGCGGCTGGCTTAAATGTTTAAATGCAAACAGCGACTTAATCTTCACTGAAGGTGAACGGAATCGTCACAGTCGTGTTACCAGACTTGACCTTGCTGAAAGTCCAGCGGCTCACGGCTTTCTTAATCTCTCCGTCAAATTCGCCATACCCGGTCGTAGAGGACGCAATGGAAATACTGATAATTTCACCACCCGGAGCAATCGTGAACTTCAGGGTAACCTTACCCTGGAATCCCGGTTTTATCTTCAGGAACTTGTTATAGATGTGGCGCAGGCCCGGAGTACGTTGACGTACGACCTTCATGATGTCAGCAGCGGAACGAGATCCACCACCGGCACCCATCTTGACATCATCTCCAGACGGAGTCTTGATATTTCCCTTGGCCTTGGTTGCAATACCGCCTCCACCGAAGAGGCCCGCAAGGCCGTCGCCGACACCATCATCCCCACCTTCTGCGAAGCCTTCATTGAAGCCGTCACCCGTCTTGTTGTGACCTGACAAGGAAGAATTAAACAATCCCTTTTCATTAATTACATCCGAATAGTCAGAGCACAAAGTCCAAAACCATTCCAACGTCTTGTTCAGGAAGACGGGATTCACGCCGCCATCATAGATAAATTGGTATGTCAATCGCATGACGCCATCCCCATTGTCACGTCTGAGAAATGAGGCCTGCGTCAAAATTTTATCAATATTGAACTGGTTTGCCGTCTCGATAGCCAAGGATTCATCCACATCCTGGGTTCCACCCCACGTTGCAGAAAGCTTTACAAGTTTCTGGTTGGGATATACAAAGATATAGCCCTTGTAGGTTCCATTTGTAATAAAGAGGTCGCCATCCTCATCAATCCGGCCCTGAGTTTCACCTTCCAGGAGTTTCAATAAATTTCCCGGATTAACATCGCTTTCCCGCAATATTTTGCCAGGTCCAAAAGATGCCGGAGCGTAGCTTGTTTCGTAATGACCATAGGCAAGGACCTGCTGCGCACAGAATGCGACAAATATACCGAACAATATCTTTTTTAGATTTTTCATGAACAACCGAACCTTTTCCTATATGCAGCTATTCCACAGCGCCTCGAACCAGTGCCCAAAATAGCTAGCATCGCACAGTTGGTGGAGTACTCCCGAAACACAAGCAAATTTCTTCGGGTTATAAGGGAAACCATTGCAAGACACGCCATTTAAGCAGCTAGAGCATTGACTTTCATCTGCAGACCAGCAACTTGTATTGCAAAACGTATCTACGACATTGTCGTTGCAGAATTCTTTCTTGGGATTATAAGTATTGCTGCCACATACCGCAACGCTAGCCACAGAACTGCTCGATTTGGGTTTGGTATAGTTTGTCACGGAACTGCTTGATGTGGGAGTATAGTACGTCGTAGAACTGCTTGATAAATAAACAGGATTACTTTGTTCCGAGCAACTCGACACCTGGGCATCCACCATCTCCCCGTATTCATCCTCAAGCTGGGCGGCATAGTCCGTACAGCCGGGCAGGCAAAGAGCAAGCAAAAGTAAAGCGAGAAGCCGTTTCATAGTCTTACAAACCTTTATTATTGACAAGATGGAACACTATTCAAATCAATCGCTATTCTATCATCTTTCAAATCAATGCCACCGCTCCATCGCCCTTCTTTATCAGGGCTCACAGCAAATTTACAGAAACCATCTTCAGGAACATTTACCAATGCGCTTCCGTGAATTATAAATGTCTGGGTAACGGTATTGCCAGACTTGCTAAACAACTTGTTTTTCGCAAACATATTATCCGAGTCAAAATACCACTTCAAGTAATTGATGGTTGTCCCTGCCCGGGTAGTATAATTACAGCGGTAGCGGACCTCTTCAATTTTGTGGGTTCCCGGAATCAGGTAAGAGGCGAACAGCCTGTTCGACACAAAGTCAATCTGTTCCTTTTTTCCGTCAGGTCCATAAAGGATGATTTCTCCCGTTTCCGAGTCACAGGCACCAGAGAGCGAGGCATGAACAACACCGATTACCCCCGATTCGCCTTCGAAAGCGGCTTCGTTTCTCAAATCCCATTTGTCGAAGGTCTGATTTATTGCGCAGCTGCTTAAAGCAACCAACGTTAACGCAAAAATAAATCCTTGAATTATTCTTTTAGCCATTTCAAGTTCCTTTTTGCAAAACAACCCGCACCTATTCGCAACGGACGTTCTTTATCTCCAAATAGTTGCCCACAGAGGAATAACCTTCGATTCTCCAAGTAAGTCCTATAAGCGATTTCCTGAATTCTTCCATCGAAACTTCTCCGGCAACATTCGGATTATTCCAGGGAAGCGTAACCTGACGCCAATCTTCCGAATCCTTTATCAGGACCGGCACCGTAACGAACGAGCCTCCCAAAAGGGACGTCGTCGCAAAAAACACATGTCCCGAGCCCCGGTAACTGTAAGACAAGACCGAGCATGTCGAAAGGTCCTTCTTCTGTTTCATTTCCGCCACGACATTTGGCTTCGAGGCAACAACATCGTCCGAATACGAAACCGATACCTTCCCCGCTTTTTCCGTATTCAGTTTTGCCGTACCACCGATATTTTTCCAGACAAAGTCATCGCTATTCAGACAAGAGCTCTGGCCCGATACGACAAGTTTCTCCTTGTACAGGACATCATCCGAATATATCAGGCAATCGGGAAGCTTTTCCAGATTCACGGCAAGACTGCCGTAAGGCCTCTTCGCTTCAATTTCCTGCTTTCCGGGAACAAGCGAAAGCTCGGATGCGGCCAGGATGTCCATCTTGCAGAAGCCTACATGCGGTATCTTCAAATAAAGCCTTTTGTCGGGCATGCCGTCAAAGCCCCACGAGAATTTCGAGTGGGCATCGCTCCCTTCGCAGAAATACGCAATGGAATCAACCTCATAATAGCCCGGCGGGAGCGGGGCCGCAAAGACCTGGTTGGGGTGAAAAGGAACAGCGGCCTTCAGGCTGTCGCCCGACAAAATCAAGGTTCCGTTCTTCTTTTGGCAAACTTCCTTTGCGTCGCACGCAGACTCGGCCGAGACCACGGACAAGAATCCCGTTTTCGCCTCGAACGACTTTTTGTCCGAAAGAGCGTCTCCTTCGATAACCAATTTAGACTGCGTACATCCAGCCAGAACCAAGAACAACAAGAACAGCAACACCTTCATACGCAATCCCCTCAAAAAGCCAGTGTCAGGACAACACCAAGGGCTCCGATTCCAGCCACACAATATCCGATAGCTCTTATAATCTGCCAGTTCTTTGCTGCATCAATGCGATCATTCAACTCAACTCTAGATGCCGGGACCCCCGCATCACGTTCCTGCTTGGCCCTGAGGTCACCGTAGTACGCGGCAGCGCCCCCTGCAACCAGCACAGCCGATGAAATCATGAAGTTGCCCCAGTTTACCCGGAACTTCCTCTTCTTTTTGGCCGGTTTCGGAGATGTCTTCGGTGCGGCAGCGACCTGTTCCGACGAACCTCCCTGAGGCGTGAGAAAGTCCATTTCATCCTCGACATCCAGGTCAAATTCGGCATGCAACAGACTCCCGTTAAACTGGTCAAACGGATCGTTCAGATTCAACGGGGTGTTTAACGTTCCCGCCAACTGTTCATCGAACGGTTCGTCGGCGAAGTCTTCCTCATAGGATTCCTCTTGCGCATGAGCACAAACCGTCATGGCAATAGCAAGAAGAATGTAAACAAGGAAGCGCATACTACATCTCGACTTAATTTTCACTGAAAGTAAATGGAATCTTCACCGTCGTACTGCCAAAGTCAACCTTATTGAACATCCAGTTGGAGACCGCGTTCTTGATACTAGCATCAAATTCGCCATATCCGGTCGTAGAGGAAACAATCGAGATAAAAGTAACCTCACCACCCGGAGCAATCCTTAACTTCAAGACGATGCGGCCAGCAAAACCTTCCCTCTTCTTCAGGAACTTGTTATAAAGATGGCGCAGGCCCGGAGTACGCTGGCGCACGACCTTCATGATGTCCGATTCGGAGCGGAAACCGTCATCACTTATGTCGATATCACGGGCAGTCGGAGTTTTTACGTTTCCCTTGGCCTTGGTTGCGATACCGCCTTTATTGCTACAACTGTCGCCACAGAAAAGCCCCGCAAGTCCGTCGCCAATACCTCCGTTCCCTTCGTTGGAGCCGCCGTCAGTTTTTCCCGACGTCTGGAGGCCAGCAACATCTTTCAGAACGCGGTCAATATCCTTAGAGAACTTCTGGTTTTTCATTAGGTCATAAGCCGCAGCACTAGCGGTCTTGCTTTTAGCTGTGAGAAGCATTATGGGGGCACACTTGTTCGAAGGCTTAAGACCGAGCGGAGAAAAGAGTTCGTCGTAAGCCATCTTTTTTACCGATTCATCCACTTTATCCAAAAAAAACAGGCAAATATTCCGGAACCCCGCATTCTTCAACGCGCTCATCAAGGGACGCAATTCACGGAGCCTATTATCGTCAAAAAAAGTGCTACTTATAATCAAGCCCGCACAATTAACATCCTCCATATCACTGAACTGCGTATGTATAGCGACTAGATCCTTTGCAATCACGTCAAACACAGACAAAGGAGCAACGACAGCCCTTTGAGCCTCCCATTGGCTAAGCACACGGGCTGAATTGGGCGAAATCGTTGCAAGAACAGTCCCGGCGCGGGGCTTAGTCAGATATTCCGGCGGTTGCATACCCGAAGGACCCTCACCGGGAAGAGCGAGAAAATTATTGTTTTCATCTACATAGGCACTGTCCGGTTCTCCATTTCTTGAAGAATAGACCGTCCAAATAACACGGCCGGGATCTTCCTCAGATTCCTTCTGTATTGCTACATAACGATCCGGATAGCGCCCCCCCAGGACTTCATAATACACGTTCGGCTGAAAACCACCTCGCGCCCCGATAACAATGTAATTGTCTGTCACAGCAACATGAAGGGCCAAGCCATTTTGATTCTGATTCGACGAGGCTTTCTGAAAACCCCCTCCAGCTTCGTCCCCTACAGAAATTTCATCATCATAATCCGAGCTCGTATCGTAATGACCATAGGCAAGGACCTGCTGCGCACAGAATGCGACAAATATACCGAACAATATCTTTTTTAGATTTTTCATGAACAAACAAACCTTTTCCTATATGCAGCTATTCCACAGAGCCTCGAACCAGTGCCCAAAATCGGAGTAGCCAGCACCAAAACAAAGAGCCGTCAACACAAATGCAATCCAGAGAAGGCGTACCATAAAAATACCCGTTACTCAAACAAATTTTTTTCGTTTATCATTGACGAAAAACCGGAACACAAAGCCCAAAACCAGTTGAGGGTTTCATTAAGGAAAACAGCGCTGACTCCATCATCATAAACAAAGTCATAAACCAGGCGCATCCGACCTTCCCCATCTTCCGCCTGATAATAGTAAGCTTTCCCCAAGACTTTACCCGCATTGAATTCGTTGGCGACAACAATCGCAACTGATTCGTCAACCTTCAGGTTGCCACCCCACAAGGCTGAAATTTTCACCATTTTCTTGTCTGGGTAAACATATACGTATCCCTTATAATTTCCATCCGTGACAAACAGATCACCATCCTCATCTATCCGTCCAAGATTTTTACCCGACAACAATTTCAAGATATTTTGAACCGTGACTTCGCTTCCCTTCAATCTCTTGTTTGAGTCAAACGCGACAGCACGATTCCCCGGCTCAACAATAGCAGGCTGACCTCCGCCATATGATGTCGTAGAATGTCCCGATGCGGCAAATACCAATGCAGCAGATATCAACAAAAATATGGCAAACTTTTTCATAGCCTTTCTCCTACTCTGTCAAGAATCCATTTTTAAGAGTGGCATTTAGCATTGGCAGGCACTGTTTCAAATCTTTGAACGAATCTAGCTGGCAAGACGAGCATTTACTGCCGGACTTACCGCAAAATTTCGGGATTCCGCCGCCATATGTCACATACGATTCGAAGTCGTCATCCTGCTGGCAATCACATTTAAGCATAAAACCCTTCTTGAAAACTATCAGGAACTCTTCTGACGCTCCACGAGAGCACATTCCATGTTGAATATTCTGCCATACTGAGAAATCTTTCCGCTCAACAACCGATTCGTAGTAGCCTTGGCCTTCACCGCCAAAGTCTTCGCACTCATCTGCTGCAGAGCCACCTTCGACACAGCGGACGGACATGGCTCCCTTCTTGCTGTAATTGTTCTTGTCGCTCTTTTGCGCCTTGAAGCTAAAGTAGGCATAGTTTCCCTTGTCCTTGCTCGCCGAGCCATCCGTCCAGAAATCGGCGCGGAGGCCTTCGAGTTCGTATTTTCCCTTACTGTTACGGAATCCGGCCGGCTGCACCTGAAGCGTCTTCTGGTAGTCCGCATCGCTCAGGGAATTCCAGTCGCTTTCCGAGGCTATCCTCCATCCGTCCGGGCAGGCGTTCTGAGCCGCATCGAACGTGTAGAGGCGACCGTACAGTTTGCAATTGGACTCGTCGTCATCGTAGCAGAAGCTGTTCTTCGTCTTGAAGTTCAGGTTTTCGGCCAACCACTTCGTGCCCCCTATCTCGACGACCTTGTACATTTGGCCGTCACGGGAATCGGTTAGCGACTCAGCAATTCCGCTCAAAGCCGCCACAAGAACAATCACCGTAACCAAGGGAATTCTTTTCATACCGATTTACTTTTTTAACGTTTTTTCTTTTTAGCCTTGGTCAAGATATCGATAACCTGGTTACGGTACTTCTGCTGTTCCTTAGTTTCCATCGGGAGATCCCTTGCCTTTCTCATCGCCGAATCATCGACAATGGCACCGCCGCTAATTAGCACCTTGATGATATCGATGGGCTTTGCGAATTCCAAGGCGACATTTAAGGGCTTCTCCCACCAAGAATTCGTCGGTTCAGCGTGGAATCCGTTCTTGAGCAACGTAATCAGCACACGGTGATTGTCGTTGTTCCTGACCGCAATCCTGACGAGAAGATTCTTTTCCGCTTCATTGTAGCCCTGCGCCATCCCTGCGCCCAGCAACAGCGAGACAACTTCGGGGCCATTGTTCGCCACGGCGTCCTGCAAGGCATCCCAACCGTTATTTTCGGAGTCGCGGGCATCGATATCGGCCCCTGCTGCCATGAGCATTTTAGCGAAGGCCGGATTTGAATTAAACTTGGCGGCCATCAGGAAGGGAGTCATTCCGCTCTTGGTTTGCGCATTCACAAAAGCGCCCTTCTTGATGAGCACCTGCATGGCCTTGAGGTCCCTACCAAACAACGCCACCGCATGAAGCGGGGTCCAACCGTCGTCACCCTTGACCTCGTTCACATCAGCACCGTCCCTGATAGCATCGAGAACCATCTTTTCGGTCAGATTCGAGTCTGCACAGAAGCCAACAAAATCCCCACGGAAGGGAGCACGTGCACCGGCCTTCTTCAACATATTGATGATATTCGAGTTTTCCTTGTATTGAGCAAACTCAAGAAGCGTAAACCCACCCTCACGAACAACATTCACGTTTGCTTTCGCATTAACAAGGACACGAACCATATCTTCGTCGGAATTGTCCACAGCAGCGGTCAACGGGGTTGAGTCATCACTGCCGCAATTCTGGTTGACGTTCGCCTTTGCCGCTATAAGGGACTTCACGACAGCGGCGTTTCCTTCCTGATATGCCGCAAGGCAAAGCGGATTTGTAATCGTGCCATCGTCACGACGGATTTTTCTGTTCACGTCCGGCTTTTTCTTGAGAAGCAAATCAACTATTTCCTTGTTTTTATAAACAATAGCGAATTCAAGAGCATTGATTTTCCCGCCATTCTTAAGCGTTGCCACATTAGTCTTGGGATCATACCCCGCTTGCAAAAGGGCCTGGACAATGCCCACGTTCCCTTTTTCAATAGCAACCCGCATCGGGTCAAAATGTTCGCCGTTCCAAATTAAGTTGTTCAAATCCACCTTGGCCTTGAGGAATGCCTGTATCACAAAAATCGGAGATTCTGCCCTAATGACGTCCGCAAACACGGACTGAGTCTTATCCATATTAATGTACCCGTTCGGATCCAAGCCTGCCTGCAAAAGCATTACGGCCATCGTATCACCAACCGGGATCTCTTTATTGGACCACACCAAGCCCCAGAGGGGGACTGCCGCATAGGCCACATCATTAGGATTGACCCCCGTCTCAAGGATGTCCTTCAGTTTGTCCGTGGATCCTTGAGAGATAATGACATCCGACAATACAGATATCTGAGACTTGCCTCGTGGCTTAAAAAAGGCAAGCGCAGGCTTGGCTCCCGCCGCAAGCAAGGTTTTCACGACATTCTGCCTATTCGTAACTCCAAATGCATATCCAAGAGGCATGGCACCGTCCAACGCAATATCATTGACCAAAGCACCCTTCTCGATTAGCTGCCGGATGATTTCATCCTGATTTTGGGCAAGGTCGGAGTTCAGTTCCGCCTCGTCGCTGCCTTCTTCAGCATCCAAATACTCATGTTGCAAAGCATAGTGCATAATGCCGCGTCCGCGATGATCCCACCTCTTGACGTCGGCACCTTGCGAGAGCAAATAGTTAAATGCCTTGAGGTCACATTCCTTCGCGGCCATCATCAGGAGTGTCGCTCCTTCGGCATTCCTGATGTTGTCGATTTTTTTGTCTTTCAACATTTCGCCGCACTTGTCCATGTTAGAACGATTGAAGCAGGCCTTCGTAAACTCCTCGAAGTTCTTCTCGAGCTTCGCGGGCACAAAGTCCTTGCATTCACCGTCCTTTGCAATGAACTGAGGAAAGCGATTCTTTTCCTCATCGAAACAGCTGATGAAGGCGTCCAGCTGGGGTTCAAACAAGCCACTCTTGGGCTGCTTGTCTTCCGCAACCGCCTCCTTAAACAATTTCAAGCACTTATGGTGCTGCTTGAGCCATTCACCGCGTTGAGCCGCACAATCTTGAGCAAAAGCGTGCGAGGCGAAGGCCGCGACAAGCACAACGGCAAAATGTCGAAAGCGCATTTTTATTCCCCTTGCTTTTCGTTGTCCTGAGAATCTTTAACAAGCGCCTTTTCCAAACGCTTCAACGAACGCTGGAGCGAGAAGAGGGCCAGGGCGATGATAATGATGAGAATCGCGAGGAATCCATCTTTGACATATTCCTTGCCCTTCGGGACAAGTTCTTTCTGCGATTCGGCACGTTCGTTGGCTTCACGCAGAGCCTCTTCCCTCTCCGCATTGTAGTCGCGGAGAAGCCTGTAGTTTTCGGCCACACGCTCGTTCGTTTCTGCAAGGAACGCTTCGTAGAAACAAGTCATGTTGTAGTAGAAGTCCGAACCTACATGCAGCTGAGTCATGGAAAGGAACTTATCCGTAGCCTTGTGCCATTCGTCCCTTGCATAGCCATTGACCTTGTAGGCAGGATTGGCCTTGAATTCCTTCTTGAATTCCTTGTATTCAGGCATGCCGACCTTGAAGATCATGGCAAACTGTTCATAGCCAGCATCACCCGCGATCAGTTCTGCGCCAAACTTTGCATAGGTTTCGTCGCTCACATAGTAGAGGTTCAAGAAATCCTTGTATGCAGAGCGGGCCGTCCTGAACGTCTTGAGACGGTCCTGCCCCGGAGCAAGTTTCACGAGCCTGAGCAACTTGTCAAATATCGGGCGACCCGTTTCGGCATTCTTGAGCATGAAATCGGCGAACTGGTCGAAGAGCTTATCCACATCCATGGTAATGGATGCATCCGCAGCGTTTCCAATAATACCATCGATAGTTTCCCAAAGGGTCCAGAGTTCCTCGACTTCAGCCACGCCTTCGAGCCAATTCAAGGAGGTTTTCAAGATAGCGGGGCGGACCGCGACCTGGTAGCGCATCAGGCGGTCTGCCAAATTGTCCGCAGTCACCTGCTGGCTCACACTGTCAAACGGATAAATTCTCTGCAGCTTGGCATGAATCTCGGCACCAGCCTTGGTGTCGATCTGGCCACTGACATAGCAGCGGGAAGGATAAATCCAATCACCGAAATCACCGTATTCGTAGTGACCTTCGCTATGTTCGCATATCAGCTTCTTGCCGGGACGGGTGAGCTTCACGGAAGGCATGGCCTCCTGGAGCTTTGCAAGAGAGACATCCGGCGGCAGGGCCTCGGACTCTTCATCGCCTTCGCGAGAAACAACACGGCGAGCAGCCGGCTTTCTGGCACCCGAGGTCCTTGCAGGTTTCATATTCTGAGCACATTCCTGAACCTGCTGTGCTGTCACTTCCTGCTGTTCAACCATCTTGGGCGCAGACACGCTACGCTTGATAACCGGAGTCAGGCCCCAAATAACCATAATTACGCCCACAATGCAGACGATTATGGCAACCGCCGTGCCGACATGCCCCACAATATGGGTTGCCGGGAAATCGTACTTTTCCTCGATCTGGGTCAGGCGGTCCGTGCTCTTGGGCTTCAGGTTCAACCATTTTTGGTTAATCTTGCCAAAGAAACGGCAGATAGCTGCAACGAATTTATTGTTTTTCATAGGTCATCCTTTATTAACATATCTTTTCAAAAAAGATAAAAAGAAATTTACAAAAACGCGTCAACGAAAAAAAAAAAGGCAACATTTCGTTGTTATTCTCTCATTTTTACGAACAACCAGCCCGTCAAAATCCATCAAAACGTCATTTTTTGCACCTTATCAGCAGATTTTGACCTTCATGGACTACGACATCCTCCTTTTATAATATATATTGCGGACGAGGAGAATTATGTTTAGAGCCTTATTTATTTTATTGGCCACGGCAGCATTTTGCTACGCCCAAGCAGGCGCAAGCGTCGAAGTTCCACCATCCATTTTCACATCCGATTCCCTGGAAGCGGAAAGATTGGCCCTAGAAACCCGAACAGATTTCAACGAGCACTACCGTAACCTGATCGAGCAAGAGAAGAAGGATATCAGCCACAAGACAAATCTCGCCATTCTTGGCGGAATGCTAATTGGCGGCGGCGGGGTCCTTACCGCCATGTACGCCAAAGACGGATTCGATTCCGATGGCCAGGAATCGCTCAAAGAGGCGCTAAGAACGGAACTTTTCATCGTTTCTATAGGTTTAACAGCCGTCGGAGTTGTGGGCCTCAGTTACAACCTATACGCGCTTTTCAACAAGGACGGACTCTACAATCAGTTGGAATCATACAAAAAAGCGCACGAAATCTACAAGCGCAGGCGCGACGAACAACATAACGGCACAAAGCTCGCCCTCGCACCAACGTTCAACATAGCCAACTCCGCGGCGGGGATGAACATGCTAATCCTTTTTTAAAAAAGATTTCATTTATCTCCATGCTTTGCGACTTTATTATTTTTAGGCAAAAGGTCGCTTTATGAAAAAAACATTCGCATTTTTGTTTGTTGTCGCAATCGTCTGCTTCGCGCAGGACCGCCACCAGATGGGCAGCAACTATTACGCCTACCCCACTCCTACGGCCAAGTATACCAAGGCACCCGCCGGCTACAAGCCGTTTTACCTGAGCCACTACGGCAGACACGGCAGTCGCTTTCACCAGCCCGCCGACCATTACCACACCCTGTATAACACACTCGCCAAGGCGGATTCCTTAGGCAAGCTCACGGACCTCGGCAAGAGTTTGCTTGAACGAGCCAAGTACCTGGACGAATATGCCTCCCCGCGTGCAGGCGACTTGACCCAGCTCGGCGTGGCCCAGCATCAGGGAATCGCAAAGCGCATGGTCAAGAACTTCCCTGAAGTTTTCAAGAATAACGCCTATGTAGAAGCCTACGCCAGCACCAGCGTACGCTGCGTCGTGAGCATGGCAGCATTCCTCGAAGAACTGCATGCGCTAAAGCCCAAGGTCGAAATTCACCAGGAATCGGGCAAGTACCTGATGAGTTTCATCAGCCCGCTCGACTTCGGGAAAATCATCGGTGAATCGAACACCCCCACCTGGCAAAAAGAAAACGAAAAACTCTACAGCCACGTGAATCCGACTCGCATGATGCGAACGATTTTCAATGATTCCAACTACATCCAGAAGAATGTAGACGCAGGCGACCTTTTCAGCAAGATTTATGAAATCGGCAACAGCCTGCAAGGTAGCCCCGAAATCGAATTCAACTTTGACGACCTGTGGACCGAAGAAGACCTTGCCGCTCGCTGGCATGCACAGAACGCCTGGTGGTACAGCGTTCTCGGCAACAATCCATTCGCCCAAAAACAGGGGCTCGACAACGCCCGCCCGCTCTTGAAAAACGTTCTGGATGAAGCCGACAAGGTGATTGCTGCCGACACAGCCAAAACAGACAAAACCGCAGGTAAGAAGCCCGCGAAAAAGACCACAGCGACGCTCCGCTTCGGCCACGATACGGTGATTTTCCCGTTTGCAGTGCTTTTACAGCTAGAAAACGGCACGCAGAACACCGGCATCGAAACCGCAGACATGGAAAACCTGCACAAGGTCTGGCGCGACTATGAAATCAGCCCGATGGCCGCCAACATACAGCTCGTATTCTACAAGTCCAGCAAGAAGGGCGCCCCGATTTTAGTGAAAGTGATGCTCAACGAAATCGAGCAGAAACTGCCCGTGACATGCGATACAGCAACAGTAAAGAACTGCCCCGCCACCCCGTATTACCGCTGGGATGACGTCAAGGAATTTTACGGCAAGATTGCAACGGGCAAATAACCTGCGACTGCCTGTATAAAGGAAAATCCCTCGCATCGGCGAGGGACTTTTTATGTTTAATGTTTCTGTTGTACTTGGTCTTGTCGCGGACGATTCTTGTCCGTAACGTGGCTCCGTTCTGGGAGCCGTCTATGCGTAGCGTTCGCATTCTTGCGCTTTCCGTTGCGGCATCAGCAACCTTGCCCGCTGCTTTCGCTCTGTTTTTAGCCATAGGGGCCTCCTTGAGGGGGAAATATAAATTATTTTTTAGGACATGCAAAGGATTGATATGAAAAAAGCATATTGCGTTCTGTTTTCCGCCCTACTGATGGTCGCCTGCGGCGACGACAATTCATCGTCTGCAGATGACCAAGAACTTTCGTCTTCTTCAGAAGAAGTTGCTATCGAATCATCTTCGGACGAAAAAATCGTTAGTTCGTCTTCTGAAAAAAAGGAAGAACAGAATTCTTCTTCAAGCGTTCAAGAAGCAAATTCTTCTAGCGACAAGGGGGAATCTTTGCCTTCGGATGACGGCTGGATTACCACAATAAGCATCGACCATTTTTCTTTCTTTGATGAAGAACATCTCAGGTACTATTTCCTCGAAGAGGAATGCGATTACGATTCCGCCACAAATTCTTTCAAATGGATAGCGGAAGACTACACGGGCGTTTTTGACAGGTACGACGTGTCGCCAACTATGTTCCAATCCGAATATGGCGGAGACTCGCTTAGATATATGATAGACCATTCCTTCGGATTCAAGATGTCTAATGACACTCTATACGAATGCGATTACATCGGAGACTCCTGCGAAACCATAGAAACCGCAACCGTATACGTCGGTACTTCCAAATCCATTTTTTCAACATGGGAATGTGTCGGCAGAATCTATCATGGAATATATGCTGAGATTCCTTCCAACTATAAAATCACCCTTACACTGACTCCTAAGCAGAGAAGCATAACAACCCGCAGCAAAATCACAGGATCAAGCTACACACCCGAACCACGACAATATTGCGGCGTCATCTATGATTTATTTAATGACGAACAAAAAGAGGAATCCTGCAATAATCAACTTCAAAAAGTCCAGGAACTTCCTACCGACACAGTCTTTATAAGCAAAGACTTGTGGATTGTCGCCAAGGATTTAAATAAGGCCGACATTTCCGTAAACAACCAAATCTTCGAGGTTTCATTCAACCACACATTAGAGATGGCCCCCACGCAAATTTCAACATTCACTAATCAAATAACCTTTCAAGGAATCACCTGCGCCTGGTGGCAAAGAAATGTCGAAATAACGCAAGAGTACTGCGAAAACGGCGACCACAGCCAAGATTTCGTCGAAAGCGAATACAGCAACATCCATCGAACATTCATCAAACAACTTCAAGGATCCAGCGACAACGAGAAAGAATTCGATGAATGCATCAAGCAATTTAATTTGAAATAAAAATTGAGTCTTGATTTAACGCAAAATATCCGCCGTCATGGTTTCAAACGCCTGCTGCTTGCAGTTTCGGGCGGGTTGGATTCCATTTGCCTGGCGCATTATTTCATTGTTAACCGCGAAGTACTCGGCATTGAATGGCTCGGAATTGCACATGTGCATCACGGGCTGCGCGAAGGAACAGCTGACCGCGACGCCGCTTTTGTCGAGACGTTCGCGCGCAAGTATAACGTTCCGTTTTTCTTGAAAAAGTTGGATGGCGAAGCGTTAAAAAGTGCCGAAAGTTCGCTCGAAGAAAACGCACGGGACGCAAGGTATAAGGCGCTGGTCGAGATTGTAAATGAAATTGGAGATTCCCGCCTGCGCGGAAATGACAATAAAGGCATCATCGTCACGGCGCACCATGCGGGCGACCAGGCGGAAACGATGTACATGCGCCTCCGCCGCGGCACGACACTCGCCGGATTGCGGGGAATCCAATCGCTGCGGGCGTTAGACTCTATTGGACACGGCACATTTCACACTACACACCTCATCTACCGTCCTTTCCTTAACGTGACGCGCGAGGAACTGCTCGCCTACACCCGCGAGAACAATCTCACCTGGTGCGAAGACGAGAGCAATGCCGACGTGAAATTCGCCCGCAACAAGGTGCGGCATGAACTATTGCCCCTGCTGGAACGGGAATGCCCCGGCGCGACAGCACAACTCTGCCGGATTGCGGAGCTTGCAGACCGGGCGTACAAGAAGGTGATGAAGAAATGCTATACTCTTTTCACCATCGCTCTTTGCAAGGAGCCTCTTGTAAAGGAGATCCCCACCTTGGTGGCCATGCGCACTAAACAACAAGTTGTTAAGTGCTGTCCGCCCGCCTACGCGGGGATGACAAGTAAGGAAGCCGGGATTGTTCAGTGCATTACCCTGGACAAGAAAAAGTTCCATAAAATTCTGCGTGAACACGCGGACGCGGACCTCTCGGAAATGTTCCGCCTGTGGCTCGCCGAACAAGGTTTCCGCTTCCCCATCGGGTTCTTCTACGGCCCGAAAGAGCCCGCTCACGTCAAAATTCCGCACCGGGCGGCCTACCGCAGGCGTTCTATCGTTAAAATCGGCCATACCATCAAGATTTGCGAATTTCGCACCCCCGAGGAAGCCCAGAAATTTGTATCTTGCGAGATGAAAGAAAAAGGATTATAATGAGCCAAACCAAGAAGCCCGCCTCCCCGTTCAAGAATCGGAACTTTATCATTGTTCTTATTATACTTGTCATGCTGTTCGTGATGTTCCCGCTTACCGGGCAGGACAAGGAACAAAACCTGACACGCACTGAATTCTTGGCCATGATGGGAGATTCCACCAAGGTCATTACCGAACTTTCGCTGCAGAAGACTCCCGACGGCATCATCATCGAGGGTGCCTACAAGCTCACTCCCGAAGAGATTGCCGAAGCGAACAAGAACAGGAGTCCCATCGCACGCTTCACGCGTTCCGACAATGCGGGTGACACCAAGCACTTCACGAGCCACATGCTCGAAATTTCCAACGATCAGATTACCGCCTGGGAAATGTTCAAGGGCGTGAAGGTGAAGGTCATCCACGAATCGACCACGTGGCTCGACACCATCATGGCGTTCCTCCCGGTCATTATCCTCATCGCGTTCTTCTGGATAATGACGAGCCGCCAGATGGGCGGTGGCGGCAAGAACCCGTTCAGCTTTGGCAAGAGCCAGGCAAAGATTATCGGTAACGACCCGAAGAAGAAGACCACGTTCAACGACGTGGCGGGTTGCGACGAGGCAAAGCAGGACTTGCAGGAACTCGTGGAGTTCTTGAAGGACCCGAAAAAATACGACGAACTCGGCGGACGAATCCCGAAGGGGGCTCTGCTCGTCGGGCCTCCGGGTACCGGCAAGACTCTCCTCGCACGCGCAGTCGCGGGCGAAGCGGGAGTGCCGTTCTTCAGCATGTCGGGTTCGGACTTCGTGGAAATGTTCGTGGGCGTAGGTGCTAGCCGCGTGCGCGACCTCTTTGAAACCGGCAAGAAGAACGCTCCGTGTATATTGTTTATCGACGAAATCGATGCCGTAGGTCGCCAGCGTGGCGCAGGCCTCGGCGGCGGGCACGACGAACGCGAACAGACATTGAACCAGTTGCTCGTGGAAATGGACGGCTTCGCTGCAAACGAAGGCGTCATCCTGATTGCAGCCACCAACCGCCCCGACGTGCTCGACAAGGCGCTGCTCCGTCCGGGACGCTTTGACCGCCAGATCGTGGTGGGCCTCCCCGACCTCAAGGGCCGCGAAGAAATCCTGAAGGTGCACCTGAAGAAGCGCAAGGTACCTCTCGACAAGGACGTGGATGTATCGGCCATCGCGAAGGGAACGCCGGGACTTGCCGGTGCAGACCTCGAGAACCTCGTGAACGAGGCCGCCCTGCTCGCCGCGCGGTTCAACAACAAGAAGGTGACGATGCTCGACTTCGAGGAAGCCCGCGACAAACTCAGCATGGGTGCCGAGCGCCGCACGCTCCTGATGACCGACGAAGAGAAGCGCCACACCGCCTACCACGAAGCGGGCCACGCCCTCATGACGCTCCTGTGCAAGCACAGCGACCCGCTCCACAAGATTACGATTATCCCGCGCGGCCGTGCTCTCGGCGTCACGATGAGCCTCCCGGAACGCGACCAGGTGAGTTACAGCCGCGAGTACGCCGAAGAACGCATCATGATCATGATGTCGGGCCGCCTTGCAGAACTCATATTCTTCAACCACCAGAGCACGGGTGCAAGCAACGACATCCAGCGCGCCACCGAACTTGCACGCAAGATGGTCACGGAATGGGGCTTCGACGACGAAATCGGGCCGGTATGCTACAGCCGCACCGACGGCGAAGTGTTCCTGGGCCGCGAAATAAGCAAACCGAAGGAAATGTCCGAGATGATGGCCGAGAAGATCGACAACGCGGTCAACAGCCTCATCAAGCGTCTGGATGCTGCCGCACGCAAGCTCATCGAAGAGCACAAGGACAAGCTTATCGACCTCGCCGAAGCACTGTTCGAGTTTGAAGTGCTCGACCGCGAAGAAATCGACAAGGTCATGGCGGGCGAAAAGCTCACCGGCACCAAGAAGAGCCGCCAGTACCAGGCTCTCGAAGAGATGGCCGAAAAGAAGAAGCGCGAAGAGACGCCCCCGCCCGACCCGGGAAAGCAGCCGCCGGTAGCCCCGGTCGCCGATGCACCCGTTGCAGAAATCAAGCCCGCCCCCGCTGGCGGTACGACTCCGGCAAGCGACGGCGAAGCTCATTCAACTACAGTCGAACCGCACGAACAGGAAAACTCGTAGATGCTGAAGCCTGTCCTGGAACAAAGTCGCGCCCTCCCCTGGAAAGTCGGGAACAAGGTCATCCCCTGTTCTACACCTCTCGTGATGGGAATCGTGAACGTGACTCCGGACAGTTTCTTTGACGGCGGCAAGCACAACTCGCCCGAGGCAGCCTACGAGCATGCGGTATCGCTCCTGCAGCAGGGCGCAGACATTCTCGATATCGGTGGCGAAAGCAGCAGGCCCGGAAGCGCACCCGTAAGCGAGCAGGAAGAAATGGACCGCGTGTGCCCCGTCGTGGAAGCGCTCGCACAGCTTGCAAACATTTCGGGAGACCTCGACAATCCGGGTTCCCGCGAATTCTACATCTCGGTCGATACCGTAAAGTCGCGTGTCGCGCGCGAATGCATGAAACTCGGAGCGCACATCATAAACGACATCAGCGCCTGCGCGATGGACCCCGAAATGGCGGGCGTCGCCGCAAGCACCGGCGCAAGCGTGGTCCTCAACCACATGCGCGGAAACTTCGGCACCATGCAGCAGGATTTCAAGCCCTATGCGAACGTGGTCGCAGAGGTGCGCGAGGAGCTCTTGTCTCGCGCGGAAGCCCTCATCAAGGCAGGCGTCGAGAAGTCCAAAATTTGCATCGACCCCGGCATCGGATTCGGGAAGACCGCTCAGGACAATATCGACCTGATGAAATCCACCGAAGAATTCCTTGCGGAAGGCTACCCCATCCTCGTGGGAACTTCTCGAAAGTCCTATATCGGGAAGATTGCGGGCCTCGAAAAGAGCGACAGGCTCATTCCCACCGTCACTGCAGGCATTATCGCCGTCCTCGGTGGAGCATCCGTACTCCGCGTTCACGACGTGCGGGAGACAAAAGAATCTATACTTTACCTGGAGGCGCTGAAGACCCATGGTACTGTTTAAACTTTTTGACGTCATCGACGTGAGAATGGCCGACATCCTGGACATTCTGCTCGTTTCCATCATCCTTTACTACGTGTTCCTGCTGTTCCGCGGCACTCGTGCCGTACAGATGATTGTAGGCGGCCTCCTGCTCATTGGCGCATGGCTCATCGCCCAGTGGTGGGAACTGCGAAGCATCTCCTGGATGCTCAGCAACCTCACGAGCATCGGCATTATCGCCCTCGTCATCCTCTTCCAGCCAGAAATTCGAAGTGCCCTTACGCGAATCGGCCAGACCATCAGCCGAGCCGACTTACGCCAGCTTTTCTTCCATTCCAGCGGCCTCGACGACGTAACGGAATCCATCACCAACGCCGTGCAGGACCTCGCGAAGAACCATGTGGGCGCGCTCATCGTGCTCGAAAAGCGCGTGGGCCTTCGCAACTACGAGGAGACCGGAGAAATTTTGAACGCACGAATCAGTTCGCGACTGCTTCGAGCACTGTTCTTTCCGAATTCGGCCCTCCATGACGGTGCCGTGCTCCTGAACAGCCATAGCATCGTCGCGGCAGGATGCATTTTGCCGATGCCAACCGGAAACGTAGAAGGCGATGCGGGCTACGGCATGCGCCACCGTGCAGCCAAGGCGCTCGCCGCAGAATGCGACGCCATGGTGATTGTCGTTTCCGAAGAGACGGGCGGCATTTCTATTGCCTACCGCAACAGCCTGCGCCGCAAGCTTTCCATCAAGGAACTTGAAGCCGAAATCAAGCGCCACTGGGCCGAACTCTTCCACGAAGAAATTGCCGTGCCCGAAAAAGTGGAAATCGAAGAATAGCCACCTCAAACAAGTTTAAGAACCGCCATGACAGAGAATACGCCGAACGAACAGCAAGATCTAGAAAAAGACGAAACCCTCGATGCCAAGGCCAAGAAGCGCAAGAAGAAGAACATTGTCGTTCTTGTCATCATGTTCCTTTTGCTGCTTTGCCTCTTTATTGTGCAGTGTCAGCTCGACAGGATCAAGCAGGAAGCCCTGCAGAAGCAACAGCAAACCGAGCTCGAAGCCAGGCAGAACTACATTCTCGACAGTCTGCGTCGCATGGAAAAGGCCAAGATGGACAGCCTAGCCAGCGCAGAAGAAGCCCGCATTGCCGACAGCCTCCGAGCAGCAGATAGCGCACGCGTAGCAGATTCCATCCGCGTTGCCGATTCGCTCGCGAACCTGAAACCGGAAATCAACAAGGATAGCCTTCGCCATGTGCGCGACAGCGTGAAGCACGTGCGCGACAGCATCCGCGCCGTGAACGATTCGCTTCAGAAAGTGGAACAGGCGCGCAACGACAGCATAGCCAAGGCCGAAAAGGCCCGGCTCGACTCACTTGAAAAGAAGCGCGTGCAGGACAGCATCCGTTCCTCGGACAAGACACCCCCGTCCGCCGAAATCACGCCGCCTGCCGGCCGCTACTACGACCCCATCAAGCTGAAGGTAAAATGCGACGAAATCAAGTGCAAGACATTCCTTTCGATTGGCGACACTATGAATCCGGTCGAGGCAGGCAAGGCCGTTGAATACAACAAGACCGGAAGCGTTTTCTACCTCGCCGAGGATTCCGTCGGCAACCGCAGCAAGTGGGAAGAGGCCAAATACGACATGGCATCGGACAACGTGTGCGGCAAGAACGCCTACCCCGTCCCCGTCGGCGGGAAGACGGTCTGCGTGGACGCCTACGAATACCCGAACGAACCTGATGCCGTCCCGCGTGACATGGTGAACCAGGAACAGGCGGTAGAGCTCTGCAAGCAAGCCGGCAAGCACCTCTGCAGCATCGACGAATGGCAGGCGGCGTGCCGCGGCAAGGACAAAGGACGCTACTCCTACGGCGACAGCTACCGTCAGAACAAGTGCAATACAAACACCAAGGCCGTGAAGCGCAGCGGACGCAAGGAACAGTGCCGCAGCTGGTACGGCATGTACGATATGAACGGGAACCTCTGGGAATGGACTTCCACCACAAGCAAGGACCATCCGAACATGTTCCTCGTGGCGGGCGGCGCATGGAACACGAACAACGAAAGCAAGTGCACCGACAGCAAGTTCAGCTTCTACCCGCAGAACCAATACCCGAGCGTCGGATTCCGCTGCTGCAGATAGAGGTAAATATAGTCGGGCAAACAAGTTTGCCCCCCCGCACAAGTCTTTGACTTGTGCGTTAATGAATGCAGTTCTCGGGCGATGGAATATTTAATCGATCAATTCCACGTGCAGGTGTTCGGCTTCGCCTTTTTCCCAGAGAACGCGGGCTCGACCGGCAAGGCGCTTCTGCGCTATTTCGATAACGGACTTACGTTCTTCGAGAAGCAGTCCCTTCAAGCGAAAGTCGAGAGCCTTGTTCTCATAATGTTTGGAATTGCGGACGTGGTAAGGATAATCGTTTCCGCTTGTTATGACGGGCACATATTCGAAACCCATCACCTCATGAAATGCGTTCACGATTTCAAGGCCCACGGAATCCATCGCTGGCTCCAGGCTTTCGAGGTACACCCCCTGTTTTTGTCGAGTCCGCTTGAGCAAAAGTCTATGGACCCCTCCCTGCGAAAAGGGCTTATGCGACATTTTCAACTGCCGTAGATACTCTTCCGCATCAAAAACAACCTCCGTTTCCGGTTTGGGCTCGAACTTCTGAACAGGGCGATCATTTGTCCTAATAAGCAGATAGACTCCCAAAAGTAGGAGTATTGCCAAAAAAGGAGCTGCGAAGGTCACATATTTCATCGTTCTCTTTAAAAATAACTATTTTGAGAGACATGAAAAAGATTATTTCCATCGCACTTTTCTCCCTCCTCGCCCTCTCCTTTAGCGGATGCCAAAAGGATGAAGGTCAGTTCGTCGGATGCTGGCTTGGCGAAGCCAACATGATTTTCGAAGTCATCCCGAACGAAGGCAACAACTACATCATCCGCAACATCAACGGCGACCTCGACGCCTCCTATAAGGACGGAGCCATTCGCGGCAAGAATTCCTACGACATGGAATACCTGATGAGGGTCAAGGGCGATTCTGCCTTCTACGAATTCGGTGGTGTCACAACCGGATACAAGAGGATTTCCAAGGACGAATACAACAGGATTTTCGAATCCCTGAAGAAGTAGTCCTATTTTCCTTCCATTGTTTCGCGGACAACCTGTTCGAGCGCCTTCGCGTTCGGCACTCCGCTCCAGACACCCTTGATGTAGCCTTCGCCGTCGAGCAGCATGAGCGTCGGTACGGCGCGGATTCCGTAGCGGCGCCAAAAGTCCTTGGTCGCATCGCGATATAGCGGATAAGGAGAACGATGCTGACGTTCATAGAACGCGTTGAGCGTCGAAAGGGGTTCGTCGGCAATTCCAATGACCTCAAGCCCCTGGTTGCCGAGCTTGTTGTAAAGATTTTCGAGAATCGGGAGGGTCTGGCGGCATGGTCCGCACCAGGTCGCCCAAAAATCGAGAAGCGTCGCCTTGGGTTTTACCTTGCGCTTTTCGCCGTTCTGGTAGAAGTTCTTGCCGAATTCCGCCATCTTGCTCCCGATGGCAGAACCCGTGAGACTGCTGATGTCATCGGGACGGTCGGTGAGCTTCACCTTGAGATTTTTCTTCTTGCCATCGCGAAGTATTTCGACAGCGACAACTGCTCCCGCCTTCGAAGACGAAATGACGGAGGTTATCTGCGACATGTCGGTAAGCGGCTTGCCCGCAAAACCGATGACCTTGTCGCCTGCGACAATGCCTGCGGCCACGCAGCCAGAACCAGGATGTACGCCTTTCACATCGAGCGCGAGGTGGTTTTCAAATTCGACCTTCTTGAAGATGAGGCCGAGCCACGGTCCCGCAAACGAAGGCGCAACAGCAAACAGTAGTGAAAACAACAACGTGCGCTTCAAATTATTCATCATTTCATTTCCTTAAAAAAACAGCAGCGAAAAGCGGATGTTCACTATAAGGCGACCGCTCTCGTCCACGAGGAGTCGATCGTTCATCTTGGTGACTGGTTCGCCCAGAAGGTAGCTTGCCTGGACCTCGATTCTTCCTAGCAATTCGGTCTTCTTGAAAAACAGGATGTCGCGTCCGTAACCGAATTCAACCGCTGGCGAAAAGAACCACTCATCAAAATGTTCCATGCAGAATACCGACGCAGAAAAATGCAAAAAATCGTCATGTCCCGTTTGAATCAGCGCTCCCTTGAAATACCATCGCCAGTCAAGTCCGGTCTCAACGAATTCTCCCGCAATGGAAATTCCGCCATGGAGGCCAAGCGAATGAAGGCGATGGATCCGGTATTCGGCATCGACATCGACAGTTCCGTCGAACCCGCGAAGGTAATACGCCAGCGAGACGCCCCCGCCAACAACAAAGCCCGGCATGGACATGTCGCTGTCAGAAACCTCGTCCTCGACCGGGAGGCCCATAAAATCACGGCTCCACCCAAACGCTACGGCCAAAAGCAGGATCAGAAAAGACTTGAAGACAACGTTCATTGTCAAAAACACAAATAAACTTATTTCTTCGGATTTCGGTCGTCATATTCGCCGAGCGACTTATAGCCGTCGTTCAGCATCGCATCCATGAGTTCGTTTCGCATGGCGTGGGCAGCCATCCAGCGGAAAGCCACCACGGAATAGCACTGCACCGCATCGACACCGAGCTTGATGAGGTCGTAAATCTTGTACCCGTGGTCAATGCCGCCGCACGCAATAACGCTCATCTGCGGATAATGTTCGCGAATATACTTCACGTTCCACACCATGTTGTCGAACAGCGGACGACCAGACATGCCACCGCAGTCGCCATCGGCACGGAGAGGCTTGAGATCCTCAAGTTTTACGTTCACGGGCAGTTCGCTCAGTTTCGCGGTCGGGTACGTATTCCCGATGACAACCCCATTCACGCCCGTACGTACAAGCATTTCCATAATGGAAATCAGGTGCCGTTCCGAAAGGTCGGGGCTGAGTTTCGCATACACCGCCTTGCGCAGTCCGAGACCGTTCCTGAAATTCATTATTTCGGTAAAGATACGTTCCGAAAAACTCATGTCGAGGTCCACGCGTGACTCGCCTGTATTGGGGCAGCTCACGTTGATTTCGATATAGTCACCTGCACGGTAGGCAATCGAGAAACTTTCGAGGATATCCTTCAGCTTTTCTTCGGGGTCCGTAAGTCCCGGAGTCTCCGCGACCGAGATACCCACACAGAGGCCCGCCTTGTGCGCCTTCACGAGTTGCGCATCCACACGCTTCGCAATGACCTCCACACCTTCGTTATTGAGGCCCATACTATTGTGGATGGCACGGTCCTCTTCCAAGAAACCGATGCGCGGACGATGCGTATTCCCTTCGCGGAAATGGCGAGTCGCCGTTCCCACGGTAATGCCACCAAAGCCGACATTTGCGTAATCCTTGATACGGAGAGCCGTCTTGTTCGCGCCGGCCGCCAAAATGATGGGGCAACCGAGATAGAGCGAATTGCTGTGGTCCGAAAAAGTGATGACACGCTTAAGAGGCTTGCTCAAATCCGGGCGTCCGCCCATGAATGGGATAAACGGAGCAAAACGAGCGGCATACTTGAACGAGTCGTGCCTGAACTCCGGGGAATTGTGGAAAATCTTACGAATAAGCGCAAGAACCTTGTCGCTAAAACGCAAATAGTATTCGTGGTTGATGCAATCGTTCGCCATATTATTTAAATTACAAAAAAAAGAGGTTAAAAAGTGCTTACGAACGTAGAAAATAGAATCCAAGAGAGTTTCCCCAGCTATATCGATGCCCTCAAGCGGCTTGTGCGCATTCCGTCTATCAGTTTCGACAATTTTGACCAGAAATTCGTGCAACAGAGCGCGGAAGCCGTCAAGAAAATGTTCGTGGAGGCCGGTCTTAAGAACGTGCAGTTCCTGCTGCCGCCGAGCGGGAGGGCAACCGTATATGCCGAAAGCCTCACGAGCCCCGACAAGCCCACGATTTTACTCTACGCGCATCACGATGTGCAACCCACCATGCGCGAGGCTTTGTGGAACAGCGCCCCGTTTGAGCCCGAAATCCGCGGCGACCGCATCTACGGGCGCGGCACCGCCGACGACAAGGCGGGCATAATCACGCACCTTGCGGCATTCAAGCAGGTACGCGAAATGCTCGGCGACAAGGGACCAAACCTCAAGTTTATCATCGAGGGCGAAGAAGAATCCGGAAGCGCGGGCTTCGCAGAAATATTGCGCGAGCACGCGAAACTCCTGAAGTGCGACGCGGTGATTGTGGCCGACCTCGGGAACTTCGCGAAGGGGACTCCCTCCATCACGACAACTCTCCGCGGGATGAGCGCGGTGAACATCACCCTCCGCAGCACCAAGACGCCGCTCCATTCCGGCAGCTGGTCAGGCCCGATTCCCGACCCCGCTCAGGCACTCTGCCGCATGATAGCGTCGCTGACCGACGAGCGCGGGAACATCGCCATCCCGAATTTTGAGGATGGCCTCGTACCGCCTACGCCCGAAGAACTGGAATCGTACCGCAGTCTCGGCTACAGCGAAAAGACGTTCCGCAGCGAGAGCGGCGTTTTGGACAAAGTAAGCCTCACCGTCCCCGAAGGGGAAATTCTCGAATCGCTCTGGCGCAGGCCATCCATCGTGGTGACCGCGATGGAGTCGGGCAACCGATCGAGCGCGGGAAACGTGCTCCAGGACTGCGCCTACGCCCGCATCGGAATCAGGCTTGCGCCCGGTATGAATGCGGACCGCTGTTCACAAATGCTCGTGGACTTTTTGAAGGCTCAGGTCCCGAACGGGCTCGAATTTACCGCCGAAATCGAGGACGGTGCAAACCCGTTCGTCACCGACACGCAGCACCCCTTCTTCAAGAAGATGAGCGAAGCAATGGCGCAAGCCTACAAGAACGATACCAAGTTCATCGGCTGCGGGGCTAGCATCCCGGGTGCAGAACTCTTCCGCAAGACCTTCGGCGACATTCCCATACTGCTCACCGGCCTCGAGGACCCCGAATGCGCGGCCCACGGCGAAAACGAAAGCCTCTACCTCCCCGATTTCAAGTCGGGAATCGTCGCCGAAACACTATTCTTTATCTCGCTTGCATAAAGCGACCCCGTTTTTTTAGAATTTGCTATATTGGAAACCTATGAAAAAGAACCTGGTTGTATTGACGGGCGCAGGAATTAGCGCAGAATCCGGACTCCGCACCTTCCGCGGAAACGACGGGATGTGGGAACACGAGAATATCGAGGACGTATGTACGCCCGGCGCGCTCAGGCGCGACCCGAAGCGCGTGATGGACTTTTACAACTTCTTGCGCAAGGGACTCCCCGAACACAAGCCGAACGCAGCCCACATTGCACTCGCCGAACTCGAGAAGCGCCTAGGCGACCGTTTTCTGCTGGTGACCCAGAACGTTGACGACCTTCATGAACGTGCGGGCAGCAAGCGCATCTTGCACATGCACGGCGACCTGATGAAGCTCCGCTGCATGAACCACCCCGACCACGAATTCATGTTCAAGGGTGAAGAAACGCTCGAGACCAAGTGTCCGTTCTGCGGAGCAGGCACCCGCCCCGACATCGTGTTCTTTGAGGAAGTTCCGCTCTACATGGACATGATACAGAACGCACTGCGCGACTGCGACGAGTTCGTGTACATCGGCACGAGCAGCGTCGTGTACCCCGCCGCCGGTTTCAAGAACTTTGCCAAGCGCTTTGGCGCGAAGGTGACCTGCCTCAACCTCGAAATTCCCGCACACGACCCGGATACCGACGTATTTGTGCAGGGCAAGGCGACCGAAATCGTACCCAAGTGGTGCGAAGAGTTTGTATAAAATGCCGCGACTTAGCGAATCCGAAGCTTTAGACCTGTTTTTAAACGCACCGCTCGACGAACTCTGCGCACGCGCAAACGCCGAGAAGGAACGCCTGCACGGGAAATCCGTGTACTGGGTGAACAACCGCCAGATCAACTACACCAACGTGTGCGTACTGCACTGCAAGTTCTGCGCCTTCTCGAAAATCAAGAAGGATAGCCCCACCGCATACGACTGGGACTACGGCACCATCCGGAACAAGGCCGCAGAAGCGATTGCCGGAGGCGCACGGGAACTGCACATCGTAGGCGGGCTCCACCCGGACCATCCATTCGATTACTACATCGAGATGTTGCGCAAACTTCGCGTAGAATTCCCAAAAGTGAACCTGAAGGCTTTTACCGCGGTAGAGATTTGCCACTTCGCGAAAATCTCGGGCCAGACACCCCTGCAGATCATGACCACGCTCAAGGAAGCGGGCCTGGACGCCCTCCCCGGCGGAGGCGCCGAAATCTTGGTGCAGAGCGTGCGCGACCAGATTTGCCCCGGCAAGGAAACCGGCGAGGAATGGCTCGACGTGCACCGCGCCGCACACAAGATTGGCATCCCGACAAATGCCACCATGCTGTTCGGGCACATCGAGAAGCCCGAGGACCGCATCGCCCACATGCGCATGCTGCGCGATCTGCAAGACGAAGCACCCGGATTCTTCGCGTTCATCCCGCTCGTGTACCACCCGGAGCACAACGCGCTGCACAAGATTGTCCCGAACATCACGAGCGAAGAAGATATACTGCGCACGGTCGCAGTCGCCCGCCTCTTTTTGGACAACTTCCCGCATATCAAGGCCTACTGGATACAGATGGGCATCGAGACCGCGATGAAGGCGCTACACGCCGGAGCCTCCGACCTGGACGGCACGATTATCGAGGAAAAGATTACGCATGCGGCTGGCGCCACCGTACCCGTGGGCATGAGCCCCGAGCGCATGAAGTCGCTTATTGCAGGCGAAGGCCTTACCCCGGTCGAAAGGGATGCACTATACGAACGATTCTCCTAACGAGAATTGTTCTTTTGGCAATTCTTTTTTATACATTATGGACATGAAGACGTTATCTAGAATTTTATCCGCACTCCTGCTGTTTGTGGCATTCTCCTTCGCCAACATAACGCAGGATTCCTCCGTCAGTCGTTTCGACAAGCTCAACGACCTTGCCGCCACAGGCGACTCCGCCGTTGCGACTGTCGACGCCAACAAAACCTCTGCAACCGACGTTTCCAGCGCCGTGGATTCTATCGGTCGCTCTACTCCCTCCAGAATGACAGCCAATAAGAAGCGCGCCGTCTGGATTAAGCTCGAAGGCGACGTGGAACCCTCCATGTACGATTTCTGCGCACGCGCCATCGCCGACGCCCTCAAGGAAAATCCGGACTACATCGTATTCGAGATTAACACCTTCGGTGGCAGGCTCGATGCCGCATTCGACCTGGTCGACACCATCATGGCGGTCAAGGGCCCCGAGACCATCGCCCTCGTGAAGAAGAAGGCCATCAGCGCAGGCAGCCTCATCGCCCTCGCCTGCAAAAAACTCTACATGCTCGAAGCCACGACCATCGGTGACTGCGCGCCCATTGTGCAGGGCGGCGACGGCACCCCGCAAATCGTCGGCGAAAAAATACAGTCCCCACTCCGCGCCAAGTTCAGGAACCTCGCCCAGCGCAACGGCTACCCCGAACTGCTCAGTTCCGCATTCGTAACTCCGGAACTCGAAGTGCTCGAACTCACCGCCAAGCTCGACAAGGGCAAGAAGACGGAACGCGACACGACGCTCATCATCGAGGGCCAGAAGTACGCCGTCCTCGACAGCGCCGACAAGAAGTTCTGGGGCGCCCCGAAGATTCTCGTAAAGAAGGGCGAACTCCTGACCATGACCGACAAGGAAGCCGAGGAACTCGGATTTTCGAAGGGCACGTTCAAGGACCGTAACGAATTCGAGACGACGCTTGCCATCGAGAAGGCCAGTGAAGTCGAGACCACGCTCGGCGAAGACATCGCCGCCGCCATCGCAGCAATCTCCGGCATATTGCTCATCATCGGGTTCGGCGCGCTCTATATCGAATTCAAGACCCCGGGCTTCGGGCTCTTCGGTATCATCGGCATCATCCTCATCGGCATCGTATTCCTCGGGCAGTTCGCACCGCAGCTCGACGGCTACATTCCCGCCATCTTGCTCGTCGCAGGCGTCATCCTCTTCCTTGTGGAAATATTCGTGATGCCCGGAACATTCCTGTTCGGCATCGGCGGCATCATCTGCATGATAATTGCGCTTGCGATGTCGTTCTCGCCCGCAGAGCTCCCGGAATACGTCCCCGACGCCGTCGAGACGACGTTCGATGCGACCCCATGGCTAATCGGCTTGCTCTACATGCTATGCTGTGCGGGCGTCGCGCTCGTGTTCCCGATTGCCGCGAGCAAGTACCTGATTCCGCTCCTGCCCGAAGGCTGGACCCCCATGCTCAAGACGGACCTCGAAACCGCGGCCTCCCCCACGGAATCCGTGCAGGAAGTGCATGTGGGCGACACCGGCACTGCAAAGACGTTTTTACGCCCCGTAGGCCAGGCAAGCTTTACCATGCCCGATGGCAGCACCAAGCTCTTTGACGTTCAGACCCACGGTGAAATCATCGAGGCAAACACTCGCGTGAAGGTCGAATCCGTGCAGGAAGGCCATATCTGGGTCGTTCTGGACGAGAACGCCTAAAAATTTTAGTAGAATTTGAAAAAATAACACCGGAGACAAACAATGGATACACTCCTTATCGTTGGAATCATCATTGCGGCCATCGCCGTCATCATCCTTCTCGCCTTTATCGGCAAGTTCTTCAGCCTCTGGCTCCAGGCCTTGTTCTCCAGGGCAAACGTGAGCATTTTCCAGCTCATCGGTATGCGCCTGCGTAAGGTGCCCCCGCAGGTCATCGTGGAAGCACGAATCCTCAGCTGCAAGGCGGGCCTTCCCGTAGACACGAACCTGCTCGAAGCCCACTACCTCAGCCGCGGTAACGTGCTCCGCGTGATTCAGGCCCTGATTGCAGCAAACAAGGCGAACATCAAGCTCAACTTTACGGAAGCCGCAGCTATCGACCTCGCCGGCCGTAACGTGCTCGAAGCCGTGCAGATGTCCGTGAACCCGAAGGTCATCACGACCCCGAAGGTTTCGGCAGTGGCCCTCGACGGTATCCAGCTGCATGCCATTACGCGTATTACCGTGCGTGCCAGCATCCAGAAACTCGTCGGTGGCGCAGGCGAAGATACCGTAATCGCCCGTGTGGGTGAAGGCATCGTCTCGTCCATCGGTTCCGCACAAACTCACAAGGACGTGCTCGAGAACCCGAACATGATTTCCAAGAAGGTGCTCGCATCGGGCCTCGACGCCGGTACCGCATTCGAAATTCTCTCCATCGACATCGCAGACGTGGACGTGGGCCAGAACATCGGCGCCATCCTCGAAACCGACCGTGCCGAAGCCGACAAGAAGATTGCTCAGGCCAAGGCCGAAGAACGCCGCGCCATGGCTTACGCCGCCGAACAGGAAATGAAGGCGAAGGTCATGGAAATGAAGGCGAAGCTCGTGGAAGCCGAAGCCCAGATCCCGATGGCCATGGCATCTGCTCTCCGCGACGGCAAGCTCGGCGTGATGGACTACTACAACCTCAAGAATATCGAAGCCGACACCCAGATGAGGAAGGAAATCGGCAACGCTCCCGAGGCCAAGTAAACGTTTGTAGGGCAATATGGAAACCCTAATATTCCTAGCCATCGCAGTCGTCATCGCGATCTTCGAGAACAAGGTCAAGAAATCAAGGGAACAGAAACATCTGCCTCCCTCCGTGCCCGGCGATTACGATAACGAACATGCGGAAGATTCCCAGGACGAGGCGCAGCAAGCAGCCCCGCCCCGCTCGTTGCAGGACTTGATCCGCCAGTTCGAAAATGCGCAGCGCGAGGCAGAGCAAGGAAATATCGAACCGCCGACTCCCCCTGTGGAGGAACAGCATCGTGATCCGAGCGAACCGCTTACGCTCCGGGATATCGCCGAAGAGGTCATCGGAGAAGACGTCATCGACCTTGAATTCCTGATGGACACCTTCGATGTCGACGAGAATACCGCAGCCGAAATGCTCATGGACTTGCAGGCCCACCGGATCGTGGGCCGAGACATGGGCGAAGGCGAATGCGACGTGCTGGTGCACGACCTCGACGAACTCGAAAACCTGCTGAACCGTACTGACAGCCAGCCCTCCAGTAGCAAAAAGAACGAGGCCACGGAACAGGTGCGGCAAGATGCGGATGAAGATGTTCATAAAGCCGAACTCGAACGCCAACGCGAACTCAACGAACTCGAAGCCCGCGCCAAGGCCGCCCGCGAAAATGCGGCCGCCATCGCGGCTGTATCAGCCGATGACGACGAAACTCCGGTTCGCCGCCATGCAGCCCTCGTCTCGACGAAAAATATCGCCGACGTGCGCAAGGGATTCATCTGGGCGAAGGTGCTGGACGAGCCCCGCTTCAAGCGACGCTGGAGTACACAATACCGCTAAGGGCGCTCTAAACATATTATATTTTCGCCATCATGAAACTTCTACAGACTCCCCCCGACTTAAACAAGATCGCACGCCCGAACTGGATTGAAATCAACCTGGACGCCCTCTGCAATAACATTCAATTTATCCGCAGCCAGATACCCGCGAACACGAAGATTCTCCTGCCAGTGAAGGCCGATTCCTACGGACACGGGAGTCTCGCCTGCTCGTTTGCCGCCAAGTTCGGTGGAGCCGACTACCTCGGAGTCGCCCACATCAGCGAAGGGATGCTGCTTCGCCAATACGGCATGGACTTGCCCATCCTGGTTCTCGGCCCCTGCACGCCCGCAGACTTCGCCTACTTCGTCGAATTCCAGCTCACTGCCGCCATTACGGACATCCGCACGGCCATGGCGTTCGACCAGTTCCTCAAGGAAACGGGCACGACCTGCAAGGCGCATTTGGCGATTGATACCGGCATGAACCGCTACGGTTTCGATGCCGAGGACTTCAACAACATCCGCGCGGCGCTCAGCCTCAAGAGTCTCAAGTTCGAAGGCATGTTCACGCACCTCGCCACAGCCGACATGCCGGGGAACCCGAAAACCGATATCCAGATCCAGCGCTTCACGCGGCTCGTGGACGTGCTTGAAGCGGAAGGCCTCCGTCCAGAAATCTGTCACTGTTCAAGTTCTGCGGGTACGCTCACACGCCCCGAAAGCCACTTCGACATGGTGCGTCCGGGCCTTGCGCTCTACGGCTATAACTGCATGGGGGCGGCCCCCTCGCCGTGGCCCATCAAGCCCGTCATGAAAATCAAGTCCACCATCCGCCACATCCACGACGTAAAGCCCGGCGAGACGGTGAGCTACGGTGGCTACTGGATGGCGCAACAGCCCACGCGCATCGCAACCATCGCCATCGGCTACGGTGACGGCTACCTGCGTGGCGAATACAACAAGGGATTCGTCTTTATCCGCGGACAGCTTTGCCCGATTCTCGGCCGCGTATGCATGGACGCGACGATGGTCGACGTGAGCCACATTCCCGATGTCCAGGTCGGAGAAACGGTCGACGTCGTGAACGGTGAACTCGATTTCCGCATCTCGATGGAAAGTGTCGCGGACGACCACCACACAATTCCGTACGAACTAACAAGCCGCGTGGCACGCCGCCTGTACCGCAAGTACTACTGGAAAAACCGTCTGGTGCGCTGGGACTACCTGCGTCAGGAATTCGGAGTCAAGGACTACAAGGAATTCCCGCTGCGGTAACGCTATCACATCAAGCTTTTGAAAATCTTGACAGGAACTGCGCCAAGCGTTCGTTACCCGATTCGCGGAACACGTGGTCGGGAGTTCCCTGTTCCACGATGACGCCGCCGTCCATGAAGATGACCTTGTCTGCCACGTCGCGGGCAAAGGCCATCTCGTGAGTCACGATGACCATGGTCATCTTGTCTTCGGCAAGTTTCTTGATAATCTTGAGCACTTCGCCGGTCAGTTCCGGGTCCAGCGCAGAGGTCGGTTCGTCAAAGAAAAGTATCTTCGGGTTCATCGCGAGAGCGCGGGCAATGGACACGCGTTGCTGCTGGCCACCGCTGAGTTCGCAGGGATAAGAGTTTTCCTTGCCCTCGAGGCCCATGCGCTTGAGCAGGAACCGCCCCATCGCGCGGGCGTCCTTGCGCTCGTCCCCAAGCACTCGTACCGGAGCGAGGCAGATATTCTGAAGTACCGTCAAGTGCGGGAACAAGTTGAAGTTCTGGAACACGAGCCCCGTAGAAAGTCGGATTTCGCGGAGCGTTTTCGCCGGCGCGTACTTGACCGCCGGGCCAGAGCCTAAAGGTCCCTGAGCCTGCCGAAGGGTCGGCACCACCATGTCCTTGCCGTCGACCTGCACAAAACCGCCGTCAACCGTTTCGAGCTGGGTAAGGCAGCGCAACAGCGTACTCTTGCCGGAACCGCTGGGCCCGATAATCGAGAGCACCTCGCCCGCCTTCAGGTCAAAAGAGATATCCTTGAGCACATGCAAGTCGCCAAAGGACTTCTTGACGTGTTCTACCTTGAGGATCGGCGCAGATTCATTCATGTTTTCCATTCCACGCCTCACTTATAGTAATTGAGCTTGCGTTCCACGTAGGCGAAAAGCACGCTCAGCAAAAGGTTCGCCACATAGTAGAATACACCCGCCACGAACAGCGGGTAAATGCTCGCGTAGGCGGCCTGCTGCTTCTTGGCCAGCGCAAAAAGTTCCGTCACCGCAATCACCTGCGCAAGGGAGGTGTCCTTCACCAGAGTGATGACTTCATTGGCGCTGGCGGGTACCACGCGCTTGACCACCTGCGGGAGGATAATACGGAAGAACGTCTGCGTGCGGGTCATGCCCAGCATGTAGGCCGCCTCGTACTGCCCCTTGGGTATAGACTGAATGCCCCCGCGGAAAATTTCGGCAAAGTAGGCCGCATAGTTTATCGAAAACGCCACAATCACCGCCGGGAAGCGGTCAAATGAAAAATCCACGCCCGCATATTCGCTCAGGTAGTAGGAGCCGAAGTAAATCGCCACAATCTGGAGCAGCAAAGGGGTGCCACGCATCACCGAGATGTAGAACGATACCGGGTAACGCACCACGCGCCACTTGCTCATCTTGAGGACCGCGATAAGCAGGCCCAGCGGAATCGAGAACAGGAGCGTAAGCCCGAAAATGGCGAGCGTCGTGCAGAAGCCGCCCCAGAGAATCGGGAGTAAATTGCTCAAATCAGACATGGAACCGCGCGCCGGCCGTTACTTGCCGAACCACTTGGCAGAGATTTCGTCGAATTTGCCGTCGGCCTTCATGGCAGCCAGGGTGGAATTCACCGCATCACGCAGGGCCTGGTCCTTCTTGCGGAAACCCACGGCATAGACTTCGTCGGAGAGGCCTTCCTCGAGCACCGTGTAGTCCTTCGCGTTCGTCACAATCCAGTACTTGGCCACGATTTCGTCCAGGAACACGGCGTCGACACCGCCCTTGTCCAAATCCATGAGCGCCGTCTGGTTGTCGTCAAACGGGACTATTTCCTTGGCGGCCTTGCCCGCTTCGGAGGCATCCAGGAGCTTCTGGGCGGTAGAGCCGTTCTGCACGGCAATCTTCTTGCCGGCGAGGGCCGCGAGATTTGCAAGAGCCTTGTCCTTCACCGTGAAAATCATGCGGTTCTTGAGATACGGGTCGCTCAGGTTCATGGCCTTCGCGCGGGCGCTGTCCACGCTCATGCCGTTCCAGATGCAATCAATCTTGCCGGTGTTCAGTTCCTGTTCCTTCGCATCCCACGAAATCGGCTGCGTCTTGAGCTTCACGCCCAGGCGCGCACAAACTTCGGTGGCGAGGTCGATATCGAAACCCACGATGTTGTTGTCCTTGTCGCGGAAACCCATCGGCGGGAAGGAATCGTCGAGACCAAGCACAAACTCGCCCGCCGCCTTCACCTTGTTCAGGGATTCATCGGCCTGAGTCTTGGATTCCGCCTTCTGGTCGTTACAGGCAGAAAGAACCGCGGCACACGCAACCGCCGCAAACATCGCTAAAAGCTTTTTCATCTTGAAGTCCTCTTTTTGATTTACAAGAGAAATATAGAAAAAGGGCCGCATTCTAGTGAATACGGATAATTGAGCAGCCCTCATATTTAAGGCCTGAATGATTCGCTTTTTATTTTTTTTCACCAAAACAGGAGTTTCAAGGCGAATTGGGTTGGCATATCAATTTTGAATAATGTATATTATGGGGGAGGTTTATATGGAAGTTCTGAACCCGACACAGCTACATCTTCTAAAGATGTTCTCTTTCGCCAAGGATTCTGAGTCTTTGGAAGAAATTCGTGTTGCCCTGATGGATGTCTTTGCCAAGAGGGTTGAAAAAGACATGGACAATCTTTGGGATTCCGGCAAATGGGACAATAAAAAGAACGAAGCTGTCTTATGCGAACACTTGCGAACTCCCTATAAAGCAGTATGAGAATTGTTCTCGACACCAATTGCCTTCTAGCCTCTCTTTCCAAAAGAGGGGCTTACTATAATGTTTGGAAAGGTTTGCTAGAAGGAAAATACACTCTTTGCGTATCCAACGAAATTCTTGAAGAATACGAAGAGATTATCGCACAAAAAACCACACCCGTCATTGCACTAAATGTCGTTCAAGCCCTTTTAAATGCACCTTCCGTTGAATTAATCGACGCTTTTTTCAGATTTGAGTTGATTCAAAAAGACCCTGATGATAACAAGTTCGTTGATTGCGCTATCGCAGGAAACGCTACATACGTCGTTTCGAATGACGCTCATTTCGACATCCTTAAAGAAATTGACTTTCCGAAATTAATCTTGAAAAATCTGCAAGAATTTTCTGCAATGCTACAATAAGCAGAATCGTTATACTACGCAAAAAAGGCCGCATCGCTGCGGTCCTTTTTATAATGTTGGTCAGGATCCTTCGACTCCGAGGCTACGCCTCTTCGCTCAGGATGACATGCTCAAAGGCCTGAAGCCCCACACCTCAAAGGGAGCGAAGCGACCGACCTCATACCTCACACCTCTTAATCCTTTCCGTACACCTTTTCGGCGTAGGTCACGGTGGCGCCGAGGTATTCGCGGTTCATCTTGGCGATGTAATCCACGGTGATACCCTTCGGGCAGGCGGCCTGGCATTCGTAAAGGTTCGTGCAAGTTGCGCAATCCTCCTTGTCCATCTGGGCGACCATGGCGAGCACACGCTTCTTCGCCTCGACCCTATGACAACCGTTCGCGCTAGACGCAAAAAAAAATCTAATTAGCGCTCACTCCCACCTAAAGGTGGCCATGTACACTAAGCAACAAGTTGCCAAGTGTCCAAAGGTCGCCATCACGACTCGTCAATACGAGTCGCTTTTGGCTCACAGGGGTCACTATCCCTAACGCAAATGCGGCAAATTGCTTTACCAGTGTTACTCTGATTAGAAATGAATATTCATCTATTTAAATGTTTTGATATTTACTTCAGCCTGTCTCAACGTGATGTACTCTCCATTGCTTTCATCTGCAAAATGCCCCATTATTCCCAAGTTTAAGATGCTATTATTGAAGGCCTCTTTAATAAAAAAATTCAAGTTTTCTTCAAATAATGGATTCAAATAAAGCGTGTGACCTCCATTACTAAATCCGTAATTCGTATGTAGTTTACTATTAATTTGGGTAAGAATATCCGCGCAGTTTTGTTTATCTACATCATCTATTTCCTTATTGTCTTTTCGACGAAATCCCAAGAAAAAGAGAATTCCCTTTGGCTCTTCCCTATTGACACTAATTACAAACTTATATTCTATTGTACATTTAAAGTTTTCAGTTTTGTCCTTTGGATATGTAAAATAGTATGCTAAATATAGCCGACGTTTGTCCTTCTTTTCAAGAGCAAATGTTCCTATTTCCGAAAAAGTGCCTTTAGCAAGGTTATCAAGTTTTTCTTTCAAACCATAGAGAATCGGAAAATGTTCGTGATTTACAAGCTTTAATGCTTTTGCGAATTCAGCGACGTCACTCATATTCACATCTCGGCTCTCAGAAGATATTCCGTCAAATCAACCGCTTTTTTCAACGCATCTGCCAATTTTGATTGTGTCGCCGGAGCAGTTATTTCATTTTCTTGTTTTTCATCGGGTCCTAAAGGCCACAACTCTAGACCGCGAACAGACGGTGGATACCCTTCATTTGTGAAGGTTTTAATTTTTGCGTTAGGAAAAACCTTTCGAACCACCTTTATTTCCATGTCTGTTAAATTGTTTTTCTGATAATCCTTTTTCGACGGGTCTATTTTAAGGAATTCTATGGACACATGGTCAATCGGCAGACTTGTTGAAAGAACAAGGTTGACTCTACAGCACCCATTGTCAACAGAATAGTAAACTTCATTTTTGGGAACACAACCAGCATTCACTCCCTTAGGAGAAAGATTATCCTCGCACTTAGATGTCCACGGCACGCCAGCCTGCTGAAAAACAGCATTGGCAAACTGTTCTTGGACGGGATATTGCGGATTCATATCACCCGTGTAGTATTTATTTACCGGCATATAAAACTCCTTTGTATTTAATTGTGAATTGTTTTTTTGAGCGGGGCGGGCTTGCTTGCGCTGGCCCGCGGTGGTGGACTTCCTTGGCAAGCACGCTTGCCTAGGAAGTTCATCACGGAGAATCCTTGAGGCAACGAACCGAGTAGCCGTAGCACTTATTGTAGCCGATGTAGTCGCGGTACGCATCGACCGCGCTCAAGTACCAGTAGTTGGCGCTACCGCTATAGTTCTCAGTGGCACTCCAGAAGTTGGCTCGAGTGCCGACACTGTAGAAGCTACCAGTGCTGTAGTAGCCAGCAGGGAGCGCAGCAAAGCCGTAGGTGTCCTTCGGGTCGCTCCAGTACCCCATAGCCTGCATGGCGTAAGGGGATCCCATAATGGTATAAAGAGTAACCCATTCTTCGCGTGTCGGAATGTGCCAGCCTTCAGGGCAAATTCCACGCACAGGGTATGTCGGTGTACAAAATTTGCCATATCCGCAATTCTTGCCATTCATACTCCACTTGCCCACACTATCCATAGCGGCAGCCCATGTATATAAACGCCCGTATTTTGTGCAACTGTCAGCTTCGTTGTAATAACACCAAGAATTTCCCTTCATCCCTACGTATGCCACACTGTCGGAATAATTCAGGTTTTCCGCCATCCAAGTTTGGCTTCCGATAGTTACCGTCCTGTAAGCCTTGCCATCCCTTGAATCAAACAAATCGCCTTCGACATTTTCTATGGATCCATTCCACAATCCGTCGCTACACAGATAAACAGAATCTTGCGCCACCGAAAGTTGTTTCCTAATTTCATTACCCTCTGTATAACTGACGCAACCCTTCTCAAGAGATATTTCTTCATCTGAAGCATTTCTAAATACACCTGCGTCACAAACGTATTTGTTTGTTGAAATAATCTTTCCATCAACTATTGAACCATCTGTGTTGCAAACTTTTTCGTAGGTATCGTATTCCAAAGCAGTAGCCTCCATCCAGGCATTATTCCTACAGATGTAATAAACATTTTCAAATTCGCTTACAACTTCCGCGTTACTTGTTCCGCAAATGCCAATGGCCGTTTCCCTTTCTGATACGGCCCATTTGGAGCCATCGTAAACATATACTGTATCTGTCACATTGCCTTTCTTGTACTCACCCGTCTTTCCTGTAGTCCATTCGTAGGTATCTTTTTGACAGGTGGTTGCAGCCACCCACTGATTACCATTACAGATAAAGTATTTATTAAAGTTTTTGCTCAACTTGTTGCTGTTCGGAGCAACGATATCCTTACGGTTGACGGAGCACCCGCCCAGCCCATACACGTTGTTCCAATAGATGTCCAAGTAGGTTTCATAATCTGGAATATCCAAGATGTTCCAACTCTTTACCGAGGCCCGAACGGTGCCGTAATCAAGGTCATGCGCCCAGTCTGCCATGTCGGCCTTGGTCTGCAGGTCGTTCCATTCGCCGTCGGTCTTGATATCTGCAATGAACTTGTCTATGGCATTTTGAATCTCGACATCGCTACGGTCACCCATGACCAGCGCCGAAATTGCAAGAAGAGTTGCATTGCCCGCGCTGGTGGTCGCGCTCACGCCCTCGTTCTGGAAAATGGCGAAATCTTCGGAATAGGTCACGGCGGTCGCAAACTCGAAGGCCGTCATGATCTCCTGGGCAGCCTGTTTCTTCGCGGCATAAACACTGTACCCCTTTTCTTGCACCAAGTAAAGTACACGGTCATATTCCAAATGGGTAAGCAGATTTATATTCACTTCGGTCCGTTTCTCCGAAAAGTCGGTCAAGGCTCGGAGCGTCATGGAATCCTTGGACCATTCACCGGTCACCTCGTTCCTGTAAAGACCTCGGACTTCAAGTTTCGCACAAGGGTAAGCAAGGCTCACCTTGGGAATTACAAAATCCCCCTTGTTGCTGGAGATTTCATCTTCGTAAACGACTCCCGAAGGTTTCAAATCCTTTTTCAGTTCATACAGGTTCAGCGGCGAGCCGAACTTGAACGGACCCTTCTGCGCAACACCCGTCACAGAGATATTCTCCCTGACAAAGCCCTCGGGCAAACCATCTTCGCTGGACGAGAACTTCGCGTCACTTTGAGAAACACTAGAAGACGACCCGGCTGATGAGCCTGCCGAATCATTAGCCCGATCAGGGTCCTTATTCGCTCCATCATCCAGAGTCCAGTCACCATTTTCGCAGACATAGGCGGACTTTTCGTCTTTCACGTAAGCGGTTGTCCCCTCACGCTTGCCGGAACACACAGGCAAGTCATCAAACGAGGCTGCAACGATATCGGTATCTGTAGGTTCGACAAGTTCGCCAGTCTGCCCCGAATCAGAATTCCTGTCCGTTCCACTGCCGCTGTCGTCGCCACACGCAGCGAGAGTGAAAGCAATGGATAGTGCTGCAAAATTGCCAATTTTGTTCCAAGCCATGACAGCCTCCACCGGCTAAAATCCTATAGAGTTTCGCCTTGTTCGGCCTAGAAAGCGCGACACCAATCTTGTATGGATACAAAAAAGGGGTGCGGGTTCGCTGCATTTACCAAAGCGGGGCTCTCGACTGCCTCTGACTGATAAATGCAAACGACCCACGCCCCAAACGGGCTGTTGCCCACGACCAGTTGAAATGCTGGCATGACAAACCGAGATATACCGCAAAACGGCATACCTGCGTGAGTGTTCGCCTTGTCCTCAGTCATTGGAAATTGTCGAGATTTCGCTTTGAGAACAGGGTTAAACTCTTTTTTACTCTTTAAAAATAACTTAATTGTTTTCAAAAAAAACTTTTGACATACGCTTTTTTTTTGCAATTTTTCATGTTTTCCCCTAAAATAACAATCTATCGGCTTTGATTTATTTGGATTCCCAACAAAAATATTGTATATTAATACAGGAGTATTACAATCAACTTCAAACGCACTTGTAGATTTCTGCAAAGCAAAGGAGCCATCATGCCAAGTACGCTATTGCAAGTCAGGGTGGACGAAAAGACCCGTTCTGCAGCAGGAAGCATATACGAAAAGCTCGGCATCGACTTGCCGACAGCCGTCCGCATGTTCCTTGCCAGAACCATTCTGGAAAACGGCATACCCTTCAGTATGAAGCTCCGTCCAGCCGCTCCCGCCGATGTTCTCGATGCCATGAAACAGGCTTCGCAGTCTGCCGCCGATGCAGGAGTTGCAGATATGTCTCTTGATGAAATCAACGACGAAATCGCACAGGTCCGAGCCGGCAAATGAAATGCTACGCAGTCATTGACACGAACGTGCTGGTCTCCGCATTGCTAAAATGGGATTCCATTCCAGGGCAGGTCGTGCAACAAACCTACGCCCACGAGATTATTCCCGTTTTCAATGATTCTATCTTACAAGAATACGAAGAAGTGCTCTCCCGTGAAAAATTTCATTTTCCAAAAGAGACTGTCGAATTTTTGCTTTCACGCTTAAAGACAATCGGTGAAAACATGACAACCGTAGAATCGCTTGTTGGCAATTTTCCAGACCCCAAAGACGTCGTATTTTTTGAAGTCACAATGGAAAAGAATAAAACCGATGACGCGTTTCTTGTCACGGGAAATCTGAAACATTTTCCAAAGCACTCCAAAGTCGTCACTCCGGCAGAAATGCTGCGTATTTTGGACAACTTGTAATTCTTTTATTTGTACGCAAAAAAGGGCCGCATCGCTGCGGTCCCTTTTTGCTAAAGGCGATCCCCGCCTTCGCGGGGATGACATAAGAGGGGCGCGGGATGCGCCCATTCCTAATTAATCCTTTCCGTACACCTTTTCGGCGTAGGTCACGGTGGCGCCGAGGTATTCGCGATTCATCTTGGCGATGTAATCCACGGTGATACCCTTCGGGCAGGCGGCCTGGCATTCGTAAAGGTTCGTGCAGTTGCCAAAGCCTTCCTTGTCCATCTGGGCGACCATGGCGAGCACACGCTTCTTCGCCTCGACCTTGCCCTGCGGCAAGAAGCTGAGGTGAGAAACCTTGGCAGATACGAACAACATTGCGGATGCGTTCTTACAGGCGGCCACGCAGGCACCGCAACCGATACAGGCGGCAGCGTCGAAGGCGCGGTCGGCATCGGCCTTGGGAACCGGAATCGTGGAAGCTTCAGGAGCGGCACCGGTGTTGACGGAAACGAAACCGCCAGCCTGGATAATGCGGTCGAAAGCGGTACGATCAACAACGCAGTCACGGAGAACCGGGAATGCGGCGGCGCGCCACGGTTCGATCACGATGGTGTCGCCATCCTTGAACTTGCGCATGTGAAGCTGGCAAGTGGTGGTCGCATGGTCGGGGCCGTGCGGCATACCGTTGATGACGAGGGAGCACATGCCACAAATACCTTCGCGGCAGTCGTGGTCGAAGGCGAAGCCTTCCTTGCCCTGCTTCATCTGTTCTTCGTTCACGATGTCGAGCATTTCCAGGAAGGACATGTCCGGAGAAACATCGTTGATCTTGACAGTTTCGAACTGTCCCTTGGTCTTGGCATCCTTCTGACGCCAAATCTTCAAAGTCAAATTCAGTCCGCTCATTATTTGTAGCTCCTAGTAGCGAGGTGGACGTTATCAAAGGTAAGAGGTTCCTTGGAAAGTTCCGGTGCGACACCGTCGCCCTTGTACTCCCAGGCACCCACGTAGCAGAAGTTCTCGTCGTCGCGCTTGGCTTCGCCTTCCGGAGTCTGGCTTTCTTCGCGGAAGTGGCCGCCGCAAGATTCCTTACGGTGCAGGGCGTCGAGAGTGAGGACTTCGGCGAACTCGAGGAAGTCAGCCACGCGGCCGGCGCGTTCGAGGTTCTGGTTGAAGGAACCTTCGGAGCCGAGCACGTTGACGTTTTCCCAGAATTCGGCACGGAGGGCCGGAATCTTCTCGAGGGCGGTCTTCAGGCCGGCCTCGTTACGGGCCATGCCCACGTATTCCCACATGATGTTACCGAGTTCACGATGGATATCGTTAACAGTGCGGTGACCCTTGATGGAGAGGAGCTTGTGGATGCGTTCTTCGGTCTGCTTCTTGCAGTCTTCGAACGCGGCATCGGATTCGGAAACCTTCTCGAGCTTGGTGCCCGCGAAGTAGCCGCCGATGGTGAACGGAATGACGAAGTAACCGTCGGAGAGGCCCTGCATAAGAGCAGAAGCGCCGAGGCGGTTTGCACCGTGGTCGGAGAAGTTCGCTTCACCGAGAACGAAGCAGCCCGGAATCGTGGACATCAAATCGTAGTCCACCCAGAGGCCGCCCATGGTGTAGTGGATGGCCGGGAAGATACGCATCGGGACCTTGTACGGGTCTTCGTCGGTAATCTTTTCGTACATCTGGAAGAGGTTGCCGTATTTGGCAGAGACGCCAGCAACGCCCATGCGCTGGATAGCGTCGGCGAAGTCGAGATAAACGGCCTGCTTGGTGGAACCCACGCCGAGACCTGCGTCGCAAACCTGCTTGGCGTTACGGGATGCCACGTCACGCGGCACGAGGTTACCGAAGCTCGGGTACTTTTCTTCGAGGTAGTAGTAACGTTCTTCTTCGGGGATCTGGTCCGGGCTGCGAGTGTCGCCCGCCTTGCGCGGAACCCAAATACGGCCGTCGTTACGGAGAGATTCACTCATCAAGGTAAGCTTGGACTGCAGGTCGCCGTGGCGAGGAATGCAAGTCGGGTGAATCTGCGTGTAGCAGGGGTTAGCGAACAGGGCGCCGCGCTTGTAGGCACGGAAAGCGGCCGTCACGTTAGAACCCTGGGCGTTTGTAGAAAGGTAGTAGACGTTACCGTAACCGCCGGTGCAAAGGCAGACAGCGTCACCCACGTGGCTTTCGAGTTCGCCAGTGATGAGGTTACGGACGATGATACCGCGGGCCTTGCCGTCGATCACGACGAGGTCCATCATTTCGCGGCGGGGGAACATCTTCACCTTACCGGCGGCAACCTGGCGCATGAGGGCCTGGTAGGCACCGAGCAAGAGCTGCTGACCCGTCTGACCGCGGGCGTAGAACGTACGGGACACCTGCGTACCGCCGAAGGAGCGGTTGTCGAGGAGGCCACCGTATTCACGACCGAACGGAACACCCTGGGCCACGCACTGGTCGATGATGAGGTTCGAGTTTTCGGCCAAGCGGTGCACGTTGGCTTCGCGAGCGCGGAAGTCACCGCCCTTCACGGTATCGTAGAACAGACGGTAAACGGAGTCGCCGTCGTTCTTGTAGTTCTTGGCAGCGTTGATACCACCCTGGGCGGCAATGGAGTGTGCGCGACGGGGGCTATCCTGGATGCAGAAAGACTTGACATTGTAACCAAGTTCGGCGAGGGATGCAGCGGCAGAAGCACCGGCAAGGCCAGTACCAACCACGATCACCGTGAACTTACGCTTGTTGGCAGGGTTCACGAGCTTGAGTTCGAACTTGTGCTTGGTCCACTTTTCTTCGATGGAACCACCGGGGATTTTAGAATCAAGAATCATTAGTGGGCTCCTTAAAATTAAGCGTTAAAAGAAACTTCGACGGTGCCGACAGAAGGAATCACGAAAGAAGTCTTGGCGGCTTCCTTGGCCTTCTGCTGTTCATACTGCTGCTGGAGTTCATGAGACTTGGTGCGCAGGGCTTCCGTTTCGGGCTGGTTAGCGAGGTAGAAGGCGGCGATAGCGGTGATACCGAAACCGGCAGCAACGACAACACTGTAGATGATGCCGCAGACATCGATAATCGGGGTCCACTTCTGGTGAGCAATGCCCATGGTCTGGAAAGCAGAAGAAATGGCGTGGAACAGGTGCATGCCGATAACGAACATGCTGATCACGTAGAACACAGCCCAGAAGGGGTTGGCGAACATGTCGATAGTGGAGAGCCACATGTCGCGGACGATTTCGCCCTTGTCGTTCAGGTACAGGTAGTGTTCGCCGAACTTGAGCATCATGAGGTGCTGGATGAGGAAGCCGAGAATGAAGAGGCCGGACCAGATCATGGTGAAGGTCGCGAAAGTCTTCTTGCCCTTGCGAGCGTTGACTTCGTAGTCGATGCCACCGCGTGCCTTCTTGTTCTCGATCTTCAGCGTAACCGCGAGGAAGATATGGAGAGCGAAGCAAGCCACCAGGCCGAGTTCGACGAGATAAATCAGCTTAATCGGGAAGTGGAGCGGATTGAACCCGGTCAGGAACTCGGTATAGGCGTTGTAAGACGCCTGGGCCGAAGCCTGGTCAAAGTTCAGGAGTTGGAAGTTACCACACATGTGGCCGAAGATGAACAGGGCGAGTGCCGCACCCGTGCATCCCATGATCTGCTTCTTACCGATGGAGGAGGTAAGATACTTGATGATCCATTGCATTGAGTTGTGTCTCCTTGAGGGGTTTTTGTTTTAAACTTAGAGGACGCAGCAGGCCTTGAGGCTCGGCATTTCGTAAGCGTAGCGTTCGTCTTCCTTGAACCAGAAGTCCAGTTCGCGCTTGGCGGATTCAGGACTGTCGGAGCTGTGCACGACGTTTTCGGTCATGGAAGGGGCAAAGTCGTAGCGGAGAGTACCGGGTTCCGCCTTGGCCGGATTGGTAGCACCGTTGATGGCGCGAACCTTGGCAATGGCATTTTCGCCGCCGAGGGCGAGCATCACGGACGGGCCCTTGGTCATGTAGGCTTCGAGTTCCGGGAAGAACGGCTTTTCCACGTGTTCGGCGTAGAAACCGCGAGCATCGGCAGAGGTCATCTGGTGCATCTTCACGGCGCAGACGGAGAGGCCTGCAGCGATGTAACGGTCGATAATGCGCCCGATGAGGCCGGACTTTACGGCATTGGGCTTGATCATTGCAAATGTCATTTCCATAGTAGGTACCCTTTTTTGAAAGTATGAGAAATATAGATAATTATGGTTCTGCCTCGATCTTTTTCATCAGGTCTTCGGCGAGTTTTCCGCCCGACTTGATGTTGTCGACGAGCCAATCGACGGATTCCTTCAGTTCGCTGTTGGGGAAACGCTTCTGGAAATCTTCCAGAACCTCCAGCGCAAGCGTGTCTCTATGCAGGTTTTCGTTCAAAATGAACCCGCGGCTGAAAAGCGCCTTCTCGACATCGGGACTTTCGGGCCACATGTGCAGGAACACTTTGTATTCCATCTCGGCCTGAGCAAACTGCTCGGCTTCGGCCGCCAACTGCGCAATCTGGAAAGTCGCCTTCGCGAACAGGCTATCGTTATTCGGATTGTAATCGCGCACCTTCTTCCACATAGCGATGGCTGCGGAATAATTGTGGGCATTGGAGAGCGAATCCGCATCCTGTTCCATTTTCGCGACATCGGTCGTCGGGGACTTGATGTTGAGAGTCTTTCTCATGACGGTGACCTTCGCGGAATTCCACGATTCCGCGCGCATGCGTTCGATCTTGTCCTTACGGATCCGACGGATATTGTTGCTGAACGCCTGCTTACGCAAGTCGTCCCACGAGCGGTTCTTGTTGGCTTCGTAATTAGAGAAATACTCGTACTTCACGACATTCTGCGGGAACTGCAGGTAATCGCTGATGTCCTGTTTGGACTTCTCGAAGTTCGCCTGGGGATGAATAGGATTGCCGTTCTTTTCAAAGTAGGCCTTGAGCGAATCTTCCGGAAGGATAGACTCATGTTCAAGCATTTCGGAATAATGGGCCGTAATGTAGTTCACGCGCGTCTGATGGACAAACGCCCTGTATTCCCAGGACTGGTCGAGCTTAAGGGCGCGAGCCTCTTCCGCAAAGGAGAAACATTCGGCCAAGCTAGAAACGAGGCGGCTTCTCGTACGGTTAACCTTGGGAATCCCGGGTTCCTCGTCTAGAATCTGGAGGATATCCCTTTCCTTCACCACCGGAGCCCCGTTCCTGGAAACAAGCACGTAATCAGAATCCAAATCCAGATAGCCGAACGACTTCATCTGGTTGATCACCTCGCCCTTCACACGGTCGAACGGCTTGACTTCGGGAGGAATTTCACGAACAAGGTAAAAGACATGTCGACCAGGAGTCCTTGTCGTCGCAAGTACCGGAGAAATCGAGCCTTCGGGCTTTCCCGCGAACGCTGCGGCAAGACCGTTTACCATGCCTATCCCATACGGGAACGAGAAGCCATCCTTCACGACTCCCACATAGCCACCGTTCGCGGCAGTCTCCTTGTTCTCGCTATGCTTTGTCGCGATTTCCTTAAACTTTTCCAGACTGGTTACGGGCTTTTTGAACAACTTAGCAAGAGCGGCGGAATCTTCCATCTGCACGTGATAGACTTCGAACGCATGCGCCGTCTTGAATTCTTCCTTATGGGCTTCATAATAACCTTCCGGATTGGGAGGGACAATCTTTTCGACGGTCACCGGAAACTTTTCCCTGATAGCCTGGGATGTCGAATCTATCATGCGGCGTTTGAATTCGCCAAGGAAGAGGAGTGTGTCGTTGTTGGCCGCAGCAAGAGCCTCGGCGGAACGGGAAAGCAGCAAGGCCTCGGCCACCTTCCCACGGACATCCAGGAACTCGACACTGCCCGTAGAATCCGCGAAATCGGCCTTGTGCAGTTCGAAATAGGAACGGAGTTCGGATTCGGGGAACAGTAGACATTCAGTCGCAAAGAAACGCTGGTAGACGACCGTAAGTAGACGTGTTTCTAGGCTCTTCGAATACGCCTTCCACTGCGATTCAAGTTCAGGATGCTCGGCGACCGCCTTGGAGACAAAAGCGGACTTCGCAAAAAGTTCGGATGCGATCCGGTCTACCTGCGGACGCCCCTCTGGGTCAAGCTTCACAGCAAGGTCCAGATCTTCGGCATAAACAGTCTCGTCACCGATCCGTGCAATGACCTCCTCGCTTCCGCCAACATTGTTGCATCCCGCGAGAGCCAGTCCCAAAAGAGCGCTTAAGAAAAGAGCTTTCCTGTTCATTAAATCCTCATAGATTTGCTTGTTTTCGACAAAATATAGTCAAAAACACCCATTGCTAAGGCCAGGCGCCACACGAGAAAAAAACAACAAAAAAGCAGTTTTTACGTAATTCGTTGACAATCAACGACTTAGAGGCGTTCAATCGAAAACTTTCATCAAGGAAATCTCCCTTATTTTCTATAATTATGCGCGTTGAAGAAACCGACTTCGACATTTCCGATAACCGCCGCAATAGTGACGGTGGTTGTAGGCGTTCTTGCCCTGAGCGCCTGGTTTGCGCGTATTGCGCTCATAACCTTCCTATCGAGCCCGCACACCTTCGGCGATGTAGAAATCACCCCCCACGGCTACAAGCTGGGCGGCCTCCTCACCCATTCCTGGGATTCCATCTCCGTCAAGACCGGCGAGAACACCTTCTCCGTCAGCGATTTCGACCTTGACATTACCGTATTCGGCGATTCCAGCAAGGTAAAGCTGAACCTCGGAAGCTTCAAGGCGGATATCCACAGCGGCACCCCCGAAAAAGCGGAAAAATCGGAACCTCCCGAACTATCGTTCCCCGAAAAGGCAAAATTCTACCTTCCCACCGAAATGTCCGTCGGCGAAATCGACATCGACATTGACAAGGGCGAAAAAACGGCCAAGCACTGGCAAGCAAAAGACCTGAGCGTCCGGAGCACAGGAACGCAGGCCGTAAAGGTCAAACTCGACGGCATCCAGGGGGACTTCGTGCAGGGGACCGGAAGCTTGGACGTCGCGGCGGACTTTTCGTCCGAAAACGTAAAGCTGAAAGGCAAGGTCAAGGTCGGAAAGGACGAAGTCAAGCTCGACGCGAGCACCCCGAAAACGAACATGGCAGCCGTAAAAACATCCGTGGAACTCGACGTCGCTGACCCGACCCAATGGATTCCCGTCAAACTTCCGCCCGCGGTCCCTGACATCGGAGCGGCCCATGTGAAGGCAACGGCAAGCCTCGACCCCAAAACGGGAAAACCCCGTTACGACGCCACCGTCCGAACGAGAGTCGGGGCATTCTGGCCGCTCATGGCCTGCAACGTCACGGCACGCATCAAGGGCGACGACCGGGACTACCACGTGGAGGCAGACCTCAACAACGACGAAGGAGGCCACATCAAGCTCGAAGGCGACTTCGACAACAACCTCAACGGAGAACTCCAGGGCCGCGTCGAATACATGAGTTCCGTCTTCGGGCCACAGATGATGCCGCTCGACATGGTCATCCATTCGCTCCACAAGCAGGGCGATATCGTGGATGCGGTCATCGAGACAAGGCAGGGTTCGGCCATCGAGGCGACGATTGACCTAAGCGGCCCCCCGAGCATCAGCTTCACCGGAGACATGTCCCCCTACGAACCGTGGGCGCTGGACTGGAACTTCGGGAACCTCACCCTCAAGAACCGGTTCAACCTCGTAGGGTCATTCAACGGCAGCAAGCTACACGTGAAAGCAAAGATTCCAAATGTCGCCTACGCCTACCACATGAAAGCCGATTCGCTCGAAGTGGAACTCGACCTCGACAAGAACGGCATCGAGTTCACTAACGGCATCATCTACACGGAAAAAGAGACATTCGACTTCTTCGGCGACGTGATGTGGACGCACGAAGAACCGCACACGTCGTGGGACGTCACGCAGCGCCACGGAGGACACGCTTTCGCCTACATCACATGGACCGATTCCATCACCATCCAGGCAAATGCGGACTCCGTCGATATCACGACCATTCCCTTCGCCGATTTCTCCATCAACGGAGACATCTACGGCGAAGTTTCCGGACGCTGGCACCACAACCTGACGGACAATGTCGGATTTCTGGACGTATTCGCCGAAGGCCGTTACGAACCGTTTGACCTGCAAGGGCGAATCCAGGCGCGACAGAACGGCGACACCATCTTCATCGACAACTTCCACGCCATCCAGGACAAGAACATGGTGGAAGCCGAAGCGACATTCGTCCTTCCGAACGATTCGAACCCGGACTTCAAGCCTACCGGCTATCTGCCAGTGCAGGTGCAGCACGCATGGGCGGCGGCAAAGAACTTCAGCATTCCCATCCTGCTCGAAGCAATGAACGACTCCACACTCTCCAGCGGCATGATCACCGGCGACATCGCATACGAAGACAGCCACGGCATGCTCGGGAACATCGACATCACGAACATCGAACTGCGCAAGATATCGAAGGACCTGATCGACATCAACAAGTTGAACATATTCGCCGAAGGCGACAAGGTCGAAGTCAATTCCTACGTAAACATCGGCAAGGGCGGATGGGCTGGCAAATCGCAGATTATCATCAACAACATTTTCCAGGACAAACGCCACGTGACCGTAGACTACAGCACAGACACCGGCGGCGACCTGAACGTCGAAGGCGACATCGACTCCGCCTTCGTATTCACGGGAAAGGCGGCCGTCGCAGGTTCCTGGTTCATTCCCGGCACCACAAGCGAAATCAAGAAGACAGACCTGCAGGCTGACATCACGGCAAACATCAAGGAAGGGCTAAAGGGAATCTCGGCAAAAATCTACAGCGACTCGACATTCTTCCAGCCTCCCAAGATGACAAGGCTCGTCCCCATCAAGTTGCGGGGCTCGCTCGAGAACGGGCTTGTCGAGATAAGCGAACTTTCGACGCACAACCACGAACAGGAAACCATCAACGTTTCCGCAGCCTACAACCTCGACAGCATGACCATCGAGCGGTTCAACATATCGTCCGAACAGTTCAGCCTGAGATCCGGCCCTCATTCCATCATCGTGAGGGACGTGTCCGGAACCGTCGACGACTTCGATAACGAGATGACCATCTCCGTGAACCTTCCCTACATCCAGTACAACTTCTACGACGAGACGTTCGGCGATGGCGAAATCCAAGCTCAGAGCAACCTCGACTTCATCATGCCCCACTCCAAGGGAGACAGGCTGCAGAACAACACCATCGCAGGCAAGCTCGTCGTTGACAAGATGGTCTACCACAAGGCGCTCGAATTCCAGATTACGCCGGCTTCGCTCGACCGCATTCTCAACATGTTCAACAACTTCATCGCCAAGTTGCGTAAATCGGAAATCCAGGAAACAAAGCTTTCGACGGCAAGTCCCATCAACCTCATGATTCACGTGAACGACTCCCAGAGGGACTCCGTCGAAATCGTGACCCCGTTCGCGACCTTCCCCTTCACCTTCGACATCTGGGTGCTCGGCAACACGAACCGTCCGCTATTGCGCGGCGATGTCATCAACGCGAACACCGGATTCATCGGCGTCCAGGAACTCTACGAGTTCGAACTCAACGCCTTCAGAATTTCATGGATGGACGTCCCGTGGCAACATGGCGAAGTCGACGTATCGAGTGCGCAGAACCTCCCCTACTGCGACGACACCGGCAACCGCGAAGGAGAGACGTGCCCCATCAATTTCGACATTACGGGAACCATTACCAACCCGCAGCCGACCCCCAGTTCCAACTGCGGAACCGAGGCTAGTGCGGCGGCCACCTACTACAACATCATTCTCGGATGCATCGCCGACAACAACGACGAATCGACCGACTGGAACAAGATTGCAGGCAAGGCCATCGGCAAGGTGCTGTCTTCGACGGCGAACAAGACCCTCGGCGGCGAATACATCGGCGACATCGACATGAAGGTGATGCTGTTCAACAACAACACCACAAGCGACAAGGACTCGAGCTACTTCAAGTTGCCCATCTCGCTCGACCGCTGGGTCAAGGACCTGAGCCTCATCTTCGGCTACACGCAGGACCAGAGCGAGAACCCGACCTACGACCAGGCGCTCCAATTCGGCGTGAGCTACAAACTGCCCGTATTCAAGGATTCTACCTACTCGCACAAGAACCATATCGCACCTTCGCTCAACCTGAACGGCCAGCTCATCTCGAAGCAATACCTTACCAATACAGGTACGGGCGGAAACGAAAACCGGCTTGAGAAGAACATCGGTCTCAACTACGGCTACAAGTTCTGGAACCCGTGCCTCCTCGGCATCGGCCATTGCGAGACGGTATCGCCGGGCGAACGCAACAAACCGCTCGAGAGCAAGCAGGAGGACAAGAAATGAGATTCTTTCTAGGCATCCTTTTGCTATGTGCTACATACCTTTTCGCCGAAGAAGGCGACAAGCATCCCTGGTACGTGACCCTCGACGGCAACTCGACCTTCTCGAATTTCCAGTTGCAGGAGCAGCTCGAGATTCCCGAAGAATTCGGACAGCTCGACACCATCAAGCAAGACTTCATGATGGGACTTGCGATAGAGAACATCAAGGCCCTCTACTATTCACGCGGGTTCTTCAGCCTCGACCTCAAACTCGAAATCCAGCGCGAATTCATCCGCCCTGACAGCGTGCAGCGCGGCTACATCATTTCGTTGCGCGAAGGCGAACGCTACCATTTCGGCGGGACAACCATCCTTGTCCCGGACAGTTCAAAAATCGAAATCGACAAGAGCGCCCTGCGGACCAACAACAAGGAACGACTTTTCAACCATGACGACATCGCCGAAGACATCCAGCTTATCCAGCAGACCTACCGCAAGGCGGGCTACCTGCACACCTACGTGAGCCCGGCCGAACTCATCGACACCGTCAGGAAGTGCATCATCGTCGAAGTGAGCGTAAACCCTGGAGCGAAGGTCATCATGGGCAACATGATCAGTACGACCCAGAAGGTCACCGACAAGACGAACCGCAGCAAGGAAGCCGGACTTTCCGACACGGCGTGGCTATCGTCCTTGTGGAAAACGCCACAGGGAGAAATCATCGATGGTAACAAGTTCAACTCGTTCAAGAGCAAGTTGCTTTCGACACAGCTATTCACGCAAATCAAGCTGAACGACTCCCTGAGAGCCGACGGACTTTCGGATGTGCACCTCGACGTGACCGAGCGCATTCCCGGAGAAGCGAGATACGGAGTATTCTTCGAAGAAATGTACGGGTTCGGCGCCATCGCGTATGCAAAGCACAAGAACTTCTTCGGAACGTTCAACGAATTCTCGACCTCCTTCCAGATAGCGCAGAACAAGCAGGAAATTTCTCTCGGCTACGCGAACCCGCTCTTGTTCGGGACATCGTTCACGTTCATCCCGACAGCTATCCGACTGGAAGACCGTTTGAGCTTCAACCACGAAAAGATTGCCCCCCCCGCCTACCCCGACAGCATTGAAGAACGTTACGAAATCATCAACCGCGGAGACTTGACCTTCGGCATTACCGACCACATCCGTTTCCGTGGCACCATCGATACCCGATTCGTGAGCAAGAATGGCGAGGACATGTACAAGGTGAAGGGAGAAATCGCACTCACCTTCGACTACACCGATGACTATTTCAACCCCACGAAGGGCATACGTATCGCGCCCACGGTCGGTGCAGGCACCAACCTGAACGCCAACCTGGAAAAGCTGACTGTGATAGGGAACCCCTACACCTATGGCGAAGCGACTGTCAACCTCTACCGTCCGCTGTTCTGGACATTCTACGGAGCATTGAGCGGAAGCGCGGGCAAGTTCTTCGAGAAGGCGCTCGAAGACGATGCGCGCGTATTTTACCAGGGTGGCAGCCGTTCGGTGCGTGGTTACCGCTTCCGCAGCATCTATACCAGCTACACTAGCACCGATGACGAAGGGAACGAAATCATCAACACGGGACTTACGCCGATGTATCTTCGAATAAACGAAGAAATCCGCTGGTCGTTCCCGTGGAAAAGCTGGAGCCACTGGCAAATCGTACAGTTCTACGACTGGACGCGCATCATGGACCAGGACAGCGAACAGTTTCCATCCAAGACAAGCGAATCGCTCGGACTCGGGCTCCGTTATCGCTGGCAGTTCCTCACGTTCCGCCTGGATTACGCGTTCAAGAAGAACCTGGACAACTGGAACATGGAAAACTTCGCCTGGGGCAGGTTCGCGTTCGACCTATCGCAGACGTTCTAGAATTTTATGCAATCAGACGGTTTCGCGGTAGAGGCGAGAGAGACTCGACTGCGCGGGAGCAACTTCGGCTTCGATTCCGGCGGCTGCAAGAATGTCGCGAATTTTTTCAGGTGTCAGAGTATTGCCGCGGACCTCTACCTTGAACGTCGCGGTTTCGCTCGCGATGTCGGCGACCCGCCCGCTCTTCAAGACGTGCCCGCGGTCAATAATCGCGAAGTCGGTCGCCTCCTCTTCCATCTCGGCTAAGATATGCGAGCACACGATGGCCGTACCGCCTTCCTGCCTGCGCCAGTCCGCAATGAGTTTCCACACCGTCTCGCGCGACATCGGGTCGAGATTCGCCACCGGCTCGTCCAGAATCAAAAGGCGCGGCGCAGGTGCCATCGCACGCAGCAACTGCACCTTCTGGCGGTTCCCGAGTGAAAGCTTGCCCATGCGGGTATCGAGCGACGGGAGTTCCAGGCTCTTCGCGATGCGGGCAATGCGTTCGCGGGCCTCGGTCTCATTCCACGTCGGGATACGGGCCGCGTAGAACCCCACGAAATAGTCCACGTACTCGTTTATCGAAAGTTTCGGGTAGATGCCCGGATTCTCGAGCAGCATACCGCAGGCGAGCGGGTCGAGGAACGAACCTCGCGAACCCGAACCTGCAACCCCCTTCGCGCCAGAATGCGTATTAGACCCGCGCACGTCGCCAGCAAGTTCAATCGTGCCCGAGAATTTCGCGAAACGCCCGCACAGCAGGCGGAGTAATGTAGTCTTCCCCGCCCCATTCGGGCCCAGCAGCGCAAAGAAACTCCCCCGCGGGATTTCGAGCGACACGCCCGAAAGCGCGTCCACGCCCGATTTCGGGTAACGGAACGAGACATTCTCGACTTTTACCAGCGGGTTTTCCATCGCGCGCCCCGCAAAACTACTTGCAGAATTCCTTGACCGCCTCGGCCGGGTTCTTGATGAGCGCGAAAGCGTCCTTCGTCTGGCGCACCGCCTCCATCTGCACCTTCTCGGATGCACGCTGCAGGTACTGGATGCAACGCCAGTCCGTACGCACGGCGGCAAGCTGCACCGGCTCTGTACGGTCCTTGATGCTCACGAACTCAAAAGCATGGTAGTCCTGCTTCACCGCGGCAATCACGATGGCTGCCGACGGGCGCACGATATCTTGCAGGGCATGCCAGTCGCGTTCCACGAGCGCCGCCTGGATCTTTTCGCCCATGAAGGGCACAGCCTTTACGGCTTCGGCACTCGCGCGCACCGCCTCGGCCCACAGGTCTTCGCCCGCGTTGTCAATCTTCTTCACGATTTTCCAGTCGCTACGCACCGCTGCCTTGAGCAGGTCGGGGTTCGTCACGAACTTGAGAATATTCGGGTCGCCGTTTACCGCGGCAAGGAGCGCGGGCTCGTCAAGGGCGTTGAGCGACTCCTTCAAATCTTCGCAAAGGCCGTTCTTGATGTAGAGAATCGCCTGCACGTTCTTTTCGAATGCAGCCTTCTGCACCGTTTCAGTCGGATTCTGAATTAAGCTAATAGCGTACCAGTTCAGCTTAATAGCTTCAAGCTGTTGTTCTTCTGTGGGGTTCTCAATATTCTTTATTTCGGTCCAAGACTGCATAAAACCTCGTGTTATCGAAACAAAGATAATAATAGCTATGAGGTGTGAGGTATGAGATCGCCCGCTGTAGCGGGCTTTGAGGGAAGATCAGTGAGGTTTGAGGTCAAAGGCGACACTCAATCTTTCACACAACGGACAGACAACCCGAATTCCTTGAAGGTTCCGTTCAGGACCGCAGTCTTAGTGGGGCTGACCAAGAGCAATTTGTACGCTTCAGCGTTATTGGCGAACTCGCTATTGACCTCAGTAGAGCTCCAGAACTCCGCATAGAAGCCTTCGTAGTTGTAATACACTTCCTTGATGCCCGCAGGCAACGCAGTAAAGGAATAATCATCCGTTCCGTTGCTGCTTATACTCAAGTCACTCAAGTTTTTCAATCCATCTTTGGACTTGATGTGTGCAGGCATCGCTAAGGCCAAGCCAAAGGCCAAGCCTTTCGCACTGCTTTTCCATCCGCTAGTGGACTTGAGCTTGGTGCCTGCTCCCATCCATTTTTTTTCATTTTCCTTATCCTGTGTTCCGCCCACGGCCCTAAACAGGGTCTCGAACTCAGCCTTGCTGGGAAGGTGCCAATCGGTGGGGCATGCACTTCTTGCCGCATTCCACGAATAAAGCCTTCCGTATTTCTGGCAGTTTGACTCTTCGTCTTTAAAGCACCAACTGCTATCCGTTTTGAAATAGAGGTTCTCCGCCATCCAAACCTGATTGCCGATTTTCACTGTCTTGTAGGTTTGACCATCGCGGGAATCCGTCATCGTTCCAATCTCAGAATTGGAGTCACAAGCGTTTATCGCAAATGACAACGCAAGCAAAGCAAGAATGGCAAAAGTACGATTCATAGAAAGCCTCATGAATTCTATAATTATACATTTTTTTGGCTGGTTCACCGCCACTTTGGCAATTTTGTGCTTTTTCTATATACAAAAAGATCCCCGAACAAGTCGGGGATGACATAATGCGAGTCTGGATCCTTCGCTACGCTCAGGATGACGCAACACGCGGAGCGTTTGCCCCGCTACACTTTACTTGTAAAGCGGATGCTTCTTGCAGAGAGCCACGATTTCTTCGCGGATCTTGGCGAGAGCGGCATCGTCGTCCTTGGCTTTGATGCAGCGGTCGATGATGCGGGTCACTTCGCGGGTATCTTCTTCGTCAAAGCCACGGGTCGTGATAGCAGCAGTACCGAGACGCACTCCGGACGGATCCATCGGCTTGCGCGGATCGAACGGGATTGTAGAACGGCTGCAGGAGATGCCGACCTTTTCCATCGCGACTTCGGCTTCCTTACCGGAAACGCCCTTGGAGGTCATGTCCACCACGATGAGGTGGTTGTCGGTACCGTCGCTGATGACCTTGTAGCCCAGCTTCATCATTTCGTCGGCCATGGCCTGAGCGTTCTTGATAACGTTCTTCGCGTAGGTCTGGAATTCCGGCTGCAGAGCTTCGAGGAATGCAACGGCCTTACCGGCGTTGATGTGGTCGTGCGGACCACCCTGCATGCCCGGGAACACGCCCTTGTCGATTTCCTTGGCGAGGGAGACTTCCTTGAGTTCGCCCTTCACCATCTTCTGGATGGTGCGGTCCTTGCACATGATGATAGCGGAACGCGGGCCACGGAGAGTCTTGTGGGTCGTGGTCGTCACGATGTCGAAATACGGCACCGGAGATTCGATAGCCTTACCGGCAATGAGACCGGCAATGTGAGAAATGTCAGCCATAGTGAGAGCGCCCACTTCGTCGGCAATTTCCTTGAAACGCTTCCAGTCGAGGTTGCGGCTGTAGGCAGAGAAACCGGCGAGGATCATCTTCGGCTTTTCGCGGAGAGCGATTTCGCGAACCTTGTCCATGTCGATGCGGCCCGTTTCCTTGTCGACTTCGTACTGCACGAAGTTGTAGAGCATGCCGGAGAAGTTCACCGGATGACCGTGAGAAAGGTGTCCACCGTGGTCGAGCTTGAGGCCGAGGACCTTGTCGCCCGGTTTGAGGACGGCGAAGTACACGGCGGCGTTGGCCGGAGAACCGGACAGCGGCTGGATGTTCACGTGGTCGCAACCAAAGAGCTTCTTGCAACGTTCGATGGCGAGCGCTTCCATCTTGTCGATCACTTCGTTACCACCGTAGTAGCGCTTGCCCACGTAGCCTTCGCTGTACTTGTTGGTCAGCACGGAACCCATGGCTTCCATGACGGCCTTGGAGGTGTAGTTTTCGGAAGCGATGAGTTCGATGCCATATTCCTGGCGTTCGGCTTCTTCCTGGATGATGTTGTAGATTTCCGGATCGGTCTGTTGCAGTGTAGATTTGAGCATTTAGCTACTCCTTGATTTGTACGGCCCAAATATAGAAAAAAGCGGAGCCAGTCACCCAGCCCCGCTCGATTTTATCAGGAGTATTTTGATAAAAAGAACAGAAGAACTACCTCAAAGCAGGAGTTTCCCAGTCAATCCATTCAGACTTGTTGAAGTTGATGGTCTGGGTGTTCTTGCTGTAGTCAATCTTACCCGTCTTGGCGTCCTTGCCGAGCAGGAACTTGTTCATAAAGTCCTTGACTTCGTCGAACTGTCCGTTCGGGAGCGAACAGTGCGCGTGGCCGCCTTCCTGGCTATAGGTGTAATTTTCCGTCACGCCGAGAGCCTTGTAGGTTTCGAGAGAAGCCTGGCCGCAGTAGTTCGACGGCACTTCGCCCAGCCATTCCTGGCCCGCGTTATCGAGGATGAGGAGCGGACGCGGGGCGACCATGCTCACGAGCATGTGCTGGTCGAACGGGAGCGTATTTTCCCTGCCGTCGTAGTTCTTGAAGGAGGAAATCATCCACTTGCCTTCGGAACCAGCGCTGTTCAGGCCCTGCACGAACTGCTTGCCCTTCTGCCTGTTGACCTGGGCGCCCACACGCCAGAGGGAAGCGCCACCGGAACCGGATTCCTGCGGGATGGTAAGAGCGATACGTTCATCGAAAGCACCCACGGCAAGCGTACCCTTACCCCAGCGGGAGCAACCCGTCATGGCGAGGTGGTGCACGTCGATACCGGCTTCAGGAGTCTTTTCGAGAGCGTCGATGATTCGGCTTACGCCCCAGGCCCATGCGATGATGGTGCCGTACTTGTCCGTATTGCCGCCATAGATGTTGAAGAACATACCGCCACCGCTTTCAGGAGCGACGTTATCCGGATTGAACGTAATCATGGCGATATCGAGGCCGTTCGTTGCATTGCCGAGGCTTCCGCATCCACCCATCATGCCGCCGCCAAACCCGATGAGAGCCGGCTTCGGCTTGTCCTTGGTGCCCGCATTTGAAATGCTTACAGAGAAGCTGCCGGACTTGCCCTTGTCGGTCACCTTGATGGTGAGCTTTCCGCCGGAGTAGGAGCCTTCGACCTTTTCGGGATTGCGCGGTTTTTGGCCGAACATGAGCTTTTCAAGCATCGCGCCGATTTCTTCGCGGCGGCACTTCCATTCGTCCTTCGTAGAAATGCGCTTGCCATCGAGACCCATGAACGGGTCGGGCAGCTTCGCGTTGTTCACACTCGTCGGGATGTTGCCAATCTGGCATTCGCTGCGGTGGTCTTCCACGAAGGAAGGCGATTCCGGCTGTGCGGCCGAGCTGCTGCTCGACACCACAAGTTCTGCCGAAGAACTAAAGAAATGATGATGCGAAGAGCTGGAAGAAACCACGACAGCCGAAGACGGCGGCGGAAGCGCCGCGGACGACGAACTTTCGGTCGGCGGCAAAAGCCCCGCGCTCGAAAGCGGCGAGACCTCGACGGTATCCCCATCTTCGAAGGTTTCGTGGCTTATTTCAAGGACTGAACGCGAAGAAGAAGACCCCAAAAGGGAATCCCCCGCAGACGAGAGGCCTCCCTGATCCCCAAGACATTCCGGAGTTGTACATTCCACGGGCGAAGTGTCTTCCCCGCAGGCCCAAATTCCGAATGCGACGAGCGCAAACGGGAACATATATTTCCACTTTTTCATAACCATCCCCAAAGTTTAAAGTCGCCCATTCGACTTTATCCGGGCTCTAATAAAATAAATTCCCCTCGGGTAAAAAAGTTCCGTTTTTTTTCATAAAGCGTTGTTCGCATTTACAACAAAATCGTGACGCGGATCATAGTCACAACCATGTTTTTTTGGCAAGGGGTCGCACTTAAAAAAAATATTACAATGGAGAATATAGGCGAGCCGACAGCAATCGCCTTGCGCCCGTTCTCGGAAATGCAACGTTATTTTTGGCTTATTTTCCGCTAATTTCCGTTTTTGGGCCCCATTATATAATAAATTGTAAGCGATGAACAAGGCAAACTTTACTCCCAACGAGGAACACATCATCCAGGTGCTCCTCAAGAAGAACGGGAAGCTCGACGAGAGCATCCTGCGTAAAGCTATTGCCTTCATCGCCGACGCGCACGACGGGCAGTACCGCAAGAGCGGAATGCCCTACACCGAGCACCCGTTCGAGGTCGCGAAGATCCTCGCCGAACTGCAGCAGGACCAGCCGACGGTCCTTGCAGGCCTGTTGCACGACGTGGTGGAAGACACGCCGCACACGCTTGCAGAAATCGCGGCGGAATTCGGCGACGACACGGCGTTCATGGTGGACGCAGTCACCAAGATTACCGCGGCACAGGAAGAAAACAAGACCGCGCAGAAGGCGGAGACCTACCGCAAGCTTATCACCGCGATGGCGAAAGACCCGCGCGTCATCATGATCAAGATCGCAGACCGCATCCACAACATGCGGACGATGCGCTACATGAAGCCCGAGAAGCGCAGGGCCATCGCGCAAGAGACCTTGGACATCTACGTGCCCCTCACCCACAGGTTCGGTCTCTACAAGCTGAAAACCGAGCTCGAGGACCTGAGCTTCAAGTACGTAAATCCCGACGAATACCAGAAGATTGTCGACGCCCTTATCGAGAACAAGGCCAAGCGAGAAAAGTACGTGCAGTCCGTCATCGGGCCTCTGCAAATCAAGATGGCGCTCGAGGATTTCGACTGCACCATCCAGGGCCGCACCAAGAATATCTACAGCATCTACAACAAGATGATCAGTCGCGACTGCCAGTTCGAGGACATCTTCGACATCTTCGCGATCCGCATCATCGTGGAAACCATCCCCGAATGCTACCTCGCACTCGGCTACGTCCATAACCTGTGGACCCCGCTCCAGAGCCGCTTCAAGGACTACATCGCGACCCCGAAGCCGAACCTCTACCAGAGCATCCACACCACGGTCATCGGACCCGAGAACAAGATGGTTGAAGTCCAGATACGCACGAAGGACATGGACTTGACCGCCGAGAAAGGTTTCGCCGCGCACTGGGCCTACAAGCTCGAAACGCAACACGAGGGCGAAGAACTCGCCTGGCTCAACCACATGGTGAAGTTGCAGTCTGAAATTTCGGACTCCAAGGAATACCTCGACTTCCTTAAGGTCGACCTTAAGCCCGAGGGCATGACGGTGTTTACCCCGAAGGGCAACTCCATCGAGCTTCCCGAAGGCGCCATCGTCCTCGACTTCGCGTTCGCCGTCCACACGGAGCTCGGACTCCATTGCATCGGCGCCCGCATCAACGAAGAGGTGGTCAGCCTCGACCACGTGGTGACGCACGGGGCCACCATCCAGGTGCTCAAGAGCCCGAGCCAGGAACCAAGCCCCGAATGGCTCGACATCGTAAAGACCGTAAAGGCGAAGCAGGAACTGCGCCGCTGGATGAAGACCAGCATCACCAAGCAGGCTCGAAGCCTCGGCAAGGAAATTTGGACACGCGAACTGCGCCTTGCAAAAATCGAGAAGGACAAGCGACCTTCCGAGATGGACATCTGCAAGTACTTCGGCACTTTCAACCTCGACGACTTCTTCGAACGCATCGGCCAGGGCGAACTCCCACTCCAGGACATCCACCGGTTCATCACGGGCGGTTCGTCGCTTCCCAAGGAAATGGCGCTCCGGTTCTTCCCCACCTTCGGGAAAGACAAGAAAAACGACGTCCGCGACGAGATGCCGCTCCAGATTGGCCAGGAAACAAGCCTCGTCATCCACTTCGCCGACTGCTGCGCCCCTATCCCGGGCGACAAGATCGTGGGCGTCCTCAGGCCGCAGATGGGTATCGAAGTCCACAACATCACCTGCCCGTGCCTCAAGGACCTGCCGAGCGACCAGCAGATCGCGGTGGAATGGAGCGCCGACGTGACGCAGCCGTTCACCACGCACCTCACCATCGACACGGACAACCGCAAGAACATCACACTAGACATTTTGCAGGAACTGAAATATTCCGACCTCTCGCTCGACCGCATGAGCGTTGCAAGCGCGCAATCCTCCGGACGCATCCGCATGGAATTCAAGGCGTTCCGCAAGGAGCAGGTCGACGCCATCGTCACGAAGATTAAACAGATTTCGGGAGTCCGGGAGGTGTCCAAGACATGATTACCCCGCTGCACCATAGCGACTACACGCTCAAGAACCGCGCCTTCAGCTGCCGCATGCGCAACCGCTACTACGAGGAAGTCTACTATGCGTTCCGAGCAGTGATGCCGCTCGACTCGAAGGGAAACATCGACGGGTCGGCCATGAACGCCGAATGGTTCAAGAACCTCGCTCAGGAAATCAAGAGACTCGACCACGTGCTCATGACATGTCTCGAATATTCGCAGGCAGCCGTATTCTACGGCAAGGCGGACATCGCGACACTCTACTCCAAGGACAAGCGCTGGGGCATTCTGCAAGAAGAAATCTTCCTCGTGCACTTCTTGCAGGAACTGCTTTCCACCACGCGCTATATCATCGCGCGTCTCGAAACCGACCACATGTTGCAGCGCTGGAGCGGTTCCATGCAGGACATGAAGGCGAAGCCCATGAGCTCCGGATTCGTGAGTTCCATCCAGGAAAAGCTTACCGCCATGTCGGAGGCGACCATCGACGAGTTCAAGGACCTCTTCAAGCATATCATCGACCGTTTCCAGATCGGCAACCAGCTTTTCGGGACCGTGCAGGAACTGCAGAATTTCTATTAAGGACAACCCATGTCTGAATACATAATACTCTCCATTTTCCTTTTTCTTGGTGCGTTTATCGCGGCCGCGGCGACTGTCGTCGGTCTCCTGCTAGGCTACCGCACGAAGAATACGAAAAACAAGATGGCCCCCTACGAATGCGGCATGGAGACCATCGGAAACGCCCGCATCCAGTTCAAGGTGGGCTACTACCTCTTCGCGCTCCTCTTCCTGGTCTTTGACATCGAAGCCCTGTTTCTCTTCCCCGTGATGATGAACTTCAGGGAAATCATGGCTGGCCACACAGCGCTTTCACCGGTGATTGTCATCGCCGACCTCGCCATTTTCATGGCTATCCTCGTTTCGGGCCTCGCATACGCCTGGAAAAAAGGAATCCTCAAATGGGAATAATCAATTTCGCACCCAAGATACTCGACCCGATTCCCGGCGGCAAGTATGTCGTGAACGCTATCGACTACGTTGTCAACTGGGCACGGGCAAATTCTATTTGGCCCCTCACCTACGGCACGAGCTGCTGCGCCATCGAGATGATGTCGAGTTCCATGGCCCGCTACGACATCGCGCGTTTCGGTTCCGAAGTGTTCCGCGCATCGCCGCGCCAGGCAGACCTCTTCATTCTGGCAGGTACAATCACCCGCCGCATGGCCCCCGCCATCCAGATGCTCTGGGAACAGATTCCCGGCCCCAAGTACGCCATCGCGATGGGCGCATGCACTATCAGCGGCGGACCGTTCATCTATGACAACTACGCCGTCGTCCGCGGAGCGCAGAACCTGATTCCGGTCGACGTGTTCGTTCCCGGATGCCCGCCGCGTCCCGAAGCGCTTTTCCACGGGCTACTCACCCTACGCGAAAAGATTTTGAAGGAGACCTGCCGCAACCCCTGGCACGAAGGCCAGCCGAAAGACGTCTCCACCATGGACCGCTACCGCGAGGCCGCGAAGACATGGGCCGCCCTCGAAGAGATGAAGGACGAGGAGATGGCCGAGGCCCGTGCGAAGTTCAAGGAAGAGAATCCCGATTACAAGTCGAGCTTCAAGCCCATCCGCGTGAAGAAAGAAGACTTTCCCGAAGTGGAACGCAAGCCGTTCCGCAGGGTGGGCCTCACGCAGCTCGAGCTCTACCAAAAACTGCACGACAAGTTCCCCGGCATCACCTTCCACACCCACAGCGAAGATCCCATCGAGACGGTGCTTGCAAACGCGCCCGCCGACAGGCCGCTCGAAGTGATGGTGGAACCCGAGGACTATGTAGCCGTGACCGAATTCGTGAAAAACGATCCTGAATTCAAGATGGACTTCCTGATTGACGTGACAGCCATCGACTACGACGACCATTTCGACCTGGTGACACAGCTCCGGAGCCTACAAATCGGACACAAGATATTCCTCTGCGTGCAGCTGAAAAAGGACTTCAGCATTCCGGAAGAAAAGCGCGCGACATCGCTCCTGGCGAGCGTGCCTACAGTAAGCCATCTCTATCCCGCCGCAGAATTCAAGGAACGCGAAGTCTACGACATGTTCGGAATCAACTTCGAAGGCCACCCCGACCAGCGCCGCATATTCCTTGACAAGGATTTTGTCGGGTTCCCCCTGCGCAAGGACTTTACGCACCCGGAAATGATCAGGAGGCCCGTATGATCCAGCCACGTTTCTCGAACTTGCCTCCCGGATTCCGCATCCAGCGCGAAACCAATACCGAAGAATTCTTTATCAACATGGGGCCGCAGCACCCGAGTACGCACGGCGCACTCCGCCTTGCGCTACGCATGGACGGCGAAACCATCGTTGAACTTGTACCGCATTTCGGTTACATCCACCGCGGCATGGAAAAGCAGGCGGAATCGATGAGCTACCTACAGTACATCGCGCTTTCCGACCGCCAGGACTACCTCACCGCCATCCAGAACAACCTGGGTGTCGTCATCGCGCTCGAAAAGGGCATGAACGTGGGCGTCCCCGAAAAGGGAGAATACATCCGCGTGATGCTACAGGAACTGGGCCGCATCGCATCTCACCTCGTGTTCTACGGCTGCTTCGGCGGCGACCTCGGCGGACAGACATGCCTCCTCTTCGGGTTCAAGGAACGCGAGATGATTCACGACATCCTGGAAGAAGTGACAGGATCGCGCCTCACTACAAACTTCTTCAGGCCGGGCGGAAGCCGTTACGACGTGCCCGACACGTTCATTCCGCGCGTAAAAGCCTTCCTCGACCATCTCGAAGACGCCATGCGCGACTACGAGCGCTTCCTCTCGAAAAACATCATCGTGCTCGAAAGAAGCATCGGCATCGGAGTCCTCTCCAAGGAAGACGCCATCGCCTACGGATGCTCGGGGCCGGTACTGCGTGCAAGCGGAGTCGAATTCGACGTCCGCCGCGCAAACCCCTACAGCATCTACGACCAGTTCGACTTCGACATTCCCGTGTTCCATAACGGGGACTGCTACGACCGCTACAAAATCCGCATTGCCGAAATCCACGAATCCATGAAGATCCTGAGGCAGTGCATCGACAAGTTCCCGAAAGACGGTCCGTGGAGATCCAAGGAAAAGCCGGTGCGACTCCCCGTGGGCCGCTACTACAGCGAAATCGAGACGGCAAAGGGACTCTATGCGACCTACGTGGTCGCAGCCACCACCGGCGAGAAGCCCTACCGCATCCACACGCGAGGGCCCAGTTTCCCGCATATCGCCGCGCTCAACAAGATGGTGCAAGGCCACAAGGTTTCGGACCTCGTTACCATCATGGCGACCCTCGACCCCGTGATTCCCGAAATTGACAGGTAGTTTATGTTCGTTCCCTCCATTACAAACCCCGTCGGCGACTTTGTCCGCGAAATGGTCCCCAGGCTCGCGGAATACCTGCCCGCTAGCATCCAGAGCGATACGCTCAACAGCATCGTCGCCTTCCTGGTGAATGCGCTCATCTGCGTCATCGCCGTCTGCGCGGTAAACATCGGTTCTGCCCCGATCCTCATCTACATGGAACGCAAGGTGTGCGCCCACGTGCAATGCCGCCTCGGCCCCATGCGTCTCGGCTGGCACGGAACCATCCAGACCATCGCCGACGTGCTCAAGATGCTCTTCAAGGAAGTGTATGCCCCGAGCGGTGCAGACAAATTGATGTTCTACCTCGCCCCGCTCATCGTCCTTATCGCCCCCTTCATCGTATGCGCGCTCATCCCCTTCGGTCGCGACCTCGTCGTTGCGGACGTCTCGATGGGAATCCCGCTCATCATCGCGGTGAACGGATTCGGCGTGTTGGGTATCTTGCTCGGCGGCTGGAGCAGCAACAACAAGTACTCCCTGCTCGGCGCCCTCCGCAGCGGCGCCCAGATGATCAGCTACGAAATCTCGTTCACGATGATCCTCCTGTTCGTCGTAATGATTTCGGGTTCCACGAACCTCATGAGCATCACGCTCGGCCAAGAAGGCACCATTTCCGACTGGTGGATCTTCAAGATTCCCGTCCTCGGCATCATCGCCTTCATCCTCTTCTTCATTTCTTCGACCGCCGAGATGAACCGCGCGCCCTTTGATATCGCCGAAGCGGAGCAGGAACTCACAGGCGGATACCACACGGAATACAACGGCACGCCGTTCGCCATGTTCTACCTCGCCGAATACATCGCGCTCGTCACGAACTCGGCTCTTGCCACCACGTGCTTCCTCGGCGGATTTTTACCGCCCTGCATCGGAGTCGCGTTCGTGGACAACTATCTCAACATGGTCCCCGGCGTCGTGTGGTTCTTCGCGAAAGTCTTCTTCATGATCTGGTGCTACATGATGGTCCGCTGGACGTTCGTGCGTCCGCGCGTCGACCAGCTCATGGATTTCGAATGGAAGTTTTTGTTGCCCGTGAACCTCGTGCTGCTCATTGCCGGCGCGGCATACATCGTGGTCTGTGGTTAGGCGGGAGTTTGCTATGCAAGAGAATATTACCTTACTACAATATTTCAAGCGCTACTTCAAGCGTTGCATCACGGGGCCGTGGAGCCTCATGTGCGGGCTTTCCGTTTCGCTCAAGTATTTCTTCGACCCGAGGCGCATCGTCACCGAACAGTACCCCGAGAACAGGAAGACTCTTCGGATGCATCCGCGCTACCGCGGACGCCTCGAAATGATCGAGGATGCAGACGGGAACAACCATTGTACCGCCTGCGGCATGTGCGAACGCGCCTGCCCGAACGCATCCATCAACGTGCTCTCGACCAAGAATATCGCGGGCAAGAAGGTGCTGGGCCGCTACGTGTACCACTTCGCGAGCTGCACCCAGTGCGGGCTCTGCGTCGAAGCCTGTCCGTTCGGCGCCATCCGAATGAACCAGGATTTCGAGGTCGCAACGACGGACCCGAATACTCTCGAAATGATCTTGAACAAGAAGGAGGGACAAGGCTAATGTTCCCGAACCTGAATTTGCCCGGCCTGCAGTTGCCGGACCTTCCGCTAGCCTTCCCCATGGGAGGCATGGACATCGCGTTCTACGTGGTCGCAGCCGTAATGCTCTTTACCGCCATCTGCACCGTCGCCGTGAAGAATATTCTGCAGAGCGCCGTGTTCCTGATTTTCAGCTTTGTCGCGACAGCCATCCTCTACCTGCTCTTGCATGCGGAATTCATCGCACTTGCGCAGGTGATGGTCTACGTGGGTGGTGTCGTCATCTTCGTGGTGTTCACCATCCTGTTGACAAGCCACTTGGGCGAAGACGCCTTCGCCACAAAAATCCCGCGCGTATTTGCCGCATTCGCGCTTTCCATCGCTTTTGTACTCGTGATGGTCAAGTGCATCTTGCCGACGCCCGAACTTGCAAGCGGCGCCGTCAGTTCCCCGGAAAACTACTCCGGGCTTGAACCCATCGCGATGAGGCTTCTCGGTTACGGACCCGACGGATTCATTATCCCGTTCGAGGTGGTGAGCATCCTTCTTCTAATGACGCTCATCTGCGCCATCACTGTCGCACGCAAGAGCAAGGACGAAGTCGAAAAAGAAAAGGCGGTGCAACAATGAACTTGATGAACTGCCTGATTCTTGCCTTCCTGCTGTTCGGTATCGGAGTCTGGGGCCTCATGCGCAGGCGTCACCTCATCGGCATGCTCATTTCCATCGAGCTCATGCTGAACGCAGCAAACATCAACTTTATCAGTTTTGCCTACTTTACCGCGCACGACGCAACGGCTGGTGCGCTCTTCAGCATTTTCGTCATCGCCGTGACGGCCTGCGAAATGGCAATCGCGCTTGCTATCATCGTCACCATGTACCGTCGCCACAAGAGCCTTGACGCCGACCAGTTGAGGGACCTCCATGATTAACGACATCACCCTCTCCTACCTCATTTTCCTACTCCCGCTTCTGACATTTGTCGTAAACGGGCTTTTCCTCGGCAACCGAAACGCGAAGGCCGCGGCCGCATTCGCCATCGCATGCAACGGCATTGCCGCGGCATCGGCCATCACGGTCGCCATCCACTACTTCACCTCGACATACGCCCCGCAGAAGGCAACGCTCTTCGAGTTCAACTTCCTCCCGTTCGCAGGCGACCTCGTCGCAAAAATCGGGATGCTTGTGGATCCGCTCTCGGTGATGATGCTCGTGGTCGTCACGTTCATCAGCTTCATGGTGAACATCTACAGTCTGGGCTACATGCGAGAGGACCGCGCGATGGGCAGATTCTTCGCCCTGCTTTCGCTGTTCAGCTTCAGCATGCTCGGGCTCGTCGTTGCGACCAACCTCTTCCAGATGTTCATCTTCTGGGAGCTCGTGGGCGTTTCCAGCTACCTGCTCATCGGTTTCTGGTACCACAAGCCCTCCGCGGTAAGCGCCTCCAAGCAGGCGTTCATCCTCACGCGATTTGCCGACAGCTTCTTCCTGCTCGGCATCGTGCTCGTAAGCTACGTAATCGGGAGTTTCGATTTCTCGACCATCAACTCCCTTTCACTCTCCGACTTCCGCTCGGGAACAATCAACCTCGGGCTCATCGAGATGTCGCAGGCAAGCGCGCTCGTCCTCGGTTCAATCCTCATCTTTACCGGCGGCTGGGGCAAGTCGGCCATGTTCCCGATGCACATCTGGCTCCCGAACGCGATGGAAGGCCCGACACCCGTCTCTTCCATCATCCACAGCGCAACGATGGTAGTCGCGGGCGTATACCTGGTCGCCCGACTCTTCCCGTTCTTCGCTGCATGCGGGGATTCACTCACGCTCATCATGTGGGTAGGCGCCTTCACGATGGTGTTTGCCGCCGTCATAGCCTGCACGCAAAAGGATATCAAGCGAATCCTCGCCTACTCCACGCTATCGCAGCTCGGCTACATGATGTTCGCTCTCGGAGCATGCAAGATCGGCCAGGCCGTGTTCACCACGGGCTGGACGGCATCGACCTTCCACATCTTCACGCACGCCTTCTTCAAGTGCAGCCTGTTCCTTATCGCGGGCAGCCTCATCCACCAGGTGCATACGAACGACCTCGATGCGATGGGTGGACTCCGCAAGAAGATGCCAGTCACCTACATCTGCACCCTCATTTCCGTGCTCGCGATTTCGGGAATTCCGCCGTTCTCCGGTTTCTTCTCGAAGGACGAAATCATCCTTGCCGCCTTCCAGGGCCAACATTATGCGGTATTTGCGCTCGCCCTCCTTACGAGCGGTCTCACCACGTTCTACATGTTCCGCCTGTTCTTCCTCGCCTTCCACGGAGAACCGCGCCATGAGGGCGTTCGCGCAGGCCATGTGCACGAAGATTTTGCAATGACGCTCCCCATTGTCGTATTGGCCGTTCCCGCACTCCTGAGCGGTCTCCTCGGCAAGGGACTCTTCGAAAAGTACTTCACGCCGGGAAATCTGCACGTTCCCGTGATGCTCAAGCTCGCCCATGCGGAGTGGATACCGTTTGTCGCCGTAGCAGTCGCCATTATCGCACTCCTTATCGCCTGGTTCCTCTATGCAAGTCCGAAGGCGAAAATAGAACGCGCGCTCGACGAGACGAACCGAAGCGGCATCTACAAGGTCATCTACCACAAGTTCTATTTCGACGAGATGTACTACACCGTCGTGCGCCAGTTCATTTTCGGCGGCATCGCACGGGTGGCACGCGCCTTCAACGATTACGTCATCGAAGGCCTGCTCGCATTTTCTGTCTGGTTCATCCACAAGCTGGGCGACCTTGTGCGCACGGCACAGGCGGGCTATCTCCCCTTCTACCTCGGCACACTGATTGTGGGCGTTCTCCTCTGGCGTTTCTTCGGCCAGCTTCCCCTGTAGGTGCAATATGGATACAATACTTTTTAACCTCATCTGGGTCATCCCGCTCGTCACGGTTCTCGCCTGCATTCCCATTCCGGCGGCTCGCGAAAGGTTGCTCCGCGGAATCCACACCGCCTCCGCGACCCTCGTTCTCGGCATCGTCTGCTACCTCACCTTCCGCGTCTACGCCATAGGAAGCGTTTCCGCAAACGAAGTCGCGGCACCGCTCCTGCTTCGGTTCTTTACTGACATTCCCTGGCTTTCGATGTTCAATGCCCACTATATAGTGGGGGCCGACGGCCTCAACATGCTGCTGCTCGCGCTCACCGCGTTCATCGTATGGGCAGGAGTCCTCGTAAGCTACAGGATCAAGGGCAACCAGAAGGTATTCTTCGCGCTCATCCAGATTCTTGCAACGAGTGTCTACGGCGTATACATGAGCTTCGACCTCGTGCTGTTCTTCGTATTCTACGAGATGGAAGCGCTCTGCATGTACCTGATGATCGCCTGCTACGGCAGCGGCAAGCGCGACTACGGTGGCAAGAAGCTCACCTTGACGCTCGCATTCGGATCTTCCATGATTCTCGCGACCCTCTTCGGACTCTACTTCGAAGGCGGCGTAAACAGCTGGAGTATCATGGAGCTTTCCAAGGTGACACTCCCGATGGAATTCCAGATGTGGGCCTTCCCGCTCATGTTCATGGGATTCGCCGTATCGAGTTCCCTGTTCCCATTCCACTTCTGGAGTCCGGACGGCCACTCCGCCGCCCCGACGGCCGTCTCCATGCTCGCCGCCGGCGTGATGATGAAGATGGGAGCCTACGGATGTCTCCGCGTCGCCATGTTCCTCATGCCCGAAGCGGCAAAGATTTGGCTCCCCTACGTGGTGGCGCTCCTCATCTTCAACGTGGTTCTCGGCCCCTTCATCGCGCTCCGCCACAAGGATCTCAAGTACATCACCGCCTACAGTTCCATCAGCCACCTGGGCCTCATCTTCTTGGGCCTTGCGGCACTTACGCCGGTCGGCCTGCGCGGCGCCAGCCTCCAGATGATTTCGCACGGATTCCTCACGGGCCTCTTCTTCGCGACCATCGGCATGATCTACGAACGCACGCACACCCGCGACATCACGCAGATGGGCGGCATCATGCGCAAGATGCCCTTCCTCGGCGTCGGTTTCGTACTCGCAGGCTTTGCGGGCCTCGGACTGCCGGGATTCAGCGGGTTTATCGCCGAAAGCACTATCTTCATCGGCGCCTTCCAACAGGATTCGACCCTCACGCGCATCGTCACGATTCTCGCTATCCTCTCCATTACGACGACCGCTGTCTACATCCTGCAGACGGCTAACCGCATGCTCCACGGCCCGCTCCCGCAAAAATACGAGAGTCTCACCGACGGATGCTTCCGCGAAAAGCTCGTCATCGTCGTGCTTGTCGCATGCCTCCTGTTCATCGGCATTTGCCCCGGCTGGATTTCCGACATGCTCGACTGGAGTATCGCCCCGATATTTGCAAAGATTTCTGCAGCCACCCAGCCCGTCATCGGCGGGATTGGAGGTTAAACCATGTTCGATTTTTCAACGTCACACTTTCTTATTCCCGACCTGCTGTTGCTGATTTTCCCGTTCATCGTCATCGGGAGCCGCCTCTTCTGCAACGCGCAATCCAAGATGCCCTGGCGTATCGCAAATTTCGGTTTCATCGCCATTTTCATCTTGCTGAACTTCATCCCGCTTGCTAGCGGCGAAGGCCGGTTCTTCATCAGCAACTGGCGTATCGACGACTTCGGCGTACTCATGCGCGAGGTGCTCCTCGTGAGCGCCATTCTCGGCATGTGGTTTGCAAAGGACTACTTCGAGCACGGAGCCGACGGCAAACCGCAGATGCACCAGATTGCAGAATTCATCGGAGCCATCGCATTCGCGACCTTCGGCGGCGTGACCGTCGTTTCGGCATGCGACATGCTCACCTTCTTCCTCGGCCTCGAAATCGCGACCATCCCGATGTATGCGCTCACCGCCTGGAACAAGAAGGACCAGCTCGGAAGCGAAGCGGCCACCAAGTATATCCTGATGGGTTCCGTCGCCACCGCTTTCGAACTGTTCGGATTCAGCTACCTCTACGGTTTCGCAGGCTCTCTCCACTTTAGCGAAATCCAGACCGCCGTGGCATCTGGCACAAGCCCGCTCCTTTGGGTTGCCGTACTCTTCCTCTTCTGCGGAATCGGATTCAAGCTCACGCTGTTCCCCTTCTACACCTGGGCCCCGGACGTCTACGAAGGCGCGCCGACTCCCGTCACAGCAGTCCTTTCCGTCACCTCGAAGGCAACCGCCATCGCATTCCTCGTGGTGCTCGTTTTCGGCCCCCTCGCCCCCATCCAGGAACAGATAGCACCACTCATTGCGCTCCTAGCCGGCACCACGCTCTTCGTGGGTAACCTTGGCGCCCTGAAGCAGAGCAGACTCCGCAGGTTCATGGCCTACAGTTCCATTGCACAGGCGGGCTACATCATGGTCGCCCTCCTCGGCCCTGCCGCCACGGCAAAAACGGCCATCATCTACTACCTGTTCGTCTACGCGGTCTCGAACTACCTCGCATTCTTCGTGTTCGGCATCATCGGGCACCACCGCGAAGAGACTTTCGCTTCGTTGCGCGGTCTTTCGAAGCAGAACCCGAGCCTCGCCATCTCGCTTGCGATTTCGATGTTCAGCCTCGCCGGCATTCCGCCGCTTGCGGGATTCTTCGGCAAATTTCACCTGTTCTACAGCGGAGCCTCTACCGGCCACTACATGCTGGTCGCCTTCGCCGTCTTGAACAACGTTCTCGCTCTGTTCTACTACATACAGCTTATCAAGAGCGCCTGGGTCGACGAGCCCGACGGACACCTTACACCGCTACGCCTCACGCGTCGTCAACGCGCAGTCATCGTGGCACTCAGCATCGCCGTCGTAGCGCTCGGATTCCTGCCGTTCCTGAGCAACAACATCGTCGCGGGATTCAGCTTCTAGAATTCCAGCAACAAATTACACCAGCCGCAGGACTATACCTTCTGCGGTTTGTTTTTTTCCGTAGCGGTTATTCGTCCGCGACACAGCGGACATTGAGCTCGTTTTCCTTGTATTCTTCATCGGGGTACATATACGAGGTGTCCCTATAGTATTCCCTAAGGACGTAGCTCCTTGCAGACCTGGCATTCAACTGCGAGGTGCTCCAGAATTTCGCAGTCACCCCGCGATCCAGGAAGTTTCCGCTCATGAACCTGAAACCCGACGGATATATATTAAAATGCGATTCGTTCGTCCCGTTTTCCCTTTTCCATCCGTAGGTCGATTTTAAGGCCCGGGTTGCAAGCGAGCCAGCCTTGCTTTTGACATAATAGAGCATTTCCTTCCATTCGGCATCGCTTGGGATATGCCAGCCTTCGGGACAGACACCACGAATATAGGGCTTGGCCAACAATTTGCATTCCGAAATGTTGCATTTCGATTCAACGCCCATCGCAGACGCCCATGTATAGAAGCGACCGCCTTCTTCCTTGCAGTTTAATTCTTCACCGTTGAAACATTCGCTATCGGGACTGCGGTACCTCAAGTTCTCCGCCATCCAGGCCTTCTTGTTGATAACGGCAATCTCGTATTTCCGGCCGTCGCGCTTATCCGTAAAATAACGTTCCCATTTGCTTGCTTTGGGTGCGGCGCTCTCCACGCTGTCCTTTTTCGGAACTTTCGCATCGCTAGCCTTTTGGAATGGGGATTTTTCCCACGGATTGTCATTGCTGTCAAATGACGCAGAAGCGCCAAAAGCCGACAGCATGACAAAAAAGGCTATAGCTTTCAAGCGGGACATGCTTCCCCGAAGAATTACCCAACAAAGATACGGCCGTTGCGGAACAACTGCATCCACGGGCCGTCTTCGCCCCAGTCCGCCGGGTGCCAGGAGTACTGGCAGGTACGGAACACGCGTTCGGGGTGCGGCATCATCACGAGGGCGCGACCGTCTTCGGAGCAGAGGCCGTTGATGCCGAACGGAGAGCCATTGGGGTTCAGCGGGTAGCGTTCGGTGTATTCGTGCTTGCCGTCCACGTAACGCAGCGCCACGAGACCGGTCTTCAGGCAGGCTTCGGCGGCTTCGCGGCTAGCGAATTCCGCGCGGCCTTCGCCGTGTGCGACCGCAATCGGGAGCACGGAGCCTGCCATGCCCTTGAGGAGCACAGCCGGAGTGTCTTCGACCTTGAGCGTGCAGAAGCGGGCCTCGAAGCGTTCGGAGAGGTTCTGCACAAAGCGCGGCCAATGCTTAGCGCCCGGAATCAAGTCCTTGAGGTTAGAGACCATCTGGCAGCCGTTGCAAACACCGAGCGTGAAGGTGTCCTTGCGGTTGAAGTAAGCTTCGAATTCGGCACGGGCCTTCGGGTTGAAGAGGATGCTCTTCGCCCAGCCTTCGCCAGCACCGAGAACGTCACCGTAGCTGAAGCCACCGCAAGCCACGAGACCGTTGAAGTCCTTGAGGCTTACGCGGCCTTCGAGAATGTCAGTCATGTGAACGTCGATGGATTCGAAGCCGGCCTTCTGGAAGGCGGCAGCCATTTCAAGTTCGCCGTTCACGCCCTGTTCACGGAGGATAGCCATCTTCGGGCGGCTTGCGTAGTCCTTCACGACCTTCGCACCCGCCGCCACGTCGAAGGTGACCTTCGGCGTGATACCCGGATTGTCCTGTTCCAGCTTGAGCTTGTATTCGCTTTCGGCACAATCCGGGTTATCGCGGAGGGCCGCGATGCGGCGGGTCGTGTCGCTCCAGATGGCGCGCAGATCCGAGAGGCCTTCGGCGTAGTCGCCGATGACCAAGTTGTAAGAATCGTTGAGCGTTGCAATTTCAGAAACCGTATCGCCGAGACCAGCGGCAGCAAATGCGTCGCGCACAGCCGCAAGGTCGGCATTCTTCACCTGGAGCACGGCACCCAGTTCTTCGTTGAAGAGGGCGTCGATGAGGTTTCCCTTGAGGGCTTCGGCCTTCACCGTCACGCCCACATGGCCGGCGAACGCCATTTCGGCAAGCGTCGTGTAGAGGCCACCATCGCTCTTGTCGTGGTAGGCCATAATCTTGCCTGCCGCATTGAGCTTCTGGATGGTTTCGAAGAAGGCACGGAGTTCCTTAGCGCTATCGACATCCGGAGCCTTATCGCCGAGGTTGCAGTAAACCTGGGCTGCGATGGAAGCGCCCATGCGGTTCTTACCGCGAGCGAGGTCCACGAGAACGAGCGTAGAATCCTTATCTTGCAAGAGCTGCGGGGTGAGCGTCTTGCGCACGTCAGCACACGGAGCAAACGCACTGATAACGAGCGAAATCGGAGCGGTCACGCGGTGGCTACCCTGAGCGTCAGACCACACGGTGCTCATGCTCATGGAGTCCTTACCCACCGGAATCGTAATGCCGAGATCCGGACAGAGTTCCATACCGATAGACTTCACGGCTTCGTAGAGGTCGGCGCCGTCGCCTTCGTAGTTCGGCGTGGCCATCCAGTTTGCGGACAAGTTCACGCGACCCATATCAGGTACGCAAGCGGCAGCCATGTTCGTGAGGGATTCCGCCACCGTCATGCGGGCAGCGGCAGCCGGAGAAATCAAGGCAACCGGAGCGCGTTCGCCCATACTCATCACTTCACCTTCGTACGAGTCGAGCGTTGCGCTTGTCACGGCGCAGTCGGCGACAGGCACCTGCCACGGACCAACCATCTGGTCGCGGCAAATCATACCCGTCACGCTACGGTCACCGATAGAAATGAGGAACGTCTTGTCGGCGACGGTCGGGTTTGCAAGCACGCGGTGTGCCACATCCTTAATGGAAACGTCAGCCGGAACCACCGTGGAGTTCAGCGGACGCTTCTGGCTCTTTTCGTTACGGATCATGCGGGGCGGCTTACCGAGGAGCACGCCCAGCGGCATGTCAATCGGAGTCGTGCCGAAGTGTTTGTCGGTAAGCGTCAAGTGCTTTTCGGGGATGGCCTCGCCCACCACGGCATACGGGCAACGTTCACGCTTACAAATCGCGTCGAACACATCGAGTTTGTCGCCGGCGATTGCAATCACATAGCGTTCCTGGGATTCGTTACTCCAGATTTCGAACGGGCTCATACCCGGTTCATCGTTCGGCACGTTACGGAGTTCAAACTTACCGCCGAGGCCGCCATCGTTCACGAGTTCCGGGAAGGCGTTCGAAAGTCCACCTGCACCCACGTCGTGAATGAACGTAATCGGGTTTTCTTCGTCCATCGCCCAGCAGCGGTCGATGACTTCCTGGCAGCGGCGTTCCATTTCGGGGTTTTCGCGCTGCACGGAGGCAAAGTCGAGAGATTCGTTACCGGCACCGTTCTGCACGGAGCTGGCAGCACCGCCACCGAGGCCGATAAGCATTGCCGGACCGCCGAGCACAATCAGGTGGTCACCCGGGTCGATGTGGCCCTTCTCGATATGCTGGTGCTTGATGTTGCCGAGACCACCGGCCAACATAATCGGCTTGTGGTAACCGCGGACTTCCTTGCCGTTCTGGGCATCGACTTCCTGTTCGAAAGTACGGAAGTAACCGAGGATGTTCGGACGGCCGTATTCGTTGTTGAACGCAGCGCCACCGAGCGGGCCTTCGATCATGATGTCGAGGGCCGACGCAATGCGGGACGGGCTTCCGAAGTCCTTTTCCCAAGGCTGGACTGCACCCGGCAGTTTCAAGTTCGAAACGCTGAAGCCCGTGAGACCGGCCTTCGGCTTGGAACCCTTACCCGTGGCACCTTCGTCACGGATTTCGCCACCACTACCGGTAGCGGCACCCGGGAACGGAGAAATAGCCGTCGGGTGGTTGTGGGTTTCGACCTTCATCAAGATGTCGACTTCTTCGTGGTGGAAGTCGTACTTGTTGTTGCGCGGGTCAGCGTAGAAGCGGCCAGCGACAGCGCCCTTCATCACGGCGGCGTTGTCCTTGTAGGCGCTGAAGATGTTAGAGTTGTGGAGCTGGTAGGTGTTCTTGATCATCTGGAACAGGGACTTGTCCTGTTTGACGCCGTCGATGGTCCATTCGGCACCGAACACCTTGTGGCGGCAGTGTTCCGAGTTGGCCTGAGCGAACATGTAGAGTTCCACGTCGGTCGGGTTGCGCTTGAGCTCGGTGAAGTTCTTCACCAGGTAATCGATTTCATCCGGAGAGAGCGCGAGGCCCATTTCCTTGTCGGCCTTCACGAGGGCGTCGCGGCCCTGGTCGAGCACCGGAATCACATTCAGCGGACGCGGTTCTTCCTTGCTGAACAAGACTTCGAGGGATGCGGTGTCGGCAAACACGGCCTGCGTCATGCGGTCGTGAATCTTGGCGGAAATCTTTTCGCGGGCGCCAGCCGGTGCTGCACCTTCAAACTTTACATAGTATGCAATAGCGCGTTCGATGCGCTTGATGGCCGGGAGGCCGCAAATGTGAGCGATATCGGTAGCCTTCGAGCTCCACGGGCTAATAGTACCCGGACGCGGGCACACCACAAAGAGTTCGCCTTCGAGAGCCTTGGGTTCGCGGGCCGGACCGTAGTGCAGCACCTTCTTGAGCGTTTCAGTTTCTGCATCGGAAAGTTCGGCGGACAGGTCCACCACGTGCAGGAATTCAGCGTAAACGGAAGCGACAGAGAGCCCCGCAGCCTTGAAATCGGAAGAAAGTTTCTGGAGACGGAAATCCGACAGAGCCGGCGTACCACGTAAAATGAGCATTATAAACCTCGGTTTAAATTTTACGCCGTAAATTTAGAAAAAACATGCGGGAGGGGACCCAGCTCGGAGTTGCGAAGGCCGCACGGTCCCCTCCCTGCACCCTCCCCTTCCTTGGCCAACGCTTTATTATCTTCCATAAAAAATAACACGACCCTTTTTAGAGTCGTGTTTCATTTTTCCGTATCTTATTAAGTGTCAAGCGATTAGCGTTTTTTACCCTTCTTGCCTTTCTTGCCCTTGTCGGCCTTTGCAGGCTTTGCGGGAGCCGGGGCTTCTTCGACAGCTTCGTCGCCCTCTTCTTCCTCGCCTTCCACTTCTTCTTCCTGAGCGGCAACGAATTCACCGTAAAGCGCGCTCACGTCGATAGAATTGAGGCCCGAAAGGGTCTTGAGTTCAGTCTTCTTGTCGACATCGACCTTGTCAAAACTGGAGATGATGAAGTAGGCGCTCGTGGCCTCGAAACGGCGAGTCTTGTTCGCGATGCTGTTGGCACCCTTCGTGGTCGGGAAGTACTTGGCTTCGAGCTTCGCCATATCCTGGGAAGTCTTCACCGTCTGCTTCGCTTCGCTGGCCAACGCCCACACAAGCTTGTTCACGTCGGCAGAATTGTTCACGCGGCTCAAGATTTCAGTGGCAGCGTCGTAGTTCGCCTTCGTTGTCGTATTATAGTGTTCGGTCGCCTGGCCTACATAGTTGCCTTTCTGCATAAGGACCAGCGCCGCGACAGCGACAACCAGGATGGACAAAACAATGGCAATGTTCTTACTATTCATCCTATACTCTCCTTATTCGAAATGGTAGGGGGCCGCTTTCGCAACCGTGAAGTTTTCAGCAAAATTGTATTCGACGAGGGCCTTGTAGTCGCTCTCCTTGAGCTTGCCCTTGACAAACGTAAACTTGACGACGCAGTTCTTGCCACAGGCAACTTCCTTCACGCCGCCTTCGTCCTTCAGGAGGAACTGTTCGGCAAGGCCGACCGCGCTGATGTCGCTCTGGACCTTATCCGGAATGCTTGCCGCCGTGTACATGTACGAGAGCTGCTTCACGCGGGCACCCGTATCCTCAAAAATTTTCTTCACGTTGGCATCGAATGCCGTCTCGGTATTCGCACCCGCGATAGTCGCGTAGACAAGCTTCCAAGCCATGCCGTACTGGTCCATCGATTTCCACTGTTCCTGGAGTGTCGTATTCACGGCCGCCTTGTAGGCACCGACCTGTTCCTTGACCGTTGTCTGTGCCTGCTCGTTGAGCTGACCCTTGAACACGAACATCACGACCACGAGGGCCACGATGAGCACACCATCGACAATGGCCAGAATCTTGAACTTTTGCTTATTCATAGATAATCCTTCGAATTAGAATTGATTTAATATGATTAATAAGAAAATAATACTTAATTTGAAAAAAGCAAGCAAATTTATAGAAAAATTTGCACCCCAAAAGGCGAAATAAGGCAAGGAACGCACTTTTTTGTATATTTTTCCCAGAATGACAGAAAGCAACGAAACAAAAAAACTGCCGTCGCAGATCATTTTTGAAAACCTGAAGGAACTCCTCCGGGCAAAGAACGCCGCCCACGAATCCATCTTCAAGTTCCACTGGAAAAAGATGTGGCCGTTCAACCGTATCTGGCCGCAGGTGGACTTCGAGCGCATCGTACGCCTGATGAGCGAAATCCGCAAGAACATCATCGCGCAACAGAACCTCGTCATCGAAGCCAAGGAAAAGTCCAAGCCTTTCGAAAAAGTCTTCCTTGACGCCGTACCCGCCTATCTCAAAAGTCTCGATGAAAGCTGCAAGGGGCTTGCCGACATCGCACAGTGGAAGCAGGACATGCTCTACAAGAAAATTCGCAAGCAGGCAAAGCTGGTCCGTGACACGCGCGACTACAACACCCTCCTGAAGACCTACGAGAAGCAACAGGGGGACTTGGTCCGGGCCGGAGCCATCGTGCAGATGGGCTGGGGCGAAGTCGTGCAGAATCTCCCAAAATAGGATTCGGGCCCGCCCATGCCTGCGATAAGCGTCATCATCCCGGTTTTCAATACGGAGCCCTTCCTCGCGAACTGCCTAGCGAGCATATACGGGCAGACGTTCCGGAATTTCGAAGCGATCGTAGTCGACGACGGTTCCACGGACGGGAGCGCATCCATAGCCAAGGCTATCGCCGAAAAAGACTTACGCTTCCGCATCGTCACACAGGAAAACAAGGGGCTCTCGGAAGCGCGCAACGCAGGAATCGAAGCCGCGCAGGGCGACTGGATAACCTTCGTGGACAGCGACGACATGCTCGCCCCGAACTTTCTGCAGGCTCTCTTCGATGCAATCATGCAAACCGGTGCGGACATCGCCTGCAGCGGCAAACTCCATTTCGGGGATATCCCGCAGAAAGCGGGCTCAATTTCGACGCTACGGGCGCATTACGGATTCAGTCCCCACTCCGGGAACTGCATCCGGCTCTCCCCCACGAGGGCGCTTGCAAATGCATTGTACCAGAACGACCGCCCCGACTATTCCGCATGGAACAAACTTTATGCGGCCAGCCTCTGGAAAGGCCGACGGTTTCCGCCAGGAAAATTCTTCGAAGACATGGCTACAATCCCACAGGTCCTTCTGGATGCAAGACTTGTCGCATTCGTGCCTGATCCCCTCTATCACAACCGCAGACATTCCTCAAGCATCCTCGCCTCCTCTTACAACCGAAAAAAGGCGGAGCTCCTGGATATCGCGGAGGCGGTATGCAGCCAGGTCAAAGGCAAGGGAGCGAGGCTCGAAAGAGCAGCAAGGAGCAACCTCTTCAGCGCAAGCTGCAGCATCCTGATGCGCACGGAAGACACGCCCGAATTCGCCGACTACCGCGAACGCGCATGGAATCACATCAAGGATTTGCGGATGGGAACATTGTTCAACCCGAGAACCCGGCTCCGCAACAAGGCCGCTGCGCTGATTTCTTTTGCCGGAAAGACGACGCTCGTAAGGGCACTACGGAGGCACGGATGATTCCGAAGAAGATTCATTTCTGCTGGTTTTCCGGCGACCCCTACCCCGAAAGCGCACAACGTTGTCTTGAAAGCTGGCAGAAGTTCCTGCCCGATTTCGAGTTCATCAAGTGGAATGCAGAAAAAGCGCAAGCCACAGGCATCCCCTGGGTGCTGGAGGCGCTCGGACAAAAGAAATGGGCATTCGCGGCCGATGCCGTTCGGCTCTACGCCCTCTACAACGAAGGCGGTTTCTACCTCGATACCGACGTGGAAGTTTTGCGTCCACTCGACCCGCTGCTGAACCGCCCGAATGCTTTCGGCTACGAAAACGGTTCCAGGCGCATCGAGGCGGCGGCCATGGGATGCGAGGCGGGATGCGAACCGATAAAGGCTGCTCTCGAATTCTACCACCACACGCACTTCGAATACCGCGAATCGGGCGTAGACGACATGGTGCTCCCGAAAATTTTGGCGGACGCATTTGAGAAATTCCCCAATACCGAAATCCTGCCCGAAAGCGCGTTTTCGCCCAAGAGCTACATCGACGGGAAAATCCGCACGACCGGCGACACCTACTGCATCCACCATTTCGACAGCGCATGGCGACCGGAATCGGTCCGCAAGGGGATTCGGCGCAGGCAAAAGCTGTTCGCCACCTTTCCCCGCCCTATTGCAAAAGCGCTTTCCCTTCCGCTTTCGCTGTGGACGAACCTCGCGACCCTCGGGGTGCGCGGGACTCTCAAAAAGATTTTCAGATTACCGCTTTAGCAAAAAGCGCGGAATGAAGAGCTTGGGGAAGCGCTTGAAGAACGGGAGCGAGAACGACCAGAGCTGCGGTAGCCTGCGAAGGGCCTCCTTCTTGTCGCAATAGGCAAGCATCGAAAACCAGTGCGACTTCCAGGTGTTCACGGCCTGCCGGTACAGCGGATGCGAAGAATACTTGTCGATGACCTTGAGCGTATTTTCGTACAGCCAGTTCTTCTTGCCCGAAATATTCGTCGAATGGATTCGATAGTAGCAACAGATTGTATCGAGAACAGGGACGGGTTCGTATAGCGAAAGGAACTTCAGCATCATCTGGAAATCCTCGATGACGAATTCCGCATTGTAGCCGCCCAGGTCGCGGAACACCCTGCAGTCAATCATTTCCGAACAGCCGTGGAGTTCCTTTTTCCCGAGAAACACCTCGGCGAACGTCACCTCGGGAATTCCCGAAGTGTATCGCGGATCCGGAGCCGATTCGAGCTTGCCATCGGCATCCATATTGATGACCTGGCCAAAGCAGATGGGCTTGCCGGGATGCGATTCCAGGTAGTCGCTCTGGAGCCTGAGACGGTCCGGAGGCATGATGTCGTCGGAAGCAAAGCTGCAAAAATACTTGCCTCGCGCCATGGACAAGAGTTCGTTCATGGTCGGGACAAGGCCCTTGTTCGGACGGTTTACGTAGGTAAACTTGAGTTCGGCCTGCAGGCGTTCGAGAATTTCGGGAGACCTGTCAGAACTGCCGTCGTCAATGACAATGAGTTCAAACGGCACGCCCTTCTGCGCCATCACGGAGCGCACCGAAGCCTCCACGTACTTTTCGTGGTTGTAGCAGGCCATCAGCACCGACACGAGCGGCGGCATTTCGCGTTGTTCCGTTTCGGCGCCCTGCACAAAAGCCTTCACGTAAACGTTTTCGTCTATCTTTTCGGCAAACATGTTCGTTATGGAGTATTCCATTTGAGCCTCCCGACCGTTATGGCGAGAACGACCAGCGTCACAAAGTTTTCGAGCGCATAGGCAAGCATCGGGCCTTGCAGTTCAAACAACCTGATTCCAACGAAGGTTCCCACGGCAAAGAGAAGGTTCGCCCCCACCTCGATAACGAGGAAAGCCTTCGTTTCGCGGCGAGCTACTAGCACCATGCCAAAGCACCAGCCTCCCGAACGGAACAGGTCGCCCAGCAACTGAATCGGCATAAAATCCGCCGCAGGCGCATACGCTCCCGAAAGGAGAATCGCGACGACAAGGCTACGTCCAAAGTAAAGCGCGATGCAGAACAGGAGCGTAAAGCCCATCATGCGCAGGAAAATCGGATAGAATTCCCTGCGGAATGCATCATGCGTCATGTTACGGCTAATACGCGGCAAGACAAGCACCCCGAGGATTGCCGAGAAGATGGACGCAAAGAAGTCCGATATCTTGTAGACGCCCTGCCAGATGCCAGCGGCATTCCAGCCGAGTTCAGAACCCACGAGCGAACGCACAACCATAAGGACGAGCGGCGCGACAATCATCGGCACAAGTCCCATCATGGCATACGACCACCAGGGCTTGCGAACATCCAGAACCGATTCCCTGAAGGTCTTGATGTTGAATCCTGCACGTGCCGCCACGCGGGCGGCAAAAATTCCTGCGACAATCGACTGCGTCGCGATGATGGAAAGCACAGAAAGGCGACCGGAATAGAGGAAGAACGCGACCCAGAGCATCTGGAAAAGCGACGCGACTATCTGGATGAGCGCCCAGCGCTTCACGAGCCCAAGGCCGTTCATCACCGCAGAGCATATCGCGACCATGTTGGTAGCAAGCATTCCTGGAAGCGCAAAGAGGATGGCCGCCTGCGCAAGGCGCGGATGCACCCCCGGCAGCAACGATTCAAGCGGGGCCACGAAGCAGAAGATGACGGCGACGACGCATGTAAAAATCGTTGCAAAGGTCGTGAGCCGGAATCCGCCACGCCAAATGCCGTGCAGGTTTCTGAGGTTATCCTTGTTCTGTGCGGTAAGGCTCACCCAGCCGTTCTGCATCGCAAGGCTCGATGTCGCCTGCCCGATGCTCATCCAGTTCATGAACTGCCCGACACACGCGAATGCGGCAGGCGGCAAGAACACGGCCAAAAGCTTGTTGATGACAAAGGCACGGAGCGTATTGAATAGCGTCACCGAACCCGAGCCGAAGAACAGTTTCCATATTTTAGAGGAATGGTCCACCGTCAGCCGCCTACTTTTTTTGGAGACTGCACGCTGTCTATTTCGCGAATGACACGCGCGGGGACACCACCGATGACGACGTTCGCCGGGAACTCGCCCGAAACGACCGCACCCGCCGCGACAACAGAATTTTCACCAATCGACGTTCCCTTGAGAATGGTCACGCGGTCGCCAATCCACACATTGTCCGCGAGCGTCACCTTGCCCATCTTGGGATTCCCTCCGATGCGTCTCGACGGGTCGATTTCGTGAAAGTCGCTATCCATCAAGGTCACCGAAGATCCAATGAGCACATTGTCGCCGATTTCGATTCCCTCGCCTTCGGAAACGGCGGTAAAGTGGTTGCAAATCTGGCAGTTCCTGCCGATTACGATTTTTGAATCCTTGTTGCGCACGTTCAAGAACTCGTAAGATGTCCAGTAATCCGCATCCTCGATAAACCCGAACGAGGTTCCCTCCCCCACGACGATACGGCCCTTGCCTTCGCAAAGTACGGGAGCAATGGAGCGGAACTCGCCTTCGGGCTTCGCTGTCGAAATGCTCCTGAAAAAGAGCACCCACGAAGTCCGCAACAGCTTGCGGATGATTCTAACGAACAAATTCATTCATCGCTCCAATAATTTCGGAAACTTCGCCGTCCGTAAGGACCTGCGACACGGGGATGCTCAACACGGTCTCGGCAATCTTCTCCGCAATCGGGAATTTCGGATTCGCGGGAAGCAAGAAGTTTTCACCCTCCGGCCCGGCCGCGTAGGCCTGCTGCAAATGCGGAGGAATCGGGTAAAAGATAAGCGTCCCGATACCGCGGGCCTCGAGATGTCCCTGCAAGGCATCGCGGGTCGCCCGGTCAGGCGTGCGTACCGTAAACACATGCCACACATGCTCCCGCGGGTCTGCCGGAATTTCGGGCAATCGCACCAGCGGGTTCCTGATTTCGCGCACGTAGCGGGCCGCAATTTCGCGGCGGCGTGCGTTCAAAGCATCAAGATGCGGGAGTTTCGCGAGCAAGAAGGCAGCCTGAATTTCGTCGAGGCGGGAATTGACGCCGCGATACTCGTTCACATACTTCTGTTCGGAACCGTAATTGCCGAGCATCCGCACCACGCGGGCGAGTTCGGCATCGTCGGTCAAAACCAAGCCCGCATCGCCGAGCGCCCCGAGATTTTTCGTCGGGTAGAAACTGTAAGCGACCGCGGCGCTTTTTGAACCGGCGGACGTAGCGTCCGAACCAAGCCGTGCACCATGCGACTGCGCCGCGTCCTCAAAAACAAGGAGATTGCGCGTCTTGGCAAATTCGCTAATTGCCTTCATGTCGGCCAAGCGCCCATACAGGTGCACCGCGAGAATCCCGCGCGTCTTTTCCGTGCAGGCATCCGCAAGCCGTTGCGGGTCGATGTTGAAAGTATTCTCATCGGGCTCCACGAGCACGGGCACAAGCCCTGCCGCATTCACCGCAAGTACCGTCGCGATGTAGGTATCCGCGGGCACAAGGATTTCGCTACCCGGAGCCAGGCGGCCAAGTTCGACGGATGCCCGAAGCATGAGCGTGAGGGCATCGAGCCCGTTCCCGACACCCACCCCGTGCGCAAAGCCGGAGTAGGCGGCAAATTCCTTCTCGAAGCGATCGCAATAGGATCCGCGGATATACCAGCCCGATTCCACGACCGCCGAGGCAGCGTCCTTCAAAGCGTCCATGTAGGGAGCATTCACCTGTTTCAGGTCAAGGAAAGGAATCTTCATTACCGCTCCTTCTTGAACTTGAGGTATTCGCCGTAATCGCGCCAGTAGTCGCTCTCGTCAAACTCGTGCGAAGTGAGCACCAGGCAAATGGAGCCCGAAGAGAACCCGAGTTCCTCGGCCCACACTCCGGGCGGAATGTGCAGCCCGAAATACGGACGGTCAAGGCGGTAGACCTTCTCGTTCTCGCCGTCGGAAACCTTGATATCGAAAGCGCCGCTCGCCGCGACCAGCAGCTGGTGGCATTCCTTATGCGCGTGTCCACCGCGCGTCACGCCGCCGGGAATATCGTACAGGTAAAAAACTCGCTTGATATCGAAGGGTATCTCCTTCGAATTCTGGATAGGCGTAAGGCTACCCGAACGCTCGCTTATCCTCGGGAGTTCAATGAGCGAGCACATGTCGATGCGGGCTTTCTTCAAATCCTGCTCGTTCATTTGCGTACCTCGCGGATAAACTCGTCAAAATCACGGATGTAATCCTCCTCGGAAAAATCCGCCGAAGAAACGACTAGCGCAAGCGAATTGGTCGAGAAATTGTCGAGGGTGCGCCAGTGCATCGGGGGCAGGTAGAGCCCGTAGTACGAGCGCGAAAGGGAATAGCGCTTTTCTTCTACACCGTCGTGCACCACCACATCGAAGCTGCCCGAAAGCGCGACGAGGAATTCCATCTCCGTCCTGAAAGCATGGCTCCCGCGCAGGCAACCGCCCGGCACGTCGTAAATCCAGTAGGTGCGCCGGATTTCGAACGGGACATGCTTCCCCGATTCCAAAAAGCTCAAGTTCCCGCGTTCGTCGAGGAACTTGGGCAACTGGATGATTTGCGCTTTTTCTTCAAAATTCGGCATATTATGAAAGTAATATACAATTTTTTATGTTCTGCAGGCGGTAGATTTGTATCTTTAAGGCATGTTCAGTGTTTTGCCGTACGATTCGCACCTCGAGGCGCGTTGGGACCGGTTCGTGATGAACGAATCGGTAAACGGCACTTTTTTGCAGACAAGGCGATTCCTGAACTACCATCCGCAAGGGCGATTCAAAGACGCATCGTTCATGCTGGAATCGAGCGGCATCATCGTCGCAGCCTTCCCCGGCAACCTGACGGATGCGGGAGAATGGATTTCGCACCAGGGTTCCACCTTCGGCGGCCCAATCATCTCGAAGCATTACTACACCGCGGAACGCATCGCAAGCATCGTCGAATTTGCGGAAAATTATCTGAAAGGCATCTGCAAAAGTGTCCGGATGCGCCCGACATCGAGCCTCTTCGCCCTGGATTCGACAGCCCTCCTGGAATACACCCTGGAGCACCGCGGCTACAGGCGCCAGACGGAACTCAGCGCCTTCTGCACGCTGGCCCCGGACAAGGACCCGTTCGAAAGCTGCAAGGATTCCTGCCGCTCGGTATTCCGCAAGTCGCTTCCGCACAACCTCGAATACCGAGAAGTGACAGACGCGGAACTGCCCGAATTCTACAGGCACCTCTGCATTTCGAAAGCGAAGTTCAACGTGAAGCCCGTCCACACGCTCGACGAGCTTCTCGACCTCAAGCACAACCGCATCGCAAACGAAATCAAGTTCCGTGCGCTATGGAAAGGCGGGACGTTTGTCGCGGGAATGATGATGTTTGATTTCAAGCAAACTAACGTCCGACATGCGCAGTATATCGCCCCGAACGTAGAAATCCGTGACTTCCAGCCCTCGACCGCCATTTACATAAGCGTCATGCGCGAAGCCGCGAAAGACGGGATCAAGAAATTTTCGTGGGGAATCTCGACCGAAGATTGCGGCGAATACCTGAATCTTCCCCTGTTCAAATTCAAGGAATCGTTCGGAGCCAAGGCCTCGCTGAACCTTATTTACAGCAAAGATTTCTAGATCATAGCATGAATCGGTGCACCACTCAGTCCTTCAAACAGCGGACCGAGAACCCGAAATTCGGCCTCAAAATGAGCAGCGCTACACTAGTGTTTGCATTATTCAAATACGCAGTGAACGTCTGCTCGGTAAGACGATTGTTAGAACTCCAGAAGGCCATGGAGATGCCCTCACTTTTAAAACTCCCCTCGCCATACACGCCAGCAGGCAACGCTGCAAACGAATAGGAATCCGAGCCATTTCCATCGTCGTTCCAACCGCTTACAGATTTGAGCATATCGCCTGCGGAAGATGAGCCTCCAACATCATTGAATAGCGTGCGAAATTCCGTCGTGTCGGGCAGATGCCAACCCTCAGGGCAAATACCACGCACCGGGTATTTCTGGAAGCATATTTTTCCATAGCCGCAGCCCATGCCATTCGTGCTCCACAAACCAGCGCTGTCCATCGCAGCCGCCCACGTATAAAGGCGACCGTACTTGTCGCAATATTCTGCAGAATCGTTATAGCACCAGCTCGTGGAATCGGAGGTGTAGTCCCCATCGCTATAAGGAACGCCAACGAATGCGTAATTCAGGTTCTCTGCCATCCACCACTGATTACCAATCTTTACCGTCTTGTAAGACTGGCCATCGCGAGAATCGATCAAGGTTCCCTCAATTACAGTCGATGGGTCTATGTATCCCTCGGAAAGACTGCTACTAGATTTCACGCTGCTGCTTGTCATGGCGGCCGGAGCCTGCCCCGAGCTTGATGAATGGGAGCCGCCATCTCCTTGACTGCTACTCGACTTCGGCGTAACGCTGGAAGAAGAATTCGCAGAACAGCTAGACTCTATCGACGACGATAAAACGCTGGATGAAATTTCCTTCGTGTCCGGGCGCGAAATCAAATCGCTTTCATCGTCACTGCAGGCGACAAGCATCACGAACACAAGCAGAACGAACAAGTTTTTCATAAAGCGCATTTTTCCTCCTTAATGTTTCTTTTGCCTTTAAAAAAAGCACGCCATTTTTGCCCTGGGGCATATAAAGCAGGCCAACGAGGGCAATTTATATGCCCCTCACACGCACATAGGCGCACAACCGCATCCGTTTTGTCACGCACAAACTAATAAAGGGCGTATAGATCCAGCAAAAAAGGGGGAATTTATACGCCCCGATGGCAAATCAGCCCCAAAATTCGCCCGCACCAGCCATAAAACTTACCCTCGCCGGCCAAAAAACGCCTTCTAGAAGTGCGGCGGCCACCGTTCGTCCACAAATTGCTATATTTATGCATATGAGTGAATATTTGCATAAATCCAGCATCGGCCCCGTAGAGCCGAAGGACTTCGTCAAGGACTATGGCGAGGCCGGTTTTGTGCTGGAAAACGGAAAGACGCTCCCCGCGCTCAACATCCGTTACGAGACATACGGCAAGCTGAACGCCGCCGCCGACAACGCGGTTTGGGTCTGCTCGCCCTTGACCGCCGACGCACACGCTGCCGGCTGGTACACCGAAAGCGACAAGAAGCCCGGCTGGTGGGATGAACTCATCGGCCCCGGCAAGGCAATCGACACGGACCGCTTCTTCGTGGTCTGCAGCAACATCCTGGGCGGCTGCAAGGGCACTACGGGCCCCGCAAGCGTGAACCCGCGTACGGGCAAGCCCTACGGGAGCACCTTCCCCACCATTACGATAGGTGACATGGTGCACGCCCAGAAAGAACTCGCCGACGGCCTTGGCATCAAGGAATTCTACTGCGTCATGGGCGGCTCGATGGGCGGCTTCCAGGCGATGAAGTGGGCCATCTACTACCCCGAGCAGGTGAAACGCATCGTGATTATCGCGAGTTCCCCGCGCTTCTCGAGCCAGGCGCTCGGATTCGAAGTCGTGGCCCGCGACGTGATTACGCAGGACCCGAACTACAACAACGGCGACTTCTACGGTGAAGGTGTCGCAAAACCCGACGTGGGCCTCGCGAACGCACGCAAGCTCGCGCACATCACCTACCTCAGCGCCATCGGCATGGAACAGAAGTTCAAGCGTGCGCAGGCACAAGAAAACAAGAGCCACGCCGTCACGTATTCCACGCCGTTCGACCTAAACCTGCCCATCGAAAGCTACCTGCGCTACCAGGGCAAAAAGTTCGTAGACCGCTTTGACGCGAACAGCTACCTGCACATCGCGCACGCGACCGACGCATTCGACCTCGAAACCGAATACGGCAGCATCGAGAACGCCTTCAAGGACATCAAGGCCGAAGTGCTGAACGTGAACCTCTCCACCGACTGGCTGTTCCCGCCGCACGAGAGCCGCCGCATCACGAGCGCACTCCTGAACGTGGGCAAGAAGGTGACAAGCCTCGAACTCGACACGCAGTTCGGGCACGACGGATTCCTTATCGAAGTGGGCGAACTCGGCAAGGCCGTAGGCCGCTTCCTCGATTCAAAGATTATCCCGCAGCAAGGCACGCAGGCCGTTCCCGTTTTCCACGAAGAGAGCGACTTCAAGTTGCTCGGCAAGCTCGTGAAAGAAGACAGCCACGTGCTCGACCTCGGTTGCGGCAGTGGCGACCTGCTCGACTTCCTCATTCAGAAGAAGAACGTTACGGGATTCGGCATCGAGAAGAACATCACGGGAATCCTCGACTGCCTCGAGAAGGACGTGCAGGTCATCCAGCGCGACCTCGACGACAAGGGAATCTCGGACCTGAAGGACGGAAGCTTCGACTACGCGATTATCAACCGCACCATCCAGGAAATCCGCGACCCCGTGGCACTCCTAAACGAACTGTTGCGCGTCGCAAAAAAGGCCATCGTCACGTTCCCGAATTTCGGGCACTGGACCACCCGCGGAAGCCTCATGCTCCACGGTCGCATGCCCAAGTCCAAGGAACTGCCGTACGAATGGTACGACACGCCGAACATCCGCCTCCTCACGGTGAAGGACTTCTACACGCTCTGCAAAAAGGAAGGGTTCAAGATAGAGAACATCAACTTCCAGAGCGACCACACGCTGAGCAAGGTTCTCTCCGCGCTCGGGCTCAAGAACTTCGGCGCAGAACACGTGATTGCCACTATTTCGAAGGTTTAGACATGTCGATTATTTCCATGACCGGATTCGGCAAGAGCGAATCCACACTGAACGGAACCACCTGCGTTATCGAAGTGCGCAGCGTGAACAGCCGCTTCCTCGAAATTTCAAGCAAGATTCCTAAAAACTTCGCCTACCTCGAAAACGACCTGAAGGCGATCGTGAAAGACAAGCTCGCACGCGGTTCGGTGAATCTTTCCATCACGCTCGGCGAAGGCGCCGTCGGGAACATTCCCGTGTGCTACAACGACGCGGCTGTTGCGAAGTTCGTCGAGATTACGAAGGCCCTGCAGGCAAAGCATGGCATCGCAGGCGAAATCACGCTCGACCACATTCTCGCCATCCCCGAAGTACTGCAGTTTACCGACGCGGGAGCCGATAACGAAGCTTGGGAAAACCACCTGAAGAAAGAACTTTCGAAGGCGCTGGACGGCGTTATCGCCATGCGCGAAAAGGAAGGCGCGAATCTCGCGGCCGACCTCACAAAGCGCGTTGCCCACCTGGAAGACGTGCTTACGAAAATCGAGGTGCTGGACCCGCAGCGCATCGACACGTGGAAGGTCAAGTTCAAGGAACGCATCGACAGCCTGATGAAGGATAGCGAAATCGACGACGTGCGCCTGTTGCAGGAAGCCTGCATCATGGCCGACAAACTCGACATCCATGAAGAAATCACGCGGTTCCACAGCCACAACAAGCTGTTTCTGGATGCCCTCAAAAAAGGCGGCGCACAGGGCAAGAACCTCGGGTTTATCCTTCAGGAGATGGGGCGCGAGGCAAATACGCTCGGAACAAAGTGCCAGAGTGCAGAGATTGCAGCACTTGCCATCGAACTCAAGAACGAAATCGAGTGCATTAGGGAGCAGAGCTTAAACATCGCATAAGGCTCGGTCATAGAAGATGCCCGCCTTTTCGTCCACAGAGTGGATAACTCAACTAAGGCAATAAATTGCCAAGTTTCGTATAGCGGGCATGACATTATGCGGGCATGACATTACGCAGGCGCACTTTATTAGCGCGCTTTATTTTTTGGAAGTCTTCTTCTTGTCCTTCAGCTGGACGCGGCGGCTACCCGCACGCAGGCGTTCCCACGGGCAGAAAGCCATCGTTCCGAACGTAAATCCGAAAAACCAGATTGCAAAAGCGACCCAGAGAATCACAGCACCGGCTATTTCCTTGCCCGAGGCATTCCCCATGTCGACCGTGACGGCCGCAAGCGAGAGCAGGCTAGAAACACAAACCGGCAGGAACATCTTCTTGCCAGCCTTCACGAGGGCTCCCGCCTGAGGCGATCCTTCAGAAAGTTCCTTGCCAGCAACAAGCGCAAATGCCACGACGTTTGCAAACCCGACCACGCTCAGAACCGCCCAGACAAGCCACGCATTGCCGAGAATCAGCGGCAACCACGCCACAAAGCCGGTCATCAAGGCCCACGAAAGCGCAAACGGGAAAAGCGCGCAGGCGACACTCCACTTCGCAAACAGCAAAAGCAGAAGCGCAACTCCGGCAAAAGCACCGTAGAAAGGCAACTGCATTCCCTCGGCCCCATCAAGGAAGCCTAGCGATGCAATCAGCGCAACCGCGGCCACCACGGAACCGAGACCGCCACGGATTCCGCCAAAGACAAAAGAAAGGACAAACATCGCAATAGCGGCGACACACAGGTACTGCGCCGAATTCCAGAAAGCGCCAACACCATCCAGATTCGCAAGCCACATGCCCATGCCTTCGGATGCAGCAATCGGAAGCGTATTGACCGCCTGCCAATCCTTCGCCAATAAGGTGACCGTCAAAACAACCATCAGAACCACGAAAATCAACCTGAAGCGAAGCATCAGTTCCAAAAATTTCTGCACCTTGCCCGGTTTCTCTCTCAAATCCATATTTACCTCGAAATCAAAAGTTTCTGTTTCTTAGTCCACGTCTTTTTCTTGAAGCTGTTCGTCGCGGCGACCTCGCTTCGCACAACATAATGATACAGGCCGTTGGCCAGAAGCCGCCCGTGGTTATCCTTGCCGTCCCAGTGCGTCACGCCCGAAACGGCATCCTTCAGCACTTTTACCAGACGGCCATGCTGGTTATAGATAAAGATATCCACCGTAGATTCGCGATCCACTGCAAGATTCTTGAAGTAGAACGTAGTACCCTTCTTCCCTACCGGATTGGGAACGTTGAACACGTCGGCAAGGCCCGCCTTCATGTCGTCGGTGATTTCCAGGTTCACCGTCTTTTTCGCGATATTTCCCAGCACATCCTGCGCCTGGACTGTAAACACGTATTTCCCAGCAGGGTACGAAGCCGATGCGAACTCCTTGCGGAGAACCGCGCGTCTCGAATTCTGTTCCATGAACGGGAACGGATGGTAGGGAGCCTCGACGCCCCTCAATTCAAACATGATTCCTTCATCGGCCTGTTCGCGGAAATCAAGCCCAGTCGAATCCTCGACCACCACCTGAAGGCACGCCGGGGACTGCATCTTTACCGTTTCGCCATCGGCATAGGACGCCTCGGAACCCTTTCTGAAGCAGGACTGGACTTGAATCGTCGGAGGGACCGCATCATGAATGGAATCGGCATATGCCGAAAAGCCGAACACACCGATTCCCCCAATCCTGAGCCTTCCTATCGGGGCCTCATTTTTCGAGTAGGCCCAGGCGCTGAACTCTACAGCCGTATCGCCAAACGCAATCTTCCGGGGCAAAACAAATTCCGTTTCGAAGCGGCCGCCCGCCACGGGAATCTGTTCTGAATAAATCAGGGAGCCCTCGTACAAGACATCCAGCGTGTCATTTTCCGAGTCGTAGCCCTTGTAAAGGCGCTTGTTCCTGGAACCTTCGCGCAACGACAAGGATATGTTTCCATCCGACATTCCACGGACAGATCCACTGAGGCGCATTTTGTCAAGCGCCTTGAGCGTATCTATCTTCTGGTCAAGCGACACCTTGAAATCCGTCTTGAGCATCTGAATCACCGGTTCGCCAAAAAGGATGTAATGTTCGTTGTTATAACGTTGCGAAGTATACTGAAGCGGATCCTCTTTTTCCCAGCGCACCTTCTTTGCCTTGACAAAGGCGTCACCGATGGTAATTCCAGGGTTCGCAAGCAAATTCAGAACAAAGTTTTTGCCCAACAGTTCGTTGTAGACACCATAAGTCTCGCGGGCCGCCCCCACCGAAGCAATCGACCCCGCCCCGGGAGCAATCAGGAATTCTTCGGACAGCGAGCGCTTGCCTCCTTCGTCAAAACGTCCCACCGCGCAGGAGAACGAATTGAGAATCGTGTAGCGTCCCTTGTTGTTGACTCTCGAAAGGTAGCTCGGCTTAAGAAGGCCTTCGCCTGCCCAGTCCGTCTTGGATCCATGCCCGAAATAGGTTGTGAGGAGCGCACCCTGATTCAGGATGTTAATGAAATCCTGAGAAGCCTGCCGCTTCTGCCCAGCCGCATCCACATCGTAATCCAGCAGGTAGACCTTTTTCTGGCTCCAGCGGAATCCAATTTCATCAGTCAGCGCATTGATCAGCCTGGACACACTTTCCTGCTTGTTCGTATGGTCCATATGATCATCGAATACGCCATTCTTCGCATCATCGGCCGTGAGAAGTAGCGTGTTGCGCCATTCCGAATGGTCAAAGACGCCCACTTTTTCGTATTCCTTCGCCTTTTCAATATAGGCGGAAAGTTCGACGGTCGACATCACCGGCATGCGTCCGACAGAAAGGTCCAAGTCGTAAGAACCGAAACGCACCATTTCGCCAGAATCAAGAGCCGCAAAGAAATCCTCCGTCACGGCATCTTCCATCTCGAAAGGCGGGATAAAGTTCTTGCCGAGCTTGCCCGTAAATCCACGGTAATCGTAATGACCGTACCCGAGAAGCAGCACGTATTTCAGGTCCTCACACACGGAATAGGCGTAGGCGATATAGTTGCGAATCGCCACAGGCGAAAGCGAACCGCCCGTATATTGCCGATAAACGTCATCGACATTGACGACCGTCGTCGCAAAAGACGTTCCCGCCTCGCCTCCCGAACGGAACTCACCCAACGACACGGCGCCATCCAGAAATTCCGGGGCCGATATGATGAGGTACTCCGTCTTGGAGTTTATTTTCGAAATATCCTTCAAAACGCCATCAGGCACGTCGGCAGCGATTTCTACCGAAAGCGCCGTCCGATAGACGCCCTTGCGGTAAGCCAGGTAGCGGACATCCTCACCCGGGGCGATGCTGTCACGGGCGTATCCCGATTCCACCGACAAAAGCCCGACGGGCCTTAAATCGACGAACTTCATGATTTCCACGTCCGATTTTGCCGGAATGCGAATCACGCCAGTCGCGTTTCCCGGGAGCATCCACTCCGCAGAATCGACAGAAGGTTCCCAGCGGTAGGCGACCGAAAAGCCGTCAAAACGGTCAAACTGCAAATCGTTCGGGAGCATCGTTATCGAGAATTCATTTCCACCTTCCTTGAGCGCATCCGTCGTGAACCGGAAATTTCCGCCGGGCAGCAACGCAGCATCCGCGCGGCTCAGCCTGGTTCCATTTACCAGGAAGTCGAACCTGATTCCGTTCATGCGTTCCGCGTAGGGATTCATCGAAAACGTCGAGCCACCCCTCTGGTCGTTGAGCTGCTCCACCGAGGATGTCGCTGCAGAACGGTACGGGAAATACGAAACATCGACAACGGCCGATTTCCCGGCCACAAGCCCCGGCAGGTTCCTCACCTGCGGAAGCGTAAGCTCGGAAGAAGCCACCGCCGTCGTGTCAAAGCGGCAATGCCAGTACCAGAACCATTCCTTGCCCGTCGTAGATTCCCAATCCAGGCCCTTGCCGTGGAAGGCATCCCTCAAAAAGGCATCTTTCTCCGAGCGCACGAAGCGCATCCAGGGAACATCCTTTCCCTGCGTCTTGATGGCAGGCAACCTCTCATCGAGCCGAAGCCCCTTGCCCGTCTCGCTCCACCCCAGCTGGAAATACTGGAAGTAGGAATAGGGAGATGAGGAGAAGTAGTAGGTGGAATCGTACTTTTTCCAAAAGGACGTGCCGTAGCCGGCGAAAACAATCGAATCCCCCTCGCCAAATGTCCCGTCGGGGGATGCGCCGTTCCTGGAATGGTCGCGAACCTCGATCGGAATTTCGAAAAGGCCGTTCGGGAGTATGGACTGCGCGCCAGGCACCGTGGCCTCGAGCGTATCGGGAGACGCTCCGTAGAGTCTCAACTTCTCTACGGGAATTCCGTCGAGGTCCGATTGCCGCAAGAACGGTACAAGCGCGTTGCGGATGGTCTTGAATTCTACCGCATAAAGCCCGTCCTCGCTAAGAGTCGCATGGTTCCTGTCCCCAACGACTAGGCGCGCCAGGAAATGGACTCCGGAGATATCGGCCGCGCCGGATTTTTTCAGCGCCCCTCGAAGGTTCCTAGTCCGGACACCGAACTTCGAGGCTCCTTCGGGGTTGTCCACGCGGGAGACGGCACGCTTGCCGGGATTGATTCCCGAACCCGCCATCGAAAAATCGACCGTAAGCCTGTAGCGTTTGCGGAGCCTGAGCGAGGAACCCGACTTCTCGTAGAGCGGGACGACCACTTCCATAATCCAGAGGCCATCCTTGAGCGCTGGCGCCGAAGCCTTCACTCCAGAAAACTTCGGTTGCACGCCGCTACAGTAGTCGCCACCGAGCGGAACCGTCGACAGCACCGAAAGCGACACCCGAGGCTTTGAACCGGCCGGGACTGCGACCCGGTAAATGCGGAAGGGCATTCCGGATTCGGCATCGTATTCCGAATTCTCGGGAACAAACGTTCGACCAGGGATACCCGCCCCTTCCTCATCCGTACAACCGTAAACCGAAGCGTCAACAACCGCGTCATCCAAGACAAAGCGAGAACGCGAATCCTCCACGACCGTGGAAGCGAGCGCAGAGACGCCGAGCAGCAGGCATGCCAATATGTGGATTCTGAACTTCACCATCTAAAAATATAAAATCGCAACCCCGTAAACTACGGATTCGTGATAACCATTTCGTAAAAACCGTTGCCGTCCGTCTTGAACTCCACCCACTGCCCATCGACAGCCTTCGTCTTGAAAATGGTAAACTGGGCGGGCTTCACGCCCTTCGAGAGGATTGCCTCGAGCTCGGAGTCCGAAATCATCGCGCGGGAATTGAACGAGGCCATGTACCAATGCCACGGCTGCCAGTTGAAAAGCGCTCGCGTCGACTGGACGAAGGCCCGCAGCATCAGAGAATACTCGTAGGCAAAGAAATCGCGGTAATTGCGTATTTCCGAGCGCTTTTCCACGACCGTCTTGGTCGCGAAGTCGGAATCGAAGCGGAGCGGCGTGGCATCCCGGTTCTCGTAGGTAAAGCGGATGGACTTGTCGTTTGCCACGACCTTCAGGGTCGGGCGGTCCAGGTGGACGAATTCCGAGGGGGAAACTGCCCTGTAGTCACGGAACACCACATCGGGGCTGAGCACCCGGTTCATCTTCAGCGGTACGGGTTTTGCATCCAGCGAAGCAAGTTCGTAAAAGACTATGACTTCGCCCGTGCCCTTGGGCAAAAGCACCGACAGCAGCGGACGCTCGCGTTCCGAAATCACCCAGACCATCTTCGGCTTGTTGTTCGACTTGAGCAACGGGTCCAGCACCTTCATTACGGACGGGTCGCGGACGCCGTTTACATCCCATTCCATCCAGGTTCCGGTTCCGCCTACCGAATCGAGGACAGCAAACAGACGTTCGCCGCTAAATTCGCCCTTGGAATCAACGGCGCCCAGAAGCTTGGAAGCCGGAGCGGCAAAAGCCTCCGTCACAAGGGCAAGCACCAGCGAACAAAGAAAAAAAAGACGCATCCGCAGCAACTTTTCCTAGAAGCCAATCGGTTCAAGAAGGCTATCGTCCAGACGCGAATACGTCATGTGATATTCCTTCTCGATCCAGTAGAGGGCGAGTTTCTTTGCCGTCCAATTCTTCTTGACGGCAATGGATTCTATGCCCTTGGTAATGAGCGGAAGGGTTTCGGGCAGGTCCAGTTTCCACGCGAGGTCGTCCCATTCGAAAATTATGACGGGCACCTCGGGACTTTTCGCAAGCCCGACACTTCCGCGGTCGTTCTTCACCTTCATGGGGCCGAGGTTCAAGTTCGTGAAGCGTTCCAGCATTCCGCTCTTGCTGAGCATCATAAAGAGCATGCGGTCCTCGTCCGTCTCCCACAGGTGCTCACGTTCATAGAGGCGGTAGAGGATGATGGTGTAGGCCTCGTAGAACTGGCAGGTATCAAGCGCCTCGGAATCATAGACCTTTGCATGGTTTTCGAGCGTATCGAGCCAGTATTCCGAAGAATCCGTCAGGTAGGCATACAGCGTATCGGCAGGAGCTCCGTTGCGCACGGCATCGAGGAACCCGCGGAACATGCTTTCGAGCATCGCCTGCTTGTCGTCGAGCCCCTGCTGGTACTGCGCATCTTTCTCCTGAGCGGCCGGAGAATCTGCCTTTGCAGCAGCAGCGCCATCTTTCGCCCCCTCAGAAGTTCCCGCACAGGCCACAAACGACAGCGCCAAGGCCGCCACGAGGACCACCACTATTTTATTTTTCATGATATGCATCGCGATACCTACCTCAGAATGACTTTGGACCAGCTCCTGGCAGCCTGCACCCAGAAAGGTTTCCAGGGATCCGGCCCCGGCGGCCAGCACAGGAACAAAACCAACACGGGAGTCCTGCTGAACCTCCGCGAATACAATTTAGAAATCAAATCCTGCGAAGCGAGGTCGGCAAAGGAAAACAGGACCCATGCGCTGCACCGCATGCAGATGGCCATCGCGCTGAACGTCCGCGAGACGCCCCCGGCTGTCGAAATTCCCTTCCCCGGCAGCAACGGCCACATCCAGCCTTCGAACGCGCTATTTCCGCTCTTTATCGCCCACGTGTTCGACATCATGGCGCAAAAGAACGGGGACACCAAGGAAGCGGCCGCCGCCTTCAAGCTCACCCCGAGCGCGCTCGTGAAGATTCTCAGGCAAGACAAGGCCTGTGCCGAAAAACTCCAGAACCAGCGTGTCGCAGGCGGAAAATCCAGGCTAAAACTCTAGTTGATAAAAAAAAACGGCAAAAAAGGAACATTTTCCCGTTTCAGCCGTTTTTATGTGTAGGGACAACACAAAAACCAAGGAGGTTACATGCTCCCTACACAAAAAATCAAGAAAACCGCATGCGCAATGGCGCTCGGATTCTGCGCCCTTTCCGCCTGGAACTGCGGCGAAAGCGAAACCAAGGACAACGCCCTGACCGTCTCTAGCGAGACCGCCAGGATCGCACTCCGTCTCGAGCACAGCGACACCCCACTCCTCGACAGCCTCGTCCTCGACTGCGAAGGCGCCGACACCCTGCACTTGGTGCAGGACGGTAGCGAAGCCGAATTCAGGCTCGACCTCTTCCCGCACGAACGCTGGAAATTCTCCGCGAAGCTCTATGCAAACGGCGAACTCATGCAGATCGGCGAAATCGAAGCCAAGCTCGAAGCGGGCGAAAACACAAATCTCGCCATCCCCATGCATGCTGTCGCAGGTTTCGTCTACGTCGAAATTCCTCTCGGATTCGGGAATCCCGCAGGTATCGCCTCGGGAACGCTCACGCTCAGCTCCGGAGCCGATGTTTTCGAATATCCCATGGCCGTCGAGGGCTCGACCGCCATCTTCAAGAGCGGGGTTCTCCCCCTCGGAAGGGATTACGGGATCCGCATCGAGCTTTCCAATTCCGACGGGATTGCCATCTTCAGCCTTTCCGACACGTTCAGGCTAGACGAATCGAGCCCAGTGCCCGAGCTGAAGATAAGTTCGCTCCGTGCAAGGATCGCCCTCGCCATCGAAATCGCGGCGGACGTGAACCTCGGGATTTCGCTCCCGCTCCCGGCTTCGCGGAGGGTGGCAGGAACGGGTGACCTGGTCATCAGCGAGTTCCTGGTAAACCCCGTCAAGTCCGACTCCACGCAGTTCGATTTCATCGAAATCTACAACGGGAGCAACGACACCATCGATGTCGAAAACTGCTTCATCGGCAAGAGCACGAATTCCAAGGAATCAGCCGCCATCGAGCCGCTTTCCATTCTGCCTCGCGAAGCCCTCGTGCTCGGAAACGACACTAACCCCAACACACCCGAGGAATACCGTCACACGGAACTCATGCCCACGTTCACCAAGAGCAACTCATCCACCGCGGCAGCCATCGTGCTGCACTGCGACGGCGAGATTATCGACTCCGTCTACTACGGCAAACTCGACAGCCTCCACCTTTCGGCTGTACCGCTGAACGGTTCGACCTCGACCACCAAGAGTTCGCAGTTCGACCTTTCCGGCTGGGACGACCGCGAGAACCCGGAAAACTGGTGTCTCGGGACGCCGACCCCGGGCGTTGCAAGCTTCTGCGAGTAATGAGACAAGGGAGGGCAAGCCCTCCCTAAGACCCTCCCGAGGGAAAAAAACTTCGGCAAACTGCGTTTGCCTCGCGCATACGCTTTGCGTATGCGTAAAAAACTGGTCGGCATCCTTGCCGGCCTGTTTTTTAATTCCGCAATAAAATTTGAATCTAGGCGTGCAGCTGCGCCACGGGTTTTTCCATGTCGAACAGGCGGCGCAGGAGTTCGGTCTTGGCTGGGTCGCGTTCGTCGGGGAGTGTGAGCGGCGCCATATTGATGGCGACGAGGATAGAACCCGGGTAGTTGTTGACGCACTTGATGAATTCGCTCGCCGATACACCCTCGGTGTAGAAATCCACGACAAAGGTATCCCAGTCGTCGTTTTCGATCTGCTCCATGGCTTCGGCTTCGGTCTTCACCGCCTTGAAGGTGGCCCCGACCATGAGGTCCGAAAGCACTTCGAGGCAGGCGTTTCGCCTTGCATCGTCCTCTTCCCAGATGAGAATGCGGCGTTCGCTGTAGTCACGGACAACCGCGGAATCTTCGGGAAGTTCCTCGGGGAAGAACTCCTTCGCTTCCTCGCTCATTTCGTCGTCATTTTCAAATTCGTCTAATTCTTTTGCCATAGTAGCCCAAATATAGTAAACCTGCCCCTCAAACGTTGCCATTTCTATCTTTAATTTCTAAATTTGGGCGCAAAAATTAAAACACAGGCAGATTCTATGGACCAGTCAAAAATCAGAAACGTCGCCATTATCGCCCACGTTGACCACGGCAAGACCACCCTGGTGGACCAGCTCCTCAAGCAGTGTGGAACCTTCCACGAAGGTGAAGAAGTCAACGAACGCGTGATGGACTCCGACAACCTGGAACGCGAACGCGGCATCACCATCCTCAGCAAGAACACGAGCGTCATGTACAAGGGCTACCGCGTGAACATCGTCGATACCCCGGGGCACGCCGACTTCGGTGGCCAGGTGGAACGCGTTCTCGGTACGGTGGACGGCGTTCTGCTGGTCGTAGACGCATTCGAAGGCCCGATGGCCCAGACCCGCTTCGTGACGCAGAAGGCTCTCGAACTCGGGCTCATCCCCATCGTGGTGGTGAACAAGATCGACCGCGACGGCTGCAACCCGCACGGAGCCCTCGACAAGGTGTTCGACCTCTTCTGCGAGCTCGACGCCAATGAAGAGCAGCTTGACTTCGACAAGGTGTTCGGCTCCGGCCGCAAGGGCATCTGCAAGGCCGAGATGGAAGACCCCGACGGTGACTTCAGCATCCTCATGGACAAGATTATCGAGCGCATTCCGGCCCCGAAGGGCGACCCGGCTGCGGAACCGCTCCTGCAGATTGCATCGCTCGAATACTCGACCTTCCTTGGCCGCCTGGCCGTGGGCCGCGTGCAGCAGGGCGTGCTCAAGCCGAACCAGACCTACGCACAGGCCTTTACCGACGGCACCGTGAAGACTGTCCGCCCGCAGAAGATCCTGCGCTACGAAGGCCTCACCCCGAAGCCGGTCGACGAAGCCGGTCCGGGCGAAATCGTGCTTATCGCAGGCCTCGACACGTTCGATATCGGCGATACCATCAGCGCCGCGAACAACCCGAAGCACCTGCCGCGCATCCATATCGACCCGCCGACCATCTCCATGGTTTTCACCGTGAACACCTCGCCCCTCGCCGGCAAGTACGGTGGCAAATTCATGACGGGTAACCAGCTCCAAGAACGTCTGGAACGCGCCCACATGGCAGACCCCGCCCTCCTCGTCGAGAAGGTCGACGGCGCCTCCACGTTCAAGGTCTCGGGCCGCGGTATTTTGCACCTCACGATTCTCGTCGAGAACATGCGCCGCGAACTTTACGAATTCACCATCGGATCTCCGCAAGTGATTTTCCACAACGACGAGAACGGCAAGCTCCTCGAACCGGTCGAAGACTTCAAGGTCGAAGTCCCGAGCGAATTCAGCGGCGCCTGCATCCAGGAAATCCAGCAGCGCAAGGGCGAAATGGTGAACATGGTCACCGACGATAACGACCGCGTGACGCTCGAGTTCATCGTGCCTTCCCGTGGCCTTATCGGTATCCGCCCGAAGCTCCTCTCGCTCTCGAAGGGTTACGCCGTTACGCAGTCCTTCTTCAAGGAATACCAGCCGTACAAGGGCGAAATCCCGACCCGCATCAACGGCGTGCTTATCGCGAAGGAACCGGGCGAAGCAGCAAGCTACGCGCTTTCGAACCTGGAAGACCGCGGCTACCTCATCATCGGACCGGGTGCGGAAGTTTATCCGGGCATGATTGTGGGCGAACACAACCGCGACGTCGATATCATCGTGAACGTCACGAAGGGCAAGCACCTCACCAACATGCGTTCCAAGTCCGCTGACGACATGATCCAGCTGACCCCGTACCGCCGCATGACTTTGGAAGAATGCGTCACCTTCATCAACGAAGACGAATGCATCGAAGTGACGCCGGAAATCCTCCGCCTCCGTAAGACCGAGCTCGACCCGATCAAGCGCAAGCAGATGTCGAAGCGCCCCGCTGAAGACGACGATTAATAACGAAAGAGGCCCCGCACTGCGGGGCTTTTCCTGTATTTGCTAGTCCTACACCAAAAACCCGAGACGCCCTTCCCCGCTCTGGAGGAATTCGTCCATGTAATTTTTTGCTATCTGGCATGCTTCCGGCAGGTCGTGCCCTAGCGCCACATTCGATAAGATTGCCGAAGAGAGCACGCAGCCCGTGCCATGTTTTCCCTTGCCGGGGAGCCGCGGGCTCGTAAACTTGTACTGTTTGTCTCCGTACCACAGCGTATCGACAGCTTCTTTCCCTTTCGCATGCCCGCCCTTCAGGAGTACTGCGAAATCCTTGCCCAACTCGACATACCCGCGCGAAGCCGCAAGCCCCAGGCCCAGGTACGCAAATTCGTCCTGGTTCGGGGTCACAAGGTCAATCGACTTCATTACAGGCAGGAACTCGTCCAGTTCCGCATCGCGCATAAAGTGGAACCCCGCACTCGCCGAAGCAATCGGGTCCCACACGATAAACGCGTCTGGAGATTCTTTACGGACAAATTCAACAATCCGCTTCAGGATTTTTGCCTTTTCCACGAGCCCGATTTTCACGTACTTGAACTTGTGCTTTTTATAGAGCGTCGCAAGTTGTGCCTCGATGCGGTCCCAGATGACCCAGCCCGGGGCGATAAACTCTTCCTCGTTCTGTTCGGTTAGGGCCGTGCACACCGCCTGGCCGTACACGCCGAAATGCGCCATCGTCTTGATGTCGGCAACAAAGCCCGCACCGGCGCTTCCATCGAAGCCCGCCACAGTAAGCGCATGTATCAGTTTATCAGCCATGACCAACCCCCTAGACCATGTAATACCCTATCAAACCCGCGGTCAAAAGGCAAATCAGCACCACTGCAGGCAAAATCGGCTTGCGCATGGATTTCGCACCGAGCGCAAAAACGAGGGCCCCCTTGGTGAGCGTATTGGCAAGGCTTGCGAACAAAAGCGCAAGCACGAGTTCACGCACGCCGAGTCCCGACTTCAGGTTCATGTCGATAACGGAAAACGCCACCGCGTCCATCTCGGCGGCACCCCCCAGGAAGCTGCACGCAAGGAGCGCCCCCGAACCCAGGTAGACGCGAGCCGCATTCGCGACAAACATCACGCAGGTGAACACGATGCCGAATTTGATGGCGGGCAAAAGCTTGAACGGGTTCGAAAAATCCGTACTCTTCTGCCTGTGGTTGCGTGATTCCCGAATCTTGAGATAAAGCGCATACCCGAGCGCGGGCACCACCGGCAAAAGCAACGGCAGCAGCAAGGGCTTTGCCAGCGCACCGCTCAAGAAGATGCAGATAAGGTAGAGGCGCACATACATCACCGCCCAGCTGAGCACGATGCCGAGCGTAAAGTCCGAAGCGTAATCCTCGTTCTCGCGGCTGCGGCCCGCAAGATTGAGTGTAAGCGCGGTACTGCTCGCAAGCCCGCCCAGGAGTCCGGTAAGCCAGATTCCCTTGCCCGGCCCCACGACCTTGATGAGCACGTAGCCCACGAACCCGATGCCCGAGATAAACACGACGAACAGCCAGATCGTATGCGGGTTCAGCACCTCGAGTCCCGGCGGGCCGTAAGCCTGGTTCGGCAGGAACGGCAAAATCAAAGCCGAAATCACTGCGAACTTGACCGTTGCGAGGACATCCTCCTTCGAAAGTTTCTGCGCGAAAGCATGTAGCTGTTCCTTCGCCGACAGCACCCAGAGCATCACGACCATGATGATACAGGATTCAAGCAGGCGGCCGTACCAGCAGATTCCGCCGAGCAGGTAGACGATGACCAGAGCAACACTCGTCGTGATGCCGTCGCCCCCCACCGGAGTATCGCCCAGGCGCGCATCCGGACGACGGTGGCCTATCGCAAACGACACATGCATCGCCATCAGGAGCATGCCCACCACCACGAACCCCGTGATGAACGGAGCCGCGCCACCCATCTGGTCGGAGAGGAGGGCAGCCATGGCCCCCGCAAGCCCCACGAGCGTAAACGTACGCACGCCGGCCGGATGCCGATCCGACTGGTCCGAATACGTATGTTCGCGCTGCATGCCGATAATGAGACCCAAGCCTATCGCAGCCGCCAAACGGTAGAAGATGTTAAAGTCAAGCATAACAGTAATTTACACTCTACATCGCCCAAAGGGATCAAAAACCAGGCAAAAGAATGTTCGCCTTTGGAGTATTAGCCCCAAATCAGCCCTACTTGTGGTCGATTCCGGGGGGCGTCGTGAGGTAATAGATGACACACGGGATTACCACGCCAAACACGGTCACCCCCGCGGTCAGGTACACGAACCACTCCCTAACGGCAATGTCGGGCGGGACGAGGAATGTCTTGACCAGCGCGAACGCCACGATTACCAAAAGGCCGGGAATAAGGAACGACATCAGCTTGTTCATACCTTAAAAATAGCACAATTTTGCCACAAAAAGCGACAAAATGCAGGATTAGCCGATAAAATGAAAAAAATTCTGGGCGAAGATAACTTTTTTATTAAAAAAAGCTTATTTTTCAAGCAAGAGAAAATATATGTTTTCAACGATTCTACCAAGGAGTATTCACATGAATCTGAAAAAATTAGCCATGATTGCCATCGCTGGGACGATGGCATTCGGACTTGCCGCCTGTACCGAAGACTCAGGCACGAACGGCAGCATCGACAACGGAAACCACGGCAGCCTCCGCGACCGGGACGGTGACGACAACACTCCTAGCACAGTCGGCCCCAACGGCTATGACTACAAGGATAGCCGCAGCTACCGCGACTACACAGCCGACCTAACCGTCGGAAGCGTGAAGCACTCCGTCGTGCGCATCGGCGACCAGCTCTGGATGGGCGAAAACCTCAACGACCCAAGCGCAGGCCACTGCTACAATGACGACGAGGATTACTGCAAGCGTTTCGGAAGGCTCTACAGCTGGGCAGAGGCGATGAACCTTGACAATCGCTATAATTATGAGGACGCCACCCTCAAGATCAAGAACAAGCACCAGGGCATCTGCCCCGAGGGCTGGCGCATCCCCACCTCGAACGACTTCAAAAAAATGCTAGACTTCATCTTCTATGACTACGACCACGGCGATATCGCCCAGGACAACGGATTCGACGAGAATGATGACATCTCGGGCATCCAGTTGAAATCGACGAACTTCGACGCCTATGACGACGTGCTTTGGAATTCCAAGAATGGAGTCCCGGGCGAAGACACCTACGGTTTCTACGGTATCGGCACAGGCTATGGAGACACCTATCTCGGAGAGGACGACTACGGCGATACCGTCTACACCTATGAATATTCCGGAATCGCTGAATTTACGAAATTCTGGACGGCTACTCCCGTCGACGGAGCCGATGGCGCCGAAGTGTTCATCCTCACATTCGAAGACAGAACCATGTCCTCCTCTTGGGAATACAAGGAAGACCTTTACCCCGTCCGCTGCATGAAGGACTTCTAACCCGGGCCCCACAAGCATCTTTCAAAGGTTCCGCCCGCGCGGAGCCTTTTTTATTTTGTAATTTTATACTTGTAAAAATTTAACCCCAATTCATGGAATCTACTATGAGCATCAAAGATTACCTCGCCGGCGCCAAACAGGCCGGTTCCGTCCAGAAGCTGATGACCCCGGGCCTCGCCGTGGAATTTATCCAGCCCTGGTACACCCCGCTTTCTACGACCCCCTCTACCACGGGTATTGCTGTCGGCGGTATCGGCTCGACATTCACCGCCACGCCTGCCGGCACCACTCCCGTGATGAACGTGATGCCAGGCGTGCAGGTCCGCACCGAAAAGCCCGCTGACCTCCGCTTCAACAATTTCTTCTTCCGCGAATCCGTGATTGGCGCGAAGGCCGCTCTCGAAATCGGCGACTTCGCCGGCTTCACGCAGATGCTCGCCAAGTACCCGCTCGTGGACGCCAAGGGCGAAGCTCTCTTTACCGCCGCTGAACTGGCCAACCAGAAGAAGGCCGAGGCCAAGCTCAACAAGGCCATCGCCGAAAAGGATTTCTTCAAGAACAACAAGGCCGCGTTTGAACGCTGGCACATCGAATGGAGCGACCGCACCGCGGCTCTCTTGAACAAGGCCGGAGCCGAACTCAACCGCAGCGCCGTCATCGACTTCTTCAACGGTGTCGTGGGCGAAAAGGCCGTGCGCCAGGGCGCCCTCACCGCCGCCTGGGCAAACGACACTGAATTCCTGGGACAGGCCGGTTACGATGCCGCCAAGATGCAGTACGCCGCCCTCTACCCGGTGAGTGAAACCAAGTACGAAGGCAAGGGCGTGCAGATTACCAAAACCCAGTCCAGCTACGTGACCCCGGGTGACGAACGCCTCTCCAGCCTCCCCGTGAACGCCACCGTGTTCACTCTCGAAAATACCACCAAGGAAACCCGCGAAATCACGATCGTGCAGGTGCAGGACTGCATCGCCGGTTACATGGCCAAGAAGGACCGCCAGGGCGTTCAGGACTCGAGCTTCGTGCTCGTGCCCGCCGCACGTTTCCCGAAGGGCGTCAAGTTCAGCAAGCAGGCCAAGGACGGTCGCGAAGTCCGCGGTCTCGAATTTTACAACGAAAAGCCGCTCGCCGAAAGCGACTTCAACGGCTGCATGGGCGTATCCGTCGCCTGGAACAAGAAGGATAACCTGAACGTTTCCGTGAAGCCGATGTTCTACCAGGATGACGCCGCCTCTGTTTTGAAGGGCGCTCTCCGCAGCGGTCGCGTTTGCGAAGCCTGGGTTAAGAACGTTTACAGCGGTCGCGAAACCATGGCCGGTGCCGTCGCTGTTACCGCCGTCTTGAAGCCGAAGCAGAAGGTTTCTTTCCAGTTCAACCTGGTGCTCGACTTCCCCGAAATCAAGCTGAACAAGCTTACTTCCGCCAAGAAGTACACCGCCTTCTTCCCCGAAGCTTATGGCCGCGTGGGCGCCATCCTCGAAGAAGCCCTCGCCGCCGACAAGAACTTTGACGCTCGCCTCAAGGCATTCGAAGCCCTCGTTCCGAAGAAGGCCGTGGCCAAGCTCTACAAGACTGCCGCCAAGCAGGACGAATTCAAGAGCCTCGCCCTCAACACGCTCAGTTTCCTCGCCGAAGCCACCGTGTGGGACAAGGACGACCGCTTCCTCGTCCGCGAATGCGCCGACTATCCGTTCTTCAACTCCCTCGACGTTTACTTCTACGGCAGCTTCAGCCTGATGGCCCTGATGCCGCGCCTCGACGGTGTGGTGATGAAGCGCTTCGGTGATGCAATTCTCGCCGTGAACGACAACCGTCGCCGTCACCACGAATACGTGAACCACCCGTTCGCCGACCTCCCGGATTCGAAACTGGAAGGCCCGCGCGCCGTGCGTGGCGCCGTAATTCACGACCTCGGAAGCCCCTTCGACGCCGAACCCGATGCCTACGACTGGCACAACGTGAAGGAATGGAAGGATCTCGCTCCGAAGTACGTGCTGATGGTTCTCCGTCATTATGTGAAGACGCAGGATATCGAAAACCTGAAGGACTGCAAAGAAGCCGTCTACGCCGCCATGCAGTACCTCGAAAAGATGGTGAACGAAGGCGAAAACTTCCCGCTCACCCACGGTACCGACGACACCTTCGACAACCTCTCCAGCCACGGCATTTCCGTGTACTGCGGTAGCCTCTGGATTGCAGGCCTCCGCGCCGCCGCCAAGATTGCCGAAATCCTCGGCGATAAGGCTCAGGCCGACACCTGGAACGCCAAGGCCGACGCCGCCAACAAGGAATTCGATGAAGCATTGTGGGACGAAGCCGAAGGCTACTACCACTTCTTCGTGACTCCGATGGAAGCGAAGGATGTGGTTGCAGACAAGCTCCCGCAACTGGCCGACGCCATCAAGGACACGCTCGTTATCGACGGCACCAACGTGAAGGCCGCCCTCAAGACCATCAACGAATGGCTCAACTCGGGCGAAATCCCGAGCGACGTGGAACTTTCGAAGAACGAACTTCGCGGCCTCAAGAAGGCTTGGCTCACCGCCCAGTGCAAGGACGCCTTTACCGCCAGCTGGAATGCAAAGATTGCAAACGACTGCGACGATGTATTTGCCGACACGATGCTCGCCGACACCTACCTCCGTCTGCTCGGCCTCAAGCCCATCAGCGACGAGAAGAAGGCGAAGGCAAACCTGCTCCGCATATTCAACACGAACTACAAGGCCAACAGCCCGCTCATCGGTGCCGCAAACCTTGTGCGCAAGGACGGCTCACCGCTCGACGAATTCAACTTCCAGGCTCACGACGTGTGGATCGGCATCCAGTACAGCATCATGTGCGCCATGATGCACCACGGATTGGAAAAGCAGGCTGCTGACATGGGTGATTCCATGATCCGCAACCTCTACGAAGAAGCCCGTATCCCGTTCGCCGCACCGGAAGGATTCAACGGTTCTTGCCGCCTGCACCCGGAAGCCCTCGTGAAGGCATTCGGCCTCAGCGCTACCGCCGCCGACAAGATGCACAAGGAACTCCTGAAGAAGGGCGCCCTCCTTGCCGACAGCCGCATCAGCCCGAAGCTCCCCCGCAACCTGCCCGCCTTTACGAAGGCATTCGGCAGCATCGCGAAGGCCAACAAGGTTGAAACGAGCACGCTGTTCATGCTGCTCCACAGCACGGCCCTCAAGTACACCGCCGGTAAGTACTTTAGGCCGGGTATGGTGTTCGCCTTGCTTTACTAGTGTTTAGCTTCAGAGATGAGCTCGCACGCGAACAAGGACTTGGCCTTCGGCCTCGATTGTTTGTTTAGTGGTTTGTCTCTTCTGCATGATTACAGCAGCAAGCTCCGTTTTTTTCGGATATAAAAAAGAGGTGTCCCGAGCGGGACACCTCTTTTTATTCATTTCTACTCGAACACTTTCTTTTTGCGCTGGTCACGACCAATCAGCACGAGGCTCACGACCACACCGGCGAGCAGTGCCACCGAGGTGAAAATCCATGCGGTAGAATGTCCGCAGGTTACCTGGAAGAACAGCACCGAGAGGCTCCAGCCGATAACCGTCTGAAGCACCATCATGAGCGTTCCGTAAAAACGCCCGAGTTCGCGGAAGGCGGTTCCCATGGCGGCAAGGCACGGCACATAGAGCAAGATGAACAGCAGGTAGGCCAGCACCTGGAAGCGCCCCAGGTTGAAATGCGCCTGCATCGTCTTGTACGCCCCTTCGTTCCCGGCACTTTCGGATTCATCGATGGCATCCTTGACGCCCAGCGGGTTCGCAATCGAGGTAAAGACTTCTACCAGGTTCGCCGGGACACTTACGAGAGCCTCTTTCACCGTCGATTTCAGGCTAAAGCCTTCGTCCGCGGCAGTTTCTTCCGGGGCCGCGCTGGCATCCCCAGCCGTCGCAGAATTTTCAGCCGAGTCGCCCGTACCCTCGATGGCATACAGCGAGTTGAGCGTCCCGACAATCGCTTCCTTCGCAAAAAGCCCCGTAAAAAGCGCCACCGAAGCGGGCCAGTTATCGCGTTCAACGCCGAAGGGCTCGAACACGGGCGTAATCACCGTACCCACGGCACTCAGCACCGACTTTTCGTTGTTATCGTTACCAAAACTTCCGTCAGTACCGACGGAGCCCATAAAGCCGAGCACCGTCACCATAATGAGCACGACCTTGCCCGCGCGGAAAACGAATTCCTTGAGGCGGAGCCACGCGTGGCGGAAAAGGTTGCGCACCTTGGGCAAATGGTAAGGCGGCAGTTCCATGATAAACGTCGATTCCTTGCCCATGAAAACCGTATGGCGCAAGAGCAAACCGTAAATCAACGCAATCACGATGCCCGTCAGGTAAATCCCGAACACGAGCGTCCCCGCGCTTTCGCCGAAGAACGCCGCGCCAAACAGCGCATACACCGGGAGGCGCGCCCCACAACTCATGAACGGCACCAGGAACAAAGTAAGGAACCTTTCGCGCTTGTTTTCGAGCGTACGCGTACCCATGAGCGCCGGCACCGAGCAACCGAAGCCAACAATCATCGGCACAAACGCTTTTCCCGGGAGTCCGAGGAACCGCATAAAGCGATCCGCCACAAACGCCGCACGCGACATGTAGCCGGAATCTTCAAGGAACGAAAGGCAAAGGAACATAAAGAAGATGACAGGAATGAAAGTCGACACCGTCTGGATCCCCGTACCGATGCCGTTCGCCAAGAGCGCCACGACAACGCCCGGAGCCCCAATCTTCGTCAACAGTTCCGTCATGCCGTCCACGAAAATCCCACCGAACAGGATGTCGAAGAAATCAATAAACGCGCTGCCAACCTTCACCGCAAACCAGAACACCAGATACATGGCAATAAGGAAAAGCGGAATTCCCAAAATGCGATTCAGGAAAAGTTTATCGAGTTTGTCGGTTCGCGTGCTCGTATTGGTATTGTCGCGGATGACCGCCTTCGCGATGTCGCGGGCATAGGAGTAGCGGGAATCGGCCAGCGCGAATTCCACCTCTTCGCCCAAGTCTTCTTCAATCTTGTCATGCGGAATTTCGACACCGAGTTCGTCGGCAATTTCCAGCACTCGCCCGCTATGTTCCAGGTACTGCACCGCCGTCCAGCGCGGGCTTGCGCCGAGCTTTTCGGCTACGGGCTTGAGCGGCACCGAAATTTCTTCAATCAGTTTCTCGAGGACTTCGGAATGCTTGACCGCCTTCGGGAGCGGAAGCTCGCGGCTGTTATGCAGCAGCTTGTGCAAGTCGTTCACGAAGCCTTCGCAGCTCTTGGGCGAAACCGCCGTGAGGCCAATCGCCGTCACGCCGAGGATTTCTTCGAGCTTGTGCAGGTCCACATGAATGCCGCGACTCGCCGCGATGTCCATCATGTTCACCGCCAAGACCATCGGCACGCCCTTTTCCATCAGCTGGCTCGTGAGGAACAGGTTGCGTTCCAGGTTCGTGGCATCCAGAATGTTCACGACCAAGTCCGCTTCGCCCTTAAGCAGGTAATCGAGAGCGGCGCGTTCGTCTTCGGAATTCGCAAACAGCGCGTAGATACCCGGCAAGTCCACCACGCGAATCGTGTGGTTGTCGAGCTTGAACTGGCCTTCCTTCTTTTCGACAGTCACGCCAGGCCAGTTGCCCACAATCTGGTTCGAGCCGGTCAGCGAGTTAAAGAGCGCCGTCTTTCCGCAGTTCGGGTTGCCCGCAATCGCAATCGTGAAAACTTCTTTCTCGATAGGCATTAGACTCTCCTCAACTTGAGCACGTTGGCTTCTTGTTTACGGAGCGAAAGCCTGTACGAAAGCACGCTCACCTCGACCGGGTCGCCGAGCGGGGCCACCTGCAAAACCTGCAGCACCACGCCGCGCACAAGCCCCATCGATAAAAGCTTGGACTTGTACTGAGAATCACCCGTGTTGTATCCAATAATTTCGGCCTTGTCGCCTTTTTTAAGCTCCGAAAACTTCGGTTCGTTATTCATACACCAACGATTTACTTTTTCTTAGATTTAGCGGCGTTCGGCTTTTTCGCCGATTCATTGGGCGTGTTCACAAAATCCTCGATTTTCTCGAGAGTCTCCGCCGAAAGAATGTGTTCCATGCAGCAGGCATCCTTGTCGGCAATCGCCTCGGACACGCCAAGCTTGATCAAAAAGCTCTTCAGCAGAATGTGACGGTTCAGAATCTGGGACGCCACGAGCGCACCTTCCGAAGTGAGTTCGATACCGCTGTAGGGCTCCTGCGTCACAAGGCCGAGCTTCTTGAGTTCGATTACCGCCTTGGCAACCGACGGCATCTTGACCTTGAGCGCCGCCGCAATGTCGCGGACACGGGCAATCCCGTTCGCAAGGCGCAGCATGTGCACCATTTCCAAGTAGTCTTCAAGGCTCTGGCTTAACTTTACTTGTTCCATAGGACAGCTCCGATTAGACGAAAAACACACCTTATATATTAGTCAACGCTAAATTTAGAAAGCCTCGGCTAATTAGTAAAGGCTAATCTACGAAAAGAACGCCAAAAAGCCACCCCGCGGTTAAGCAGGGTGGCCTTATTGTATGGTGATTGGACTAAATCTTAGTCTGCCATCGGGACGATGTAGTAGGCGGTTCCGGTGGTCACGTCCATTTCCTTGGAGACCTTGCCACTAGCGATGTCGTAGCGGTAGATAGCGCCGCCCTTCTTGTCGGCATGGCCCAGGAGCACGCTCTTGCCGTCGGCATCCAGGTGAATAGACGGGGCAAACCACGGGATGGTCGGAGAAAGGTCCACTTTTTCGACAGTCTTCTTGTAAACATCGACAACCACAAACTGCCATTCGTAATTGTTGAAGTTGCTCGGGTCGGCAAAGCTGCCGAAGAATCCCATAAACTTGCCGTTCCCCATGTAGGTGCCGCCCACCATCAGGTTATTTTCATTCGTTTTCTTGCCATCGTATTCAGCATCGTGCATGCGGAAAACCCAGTCCTTGTCGAAGTCGGTTTTACCCTTCTTGATGCGGATCCAGCCTTCCTTGTAACCTTCAACGTAGCAGTAAGAGGCGTTGGAATAGAAATAGATATCGCCCTTTTCATCGACAAAGGACATGGTGTTGTTCATGTCGTCCATGCCGCCAACGGCTGCGACCTTGTCGCTAAAAATGGCCTTTTCGACTTTGTCTGTTTTCACGTCGATAATCACCACGGAGGCGCGCGGGCCCGCAATGAAATTGTTGAAGTCAACAAACTGGCTCAAGGTCAGGAACATCTTGCCGTCACGGATTACGGCGGAGCCCGGAACTGACGTCAAAGCGCCGCTTTCTTCATCAATGTACTCGGAAAGATCGATGGTTGCCGTGGTCTCGAGCGTCGTGGGGTCAAGGGCGGTAATGGCGTCGCCCATGGCCTGTTCCACATACATCTTGTTTTCGTCAACGAACTTCATCATGATGGCGCGGGTGCCCTGGAACTTGGCCGTGGCAGAGGCCTTCTCGGGCATGTTGCCGTCTTTGTCCAACTCATAGCGAGAAAGGGTGCTGTTCATGGCGTCGTCGGTAGCGAGCACGTAAACGGAGCCGTTGAAGTAAGCGACGCCACCTGCGTTCGGGGCTTCGATAAAGTCTTCGACAACCTTGGCCTGATCATCGGAAAGAGAGGCTGTTCCGACAAATTGAGAGGCGTCCATCATAAAGGAGAGCAGGTACTTGTCCCCCGAAGAAGAGCCGTTGTCGCCAGCGAAACTTGAGCTGGAGTCGTCACCGCAGGCCGCGAGCATCATTGTGGACGCGATTGCAGCAATCGTTATTTTGTTTTTAAAGAGGTTCATTTGGTTTCCTTTTTGTTATAGTGTAAACTTGACTTTGGTTGCAAAGGCGCGGCCGGGCTTGGATTCACCGTACTTGTCATACACCCGGACATCCATGAAGTTGCGGACTTCGAAATTCCAGGAGAGCGTGTTGGCGAGAATGGAGTATTCCACGCCTAAATCTTGGGTGAACGAACTGGGAATGGTGCGGTCTTGCCTTTTGGAGACCTTCCAGGAGTAGTAATATTCATCGGTGTAGTTGGCAAGCCAGTAGAGCTTGAAAAAGTCATCTCGGTAAATCAGGTCGCCCACATGGAATTCCGCGCCGAAGTTCATGTAGAGCGTGGGAATGTTCGGTACGGTCAGACCCTTGGCGATTCCGTAGGCCAAATCCGCTTCGCGACTTTCAACGCTTTGCTTAGTAAGGTTGTACGAAAGTGAAATGTATTCGTTCACATCAATGCTTGCATCGATTTCAAAGCCGGTCGCCTTGGTGCCGACACTGTTGTAATACGGGCGCGGGACCGAAGCGTAGTTATTCCAATAAATGCGGTCTTCCATGAGCAGGTAGAACCAGTTGAATTCCAAATGCAACTTGAGTAGCAGCGGAATCTGTCTCATATCCAGTTCTGCGCCCGCGGTAAAATTGTCGGACTTTTCGGGTTTCAGGTTCGGGGAACACTGCACATACATGCCGTCGCCAAAAATCTCTTCGCGAGTCGGGAACCGCAAGCTGTGCTGATAACCGCCCTTGACAGCAAACTGTTCGACAACCGACAAATCGTCAATCACTTTAATGCGTAAATTTTCGCTGTAACCGAAATCCTTATTTTCGGCATAGTCGTCTGTCAACTGCTGTATACGCTTTTCACCGTCGTCGTCTGCCTTGATGGAGTAGTAATATCCCTTGACGCCCGCCACATTCTGGATTCGTTCATTCCAGAAGTTGTTTTCAATTGAAAGCCCCGTTACAACGGAATGGCTGTGCCCGGGGAATCCGGCACTGTTAAGCGACTGGCCTTTAGCGGCGCGCTTGTCTTCCGGATCTTGCGATTCGTAGCGGTAAAGGCCGCTCCAGGTGAGAATGTGGTTTTGCGTGAACGCGTAGTCTAAATTCCAGGGTGCGACAATCGTCTGGTTTTCGCGTTCAATATGCGACGCCCCACCCATAGAAATTTCGCCAAAGGCGGTATTCGCTTCGCGAACAATCTCTTTGTCCCAGCCGTAGTAATAAGTATGGCTCGTATCGATGACAGCCTCTTTGCCGAAGGCGTAGCTGAACGAGAGCGCAGCCGAAAGCCCCTTCACAAACAAATTTGCTTTTTCAAGCGAAAGGTTCACGCCGTACGATTGCGCATTTGCAGTCGCTTCTTCGATGCGGTGGGAATTCGCCTGGATTTCTTTATCCATCGCGTTGTAAATCACGCCCAAAGTCGCCTTATCAAAGAAATATTTTTCGAACGAGACATACGGCAACACGTTGTAACTGTAGTAGCGGTCGTGATCTCGCGTTACAACCGTGTCCATGTAGGGCGTGGTGAATTCGTAATCGTTGTCGGAGTAGTTGTAATAGGCCGAAATTCCGGTGGAGATAGCGCGGCTCTTGGCCGAATCAGTTACCCACACGTATTTTGCGTCGAGCGAGGCCTTATGCGTGTTGAAACTTCCGAAGCTGTAAGAACCCATAATGGAACTCTTGGGCAAATCATGCGTCACGATGTTGATGACGCCGCCCATGCCATCGGTCGCGAAGCGTTCGGGCACGTAACTTTTGTAGACTTCGATGCGGTCAATTTTGTCAATGGGAATATCGTTAACCGAGAAGTTTCCGTTGCCGTTATCGACAGGCACACCATCAACAAGCACCTTCACATTTTTGCCTTCCATGCCGCGGATATTGATTTTACTTTCGCTGCCCATGCCTCCCGACTGGCGAATTTTCACGCCCGAAGAACGGTTCGTAGCGTCTGCGATGGTGGCGCTGGAGCCCTGAAGTTCCGTGGCATCCATGACCTTGACCGATTCGGCCTTGGTTTTCTTGTCGACGGGTGCAGCTTCGTTGATTCCTTCGCCCTCGATTCCCATTTCGTCGAGGACTGTCACTCCAATTTGCGAATCATTCGCATTTTTATTTACAGGCGCATTCGCAGCATCATTTATCGCTTGTTCAGATGTTTCCTCGCCAAAAACATCGTCAAAATTCGTGATTTCTTCGGCAGATTCGGCGTTTTCTCCGCTCGCCGATTCCTGCGCACGCGCTGCCACAGTGGCAATCGCGACCATCACCAGCACGAGAGTTGTCAATTTGTATGCAAGAATGTGTTTCATCGCGTCCAAATTGAGAAACAAACGCAAGAAAAATCTACTCCAAAAGGTTTGGCGAAAATCCGTTTGGAGTAGAACCGGAAGCATATTTTTCCAAAATTTGGTTCAGCCCTTTTGGGAGGAAAAGCTATGAAAAAGAAATCTCTGCTCTCTTGGATTTTCCTGTTTGCCAAAAACAAGAAAAAATACTACATCGCAAGCATCTTCTTCGCGCTCTTGCGCGTCGCTTGTGGAATTGCCCCTTATATCATTATCGCAAATATCGTACGCGAACTGCTTTCGGGCGTGCGCGACTGGGATGTTTACCTTAAGGAATGCCTGATTATTGCGGCATTCTGGTTCGGGAATGTCCTGTTCCACAGCATTTCGACGACGCTTTCGCATGTGGCGACTTTCAACGTGCTTGGAAACATCCGCAAGGATCTTTGCGACAAGCTATCGCGTGTGCCGCTGGGATCTGTTCTCGACATGCCTTCGGGCGCACTCAAGAACATCTTGGTAGAACGCATCGACAGCATGGAAACGACGCTTGCGCACGTAGTCCCGGAATTTACTTCGAACTTGATTCTCCCCGTGCTCATGTTCGTCTACCTTTTCCATATCGATTGGCGCATGGGGCTTGCCTCTCTCGGGACGCTCCCGATTGGTATGGCCGCTATGGCCGTCATGTTTGCCGGAGCGCAAAAGTGGTTCGACAATTCTATCCAGAAAACGAAGGCCTTGAACGACACCGCGGTTGAATACATCAACGGCATCGAAGTCATCAAGGCGTTCGGCAAGTCAAAGTCTTCTTACGACAAATTTGTAGTAGCCGCAAAAGAAGGGAGTGACTGTTTTGTCGAATGGATGCGTCGCTGCATTTGGCCGCATTCCCTTGCCATCACGGTCGCTCCTGCCACACTATTGACGGTGTTGCCGTTTGGCGGTTACTTCTATTACAACGGCTCCATTACGGCCGTCGATTTTATCACCGTCATCATCGTTTCGGTGAGTATCATGATGCCGCTCCTCACCATCATGAGTTACAGTGACGACATCAGCAAGGCGGGCGTCATTTTCGGCGAAGTCGGCTCGGTGCTCGAAATGAAGGAACTTGCGCGACCCGCGACAGACAAGCGTAAACCCGCCGACAATTCCATCACATTGAAAGATGTGCGATTCAGCTATCATAAGGGAATCGAAGGCGAAGAAAAGAAGGAGATTCTCCACGGCATCAACATGGTTCTCCCCGAAGGGAGTTTTACCGCATTCGTGGGCCCGAGCGGTTCGGGCAAATCGACGATAGCTCGCCTTATTGCCTCGCTGTGGGATGTTGACAGCGGCGACATCGAAATCGGAGGCGTGAACATCAGGGACCTTTCGCTCGAAGAATACAACCGCCGCATCGCATACGTTTCGCAGGATAATTTCCTCTTTGATATGTCTGTCCGCGAAAACATTCGGCTCGGGCGGCCTTCGGCATCGGATGCCGAAGTCGAAGAGGTGGCGCGCCAAAGCGGCTGCTACGAATTTATCATGAGTCTTGAAAACGGTTTCGACACGATTGTCGGTGGCTCGGGCGCCCACCTCTCCGGTGGCGAGCGCCAGCGCATCGCCATCGCCCGCGCGATGATGAAAAACGCCCCCATCGTCATTCTGGACGAAGCGACCGCCTATACCGACCCCGAAAACGAAGCCATCATCCAGAAATCCGTGGCAAAACTCGTGCAAGGCAAGACGCTCATCGTCATCGCACATCGCCTTTCGACGGTCAAGGACGCCGACAAGCTCTACGTCATCAAGGATGGCAACATCGACAGCTGCGGCACGCACCAGGAACTGCTCGAAAAGGGCGGCCTCTACAAGTCCATGTGGCAGGCCCACATCAGTGCCAAGGATTCCGAGGAGGATGCATAAATGTTCGATACTCTCATCAAGTTCTTCAATTTCTGCAATGCAGAAAACCGCCACAAGTTCTACGGCTCTATCATCGTAGGAATTTTCAATTCCTTCTTCATGGCGCTCCGCATCGGTGCCATGGCTGTCATGTTGCAGGGCGTCATTCGCCATGTGCAGGGAATCGCGCCGTTTACCATGGACACCGTCCGGCTTTCGCTTGGAATCATGGTGGCAAGCCTTATCGGAGCAACCGTCACCAAGCGCGTCATGAGCATGTGGCAAACCGAAGGCGGCTACCGCACTTGCGCCTCCAAGCGCATCGAAATCGTCGAACACCTGCGCTACCTGCCCATGGGCTACTTCAACAAGAACAGCCTCGGTTACATCACCTCCGTCACCACCAACACCATGGAACAGCTTGGCGATGTGGCTACCCGCGTTGTCATGATGGTCACGCAGGGCATTCTCGACACCATTCTCATCATCGTGATGATTGCCTTCTTCGATTGGCGAATTGCGATTGTCGCGACCATCGGTTTTGCGATTTTCCAGTTCATCAACACGCTCATGCGCATGAACGTCCGCGCCGTTTCTCACGAAAAAGTGGAATCCGACAGCAAGGTAGTCGAAAAGGTTCTTGAATACATCCAGGGAATCGCCGAAGTCAAAGCCTACAACATGACCGGCAAGCGTTCCAAGGAACTGAACGAAATCATTGACAGGAACACCAGCGCCAATATCGGCATGGAACTCAAGTGCGTTCCGCTTTCGAACTTGCAGACTTTTGTCGCCAAGCTCACGGGCGTTGCCATCATGATTTTCTCGATTCATTTCTACCTGAACGGCAGCATGGAACTTGCCAACTGCGCTGTCATGCTAGTGTGCTCCTTTATGCTCTTTGCGGCCCTGGAGCTGGGCGGTAGCTACGCGGCGCTCCTCCGTGCCGTCGACATCTCGGTCAACCGCGCAAACGATATCTTGAACAAGCCCACCATGGACATCGATGGCGAAGATATTGCCCCCGCCAATCACGACATCAAGGCCGAAAGCATCGATTTTGCCTACGACAAACGCAAAATCATTGACAACGTGACGCTTTCCATTCCCGAAAAGACGACCACGGCTATCGTGGGCCCAAGCGGTTCGGGCAAGACGACGCTTTGCCATTTGCTCTCTCGCTTCTGGGACGTAAACGCTGGTTCGGTGACATTGGGCGGCCGCCGCGTGCAAGATTACAGCATGGACAGCCTCATGAAGAATTTCAGTTTCGTATTCCAGAACGTGTATCTGTTCCGCGATACGATTGAAAACAACATCAAGTTCGGGAATCCGAGCGCCACGCACGAGCAAGTCGTAGAAGCCGCCAAGAAAGCCTGCTGCCACGACTTTATTGAAAAGCTCCCCGACGGTTACAATACGGTCATCGGCGAAGGCGGCGCAAGCCTCAGCGGCGGTGAACGCCAGCGCATCTCGATTGCACGCGCCATCATGAAGGATTCCCCGGTCATCATTCTGGACGAAGCGACCGCGAACGTGGACCCCGAAAACGAACGCGACTTGATGCTTGCCATTCAGGAGCTGACCCGCGAAAAGACCGTCATCATGATCGCGCACCGCTTAAAAACCGTGCGCCACGCCGACCAGATTATCGTCTTGGACAAGGGCCGCATCGCAGAACAGGGCAAACACGAAGAACTCGTGAAGAACGGCGGAATCTACGCCCGATTCATCGATTCCCGCCGCGAAGCCGTCAGCTGGAAACTGTAATGAATATTGCCGCTCCCGGCGTGATGATGGGGGCCGGCGGCGAGTTCCTTTCGCAGGCGACTCGTTTGGACGCGCTCCATCATAAAATTCTACATTAAATCATGAACAAGAATGGCATTGCGATTGGTTATGCGATAGCGGCGGCCGCATTTTATGCACTGAATGTCCCCTGCTCCAAAATGCTGTTGGCCCACATTTCGCCTGTATTCATGGCGGGGCTGCTCTATATTGGCGCGGGGCTCGGCATCGGCATTCTCTTCCTGTTCCATATCAGGCGCGAGCCCCAATCAGAACGGCTCTGCAAAAAAGATTTCCCCTACACGCTGGGCATGGTCCTGCTCGATATCGCAGCGCCCATATTGCTCATGTTCGGTGTCAAGTACGGAACGTCCAGCAACGCCTCCCTGCTCGGTAACTTCGAAATCGTCGCGACAGCGCTGATTGCGCTATTCATCTTTAGAGAAAAGGTGTCTACGCGTTTGTGGATTGCCATTTTATTTATAACGACATCCAGTTTCATTCTCTCGTTTGAAAATGCCGACGGATTCAAATTTTCGATCGGCTCCATCTTCGTTCTCGGCGCGACCATCTGCTGGGGGCTAGAAAACAACTGCACCCGCAAAATTTCGGACAAAAGCACATACCAGATTGTGACCATAAAAGGCCTCTGTTCCGGAATCGGCTCCATCGTCGTTTCGCTTACCACAGGCGAAATGCATTTTGCCGTAAAATACATCCCGCTCGCCCTGCTGCTCGGCTTTGTGGCTTACGGTCTGAGCATTTTCACCTACATCCGCGCGCAACATTACCTGGGAGCCGCAAAGACTAGCGCCTTTTACGCATTCGCGCCCTTTATCGGCGTTCTTTTTTCTGTCGTGCTCTTGAACGAAAAAATCACGTTGCAATACATCGTGGCGTTCCTGGTCATGATCGCCGGAACCATTTTTGTGGTTTACGATACGCTTGTCTGCTCGCATGCGCACATGCATCAGCATATTTTCACGCACACGCATGGCGGCATAACCCATACACACGTTGTTACGCATTCCCATTTGCACAACCATGTCTTCTCCGATGCAAAGCACGGTCACAGCCACAACATCAAGGACCTAGAGAAAATCTCAACACACTGATGAGGAATTTAATCGCCGATTACCCCTGCGAGTTCTTTTTTTTTGCCCTGTATGCGGCCTTGCGTTCACCAACGCAGTTCAAGGCAAGCGTTTTGTTCATGTAGTTCGCGCGTTCTAGTTCTATTGCGTTGCGCAGAATGCTTGTAAGAAAATCGTTAGGACTTGAGCTAGTCTCGGTCGCCAACTTTCGTACTGTTTCTTGCAAGTCGTAAGGAACCTGGACGGTCATGCTCTTCATCGGAGTTACGTATAGTTCGCCGCCGACGGCCTCCGACATTTTCAGCAGCTGCTTGTACGAAGGGTTCGTTTTCAAGGACGCAATACGCGAGATAGCGCTTTGCGTCGTGCCCATCTTGTCGGCGACATCTTGCTGCGTGATCCCCAAGGAATCTTTCAGGAAATCAAAATCCGTCAGGAAGGCCGACAGCGCCTCGTATGTCTTGGCGAACAAATCCAGACCTTTGTCTTCATTTTCGAGCGAAGACATAAAATCGATGACTTGATTCTTTTTCATTGCATAACTCCCTGATTGACAAGTTCTCTGTATTGCTTCAGTTTTGAAACTATAGCATATTTGCTATATTTAGTCAATATTTTTTTGAAAAAAAGAAATTTTCTAATGAGAAATTAGCTTTACAAGTTCGCTTTGCGCAGCGGGGTTGTTTGCGTAGTTCCGCATGACAGATTTCATGTCAAGGAGAATGCAGTGGATTTTGTGGTAATCTTGACCACGGTCTTTTCAGTCACCATAGATGTAGCCGACGCGTTTCATTGCATAAACGTCATTGCGAGGGAGCTCCGCGACCGCGGCAATCTCATCCCATTTCCCAGCATCCGCACAGTATGGCATTATAAAGGCGTTGTATATGTCGCTCGATGTCATCCCTGCGAAGGCGAGGATCCTTTTTACACAAAAGTCCCGCGAAAAAACGCAGGACTTTTCCATTTAAATGTCTTTCTAAAAAAAGTAAGATGCAGATTATCCTAATACATCTTCCAGCAATTCCCAATCGTCACTATCGATATCGTCGGAATAATTCTCAATACAGATGTAAAGTTCCATATCATTTTTGTTTTGACGAACAAATCCACCCTTGAGATTACGCTTTGTCAAATATTTTTTCAAAGCCTCGAACTTGAACTTTGAGAACCTGTCAATATCCTCGCTGTCACCTGAAGCATTGAAACCACCCTTGGTTTCTATTATCCATGTTTCGCCATCAGTCGTTCCGATAATGTAGTCAGGATAAAACGACTTCAGTTTTCCAAAGTTGTCCTTGTAGACGATAGAGAAATATTCGCTACCCTTATCCCCATTTTTATAGAACCACTTAACAGAATTACTTTTTTCCAAATGTTTTTCAAATAGTTTTTCGGGTGCAGAGCGCGGTGCTGCAGAATTCAAATAGCCTTCATACACATTCTTTTTACTCGTTTTGGGTGTTTTTGCCTTTCCATCGTAAGTAAATAAGAAATCCCGAGGAATTATAAAATCAAATGTTGTGATTTTTTCTGGATTCGGCATTTGAATTTGTGTAAGATAATCGGACATTGAATCTACAATGTCAAATCTCAATTTATCGCTATTGTTAAGAACAAAAGCGTACAACTGTTTAATTTCGAGAGACAAGATTTTCTTGGAAAACGAGCTTTCTTTCCCAAACAAGCGGCGGACAATGAGATTCATCTGGTCATACGGCAAGCCTATTTTCAAGCCGATATTCGAAAGTTCATGATGGAACATACGACCGTGTTCGTGAGTATCCAATTTCGTGATGTAGTCTAATTTATTAAGTTTGTCAAAATCAGATTTTTGCGTAAGGCGGACTTCACCTGACACTGTATGCTTTACGATATTCTCGCTAAAAGCATATCCATGAGCTTCAAGAATTTTCAGATTCTCTTTAACACTTTTACTAACCTTGTATATCTTCTGGAAATGTTCCGCGATTGCTTCTATCGCAAGCCTTCCGTCACGAGGAACATTTTCCAAATCAGTCTTGTATTCGCCTTTCAGCGTAAAGTTCCTAAATTCTGGTTTGAGATACAATTTCGCAGCATTTAGTGCACCTTCGCCAAGTTCTCTCCGAGCTTCTTCTGTGAATTTTTCATCAAAGGTGTATAGATAACAGTTATCAAGTAAGTCGTTTTCGTAATGTTTTGCTTCTGGCATACGGCGAATCCTTCCGATAGTCTGGATTTCAAATGTATCATTCATATGCTCGCGCAATTTGACAAGTATATGTGCCCTAGGACAATCCCATCCCGTAGCAATCGCTTGCTTGATGATGACTGCAATTGGAGTGGCATTTAGATTTTCAATACCGTCGAGATTTTCTTTTTTATCGCTAAGCCATACTGCAAGCATTCCATTTTCATAAGATATTTGTTTGTTTTCAAAAAAACGTTCAACCTGATCAAGAGAAATATCGTCTTTATTAGGAATTTGCACAACAATCAATGGATTGATGTAGGCATGTATTTTCAAAAATTCACTTCTCAATGCTTTCTGTTTCTCAATAGCTTTTTCAAGAAGAAATTCCGTTATATTTTTGACATTTTCCTTTTGTTGAATATCCTCGTTTACGATAAGAAGTTTCTTGATAAGACCTTCTGCAATAACATCTTCTTCTTTCACTTCTATTAGCATCGCGTCTGTCACGTTTTTTGGAGTCGCAGACGCGCGAATGATTTTATCGGCTCCGAACAGGTCTATAATTTCTTTAGCCTTGATGCTGTCGTTCTGATGACTTTCATCAACAATCACCTTGAAGATTAAACCATTTTCACGAGCAGTTTCAACATGTTCCTTGAAATTCTTGCGTTCACCCTCTTTTAGAGCATTGTTGCCGCTTTTGGTAAGCATTTCCCAGTTGATAAAGCAACAGTCGTTTTCTTCGAACCCCGCTGTCATCACATCGCCAATAAGTTTTGTATTAGTGTTTGGGAAATACATATCCATTTTCTTTTTGCTCTGTTCTTCCAAATTGCCCTTGCCAGGAGTGAGCCAGACAAAAACAGTTTTGGGGAAACTTCGACAAAAGTCGTTCATAAAGTAGGTCAGCATCAAAGTCTTACCACTACCGGTAGGACTTTTCAAGACGACATTTTGCACAGAAGTGTTCATAGCGTCTTTGAGTTTGAGAACCGTTTCGTATTGAAAATTCTTAAGTTCCATAATAAGCCCTCCTACTTTTCAAGTTCCTGATAGTAATAGTCAGGGATGACATTGAGCTTGATGTTGCGTTCTTTCATAAACTCGGCCTGTGCGCCAGAAAGCAAGACATTGTGGCCGTAGTAAACCTTCTTTATGTCAAGGTTCTTTTTCTTATTTTTGACAAATTCAGCCATTTCTTCATCGGTGAGAATGATGGCAATTTCGGTGTTGTTGTTTAGATTGATTCCGTTTTCAAGTTCCACCAATTCACGGATATGCAGAAGCAATTCATCGGCATATTCATAGTAAACTTTTTCGGAGATGGGAACATAGTCTATGCGGAAATACTTGAGAGAACCAGGAAGACCATCAGAATATTTTGATTTATCTTTTCTTTTCCCTGTGATAACCGTTTTCAGACGCTGATATGTGATATCTCGGCAGATATTATTTTCATTATTCGTACAAACAATAAACTTTCTCTTTCCACCATAATCCACATTTGCTTCTAGAACAGATTGGGCTGTTGTTCCGCTACCTACAAAAAAATCTAATATTGTAGAATTATCATTTGACGCTTGGAAAATCAATTCTTCAATCATTTGCGTTGGTTTAACAGTTTCAAAGCCATGGTCTTTTTTATTCAATATTGCGTCAAGTTCCCTTTTGGCAGACTCAGCTGTTCCAAATTGTTCTGCAAAGAATAACGACCAGAACGGCTTTATACTATCAAAAGATTCATCACCAGGTCGAACTTTTCTATATACTTTCCCATTTTTCTTAAAAATATCTTTTCTCTCGATTAATTCTAAAATCGTATCTTTACCAAGTTTCCACTGATTTCCTTCATTTGGAGATATACCCAGAATCGGAAAAATCATACTTGCTCTTCCACGTACTCCACTTTTTCCCATCTGTCCAATTTCTTCAATTCGATAAATTCCGGCTTCATCTTTTTCGGGATAATCTTTTTGTCCTATCACATGGCAATTAAATTCGATTCTTTTGCTTGTATTTTTGTAAACCAAAATGTATTCGACCTTCGGTTGCAACATTTTTTTTGCCGTTTTAGTATTCTGACATTTTGTTCTTTTTTCCCACCCAATCGTTGTCAGAAAGTGAGATTCTGAAAAGATCTCATCACACACAAGCCTCATTGTACTTTGCTCTTTGTCATCAACAGAAATAAACATGATGCCATTGGGGGAAAGAAGTTTTTTGGCTATTGAAATTCTTTCACTAATAAAGGATGCGTATTTACTATGTTTAAATGCATCATCATCACCAATTATATGATCATTATAGATGAAGGTTTTTCCCGTATTATATGGCGGATCAATATAGATAACGTCAATCTTTCCTTTGTGAGTTTTCTCCAACAACTTCAACGCAGCAAGGTTATCACCTTCAATCAAGAAGTTCTGTTCACCGCCATTATCAACGAATAACTTTTCTTCTTCGACCAAAACAGGGATATGCGATTCCAATTCTTCATCAATCGCTTCGCGGTGTTCTTCAAAAACAAGACCATATTTCTTGCCCTTCACATCCTTTGCGATTTCGTTTAAGTAACGAAGCAGGTTGGCCGAATTTTCATCACGGCTAGATTTTTCAATGAATTTGCGAATCTGAGAAATTTTGTCAAGTAAGTCGTCCCGATGCAACTTCGAAATATTGGCCATATACGTGCGCTCCGTGTTGAAAGTGAACGAGTTCACTCTCGCGGGAGCGGTTCTGGCCGATTCGTTTGGCTAGGGTACGGACAAAAAGAAACGGCGGGGAGCCGACTCACTCCTCGCCTAAAAGCGCGACATTTTCAAAAGAATACAATATACCCGCAAAACCCGAGCGGATACAGTACGCCCAGGGTACACTACGCCCGTGCAATCCACGGGCTGTGGCGAGTCATTGTCTTATTCTCGTTGCTGAAAGTGTCGAAGTTCCAAGTAGAGGACAAGAGCAAAACTCAGCGAGTCCACCCCTGTTCTGCACTTCTTCAGTCTTTTTCGGAAATAAAAAAGGCGTGAAGTTGAATGCGTTTACCTACTTGAGGCCTTCGACTGCCCGCAACGAATAAACACAAACAACTCACGCCCCAAAAGGCCGCTTGCATACAGGCAAACTGCTATTTAAACAATAGACCATGTAGCAAAACGATGCGACAGGCACGGGCCGGCCGCAGACGTGAGCGTTCGTCTTGTTCTCGTCGCAGAAATTGTCGAAGTTTCAAGTAGAGAACAAGAGAAAACTCTATTTGCAAGGAAATATAGATTATTCCGCTGTCAAAAGGTGACGCCACGCCCGGAAGGCGAGAAAAAAGCGTAAAAACGCAGAATTCAACCGCCTGCAGGGGTCAATTTTCCTCAAAATTGCCAAAATTTCCGCGAAAACCGCCAATTGTCATAATGTGACATCCGAGGAATGTATATTTGTATCGAGAACACTTTACCCCGCCTTTTTTTTGCTTGTAGGCGGATTGGAGTAGAAGATGAATGAAAAAGAGATTGCTGTTCCGAACCTGCTGGAGGAATCGGGCGTAGAAAAGATGATTCTGGTCATTCGTGGCAAGCAGGTGTTGCTTGATCGCGATTTGGCGGCGCTTTACGGGGTGGAAACTAGGGCCATAAATCAGGCCGTCAAACGAAATATGGAAAGGTTCCCGGAAAGGAACTGTTTTCAATTGACAGAACTGGAATTTTCAAATTGGAAATCACAAATTGTGATGTCCAATTCTGAGAAAATGGGCTTGCGTAAGATGCCGTTTGCCTTTACCGAGCAAGGAGTGGCAATGCTTTCAGCTGTTTTGCGTACCAAAACGGCAATTAAGGTGTCTCTCGCTATAATGGATGCTTTCGTGCAATTGCGGCACCTTATGATGGGTAACGGCGGTCTTATCAACCGTCTTTCAAATGTAGAAGCAAAGGATTTGGAACAGGACAGCCGCTTGACCGATCATGACGAACATCTGCTTGATCATGACCGAAAATTTGACGAACTTTTCGAGGCGATGGACCGTGGCGAGCTCAAAACCAAGGGCTTATTTTACAACAACCAGGAGTTCGATGCCTATGTATTTGTCTGCGACTTGATTCGCCAGGCAAAGAAAAGAATCGTACTTGTCGACAGGTACGTGACCGAGAAGACTCTGGCCATGATGCTCAAGCGGGAAAAAGGCGTTTCCGTGACAATCTACACCTATGACAAAAGCAAAGTCCTTGAAATGGACCTAGCCACTTACAACGAACAATATCCTGACAGCCCGATGCAAGTCTTGCCAAGTTACGGAATGCATGACCGATTCTTGTTCATAGACGATACGGCCTACCACTTCGGGGCTTCGCTCAAGGATTTGGGCAAGAACACCTTCTTCTTTACGCAGGAAGATTTCACGCTGCAAGAAGTGTTGAAGGAATCGCAGAAAATTCAGGCAGAAAAAGAAAGCTAGGCATTACAAGGTGACAACGTACCCCGCCTTTTTTTGCTTGTAGGCGGAAGGAGTAGAAGATGAATAACGAAAACACGTTTTCGATTTTAATGCGCAATGTGGCAGACCGAATTGCATCCGTTCGAAATCATAAAATCATTTCGGATGCCGATGTCGCTTTGTTATATGGTGTAGAGACAAAGCGAATCAATGAGGCGGTCAGGAACAATCCTGACAAGTTTCCCTCGACATATATGTTCCAGTTGTCAAAGGATGAAGTTGAAATTTTGCGGACGAAAATTTCGTCCACAAATTATTCGGCCAAAAGCAGATCTTTACCCTACGCTTTCACAGAAAAAGGCCTCTATATGCTTGCGACAATCTTAAAAAGCAAGACGGCGATTAACACAACTTTTGAAATCCTTGCGGAACGGGTAAAAAATATCCATCATGCGACAGTGTCTCGCAAATTCGAAACGCCGCCGGAATTATTGGAATGTATCAAGGGGACCTGGATGCCAAGGATGCACTCTACATAAATCAAATCAATTCGGCCTTCGATAACGCGGTCCATTTTGATTTTCCAGCCGTTCGATTCCAAGAAGGCCTTGTATTCTTTTTCGGTCCATTCGTGTGCGAAGCGGATGCCGACAAGGCTCAGGAATTTTTGCCACAAGTTCTTCTTGCCGCCTTCGCGGAAAAAGAAATTCGGGGCAATCAGCAAGCCGCCATCCTTTAAGACGCGACGAATTTCTTCAAGCGCCTTTTCCGGATTCGGTATAATGTGGAGTGCGTTTGCAATCACGACAATGTCGAAGGAATTGTCCGCAAAGCGTAACGAAGTCGCGTCTGCAACTTCGAAACTCAGGTTGTCTGGATTCTTCGCCTTGAGTGCGGTTTCAATCATTTTTGGCGCAAAATCCGTTGCCACCACGGACTTTGCGGCAGGCGCAATATGCCGCGCAATCATCCCAGGGCCCGTTGCCAGTTCAAGAACATCTTTGCCCTTGGCGACTTCGGCAATCCGCGCATACAGAAAATCATAGATATTCTTCTGCGTGCGCATCGAAAATTCATAAACCGGTGCGAAAACGTTCCAAATGTTCATACTTACCTCTACCGAGGCAAAATATAGTTATAAGCGACTACCACATTTTTACGGGCCACCGCATCGTCGAGGAATTCGAACATCGTGCGGTAAGCGAAATCGCGAACTTCCTTACGGGAAAGGAATACGTCGTGCATTCCATCTTCAACAGTCACTGTCGTAACATCAGGCCCTAGCTTGGGAGCCCATTTTTCCAGGAGATTCACATCGAGCAAGCAATCGCAGCGCATGTAGTCTTCTTCCCATTTAACGTTGTTGACCGTGCATCCGCTACGCATCATAAGTATGGGAGACTTGATTTGCATCCCGTTATGGATCCACTTGATTCCCCTTGTGGTCGCGCGAAGGAAACCGAAGTATTGCTGCGGCCATTCGGCGCTCTTTAATTCCGTGTTGAATTCCCATTCTCCCCTTTCTGTTTTCAAAAGAGACATATTGTACTTGGGGGATTCCTGTTTTGGTGCCGGAGCATCGGGCATGAGGAGCGCAACGTCCGAAAGAACGGGGAATGCCACATTACGGACAAACCAGCTGTTTTTGTAGTCGAGGAAGGGGCTGTTCAAGACAAACGCCGCAAAATCTTCGCTATTGCGCTCATTCAGGTAATTCGGCGTAATCAAGCCACCATTGGAATGCGCGATAATGACAAACGGCAGATTGCTCGAAATGGAATTCCCAGCAATCTTTTTACTGAGCGCCACAGCGGCATCCAATTCGGCATAGTATTCCTTGACGCTCCGCATGTCGGAACGCGGTTCCCCAGCGCGGTACGAACGGCCGTTGTAATGCAAGTCTATCGCAAAGAACGCGAACCCGGCAGAATCGGACTTTTCGGCCAATTCTTCTTGGAAAAAGTAATCGTTGTATCCGTGTACGTACAAGATAATTCCACGTGGGCTAGAAGTCATCGCAACCGCACGCGGCGAACTTCCGAAGGGATATTCGATTAACGTCGAATGGAAAACCTTGTCGTAGGGTTTCACCTCAATCGGGTAAACCGTATAAGGCGCACCAAGTTCCGGATCAACCGACTTTTGCGTCAGGGAATTATCAACAAGGGTCTGCAAAGCCGATGTCGTAAGGGGTCTACTGTAGGCCTCATCACGTTTCTTTTCTTTGCAGGCGGCAAGGCAGGCGTTAGCGGATGTGGCAGAAAGAAGTGCGACCAAGGTCGCGGCAATGAGTATTTTTGCTTTAATCATACCAATACGATAAAAAATCGTACAAACTAACTCTACTCCAATTAGGCCAAACAAAATCCGCTATGCATTCAGCATAGCATCAATTAGCTTTTCCTGATTGCCTTGCAGCAGGTACTGTTCTGCGATTTTTCCGTGTTCCATGCGAATCACGGACTGGCAACAATTTAGAATGAATTCAGGATCGTGCGTAATCACGAGCAACGTTTTTCCGCTTGCAGCAAGTTTTTGGAGAGTTGCCGACACGGCAAGCATCTGCTTGTAATCCAAGCCGCTGGTGGGTTCGTCGAATACGACAATTTCGCGACCGCTAGAAACGCCGCTGCCGATAGCCACGCGTTGCTTTTGGCCGCCCGAAAGCGCCATCGGGTGGCAGCTAGCATAATCTTTCAGGTTAAGCCTTTCAAGGATTTCAAGGGCGGCGTTTTCATCTTGCGAATTCATGCCCAGCAAGATTTCGTCAAGGACGCTTTCCGTAAACAGCTGGTGGTTCACGTCCTGCATAATCAGGTACGCGCCGTATTTGCGGGCCTTGCGCTTTTGTCGCCAAGTTCCGCGGAGCCCGCACAGCACCTGGGCCAGCGTTGATTTGCCCGCCCCGTTATGGCCGATGATGGCGGTGATTTGATTGCGCGGGAGCGAAAGTTCCGGAATGTCTAGAACCAGGAATTTGCGGTTGTAGGCGAAATGGAGGTTGTTGAAGAGCAATGACTCTTTAAGAGATTGCTTCGCAGGCTCCTTCGAACGTTTCGGCCCTTCGGCAAGCTCAGGGGCCTTATTCTTAAGCTGTTCCAAATTCATGCAGCGCAGTCCGAGGCTTGCCGCATATTCCGGGCCTTTCGCCTCGAGTTCCGCTGGAGTCCATTCGTCTTGAATTTGTCCGTCTTTTACGTAACAAATTCTGTCGGCAATGTCGCGCAGGTAATGGATGCGGTGTTCCACGATAATGACGGTCTTGCCACGAGATTTCCAGAACTTGATGATTTCAGCGAGGTCCGCGACGGTTTTCAAGTCAAGATTAGCCGAGGGCTCGTCGAGAACGAAAATTTCCGGATCGATCGCAGAAACCGAAGCGCAGGCGATTTTTTGCTTTTCTCCGCCAGAAAGGTGGAAGATATTTCGGCCCGCCAAATGTTCTATGTGGAAATCCTTCACGACGCGATTCATGCGTTCCCGGATTTCTTCCGGATCCATTCCCAAGTTTTCGCAGCCAAAGGCGATTTCACTGTCGGTATCGATGTTGAAAAACTGCGAACGCGGATTTTGGAAAACGGAGTCCACATGTCTTGAAATTTCGGCAAGCGTCATGTCGGCGGTATTCTTGTCGCCGAGCAATACGTCGCCCGCCATCGTTCCCGATTGATAAAGCGGAATAAGCCCGTTGATCAGCTTAGAAATAGTCGTCTTTCCGCAACCCGACTCCCCCACAAGCACAACGCATTCGCCAGACTTGATTTCAAAATTCAAGTTCTTGATGACGGCATCGTCAAGGGATTCCGTGTAGGAGAAGGAAACGTTTTTTAATGTGATAGTCATTTCTAACAAGCAAGGAGATTCCCGCCTTCGCGGGAATGACAATTAAGGGACTGACCAAGAACAGAATAAAACTACAACAGCCAAACAATAAACAAACACGACAACATCTTGAACGTGGAATCCGATTTTGACAATGCAACTACGTCTCGTTTCTGGCGAAAGTCCGCGCGTCGTCGCCGCCACCGAAAGCTCGTCACCGATTTTCGTGAGCGACACCAGCAGCGGAATAAGTCTGTATTCCAAAATGGCAAGCGGGTTCTTTAATGTCCGCAGGCTGAACAGGCGAATGCCCCGCATGCGCATTGCATTCCCGATATCGCGGGCTTCATCGAATACGGTCGGGAAAAAGCGAATCATCACCGCCAAGGGAATCGTCACTTTGTTAGGAATGTGCATCTTCGACATTCCCGCCATGAACTCGTTCACCTTGGTGGTCGTCATGACATAGTAAAAAATAACGCTTATCGGCATCACATGCGAAACAAGCATCATCGTTGAGACAAACAGCGTGCCCGCCAGTCCGACATCCATCGTTTTTAAATAATCAAAACTGAATGCAGATATTGCGTACAAGAAAGAAAAGAGTAGGGAAAAACGCCATCTTTTTTCAAGCACCAATAAAACCGCCGGCAAAACAACAATCATGGCGCCGTAAATCACTGGTGCGGAAAGAATGATGCTGTTCCCTGCAATCGTTAAGAACAGTTTTGTCCGAGGGTCCAATTTCACCGGGCAAGACCAATCCGTTCAAAATGCTTTTTCATGATGCGGCGGGCCACAAGTCCACCGATAACGGCACCCAAGATGCCGAAGGTGTAAATTCCGACCAGGGGCCAGATACTGTTAGAAAGTTCCGCCAACTTCGCAACGTAACCTTCGTCGCACATGCCACGGGCATATTCCAGATATTTCTCGGTATAAAGCCAAAGCGGAAGCATCATCGAAGAACTCATTAGGCTCAAGACAATGTTTGCCATGTACAAGCCGGCAAAATTTTTCCCTATGATTTTCAGAATTGTTCCCGACAGTAGCCCAACTGCAAGGCTTATCGCAAACATGATAACGCTCTGGCCCATCACCAGCATTGCTCCCCCGAAAATGCCGCAAAAAAGCATACAGCACAGGATCGGCCTTTCTATTTTCGAATAGAACAGGAACATGGGAACACTCGTCACAAGCGCAATGCTCGCGGTCGAAAAAACAATAAGGGCGGGAATGTAGCCGATGCTCGACGACATAAAACCAAGCACGATATAAAGCGCCGCAAAAACGCCCACGTTCACCAGGTCGCGGACCAACGTATTCGATGTTTTTTTTCCGGTCGATCTTACATTACTCATAAAAGTCTCCAATAGCAAACAAATGCACGCCAAATAGAGTTTTTTGATGCGCTTTTTTCTACTCCATTTAGACAGAAAAAGGACCGCGGCAAAAGCCACAGTCCCTTTATTGGGCATTCTATGAAGTAATTAGAAGCTGAATACGGTTTCGAGACCGAAGCGCAGCGCGGTATCGTCCTCGTTATCCTGCACGGGAATATCCACCATGCCGAAGGCCGTGATTTCGAGGTTTTCCACCGGTGTAATGTAGGCACGGGCACCGACATCGAACGTAGCGGCGGAATCATCGTCATCATCCATTGTATTGGTGTGGTATTCTACAGGAATGCCGAGCTTGATGAATTCGGCAAGCTTGAAGGCGGGTTCGGCATACACGAAGAAGTATTCCGGAATTTCGCCGTTATCAAGGTCGCTCGCATCTTCGTCGGCATCGCCCCTATCGACAATGGCATAGAAGGCGGTCGTCTTGATATCGAACATACCCACTTCAAAAGTCGGCTCGACCAAGAAGGCGTGGGCAGTAGAAGTCCAGTCCTGACCATCGACCACGTCGCCGTCGTCACCCAGGTAATCGGCATGGAAGCCGTACACGGCCCTAAAGCCAAAGCCACCGATATTCAGGCCCGCCTCGACACCGGCATGGAATTCGTTGTGCTGAGCCGTCTGGAAGCTCTTGTAGTCAACGAACGGACGCAGGTGCTGACCGGCGATATCGAAATCGTAGGCAGCGTGAATGTCGTAGACCTTTGCGCCTTCGTCATCGGCAAAATCATTATCGCCACGACCAAAACCGAAACCGAGCACAAGGCCCGCCAAGTCAATTTCAAGACCGCGAATATCGTGTTCCTTCATGCCCGCAGCATTGTCGGCCGGATCATCGTAGCCGTAGTAGGCATTGAACGCGCCTTCCGAGAAGGTCAGGTCACCCAGCTTGACGGCGAAGAAATCGGCCGGCTGGTACTGAACGTAGGCGCCGTTATAGACCGCAGCGGGGCTATCCGTCTCGCCATCGGCTTCGAGGCCCACGAATGCAGACCACTTTTCGTTGAACTTCACTTCCACATTCAGGTCGAACGTAGATGCGTATTCATGGTTCAGGTCGTCATCGTTCAAGACATCGCCCGTATAGGCGTCGAATTCGACTTCGCCGGAGAACTTAACTTCCATGTTGGCGGCAGAAGTTGCTTCACTCATGCTTGCCTTGAGCATATCGAGAGCGTTACCTGCAGCGGCAGCAACTTCACCGGGGTTCGTGTTTTCGGCAGGAGCCTTTTCTTCAGCGGGAGCCGGTTCTTCGGCCTTTGCCTGTTCTGCGGCGGGAGCTGGAGCAGCCTGTTCTGCAGGTGCTGCGGCAGGGGTTTCCTGTGCAGGGGCCGGGGCAGCTTGGGCAGGAGCTTCAGCAACGGGGGCTGTAGCAGGGGCTTCGGCAGCAGGGGCGGCTTCCTGAGCGAATGCAGGCATCGCAAACACGGAGGCGGCTGCAAGGCCGAACAAGAGATTAGACGTCAAACGGTTTTTCATTTTTTTCTCCCTTGACGGATTAATTTTCTGTTTTTGTAACACTCCGTCAGGTTTTTTACAAATAGTGCTACAAAAACGCTTGGCTATCACTTTCTGTGTACTAACGTTGCAAAATGCGTGCCAAGAGGTTTTAGTTTAGTTTTAAAAATTAGACTAATCTAATTCAAGATTTTTAATAAAGGGCTGGCAGGTTTTGGGCCCACCAGCCCTGTTCTTGATTCCAAAGGTTAGTCTTCGAAACGCTTTTCTTTATTCGCCTTCATGCCGAAGAGCTTGAGGAAGATTCCCGTACCCACGAGCACCACGATGGCAGCGACAATCCATGTCATGTTTCCGCCAACGGGGACCTGGTAGAGGAGCACAGCAATCGCCCAGGCAAGGATCGTCTGCACGGTCGCCATCAGGATGGCGAGACCGAGGCCGATTTCACGGGTAACCACGCCCATGGCGGCAAGGCACGGCACGTAAAGCAAGATGAAGATGAGGAACGCAAACACCTGCCAGCTAAAGCCATCCACCGGGTTACCGTTCTTGTCCGGATTGTGGAAGTAAGAGCGGAGGTTGGCGTAGATGTCGGCGGTTTCAGAAAGGTCGCCTTCTTCGAGAGCGCCCATTTCGTCTTCGGAGAGTTCGAGGCCGGCGGCAGCGAGCTTTGCGAACACAGCTTCGCGGGTCTTTTCGTCTTCCTCTTCTTCGCCGAAGGTTTCGATGGCAGCGAATTCTTCGCAGGTCAGCACCTTGGCGTTGGTAATCTTGTCCAGAGTTTCCTTCTTGAGTTCGGCGGCTTCCTGGCCTTCCAATTCGCCGGAGGTTCCCAGCGGGTCGGTAAGCGAACCGAAGACTTCGGCGAGGTTAGCAGGAATTGAGCCGAGAGCTTCGAGCACGGCGCCCTTGATGTCGGGTGCGCCACCTTCTTCCTCTTCTTCGACGGGACATTCATCAATGCCGGCGATAAGCGGCTTTTCTTCGGCAGGAGCGGCTTCGGCAACAACTTCTGCGGATTCAGCAGGTGCTGCGGCACTATCGGCAACCACAGCGCTATCAGTTGCAGCGGAATCAGCAGCGGCGACTGTCGAATCAGCCTTCACGCTATCTGTAGCAGCAGAGTCAGCAACGGCAACTTGTTCCGGTGCGGGTTCTTCAGCCTTTTCCTTTGCGACGGTCACTTCGGCAGGCTCAGTGACCTTATCGGTTGCGGAGCTTGTCGAACCATCTGCAGGAGCATCGGCATTCTCCCCCACCATGGAATAGAGGGAGTTCATGGTACCGATAACAGCTTCCTTGGCCAACAGGCCAGTGAACAGCGACACGGATGCAGGCCAGTTTTCTTTTTCGACACCGAAGGGTTCGAATACCGGCGTAATGGCCTTACCGATTATAGAAAGCAAGCTGTTTTCGGAGTCGCCGTTACCGGCAGTGAACTCGTTTGACTTCACCACCTTGGATTCGTCAACAACGAAACCTTCGGGGAGAGCAACATTTTCAGTCTCGCCTTCTTCATTTTCCTTGACCATCTGGTAACCGTCTTCGGCCTGGACAATTTCGGTCGTCTTGCCGTCAACATCGACATACATCTTCTCCACAATACCAAAACTGTTGAGGAACCCGAGCACAGCAACGGCAAGCGTAATCACCTTACCGGCGCGCCAGATGTAGTCGCGCAGGCGCTGCCAGCAGTGAATCATCAAGGACTTGAACTTGGGCAAGTGATACGGCGGAAGTTCCATCACAAAGTTGCTGGCCTGGCCCTGGAAAAGCGACCTCTTCAGGAACAAACCGTAAGCGATGGCGAACAGCACACCGGCGAGGTAAAGCAGGAACACCACTGTGCCCGCCATCTTGCCGAAGAATGCCGCCGCAAACAGTGCATACACCGGGAGGCGTGCGCCGCAGCTCATGAACGGCACCAAGAAGATGGTGAGGAAGCGTTCACGCTTGGATTCCAGCACGCGGGTGCCCATAATGGCCGGCACGCCGCAACCGAAGCCCACCATCATCGGCACGAAGGCACGACCCGGGAGCCCGAGGAATCTCATGAAACGGTCTGCAACGAAAGCCGCGCGGGCCATGTAACCCGAGTCTTCCAAGAACGAAAGGCACAGGAACATGAAGAAGATGACCGGGATGAAGGTCGAAACCGTCTGGATACCGGCACCGATACCGTCGGCGAGAACAGCCGTGACAAAGGAGGGGCAGCCGAGTACATCGCCCAGCAGGTAGCCGAGGCCATCCACGAAAATCGCACCGAACAGCACGTCAAAGAAATCAATGAACGCAGAACCGATCGTCACCGCAATCCAGAACACCAGATACATGATGACCAGGAAAATCGGGAGAGCCGCCCAGCGGTTCAAAAGAACGGCGTCAAGCTTGTCCGAGAAAGTCTTCTTGGCGCGCGCAGAAACAATCGCCTTCCCCGCCACCTCGTGAGAAATGGAATAGCGGTTTTCGGCCATCGCAAATTCCGGCTCTTCGCCCAGAATCTTCACGACTTCGGCCTTGTCAAGCTTCACGCCCGCTTCAGCGAATTTGTCTGCATAGCTCTTCTGGTTGCCCAAGTACATGAGCGAAACCCAGCGAGCATCTGCATCCAAGAGCTTTGCGACCGGAGCCACCTTCGGTTCCAAAACCTTCACGGCCTCTTCGACCTTGTCGCCGTAAACCATCTGCTTCGGGAGCGGCATCGGGCTCGCAAGCACGTGGCCCATCTGGCTAATAAAGTTAGTGACGCTCTTTTCGCTCACGGCAGAAAGCGGAATGCACGGCACGCCGTAGAAATCAGAAAGTTCGTCGAGATCCAGCTGGATTCCGCGATTTTCGGCAATGTCCATCATGTTGACGGCAATCACCATCGGAATCTTCATGTCGGCAAGCTGGCTCGTAAGGAACAGGTTGCGTTCCAGGTTCGTCGCATCGACAATGTTGATAATCAGGCTCGCTTCGCGGCTGAGCAAGTAATCGACAGCAGCGCGTTCGTCTTCGGCATTTGCGAACAAAGCGTAAGTACCCGGAAGGTCCACCAGGCGAATCTGGCGGTCGCCCAGTTCAAAGTAACCTTCCTTCTTTTCGACCGTCACGCCAGGCCAGTTACCCACATGCTGGCGTGCACCCGTAAGGGCGTTAAAGAGAGCCGTCTTACCGCAGTTCGGGTTACCGGCAATTGCAATCGTCAAAAGTTTTCTGGCAGCCATTATACCCTCCTTAACTTGAGAACATTGGCTTCTTCTTTACGGAGCGAGAGCCTGTAAGACAATACGCTTACTTCAATCGGATCGCCGAGAGGGGCCACCTGCAAGACTTCCATTTGAACGCCACGCACAAGGCCCATGGACAGAAGCTTCGACTTGTAACGGGAATCGCCTTCGTTATAACCGACGATTTCTACCTTGTCGCCCTTCTTGAGTTCCGAGAACTTGGGCTCGGTACTCCACTTTTTCGTTTGCGACTTTCCGCCGCAACCACAATTACAGCTCATGTTACTTTTCACCTGCTTTTTTGCCGTTTTTCGCGGCGGGTTTTAATTTTTTAGCCGACGAAATCGCGTCCGTCGGCTTCACAAAATCCTCAATCTTACCGAGAGTCTCCGCCGAAAGGATATGTTCCATGCTGCAGGCATCCTTGTCGGCAATCGCTTCGGAAACGCCCAGCTTAATCAGGAAACCCTTCAGAAGAATATGACGGTTCAAAATCATGGCGGCAACGCGTTCGCCCTCTTCGGTGAGTTCCACGCCGCTGTAGGGTTCCTGCCTCACAAGGCCCATCTTCTTGAGTTCCACCATGGCCTTTGCAACCGATGGCATTTTCACGCCGAGAGCCGCGGCAATATCCTTGACGCGGGCAAGCCCGTTCGCCAGGCGCAACATGTGCACCATTTCCAAGTAGTCTTCTAAGCTTTGAGTCAGTTTTGTATGGTCCATATCAACTAGCCTTATTTAGACGAGGCTAATATAGTTTAATAAAACTAATTAGGCAAGGCTAAAAATATTACAATAGCCATACTTTTTTAGACAAATCTAACTTTGAAACGGAAAATTTACATTATTTTGACTTTTTTGCCCTTGTTTTTGCAGTTAGATTTATCTAACTTTTAGTTAGACAAGTCTAATTCTAATTGTTGCCATAGCTTTTAGACCCGGGCTTGTCTGGTTGAAGCAAAAATCCAATTCCCTCCTTGTGTCTCTTTGGGAACGATTGCGCCCCCGCTCAAGTAGCTCTGAGCAGGGGCGTTTTTGTTTAGACTTCCGCAATTATACAGCTTTACATGAAAAAAAAATGAAGTAAACAGGGACACAACGACATTATTTGTCGCAATAATAATATAATTTCTTTTTAGAGGTTTATTATGGCAGATATTACCCGCGCAGACCGTGTATTACAATTATTCGCACTCCTGATTTCGAATCCAAGCAGGAACTATTCTATCAGCGACCTGATGGCGGCTCTGGAAATCCCCGAAAACGAGCGCCGCAACGTGCAACGCGACATGCAAACACTGACTTCCGCCAACGGGGGGGCCTATATCCGCATAATAAGCGACCATCGCGCTTTTCGCTACCAGTCGGCCGTAAAATCGGCAGACAACCTTCTGTTTCCGAATTTCGAAAATACCATGCTGCATTTCGTGTTTCTGCAGCGCATTGCGAACATGTACCCCGCCGCAAGCGAGACTGTCACGGATCTGCTCGAAAAAATCCAGAAAAGCCTGCCTTCGAACGAAAAAAAGGCCGTGGAACAGCTCGCTCAAGACCTGAATTCGCGAATTCTTTTTGCGGGAACCCCTCCCATGTTCGAGGAAGATTCCAGCGAAAAACTCAAGGTAATTCTGCGGGCGATTCACGAACGCCGCAAAATCCTCGTCACCTATATCAGCGAAACTGGTAACATCCCTCGCATGCGAATTCCGCTGATGGTCATTTTGTACCAGGGCGAAATCTACATCGGTTGCGAGTCGCAGTCGCACCCCGGCGAAACCTACACACTCAAGTTCCGCCGAATCCAGAAGGTCGAACTCACCAAGGAAACCTTTCAGGACAACCCAAAGACGCTAGAAATGTTGCGCAAGCGTGTGCGACTCGGTTCCGCAATTTTTGGGCCGCAAGACCCGAAAGCCGAAGACGTAGAAATCGTGTTCAGTAGTCATGCGCAGCATTACCTTGAGGAAAAGCCGTTCCAACGCTCTATGAAAGTGGAGAAAACGTGTGACGGGCGACTGCTCGTCACGATGAAGGCCGTTAACGACGAACTCTTGTTCCGCTGGGTGCTCTCGTACGCCGACAGCGCCGAAGTCATCAAGCCCATAGCCCTCCGCAAAAGACTCCACGAATTCTCGTATTTCCTCGACAGCACCTACCGCAGAAATCATTAGCGATAAAAAGTAAAGCTGCAATGATTAAACTACCCATGCCCGCTATGTGCGGGCTTTTTTTCTTTAAAAATACCGTTTTAATCACGACATTATTTGTCGCAGTAAAAACCTAATTTGAGGATAAATCGAAATATGGAGCAAAAATATGAAAAAAGGATATTTTAAGGACGTTTTTAAATCCCTGCAAAAGAAGACCGAAAAGAAATCTTTGGGCATCAATTTTGTAAATCTCAAAGGCTACGAATACTGGATTCGTATGCTGAGGATTTCCAAAAACTATCCCGATGCAGACGACAGCATCGGCATATTCCCTATAGAAAACGCTTCCCGAATTTTGAGGGGGATTACAACGCATTTTGAACTCCTGAACAAGGCAGAAGACAGACTGTCCAAAACCAAAGCCCCAAAATCACGTTCCCCACGAAATAAAATCGACGAATGCTTTTACGGGATCGAAGAAGATGAAGGTAAATCAGAATCCTATCGCAACCGCAAAAGAGCCGTCAGCAAAATTCGCGACACTATCAAGAATAGCGGCTCCAGCGAAGATATAAAATATGTCACCCACAGCACTCTTGTTGGCGAAGATATCTTCAATGGCCCTGCCAAAAAGATTTTTTACGAGGGTATCATCAAGGAACTTATGGACATCCTCAAGCATCAAAAGAATATCTGTGATCCATACTTAAAGCGCCTTGACATTGTGCAGAAAGCATTCAACCTAGATTCCGTTGAAATGGAGATCCTGATATTCTCGTGGATTTTCTTTAAAAAGGACATTTGCGAGCCTCTCCGTGACATGATTGGTTCGCGAAGATTCGGAGATTGCGTTTTTGTCGATGTATTCGCATCCATTTATCCTGAACTTGATATAGAAAAGGCATGTTCCAACAAGTCTTCTCTCAAGCGGATGGGACTTGTCGATAACGACCTGGAAATTTCAAAGAGAATAGGGTTGTTCCTAGATGGGGTCTCAGGAAACGACCTCGATTCGCTCTATTTCAAGATTTACGACGGCAATAACGTACCCTATAAAAAACTGTGCAACAACAACCCGAAAGTAGAAGTTGCCTTTGACTTGTTGAAACATGTAAAGCCGAATCAGGGAATCAATATTTTCTTCTACGGAGTCGAAGGTACCGGTAAGACTGAACTTTCGAAGGCCATCGCAAAAGAACTCCGACGTCCGCTGGTTCTTACCAATATCAGCATTGATGGCGTTCATAGAGAAAGCAAGGAGGATTCAACTATCCAGGAGCGCTTGGGAAGCATTATGTTTGCGGCGACCAAGTACCAAAACAAGCGTGTCATTCTCTTGGTGGATGAGGCCGATGTAATTTTGAATTGTTGCGAAAAGGGTGCCCTCAACTTTTTCCTAGAACAAATAAAAGTCCCCGTTATTTGGATCTCAAACGACATCCGATTTATTGAAAATAGTACCCTTCGTCGATTTGATTACTCCATCGCATTCGAAAGGCTTGATTCTGAAAAAAGATTGCAGATTTGGCAGTCCGTCATTAGCGAGCAAAACACCGATAAAATACTTGGACCCTTGACGGTGCAACAGTTTGCCGACACCTACCCCATTACTGCCGGTGGCGTGACCCAAGCTATTGCCGGAGCGAAATTATTGCAGGAGACAGGCAGTAAGATTCCGCCAGAACAAGCAGTCCGTATCATCGCAGAAGCACAAACAAATTTACTTTCTTTAAGTTGTGAATACGCCAATCGCGATAAAGAAAGCCATGCGCCCAAATATATCCTTGACGCATTGAATGTCGAAGGAGACATGAACCGTATTATGAAGGTGGTGCAGTCTTTTAACACTAAATGGGAAACCATGCAGGAGATGGATTGTCCGGAGTCTTTGAACATATTGTTCTATGGTGTTCCCGGTACGGGCAAAACAGAACTTGCAAAACACATTGCAAGAACACTGGACCGCAAATTAATCGTCAAGAAAGCGAGCGATCTCTTGGATTGCTATGTGGGTGAAACAGAAAAGAAAATCCGCAAAATGTTCCGCGAGGCAGAAGAAAAGAAAGCAATTCTCTTTTTGGATGAAGCCGATAGTATGCTCAGCGAACGCGCCGGTTCTGAACACAGTTGGGAAGTGACGCAAGTGAACGAACTCCTGACGCAGATGGAAAACTTCAAGGGGATATTCATCGCGGCGACCAACTTCAATGAAAATTTGGATGCCGCCTCACGCAGGCGCTTTGCGCTTAAACTCAAATTCAACTATCTAAAACCCGACGGAATCGAAAAGGTGTGGCAAGCATTCTTCCCGAAAGTAGAATGCTCCACAGCCGCACGAGACCTAAAGGCTCTCGCTCTGGGCGATTTCAAAGCTGTTTATGACACCTTCAAATACTACGAAGAAAGCGAAGTAACCACAGACAGCATCCTGGAGGCCCTCCGTCATGAAATAGAATGCAAAAATACTCGCGAAGGCCGTAGGATGGGACTATAAAACAAGGAGGCTGCATGAATATTTGTGTAGACTGCGACGCCAGCAGCCGACTGGCAAAATTTTTCGCAAAGGACGATGAGGAAAGATGGATTTGCATTCCTAGTCTAAATTTGGGAACATTATCTACCCCCGGCAACGAAGACACCCCCGTTCATCCCGATTACTCCGCAGGAATGACGCTTTCTGTTGGCTCTGGAAAATTGCGAATATTGACAGATATTTCAAACAATGTTGATTGGAAAATATTGAGACAATTGGTTGCCACGAAAAACATCGAAGTTCGTCATTGCAGATGTATTGATATGAACTTATTTCTTCTTCCTCAAAAGCAATATGGTATGGTGCTTGTAAAAGAATACAGTGGTGGCTATTGGAAAGGTTACTTTGAAGATGAAATTGTCTTATTTGAAAGTGATGCTTATGACGGACAAAAAAGCAGTCGATTGTTTTCGATGTTCGTTGAATTATGGGAATGGGCAGAAACCATCACGTTGCAGAAACTTGAGATGTTTTTGACTTTTGCTCAGAAATTTCCAAATTTTTCGCTATCGGAGGATGAAGTTCCCGCAGGAACATATTTGCTTCTATCCAGTAAAGCGGATGAGGCTTGTTATCATGGTGTATTTTGTTCTCGATTAAAAGACGAGTTATCTTCATTAGAGGAAACAGTCTCGTTTCCGTATATGATGGGATTAGATATTCCAAAGAATGCCAAGTATATAATCCACTGCGATTGGATTGCAGAATCAAAAAGATTATCTGTCAATTGGATATATGCTGTAGATGCATCAAATCCGCTTGATTTTGATAATTTTCTATGGATGCATGTTGACGGCAAAGATGGAGAATTTGTCGTCATCAGGCCAAATTATATTGATGACGATTCTTCAATATATCCTACCCGGACATTTCATTTTGAATCGCCTTCCCCCAAAATGGGAGCACGAAAAATTTTCATGCTGTCCGAAGTCAGGTGCCGAAAGCGAGACGAGAAGCGCCTTGAGACCCTACTGAACAGAAAGTTTAAGATGGAAAACGGATTTAAGGATTGCCTTTTAAATAAACCATATAGGGGTACACAATGCAGTTCGATTTAATTAAAACTATTGGCGAAGGTGAAGAACGGGTTGATTACGGATTCGTCTTTGGTGGTGACCGTCAGAAGATTCTGCTGATAAAAGCGGGACAAGACGGTTCCATTTATGGGTATCGCAACAAGTACCTGAAACTTGCCTGCGAAATGCGCGAGCTGTGCGGGTTCTCGGTAGTTTGCGCGTCCACTCCATCATCTGACATCAGCCAGATGGCGCAATTCGCCGAAGTGGTAAAATCAGAATTTGAAATCGGTGGACATACCCAAATCTACTTTATGGGAATGTCAATGGGCGCCTCCATCGGGTGCATTGGTCGATCTCTATTTCCGGAAATCAGCCGATTCCTGTTGGTGAATCCCCCGCTCATGATTAACACGACTCGGATATGCCGCAGCGCCAAGGCATTTGACGGAGACATGATGACATTCGTTTTCGGGAGTCTTGATTCTTCAGCACATTTAGCAGGGCTTCTTAAGCTCCACGAACGTGAAAACATGCACGTTGTGGTTGTGCCAGGGCAAGACCATCATTTTTCAAGAAATGAATTTCGACTAATAGAGTTGATGAAGCTGCTAAATTCTGAAGATAAATTAAAATAAGGAGTGCTAATATGAACATTATCATGACACCGACACAAAAATACAACGACTTGAAATCGCTAGTAAAGCGTTCGTATGCAGACGAAAAAGAACGGAACGAGATGTGGGAATATATCGCAGGCTACATTCTTGCGAACAATGGGAACGAGATCCAGGAAAACAATTTAGAGGCGTTTTCGCGGCTTACCGAACATGAAGGGCTCCTTATCCACATCGACATCGTTGTCGACGCCACGGATCTTGACAAAAGAGCCGTAGAAATGGAAAAAGCCTTCTTAGGCGCCATTGACAAGGCGTGGCCCAACCCGTGGGTTCTTATCTGCTATGGCAAAACCATCGGAACCGACCACGAACTGAACCGATTCTTCTATATGAAAAAGGAGGGGTGATGAAAGTTTTCATCTCCGGTTCAAAATCGATTTCAAAATTGTCCGAAAAAGCCAAATCTTTACTTGACGAGCACATCGCCTTGGGTACAGAATTTCTTGTAGGAGACTGCTACGGCGTTGATGCGGTAGTACAAAAGTATTTAGATTCCAAAGGATACAGCAACGTAATCGTTTACTGCAGCAGTGAAACACCAAGGAACAATTTTGTTACGGGAGCAAAAGTATGTTCTTGCGCAGAAGCCGCCAAAGGCCTTACAGGCAGCGCATTCCAGTATGTGAAAGACATCCAAATGGCGCAAGACTGCGATACGGCTCTCATGGTTTGGGACGGAAAAAGCAAAGGCACCGCAGAAAACATCCGCCGCATAAAGGAAATGGGAAAACCGTACAGAATTATAAACGAGGATTGACTAATAATTTTTCCATCAGTACATGATAAATTTCCGTGTTTTCAATCTGCATGATGGTAGTGATTTTGTTGCCCGCATCTTTACTTGATGCGCCGCAGTGGAAAAGTTTTTCGCCTTTTAAGCCATAATCCAAAAAGATGTAACGGTCGTGGAACTCATCATTCGTCCTTTTCTTGTCAAATTTAACATCTGGGCGAGCCTTCAAGAAATCCTTCCGAATCTGTTCAGTCAACGATTCGTAACCATTTTCATCGCTATAAATCGTCACAGAAACGCCCCTGGCGATTCCTCGCAAAAGGTCAAGCGTCTTGACCCCGACATAGTCATCGATAATAGTGATGGACTTCTTCGCCATACCGTAAATCTGCGTATAGGCGACATCGGCGTCCAGCTTCTGCCCGTTCAGAATCAAGAAATGCTTGAAAGTCGAAGGATCGACGAAGTTTTCCATGACCTTCTGAAGGTCGGACTGAATGACCGCAATATCCTTGGTATTCCGTTCCGTTTGCACGGCAATTTGGGCAATGCCGTCATAACCCAATAAATTCCGATTTTCGGCAATGATGTAGTCCTTCATTTGCTTGAAAAGGCGGATAAGAGCCTTACTTTGCGCCGTCGCCCGTTCGCCCTTAAGAACCGTCATGAGCATATAAACGCCCTGTTCGGTAAATGCGTATGGAGCATACTTTATGTTTGAACCGCGAGAACCCTTGTTCAAGGTCAAAAATTTTGACCTTGAAGATTCGATGTTTTCAGATTCCATGTTCAAGGTGCAAATTTTGCACCTTGAAAGTTCTTCAATTTCCTCCGAATTCAACTGAAAGCGAAAATCTTCATCGAATTTTTCGATGTTGTTTTTAACCTGCCGATTAAAAACTTTAGTGCTATATCCATAAATTTCCGCCAAGTCGGCATCAAGCATAACCTTGAGCCCACGAATAGTATATATCCGCGACTTGAGCATATTTTCGTCTATCAGGGAGAACTCTGGTTTGGCAATCGCCGTTACATCTTTCTTCATTTAAATTCCTTCTCGTCTACATGCAAAAAAGACGAGACTACACACTTGTTCACTACAAATATAAATTCATGGATGACGATTGTCAAGGGGAACAACAATTAAAGGTGAAAATTTTGCACCTTAGAAACTTGAAGCCGGAATTTCCGACTTCAAGATTTTTCTTGCAACTGAATCGTTATCGGAAACGGGATTTCTTTCACGAAGTTTTCCGTTTGTTTCAAGATACCTTGCAAAGCCGGGTTCGTTCTAGGTAATACATCAAAAAGACAACCGTTCAGGCTATTTTTCTTCCTTCAATTGTGCTAGAAGTGTAGAAAAAGCATCTTTATCTCCCAGATCTAAACAATATATACTTACTGACAAACCATCGTTCCTATCTTTAAATTCTTTATATTCTTTTATTTTCCCATCCATATCTTTATTTTTGGGATAAATAAGCCAGATATTTGGACAATTATATTTATGTCCATAGGCAAACATCTGGTACATATCTTGCTGAGAAATACCATAATTTAGAGAATCGTCATTTACAAGCCGTTTCCATTTTGTATCTAAAATGATATTGATTTTATCATCCTTTTTCATTACGATGTCTGGGCGCATCTGAAATTTATTTGAAGGAACTTCAAATAAATATTTTGCACCATATTGCGAACGAACATTCCATTCTCTCCAATAATCGTCTTCCGTCTCCTTGATGACCGCTTTACGCAATTTCTTCGCTACATATGCTTCAAAAACTTTTTCCATCGGGAAAAGAATTGATCTTACAGAGGTGCTTCCAGAGAATGTTGAGAAGCTTTTATTTTGAAGAAAAACTCGCGCCCATGCCATTAGGTTTTCATATTCGGTCGTATTTCGAGTTTTTATCACTTTTGAGAAATCTGCTTCATAATTGACAGATGCATCAACCTGTTCAAAGAACATCAGTTGCCTTCGAATTTCTGCGAGATTAGAATCGCTGTTTGATTTTTTATTGAGATATAGTAAAGTTGATTTGACGAGTCTGTTTTCGGGGCGATTCAATTGGAATTCATCATATTCTACATAAAAACGCTCTTGATGAACAAGATTTTCTCGTATATTCTGCGAGACTAGTAATTTACCCTTAAATGTTTTAGAATTTTCCTCTATATGAACATAACCAGATTTCAAACCCACGCGAGTTAGCTTCTGTACATCATTCAAAAACATTTGGATGAAAATTTCGAACAAAGGCATTTTGGATGTGTTCAAATTCGCAAAATCAGATACTTTGAACTGATTTTCATCCATACATTGTAGCATTTTCAAGAAAATGCTCCTAGTTTTATCGAAATTTTCGTCATCTTGCGCTAGATCAATTTTAGGCAAAACTTCTATGCGAAAACCATCAGGTAGTTCAATAACTCCAACATAATTTTGAACCTTGATGGCTTCTTTGCCATTTTTTGGTACGAGTTTGAAAAAATCAGGAGCACTTTTTTCAGAATCAAAGACAAAATCTCGGAGCAATTTAAATTGACCGCTAGAGAGTTGCCCTTCAGCATCCCCTTGTTCAATGATTTCAAACTCTTTTTTTATCAGTGTTTTCATCAAATGATATCTTTATAGCTATTAGGATCTTTAAAAGCTTTTTGATTTATCCGATATGTATATTTCTCCGTATTCAAATCTTCGTCACGACTATTCTTCTTGAAAAGGTCTTTTGGGGGAACAACCTTTGTTATGAATTGATGTTCTTCATCCTTTTCATTGTCTCCTAGCACAAGGCGAATCTTTTCGTAATCGTCATAGAAATATTCTTGTAGTAGAGGGATAACCTTGTTTTTAAAGACTGAAGACAATTTTTCAGGAGAATCTACTCCAATAAAGAACGCGTGGCCGATAGTATGTTCTCTGTCATAGAGATATTCGATACGCTCATTAATGGTTTTTAGCGTTTCACAGATGTTAATAATAACACCTTTATACTCAATCTCTTTGCCTTTTAATGGTGATGATTCGCTAGTATCCGGCATCATTTCAACAAAATTAAATCTACGACGAAGAGCTGTATCCATCATTGCAATGGAACGATCCGCTGTATTCATTGTTCCAAGAATATAAACATTATTCGGAACACCGAATTCATCTCCAGAACAAGGGAGCGTTACTTTCATCCATTCCCTTTCGCCCAAACGCTTAGAAGGCTCGATGAGCGTTATCAGTTCTCCAAAAATTTTGCTGATATTGCCACGATTGATTTCATCTATGATAAATACTCTTGCATTACTTGGTAAGTCATTACTTTCGTTGCCATTGAATTCTTTCAACCCGCATTCTTTTTTCATATACTCTACAATGGCCTTTCTGTAGTTGTCATGCCCACCTTTTTTCACACCAGGTTTTTTCCTGTATATATTTTGCAGTTGTTTCTTATTAAAGAATCGATGAGCATCCTTAGCCTTTAATCCATTATGAGATACATTCCATTCAATAGCAAAGGTTTTGTTTTTATCGCTAATATAAGGTATTTCAAGGTATTCCTTATCTTCATCATCTAGTTTGTCGCACAACACACCCCATGCTTCTTCAAAATTACCGGATATTTTATCACAAAAAGCCTTGAAACATCCTGTTTCCAACTTGTATTTCAACATTCCTGCAGAATCGTCAAGGTCTGGTTTAATTCCTTCAATAAAATCCTCATAGCCATACGATTGATGGAAGGTCACAAACTCGATGCGTCCCTCATCCTTAAGAGCATCATATCGTTGCTTTACGGATTTAAAACCCGTTTCTTCCTGCATTTCTCTTTTTATATCTTCAACATCTTTATCTTCGCAAATAGCTACGGCGTAGGCCATGGTGTTGAATGTTTTGCCTGTTCCCGGAGGTCCATAAAGAATTGTATTCAACGCAATTTCTTCTTTGTTCGTTTCTGACGCACTCATTTTTTCTTCCTCACTGTTACTATTCTCCGAAGGAATTTCACCTTTACTCTTTTGAATTAATTCTAAAATTTTGGGACCATATTGTTGTTCAAAGCTAAGCATTTGCTTTACAGCGTTATTCGCAACATCGCCAACATCTGTTCCAATAGGAATTTCTCCATATTCCAATGTTGTTTTTTTTGCACCAGGTTTGACTTTAATCAGTTGTTTTAGGCTTTCTTCTTTTTGGGCAAACTCTTGAAATTCCTTTTCGAATTTAAAATTGTCTTCACAATGAAAACATATTTGTATATAGTTTGGTACATAGTTTTCATCATAGCCACCACAAAACTCATAATGGCATTTTTTCTTACCCCAATCATTTTCTTTTGCATTAAACGGTTTATATTGCAAACAAGCCTTACCTTCATCAATAAATTTCAAAGGATTATATTTTTCACCCATTATTTGCATTATGCTCTCAAACAATGCATGAAATTTTCCATTTCCATTTTTTTTCATATTATCCCTCATATCGCAATATACACTATACAATTTATTTATATCCTGATTTAATTCATCCACAGATTTCCTATCTGGGTAATAGGCGCAGAAACCTTTAAAAAAATTATCTTCACCACAGATGTAATGATTCACTTTTTTTAAACTATCATATTTAATTTCAGATCCAAGTTCCTGTTGTATTTTTTCATAATATTTCTCTAAAAAAGACCGCCTTTTTGCAATTTTTTCCTTTCGATCTTCCTCGTTTTCCTTTTCCCAAAAACGTAAAAATATATGTGAATCTTTAACACCTAAAGAGACATAATCTAATAAGCCGTGTCTTTTCGATAAATAACAACCATAATCACCATTTGAGATTTTTTTGTAATCACGCAATTCACCAATTTTTATTTTTTCATTCAGAAAACTTCTTACAAATTTTTCTTTTTCTTGATTATTTTTAAAGACTGCCATATTTTTCCTCTTTTTTCTCCTAAATCTATACTCATTTCTCTACAAAAATCCAAGAAAATTACTCCAAATTGGAATGTTTTATACATTCTGCGTTAGGCCTCCAGCCACTTGGCAACTCGTTGCCTTAGTGGCTATGGTCCCCTTTAGGGGAGACAGTTACCCGCAGGGACGAGACTTGCGTTAGCAAGGCTCGGTGAGTGCGCCGTTAGCGACGTGCGAGTATGGCCCGACCCGCTAGGGGAACGCCCAAAGGAATTTTGTCACTACGGTTCTAGTTTGTTGTAATTAGGGATGGGCAAATCATAGGGCAGAATGCGGCTATCATCGTCTCCTTGGACTTCGTTGTTGAAAGCCCCGATGACGCTCATCCAATTATTTGTGCATTTGTCGCTAAAAATGCTCCTGCATTTTGTTTTCAGGAACTTCATGAGCATCTTTTTCTCGTTGTCGTCCAGGAACCAGACGGATTTGTTATACGAGGTGCCCAGTTCGTATTTGGGTTCCAGAAAGGAGATGCGCGCGCACTTGGTCGCGAGTCCTCGTTTCCAATGGTTGTACAGCGTGAAATAAGGCTTTTTGCCGGGGCCGGTGTCGATGACGGCGCGAAGGTCTATATTCAGTTTTTTGCTCCACGCCCCGTTACAGGACATCATGTTGAATTCAGAAAGCTGCAATTTGCCATCGGGCGAATAGACGTTGATTCGCCGCTCGGATTCATATTCCAAATCGTCATTGACGGGCAGGAACATGATGGAATAGCTATAGACCGGGCAATAAAAATTTCCACTCTCAACATAATCTCGCAGGATTTTTTCGGCAGTGCGTAGCGACGTGAAAATTCCCAGATCATGGTCAACGGTGTCATTGCCCAGCCCATTCGGCAGAATCGTTGCCGCCAGCTGATAAATGTATCGTCTTCTCATAGAACCTCACTTTTGTTTAAAATCTCAATGTGTAGCACACTTCGAATTGTTCCGGTTTCATACGGACAATGTCGTGGAAGGTGTAGAGGCTTGATTCGCTGTCGTAGAGGAGCGAGTCGAGTTCCCAGGTGACGCCGTCTTTGACGAACTTATCGATGAGCAGCATTTGTTTCCAAGCGGGAACGAGGTAGACCTTGTGGCGTTCGGGGTTGTGTTCGTTCGTGCTTGAGCAGATGTTGATGGAGCCCCAGTTCGCGTACCAGAAAAGCAAATCGCTGATGTATTCGTGTTCGCCGGGAATGTCCCAGTCGTTCGCAGGGCAGATTTCCGATTCGAGTTCGTATTCCCTGTACCATTTGTGATTTTGCGCAGTAAGTGCGGCGATGTCCCTTTTGGTCGCTTCGAAGGTGCGGGCGATGCTCCGGTGCAGTTCCCTGAAATACTGGTCGAGCGCGATGAGCTTTTTCATGTTCGCGTAGGTCCAACGGAAATTCTTGTTCAGCATCTTCTGGCGGTCGCGCAGAAATTCGGTGTGGATTTTTGTTTCGAAAAGTTCCTGTTCAAACCTGCTTTGGGGCATTTCTTTTTTCCACTTCTCGACACAGCCGCGCTTGCGGCCGTTATCGAAGTCGCGATAGAAATTTCGGAGAATGTCCCACCGCGGTGCACGTGAAAGGTCTGTTGTCATTATGGCTCTCTTTTTTGCGAAAAAACATTGATTTTAGTAAAATTCGTCATCCACTAAAAATACATAATGACTGCGACAAATAGCGTCGCATAAGAATGCATCCGTAAAAACACGAAAAAGGTGGCATTACACCACCTTTTAACGAGATTTTGTGGAATTTTAGGGCTGATTCCGCTTCAACGGCGTCATGCTCTTGGCGCAAATCGCCATGGTCGAGAGGTTGTGCAACAAGGCCGAGGTCGAGGGGGCCAAGAAGCCAAAGAAGCCTGCCGCGAGTAGCGACGTGTTGAAGGCGACGATAAAGCGGTAGTTCGCCTGGATGCGTTCCATAAGCTGGACGCTCAATGTACGGAGTTCCGCAAGGTCGCGCAGGTCTTCGCTGCGGAGCGTCACGTCGGCGGTTTCGCGGGCAATGTCGCTGGCATCGCTCATGGCGACCGACACGTTCGCGGCGGCAAGGGCAGGAGCATCGTTGATTCCGTCGCCCACCATAATTACGCGGCGGCCTTCGGCCTTCATTTTTTCCACATAGCGGTGCTTGTCTTCGGGCAGCACCTGCGCAAAGAAGGTATCGATTCCCAAAAGTTGCGCCGTGCGTTCAGCGGCCTTCTGGCTGTCGCCGGTAATCATCGCCACATGCTTGATCCCGCGTTCGCGCAGCATGCGGATGGCTTCGGCAGCTTCGTCCCGCGGAGGATCGCTAATGCAAAGCACGCCCGCAAGGTTCCCGCCAATGGCAAGGTAAATCACGGATGCGGCTCCGGCGAGTTCATCGATCTTTTTCTGTTCCACCTCGCCCACTGCAATTTTTTCGTCTTCGACGACGAAATGCTTGCTGCCGATAACGGCGCGTTCACCGTCGAGAGTCGTCGCGATTCCATGCGCCACGATGTACTTCACGTCAGCATGTTCTTCTTCGTGGTCAATTCCCCGCTCGGCGGCACCACGCACAATGGCGCGGGCCATGCTATGCGGGAAATGTTCCTCGATGCAGGCCGCAATGCGGAGGATTTCTTCTTCGCTGCGGTTTCCGAACGGAATCACGCGTTCGAGTTTCGGTTCCGCCTTGGTGAGCGTTCCCGTCTTGTCGAAAACAATGGTGTCTGCAAGCGCAAATTCTTCCAGGTACTTGCCGCCCTTCACGGTCATGTTGCGGTCAGCCGCTTCGCGCAGTGCCGAAATCACCGAAATCGGAGTGGAAAGTTTGATGGCGCAAGAATAGTCCACCATTAGAATCGAGACGGCCTTGGTGATGTTGCGCGTAAACAGGAGCGTGAGCCCGAATCCGATAAAGCTGAACGGTACAATTCCGTCGGCAAGGCGTTCGGCGCGGCTCTGGATAGAAGCCTTCAGGTCTTCGGAGCGGTCGATGAGTTCGATAATTTTCTGAATCTTGGTGTTGCCGCTTACAGCCCGCACCGACACCACAATGGAACCTTCGTCTACGACGGTGCCCGCAAAAACGGACTTCCCGACTGTCTTGTGCACCGCCTGCGATTCGCCCGTCATGGTCGCCTCGTTCACAAAGGCATCGCCTTCGGCAACGGTTCCGTCCACCGGAATCATGCTGCCGGAACGCACGCGCACGAGGTCGCCCACTTGAACATCCTGCATGCGCACCTGAACGTCGATGCCGTCCTTGACTACCCACACGCGGTCTACCTTCACGGCAAGGCTTGCGGTAAGGGCCGTGCGGGTGCGCGCCTTGGTGTAATCTTCCAGAAGGCTGCTCACGTTCAGCAGGAACATGATGGTCCCAGCCGATTCGTAATTGCGCTGCAAGATGCTCGCCCCGATGGCGGCACCGTCCAACACTTCGACAGAAAGCTTTCCTTCGCCAAGGCAATTCAGGCCTTTCGCCACAAACCTGAGGCCCCTGTAAATCAGGTGCGCCGTGCGGATGGGAGGCGGAATAAACAACTTGGCAAGGTAACGCCGCGCAATCATGAACGCGAGTCGGTTCTTGAATTGCGTGTCGAGTTCCTGCAGTTGGTATTCGGTATCGGGTTCAATTTCCGGAAGATTAGCAACGTTTAGATTCCGGACGAAATCAATCACCTGTTCACGATAGCCGTCTTCGTATTCCAGCAGAATGCCGCCGTTTTCCGAATGGACTACCGCTTTCTGGACATAAGGTTCACTCACGCATGCCTTGTGGATGCGCGGTTCATGCATTTTTTCAAACGCGTAGGCCCCCGCCCGAAAGCGGATACGCCCCGGCTGATCGTAAACGATGCGAAAATTCATATTATTACAAATAATGGATTAAACTTTTTGTCATTCTGAGCGAAGTGCGTAGCACGAAGTCGATATAGAATTGTGAGCAACTTGTTGCTCGACAATTCTTAGGTTCGAAGGAGCAGAATCTATGCTAAAGATCCTTCGATGCGCTTCGCTTACTCAGGATGACACTTCTTATTTCACGCCAGCCTGATTCTTCGCGTCGTTGCAGATGTCGGCAGCTTCGTCCTTCATATCTTGGAAAGTGGCCTTGGCGTCGGCAGTAATCTTCATGCCTTCGGCAAGTCCCTTGACGGCATACTCGCGGGTTTTGGGAGCCTTGAGAATCTTCTTGATGATAGCCGGGCCAACGACACCAGCCACCACGCACCAGAACTTTTCATTTTTCCATACGGACATAGCTTACTCCTTTTGTTCCGCCCTAATGTCATCCCCGACGTGGTCGGGGATCTTCATTAAAGCTTTGTTGTTCTTTGCTTAATAATCTACCTAAATTTTCATCAAAAAGCAACTTACATACAAACTAACAAGCAGACTTCAAGCCCAAGTCCTGTAAGGCTTCCGTGCGACTAACATTGTTGCAAATTTGCAAATTAATTTACGATACACAACTTAGTTTCCGTATAAACAACTTAGTTAGCGTAAACTATCCGAAGTTAGATATATCTACCTGAAACTGTACCGGATCTTGGTTGCAAAAGTGCGTCCCAGTTTAGATTCTCCGTACTTGTCGTAAACGGTTTCGTCCAAAAAGTTGTCGACCTCAAAACTCCAGGCGAGCTTATTATCCCACACGGAATATTCCACGCCCAAATCCTGCGTGAACGAGGCGTCTATTTTCCGGCTCTGGCGGGAACTGATTTTCCAACCGTAATAATATTCATCGGTGTAGTTAGCAGCCCACCAAAACTTGACAAAATCGTTCTTATTGAATATATCGCCCATGTGGAATTCAGCGAGGTAGTTCATGAAGAATCGCGGAATGTTCGGGATAATCGCATCTTCAAGAATACCCTGCTTCGCATTGTAATCTATATTGCGCAAATCCTGGAAAGTCCAGTTCGTCCCAAGCAACACCCATTCATTCACATCAAGTTTCACATCGCCCTCGTAGCCCCAGCCGCGAATCGGGTCCATGTTGAAATACGGCACCGACATCTGAGAAGCGCTCATATAGTGAATGCGGTTCTTGTAATAGGAATAGAAAACGTCGCCATCAAATCGGAACCGCGCCACCAGCGGGATTTCTTGCAAATCAAGAGACAAGCCGACATTAAAATTATCCGCTTCTTCGGGCTTGAGGTTTGTCGCAGCACTCACGCGAATTCCATCGCCAAAGAGTTCATCGGGCGTGGGCAGGCGTACCGCATGCTGGTAAGAGCCCTTGACCGCAAGAGGCTTTACAATCCGGAACATCAAGCTTTCATCGTAACTAAAGTCCGTATAATCATTCTTTTCCAATACCGCCTGCTGTATCATACTTGTGGAAGTATTAGAAATTTCAGCCTTCATGTAATGGAACTTGAAACCCAACAGGTTCTGGAGTCTCGAATCAAAGAAATTGTCTTCAAGCGAAAGCCCCGTCGTCACCGAAATCGTCTTTCCCGGATACCCCGCCGTATTGAATCCGACCATTTCGGAACCCACGTCATCTTCGGGATCTTCCTTGTGGTACCGGAAAAGCGTATTCCAGTAAACAAACTGATTCTTAATGAACTGGTAATCCAAATTCAGCAAATCGTTGAAATCATACGCCTGTACTGTTCTCAGTTTCGGGAGTCCCATCATCGTCAACTCACCCACATTCTTTTTGGCCGTATCGCAGCTATACCAGTTGCGGCAATGAACGCGGCTCGTGTCAATGGTTTTATTTTCACTGTACCCGAACGAAAAATGGTTACCGAAATTCAAGTCTTTTACAAAGATATTTTTCTTATCCAGGCCGAATGTCGCCCCAAAATTGTATCCTTCGGCACTCGTTTCGACAATGCGGTTCGCATCCCCCTGAATTTCCTTGTCAAACGCGCCATAGCTTGCACCAAGCGAAATCTGGTCGAACCACGCATTCATCAAGTTCGCAAAAGCCTGCACGTTGTAAGATGTATAACGGTCATGGTCGCGAACTACGCTCGTATCCTTGCCCGCAGAACTCTTCATGTAGGGAGACGTGAATTCGTAATCGTTATCGGAATGGTTAAAGTAGCCCGACACGCCTACTTCCAAGCCTGCCCCACCCACAATACTGTCAATCACGTGGCTTGCCGTTACAGAAGCCTTGTGCGTATTGAAACTCGAAAGGCTATAGGACGCATCTACCGAATTGGCGGGGCGCTTTTTAGTAATGATATTGATAGCACCGCCTGCTCCATCTGTCGCAAAACGCGCGGGGACATAGCCCTTGTAAACTTCAATGTCCGCAATCTGGTCGATAGGAATATCGTCAAGGCCCAAGTTTCCCTGCGTCTCGACGGGGACACCATTCACCAACACCTTGATGTTCTTGCCTTCCATGCCGCGAATGTTGATTTTGCCTTCGCTGCCCATGCCGCCGGACTTGCGCACTTTCACGCCCGAAGCGGAATTGACCGCTTTTGAAACGGTCTTGCTTGTATTCTGCATCTCGGCCGCGTCAATTGTCGCGACAGATTCCGCCTTTTTTGCCTGCTTCGCCTGTTCCGCTTCTATTTCAGATTCCACCGAAAGTTCGTCCAGCTGCGTAACGCCCGAGGCATTTGCCGCAGATGCATCTGATTGCGCCGTCGCGCTGTTTGCGTTGTCAGTTGCCGCATTACTTTCCGGAGCAGATTCTTCAAGAAAATCGTCTATCGAGGTAATTTCATCATCTTGAGCACGGACCGAAACCGCACCAACCGTTGCAAATATAAGGGCAAGCGTTGCCGCCTTATAAAAAATCATCTTTTTCATCGCAGCGCAATTAAGCAATTTTCAGACTATTTTTCTACTCCAAACGGGCCTTTGAAAATCCGAATGGATTTATCCTGTACCAATAACAAAATCCGCCCTTGCTTGAGCAAGAACGGAAGTTTGTGTTTATGAGGACAATATGTACACCGCAGATTTGCGGCAATTTCACTTACTTAAGCGGCACAAGCCACATCGGAATCTGCTTTATATCGGCGATCTTTTCCGCCTTTTCGGACTTGGGATCATAGCGGAAGTAGGCGTTGCCGTCTTTTTCGGTAGAGACCGCAAAAATCACGGTGCCGTCGTCATCGATGTACTTGCCGTAGCTAGCCCAGCTAGAAGAATAATCAATCGGGAGCGCCTTCATGGTTTTCTTGGCAAGGTCAATTTCAACCGGCTTGCACGTGTTATTGTGGTAGCTATCCATATCGGTCCAAACCTGCTGCAGGTCCACCATCACGTTCAAGAAGGAATACACCTTGGTTCCATTGGCGGCGGTAGTGGGGCTCAGGTATTTGAAGTTGTCTTTCTTGGTGACACCGTCGATGGCGACATCCTTGGTCACGAGCCACTGATAATCCTTGTCGAATTCGGTTTCACCCACCTTGATGCGCAGGAACCCGTCGACCTGGCCCGGAGCGTAGCCCCAGGAAGCATTGCTGTAGCAGTAAATGTAACCGTCAGCAACGATAAACGACTGGTTCTGGGAATCATCCAGGGAGCCCACTGCCGCGACGCGGTCATCTTCAGCCACGGCAATCACGGAATCCTTCTCGATGTCAATAATCGCAACCTGGGCCGTATTACCGGTAGCATAGTCGCTCACGTTCTGCAACAGGCCAACATAGAGCCGACCGTCCACGATTACGCCTGTACCCGGGCTCACCACGAGAGCATCGTCGTTCTTGTATTTGGACAGGTCAATCGCGCCCGTGCGCTTCATGGTCTTCGGGTTGATGATGAGCAGCGAGTCAAGCATGCCGCCTAAGTAGGCTTTTTCTTCATTCACGAAGTAAATGTGGTTCGCCCATGCGCCAGCAAGCGAAAGTTCAGCCGTCTTGCTACCAATCTTGTTGTTTGCATCGAGACTGTAGCGTGCAATGGTTCCCACATCAAGGTCGGCAATGAACAGGGAATTGTCGTAATAGACAACGCCTGCGCGGGTTCCGACTTCGATATAGTCGGTGCCGATATCATCTGTATGGTCCAGCGACATCGTGCCGATAAACATCGTTTCGCCCGAGGCAATCGCAGTTGCAAATTCGCGTTTGTATTCGCCTTTTTCTTCCTTCTTGGAACTGCTGGAATTATCCTTGCTATCGCTAGACTTGGCATTGCTGCTGCTAGATTTGTTTTCGCTGTCACCAGACTTTTCGGACGAAGAACTGGAAAGTTCCTTTTCATCGTCACCGTTAGCAGAAGAAGAGTTGTCGTCGCCGCAAGCGACAAGCATGCTGAACGATACAGCAAGAGCCGCCAGAAAACGTGTTTTCATATATACTCCTTGATTGAGATGCGGGAAAACCGCGTTTGTTAATTTTGCGGAGCATTTTAGAAAAGTCTCACAAACGCCTCTACTCCAAATAGTGACGAAAAAATCCAAATGGTTTTTAAAATATCATATCATTTTTTTTCATCATCCAACTCTCATTTAACTCCATTTAGTCATTTTTCAATCCATTTAGACAGAATCGTATTCAAAATATGATAAGCCCAAAATAAAATTAGCCTTGACAAAGTTTTGCTTACTTGTTAGATTTGTCTTACTTTTTAAGATTCAGCTAACATAGTCAATCTGAATTGATTTATGAGGAAAGAATGCTAGACATTAACGGAATTGAATGGCTCCACAAAGTCGGGTGCTACCACACGACACTCGAAAGAGACCCGATTTTGGTTCTTGAATTTTGCCGAAAGGGGCAAATCAGTTGGGCAGGTGGTGCCCTCCCCTGCAATCAGTTGAATGCCGGAGAAATGCTGGTTTACGACGCTTGGACTTCTGGGGCGCTGACGCGTTCTACAGACTACTGCGGCGACCGCATCTTGTTCTACGAGGAATCAGCAAAATACATCCAGGAACATTTCGCAGGTTTTGCACTCGACATCAGGACTCTTGCGCAAAAAATGTGCCGTCCGGGCCGACCGTTCATCGTGCACACCAAGGAAGAGGTGGCTCGCGCATTCGAGAAAATCGAGAACAAGTCCGAAAAAACGCAGGCAGAATACTGCAGACTCGCCATCTTAGAATTGTTGCTCACGTTAAAAAACTTGGACACTCAAAGAGAATACGCCTGCCGCGAGTGCAATTTATCTTCGATGCAAATAGAAAAGATTTACTGCATCCGTTCGTTCATCTGCGAAAACATGGACAGCCATTTTACCATCGAGGAACTTTCCGACAAGTTTGACATGCCGCCCACCGCAATGAAGCTCTGCTTCAAGAACGTGTTCGGTTTGCCGGTATTCACTTACGCTCGCCGCGAGCGCATGAAACTGGCCGCCAAGCAACTTCGCGAGTGCGACCGCGGGATTCTCGAGATTGCAGGCGAAGTCGGTTACAATAACGGGAGCAAGTTCGCCCACGCCTTCCAAGATGTGATGGGCATGACCCCCAAGGAATACAGGAAAAAATACAGGATGACAAACGTCGCATAACCAGATAAAAAGAAAAAGTGTCATCCTGAGTGGAGAACCGTCAGGTTCGAAATCGAAGGATCTCTTACCAGGATTCTTCGACTACGTGCTTCGCACTTCGCTCAGAATGACACATTAGCGATTAATTTATGAAAAAGACATTCTCTAAACTCTACGCATACATGGGTTCGCGAAGACCGCTGTTCCCGCTAGCATTGATTCTCTCGGCATTGAGCGCCATCGCAGGGCTCGTGCCGTTTTTACTGATGTGGCTCATTGTCCGCGAGGTTATCTCTGGCGGCGACATGACGAACATCAAGATATTCGACTACTCCATCGGGGCGGTTCTCGCCTCGGTCGCAAGCGTTCTGCTCTACTTTGCGGCCCTCGCCTGCTCGCACCTGGTAGCATTCAGGCTCGAAGGAGACCTGCGTCGATTCGCCATGAAAAAACTGATGAGCGCGCCTCTCGGATTTTTCGACAAGAACCCGACCGGCAAACTCCGCAAGATTATCGACGACAACGCCGCGATTACGCACACCTTCATTGCGCACCAGATGCCCGACATTTCGAGCACCATCTTGATTCCCGTCGTGGCGCTCGTGATGATGTTCAGCTTTGACTGGCGACTTGGCCTCGCCTCTTTGGTGCCTATCGCCTACGCCATGTTCATTTTAGGCACCCTAGGCCGCAGGGGAACCAAGTTCATGGAACGCTACATGCAGGCCCTCGAAGAAATGAACTCCGAAGCGGTGGAATACGTGCGCGGGATACCCGTAGTCAAGGTTTTCCAGCAGACGATTTTTTCATTCAAGAGTTTCTACAACAGCATCGCGACCTACCACAAGATGGTCACAGCCTATTCCGACAATTGGAAAGTTCCTTACTGCATCTACACGACCCTCGTGAACGGTTTCGTACTGTTCCTGGTGCCGACGGCAGCGCTCATTATCGGTAACGACGGCGATGTAAAACTCACCATCGTGAACATGATGATTTACGTGCTGGTGACGCCGCTGTTTTCGCAGTGCGTCATGCGCAGCATGTACCTAAGCAACGCTACGAACCAGGCGGGGCTTGCCATTGACCGCATCAACGATATTGCACGCACCAAGGATTTGGAGGTTTGCGAAAATCCCGTACCGATGCAAAAGTTCGATGTGGAATTCCGGAACGTGAACTTCACCTACCCCGATACCGACAAACAGGTACTGAGCGACATCTCACTCACGGTACCGGCGGGCCATACGGTAGCACTTGTCGGACCTTCGGGCGGCGGCAAGAGTACGATTGCAAAACTCCTGCCACGATTCTTCGATGTCGATAGCGGTGAGATTACTATTGGCGGTGTTCCCGTAAAGCAGATTGACCCGAAGGAACTGATGAAGAATGTTTCGTTCGTGTTCCAGAATACGCGCCTTTTCAAGATGAGCATTTTGGATAACGTTCGCTACGGCATGCCCGATGCGACTCTCGAACAGGTAAATAAGGCGCTTGACCGTGCGCAGTGCCGCGAAATCATCGACAAGTTGCCCGGCGGTATTGATACTGTTATCGGGAGCAAGGGAACTTACCTTTCAGGCGGCGAGCAGCAGCGAGTGGTGCTTGCGCGCGCTATCTTGAAGAACGCTCCCATCGTGGTGCTCGACGAGGCGACCGCCTTTGCAGACCCCGAAAACGAACGCCTAATTCAAGAAGCCTTGCACAAGCTTGCCGCCGGCAAGACCGTGCTGATGATTGCCCACAGGCTCACCAGCGTAGTGAACGCCGACCAGATTATCGTTGTGGAAGATGGCGAAATCGCCGAGCGCGGAACGCACAGCGAATTACTTGAAAAGAACGGCATTTATGCCAAGATGTGGGCCGAATACCAGCAGTCCGTCACGTGGACCCTCGACAATTCCAAGAATAATGAAGGAGGCGAAAATGTATAAGTGGGTTCAGAATACTTTTGCTCTTTCGGAAGAAGGCTCGCGCACGTTTGTCCGTGGCGTCATTTGGACATTTTTGCACTTTGTTTCGCTTATGTTCCCGATGATGATGCTCTTTTACTTTTTGATGGAGCAGATGGGCGTCGGTGAATTTGCAGGCAAAACTCCGCACGGGACCTTGTTCTATGTGGGAATTGCGGTAGTCCTGTTTGTCGTGATGCTAGTCATTTACAGGTTCTCGTACAGCGCCACCTACGATAGCGTGTACGACGAAAGCATGCGACGTCGCGTCTCGATTGCCGAAAAACTCCGCAAGTTGCCGCTTTCGTTCTTCGGCAAAAAGAACCTTTCAGACTTGACATCGACCATCATGGACGACTGCAATGCTCTCGAAATGATTTTCTCGCATGCGGTGCCGGAACTTTTCGCTGCCATCGGGAGCGTCACCATAATCGGAATCATGCTGTTCTGCTACAACTGGAAAATGTCTATCGCACTTTTCTGGGTGGTGCCCGCAGCAGCATTGCTCATTGCGCTTTCCAAGAAAATTCAAGACCGCTGGTTCGAAAATTCATATAACGCCCGCCGCGTGATTATGGAAGATATCCAGGAAGGTCTCGAAAACGTGCAGGAAATCCGTTCGTATTCGGGCGAAGCGGCCTACCTCGATCATTTTGACAAGGATTGCATCAAATACGAAAAATCGCAGATGGATTCCGACGTGAAGGTGGGTTCGTTCCTGAATTCGGCGCAAGGCATTCTCAAGATGGGCCTTGCCACGGTGCTGATTACTGGCGCACGCCTCTGGACCAAGGGCGAAATCGATGTATTCACCTATCTGGTGTTTATCGTGTGCGCGGCGACTGTTTACAACCCGGTTTTCCTGGTGTTCAACAACCTCGCTGAACTGTTCTTCGTGAATGTGCGCTTGCGCCGTTTCCGCGAAATGGACCAGATGAAACCTCAGGATGGCGTAACTGTATTCACTCCGCAGAATTACGATATCGAATTCAAGGATGTCGACTTCAATTACAACGAGAACAAGCAAGTCCTGAAAAAAGTTTCGTTCACGGCTAAGCAGGGCGAAATCACCGCACTTGTGGGCCCGAGCGGCAGCGGAAAGACGACTGCTGCAAAACTTGCAGCACGCTTCTGGGATATTCAAGGCGGCAAGGTGACCCTCGGCGGGCAGGACATCAGCAAGATTGACCCTGAAACGCTCCTCAAGAATTTCTCCATCGTCTTCCAGGACGTGGTGCTGTTCAATACGAGCATCAAGGACAATATCCGCATCGGCAAGCGCGATGCCAGCGACGAAGAAATCCTGAAGGTGGCAAAACTCGCGGGATGCGATGAATTCGTGCAGAAGATGCCGCAGGGCTATGACACCGTCATCGGCGAAAACGGTGATACACTCTCGGGCGGAGAACGCCAGCGAATCTCGATTGCACGCGCCCTGTTGAAGGACGCGCCCATCATCTTGCTCGACGAAGCGACCGCAAGCCTCGACGTAGAAAACGAATCCAAGATCCAGCGCGGCATTTCGCAGCTGGTGAAGGGCAAGACCGTCATCATCATCGCACACCGCATGCGCACCATCGCGAACGCCGACAAGGTCGTGGTGCTGCAAGACGGCCACATCGCCGAAACAGGCTCCCCCGCCGAACTCAAGGCGAAAGGCGGCCTGTTCAGCAAGATGCTCAAATTGCAAATGAACAAAAATTAATACAAAATTAGCCTTGACAAACATCAAGGCTTTTTTATATATTTGTTAGAGAAAACTAACTTTACAATTTATTTGTAGTTTGCAATAAAAATGAATCGCCTTTTAGACCACCGTCTCGTTCGCCAATGCGCGCCAACACTCGCCGGACTCAAGGTCGGAAGTTTATTCTGCCTTGAATCTTCATCCAGCGAAACGCTGTGTAAACAACTCGCCCACTGGAACAAGGAACTCAACCCTCGCGGCGTGTGCGTGCGCGTTATCGCAGAACGCTGCGGTCGCAGTTTTATCTACGTCTATCGCGAAGACGCCCTGAAAAAGCTTATTGCCGAGCCGGAAATCCGCCATTTTCTCGCTGCCTACGGCTACGCAGACTTTAGCACCGACTGTGCACTCGCATACATGACGGCGCGCATCCGCAAATGCCACTGTTTTCCGCACGAAGTCGGACTATTCTTGGGCTACCCCCTCGAAGACGTGAAAGGGTTCATTATCAACGGCGGCAGGAATAGCAAATATACGGGCTACTGGAAAGTTTACGGCGATGTAACCGAATGCGAAAAACGGTTCGCCTGCTTTCGCAAGTGCTTCGACGTTTTCAACAAACTATTTGAAAAAGGATACTCGCTGCCGATGCTGACCGTCCGAAACGCAGCGTAATCAAACGACATTTACCTCTTTAATTCACCTAGGAGAATCACAATGGAAAAAATCGCAGTCATTTACTGGAGCGGAACCGGCAACACTGAACTGATGGCAAAATACGTCGCCGAAGGTGCAAAGGCCGCCGGCGCCGAAGCCGACGTGTTCAGCGTCTCGGACTTTTCGCAGGGCCAGCTGGGCGAATACGCCCGCTATGCTCTCGGATGCCCTGCTATGGGAGCCGAAGAACTGGAAGATTCCGAATTCCAGCCCTTCTACGAAGCCGTCAAACCCGCTCTCAACGGCAAGAAAGTCGCCCTGTTCGGCTCTTACGGCTGGGGGGGTGGCGAATGGATGAACCCGTGGAAGGCCGACGCGGAAGCCGCCGGGCTCGTACTTGTGGCAGACCCGCTCGCCATCGAGAACGCCCCCGATGACGCCGGCAAGGCCGCCTGCCAGGATCTCGGCAAGGCGCTCGCCACCGCCTAAAAAGAACATTTCTTTCTTATAGTGTTTTGGATTGAAGCAGCCCTGACGGAATCACACTCCGTTGGGGCTTTTAGAGGAGTTATACAATGCAAGTTTCTCGTGTCAACAAGGTTTTTGCCCGATTGGGGCGTTTTCAGGTTCGTTTTCGCTGGTTGATTCTGCTGGTAACAGCCGTCGTGACGGTTTTGGCGAGTCTCGGGCTCCCGCATCTGCAGATGAGTAGCAGTGAAGAGGACTGGTTCGATGACTGGGATAAGGTGAAAATCGACCAGGCGCATTTCAACGAAAAATTCGGTAGCGACGACGGCTACATGGTGATGGTCCGCGCCGACGACGTTTTTGCGCCAGAGGTGTTGCAGGCAATCGACAGGCTTTCGCGTAGGCTCGAAAACGAGGTCCCGTATGCCGACCGCGTCGTTTCGCTGACGCACAATTTGTCGATTCCGGTCGCAAATGACGAGGGTTTCGAAGTCATAGACCCGTTCGAGGGCGGCATTCCCGATAACCCGCAGGAACTAGAATCGAAAAAGCGACTGATTCTTTCCCGCGAATCGCTCGTGAACAACATCGTTTCTGACGACGCGAAAGAAACCTGGATTATTCTCGCGCTGAAATCATACGAAGGCGGCGTCAATTTTGGCAAGGACAGTATCGCGCCTTTTGCCCGCGAGGTCATCTATTCCGACGAATTCAAAAGCGACAAGTTCGAGATGCTCCCGACGGGCATGAGCTACACCGAGATGGAAGAAAACGAAGTCATCTCGCGAGAATGCGCCATGCGTATCGGTTTCGGGTTCCTGGTGATGCTTGTATGCCTTATCTTGTTTGTAAGGTCGTTGCGTGGCGTGGTGGTGCCCGCGATTGCAACAGTCGGCGGCATCGCTTCGGTACTCGGCATTAATGCGTGGCTCGGCGTTGTCGGCGACGAGAGCATGGTCGCGCTCCCGGTGCTTTTAGGCATGGCACTTTCGGTGGGCTATTCCATTCACTACATCAATTCATTCCGCATGCACTTTAGGCGCACGGGCAACCGCCGCGAATCCGTGATTTACGCCGTCGAAGAGACGGGCTGGCCCATCCTCTTTACCGTCATTACCACGGTCGCATCGCTGATTTCGTTCCTGTTCGCAGGCATTCGCCCTATCCGCTGGATTGGCGGGATTTCAGCGGGCATCGTCACGATGGTTTATCTGTATGTCATCATCTTGATTCCGATTCTCATGAGCTTCGGCAAGAACGCAGAACCCGACCCGACGCAGGTAAAGTCCGCAGGGGCCACCAAGGCGGACATTCTCTTTGAATTCTTCGGGCGCAAGGTGTGCAGGCACAGCGTTATTGTCGCAGTGATTTCGGCTGCAATTATGCTGTTGCAAGTTCCAGGCATGATGCGTATCGACGTGAATATGGACTACACCGAAACTATGGGCGAAAAGATTCCCTTCGTGGTGCGGCTCAAGGACATGCTCAGCGGAAAGCTCGGAAGCCTTTACGACTTTAACGTGATGGTGGAATTCGATGACGCGGATGCGCTCAAGGATCCCGCCAATATGAAGCGCATCGAGCAACTTGAACAAAAACTCGGAACGCTCCAGCTCACGAAAATTTCGGGCGACAAGCCGCGCGTGCAATCGGTGACGCGCCTCGTGAAAGAGATGAATCGCACGCTGAACGCCGACAGCATCGAGTATTACAAGATTCCCGACGCGCAGGACATGCTCACGCAACTGCTGTTCCTGTACGAAATCTCGGACCCCGACGCGCTCTTTGAACGCATGGACGAAGAATACAAGACCACGTTCATCCACATAGAACTTTCGGGCTATGATGCCAACAAAATCGTAGAAGACCTGGATTCGGCAAACGCCTATGCCGCCCGCATTTTCCCCGACGCAAAAGTCTCCGTGGTGGGCGAAGTTGTGAACTACGCCGAAATGAACGGCAAACTGGTCGGCGGACTTCTGCGCTCCTTCGGCGGTTCATTCGTGATTATCGCCATCATGATGATTCTTGCGTTCGGAAGCATCAAGGCGGGCCTTATCGGGATGATTCCAAACGTAGCGCCGGTTCTCCTGATAGGCGGCGTCATGGGCTATTCGGGCATGCCGCTCGACATGATTACGATGATCGTGATGCCAATGATTTTGGGCATCGCCGTCGACGATACCATCCACATGAACAACCACATCAAATACGGCTTTGAACGCACGGGCAGTTACAGGCACGCGTTACTGCTCTCTTACCGCGAAATCGGAAAGACCATGGGCATGACCACTTTCATCCTTTGCGCGATGTTCTTCGTGTTCATTTTCAGCCCCATGGGGGCCCTCCACAACGTGGGTTTGCTCTCCATCGTGGGCCTCGGTGCCGCACTCCTTGCCGACTACACGCTCACCACCGCACTTGTGTACCTGAGCAAGCCATACGGGATATCTTCAAATTAATTCTACATTTAAATCATGGACAAGAATGTCGTTGCGATTGGTTATGCTATAGCGGCGGCCGCATTTTATGCACTGAATGTCCCCTGCTCCAAAATGCTGCTGGCCCACATTTCGTCTATATTCATGGCGGGACTGCTCTATATTGGCGCGGGGCTCGGCATCGGCATTCTCTACCTGTTCCATATCCGGCGCGAGTCCCAATCGGAACGGCTCCGCAAAAAAGATTTCCCCTACACGCTGGGCATGGTCCTGCTCGACATCGCCGCACCCATATTGCTCATGTTCGGCGTCAAGTACGGAACATCCAGCAACGCCTCCCTGCTCGGGAACTTCGAAATCGTCGCGACAACGTTGATTGCGCTGTTCATCTTTAGAGAAAAGGTGTCTACGCGTTTGTGGATTGCCATTTTATTTATAACATTATCCAGTTTCATTCTCTCGTTCGAAAATGCCGATGGATTCAACTTTTCGATCGGATCCATCTTCGTTCTCGGCGCGACCATCTGCTGGGGGCTAGAAAACAACTGCACCCGCAAAATTTCGGACAAAAGCACATACCAGATTGTGACCATAAAAGGCCTCTGTTCCGGAATCGGTTCCATCGTCGTTTCGCTTACTACAGGCGAAATGAACTTCGCCGCAAAATACATCCCGCTCGCCCTGCTGCTCGGCTTTGTGGCTTACGGCCTGAGTATTTTCACCTACATCCGCGCGCAACATTACCTGGGAGCCGCAAAGACCAGCGCCTTTTACGCCTTTGCGCCCTTTATCGGCGTCTTGTTTTCTGTCGTGCTCCTGAACGAAAAAATCACGCTGCAATACATCGTGGCGTTCCTGGTCATGATTGCCGGAACCATTTTCGTGGTCTGCGATACGCTTGTCCGCTCACATTCGCACATGCATCAGCATATTTTCACGCACACGCATGGCGGCATAACCCATACGCACGTTGTTGTGCATTCCCATTTGCACAACCATGTCTTCTCCGATGCAAAGCACAGCCACAGCCACGACATTAAGGACCTAGAGAAAAACTCGACACACTGATACGCATTATGCTATCTTTCAAAGTATGAACGAGCCGGTTATACAAATTGCACAAGGTCTAGCCATCCCGTTTTTAGGGACGGTTCTCGGTGCCGCATGTGTTTTCTTTATGAAGAAGCAGATGGGGCAAAATCTCAAACGTGGCCTTTTGTCTTTTGCGGCGGGCGTCATGGTGGCGGCTTCTATATGGAGCCTGCTTTTGCCCGCAATCAGCGCGAGCGAATCGATGGGCAAACTGGCTTTCATCCCGGCGACGGTCGGTTTCTGGGCGGGCATTCTGTTCCTGTACATTTTGGATAAAATAACGCCGCACTTGCATTTGGGTAGCGCCACGCCAGAAGGTCCCAAGGCAAAACTCAAGCGCACGACCATGCTTACGCTAGCGGTGACTTTGCACAACTTGCCCGAGGGCATGGCTGTCGGTATCGTTTTCGCAGGCTGGCTTTCGGGGAATGTGGCCATCACGCTTTCGGGGGCGTTTGCGCTTGCCATAGGCATTGCGATTCAAAATTTCCCTGAAGGGGCGGTGGTTTCGCTCCCGCTCCGTGCCGAAGGGGCTTCCCGCAAAAAGGCTTTCGCCTTGGGAGCGCTCTCCGGAGCCGTAGAACCCGTAGGCGCGTTAATCACGCTGCTTGCGGCTGAGGCGCTCTCGCCGTTCATGCCCTACCTGCTCTCGCTTGCGGCGGGCGCCATGATTTATGTTGTAATCGAAGAAATGCTCCCCGAAGTCAGCGAAGGAGAGCATTTTGATGCCGGCACCATCCTTTTTGCCGTGGGCTTCACGCTCATGATGGTGCTCGACAGCGCGCTATAAAATTTTCCGTTAAAAAATCAGCAATCCGATGTGGTAGCCGATAAAGGCGAGTCCAAGAGAAATCGCCAAATAATACCCCATGATGGTGGCTAGCCACTTGAACGAGCCTGCCTCGCGATAGGTGGTGCCCATCGCCAGTACGCAGGGAACGTTGAACATCGACGCAAACAGGAACGCGAGCGCTTCGGGCTTGCTGATGGTACTTGCAAGAGCCTCGCCCAAGTTTTCGCTTGCAGCCACGCGGGTCACAAGAGAGAACGCCTCGCCGGTGTGGTTGAAGAGCGTGCTCATAATGCCAAGCGAAGCTTCCTTACTGAACATACCGCCCAGATAAGAAACGAAAAGTTCCCAGCGCATGCCAAAGAACATCGTCACCGGCTCAATCGCATTGCCAATTTTGTAAAGGAGCGTATTTTCCACATTCCCGTCGCCTGCGTAAGAGAGCGCCCAGAAAAGGGCCGCCACCACCAGGATCATCTTCAAGGCCTTCTTGAAAATGCCCCAGGTGCTGCGCCCGACCATCGCGGCAATCATCTTCCAATGCGGCTTATGATACGGCGGAAGCTCCATAATCATACCCACACGTTCATTCTGCGGTACAAGCTTTTTGCCAAACAGGCGCGAAGACAGATAGAAACTCGCAAAAATCAACGCCACATAGCCAATACCGAACAACGGAGCCGCCGACCCGAAGAAAGTAGACGCCAGGAACAGCACCACCGCCACCTTGCTCCCGCACGGAATCGCCCACAACAGAACGAGCGCAAGCAGGCGCTGACCGCGGGTATCGAGCACGCGCGTACCGCAAACTGCACCCGCCGTGCAGCCAATTCCGGAAAACAGCGGCATAATCGCCTTGCCCTGTAAGCCCAGGCGCGAAAGCCAGTTGTCGAACGCATACGAGAAACGCGCCATGTAGCCAATTTCTTCGAGAATGCGGAATACGAAAATGATGGCGAAAATGAAACTCGTCATACAAATCGTGATGCAAGTTCCACCGACAAGCACCAAGTTGATGAACGAAATCACCACAGGCCAGACGCCAAGTGCGCCGCCAACACGTTCTACGAGCGACTGCAATACAGGCTGCATTCCAAAACCGATTCCCATGCCCGGGAAAGCGAGAATCATGCACGCAATCAGCGAGACGACCATAATGCCGAACGCAAAGAACTTGCCCTTGATGTGGTGCGTGGCGATGCGGTCCCACTTGCTAAAGACCTTCTCGATGGACTTGGGCGTCGCCAATTCACGCACAATCTTCGAAACCCAGCGATACTTGGCTTCACCAGTAAGCATACCGCCGTCACGCCCTTCTTCGCTATCGAGAATCGCGTCAATCGCATTTTTATGGGCAAACGGAAGCATTTCATTCACGACACCGCAAATGAGCTTGTCTTTTTCAAGGAGTTTTTCCGCAATCCAAATTTTTTCGCATACGCCATATTCAAAGTCACCGAGCGCGGCTTCGATGCGGCTAATGAGATTATCCGTTTTTTCAGCAAGCTCTCCCCCGCCAACGAGTTCCTCGCGCAGGCTCCCGCTATCGAGGCAAACAGGCGTCTTGATAGCCGAAACCATCTTCTTGAAAAATTCAGGATAACGTTCCGTTTCGGCCGCACTGAAGCCAAGCACCGGAACGCCAAGGCGCTTTTCAATCGCAGCCACATCGATCTTCTTGCCTGCCGCTTCGGCCACATCCATCATGTTGAGCACCAGCATCACGGGCAAGCGAATGCCCACAAAATCCGCCAGCATGTAAAGGCTGCGTTCCAGCTGCGACGCATCTACCAGGATGCAGACGAGGTCCGCCTTGCCGCTCTGAATGTAGTCGCGGGTGACGACTTCTTCTTCGGAGTTCGCCGAAAGTCCGTAACTGCCCGGAAGGTCAATTACTTTATATGTCGTGCCGTCAAAAACAAATTCACCCTCGGCCTGCTCCACCGTTTTGCCGGGCCAGTTGCCCACGCGCTGGTGAAGTCCCGTTAAGTTGTTAAAAAGCGTCGATTTACCGGAATTGGGTTGCCCGAGCAAAGCAATAGTCTTGATTTCGCTCATCTTTACGATTCTACCTTGACAAAAATCTGTGAACTTTCCTTATGGTTGACAGCGATAACCGTATCGCGGCAAAAAACGAGCACCGGCGAAAGTTTATCGTTCTTGAGGAGCGTAAAGGCGGAACCCGGCGTAAGCCCGATGGAAACGATTCTTGAAATAAAGCGGGAATCGCCCTCAATCTGGGCAACAGTTCCGCAACGATTTTCGCCCATTTCGGCGAGGCTCAAACGGTCAACAAAATCAGCATTTTTCATGCGCCAAAAGTAGCCGAAAAACGCTCAAAAAACCGCTCCAAACGGGTTTTGAATGCTCCGAGGGGATTTAGAGGGGAAAGCCTTCCCCTCGCTCCAGCCCCGCCCCACCCTTATTGTCATGCCCGACTTGGTCGGGCATCTCTTAAGCCCACCCCAACGGGGCTTCCGCTACCCCTTCTATGCGGGCTTCAGACGCCAGCCCGCAACGCCTGGCTTTATTATTAGTTCACGTTTGATTTGTTAGTATGGTTATCATGCTCTTTCTTTGTTTCTACAGACTGAACTGTTTGATGAATCTGGTGATAAAAATTGCACAAAACCCCGTCTTTTTGCTTTTCATTCATTTCTGACCACAGCTTCGACAATTCAGAATTATCCATCCGTTTCATCCATTCGTGTAAAAGAATTATTCCAAAAGGTAGCTGAACATAAAGGAGAAGTAAAGGCTCATTAGAATTAATATAGTCTGCATATCGATAAACATCCTGCATGAACTTATCAACATCGTCTCCAAACCACTCCTTTGCTCTCTCATAGAAATGTTGGCTTTTCCGTGATTCTGCCGATTTCGGGTCATAATCTGTTTTTTTATTTGGGTTAGTATTTTCTGAATCTGTTTTTTTCATGATAATGAACCCTCTTTTTTGAAAAAAAGTAATACAAGTGTATCAACTCATAACTTTTGATTTTCTTTGACGAGATATTGCCACGCCAATTCTTTTCGCCTGTTCCCGACATTTCTCTAAATCAGAAAGTATAGTTTGAAAATATTCTGCTTCGCGATTATCTTTAGCACAAACGGCTTTTTCACGACAAGATTTTGCCAGTTCGATTATCTTTGGATTCACTTCCATTGGATATCCATATTTTCGGGACGATTCACGAACATCTTCAATTGAAACATCAACCAGTTTGCTTGATTTACTATCAGTCCTATTATTTCGTTTGCCCGGTTCCTCTAGGGGCTTAATATACGCATCGCATAATTTTTTCACACGCAAATTTGTTGTGCGTTCTGATCTAGAAAAGATTTGAAAATCCTGAGCGACATTCTTTCTGGTTTTATCCGAAGACACATATTGCATTTTCAAATAAATACAACATAAAACATCCTTGTTCAAATTCCTGCCATCGAAATAACACATCAAAGCATCATAAAACGCCCTAAAATGGGATGGACGATACGCATATTTTAGGCCTCGAATGATTGTATCTAGGCTTTGTTTCCACTGCCTTCGCTCTAGATACACACGAGCGAGAAACCACAAACCATATGCGGAAACCGGGTTCCATTTCAGTGTTTCATTCAGATACTTTTCTGCTTCTGAATATTTTTTCATTTCAAAAGCAATGGCAGCATTCTCTAAATAAATGTATTCTACCGGACAAATAAAGTTAATGTTCCTAACATTAGAATTTGACGATTTGTTATAATGCTGATAAACAAACCATTCCATTTCGTTCATAATAGAGACATATTGGAAGGATTCATTTGAAACAAACGGATTATCGTCTAATATTTTGAGTAGAGTTTTTGACTGTTTTGACGCATCTTCGAAATTCTTTTTTCTCAACATTCCATTCAACGCCAACAGTTTATCTTCGACGCCTTTGCGTCCACCATATTTTTCTAGACTGGCGCGAAAGAAGTCAGCCTTTATTTGAAAATAATAGTCTTCTATGATATCTTGCTTTTGTACAGGTGAATTCTTTTTCCACTTTTCGTAATTTTCCACCTTGTTCATGAACCTCATCCAATCATTCATAAGAATGATTGCACACGAAGCATTGTCAAATTCAATAGCCTTTAAGACGAACGAATCTAATTCAGGTTCATCTCTCTCAATACGTTCATTCCACTGTTCACCGTATTTTTCTAAAAAGAGTTCGGCATCATCCTTGCCGAGAAGTTCTTTAACGAACTTTTCAAAACGTTTGATATCGGCATCCTCTGATGTAGTTTTTGTTTTGGGCATAGGATTTATTCTGGCATTTTCAAACCATCTCACACATTATGATAAAAATTCGTAATATCGCTTAAGACCATTCTTAATTGCGGCATGCCTTTCTAGACCAATTTTAGCATACTTACCATCGCTCTCATAATCACGAACTAAATCTCGAATGGTTCCCTTTGATGCATTCCATATATCAATATTATTTCCTAATTTGCATTGGTGTTGTTCAATATAATTAACCGCACTTGCATATCCGCTTGCCACATTTGGAGAATACTTATGTGCAGTAAGCCATTCTTTAAATTTTTCCATCCGCTTATTTGCCGTATTTCTACGGTTACGTAGTAAAGGTTGTGGCGAAATCTGGTTATGTTCACTATCAGCCTTTTCAAATTCTTCTTTTGTAAAACCTCTTTCATTTATGAAATACTTCTTTAGCAATTCCTTAATAAGGCTATCATTTATTTCATTTTTTATTTGAGCAACATTTTTGTTAAAATTGTTTTGTTTTTGCTTTAGCAATTGACGTTCTTCATTCTTTTTTGCAATCCATTCTTTAATTTTTCTTTCGTCAAAATTGGATGAATTAAACAATTCTACAAAAGAAATTCCATCTAAATTATTCTCTTCAAAAGAAATCTCTACATAAGGTTGCTTTTCAGCATCTCGTCCATATTGATAGTCATAGACATACAATTTATCGCAAACAAGAACGCCAATAGATACACGATCTATTTGTTTAAGATATGAAAATAACTGATTTCTGCCTTCGTGCAATTCAAATCTTTTTAATTCTACAATACACATTTCCTTATTTTCTTTGCAAAGGACAATGTCAGCAATTTTATCCGTAGAACCGATTCTAATTTTCCGTTGAGAATTGATACAATCTTTCTTATATTCTAAATAATCTCGGAGAATAACGGATTCCCACATTGTTTGAACTGCTTCTTCCTTTTTTCCAGAAAGATCTTTTTCTTTCTCAACTATTTTGTTCCAAGCATCTTGATAATTCATCATTACTCCTTTCAAATATTTGAATTACTTTTTTGAGTTTTGTTCCCAGTTTACTTGCTACCTTGATAATAAATACAGACTCGATCCAATTGCAAACCCATGCACCAAGACTTCCAACAACAATTTCTCCTTACATTTTTCATCCGTTCTCAAATACTTTTTCATGGCTTCTAATTTTTTGCATGAATAAGTATGTTCATCATTAGACTTTGTACAAGAATTTTCACTATCAAGATAATCATATAAATTAGGACATTCCCCAATATAAACGAAACTAGTACCAATCAATTTATCCGTATCGTAGTCAATGTTGCACGAACAAAGAAATATGGCAGCCAAAGCCAAAATCGTCTTTCTCATCTCCCACACCCTTCTGCCAAAGGCAGTCTGCGAGCAGCGGTCTTATTCAGAGAACCGTTCTAAACCCATACTTTTTGTTAAAACAAAAAAAGTATGGTGTCGCTCGGCTCATTATCTGGAGGCTCTGGTAAACCCGCAACTTTAAGCACGACAGTAAGCGAAAACTCACCGTGGGCAAACGCCCAACGACCCACACCCGATCGGTGTGAGCGTTCGTCTTCTTCCCAAGTTGCAGGGGCAAGCCCCAAGAAATTTTACCAGAATTTCCAGATAGGGAACAAGAGTACTACTCTAATTCATTATGTCAATAGAAATATAAATTCTTACGTCTTTCTAGAAACAAAATAAGCCCATTTTTTATGAAAAACAGGCATATTTGGACGTAAAGTCGTCCTGCACGTGCACTTTTGCTCTAAAAGTCGGACAAAAACAAGAAAACCATACCATTTAAAAAGCAGTCCACACTGTTTTGCGTGGACCCATTTGGTTTTTAGAAAACCATTTGGAGTAGAATTTTTAGACCCAAATCCCTATTTTTGCCCAGCAAAAAAGAGGGAAAAATGAGTATTCCAAAAATCAACATTGAAAGAATCAACGAGCGGTTCGGCCGTTTTGGCGAATTTTTGCTCAACCACCGAGCCATTTTGCTGGTGGCGTTTGTCGTTTTGCTTGCGGTTTCGATCGTGGGCATGAAAAAAATCTACGTCGAGGCGTCGTGGGACAGCTACTTTATCGAGGGCGACCCGATGCTTGTCGAAACGGACAAGTTCAAGGAAACTTTCGGTAACGACTACTTCGTGGGCGTGCTGGTCGAGAGCGACCATTCCATCTTGACGCCGGACAACCTGAAGCTTTTACGCGAACTTTCGAACGAACTGCGCGACAGCCTTTCGTATTCCGACGGCAAGGCGACTTCGATTGTCGATTTGGAATACATGCTCGGTACCGAAGAGGGCATGGAAATCACGCAGATTGTGCCCGAAGAAATCCCGACGGACGAGGCGGGCCTCGCTGAAATCGAAAAACGCCTGGCCGACAAGCCGGAACTGGCGAAGAAGCTGATTTCGAGCGACCGCAAGCAAGCCTTCATCAACATCAAGCTGCGCCCCTTCCCCGAAGATTCCGTATGGAAGGCCGAAGGCGAAGCGAAGGGTGAAAAGGCTGAAGCTCCCGACATGCAGACGGGCCGCGAGACAACAGAAATCATCGCGAAGGAAAAGTATGCGCCGCTGCACCCGCGCGCCACAGGCATGCCCTACCTGAGTTTCCAGAAGCTGAAATACATCGGCGAAGAGATGGGCCGCATTTTCATCATGACAATTATCTGCGCCATCATCGTGATGTTCTTGGTGACGCGTTCGCTCCGCGGAATTGTCTCTCCGCTGATTACGACTTTTGCAGGCGTCATCATGACATTTGGCCTGGTGGGTTATCTCGGGCTTTACATGGATGCGACCAACATCATGGTGCCTGTGATTTTGGCCTTCGCCGTCTCGATTGCATACAACATACACATCAATTCTTTCTTCCGCAAGAACATGATGCTTACGGGCAAGCGCAAGGAATCGGTGCTTTACGCCATGCGTGAAACCGGCTGGTCGGTGCTGTTCTCGGGCCTTACCACGATTGTCGCGTTGCTCAGTTTCCTTTCGGTGATGCTCAAGCCGATTCGCTCCGTGGGCATTCTTTCGTCGATTGCGGTCGGATTCATTTTGCTTGTAGCGTTGACCATTTCGCCGATTCTCTTGAGTTTCGGCAAAGACAAGAAGCCGAACGCCAAGGTGCTTGAACGCGGCGACACGCACATGGGAATCATTCTCGATTCTGTCGGCAAGTTCGTTCTCGGGCACGGAAAGCCCATCGCCATCGTATTCGCCGTCGTGACCGCGATTTCTGTTTTCGGGCTCACCAAGATAGAACCCGCCTTTGATGTGGAACGCACCATGGGCCGCAAGGTCGAATACGTGAACAAGATGCTCTACGTGGCAGAATCCGAAATCGGAAGCTTCTACTCTTACGACTTGGTGATTGACTTTGGCGCAAACGACAAGGCCAAGGAAGTCGAAAACCTGAAAAAGCTCGATGAATTGCAGGAACACGCCGGCAACTACCCGCTTACCAAGCGTTCCACCTCGATTCTTGATATCGTCAAAGATTTGGACCGCACGCTGAACGAGAACCGTCAGGATAAATACGCAATTCCCGAAACTGAGGAAGAAGTCGCACAACTGCTTTTGCTCTACGAAAACGCGGGCGGCAGCGAGGCAACTTACTGGATGGATTACGATTACAGGAAGCTCCGCCTGATGATTGAAATTTCAAGCTACAACTCCAACGAACTCCAGAAGGAAATCGAAGACTTGCAGAATTTCGCACGCGAGCTTTACCCGGACGCAAAGGTGACTGCCGTGGGTAACTTGCCGCAGTTCACCGCCATGCAGCAGTACCTGGAAGTGGGCCAAATGACTTCGTTCCTGATTTCTGTAGTCATCGTGGCAGTCCTTTTGATGATTGTCTTCGGCAGCATTCGCACGGGCCTTATCGGCATGATTCCGAACATTGCGCCGGGTATTTTCGTGGGCGGTTACCTCGGGCTTACGGACATTCCGCTTGACATGATGACAGCGACGCTCATCCCGATGATCATTGGCCTTTCCGTTGACGATACGATTCACTTTATCAACCACGGGCATGTGGAATTTGACCGCACCCACGATTACCGCGAATCGATTCTCAATGTGTTCCGCACGGCGGGCCCGGCTCTCGTGATGACGACGATTATCATGGTGGCGACCTTTGCGGGCTTTACCACCTCGGCCGCAACGCAGATGTTCAACTTCGGTTTCGTGGTGTTCGTGGGACTTGTCTCGGCACTGCTCGCAGACCTCTTCGTGACACCGCTTTTAATCAAGAAATTCAAGATTTTTGGAAAATAGGAGAAAAATATGAATATGAAATTCGCAAAAAAAGCTGCGACAATTATTGTCGCCTTGAGCGCCATGGTAAGCGCAGAAACTTTGACCGGCCGCGACATCGTGCAAAAAGTGCATGACCGCCCCGATGGCAACACCCGCAGTTCCGAACTCTCGATGACACTCATCAACAAGAGCGGGGCCAAGCGCGAACGCAAGATTACCTCGTTTGCGATGGACGTGGGCAAAGACACCAAGCAGATTATGTTCTTCCGCTACCCCAACGACGTGAAGGGCACGGGATTCCTAACCGTCGATTACGACGACATCAACAAAGATGACGACAAGTGGCTTTATCTGCCCGCCATGAAAAAGACGCGCCGCATTAGCGGAAAGAGCTCCAAGACGGATTACTTCATGGGTTCCGACTTCACTTACGACGACGTGGGCCAGCGCAACATCGACGAAGACACCCACAAGCTCCTCCGCGAAGAAAAGGTGGACGGAATCGATTGCTGGGTTATTGAATCCGTGCCGAAAAAGGGCGACGAAATTTTCTCGAAGAAAATCTCCTGGATTCGCAAGGACTGCCTGATTGCCGCCAAGGTGGAATACTACGACAAGCTCGGCAAACTGCAGCGCTCGCTGAAAGTTGAAAACGTGGTTCAGGTAGACGGATTCTGGTCTATCGCCAAGATGAGCATGGAAAACGTGCAAACCAACCACAAGACGCTCCTTGAATTCGGCGACATCAAGTTCAACATTCCGCTTGACGCAAAGACATTCACCGTGCCGCGCTTGGAACGAGGATTATAAGGAACTATCCCCACTTTTGTCATGCCCGCGACCTGTGGTGAGCGAAGTCGAATCAAGGCGGGCATCTCCCCTTTACAAAACATTTTTTTAGTAGAAAAGGAGATTCCCGACCAAGTCGGGAATGACAAATTAAGGAGAAATAAAGTGACGAAGCAATCTCTAGCAGCATTGTTATTGGCGGCGACGACCGCTGTTGCCCAAGAAAGCCCGTTTCAATTCAACGGCTTCGTGGACACGTATCACGCCGTCCAGACGCAGCATCCGCACGATTTTACCACGTCGCGGACGCGCCTGCGCGCAGAACTTCGCGTAGATTACGAGAACGCCTATTTGTTCACCAGCCTGAATGGCGTACAAAACAGCATTCTCGAAGACCGCACCGGAGTGCAGTTGCAAGAGGCGTATTTCAACTACCAGAATGACTTTCTTGAAATACGCGCGGGCCGCCAGATTGTGGTATGGGGCGTTGCCGACGGGCTTCGCGTTACCGACCTGATTTCGCCTGTAGATTACACCGAATTCATGTCGAGCGACTACGACGACATGCGCATGGCTGTCGACGGTTTCCGCATCAAGTACCCCGGCGAACGCGTGAATGCTGAAATCGTTTACGTGCCCGTGCCGCGATACTTCCAGATGCCCATGCAAGAAGATAACCCCTGGCGTCCTGAATTGCCCGAAAAAGCGAGCATCGATTTCCCGGAAGGTCCCGATGCCAAATTCAAGAACGGAGATTTCGGAACGCGAGTTTCGTTCTTCCTCTCGAATCTGGATTTCTCCATTTCGGCGCTTCATACGCACAACCAGTCGCCCGTTACGGTCGCAGGCTACGACCCCGTCAAGGATTCCATTGTCATCCACGGCATACACGAAACCATGACCATGATCGGTGGCGACATGTCGATGCCTATCGGCGAATTTGTGCTCCGTGGCGAAATCGCAGAATACTTCGGTGAAGCGCTCGGTTACGCAAGCAATCTCGATTACGCTCGCAAGAACACCTTCAATGCCCTCGGAGGAATCGACTGGTACGCCGGGGACAACTGGACTTTCATGGTGCAGTATTTACACAAGTACATCGCCGACTATTCGCATAACTTGGCCGCCGAAAAGAATTCTTCTGAAATGACCTTCCGTATTTCAAAGGAACTGCTGAACAACACGCTCAAGCTTTCGCTCTACGGCATGTTCGACATCGACAACCTTGCCTATTACGCGCGTATTTCGGGAGATTACTCCGTCACCGACCAAGTAATGATTTCACTTGGGTACGACCACTTTGGTGGAAAACGCGGACAACTCGCAGGCTACGACAAGAACCGCGAAATCTGGGCGAAAGCGAAGTATTACTTCTAATAAGACCTGATGAATTTTGAAATTGAACCGACATCGCGCCCGCGCAATCCCTATTCCGCATTCACGATGCGGCGCGTATTTTGCATTGGCATTGTCGTTGCCATTTTGCTGCACGTGGGCTTTTACGCCTGGGGATTCCTGAAGCGGACGCAGGTGGTTACCACCCGCGAAGATGCCGAAGTGATTCATGTGGAGCGTTTGCTCTTGCAGCCGCCTCCGCCTCCACCCGAAGTCAAGAAAATCGTGAAGAAAGTGGTCCGCGCGAAAATTATCCCGAACATTGTGCAAGATACGGTGCCAGAACCTGAACCCGAGCCAGAGCCGGAACCGATTGTGGTTACAGACGCGGAACCCGTTGTAGAAGCGCCTCCCGAGCCCGTGGCACCTCCTCCATCCCCGCCGCCACCGCCACCACCGAAACCATCGAAGGATTCGCTGATGAAGGTGACTCGCGCTTATCTGATGGGGCTGAGCAAAGCTTTTGAAAAGCAGAAGGACTACCCCGCTACGGCCCGCCGCCTAAAGCAAGAAGGCACCGTGCGCGTGCAGTTTACGGTTGCAAAAGACGGAAGCATCAGCGGTGCGGTTGTGGCAAAACCCTGTCCGTATTCTTCACTGAACGAAAGTGCGCTTGCCGCCGTGCAGGCCGTGCCCAAGTTTGACCCGATTCCAGCTGTACTTGGCAAGGACACCTGGAAAATGGAGATTCCAATCAAGTATAACCTTCATTAAACAGGAACACAATGAACTACATCTTAGACTTTATTCAACAGGGCGGCGTTATCGCCTACGTGCTCGTGGCGATGAACTTCGTCGGTTATTCCATCATCGTATGGAAAATCATCTCGCTGATCCTCTTCAACAGGAGCATCCGCAAGCGCCTTCCGGCGAAAATCCTGCATCGCGTGGTGACGCACAATACCGACCATCACATCATTATCGAAAGCATCCGCACCGAAATTGCGCTCGCCTTCTCGCCGTTACAGAAGGGTATGACTACGATTGAAAACATCGCGAGCATCTCTCCGCTGCTCGGCCTTTTGGGCACCGTGTTCGGCATATTCAACGCCTTCAGCGTCATCGCTGTTTCGGGCCTTTCTGATGCGGGTGCGTTCGCTACAGGCATCAAACTTGCTCTCATTACGACGGTGATTGGCCTTGTGGTCGCCATTCCGCACGTCATTGCGTTCAACTACCTGAACGCCCGCATGGAATCCGAGCAGGACAATGTGGAAAACGACGTGCTTTTGCAGCTGGGCCGCATTCTCAAAGAAAAGGACCACATCCGTTCTCAGAGCGCCGATTCCGCAAACGAGGATGCATAAATGGCCAAGCGCACCCGCCGAATCCGCCCCGACATGACGCCACTCATCGACTGCGTCTTTTTGCTGCTGGTGTTTTTCCTGGTGACATCAGTCTTCAAGCAAGACGAATCGGTGCTCAAGCTGATTCTGCCCGAAACACAGACCGAAACCAAGCGCGACACGCCCGAGGGTCTGTACATCGAGCTTTCGGAGACGGAACTCGCCTTTAACGGCCAGCGCGGCACGCCCGACGAACTCCGCGAAAAGGCAGCAACGGTGCAGAACAAGAAATCCCCTGTCGCCATCAAGATCGACAAGGGAACCACTTACGAACGCATCGCCGTCATCCTCGACATTTTACAGGTGCAAAAACTGTACAATATCCAGCTGATTAACGAGATGGAAAAAGAATAGCCTACTTACACGCGCCCACTTGCCAACTTCATTGAAACTATATATATTTATGCATGTATTAACATATTTGCATAAACCTCGGGTGCCGGTCCGACCCGCCCCACGGAGAGACGATGAAGATTATAGACATTCTGAAGCAAGACAAGATGAGCCTTTCGTTTGAAGTGTTCCCGCCCAAGAAAGAGACGAGCTTCGAAAACGTGAAGGCGGCAACAGAATCCATCGCGGCCCTCGGCCCCGCATTCATGAGCGTCACCTACGGCGCAGGCGGTGGCGTAAGCCATTTCACCCTCGACATCGCGAAGAACCTCAAGGAAAAGTTCAACATCCCGATGCTCGCCCACCTCACATGCGTCTCGAGCAGCAAGGAGACAGTGCACCAGCGTATCGAAGACATGAAGGCGGCGGGCATCAAGAACGTGATGGCGCTCCGCGGCGACCTCACTCCCGAACTCATCGAGAAGGGCCGCGACAACTGCGACTACCACTACGCCGTCGAACTCATCCGCGAACTCAAGGCTGCCGACGCCGACTTCTGCATCGGTGCTGCCTGCTACCCCGAAAAGCACCCCGAAAGCGCAAACCAGGCCGAAGACATCAAGCACCTCAAGGAAAAGGTCGACGCAGGCGCGGATTTTCTCACCACGCAGATGGTTTTCGACAACAACCTGTTCTTCAGCTTCCTCTACAAGCTGCGCGATGCGGGCGTGAACTGCCCCGTGCTCCCCGGCATCATGCCCATCACGAACGCGAACCAGGTGGAACGCGCCATCAAGCTTTCCGGCTCCTTCATGCCGCAGCGCTTCAAGTCGCTGGTCGACAAGTTCGGGAGCGACCCCGAGGCCATGAAGCAGGCGGGCATCATCTACGCGAGCGACCAGATTATCGACCTGTATGCCAACGGGATTACAAACGTGCACGTTTACTCGATGAACAAGCCCGATGTGGCCGAAGGCATCCTGAAGAACGTTTCCGCTATTCTCGGGAAGAATTTTGCCTAAAAAATTGTCCTCTTTTCCTGCCTTTATGCTATATTAAGGAAGGAAATACCCTCCAAAGGACAATCAGATGACCGACGAACAATTCCGCCTTTTCCTGGATGCGATAAACGCCCAGACAGACGCCATCAAGACCCAGACCCAGGCTTTAGCACAACTCAAGAGCGTCCTTGTTCTGAACACGGCTCTCAGTCTCAGCAAGACCCGTTCTACCGAAAACATTCCCCTCCAGGAAGAAGGCGGACTTGCCGGTGCTATCGAGGATATCGGCAAATTCCTCGAAGAATCCAAGGTTCCCGAAAACTGGAAGGACAGCGTCACTAACGAGATTTACGTGAAGACGTTCTCCGGCAAACCGCTAAAAATGGAAGAAATCTGACAATCATTCCATTTTGGACGATAATGCAACAAACTCTCCGGTTCATTTTATATATATTGTGCTAGAGCCCACCGGGCAAACAAGTTTTTTATCACAAGGAACAAACATGCTCTCTTACGCAGACGCCTACAAGATTGCCGCCGAAGTCCACAAAGGCCAGAAGGACAAGGCCGGCGGCCCCTACATTGACTTTCTCCAGAACGTTGCGGATTACCTCAAGAACAAGGGCGAATCCGAAGACGTGCAGGTTCTTGCGATTCTGCAGGACCTGATTACGGGCGCCACCAAGAAGACCCCGGAAGAAGTCATCGCGATGGGCGTTCCGGCAGACATGGTCGAACTTATCCAGAAGATGACCTACCACAAGAACCAGGGCTGGATTGACGAGTACAGCTGCAGGCTCATGGAAAAGGGCGTACCCGCAGAAGACGCGACTTACGACGCCCGCGAGAAGGACTTTGTGCGCTTCGTGGAAACCCTCAAGGACAATCCCGTCGCAGCAAAAGCCAAGAGCGCCATCTTGAACGTGCTCATGGAAGACAAGTACATCCACAGGCAGGAACGACGCGAACTCAAGACGAAGTTCCGCCTCAAGAAGTACAAGGCCGCCATCGAAGCCCTCGGCGTGTAGGCCACAAAAGACACCTTTTCGCCCCGCACTGCGGGGCATTTTTTGTAAGGGAAAAAGCAAGGAATGATTCGAATAAAGGAACAGATTGTAAGCGGGCTCGTCGCATACCCCAAGGCGCTCCGCCTGATATGGACAAACAAGCTCACCAAGTACCTGGTGCTGCCCGTCGTTTTGAACATCATTGTGGTTGTCGCGCTCATTTTCGCGGGATTCGGTATCGGCGACTGGATCAACGGCACCATCGAACGACACACCGAGAACATGAACGGCTGGATACAGGCCGGCATGGTCGCCATCAAGATTGTCCTCCCCATCATATTCTTCATCGTCTTCATTTTCATCGGTGGCACCATCGTGAACGTCTTGATGTCGCCCATCTACACGATGCTTTCGGAAAAGGCAGAAACCATCCTCACAGGCAACGAGTTCCCGTTCGACGCGAAACAGACTCTGAAGGACATCTGGAGAGCGCTCCTCATTGCCCTCCGGAACACGGCGAAGCAGCTGGTCCTGACCGCACTCTGCCTCCTCCTGAACCTGATTCCCGTCGTCGGGAGTGTCATCTCGATTTGCCTGATTTTCATCATCAACGCCTACTACTTCGGGAGCGGCTTCATGGACTACACCTTCGAGCGCTGGCGTTACTCCGTCAAGGACAGCCTCAAGGGCACGAGCGAACTGAAGTACCTGGCTATTGCGAACGGGGCCGTGTATTCGCTACCGTTATACCTGTTCTGCGGGGCATTTATCGCAGCCTTTATCGGGGGCGTTTCGGCAGTCGCCGCGACAATTTCGCAAATAGAGATAAAGGGAAAAACGAGACGATAGGTAGCACCCGTAGACCATTGCCGAGCATAGCGCATTTTGCTATTTTTACGCGCGTAATTTAAGAGTCCCCGTAAACCATGCGGGGCAAAACAAAAAGGAACACAACCATGGCAAATAAAGTCTATAACTTTAGCGCAGGACCGTCTGTCCTGCCCGAACAGGCACTCAAGGAAGCATCTGCTGCATGCATCGACTTCGAAAACAGCGGCATCAGCATTCTCTCCATGAGTCACCGTTCAAAGCCGATTGAAAACATGTTCGCCCAGACGGAACAGTACCTCCGTGAATTGATGGGCATCCCTGAAGACTACGACATCGTTTTCCTCGGTGGTGGTTGCTCCCTTCTGTTCTGCATGCTCCCGATGAACTTCCTCAACCAGGACGCTACGGCAGACTACGCTCTGACTGGCGTTTGGGCAAACAAGGCTTACAAGGAAGCCAAGCAGTTCGGTAACGCTCTCGCCGCTTGCGACACCAAGTCCGAAACTTACAGCCGCATCGACAAGAACCTGAAGCTTTCCGACAACGCCACGTATCTCCACGTGACTGCCAACAACACCATCTACGGTACCGAATGGCACAACTTCCCGAAGCCGAAGTCCGGCTTCCTCATGGCTGACGTGAGCTCCGACTTCCTCGCCCGCAAGATCAACGTGTCCGACTTCGGCGTTGTGTACGGCGGCGCCCAGAAGAACATCAGCTGCGCAGGCGTGACTGTTACCATCATCAAGAAGGGCCTCCTCGGCAAGGTGAACCGCACCATCCCGACCATGCTCAACTTCCAGACCCACATCGATGCGAAGAACATGTTCAATACGCCTCCGGTTTTCGCCGTGTACGTGATGAACCGCACCCTCAAGTGGCTCAAGGAATTCGGTGGCGTGGACGCTATCGAAAAGGTGAACCGCAGCAAGGCTGCTCTCCTTTACAGCGCCCTCGACGCTTCCAAGGTTTTCGTCGGTACCGCTGCCAAGGAAGACCGCTCCATCATGAACGTTCCGTTCGTGTTCAACAAGGACGTGGTCGCTGCAGACAAGGCTGACGACCTCGCCAAGGAATTCCTCGAATTCGCAAAGGCTCGCGGTCTGCAGCAGCTCAAGGGGCACCGCTCCGTGGGTGGCTTCCGCGCATCCATCTACAACGCGATGCCGGTCGAAGGCGTGCAGGCTCTTGTCGACTGCCTCGGCGACTTCGAGAAGAAGGTACTCGGCTAAAAAAAAGATCCCCGTGCAAACGGGGATGACAAGCTGTTTTAATCGTCACCCTCGCAAAAGCGAGGGTCTTTTTTATTCTGCGTCAGACTTCTTGAATTTGTTCACGACGTCGGGAACGATGTCCATGACCTTCGACACAAGCGAACTGTCCTTGCTAATAGGCATCACGCGCACATCGTCGCCCTTGATGACGAGGAAGGCGACCGGTTCGACCGAAGCGCCACCGCCGGAAGCGGACGTATCGCCCTTGGACTGGTGACCGCCAAAGCCGAAACCGACAGACACGCGGCTCACGGGCACAACGGTAGATTCACCGGCCTGGATGGGGTTACCGATAACCGTTTCAGCCTTAGTGATGAAACGGAGCTTTTCCAAAAGAGTTTCTGCAAGTTTTTCAATAGCCATGTTTTTAATATAGATTAAAGATTAGAATCTGGCTTCATAAATGCGGTCGCTCGCCGTGAAAAAGCGACGTTCCAGGTCAAACCAGCCAAGGTAGCCCCACACGACAACGATTCGCCCACCGGGTAGACGCGAAGCAATGCCGTTCACTCCTTCGCCGGCGTTGAAGTAAGTATTTTCCACATCGCGGACAACGCCCTTGGGTTCAACCTTTTTCAGTTGCGCAGCCCACCGGTCATAGGTATCGGAATCCACCTGTTCCCAGCTTCGCGCAACGTTCCACTGCAAATTCGCATCGCGATAACTCTGCACCAGAACCGGGAAATACGACTTGACGCCCAAGAAATTCTGCGTCTGGATCGAAGTCCGTCCCGCCTCGCGATGTTCGAAGGGCAGGCTCAGGAATTCCTGCGGGAACCCGCCGCGATAGCCGGGGAAATTGCGGACATACTGTTCGAGGTCGCTCCTTTCGTACCGGCGGAAACTGTCGTGACGGAATATGAAAATGCGAGCGTCGGAGCGAATACTTTGTTCCAAGAACGAGCCGCGGAGGATTGGAACAATCCCCTGGAAACGACCGCTGTTGGTGTAATAATCCATCGCATAGACATCGCTCTTGAATTCGAGAATAGACACATCGAGCGTATCGCCCGGCATTACCGGATAGCTAAAGTCCATCCGCTTCACAAGCGAAGGGATGTTCTCACCCACCGGATTTTCGTTCACGTTCACATGCGACGGACGAATGTTCTTATAAAGAATCGAGGCATGGTCCAGCGGCGGGACTTCCTTTTCCTTGCATGCGCAAACAGCCATCGCCACGAAGGCGAAAGCGGCAAGCAGGCAAAGGCGTGCGACCCGGCAATTCATGACGTTAAATTTAGAATTGAAGAATCTAGTCATGCCGAACCGCATTGTTGCAATGTTCATAGAGAGGGCATTTTGCGCACCGGCACGTCGACTCGCGACAAATAAAGTCGTTTTTTCCCCATTCCAGGTAAAACTGGAGCGCATGCGCTGCCACATAGGGGCAATCCGGACTAAGGATCTTGCAATAATCGTCCAGCATCTTCTGCTTTTTTTCCGGTTTCAGGTCCGCAAAAGAATCGTCCCGAGCAGGCCCCAGCATCGCAAGGAAACGCCTCGCCCCCATCGTCAAGGGGAGGGGCGCCGGACGTTTGGGAGATGCGCAACCAAGCCCCAGGCCAATCGGAGCGGGAATCAGCAGACGGTAGATGGCGGCACAGGCCTTCGGCCTCGGGTTTCCTTTTCCAACAAAATAAATTTCACCGAGATCGCGCCATATTCCCTCGGGGGTTCTGGAATTGAGCCACTCCAGCATGTTGCCGTGACGACGCACAAAGAGCCCGACACTCCAGAAAATTCCGGGAACATCCGGCAAGAGTTTCCATTCGTAGCCTTCGAGGGCAGATTCCGCGCACGACTGAATTTCCTTGACACTCGGCACAGGGAGATTCCAAAGGCGGTCGCCCGGGAACTGCTTCTGTAGCGCCGAGAGAACCGAGACAAACGCCGGATAATCGATTCCCTGGAACAAAGTCGTCCCCAAAAGCGTCCACGCAATTTTGGCCGAGACGTCGGATTCCCTAGACGAAACGGCGACAACCGGATCGGGGACTTTGCTGAAATGTCGTATAAAATCGACGGTCGACTTGAAAAGCGCAGGCTCGTCGCTTGCAAACCGCCTCGCCGAAACCATTAGAGTGCCTCGCCCACCTTGACCGCCATACCCACGCGGCTCTGGAAAAGGCCCGGATTCCTTTCGCGGATTTTCTTGTCCACCACGAGAATCACGGTGCTACCCATCTCGAATCGGCCCAACTCGCCACCTTTTTCCACCTCAATTTTTTGAGGCGGATTCCAGTCGTAGCGTTTGCAGTCCCTGGGAAGCTTGCCCGCATTCACCAGGAGGTCGTCAGTATAGGCGACCCCGATGCGGCCCACGTTGGTAGCCCCCACCTTCACCACGAGCATCTCGGAACCGTCGTCCAGGCGGATGTGGCTCGTGAGGCGTTCGTTGATGCAGAAGAGGCCTTCCACTCGTTCCACGCTCCCGACATTCACCGGCCAGAGCGTCCCGGGACAGTAGCTCGCCCCCACCACTTCCCCCTTCACGGGACTATGGATGCGGTGGTAGTTGAACGGAGCGAGGTAAATCGTAGCAAAGGCGCCGCCCTCAAAACGTTTCGCCATTTCTTCGTCGCGGAGCAAATCCTTGAGCGTATAGGTCTTGCCCTTCGCCTGAATCAGTTCCTGTTTCTCGTCGAAAGTGGCTGTCTGCGAAAGGACGCCATCGACAGGCGAGACAATCTCGGAATCCGCAATCGGACGCATGCCGGGTTTGAGCCTGCGGATGAAAAGTTCGCCAATATTCCTGTAATGCGAAATCGGGTATTCCGATTCCTCCATGTTCAGCTTGTAGTAAGCGGCAAAAGCGTTGCGCGCAAGCTTCGAAAAAACGGGAATGCGAAGACGCGTAAAGACACCGAAGGCGCGGCTCGCGGCGTTCTTCGGCAAGAGTTTCATGAAAACGTAAAAAGCGGTATTCATAATTTGCAAGATAGAAAAAAGTCGCTAGTGATTTTCGATTTTGCCCACATCCGTGCTGAACATCTTCCACAGGCGAGGCGCAAAGGGGCGAGACCATTCCTTCTCGGGAGCGACCCGGCTTGTCGTTGCCGCCGTAAATTGCGAATACGTCAAGAAAACAAGCTCCCCATACCGCACATCCCACATGGTCCAGAGGATTTCCCAGGTAAAGCCGCCCTTCTTGCCCAAATCGGGAAGCATTTCAACCTTGAGGTAAATCGGCATGGTGACATACCTGATTTCGTAGCGGGATGCGATATCGTTCAACAGGTTCTTGAGCTTGGCAGGGACCTCGCGCTGCAAATCCTGCTCTACGCTGTCACGCGACACCCAGGGAGCCATATCCGAAAGCGGCTTCCCATCGGCGAAGACGCTTTTCAGCAAGCGGAACGACAACGTGTCCAGATAGAGAGAGTCGGCATCGGGCAGCCTCATCCCCGGAAGCAGCAGTTCTCGCCGCATTTTAGGGAAAGCTTTCGCGAACAGGGAATCCTCGACATGCGCAAGGTCGAAATCGAGAGCATCCGCGCTAAAACTGTGGCACATGCGGCAATCATCCGGACGTTTCGCCACCACCTTGAGCGTCGGGAACACCCCAACGACAGCCGAAGAATCCAGGCGCGAATAGGCAATGCCGTTCCATTCGCGATACGACTTTTCGTCGCTGATCTTGAGTTCGATATCGCCACGGGTTCCACATTCCTCGCACGGCGCATCCCGCATGCCGGAATCTCCGTCACCGGAGCCGCCGCGGGCATCGTCGCGAAGGCCGGCACAACCCACAAGCGAACAGATAACAAACAAAGCAAAAAAACGTTTCATCTTCATCAAAATAACAAAAAAAGCTACAGGGAGAAAATCCGCCGCAAGTCACTCACCCTGTCCGTCACAGTCAGGGCGAGGCGCAAAAGGACTGCGGCCTTTTGCGGCGGGAGCCGTCCGGCACATATCCGGCCTGGGGCCAGGCGCTCGTTAAGCGTAACGAGCCCGTGGTGGATCCGCGTCGAGACCACCACGGGGATATCGATGCCGGACAGGGCTTCCGCCCAGCCACGGCTGAACTCGCCCGACCCCGCACCCGCAATCACGAGCCCGTCCGAAACGCTAGATGCATACAGGAGGATTTTCGGGTTCGCATCCACAGAGAAATACACGACGTTCACGCGCGGGAGCGAATCGAGCCCGGAGACATCGAAAAAATTCTGTTCCTTGAGCGCATTCCAGTTGGAACCTTCGCCGGGATAGTTCACGCCCATGGGATTCATGGCGCTCGCGCTGCACTTCTGCACGCTGCGGGCATCGAAAAGTTCGCCACCGAAATAGACCCACACCTTGTTTTCGGGAGGGTCGTCATCCACGGCAAAACCGGCTGCAGCACGCACGGCACCAAGGAGATTCGCAGGGCCATCCGGATTCTTCGCCGTCGAAGGTTTCATCGCGCCCGTCAGGACAACCGCCTTTTCGCACTTGACGGTGAGACTCAGGAAATAGGCCGTCTCGTCCATCGTGTCGGTCCCATGCGTTATCACGATTCCATCGACCGACTCGTCTTCCTGCAGTTCCTTCACGCGGTTCGCAAGCGAGATCCATATTTTGTCTGTAATATCGTCGGAATTGATATTGCAGATTTCTTCGACCCGCACGTCCGCATATTCCAAAAGTTCCGGCACGGAGGCCACCAGGGTTTCGCCCGGGACCTTTCCCGATTCGTAATCCAGATCCTTGCCGCTCTCGCCGACGCCCGCAATCGTTCCACCCGTCGTAAGGACAACTATCCTCTTCTTCGCCATCACATCACCTCTTTGATCAGCAAGTCCGTATCAACGCCATAGAACTTCTGCAGGGCCTCGTCGACACTCATCGTGCGCAGGCTCTTGACAAACATCTTGAAATGCGAGAAGTCCGCATTCCGCGAAAGCATGCGTTCCACCATTTTTTGCGAATACCAGTACAGGCGATTGGCCACGTCGGCATTCGGCTCCTTGACAAACGGTTCCGTGAGGGCTTCCTTCGAAGGAATCCCCCCAGCCGGACGTGGATTCCCCGTCCGCGAGCCGTCTATAACCTGCGCTATGCCCTCGTTGATCCACAAGGGCACCTTGGCATGCGTCATCGCCCGCACAAAGGAATGCGTGAGTTCATGGAAAAGAACCGGACGGTATATTTCGCGGTAACGCATCATCTCTACGGGTACACGGAGCTTTCCATCGAAAACCGCGCCAACCCATTCGGGCCGCGGCCCCATGCCCTGGTACTCGTTCGACCTGTAAAGCACGAGGCTCATCTTGTTCTGGGGCCTAAAATCAAACAGGCGGCAGAGGGAATCATAGGCGACTTCGAGAACCGCAAGCGCTTCCATCACATCGCTTTTCGAAGGATGCCCCTCGAATTCTACGCGGAAATGCATCGAGCGCTCTATTCCGAGTTCTTCCATTTCGCGTATGAGCTGCGCCGACTTTTTCTTCAGGAAATCAAAATCAGGAGTTTTCACCCCGATGCTGTCGACATAGCGGATACATTCCTCGTACCTTTCCTGCTCGTACAGGATGCCCGCCAGGTGGAGTTGCAGGTTCGAATCGTGAGGAGCATCACACAAAAGGGCTCGGACGCTCTTCTCCGCACATTCCCAATTCTCCGATTCCAGGCATTCCGTGGCGCTACGGACGAGAGCTTCCCTACGCTCGAACTCGAATTTCTCGGCCCTCTGCGCCTCAAAAAAACGCCAGCCCGCATAGAGCAAAAGCATTGACAAAAAGGTAACGATTAAATTTTTCATTTCGGGAAAACCGCCCTGTCCAAAATATATATTTTTTTACAAACGGCCACTTCCTGAGGCCTTGGGACAGCAACATGACCATATACGACTACACAGATTACCGTGACATCATTCGGGATTTCTATCTCGAAAAGAAGAACGGCAACGGCCGGTATTCCTATAGCGTGCTCGGGCAGGCCATCGGCCTCAACGCGAGCCACGTCTTCTGCATCGTCGAAAAAAAGAGAAACCTCCCCGTCCGCTGTGTTCCCGCCGTCAAGAGAATTTTGGGCCTTACCGGCCGTGCCGCACGCTACTTCGACTTACTCCTCGCCGCATCCCGCACCAAATCCGAAAAGACAAAGACCGAAATCCTTGCAAAGGCCTTCCTGCTGCGCGATGTCAAGACGCACAGCCTCGCCGACAAGGAACAGAAATACCTGAGCGACTGGTGGACCCCCGTCATCCGCGCCCTCATCGAGGTGAACCAGGGCAAGGTCGACGCGAAGGAGATTTCCGAAAGCCTTGAACCCTCCATCGAGGAGGATAAAGTCCAGGAAAGCATCGATATCCTGAACGAACTCGGATTCATACAGGACCTCGGGAACGGCCGCGTGAAACTCGCCGACGCCCATATCAACATCGCCGGAGAGCAGAGGGCGCAGGCCATACGCCAGTTCCAGGCCAACGTCATGCAAATTGGCGCCCGTTCCCTCAACACCATCGACCCGGCCGACAGAGATATTTCTACACTTACAATGGCTGTGGACCAACAGGGTTTCGAAGACATCAAGGCCATGATCCAGGAATTCCGCAAGGACGTCCAGATCCGGGTCGACAAGTGCGGCAAGCCAACCCGCGTGTTGCAGATGAACCTCGCCCTGTTCCCCGTAGCCTTCAATAAGAAGAAAACAAAATAATGAAGTTCGCGTCGAAAATATTATTAGCGGCTCCCCTTGCGTTTTTCGCGGCCTGCACAAACTCCGGCACCGCCGGCAGCACGACAGAAACCGAAAACGCAATAGCCAAGGAAGAAGGCGGCACCGTCTCCATCCAGGTATTTAGCGGCACGGACAAGGCAGAAAAGGCCTCCTACAAGGTTCTACCCAGCTGGTTCGTCACCGATTCTACGGAAACCATCCATTCTGAAGACTACGCCTACATCGGCGAGACGGACAACCTCGGCAAGATTTTTATCGAGAACCACAAGGAAGGCTCCTACACCATCCAAATCGAGAAGGGCGATTCCGCCGCGGTGTTCCAGTACACGCTGAACAGCCTCACCAAGAACTACACCCTTTCCAAGGCGAACCTCCGCAAGCGCGGCGCCATCAAGGGATGGATTTCGCTTCCCGAAAACGCGACTCACGCCTGGGTCAACGTGGAAGGCATCGGCCGTATCCAGAAGACTGATTCGCTCGGGTTCTTCCAGTTCGATTCGCTCCCTGCAGGCAAGCTTTCGCTCAAGTCGTGGAGTCCAGAAAGCAACGAATGTATCGCCGACGCGAACGTTTCCGTCATCTCCGACGAGACAACCCATGTCGGCCATGTGCTCTCCCCGGCAAAGAAGGGCTACGTCCATTCCATGAAGTTCAAGCCCGTCGACCTCGTCTCCGACTGGATGCGCCCGATTAAAGCCCCCTACGTGCTTGTCCTCCGGCTCGATTCCACGAACTTCAAGTTTGCCGAAGCAAGCGAAGACGGTAGCGACCTGCGGCTTTACGCAAGCAACGGAGCCGAAGTCGAAATGGAAGTCAACGGCTGGGATGCATCCATCAAGAGCGCGACCGTCAACATCCGTCTCGAGAACCTGAAGGACACTTCCGACACCTGGACTCTCGAATGGGGCAACACCGATCCGAGCGACAGGGAGCCCGCCGATATCTGGAGGGACATCAGCGATTCGCTGTGGTACGACCTCAATACCGTCGAGATATTCCATTTCGACAGCGGGACCATCCGCAGCGATCTTCCCGCCCCCCTGACAAGGGACAACTGGTACATCCAATTCCACAAGAAGGATTCGCTGACCGATTCCGTAACGACTTCGTTCCTCAACTCCCTGAGCGTTCTCCAAAGCGATACAAAGGGCCGTTCCGGCAAGGTGATGCATATCGAATACGATGTCGAATACCCGGATATCGTCGTCTTCGGCACACGCCTCACCCGCCACCCGCACGACTGGAGCCGCATGGATTCCGTGGTCGTATGGCTGCGCGGCGACTGTGAATTCGAAGTCATCCTCGAATCCCTCGACGAAGATCTCAACTACAAGGCCTCGTACAAGGGCGAAGCCAAATCGAACTGGCAGAGGCTCGTGCTGCGTCCCGAAGACTTTACCTACAAGCTCCGCGATTACCACGGCTGGGACATCACGCGCAACAAGATAACGAACTTTACCGTGTTCATGTACAACGGTTCCAATCTCTGGCTCGACAACGTCCGCGTCTACGGTATCAACCGCGACGACCTGCGATAAAAGCAAACAACATAAAGCAACGCAAAAACCTCGGCATAATCGCCCGGGGTTTACTATATTGTAAGCACAAACACCCTCATTGGGGTAAAAAAGGAGACAAAACGTGAAGTTCAAATCCATGGCTCTATTTCTGTTCATTTTCGCGCTCTTCGGCAATGCGTTCGCAGATGACGGAGATGTCAAATTATCCCCCTCCATCGCAGGCAAGAAGCTTTCCTTCCATGACAGGAATTGGTTCATGGGCGAACAGATTGTCGACGCCGATGTCGCCATCAACGCCATAAAGTCGAAAGAAGAATCCTCAAGTGCCTACAGCACTGCCATGGGATTCTACTATCCGGGCCTGGTGCTTGCCTATGCAGGCGGCGCTGCACTGGGATACGGAGTCGTAGAATGGATCTGGGGAGACGGAGACCTCGGCATGTACCTCACCCTCGGCGGTGCCGGAGTCATAGGAATCTCGCTTCTGCTCTCGCATATCGCAGACGGCTACATGCACGACGCCATCGACCTCTACAACAAGGGAATCGGCATTTCGGAAACATCGCTCCGCCTTAAGCTCGTCCCCACAGAACAGGGCGGAATCGCCGTGGCGCTTGCATTCTAGAGCCACCCTGCAGCTCGCTTTTTTCTAAATTTACCCGCGTTCAAAGAGCGCGGGTTTTTCCGTGCATTTTCAATCGGAGTTTACCATGGGTTTCAAATGCGGTATCGTAGGCCTCCCGAACGTAGGCAAGTCCACCATCTTTAACGCAATCACCAACGCCGGCGCCGAAGCCGCGAACTACCCCTTCTGCACTATCGAGCCGAACGTAGGCATGGTGAGCGTCCCGGACAGCCGCCTCGACGAACTCGTGAAGGTCTACAACCCGAAGTCCATCGTCCCCGCCGTCACTGAATTCGTGGACATCGCCGGCCTCGTGAAGGGGGCCGCCCAGGGCGAAGGCCTCGGCAACCAGTTCCTCACCCACATTCGCGAATGCGAAGCCATCATGGAAGTCATCCGCTGCTTCGACGACGAGAACATCGTGCACGTGAGCGGTTCCGTGGACCCGGTGCGCGACGTGGAAGTCATCGAGACCGAGCTCATCCTCAAGGACCTCGACACCGTCGAAAAGCGCCTTTCTACCGAAGCGAAGGGCGCCCGCACCGGCAACGCCGAAGCGAAGGCTCGCCTCGCCGCCTGCGAACTTTTGAAGAAGACCATGGAAGAGGGCAAGGCCGCACGCACCGTGATGCACGACAGCGACGAGATGGAGCTCATCGTCAAGGACCTTGCGCTCCTCACCGCAAAACCGCTCTTCTACTGCGCCAACGTGAAGGAAGACGACATCCTCACCGGAAACGCCTACGTGGACAAGCTCAAGGAATACGCCGCCGCAAACGGCCACGAAGTCATCGTCATCAGCGGCAAGATTGAAGAAGAACTTTCCGCGATGGAACCTGCAGACAAGGCCGAATTCCTGAAGGAACTCGGCATGAAGGAATCCGGTCTCGACGCCGTGGTGCGCAAGGGCTACGAAATCTTGGGCCTCCGCACGTTCTTCACCGCGGGTGAAAAGGAATGCCGCGCCTGGACGTTCCACGCGGGCTACAAGGCCCCGCAGTGCGCAGGCGTCATCCACACCGACTTCGAACGCGGCTTCATCCGTGCAGAAACACTCAGCTATGCGGACTTCCTCAAGCACGGCAGCTGGAACGCCGCAAAGGAAGCGGGCCTCGTCCGCACCGAAGGCAAGGACTACCTGGTACAGGATGGCGACATCATGTACTTCCTGTTTAACGTGTAACTACGAACGAGGAAAGCCGTCCTTATTTTTGTAGACCTTAGGGAGGGCGGAGCCTTCCCTATTTTCTTTTCGCTTTGAATTCTACGATAATCGGGCGGATGATTGCGGCGAGGTTCATCGCCGTTCCGATGAGAATCAGCACGGACGCAGCATAGATTCCAGCGCCCGGCTCCACATGCAGAACCTGCATGCCCATATTGACACAGGCGCGCCCTATCTGCGAGAAGAACGCCCATAGCGCAAACATCGAGAGCATGCCCATTGTCAGTGAGCCAAGCGCCGTAAACCAGGCAAAGGCAGCCGCGAGCACCAACGCGCCAACTATCCCGAACAGATGCGGAACCGGTTCCAGCTGCGGGAAACCGGGGAGCGATTCCTTGAACCTTTCCAGGGACTTCGGGTTGCTCTGTTCCATCTTCTCAAGGTAACCCTTGGCAGGCTCCTTCAGCGCTTCATGCATGTCGAGTCCGGAAGCAATCTCGTAGAACGACGGTTCCGCAATGACCTGCGTGTCGCCACACGATACCGTCATAAGCGGCATCAGCAACCCGAGAAGGGCCAGCAGGTAGGGAACCGAGATAATCTTCCGGAATAGCTTGAATCGCTTGTCGCTCTTGAGTTCTTCAGCGGCCGTCGCCATTAGCGTCCCTCAAAAAGTTTCTTCGGGAATACGCAGCGGAACCCGATGGCGTCGGACCAGTAGCGCGGATCTTCGTCATCGCTTTCCGTCAGGTTCTGCATCGATTCCTTGTCCTTCCAGGAACCGCCCTTGTAGACCTTGGTCGAACCCATCATCGCACCTGTCGGGTTAGAGGATTCCACCCAAAACGAGAACATGAAGTACTTGTCGCGGGTCCATTCGGCAACGTTTCCGGACATGTCGTAGATGCCCCATGCGTTCGGCTTCTTCGATGCGATAGGCTGCGGGCCGTAGGCAGGGCTCTTCTTGCCCATCTTGTACGAATTCTCGCGGTAGACGGCGTAATCGCCGACATCGCCGTCCTCGTCCAGGACCCAGATGGCGCCTTCGTTATTGTCGGCACGACCGGCAAATTCCCACTGGGCTTCCGTCGGCAGATCACCGCCAAGCATCTTGCATGTAGCACGAGCATCATCCCACGTGATATTGTGGACCGGCTTCGAAGGATTCTTGTAGACAGAGCGGTTCTTGATATGCTTGGTCGTATCCGGTTCGCGGAGCATGGTCTGGTCGAAGAGCTGCTGGCTCATCTCGGTCGTCATGATAGCGAACGGGGACATCTTGACTACGCGGCCCTTGTAGCGGAAGGAACCCGAATCAATCAGAGCGACCGCGCCGTAGGTGTTGTCGCGGATAATGCGCGGAATGCTCATCTTGCTGAAGCCCGGCATATCGACATCCTTCGCATAGACGGTATCGTTCTTCTGCTGCGCGGCGACAGCCTTCGCCTTCGCTTCGGCGGCGGTCTTCTGCTGGAGAGCAATATCGTCCGCATCATACTGGTTCAGCCATTCCTGCACCTCCGGTTCGTCCACGATATATTCCGGCAAGATGAAGTCGCCCAGTCCCACCAGGTTCTGGCCATTGTATTCGAACTCGATGCGAGTGTAGCGGTAATGGTGGCGGCCAGTAATCACGCCGTCCTTACGGATCCACACCGGCTTGTTCTGCTTGAGGCTTATAAACACCTTGACTTCGCCCGCATGGTTCTGGAAGAGGGAATAGAGACTGTCAGCATTCATGCCCTTGGCCGTTCCCTTCCACATCACGTCGAAGCGCTGGCCATCCTGGCCGAACTTGAACTTGACTTCTTTCATGGGTGCCGACGCAGAATCGACGCCTTCCCCTTCGACCACCCTTTCACGGACGGGCTCAAAGGAAACAGGAGCCATCGTTCCACGGAGCGGGAGCGCCTGCAAGCTGTCGAGCTTTTTCTTGAAGGCCGTATTGATTTCGCTAACGCCCTTCATGTGGGAATTGCGCCACGCTTCTTTCGCCCTAAGACGCACGCCTTCATAAGCGGACCTGTAATTTTCATAAGTAGCATCGCCTTCGTAGAGGCCAACCGCCACAGCAGGCTTGACCTGGGGATAGCCCTTCGCAAAAGCGTTCGTATCCAGGATATCCACGACCTTCTGCAGTTCGGCGATGAACTTGTCATAGAGGATTTCCGTTTCTTCGAGGTTCTTGGCCGCCTTGACAGAAGCTTCATCCATCGAAAGTTCGACCTTCTTGTCGGCCTTGGAGGAATCAATCTTCATTAGCTTGGGCTGCATCACGAGAATTTCGCCGGACTTGACCGATCCGATATCCACCAACGGAAGAAAACCCGGGGCAGAGAATTCGAACACGTAGGCGCCTTCCTTGAGCGGATAAATTGCCTTCGGAAGCTTTTTCAACGGAGCCTCTTCGAATGCGGACTCGAGCCCCTTCACATCGCTCTTGAAGACCACGACACCGGGCAAGGCAGTCTCATTCAGAATCTGCCACTTGCCGTTCTTGATGAACAGGAGCTTCGGCACGCGGGGAGAATAAATGAAATACTTGTCGAAGTAGAGATCGTCCTCGTCCTGGAAAGCCTTCTTGTTCTGCGAAGCGTAGAAACGCATCTGGGCAACTTCGAAGGAGTTCAAATGCGCATCCTCGAGGCTAAAGGCGTGAAGTTTCTTGAAATTGTTGTAGTTCAGCTGCCCCGGAACCCACTGGTATTCCTTCGGACCCTTCTTGTGCCTCCAGTAGAGGGTATTTGTCTTCAGCGGGAAGACCGGCTTCTGCGAAACGAGGGACGGCCCCTTCATCTCGACAGCCATGTTCGCAATGGGATCAACCACGCTTCCGGTCGTAAACTGGTTCGGTGCGACCTTGAAATTCTTGTCGGCATCGGCAAAAGAAAGCGCCGGGACCAACAGCAATAGAGGCAGCAAACGGGCAAAGGACATAACTTCTCCTGTTAATTACTCACGGCTACAGAAAAAACCATAGCCCAACCATATTTAAAGATAACATCTTTGTAAGGACTTTGTTCGTGATTATTGGTTGTTTTTGCCCATTTCGAGCAAATATCCGCCCTTTTCGCCACCGACGGGCCCGAGTTCCACCTTCCAGTCGGCGAGGCGGATAATGTCCGGGTGGTGTTCGATGACAATAATGGTATCGCCACGGGCCGAAAGCTTGCGCAACATGTTCCAGAGAATCTGAATGTCCTTGAGGTGGAGCCCTGTAGTCGGTTCGTCGAGCAGGTAGACCATTTCCTGGGCAGGCTTGCGGGCAAGTTCCGCCGCCAACTTGAGGCGCTGGGATTCGCCGCCGCTGAGCGTGGTGACGGACTGGCCGAGTTTCACGTACGGGAGACCCACATCGCGCAGGCATTCCAGTTTCGGGAGGATTTTCGGCTGGTCCTTGAAGAATTCGCAGGCTTCGGCAACGCGCATGTCGAGCACATCGGCGATATTCTTGCCCTTGAAAGTAACGGTGAGGGTTTCCTGGTTGTAGCGTTTGCCACCGCAGACATCGCAGACTTCCCACACATCCGAAAGGAAGTGCATTTCCACCGAAATGGCACCGCGGCCTTCGCAGGCCTCGCAGCGGCCGCGAGCCAAGTTGTAACTGAAGCGCCCGTAGTCGAAACCTTTCAACTTGGCTTGCGGCAGTTTGGCGAACAGCTTGCGGATGTCGTCAAACACGCCCGTGAAACTCGCGGGCGTGCTGCGAGGAGTCCCCGAAATCGGGCTTTGGTCCACCAGAAGAACTTCGCCGTTCTGCTTTTTGCGACCGCGGGCCTGGAATTTCTTCTTGAGGCGCGGGTAGATTTCGTCCATGACCATGGAGCTCTTGCCCGAGCCAGAAACACCGCAGACCACGCTGATGGCGCCCTTCGGGAACTTTACAGACAAATTCTTAAGATTGTTGTGATTCAATTTTTCGAATTCGTAGAATTCCGTGGAATCGGTAATGGGCTTTGCCGCAATTTCGTTCGCCATCGGGATGGTGTGCGTCAAATACTTGACAGTCTCACTGCGCGGAAACTGCTGCAAGGCGTAAGGCTTGGAAAGCTGTTCCGGAGAACCTTCGGCAACGACTTCGCCGCCAAACTCGCCCGCCGCAGGCCCCATATCGATAATGTGGTCGGCGGCCTGCATCATCTTCATGTCGTGTTCCACCACCACGAGCGTGTTACCCAAATCGCGCAGGCGGTAAAGCGTATCGAGCAGCATGGCGGTATCGCTTTCGTGCAAGCCCACCGTGGGTTCGTCAAGCACGTAAAGTACGCCTTCGAGGCCGCTACCGATCTGGCTTGCGAGACGAATTCTCTGAGATTCACCACCGCTGAGCGTGTCGCCCGCGCGGTCAAGGCCGATGTAGCCGAGGCCTACCCCCTTCAAGAAATTGAGGCGCCCCACAATTTCGCGGAGCAAAGGTTCGGCAACCGTCATCTTGCCGTCGGGATTTTTGTCCTTTCCGAAATTGTCACGTTTGAAGTTTTCGTTGCTGAACCATTCAAGCGCCTGGGCGATGCTCATGTGGTTCACATCCATGATATTCTTGTCGCCAATGCGAACCGCCAGATATTCAGGCTTCAGGCGTTCGCCGTGACAATCGGGGCAAACTTCGCCGTCCTTAAAGTGGCCGAGGCCAAGGCAGGTTTCGCAAGCGCCCCAGTGCGTATTAAAACTGAAGTGCTTGGGATTCAAGGCTGAATCCATGTACCAGCCACATTCAGGGCAACCCGGCTTTTCGGAGCAGGCAAGGCGTCCGCCCTTCTCGTCTTCCACATAAAGGATTCCGTTGCCATCGCGGTAGCCACGTTCAAAAGCTTCTACCAAGCGGGCGCGGTTTTCTTCCTTGACCACGACCGTATCGACCACAGCGAACAACTGCTTTTCGCGGGTCGGGATTTTCGGCAGCGGAAGTTCCACCAGTTTATTGCCGAGGTAAACCTTGCGGTAGCCTTTTTCCGTGAGAATCTTGGAAAGCTTCAGCACGTCCTTGATTTCGAACGGGGCAAGCACCGTGACTTTCTTATTCAAGTCGCGGTCGAAGGCGTATTGCATCAGGTCGCCCGCGCTGTACGAAGACACAGGCTTCCCGCATTTCAGGCAATGCGGGGTGCCGACCCTCGCCCAGAAAATGCGGAAGTAGTCATAAATTTCGGTGAGGGTCGCCACCGTAGAGCGCGGGCTCTTGCTTGCACTCTTCTGGTCGATGGCGATTGCCGGCGCGAGGCCCGAAATGGAATCGATGCTTCCGTGGTCGGGACGTCCCAAGAATCGGCGGGCATACGTGCTCAACGTCTCTACAAAGCGGCGCTGGCCTTCGCTAAAGAGCGTATGGAAAGCGAGGCTCGATTTTCCGGAGCCCGAAACGCCCGTCACGACCGTAAGCTTGTGGCGCGGAATCGTCACGTCAATGTTCTTGAGGTTGTGCTTGCGGGCGCCATGCACCTCGATATCGAGCGACAAGTCCTCGCCGCCCTTGAGCGTACGATCAAAATGATGATTTTCACCATGCTTTTTCGCAAGCACCGGCGCAAGGTAGCGGCCCGTTTCCGACTTCTTGCATTTCGCAATCTGTTCCGGCGTTCCCGTCGCAATCACGCGACCGCCGTGAATACCCGCATCCGGGCCCAAGTCAATAATCCAGTCGGCGCACTTGATTACGTCCAGGTTGTGTTCGATAATCACGACGCTGTTGCCGAGGCTACGCAGACGATTCAGGCAATCCATGAGCTTGCGGATATCTTCGAAATGCAAGCCCGTCGTCGGTTCGTCGAGCAGGTAAAGCGTCTTGCCGGTACCCGGGCGGCGCAGTTCAGAAGCAATTTTAATGCGCTGCGCTTCACCGCCGCTGAGCGTTGTCGAAGGCTGGCCCAAAGTGAGGTAGCCGAGGCCCACCTCCACGAGCAAATTCAGCGGTTCTGCAATCTTCGGAATATCCTTGAAGAATTCCGCTGCATCGGCAATGCTCATGTCCAAAATTTCGGAGACGTTCTTGCCCTTGAAATACACTTCGCGGGTTGCATCGTTAAAGCGCTTGCCGCCGCAAACTTCGCAAGTCACCTGAACGCTCGGCAGAATGTGCATGTCCACGATTTTCACGCCAGCGCCTTCGCAGGCATCGCAGCGTCCGCCCTTCACGTTAAAACTGAATCGGCTCTTGCTGTAACCGCGAATCTTGCTTTCTTCCATGCTGGCGAAAAGGTCGCGGATATCGTCCCAAATTTTCGTGTACGTTGCCGGGTTGCTTCGCGGCGTGCGGCCAATGGGCGTCTGGTCGATTTCAATCACCTTGTCGATGTTTTCGAGGCCTTCCAGATGGTCGAACTTGCCTACCGGTTCTTCGGAATTGTAGAACACGCGGGCCAATTCGCGGCGCAGAATCTGATTAATCAGCGTACTCTTGCCGGAGCCCGACACGCCCGTCACCACCGTGAGCGCACCGTCCAGCGGAATTTCCACATCGATGTTCTTGAGATTATTCTCGGCGGCACCGCAAATCTTGAGTTTCGGCGTATTCTTGTCAATCTTCTTGCGCTTTTCGGGAATCTCGATTGCCTTACGGCCGCTCAGGTACGCACCCGTCAGCGACGCCTTATTCTTTTCGAGTTCCTCGACGGTTCCAGCCGCAATTACGCGACCGCCTTCCACGCCGGCACCCGGCCCCACGTCAATCACGCAGTCCGCATGGCGCATGGTGTCTTCGTCGTGTTCCACGATAATCAGGGAGTTACCCTGCGCACGCAAATGTTCCAACATCCCGAGCAGTTTATCGTTATCGCGGGGGTGGAGCCCGATGCTCGGCTCGTCAAGCACGTAAAGCACGCCCTGCAGACCGGCGCCCACGGCACTTGCAAGCCTGATTCGCTGCGCTTCACCGCCCGAAAGTGTAGACGCCTTGCGGTTGATATTCAAGTAGCCAAGCCCCACCGCATTCAAGAAAGAAAGTCGCCCGCGAATCTCCTTCAGAATTTCCTTGCCAATTCGCTTTTCCTTTTCGGACAAGTCAATCTTGTTGAAAAATTCCACCGACTTCTCGACGGACCATTCCGTCATCTCAGTCAGATTCACTCCATGGAACGTGACCGCATTCGCCGTACGGTTGATGCGCGTGCCGTGGCATTCAGGGCAAATGCCTATCTGCATGTACTTGCGGAAGTGGTAGATGTGCCACATGTCCCACAGTTCTTCCATGATGGGCATGATTCCCCGTTCGCTCCCGCTGGGCGTGCCGTACAAGACGGCATCCTGTTGCGCCTTCTTGAGCTTGTTCCACGGCGTATCGAGCGAAAAATGCATCTCGTTCGCGATGTTGCGCAGGTTGCGGCGACCGAAATCGCTGAAAATCAGCGTGCCGTCGTCCTTCTTGATGGTCGCAATGCAGCCGTCCTTGATGGACTTCGTCTTGTCCGGGATAATCAAATCCAAGTCGAACTTGTAGCTTTCGCCCATGCCCTTACAGGCGGGGCAACGGCCCTTCGGATCGTTGAAGCTGAAGAACCGCGGTTCCAGTTCCGGAATGGAGATGCCGCACTTGGGGCAAGCCAAGAGCGTGCCCTGCAGGCGATATTCTTCCTTGGCCGACGCATTTCCAGTCTGCGACGCATCCCCCGCACCCGCAGAACCAGCCGCAGCCAGCAAGAAACTCACCAACTTTCCGTCGGTCAATTTCAGTGCGCCTTCCAGCGCCTCGCGCAGGCGGCTCATGTTCTTGCGTTCCAGCGTCAAGCGGTCAATCACCGCTTCAATCGTATGCTTCTCGTAACGCACAAGCGCGGGAACATCTTCCAGGCGGTAAATCACGCCATCCACGCGGGCACGCACAAATCCGTTTTCCTTGAGTTCGGCCAGTTCCTTGCGGTATTCGCCCTTGCGCTCCTGCACAATCGGCGCCATCACCGTAATCTGCTTGCCCTCGTCGCTCACATACAAATTATCGACAATTTGGTCTACCGTCTGCGCCTGAATCACGCGCCCACAATCGGGGCAATGCGGCACGCCCAAGCGCGCAAAAAGCAAACGGTAATGATCCAAGATTTCTACCACCGTACCCACTGTGGAACGCGGGTTACGGTTCACCGTCTTCTGGTCGATCGAAATCGTCGGCGAGATACCGCGCACGCTCTCCACCTCGGGGTGCTTCATGCGGCCGATGAACTGGCGCGCATACGCCGAAAGCGACTCCACAAAGCGGCGCTGGCCTTCCTGGAACACCGTATCGAACGCGAGGCTCGACTTGCCCGAACCGGAAACGCCGGTTACCACCACGATGGAATCGCGGGGAATGGAAAGGTTCACATGGCGGAGGTTATGTTCGTGCGCATCGCGGATTTCGATAGACTTGGTCATGCCCCAAATATAAAAAAAGACGGCCTAGCCGTCTAATTTTTAGTGAACATTTGTGCAAAATTTCAATACAAAGCGACCTTTTTACGGAGCATCTACTTCAGCACAATCTTCTCGGTCAGTTCCAGATTGCCCTTGACCTTGAGCAGGTAGCTACCGGACTTTACGCCGCCGAAATCGATGTTCCCAGCGGCATAGCCACTACGGACCACGTTGCCCTGCATGTCGAAAAGTTTGTACTGCACGTTCTGCCCAAGTCCGTTCAAGGTCACCAATCGGCCCAACACAGAAATCGATGCAGACGAAACGGTTTTCAATCCGCTAAGTTTGGTGAAACATCCAGGACCACCACACGGCGGACATTGCGCATGTCCATCGCCATCGGACTTGCATCCGGATCCGGGCCAATAATCCTTAACTGTCTTTCCGCCCTTACAAGTCCCTTTGGGACCGACCTCGAAAATACGAAGTTCGCCATCCGCCACAGACGCACCGCCATCGATTTTAAACATGACAGACCGAGCGGCCTTGAACGCCTCCATGCAACTGGCAACTTTGTTAGAATCAGCAGCCCACGTCGGCTGAGCAAAATCCTCGATTGCCTTGTCAACCGTCGTCGGCTCTACAGCCTTGGGAAGCTTCGCAAAACATGGGGTGTTGCCGGTTTTGTCTGTAATGACCTCAAGCCATACTTCCATATCTGAGGTATAAGTGGCACAAAGCCCCCCGATCGACGAAATGTCGAGCCCAGGGTCGCCCATTTGAACTATATTGAAGCCGAACTTGACGAAGTTGTAAGGATATTCTTCTGTTTGCCCCGTAGTTGTCGGGTCTTCCAGACGGTACTTGACAGCCAAGTAGCCGAGACTGTCAATCATCGGAGCGATCAACGAGCCGTTATAACCCGTGGTGTCGTACGGATACGCGATATAAGACCCACCATGGTCATTCTTGCGGTCATCAAGATCGTACCAATAGCTGCCAAGTATTCCTGGGTCATGCGAAAGATTTTCTGGATTAGGGGTACTTATCCACATTTCTGCATCAGTTCCATCGAACCAGATTTCAGGATTCACATACTCTGCAAACGCAAACGACGCTGCAACGGCCATACCAACAGCAAGAACTTTTGCTTTCATAGACTCCTCCGTCTCTAAGGATTGGTGATCCCAATACCATCCTTGCCGAAAATATAACTTTCTTTTCGAATAAAAGAAAATTTTTTTCAAAAAAAACTTTCCGACTTGGAACATGCCCGACGACCGGCCAAAAGTAATAAAATTGTAAGTTTTTTGACCTTAAGCGAACACTTCCCTATATTCTACATAATTCTATTATTAAGCATCTTTTCGAGGATCTATGAAACTGAGCAAGTACCCCAGCGTCTTCGCGTTCCTGTTGTTCGTCTTTTGCAGCATTTTTGTGCAGATGGGCCTGTTCGTCCACTTCCAGCGCTGGCTGTCATTCTCATTCGAGGGGTCCGCGTTCTGGTGGCGCAGTATGTTACTCCAGGTCGCCATTTTTGCCCCGAGCATATTCATGATGCCCGCGGCAAGCTACTTCGCAGGCCACTTCCACAAGGGTCGCGTGATGGCATGGTCGTCCGTGGGGATGCTGGCCTCCGTCATCGCGATTGTCGTGTGCTACGTGGCCGGCGCCGAATGGGTCGCCTACGGTCTTCTCGGCCTCTACGGCATTTTCCTCGCGGTACTGAGCCCCGCAAAGCTCGGCATCATGAAGGAGATGGTCGAAAGCGAAGACCTCGTAAAAATCAACTCCTGGTACATGGTGCTCTCCGTCCTCGGCACGGCGGGCGCGGCGTTCTTCGCCATGGGGCTTTCGGGCAGGCCCGATTCCCCCGTAAGCATTGACCTTACTCTCTGGATTTACCTTGGACTCAGCGTCGTCGCGACCATCGCCGGGTTCTGCATCCGCGTCGGAGCACACCACGATTCGCTCAAGCTTCGTTCCCCGATGCGCAACTTCTCCGCCACCTGGAGCCACCCCATCGTGCGCCTTTCCATCCTCGGGCTTTCCGCGTTCTGGGGCGTGACGCAGATATTCCTCATCCTCATCCAGAACATGACCGACATGCTCAACACGGCGGTCATTCCCATCTCGATGTTCATCGTCACGCTGGGCTACGTCATCGGCGCCCTGTCGGCAAGCTGGGCATCCAAGGGATTCGTCGAGACCGGATTCATCCCCTTCTCGGCCGCCGTATCGGCTGGCACGATGGTCGCACTACCCTTCGTACACAACGACTGGCTCCAGGGCATCCTCTATGGCATCATCGGATTCTGCGCCGGCTCCGCATTCGTCATCCTCCGCACGGTCATCCAGAGTTTCACGCGTCCCGACACAGCAGGCCGCATCCATGCCGTCGCCAACTGCATCCAGATGGCGTTCCTCGTGCTCATCATGGGCGGGCAGACACTATTACTCATCTTTACGCCAATAACGGTCGACCACTGCTTCATGATCCTCGCGGTCATCCTGGCGCTGACCTTCATCACGAACCTCAGGCAGACCCCGATGGCCCTGCTGCGCGCGGCACTGCGATTCGCATTCGCTTTCGTATTCCGCTACCGCGTCAAGGTGATGGGCGTGCAGAACATCCCCGAGACGGGCCCCCTCCTCCTGGTGGGGCCGCACTTCAGCTTTATCGACTGGGCCGTACTCCAGATGTCGAGCCCAAGGCCGCTCCGCATCGCAAGCAACAGGAACACGTTCGCCGACTGGTACCTGCGCTGGCTTTCGCACGGAAAATTCGTCATCGACATCAACAGGCGCGACCCGGCCCCCGCCATGGAAGAAATCCGCAAGGCGCTCCTGAATGGCGAAGCTGTCGTCATCTTCCCCGAGGGCGAAGTCTCGAAAACTCCCTTCGTTTCGACATTCTCCCTCGACTACTCCAAGGCAATCGAGGGTACAGGCGCCCAGATTGTGCCGTTCTACATCCAAGGGCTCTGGGGCAGCCGCTACAGCCAAGCCTCCGAATGCGTCAACCGTCCGCAATCCTTCAACCGCGTCATCAGCGTCGGATTCGGGAAGCCGCTCCCCACAGACGCCAGCGAGAAGCAAATCCGCAAAGACCTGCAGTTCCTCGCCACCGACATCTGGAACATGGCGATGGACCACTCCGAATCGATTGTCCCGCTCTGGTTCAAGGCCATGCGCAAACGCCGCAGCCGAGTCATCCTTATCGACCCCGCAGGCAACCACGTGAGCGGCTACGGAATGATTCGCCTCTGCCACTACTTCGGCAAGAAAATCCGCTCCGTCGCAAGGAACGACCAGAACGTGGGATTCATGCTCGCGACCAGCCGCGACGCGGCACTCGGCATCATGTCCATCCTGGGCGCCGGAAAGACCAGCGTGAACCTCAACTATTCCTCCCCCGTCGACACCATCCTCGGCTGCATCGAGAAGGCCGATGTTTCCACGGTCGTCACGACACGCGCGTTCTACGAGAAAATCTGCGGCAGGAACCCCGCGTTCGGGCAAATTGCCGGGAAATGCAAAATGATCTACCTCGACGAGGAAGAAGCGAAGATTACCACGTTCGACCGTATCTTCTCAACGTTCATAGTCATCGCGACTCCCAAGCCCATCCTCCGCAGGCTCTGGTTCACTTCCGCCAAGCTTTCCGACGATGCAGTCATCCTCTTCAGTTCCGGTTCCGAAGGTTCGCCGAAGGGCGTGGAGCTCACGCACAAGAATGTCATCTCGAACGCGCAGCAGGGCGACCACATCATCAAGCTCCGCCGCACCGACGTAATGACGGCGCTCCTGCCCCTGTTCCATTCCTTCGGCTTCACGCTCACGTTCATGATGCCGCTTTTGGACGGCGTTCCCATGGTGCTCTGCCCCGACCCGACCGACATCAAGACGCTTGCCCGCGTGTGCGCCCAGTACAAGACGACCATCATGATGGGCACGCCCACGTTCCTCCGCGCCATCGTCGTGAGCCGCTGGGTCCACCCCATGTGCCTCGATTCGCTCCGCTACATCATCGCAGGTGCCGAAAAGCTCCGTCCCGAGATGCGCGAGACATTCAAGCTCAAGTTCGGAAAGGATATCTACGAAGGCTACGGCTGCACGGAACTCACGCCGCTTGCCACGCTCAATGCCCCGAACGCACTGCTCGACGACTTCCTCACCCTCGAAAAGTGCTGCGACCTGTCGAGCATCGGCATGGGAGTCCCGGGTTCCATCGCGGCAATCATCGACCCCGAGACCAACGAGTTCATGCCGCAAAGCGAAGAGGGCATGCTTGTCGTGTCCGGCCCGCAGGTAATGAAGGGCTACCTCAAGGATCCGGAAAAGACGGATTCCGTCGTCATCGAGATCGACGGCAGACGCTGGTACAAGACGGGCGACAAGTGCAAGCTCACCCCCGACGGGTTCGTCCAGATTCTCGGCCGCTACAGCCGGTTCGCGAAACTCGGCGGCGAAATGATTTCGCTTACCGCCGTGGAGCTCCGCATTGCCGAATCGAAAATCCTCGACAACATGGAATTCGCCGTGACCGCCGTCCCCGATTCGGTGAAGGGCGAACGCATCGTGCTGCTCGTGAATGGCGACTGCGACGTCGAGGAAATCTCGCGCAGGCTGCGAAAGTCCGGAATTCCCCCGCTGATGCTGCCGGGTTCCGTATTCAATGTCGAAAGCATCCCCAAGCTCGGGAGCGGCAAGTGGGATTTCAACGGCATGAAGAAACTCGCCACCGAGCTCGTGGAAAACAGGAACAAATAGCCAGTAGACGAATCTATCGCCAAATCTGCATCAAAATGCGATTTTTGAGGCATCCACACTTGACGGAAGCGCACTTATAAGATATATTTGGCATCACTTACGGGGATATAGCTCAGTTGGTAGAGCGACAGGTTCGCAATCTGTAGGTCATGGGTTCGACTCCCACTATCTCCATGAAAAGAGGACGGTTCATCCGCCCTCTTTTCTTTTCCCCAAAATCAGCATCAAATGCTGCGCTAGATGTCGAATTTCACCCCGAGCTTCACTTCGTTCACGAGGCTGTTGTCGGGGAAATAGTTCTTGAGGCTGTTGGGAAGCCAGTAATGCAGGTAGAGCTGCTCGAAGCCAACGTAAAACGTGAAAATGTTCGGGTTCCATCCGAGCGAAAGGCCCCACGAGACAGAGAACTTGCGCATCTTCTCGTATTCGCTAGACGCGCCATCCACCAAGAACGCGTACAGCAGGTTCATCTTGGATTCCAGGGAAAGCCTGTTCCGGAACCGGTACGAAATCTTCGAGCGGACCGTAGGGCCAATCCAACGGCTCATACGGTATTCCATTTCCACATCGGAAGTTTCCGCCTGCGCCATCTGTTCTAGCCAGTCGGCGTAGGCAGCATCCATATACGATTGCAGGATGCCATTCCTGGAATCGGCACAGACTTCCTCGCCATGGTCCCTGACGCACTCCCCCCAGAAATCCGTAAAGGGGGGCATCGTCCCGGGGGGCATGCTTCCGTCAACACACATTCCGAATTCGTTCCGCTCGCAATCTTCCGAGAGCTTGTCGACATAGCCGATGACATCGGCGAGGGAATCGGCCTCGTACTTAACACCCGCATAGACCTGGCCGTTCAGGCCCAGCGGCACAGTCCGGTGCCACGTCGCATAGACGGCCGCAGTCGTATTCCCGCCCCAACGGGTATAGCCCCAAATCGCGGCTCCGATACGCTGTTTCTCGAAGCGTTTCGCATCGAACTCGAACCATAGGAACGCGGCGGGTTCAAACTTATCCATGTCGTAGATGTTGTATTCCATGCCAACATCGAGCATGAGGCTTTCCCCAACAAGGGAATACTCAATCCCGGGCACCAGCATCCAGGTACAAGTGTCCAGCACGGGGACGTTGTCCGCAAAAATGCGGTCCATCGCAAAAGAGAGGCCAAAGGAGTGGATCCAGTCGCCCACGTTCCAGTCCAGGAACGCGTTCAGCGTCAGGTAAGCATCTCCGCCATATCGGGCGCTCGAATCCGAAGCGGAAAAATCATCGTAGCGCAGGGCATAGCCGCCCACATCGCCCTGAAGACGGAACGAGACCGAACTGCCGTCACGGGAGATTCCCAGGGCATCGTAGTATTCGTTCACAATTTCGCGGATTTCGTCGGTATATTCGCCGCCGATATCGATGGCGCGTTCAAACAACGAAAGGGAGCCGGAAACATCCCCGGCTTCTTCTGCCTTCAACGCCTGATAGTAAACCTCCTCCTGGGTCTCGGCCAAGAGGACAGACGAAAGCAATAGTATCAGTACTACTGCGATTTTATTCATTTCGGAGGCATCGGACCCCAGCCCCACCAAGGAAATGGCATGAAGCCGGGATTGCCCCGCATCGGATTCATTTCGGGAGAATCAGCGCGTTCCGGACGTTCAGCCTCCGGACGACGCTCGCGAGGCTCTTTTTGATGCTTTTTCCCTTCGAAGTGAGACTCTTCGTTCCGATTTTTCGAAACCTTCTGACGTATATCCTGCTTCTCGACGTTGGAACTTTCCCTCAACCTGGAGAGGATCTGTTCCCTCGCCTGCTTTCTTTCTGCACGTAGCTTTTGCCAGTCTGCACTTTCCTTAGCGCCCAAATCCGGGGTTCCTTGCGAAACTTCCGTCTTTTCGGCAGGGGTCGGAATGCTGGACTCCGGAGCAGCAAGGCCATCACGGGCGAACGAGAGCGCCGCCGCGATGAGAACCATTGATATGAAAGTCAAGCGTTTCATACTCTTCCTACTGCAAAAACCGTGCCAACATCCCTTTAGGCTTTCTTTCTAGGTTTTTTAGCCACCTATCGTCAATAATATAGATAAAATGCATCCAAAAGCAAAGTAAAAATTGATACCCATTGTCCCACCGGGTTCAAAAGTCCCGTTTTTCCAAATTACGCATCAGTTCCGGAAATCCTCTTTCTTGATACCCAGGCGCTCCATCACCTCGCGAAGCACCTTGCGGTCAATCCCGAGGATCGTGGCCGCCAGCGTGAGGTTCGCGTTGCTGTCCCGCAGGGCCCTAGAAATGACGTCGCGTTCCACGGCCTCGCGGGCTTCCTTGAGCGTGCGGGGACTTTCCTTCGTCTGCTCCTGCAGGTCGTCGAGTCCCAGATCCTTGGGCTGGATGACCCCGTGGACCGCCTGGACAAGCGCCTTCTGGATGCGGTTCTCGAGTTCGCGGACGTTTCCCGGCCAATGGTAGCCGAGCAGCGCCTTCTCGGAATTGCGGCTTAGCTTGAACTTTCCGCGACCGTATTCAGCGCCATACCTGCGAATAAATTCTTCGGCCAGGAGAACCACGTCCTGTCCGCGTTCACGCAGGGGCGGAATCGAGAGGGGCATCACCTGGATACGGAAGTAGAGGTCCTCGCGGAACTTCTTTTCGCGCACGGCCTCTTCCAGGTCCACATGTGTCGCGGAGATGACGCGCACGTTCACCGGGATTTCGCGGTTATCGCCCACGCGCGTGATATGCTTTTCCTGCAGCACGCGCAACAGTTTCACCTGCATGTTCAGCGGCAGGTCGCCGATTTCGTCGAGGAATATGGTGCCGCCGTCGGCTTCCTCGAAAAAGCCCTTGCGAGAATCGATGGCACCCGTGAACGAGCCCTTCGCATGCCCAAACAGGAGCGATTCGATCAGGTGTTCCGGGATGGCGCCGCAATTCACCGCAATGAACGGGCGTTCGGCGCGCGGGCTCTGCCTGTGGATGAACCTCGCGAAAACTTCCTTGCCCGTGCCCGTCTCGCCACGGATAATCACCGGGAGCGGGAGCGGTGCGAGCTTTTCGGCCAAGGCGACAAGTTCGGACATCGCCGGGCTCGAATACACGATTCCATCCTTGCGGACAACGTTCTTCAAAACGTCCAGGGATTCCTTGTCGCGCAGGCGGTCGTAGGCCGCAAACGCAAACTTTTCACAGACAGCGACAAACGAATCAAACAGTTCGCTGTCTTCATCGGTAAAGGGTTCCTTGCGGGCGGCGCGCTGCAAGTAGAGGTAGCCCGATTCGCTATCGGGAGTGCGGAAAGGCGACACCATGATACTCGTGAGCTGGTTTTGCACAATCGACTTCGAGAGGTCCGCCCCATCGTCGTCGAGCTGGTTCCACACCACCGCCTTGCCTTCGCTTTTGGCCTGTTTCACCGCCGAGATAGAAATGGATACCTGTTCCGGATTCGAGAAGTGGAGCGGAGAATCGCCGGCGATATCAAGGACACCGGCATCCGCATGCAGCACACCCTTCGCGACCGAAAGTATCTTCGGGAAGAGCTCTTCCGGCTTGTCCTCGTCGAGAAGCGTCTTCACCACATCCAGCATTTTCTCTGTTGCAAGCATCGATTCCGATTTCATAAACATCCTTTCCTTATTCTTCGCCGTCATTCGTTCCCGGAACCGGCAAGGATTCCAGGACAGCCTCGGGCATCTTTTCGAAAGGTTCCGGGGATTCCGCTTCCGGAACCTCGGTCTCAAGAGCCCTCGACTTTTCAAGCATCCGCTTGCCCGTTTCGTCTACGGAATTACCCGCAGGCAACAGCAGCAAGAATAGAGCCATTACAGACAATATAAGAACAATCGCAGCAAGAAGCAGCGCAACTCGCCGACGCCCTGTGCGTTTGGTCACGGCAAACGCTACAGGCAAATCGCTCGTTTCACCTCTATTGCAACAATTCGTTCCGATTTTTGATTCGACCGAAGCCAAGAACGCCTTGCGGGTAGAATTCCAAACAACTTCACCGCCGCATTCGGCATCGAAGGCGATTTCGAGCAGTTCGTCGAGTTCGTCGAAATCTTCCACGCGGTCTTCGGGACTAGAACGGAGCAGTCCCTTCCACAGAGGTTCGAGCCTCGCTAATGTTTCTGCGCCCACGCCCTTCGCATAAAGCAAAGTCGTCGGGTCGAGACCATCCGCAGAATTCGCGGCAGCCGCATACGCGTCGAATTTTTCCGCCGAAAGCAGCGGTTCCCCCGCGAGCCAGCAATACAGGAGCATGCCCAGGCTGTAGAGGTCGCTCTTTTCCGTGGCGGGCTTCCCCTGAAAGCGTTCCGGAGCGGCAAAGGCGGGAGCACCGGGACCGACTATTCCGCAGTCGATAACGACGGGTTCGCCGTCGCGACCGAAAATCACGTTCGAGGGGTTCAGGTCGCCATGATGGACACCCTGCCTTGCAAGGTCCGAAAGGGTCCGCGTCACCTTCCGCAAGGAATAGAGCGCGACCGCAGGCGGCAGCGGCGCGACGGTATCCGATTCCGCGCCTTCGATAAATTCGTAGACCAGGTAGGCCCGGCCATCGCGCACCCCCGATTCAAAAATCCTGTAGGCACCGGGGAAACGGCCACGCAGCAGGACTTCGACCGAGCGACTGTCGATGCGGACGCCTTCCGCATACCACTTCAGGACAAAAGAACGTCCGCCGGAATTAAACTTGTAAATCCGGGCCTCGCCGCCTTCGTGCAGGAGGGTGCATCCGCAAGCATCGTCGAGTACGCTCATAGTTCCCCGGATTGGACCATGGCCTTGAGGGAATCCTCGGCGACACGCGTCCAGCGTGCAAGAGCGGCATCCTTAGGCAGGGCCTCGTGCCCCATCGACCAGATATCCCAGGCCGATTCCACATCGTGCTCTTCCCAGTAGAGATTTCCGAGGTTCAGGTACGCAGACGCGAATTTCGGTTCCTTCGTCACGATGTAAACGTAAATCTTTTTGGCTTCCTCCACACGGCCCTGGTTTGCAAGGATTAGAGCCTTGAGGTTATAGCTGAAGTAGTTCGCCGTATCGAGCAGGATGGAATGGTCCAACAGCGGCAGCACGTTCGTGCGGGAATCCTCGGCAAGGGTCGCACGGGCAAGGTAGAAGAGCCCCGTCGAGTAAGCGGCGTCAATGCGACCGCTGCTATCGACATTCGAAAGGATGCGGAATTCCTTTACGGCACGTTCCCAGAGGTCGCGGGTCGATCCCTTGAGCCTCTCCTTGTCCTCGGCGATAGCGTAGTACGCAAGGGCCAGGCCGTAGCGGGCATCGCGGTCGGCGGGTTGCACGTCGAGCGCCTTCGAAAAGTTCAGGACGGCACGGTCATAGTCGCCGATGCGGAGCGCCTCATTCCCGCGCTTCACGTCATCTTCGACGCATGCACAAAAACAGACTGCGATAGCCAATACCGCAATCAGACGTCCCAACTGTAGAAAACGCCCTGTCATACCCCCAAAATACATTAAAATTTCGGATTTTTTCGATTTTTCTAAAAAAAAACGCCCGTAAACAAAGTTTTTCGGCAATTCCATAGAAAAAAAGAAATCCCCGCCGCAAAAGGCAGGGATTCCGAAACATTTTCAAAGTAGAATTACTTTTCGATGTCGTACTGAGCAACGAGGTTGCCTTCAGCGTCGAGAGCGCGGACGACGTTTTCGTCGCGCTGGAGCGTGAGGTTAGCCTTTTCGCCAGCAGCGGTGGTCACTTCGACAGACATCGTGCCATCGGCGTTCTTCACAGCGGCGATGGAGTTGCCCTGAGCATCCTGCTCGAAGTAGGAGTCACCAGCAGCGAGCGGGTTGGAGCCAGTCCAGAATTCGACAGTGTTGAGGACGAGGCCGTCGATGAGGCCCAAGCAAATCCAGTAAACACCGAAGATGTTGAGGATGAAGTGAACGATGGAATTGAGCCACTTGTTACCAAGCGTGCCGTTCCACTTGTGAAGCTTTTCGAAGCAAGCGTTGCTGCCATAGCAGCCGGTGAGGGTGATGAGGCTTGCGCAAATGAGGGTAGCGATACCTTTTTTCATTTTATTTACTCCTTAAGGATTGAGTTCATCGTTTTTTACGACTATGGGAAAATATAACTAAAAAAACATCTTATTGCGGGAAAAATACGATATTTTTTTGCAACACTTTGACAAGCGTCACAGCGTCCGGAATGAGCGGAAAACGCTCCAACTTCTTGATATGAACCCATTTAGCATCATCGTAGCCCGAAAGCACCATGGAAAAATCGGGGCATTTTACCCTAAAGGCGTGCACCCGGACGCCCCGGGCGCAAACCGAATCAAAGGCCCCCAAACAGCCAAATTTTTCCAAATTCAGCGAAAGTCGCTCAAAAAACGACCTTTCGAGGCTCTCTTCGAGGGTCTCCCCGGCATCGAGAACCGCAGTCGGGAACTCCCAGCGACCCGCATAGGGCCCCCCTTGAACCCTCTTACAGATAAGGATATTTTCGCCGGACACGGCTATTCCACAAGCAACATGCATCTGCTCCCCTTTTTTCAATTTTTTGCCAAGGAAAATACAAATTATTTGTTATTTTGAAAAGGACTTTTATTCAAAATCACTTTTTTTGTCTTTTTGGGGTACAGTCAAGGAGTTTTTATGTCATTTTTCACAAGGACGCTCGCCATCGCGGCAGCTCTTTCCGCATCCGCCGCTTTTGCCACCGACACACTCTCGGTATGGATCATGCCCAACGGCGCCTCCCCGCAAGAAAAGCTGGAACAGCAGCTCGCCAAGTTCACCGAGGAGACGCACATCCCCGTCCAAGTCCAGGTTCTCGACTGGGGCGAAGCCTGGAACCGAATCGCATCCACCCTCGAGACAGGCAAGGGCGCGCCCGACGTGCTGCAGCTCGGCACCTCGTGGATTCCCTATTTTGCCTCCCGAGGCGAAATCAAGCCCCTCAACCCTTACCTGGGCAAGATTATGCCCGACAGGTTTGTCGCGGCAAGCTGGGGCACCACGCACATCGATGCCGACACCACCATCTATTCCGTTCCCTGGTTCATCGACATCCGCCCCGTCCTCGCCAACAAGCGGATCCTCAAGAAATACGGCATCGGGAAAGATGACATCGCCACCTACGAAGGCTTTTCTGCGGCGATCGCCAAGGTGAACCAGGGCAGGGAACTGCTCGAAGACGGAGCCAAGGTCCGCGGCTACGCCTTCCCCGGCAAGAGCGACTGGAACATTCCGCACAACTTCGCGCCCTGGGTCTGGAGCGAAGGCGGAGACTTCATCGCCAAAGACAACGACGGCAAGTGGCAGGCGAACATCCTCACCGAGCCCACGCTGAAGGGTATCGCCAAGTACCTGAACTTCATCCTCGACACTCTAGTCTCTAGCGAAACACTGCAACTCAACACGGCTCAAATCGCCCAGCAGTTCAACAACGGCGAACTCGCCTTCATCGTGAACACCGCCGAAATCGTGATGCAGACACGGTTCAACGGTTCCATGGGAGGCCTTTCGAATGCGCGTATCGGAGCGGACAGCGTCACCGTATTCCCCATCCCGAAGGGAGCTGCCGGAAGCATCAGCTTTGTCGGCGGATCGAACCTCGCCATCCCGGCAAAGAACAGCAATCCAAACGCACTCAAGCTACTCCTGTACCTCACCAATGACGCAAACCTCGATGCCTACACCAAGCAAATCGGGTTTTTGCCCCCATCCAAGACGGTCCTAGAATCCTGGGCCGACGACGAAGCCTACGGCGAACTGGTCCACCTCCTCGAAAACGGTCGCACCTACACCGCCATTCCCGAATGGGGCGACATCGAGCAGGCGCTCGTCTCCATGTTCAGCGCCGTGTGGGAACTGCTCGAGATTCCCGCCCTCTTCTCCGAGGAAAAGCTCTACCAGACATTCAAGGACTACACCGACAACATCAACAACCGCCTAGGCTACACGCCCACGAAAACGATGACTTTCGCCGAATTCCAGGAAATCTGGAAAAGGGCCAAGCAAGCCGGCAAAAAGCAGGTATCCCCAAAGAACGACGCGAAAGACGGAAGCGGATTCAATCCCACGGTGTTCATTTTCTTTTTCGTCCTGGTCATCAGTTTCCTGTTCTCGTACACGCGAAAAAGGAAGCAATAACCGATTTCCGCATGGATTAGGCCTATGAGCAAGACGAAGACAGCGAAAGTAACCAAGTTCTCGAAGAGTATCATTCTCAAGAGCATCTTGCTCTTGACTTTTGCGATGGTGCTCATCATCACTGGCGGCACCTACATCTCCTCGAGCAGGCAAATGCAATCGACCCTCGCAGGCGCATTCGAGACAAACTACGTGCAGCTCCAGCAGATGGCGACCGTTGTCCACAACGAACTCCTGCAGTTCGGCAACCAGCTTTCGCTGCTCGCAAAGACATCCGAAATTCGCAGCATGGATCCGACTGTATCGGCCGGCTACCTCAAGAGCTACAACATCTCGCCGCTGTTCACTTCGGGCGAGCGCGTTTCGCTGTTCGACCGCAAGGACAGCCTCATCAGCGACAATTCCATGGTGGGCGCAACCGCCGTCGCCAAATACCCTGTCGATCTTTCGAAGCTCACCCCGCACCGCATCCACGTGTCCCGCTGGTACCGCGACCCCGACAACATGAAGCCCAAGTGCGCCTTCGCGACCGTCGTCGCCGATGCCGCCAAGGGAAACGGCAGCCTCGTCGCCAGTTTCTCGGCGCAAAGGCTCTGGAAGCTACTTGCCGAAAACAAGGTCGGCAAGAAGGGCTACTTCGTCGCCATCAACGGCCAGGGCGAAATCCTTTACCATCCCGACCTCGAGACCTGGCTCGACGGGCACCACAAGATTTCGGAGCTCGGAATCGAGGCTTTCGACCCGAAGACCTTCGAGATACCGACAGCCACGTTCCTCAGGCTCAAGGACGGCGAGTCCTACCTTTCGACATACCACTATGACGCCACCTACGACATCGGGCTTCTTTCTCTGCAACCCAAGGCTGAAATCGACGCGCAGGTGACATCCATCAGGCTTTCGAGCCTCATCATCCTCGCCGCAAGCTTCATCGCAATCTTGCTCATCGCCTTCTGGATGTACCGGACACTCGCCGTCCCGATGAAAAAGCTCATCGTCCACACCATCAAGATTGCGAACGGCGACCTTTCTAGCGAGGACATCGACCTCGGCAACCGGCAAGACGAAATCGGCATCCTCACCAAGCATTTCAACGACATGAGCCGGACCATCAACCGCCAAATTCACGAACTGAACGCTCACCGCGAACTGCTCGAACAGGAGGTCCAGGCCCGGACCAAGGAACTGGAAGAGGCGAACAAGAAACTCGACCTGATTTCGAGGACCGACGAACTCACCGGGCTTCCGAACCGGCGCGACATGCTGCGAACCATCGACAACGAAATAGGACGCGTGGCGAGGACACGCAAGTCGTTCTGCTTCATCTTTATCGACATAGACCACTTCAAGGAAGTGAACGACACTTACGGGCACGCCTGTGGCGACGAAGTGCTGAAGGCCGTATCGCACTCCATCCGCGGGATGCTCCGCAAGTACGACGTCATCGCGCGCTACGGAGGCGAGGAATTCCTCACGCTGCTTCCCGAGACCGACCTTGCCGGAGCGGCCATCGTTGCCGAACGCTTCCGCAAGAAAATAGAGAACATGACCGTCGAATACGGGAAACTCTCCATCAAGGTGACCATCACGCTCGGAGTCGCGCAGTTCGACGCAGCCCTCGGCGCCGACAAGAGCATCCAGATGGCAGACAAGGCCCTGTACGAAGGCAAGGAGAGCGGCCGCAACAGGGTGGTGCTCTGGCAACCCGAAAAAGACGCAGCAAACGCCGCCAAGCAACACGAGCAAAACGCCTAAAGCAAAAAAGCAACAAAAAAGCCCGCCAGTTCAAAACTAGCGGGCTTTTCATCGGGATGACTGAATTCGAATCAGCGACCTCTTGAACCCCATTCAAGCGCTCTACCAGGCTGAGCTACATCCCGAGGTCTCTCGTAAGAGTATGCCAAAGTTAGTTAAACCTCGGCATTTTTTCAAGGCAAAACAGCGAAAAAAGCGAAATTATCGCCAATTCGGGGCCGGACTACTCGTTCCAGTAGCCCACGATAAGCACTTCCGGAGTCGCCTTCGGATACTTCTTGCTCTTGAATGAAACAATCTTCCTGATGCTCTTCTGCTTTAATTCCCAGCCCTCGCGAGTGAGCCCCTTCGTCGAGAGAGTCACCTTGATTCCGGGAACCTTGCCGCCTTCCTTGATCTTGTCGAGCTTGTCGACATTGAGCATCACGGGTTTCGACTTCATTGCGAACTGCTTCGCCGATTCGGGCGAAAGTTCTATGTCAGGGCGGGCCTTCTTGTCGGTCTCCCACACGTAAAACGTCCACTCGCGCTTCTCGCCTGCCTTGTAGAAACCGGCATCGAAAAGTTTCTCGCCGAAGAACACGGGAGCCTTCACCACGCCGGAGAGCTTTGCCGTGTAAGGTTTGCCTCCCGCAGTCACCAGTACGACCGTCGGATCAATTTTTCCGTCCATGCCGGCAAAATCCATGTCGAATTCGATAGTGACAGCCGCTTTCGGGGCAATTTTCTGCGGGAACTTGAAATTCGACATGCCGATGCCCTGTCCGAACACGTTTTCGAGCACAATCTCTGCACCCGTGGTGTTCGCGCCCTGCAGCACGTAGTGTTTCTGGTCGCCCTGGGCAACCTCGCCCATCGGGTAAACCTCGGGAACAAAGCGGATGGCCTCGTCGGCAAAGGAGGCTGTGGCAAAAGCGAGCGCCGCGATGAATGCGGATTTCAAAATCTTTGATGTCATGGGCAAGAATATAGCAAATTCAACGCAGGGGCTGCCCGTGCGGAAAAGCAGGCTTTTGCGGGTGGAGATTGGGAGGGGAACGCGACTTTCAAAATAGCCGCGGGCGCCTAGAAATAGCCACGGGGGCTCGAAAATAGGACTAAACGGCATCTTTTCGCCCATTTAGTCCTATCGCCACTTTAACTGCGACGGCCTCGGTAGGACTAAACCACAATTTCACCCCCGTTTAGTCCTACCAACCTGCAACTTCAAAAAAATTTTCAACCTCTTTCAGCAAAAAATCAGAGGGTTGCGGGGATTCTGCATACGAAAATGGAGGGAGGAGCGCCCGAAAATAGGACTAAACGGCACATTTTCGCCCATTTAGTCCTATCGCCACTTTGACTGCGACTGCCTCGGTAGGACTAAACCACAATTTCACCCCCGTTTAGTCCTATTTTTTCAAATACCGGCCCAACCACTGGTCTGCGGGCTCCATATTTTATACATTACACCCAACACCATTAATCTGAGGGGAAAAAATGGACAATCATATACCCGAGCTGATTTCCAGGGAATCGCTTTCGTTCCAGGTGGCTGCGCGCCTGCAGGAGTTGCAAGCCCTCCGCAGCGAAAAACAAAAGGCCCTAAGAAATGCGCCCAAAGGACGGCTTAGAATTTCAACAAGCAAGAGCGGCTATCCGCATTTTTACCTTGTAAGCAACAGCAACCTCAACGGAGTTTACGTTCCCGAAAAAGAACTCCACAAGGTTCAGGCAGTCGCCCAAAGGGATTATAACAAAGCTCTTCTTTCGGCAGCAATACGTGAAATCGAATTGCTGGAAAAATTTGCCCAGAAATACAACGGCACCGAGATTGAGGACATCTACAACGCCCTAAATCCAGCCCGCAGGGGACTCGTCTCTCCGGCGATATTGCCCGATGCAAAATACGCCGAACTCTGGCGAAGCCTCCCGTACAAAGCAAAATCCTTCGCAGAAGACACTCCGGAAATTTATACCTCAAGAGGCGAGAGAGTCCGGTCGAAGTCCGAGGTCATCATCGCTGATTCTCTAGATAGTGAAGGAATTCCCTTCCGGTACGAATTCCCGCTTACAGTCAAAGGCATGGGCACACTGCATCCGGATTTCTATTGCTTGAACATTCACTCCCGCAAGGAACTTGTATGGGAACATTTCGGGCTGATGGACAATCCGGAATACGCATCCAACGCAGTCAAGAAAATCGAGCACTACGACAAATCCGGCTATACGCTCGGCGAGAAACTCATCGCAACATTCGAAACATCGACCACCCCGCTTAACGCGAGACACGTGAGGAACGTCATTCGAAAATTCCTGAAGTAGTTTCACTTCAGTCGCGCCCTGAGCGAATCAATTTCATGCTGTTCCAAGCCAAGCGAGAGCAGGTACTTCTCGGTGGCGGCCGCCAAATCAGCATTCTCGAAATCCGAGATGTCGACTCCCTCCACCTTGTATGCATTCCGCATGAGCCTCACGATTATCGCCTGAATGAGTTCCGCCTGCTTCGCGGTCAAGGCAACCTGCCAGCCGCCACTCACGCTATAGAAATTCCTGTGCGTTGCAACGTAATCTGCCTTGATTTCTTCGGCGGTCGCTCCCATCAGGGCCTCTAGCACGGCTATCGAGAACCCGGTGCGGTCCATGCCGTACGTGCAGTGCCACAGGTACGGGCTATCATGCTCTATCATGTAACGGAGCCCCTTCACGAAGCCCTCCTTGAACGGCGTGTTCGCAAAGCCCGGCAGCACATCAAGGTAAACAACGTTCCGCGTCGCATAATAGGACTGCGCAAAGCCGTTGTACGATTCCGCATATTCCTCGCTATTAGCAAGATTCACGAAGGTCTTGACTCCCGCGACCGCCGCAAGTGAATCCGCATACTTGTTGCGCCCAATCGAGGGGTCCACCGGGCTCGACGAGCGGTAAAGCCGACCCTCGCCCATTCCCGTCGTACGCACCATCCTGAAGTTCGCAAAGTCCGCGATGGAAAGTTCCGGATACGCCTCAATGGAATAGGAAATTGCAAGTGAGTTCAAGTTTCCCAGATGTTCCGCATATCCGCCCTTCTCCTTCATCCGGATGGCAACTTCTATCGGGAATTCTGCACCACGCCCGAGACCAATGACCTCCGCCATCTGTCCATAACGGGCTTCAAGCTTGAGATAATTCAGTCCCGAGGAAACATACAAAAAGAATTCGCCCGGAAACACATCGCCATAGCTCGCAACCACGGGAACGTCCAGCGTATCGTACCCTGGCACCATCACCGAAACAACGTCGCCGTAATCGAACTTGGTCAAGAACGAATCCGCGACAATATCGATATTCAACGACCCAAAGGCAAACACCTCGAAAGTATCCGTTACCAGAGCAACAACCGACACGGTTTCCGAGGCATCTGAAGAACTCGAGAATTTTATTGAAGAACTTGACGAAACTACAAACGATGAACTCGAAAAGGTTTCTGACGAAGAATTTTCTTCCGAAACATCGGCAAGGAAACTATAAGAATTACTGCAGGCGACAAGGCCGAGAGCCATCACCAATACGAATGTCACGAGGCGTAAAAACTTATAAAGCATACCAAGCACAACTATACAATTTTTTACAAGGCTGTGCGAAGGCGCGCCCCAAAACAAGAGCGTCAGCGCGTTAAAGAACAAAGTAATTCGCACATTTCGGCGTAGCTTTCGACCACATTCTCCGGGGCAAGCGGGAGCAAGTTCACCGGCTTTCCGAACCCGCAGAACAACGTAACGCAGTCAACGCCGGCATTGCGGGCGGCCAGAATGTCGGGCTGGTCATCACCCACCATTACGGTTTCGGCGGGAGCGACACCCGCGGATTCCATAATTTTCAGCAGGCCCGCGGGGCTAGGCTTGCGTTCGGGCGTGGTGTCGCCGCAGAGCACGAATTCAAAGCGGTCGCGAAGTCCAAAATGTTCCAGCAGCTTGAATGTCGGGCGCTCCGGCTTGTTGGTAAGCATGGCCACGCGGGCAGTCGTATTGCGCAGGAATTCGACAACGCCCGGATTCGGGAGCGTGCGTTCGGTGCAGTGTTCCCAGTAAAAATCCGAATAGACCTCGTGGACCATCTCAACAGTAACGCCCGTGCGGGCAATGATTTCCGGGAGGGCCGCCTCCCCCATACTCCGCTCGATCAGCTTCATGGAGCCGTTCCCGATAAAGGTCCGCACGCGCTGCTCGTCATGTTCCGGAAGCCCGAAATGGCGCAGCGCAAAGTTCACCGCCACGGCAAGGTCGCCGAGGGTATTGAACAGCGTGCCGTCCAGGTCAAAAACGATGAGGGATTTCTTTTGGAGCATAGCGCGCCCAAATGTAGAAATTTACCGCAAGAATTCCATTTCAACCAAGAAACGGTAAAAGCAAAGCGCCGACACGCCCAAGATGAACACCAGTACGATTACGAACTGCGCCGGATGCTCCCGGAAACTGTAATCCGCCTTGCCATAAGAGAACTGCCCGCGAACAATCGCACTCACGAATAGGGCTAGGAACAAAAGGGCAAGCAACAGGGACATCGCAGAATCACTCCACACCGTAATGCGTTTTCATCATTGCCGCTACTTCGGGAAAGACGCGTTCATCCACAACAAAAGACCCTCGGTCTTTCTTGAAAAAGAACATCAAAGCGCCCTTTTCATCGCGCTTGGTCTTTTGCAGTTCCGACTTGTCGAACGAGAACGCCTTTTCTCCGAAACGGGTGCAAAGCACAAACTTGTCCTTGTACCACCGGATTTCGAAAACATCACTCAAATGATAAAAAGCACAAATAAGGACGATAGCGGCAAATAAAAAAGCGAACGCAGCATAGCCCAAGTCCGAAACCGAAATATTACCAAGACCTAAAAATATATTGAAAAGAAAGGCTACGACATACCAGCCCATGGCGACGGGGCGCTTCAGCGGCTTGAATTCCGCATAAACCGAACCGTTTTCGCCCAGCACAAGGTCTTTCGGATTTAACTCGTCGTAAATTCTGCACAACATCTTTGTAACTTCTGGAAACGCCTTTTCACGAAGTACAAAACTCCATTTTCCCTTTTTCAGGCAAACGCTAAAGCCTTTGTCGTCTTCGTATCCAAACTCCACAAACACCGATTTATCAAACGAGAGTTCCGTTTCTCCATAGAGTGTCTTTAAAACGAATTTATCCTTATACCATTTTACGGCAAGAACCGTTCTTGACAAGACGAAAATACAAATAGCAAAACACACACTCACAAGCAGCCATAACGGCCACAAAGACTTCAGCTCTTCGACAAAGAACATCGCCGCAACAGAAAACAAAAATGGACCAAGACAGAAGAGCATTCCCACAACAGTTTTAACAAATTCAAACCTGGCAATTTTAAACACAACATAACCAGAGGTTCTTTGCGCAAAGTCCACCTCATCGGAATGCTCAAGATAATTAAAACCGTTTATTTCACCCTGATTCCGTTTCAGGACAGAACCTACTTTACATTCGGTTTCCTCGACGCGACCATAATTCGGATTCGGCGCATCGCACCACAAGCAACACTGCATGTCATCTTCGTATTCTTCACCGCATTTCGGACAAATCATGAAATTCTCCTACAACGAGAAATATAATTTTTTATCCAGGTTTCTCAAATCCGAACACCCCTCCATAAAAAATTATTTATGCAGTAGTAACTTGTTATTCCCTTGAAGGCCGTCGTTATCGAAGCGGACAGTTGGATTCTTGCCGCTCTTGTAGGCATCTTCGCTCTCGTAGAGGGAAAGGGCGATTGTGACGCCCAGCTGGGTTGCGAGATTTACCTCGCCTGCCGAAACCGCGCTCGGCATAACTTTATACGTAAAGAAGAAGTCCTGCGAAGCGCCGTCCTTGAACGTCGCCTTGGGAATGCGGACGGTCTCACCAATCTGCGCAAGAGACACTCCCATGCTATCGACGAATTCCGCCACTAGATACACATCGAAGAAACAGGGGGCAACGCCGGTGTTCTTGACGGTAATGTTCAATGTGTTCGTTACAACATTGCCTGCAGCAGAGTCGGTGGAGTTTTCCGCAGTGGGCGTCGCGACGGTCAAAAGTTCCGCCTGCGTCACGGTAAAGTTGTACCCGATGACCTTGCTCATGGAATCGGCCAGCGCCTTGTTGTCCTTGTAGAAATAGTAACCGCAGTCGTTGTCCTGGTCCAACACGTAGTAGGTCAGGTGCGCCGTGGTAATCGCATCCACCCAGCGTTTCGCAGTCCACTTCTGGGTGCCTCCGGGAATCAGGTCGTCGTAAGTCAGCATCGTCCTGTAACCGGCGATATTCTCGGCGATGGTCGGGAGGTTCGCATTGTACGCCCGCAGCAAGGTATCGGGCCTGCCGGGAATGCCGATGAACCCGTCGTCGCGCTTGGTAATGCCGAGGTCCAGCGCATGCGTATAGACATCGCCAAAACAGTTGGAAGGCAGCACCAGCTGGGTTTTCTTGAACACGGACGCATAGTAGTCCAGCATGTCGATCAACACCGAATCGGCTGGCATTTCGCTCCCCAATATGTGGGACGTGTGCCATTCGCCCCATTCGCCAAAAGTGCGGATGTCAATGTATTCTATGCGCGGATCGCCATCGTATTTTTCGGCCAGAGCCTTCGCGAACTCCTTCGCCGCCCAGATATAGATGGAATCGTCCCAAACGGGAGCGTACGCATGGAATTCCGTCCCGCGCAAGTCAATCTGGATTTTCTTCGCGCCCATCTCGTAGACAAAGGGCGGAGTCCAGTCGTAATCCTCTTGGGGCGGAAAGTCGCTCTTGATAAACGAAGGCGTGTACGGCAGCACGCGCAGGGCGTAAGTCATGTTGTGCTCGGCAAGTGCGTTCAGCAGTTTTTCCAGTTCCGTCCAGTCGTAAACGCCCTTTGCGGGGTTCAGCTTGTTCCATTGCTGGTAACCGGAACCGTACGAGACCAGGTCCCACGCCCGGTTGTTCAAGGAACCGTAAGGGCCGTATTCGAACTCCGGGACAAAAGTCCACGCGCCTCCGGTCGGTACCGTGAAGCCCTTGTGCGGGTTAGAAAGCGGCCCGTCAAAAGGCTTGAGCGCGTAGGTGATTTTGGTAGTGTCAGCAACATGAACCGAGGATGTGTCTTTCTCGTCATTGCGAGAACTCGAAGAGTTCGTGGCAATCCATGACGAACTACTTGAAAAAATGTCTGCCGACGAACTCGACTGCGTTACAGACGAGGACGGCACGGCATCCGAAGAACTCGATTCTTCAATTGCACTACTTTCAGTATTCTCTGGAGCAAAACTGCTCGCATCATCGCCACATGCAATAAGGCCTGCACATGCGAAGCAGGCTAATACCACTGAAAATTTTGAATCTTGACGTATAGTCCCTCTCCTCTTTACTTAAGTTGCGACGAGGAGGACATCTCCGCGTTCTCATAAAACTTGATTAAAAATACTGCAATGGCTTCACCAGATTCTACTTTCGGGAATATCCAACGACTGAGAAGCGTCTTGATTTCTTCGTCAAATTCCGTATAATCCGTTGTCGAAGATACAATCTGAATTTTTTTAACGGAGCCGACCTCATCGATTATCAATTTCAAAGTGATTTCACCTGCGAATGTATCAGCTTTCTTCTTGAGAAACTTATTGTATACATGCCTTAAACCACCAGTTCTTTGTCGAGCAACCTTTAAATACCTCTCTTGATCAAGAGCCTGTTTGTCCGCAGATTCAACATTTACAAAAGAAAATTTCGCATTTCCCCGAGACTTCGTTACTATTGTTACATCACGACCACATCCATAGAGACATCCCCAAAGGTCATCATTTATATTTCCAGGTACAATCTTTTCAGCGCGCTTTTGCTCCACGTGTTCCGAAAACTCCCAGGGATGAACCAATTTGGGATTACCCTGCTTGGCGGCACCATCGTTTTTTTCAGAATCGCTGCAACCCGCCCACAGCGCCGCTGCGGTCATCAGAACAATCTTCCCTAGACATTTGCCAAAAAGTTTAGCCATAATCGCTATAAGAACACCTATTAGAAAGGATCGTATCAATCTCTGCTACTTTCATTGCCCTTATCAAATCACGGACAACTAGGTTCAAAATAAAACACGCATGAATAAAGTCTTTTTGAATCCACCCTATAATGATCTGAGCCTCTTTCTGAAATAATGCTATAAGAAGAATCACATGGCGTTTCCACAGTATCAATAACAATATATGTATTGTTCAAATCCTTTCCACTTACAACATAATCTAAAGTATCGTCTAAGACAACCACACTCAAAGATATGGTGTCTTTATATCCATGTTGAAACGGAATTTCATAAGAAGAACATTTATCCGAACTACAATTGCTGTAAGAATGCCTATTAGAAAGAATCGTATCAATCACTGCGACTGATTTTATTTCTATGCGTTCCTCAAACCCACCGGAACAATTATCGCAAGCGGTATAGAACAGAGCAAGAATGAATACAAGAACAACAGGTAAAAGCTTTTTGACAATCATATTAATCCTTTTTAATATTCAGCCATTTTTTCCCACAATCATCAATTTTCATAAGCATATAATCATCACATCCAAAATCGCCACAAATAGAAGAAATCAAATAGCCTTCATCTTTTAGAGTAACACTAATCCCGTTAATAAAAACAGGAAGTTTATCCAGTTTACAATCTTCATTCGGTTTTTCACGAGTTGTTTGCACACACACCAATTCACCTGACTCGCATTTTTCATCTGCCAACGAAAATGAAAATTCATTTCCTTCTTCAGCACAAAAAACTTTTCCTCCGCTCATTTTAAGCGATTGCCCATAAACACAAAACAGCAAGGAATCTAGCTTTTCGCCAAGTCCCAGTTTATCCAAATGACATGAAATCAAATCCTCAGGCGTTAGAGAATTCAACCGAGCCTGGCACTTCGCCTTGCGTTCTTCTTCAGACACCGCTTTACGATCTTTCGAAACTTTTTCCGAAGAAGCACACGCAACAAGCAAGCCTACAAGCACCGCTGCGGTCATCAGGACAATCTTCCCAAGACATTTGCTGAAGAGTTTAGCCATATTTTAAGTATAGCAAAAATATTTTCGCGAACATCGGGGTTTTAGGGGCGGAGCCACTAGGCGTGGGGGTAGCGGAAGACACAGCTAGATGGCGGGGCGCAGCCCACCATGACGATGTGGCTGAAGCGAGGGGGACGCCTCCCCCTTTAGTTATCAACAAAATCGACCCTATTTTTGTAAAAACAAGACACCCCTTGCGTTTCTTAAAAATTTTTATTATATTAAAAAAAAAGATTTTTGATTAACGGTGGAGGTTTCTTGAAAGTTGAGTTTAGAGATAAGGATTTGGAACTTTGCGCAATGGATGAGGCTTATGCAATACGGCGAATGGGCAAAAAACGGGCAAAATGCTACAGAACGCGAATCAACGCCTTGGTCACAGTCGCAAATTTCGCCGATTTATCCAAGTATCCAGGTCATTTTCATGAATTGGTCGGAAACCGAAAAGGACAATGGGCATGCGACCTTGATCAACCATACCGATTGATTATTTGGGGCGCAGAACCGAACAAGGCTGTTATTTGGGCTGAAGTTACCGAAGCCAAAGTCATAGAAATTGTAGATTATCATAAATAGAGAGGAATAATATGGCAGAAGAAAAAGAACTCCTTTTGTGGGGGGCAACTTCCCCTGGAGAAATTCTTGAAGAAAAACTTCAAGAAATGAATGTGGATGTTAACGATTTCGCCGCCCGAATCGGCTACACCCCCAAGACGGTGAACGAATTGCTCAAAGCCAAGTGCAGGGTGACGGCAGAAATGGCCTACAGCCTTGAATTTGGGACAGGAATTCCTCAGTATTGTTGGCTAGAAGCACAAAAGCTGTACGAACGGGATCTCTGGCGTGAAAAGGTCAAGAAATCTCTCAAGAATCGGATTAACTGGCGCAAGTTCTTCCCTATCGGTGAACTCAATCCGCGCACATGGATCAAGGACTTCAACAACAAAGAAGACGGCGTATCGCCCATTCTCAGGTTCTTCGGGGTGGCAAGCCCCAAGGCGTGGGAAAATTACTATTACAAGAACCGCCTGAAGGTGGCCTTCCGCATTTCGCTAGCCGAAACCGAAGACCCGTACGCGGCCTCCGTGTGGATGCGCCGCGGCGAAATCCTCGCCGACGAAATCAAGATGGAAAAGCAGAACGACAAGAAGGTGCGTTCCGCCATCAAGAAGGCGATGCCGCAATTTGTGGAACTGGCCAAAAACGACGTTGCCGCGTGGGAAGATTTACGCCGCAAGAAGGCATTGCCCAAGCCGAAGGTGGGCGAAGATTTCATTGACGACGGCATGCACAAGTTGCAGGAACTGGGCGCAAAGCTCGGAATCAAGGTGCTCTACGCGCAGAACTTCAAGTCGGCGCCGATTCATGGCATGGCCCGCTGGTACAAGGACATCCCCGTCATCCAGCTGCATGACCGTTTCAAGGACCGCAATGCGTTCTGGTTCACGTTCTTCCATGAGCTCGGGCACATCGTGCTCCACGGCAAGAAGGACATCTTCATCAAGAACGTCTATTACGGCAACAAGAACCAGCAGAAGGACGACGAGGCAAACACATTCGCACAAAAATACATGACGCAGGCAGGGCTGGAAGATTCACGGATTCCTTAAAAACCCGCCTATTTTATTAGATGTGAGCAATCATATCTATTGGTAACGTTGAAGGCTATTTTGTTTCCTGTCTGCAATAAAAGACGCGCAATATAACGACGATTCGCTTGTTATGGTCGACATGGTAAAACAGTCGGTAATTGTCCACTGACATCGATCGAACTTCACGTAAAATCCAGGGTTCGTCTTGACATAAGGCGAAAGCTTCTGGAAAATCGGACAATGTATTCACCGATTCCTGAATTTTTCCCATGAGATTCTTTGCCGCGATAGGCGAACAAAGTGTTACGCTGATATAGTCAAAGATTTGTTCGATGTCGGCCTGTGCTGCGGAAGAAAAGTGGACTTCGAAATTCATACCTTGTACTTTTTCTTGACATCGGAAAGGACCATCGCGGCGGGGCGGGTGCGGCCTTTCAGCATGTCGTTGTAGCCCTTCTCGAGTTCCGCATCGAGGCGTTCTTTAGACCATTTGGCGGAGTTTTCTGGAGCCTTGGGCAACTTCACGTCGAAGGGAATTCCCTGTTGCAGAATAATCTGCTTGTAGAACATGTTGATGGCGCTGGAAACGGATATGCCGAGGGTTTCCAGGACGTTCTCGGCCTGTTCCTTAACATCGGGCTCTATACGAGCGTATAAATTTGCAGTCTTGTTCATGCCACTCAATATACATTTTTGTACGCACAAAAGCAATACATTTTTTTTGATAAAAATTGAAACTTGGCAACTTCAGGACAAAAAGACTCTAAAAAAAGTTAATCAACTATTAAAAAATATCGAGCGCAGCAATTTTGAAGGTCTTGGTAAACCCGAGGCGCTTAAAGGCAACTTGAGCGGATTCTGGAGCCGCAGAATCGACGACGCAAACCGTCTGATTTATCGAATCAACGACGAATTTATCGACATTCTCTCGTGCAAAGGCCATTACGAGAACGTCTGACTAGGAAGGACGGAGCCTTTAAGTCAGATTGTTGCTTTTTTGTCATGCCCGTGCAAGCGGGCTTTCTTTTCCCCAAAAAAATTATATATTTATTCTTGAAAATAGAGTTTTCTCTTATTCTCAGCTAGAAATCTCGACAGTTTCCAGATATAGAGGATAGGACGAACGCTCACGTCTGCGGCAATTCTGTTGCCGTATCGTTTTGCTATAGGCAAATTGTATTTGCCTTTTAGTTACGCGACCTTTATTGGGGCGTGAGTTGTTTGTGTTTATTTGTATCGGGCAGTCGAGAGCCTCTAGCTGGTAAATACATTCAACTCCACGCCTTTTTTATTCAAAAAAATTGGGTTGATTGCTGAATAAGGGTGAACTCGTACCGGAGTTTAACTCTTGTTCTTAGCTAGAAATCTCGACAATTTCTGATACAAAGAATAAGACTTATACTCGCCAACGCCTATGTAATACATGGGTGAAGTGTATCCTGAGTGAATAATATTCGCTCGGGTTATATTGGTCATACCGTTGCAAACCTGTAAAGGCGAAGCAATCTCTTGACTCATATTGCGAGTTTTGTTCTTTGAAATGTCGTGCGTTTTGGCACTTGCGAGAGTGACTCGTTCACTTTCAGTAAGGAGTCAAATAAAATGCCCGCCATTTTACGAGCAGCCAATCCATGGACACAAAAAAGCATCGACTACGCAGCAAACCGCCCCTATCTAGATGATTTGTACACAGTCTATCCTGTGGTACACGAAAATGTACGCAAAATAGATGAAAGAATCATGTATCGCGTTGAAATGTACTTTAACGAGAGAGATAATTTCAATCTAATAGCCTCTCTGTTGGATTTAGACCTGTTTCCTGTAAAAGACAGTTATATTCCCTTCTTACGAAAATCAAAAGACGCCATTAGAAGAAATCCGCAAATAATCAACCGCATCTGCGGGGATCTCTATGAAATGGGATTCAGGGAGCTCTATAAAAGATGCACCGAACCCAAAGAAGCCAATCGCCAAATGGGTCCCATGTTTCGCAATTGGCTTAATTCTGGGGCTTTAGGAATTAGACCTGTTCCTGAATCAGTTTTTGTTCGTAGTACAGGAAATGCAATTCTTGATGGATCCGACAGTTCAATGATGGATTTTGCTAGACGGAATTTCGGATACAACCGAGAAAAAGGGCTTGATTTCATAGCTCGATATAACGGCCGTTATGTTATTGGCGAAGCAAAATTCATTTCTGATTTTGGTGGTCATCAAAATGACCAGTTTGTGGATGCTATTGCGACAATTGAATCTCCCCTTAGAAATAACGATGTCGTAAAAATCGGCATAATTGATGGTGTTCCTTATATACGGAATAACGGGAAACTTTTCCTTAATTTGATCAGGACAGAATACAACATCATGTCGGCTCTTGTACTTCGTGATTTCCTGGAGTCGCTATGAAAAACACTCTCATAAAAGGCGACAACATAGATTCACTGGTGTATATCCGTGATAAGATGAAATTACGCGAATCTATTGATTTGGTCTATATTGATCCTCCTTTTGCAACGGGAGGTGAGTTTAAAACAGATTCTAATGGACGTGTAGCTACAATTAGTAGTTCGTCATCCGGCAAAATAGCGTATTCTGATAAATTAACTGGTTCGGCTTTTATTGAATTTTTGCGCGAGAGGGTTCAAATTATATACGATCTTCTTTCTTCGCAAGGTTCATTCTATTTACACATAGACTATAAAATTGGTCATTATGTAAAGTGCATGCTTGATGAAATTTTTGGAATTGAAAATTTCAGGAATGATATAACAAGAATAAAATGCAATCCGAAAAATTTTTCAAGAATTGGCTATGGCAACATAAAGGATATGATTCTATTCTACACAAAAGGAAAGAATCCTATCTGGCACGAGCCAAGAATTCCTATGTCAGAAGAGGAAATTGCAAAGTTGTATACAAAAGTTGACAAAAACGGAAGACGCTATACAACTGTTCCAATCCACGCTCCTGGCGAAACAAAAGATGGAAAATCTTCGCAAAAATTCAAAGGGATTTTACCCCCTCCAGGAAGGCATTGGAGATGTAGTGTGGAAGAACTAGAACAATTAGATAAAGATGGTTTAATTGAATGGTCTGCATCGGGAAATCCGCGTAAAATCAACTACGCCGATGAACATCTGACCAAGAAGTTGCAAGATATTTGGACTTTCAAGGATTCTCCTAATCCTATTTATCCGACAGAGAAAAATCACGAAATGTTGCAAACAATTATTAAGGCGTCCTCCAATGAGGATTCCATCGTGATGGATTGCTTTGCCGGCTCGGGAGGCACTTTGGTTGAAGCAAGCAGGTTGGGACGCAAATGGATTGGCGTCGATAAATCGGATATAGCAATTGAAACCATTAAAAAGAATCTTGAGAATAATGGTTTCTTTGCTAATGAATCAATGTATAAATACATCGAAATTTAGCTTGTAAGTTGTTAGATAATTCGTGGGCATTGCAAAAATCCCTGTGGCTCAGCCATGACAATTCGCGCAAGCACGATTGTCACGGCATTCGCCTTTGGGGGTGTTAGGGGGCGGAGCCTCCTAGGAGAGAGGGTAGCGGCCCTTCGACAGGCTCAGGGACCTTTGTCACTGGGACTAGCGATGGAAGCGAGGGGGAAGCCTCCCCCTTTCATAATAAAAAGATTCTATCGCTGCGCTCCAGAATGACTTTTCTAAGTTCTGCCAACTAAAAATGCTATCTTTACCCGCATGAAAAAATACCACTTGGCCACATACGGCTGCCAGATGAACGAGTACGACTCGGCGATGATTGCCCAGGAGCTCGACATGTGCGGTTGCGTCGAGACGAGCAACCAGGAAGATGCCGACTTTATCATCGTAAACACCTGCAGCGTACGCGAAAAGGCCGAGGAAACAGCCATCGCGAACATCAGCAAGCTCAAGTACCTGAAGAAGAAGAATCCCGACGTGAAGGTGGTCGTTTGCGGCTGCATGGCGAAGAATCGCGGGCCGGAACTTTTGAAGAGGCTCCCGAACGTGAGCTACATCGTGGGGCCGGACCAGTACAAGAAAATTCCGGAACTGCTGCTAGGCGATGCCAAAAGCCCCTTGCACCTGACGCACCACAAGATGTTCATCGACGAGGACCTGAGCGAGAACTACCTGGGTGAATACGCGAAACTCCAGAACGACTTCACCACCTTCGTCGCCATCCAGCGCGGTTGCAACAAGCGCTGCAGCTACTGTATTGTGCCGTACCTGCGCGGGCCGGAAAAATACCGCGACATGGAAGATGTTCTTGCCGAAGTGCGCAAGGCGGCCGACAAGGGCATTACCGAGGTGACGCTCCTTGGCCAGACGGTGAACGCCTACAAGACGGAAGGCGGCAATTTTGCCGACCTGCTCACGAAGGTTTCTGAAATCGGGGGCATCCGCCGCATCCGCTTTACGAGCCCGCACCCGAGGCATTACACGAACGAGCTCATCGACGTGCTGCTGAACAACCCGAAGGTCTGCCACTACGCGCACATCCCCATCCAGAGCGGCTCCGACGCCATGCTCAAGAAGATGCGCCGCCAGCACAACATGGAGCAGTACCTCTCGATTATCGAACAGCTGCGGAGCCACGACCCGTTCTACGGGATTTCGACGGACGTGATTTGCGGATTCGTGGGCGAAACGGAAGAGGACTTCGAGCAGACGCTCAAGGCATTTGAACAGTGCCAGTTCGACAGCGCCTTCATGTTCATCTACAGCCCGCGCAAGGGCACGGAATCGTACAAGGAAGCGGAGACGCTCACCGAGCAAGAAAAGCAGGAACGCCACACGCGCCTGGTAGAACTGCAGAACGCCATCACGCTCAAGAGGAACCAGATGATGCTCGGCCGCACCGAGGAACTCCTGGTGGAAAAGAACTCCGTGCGCGACGAGACGGAACTGCGTGGCCGCACCGACAACTTCAAGAAGGTGGTGTTCAAGCCAGAAGTTGGCCAAATCGTGAAGCCCGGCGACTACGTGAAGGTGAAGCTGGACGACATTCGCGGATGGACGATTCGAGGAAAATTGATGATTGATGATTGATGGTTGATTATTAATGATGGATAATTGTGGTGTGAGGTAATGAAGATGAAGTTTTGGAATGTTCGCGGAATTGCCGCTATTTTGTTCTTGATTTGCAGTACAAGTTCACTTGCGCAACCCGCAGCAAATGCCCCCGCAGATTCGCAGGCGACCGTTACGATTGCCGATGCGCAGAAGGCGTACGTGGCCGGCAAGTGGAAAGACGCCGCGACCGCCTACGAGGCTGCGTGCCCCAGGGAACCTGATTCGGTACGCGCCGAATGCTACCTGTGGAATGTCCTCGCCCTTTCGCAGACCGGAAACGCGAAAGACTTTTCCAAGGCGGGCAAGCGCCTCGACAGCCTCATCGGCAAGACAAACCCCCAGCACAAGGTATATGCCGACCTCATGATGACCAAGGCTCAGTTCCAGTTGTACATGGGCAGGCACGCCAAGGCTGCCGAAGCCTTGATCCACGCGATCGAGACGTCGCAACCGCACCAGGTCGTCGTCCTCAAAAAGATTTGTGCAGCCGTGCAGCCCAAGGTCAAGCAGCAGGCACTGAACGAAGCCTGCGCCCGACTCGACGAGCCGCAACCGGCCGCAACAGTCCCGAATACGGCCAAGCCCGTTCCGGCAGCAACGGACAGCGTCAAGGACTCGCTTCAAAGTCCAACGCAGCCTCCCGAACCGCCGAAACCCGTCGCAGCAGCAGATTCCGCTCCGGCACCGGAGGTCAAGCCTGCACCGGAGGTCCAACCCGAAACAAAAGTTCCCGATAAAGCCCCAAGCGCGGCAACCGAATCCTGGATTTTGCAGCTCGGTGCCTTCGGCGTGAAATCCAACGCGGATTTGCTGGTCAGCAACCTCAAAAAACGCGGCATCGCGGCCACTATCGAAGAACGCGCCGGAGAGACGAAAACGCTCTACCTCGTGCAGACGGGGCCCTTCGAAACCAAGGAAAAGGCTGTTGATTTCGGTGCAAAGAAACTCGCGCCGATCAACGTGGAATTCAGGGCAATTCTGAAAAAATAGGATCGGGCAGGCCCTTCGGACCCCTAAAATTTGTTCAAATTTCGTATTTTTGCGCATTTTCCCTACAAAAAAACATAAAATGTTCTATATTTAGGACACCCCAAGCCGGGGTGGTGAAATTGGTAGACGCGCCGGACTCAAAATCCGGTACTCGCGAGAGTGTGAGGGTTCGATTCCCTCCCCCGGCATATAGGATAGGAGTAAAAGCCTAATGTCTTTTTGGAGCAAGATTGGATTAATAATGTTCCTCGCATGCGCGATGTCCTTCGCGCAGTTTGACGACGAACCGTCTGGCGACGAGTCAACGGAACAGTCTTACTCTTACGGTGACGATAATTCATCCGATGATGGCGCATCGGTCGGCGAGGCAACCGCCTCCGGCGACCAGTGGGAAGGTTTCCGCTACGAAGACCTCGGGCTCACCCAGTGGGAATTCCAGCAGGCAAAAGAAGAAGGCATTTCGAGGGACAAGCTCACCAGGCTCGTGGAGCTTGGCGTCCGCATTTCCGAATACCTCCAGAAACCGTGGAACAAGCTCGGCGTTTCCGAAGAAGACTGGCTCGCCCAGCGTTCGCAGGGAATGGAAGATGCAGACATCGACCGTTCCTACAGGAACAAGTCTGGCAACCAGGGTGCCGCCTACCTCTCCCTACTCCTCCCCAGCTACTATCAGTGGAAGATGGACCAGTCCACAAAGGCTATCTGGATTGACGTGCTCTGGGTCGCAAGCGTGGGAGCAACGACTTACCTCGCCGTAAGCGGCAACAACGCATGGTGGTACGGCCTTATCGTCGTGGCCGGCGCCCACATCTGGTCGTTCGCCGACGCATTCTTCGGTACCCAGTGGGACAGCAACCCCGATGCAAACCGATTCAGCTACGGCGTTCTCCCGACCCCGGAAAAGGGTGTCCTGGGATTCTTCAATGTAAAGTTCTAAGCGCATCATGCAGCTGGAATTACTCAAAAGCAAAATTCACCGCGCTACCGTAACCGACGCAAACCTCAACTACGAGGGCTCGATTACGATTGCCCGCGATTTGATGGACGCCGCAAACATCCTCCCCTTCGAAAAGGTGGGCGTGCTCGACGTGAACAACGGCAGCCGCCTCGACACCTACGTCATCGAAGGCCCGGCCGGTTCCGGAGTCATCTGCCTGAACGGGGCTGCAGCCCGCCTCGTGCAACCCGGCGACCTCGTGATTATTGTCGCCTACGCGACCATGAGCGAAGAAGAGGCCAAGTCGTGGAAGCCGACCGTCATCCACGTGAACGCGAAGAACGAAATCACGAACAAGTAGCCCGGATCGACATCGTCCGAGATACTTATATTTCCAGCATGCGGTTTACCCTTCTGTCTGTAGCAATCCTTGCGGCCTTCGCGTTTTCTGCGGAGCCCGTCCCAAGCGATTCGCTCTCCGCAAGCGACTCCGCCGTTGTAACACCCGCATTCGACGGCATTCCCTGGAACCACTCGTCTTTTCCCCGTGAAAGGCTACTCCGCAGGACATCCATCGACCCGGCCCTGAGCGCCGCATTTTCGTACTCCGTGAGTTTCATGGGCGGTTCCTATGGCACGTTCGCGCAACAGAGCTATCTAGCGCACCTCGCATACGAATTCGACCCCAGCCTGCACCTCTACGCCGATTTCGGACTCTGGATGCCGCTCTATGCGAACTTCCGCGCAGGAGCACCCATACCCAAGGAAGACATCAAGCAGGGGAAAGTTGAATTCATCCTGCCCGCAATCGCCCTGGAATACAAACCGACAGACAATTCCTACATCAGGCTCATGTTCGTAAACGAGAACGACGCAATCAAGGCTTACGGACCGTTCCGTTATCCCTCGTGCTACTGGAGAAATTCTATTTTTTGCCGTTGATGAAGAACAGCGCCGTAGCCATAGCCCTCCTGCTTGCGACATTTTTTCTCTCCGCCTGTGAAGAAGAGAAGGTTGTCGTCAAGGAGAAGCGCACCTACAAGGGCGACATTGAGGTGTTGAACAGTTGCGGAGAACCAGGGGCTGCAGCCAAAATGCGAACTTTCTTACGCGAAAATGGATTCGACGTGGTGAGCTTCGGGAACGACATGTTGCAGAACTACGAGGAAACCATCCTTGTGCTCCGGAATCCGGAATGGGAAGGCGCAAAAGCTCTGGCCCAGACGCTCCAGACAAAAAACGTTCTTACCATCGTAAGCAAGCGTGCCTATGTCGACGCAGCCGTTTATATAGGAAAAGATTTTCATAAAATCATAGAACCCGAACAGGGAGAAACAGATGACAACGAATAAGCAAGAACTTCCAGAGTCCGTAAAAATCGGTGCCAGCATTTTATTTGAGCTGCGCGCCCAGAACGTGCAGCTGATTGACCTGCGCGGCATCAAGGATGTCACGGATTATTTCCTCGTGGCAACCTGCGAAAGCGAAGCCCAGATGCAAGCGATTCTGAACGAGCTCCGCAAGGAATTCAAGGCGAACAAGCTCCCGTCCGTGGGCGTGGAATACAAGGAAGGCGTGCGCTGGGCAGTGTTCGATGCGGGCCTCGACCTGATGGTCCACCTGTTCGAAGAAGAAAAGCGTAACGAGATTTCGCTAGACCGTCTCTATGCCGACGGCAAGATTGTGGAACTCGATGAAAATGACTTTGTAAAGACAACCGACAAGAAGGCCGACGACAATGAACTCGTTTGAGCAAGAAATCGCAGAAGCGCTCGCCGCCACCGGCTCCTTCGAGAAGGAAGCCGCACTCAAGCTTATCTCCGTGCCGCCTGACACCAGCCACGGAAACTTCACCATCCCCTGCTTTTCACTCGCGAAGGTGATGCGCAAGGCCCCGAAGATGATTGCGGAAGATTTGGCCGCACAGGTGAAACTCCCCGCAGGCCTTTCGAAGGTGGAAGCCGTGAACGGCTACCTGAACTTCTTCATCGACCGCGGATTCCTCGCGAAGTCGACTCTCGAAGAAATCGCCGCCAAGGGTTTGGAATACGGTCACGCCGCACCCAACGGGAAGGTCGTCTGCATCGACTTCAGCTCCCCGAACATCGGTAAGGAACTTGCCTTCCACCATCTGCGCTCCACGATGATTGGAAACTCGCTTTCCCGCATCTACAAGGCAGCCGGCTACAAGGTGGAACGCATCAACCACCTCGGTGACTGGGGAACCGCATTCGGCAAGCTTATCGTGATGTACCTGCGCGAAAACCGTCCCACCGACGACGCCACGCTCGATAGCCTCACCGTGAAGGAGCTCAACATCCTTTACGCCGCATTCTCCAAGGCATCTAAGGAAGAGCCGGGTCTCGAAGACGAAGCACGCGCCGCATTCACTAAGCTCGAACAGGGCGACGAATTCTACCGCAAGCTCTGGACAGCCTTCCGTGCAGCGACACTCAAGGAACTCATGCGCATCTACGACATGATGGGCGTGGGCTTTGACCACTACACTGGCGAATCCTTCTTCGAAGACAAGATTCCCGCCATTCTCGACGAACTCCGCGAAAAGAACCTGATGGTCAAGAGCCAGGATTTGGACGTGGTGATGCTCGACGAATTCGACCTGAACCCCTGCCTTATCCGCAAGAGCGACGGTTCTACCTTGTACGCAACCCGCGACCTCGCTGCCGCCTGCTACCGCAAGAAGGAATACAACTTCGACAAGTGCCTCTACGTGGTGGACCTCGGACAGGCGCTCCACTTCAAGCAGGTGTTCCATGTGCTTAAGAAGATGGGCCGTGAATGGTACAAGGACATGTACCACATTCCGTTCGGCGTGATTCTGCAGCTGGTGGACGGCAAGTGGGAAAAGGGCAAGACCCGCACGGGTACCGCAAGCCTGTTGCGCGACGTGATTGAAGCCGCCCAGAAGAAGATTCTCGAATTCATTGACGAGAAGAATCCGGGCCTCGAGAATAAGGAACTGATTGCCCGCCAGATCGGCATTAGCGCCCTTACCTTCAACGACCTCAAGAACAGCCGCCTGAAGGATGTGCGCTTTGACTGGGACGCCGTGATGAGCTTCGAAGGCGATACGGGTCCGTATGTGCAGAACGCCCACGTGCGCCTGTGCAGCATCATGCGCAAGGCCGGCATTGAACGCGCGGACCTCGCCGCCGCAATCAAGGACGTGAACTTCGCCGAACTCAGCGACGATGCGGCCTACAGCCTCATCAACATCCTGTCGAAGAAGGGCAAGAAGATTCTGGATGCTGTCGCCGGTGACGAACCGAGCGTGCTCGCCCAGTACGCCTTGGAAATCGCAGAAGCCGCCCACAAGTTCATCCACGAAGACCGCGTGCTTGGCTCCGCCGAAGAAAAGTCCCGCCTGTTCCTGGTTCAGGCAACACAGATTGTGCTCGAGAACGTGCTCGACCTGCTGGGACTCTTCCCGATCCGCCAGATGTAAAAAAAAACGCAAGCCCTTCGGGCTTGTGTTTTTTTCAATTGAGAATTGATGATTGAGAATTAATAATTATCAATTATACATTATCAATCATCAATCAATTTCCGTTGATGCAGCGAACGGAGTAGGCGTTGTTCTTTGCGTTGTTCGGCACGAGCTGTCGCACCATCTGATCGCTCATGCGGCCCATGGACCAGAGCCAGATGGTTTCGTTCCTGCCGTTTTGTGCGGACCAGAATCCGGCATACTCGCCCATTTCCTCGTAGCGGACCATGGTCTTGCCAAGCACCTTGCGGTAGCCCGAAGAATAGACGGAGAAGCCGTATTCGTCCGTGCCACCACCACCGTGCCAGCCAGTAGTAGCCTTCATCTTCTCGGCGAACTTGCCACATTTGTCTACACCTTCGTAGCACTTGGTAAGCCCAACGAGCATGTCCATCCATTCGCGGTCACGCGGCAAATGCCAGCCTTCAGGACAAGCCTTCCGGGCTCCTTCCAAATCGTAGAGACGACCGCTGCGCAAGCAATAGTTATCCTTGTCCTCGTAGCACCAGGAATGCCCTTCGACGTTGTAGTTCACGTTCTGGGCGAACCATTCACGGCCTTCCACCTTGATGGTGCGGTACACCTGGCCATCGCGCGGATCGGTAAAGGCGCTGGATACGCTGCGGATGTCGGCATGGTGCTGCTGTTCCGCCTTGCGGAATTCTGCAAGGCGTTCGCGCTTGTACTTTTCGCGGCCTTCAAGGTTTGCCGCCCAGTATTCCTGCGCCTTCGGGTTCGTGAACTTTATTCGCAAGTCCCCGACAGCGTAAGTGTCGTCGCCACAGGCGAGGTCCACGCCGGCGATATTCACAATCTGTTCTTCCTTGCCGAATGTCATGGGCTTGTTGAAGTACGAGATCCAAGCCTCTTTCGACATATTGCACTTGTTGTAGAAGTTTTCTTTCTCGATCTTTTCGGCCGGGACCGTCATGTTTCCCGAAACAGAAAAGGCGAATTTTCCGTCGTTTACCTTAAAGGATACCGGCTGGACTTCTTTATAGTGGGTGTACTTGCCCAGACGGATATTCCCTTCAATTTTTACCGAAGTGTAATCGCCTTCGCCCTCCGCATTGAAAATCGAATCCCACGTTTTCGGGGGAACAGCCTCGGAGAGAGTCCAGAGGCAAAGAGCGGATGCAATGATGACAAATCTCGATTTGGAACAGAACATTTCCTGCCTTCTTTGCTTATGTTGCACAACGTATTGAATGTTAGCTTTTTTTGCGGAATTCCTCAAGGCGCCCTTTTTACAATTAACTACATTTTACATATGGCTATGACCCGTTACATTTTGCAAATTCACTGCCCCGACCAAAAGGGGCTTATCGCCGGGACCACCCAGGTTCTCGCCAAAGCAGGCGCCAATATCATCGACCTGCAACAGCATACGGCGAAAGATATCGAGACCTTTTTCCTCCGAGCCGTTTTTGAACTGGAAGCTGGCGACATCAGCGAAGTCAACAAGCACCTCGAAACGCTCGCCCCGCACCTCCAGCTGAACTGGAAGCTGTTCGACACCTCCAAGACCGAACGCGTGGCCATTTTCGTCTCGAAGACGGACCACTGCCTCTACGACCTCTTGCTCAAGAGACGCGACGGAGACCTCCCCTGCGAATTCAGCTGCATCGTCGGGAACCACCCCGACTTAGGTCCCGTGGGCGGCACTTTCGGAGTCCCGTTCTACTACGTGCCGTCGAACCCGGACAAGAGCATTCCCGAGAACCGTTTCCGCGAAATCATCGAGGAGACGAAGACCGACACCATCGTGCTCGCCCGCTACATGCAGATTCTGAGCGAGGCTTTTACCGAGGAATTCAAGTACAGGATTATCAACATCCACCACGGGTTCCTCCCCGCATTCAAGGGGGCAAAGCCCTACCACCAGGCATGGCACAAGGGCGTGAAGATTATCGGCGCCACGGCGCATTTTGCCACCGAGGACTTGGACCAGGGGCCCATCATCTGCCAGGATATCCAGCGCGTGCCCGAAACGGCAAGCATCGACGAACTGGTGGAACTTGGAAAGGACATCGAGAAGCGGACGCTTTCTGCCGCCCTCAAACTCTGGCTTGAGCACCGCGTTTTCGTCTACGCCGGAAGAACCTTTATCCTGTAGGAGTTAACATGAACGAAGAAAACCTGAACGAGAACAAGGAAACCACCGAGGCTCCCGCAGTCGAAGCCGCCGAAGCCACGAACGCTGCCCCCGCAACAAACGATACGACAGCTGCCGAAGCAGCCCCGGAAGAAGCAGCCCAACAGGAAACCGTCGCCGAAGCCCCGAAGCCGGAAAGCGAGGAACCGCAGATTATCATCCAGAAGGAACGCGGGTTCGCGCACTACGTGGGATTCGCCCTCCTCTGCGTGCTGTGCATCGCCTTCTTCTTCATCCCGGGCATTGCCCTTACCTTCGGCGTGAGCAGGCTCGTCCCCCTGCCGGGAGCAGCAGCCTGGATATTCAGCGCCATCCTGAGCTTTGTCCTCTGGCTCATCTTCAAGCTCAAGATCAAGGGATTCAAGAAGTCTTTCTACTTCTATATCGGGCTCTGCGTGGTGGTGTTCGCCATCCTCATCGCCATCGAAGTCCTGACCGAGAAGGTCGCCGTATTCTCCAGCATTGCAGCCCTCCTCCTGGGCGGTGCCGCATAAGGATTTTCCTATGAACATCAAAGACCAGTTTGTCCATTTTCTCGTTGAAGCGGGCGCGCTCAAGTTCGGAACCTTCGTCACCAAGAGCGGCCGCGAAACCCCGTATTTCATCAACACCGGGGAGTTCCGCACCGGAGCTACACTTTCGAAGCTTGCCGAATACTACGCAAGCACCTACATGGTCCACTTCGACGGCAAGGCCCAGAACCTCTACGGCCCGGCCTACAAGGGAATTCCGCTCTGCGCCGCTACCGCGATGAAACTCAGCGACGTGTACGCCCAGAACCTCACCTTCACCTACAACCGCAAGGAGGCGAAGGACCACGGCGAAGGCGGCATGCTCGTCGGCTACAAGTACACCGAGAAGACGAACGTCGTGATTATCGAGGACGTGATTACCGCAGGCACCAGCGTGAACGAGACGATGCAGGCGCTCTCAAAAATCGAGAACGCGAATGTCATCGGGCTTCTCATTTCCGTCGACCGCAAGGAAAAGCTCGACAACGGCAAGTCCGCGCTCCAGACGGTGCAGGACGAATACGGAATCGAGGCCCACTCCATCGTGAACATCAACGATATCATCGCATTCCTCGAAAGCGAAGAGAACCGCAAGGCGATCAACGCCCCCGAAGGAATCCTCGAAAAGGTTTACGCCTACCGCGAAAAGTGGGGCGCCAACTAGGGCCAGCCTTCCATTGAGGGAGTGACGTGTTTAGGAAGCTTGCCACACTGTGCATCGCCGTGTGCGCCCTTGTCGGGTGCGGCCCGTCGTACCATTGGAGCAAGTCGCATCCGCTATACAAGCAGCCCCCCTACAGCGCGCTTTCCATCAGCGGCACGCAGAACGCATTCGTGCTGACGCGGTCCAAGTGGTTCGCCAAGAAACTGGAAATCGCTCCCGAGAGTGCGCAGGTGCAGGTGACATCGTTCTGCGAACGCGCCTTCCTCGATGAAATGCGCAGGGCATACCCGGCGCTCAAGGACGTTCCCGACGCGACCATAAACGCATACCCCGAAGAGAGCCAGAAGCTCGACGACCGAATCTTCATCAAGGGACACTTCCCGGAACAGGGCATCGCCGTCAAGAATGCCGACGGTTCGACCCCGGCCCTTGTACTCATCATCCACGAGTTCATCATCGGAACCGACCTGAAGCGCGAACTCTACTACGACTACGACCTCATCCACAAGGAAAACGAAGAGAAACCGACCTCCAAGAACCTGAGCGCCATATTCTCGTACACGCTCTGGGACAACGAAAGGCAGCGTCCGCTGTTTAGCGCCGTTGAAGAAATCCAGCAGCCCATCGTAAAGCTCTCGATGGACGACATGAAATCACTCATCGCCACCGCAGCACGCAAGATTCGCATAAGCCTCTACGAGGGGGTGCAGAAATGAAGCGGGCCATGGCATTCATCCTAGCACTCCTTGCCCTCGCCGCCACGAGCCTCGCGAAGGACGTGTACTTCAACAAGCACCCGGTGCTGTGGGAAAACGCGGACATCCTCATCTGGACTCCCGATGCGCAGAGCCCTGTCGACCCCCGTGAACTCTGCCTCTCGCTCAAGCGCAACAACTCCGGCGCAGGCGAACCCAAGTGCAGGCTTTTCGGGGAATGGGAACGAGACTCCGTCGCCATGCACTACGCTCGATGGTTGCAGAAGAACATGGATCCCGCCCTCGACGAGGAATACCTGCACATCCGCCACCCCGCCCTCATGGCCAAGGTGCAAAGTCTTGAAGACAATATCGTGCTCTACCTGGCCGAAAGCGGGGACAACATCAACGTCGCCATTTTCGACGAGACTTCGACAAACCCGAAAGTCGCGGGGTCGATTGCCAAGAATGCAGACAAGGTAGCACTCGCCGACAAAATCGCAAGCACATTCTTTTCGGGAAAGACCAAACGAAGGCTCTCGAAGGAAGAGCGCCAAAAATTGCAGGACGAGCCCGACGACCTTTACCAGGAAGTTCCCAAGTTCCGGGCCTGGGCCGGAGTAGCGTTCGGATATTCGCAGGCACATATTCCGCTTACGCCCTACACCTGGTACAAGAGCCACGTCGAAAGCGAAGTGCGCAACTACCGCATCACGAAGGATTCGGTAAGCCTCTGGAATTTTATCGATGATTCCGACCCGTTGCTCAACGCCTATCTCGGCGGCATCTGGTACGGGTTCATCGGCCTCGAACTCCAGTACCGTTTCGCAAAGCACAGGGTAAAGACCGATGACGACGACCCCGTCTACGACGAGCTCGACCACTGGGACTTTTACCAGCACGAAATCGGCCTCAACGCGCTGTTCTCTAGGACCTACAATATCAAGAGCTGGCTCGACATCAGCCTCCTCCTCATTCTCGGATTCCAGTACAGCTTCTTTGTCGAGGATATCGCGCTCAACGACGACGTGAAGGAACCCTCGCGCGCCTACAAGGTCCGTATCCGCTTCGAGGAAGCCTACAAGGGAGGCGTCATCGGCGGAGCAGCCCAGTTCGTTTTCAAGAAGCACTATGGCATAGGAATCCGCACCGGGATTTCGACACGCGGACGCGACATGTACGTGGATCCGACCCCCGAAGCGGCGGCGGCGCCCACAATTATCGGAGGCTCCACCATCGACTGGTTCGTCGGCCTCGGACTCGAATACCACTGGAGTCTGTAACGATACAAACTTCGGCGAACATAGTTCGCCTCGCGCTTACGCACGCGCAAGCGGTGAACGTCCCATGTAGATTTTTTCTATCTTTGTGCCCACTATGAGCGAAGAAATACAAGAAGAAAAGAAAGAAGAAGTAAATCCGTTCCTTACGCCGGTCAATATCATCGAGCCCAAGAACAAGCTCCCCGACTACACATTCGACATGCTTCCCGACGAACAGAAAAAAGTTCTGGCGAAGCACGGCTGGACGCAGCTCATGCCCGTCCAAAAGAAGACCATCCCCTACATGCTTGCCGCCCGCGACATGCTGGTGCAGTCCAAGACCGGTTCGGGCAAGACCGGCGCCTACGTGCTCCCGCTCCTGCAGGTCATCGTCCGCGACCACATCTACCCACAGGCGCTGATCCTCGTGCCCACCCGCGAACTCTGCATCCAGGTAGAAGACGAAATCGAAAAACTTGCCGAAGGCACGGGCATCCGCTCGGTCGCCATTTTCGGCGGTGTCAGCTACGAACCGCAACTGAAGGCTCTCAGGAACGGGGTCCACATCATCGTCGCGACTCCGGGACGCCTCATGGACCACGTGCAGCGCGGCAACGTCGATTTCCTCGACATCCGCGACCTGATTCTCGATGAAGCGGACGAAATGCTCTCGATGGGATTCTACCCCGACATGCAGAAGATTCGCCGCTACCTGCCCAAGGCAATCTCGTGCACGATGTTCAGTGCGACGATTCCGCAGACGGTGAAGAGCCTCGCCCGCGAATTCCAGCGTCCGAGTGCCGAATTTCTCTCGCTCAGCTACGACAAAGTCATCGCGAACAACCTCGAGCACTACTGGTACCCCTGCGACGTGATGGACAAGGATTCCATGACCATCAAGGTGCTCGAATACTACAATCCCGACAGTTGCATGATTTTCTGCAACAAGAAGAGCGACGTAAGCTACCTCGAACAGGTGCTTTCGGGCTATGGATTCAAGGTGGGGGCTCTCAGCGGCGACGTGGCACAGGCCATGCGCGAGAAGACGCTCAACGCTTTCCGCGAAAAGAAGCTCCGCATCCTCATCTGCACCGACGTTGCCGCCCGCGGCATCGACGTGGACCACGTGACCCACGTGATTGTCTACGACCACCCGGCCGACCACGAAGTGTACGTGCACCGTAGCGGGCGCACCGCCCGTGCGGGCAGGAGTGGCCTCTGCATCTCGCTCATCACGCCTGTCGAAGAAATCGAAATCCGGCAGACCGCGGCGGACTTCGGCATCAACTTCATCAAGAAAGAAATCCCGTCCAACGAAGACATTGCAAGGCGCGTCAGCGACCGCGCGCGCACCTCGCTGGAACAGGAACGCAGGCACTTCGGCGGCCAGAAGGCGACCGAACGCATCAGCCGCATGCTCCCGCTCGTGAAAGATTTGGCAAACGGCCCCGTCGAAGACCAGATGCTTCTAGCCTACCTCGTCGACCGCTACATTTGGAAAAATTAAGTTAGACTGGTTTTAGGTAAGCAAAATGGCAAAGATAAAGGTAAAATCCGCAAAGGAAATCGAACTCATCCGTGATGCCGGAGCGCTCGCCGCCGAGACGCTCATCCGCGCAGGCGAAATGTGCAAGCCGGGAGTCTCGACACTCGAAATTGACGAATTCATCGGCGACTACACGCGCGCCCACAAGGGAATCTCCGCCTGCATGGGCTACCACGGCTACCCGCGTTACGCCTGCATCAGCATCAACGAAGTCGTGTGCCACGGCATTCCACGTGCCGACACCATCCTCAAGGATGGCGACATCGTGAACATCGACATCACGACTATCCTTTCGGGCTACCACGGAGACACATCTGCCATGTTCTGCGTCGGCAAGGTTTCTAGCCTCGCGCAGGAACTGGTCGATACCGCGAAGTTCTGCATGGAAGAAGGCATCCGCGCCGCCGGAGAACCGTGCGCCCGCTTCTCGGATATCGGATGCGCCATCCAGGACATCGCCGACGAACACGGATTCAGCGTAGTGGAAGACTACTGCGGACACGGCATCGGCCGCGGATTCCACGAGGAACCGACCGTGCTCCATTTCCGCAATTCCGAACGCACGCCCTTCATTGAGGTCGGCAACGTGTTCACCGTGGAGCCGATGATCAACGTCGGACGCCCGGGCACCAAGACGCTCAGCGATGGATGGACGGCCGTGACCCGAGACGGAAGCCTCAGCGCCCAGTGGGAACACACCATCGTCAAGACGAAGAACGGAATCGAGATTCTCACTCTGCCCCGCTAAGGCAGGACTCCGGGAGTAAAGCACGATGTCGTTTCTAGGGAACCTCCGGGACAGGGCGGTCGAATCTATCATCCGCAAGAACGAGACCGTCCTCCGTTTTGGCGACATCGAGGAAATATCCATCGACTCCGAAGCGAGGATTGCCGAGGTCCGCATTATATTGCGTGGCGAAACCGAGCCCACGATGTTCCGCGGCTACTACGGCTTTGACGACGGCGACAAGGGCACCGAGCTCACCGTCGACAAGATCACCTGCGAAAGGACATGGATAAACGAAGCGCTCGCGATGGCGATGGAAGGCCGCACGCTGCGTTTCGCGATTGCAGACTACAGCGGTGACAAGCTCGCGGGTATCGCCGGCGGGATTGCGAAAATCCTGTTCTAGTTCTTTTTCTTTGTATCTTTAAGCAATTCAGTGAGGTTCCCGCGCGTAGGGGCCCTGAGATAAACTGAAAAGAAGAAATTCGTTCCCAGGCCTTCTGTATTCGTTCCACCCAATTCAATTCCGAACACATTCAGCCATTCAAAAAAGCCCGACATCCTAGTACTCGGCCAACGGGGTTCAAAGACGTACATGTAGCGGGCACCAAACGTATATTCCGTCCCCAAGGAGACCTCGAAGAATATGTTCGGAGCAAAATTCGCACCGGGGAGATCTTCATCAAGATTTTTGTCGTCCGTCGAGGACAACGTGTAGACTCCGATTCCTGCTCCCGCTCCAATTGTGAGGAAGCGGGCGAATTCCAGTCCAAGGAACAAATCAATATATCCATATAAGCCATCAATACTAGCTGTATCGGAATAGCCAGAGCATCGACCATAATAATCATCCCAGTAATCACAGCCGCCATTCATATTGTCATAGAACGTCAGAACTTCTTCATCTTCAACGCCATCCTCGCGAAGAGCTTCGAACCCAAATCCCATCAAGCCCTGAATAATGAATCTAACGGGTCCCTCGCTGTCCGAAGAAGAAACCACTTCATTGATGGAATAAGAACTTGAACTTTCGGAGCGCCTACGCGAGGAGCTGCTATAGAACCCGGACAGATTGAATGTATATTCGCTGGAACTGGAATATTCGTAACTGTCGTAAGATTCCTCTTCATTTTCTTCCTCTTCCTCGGGAATTTCGTAGACCCATTCCGTTTCCGCATGCGCCTGGATTGCATAGGGGAATCCCGCCTGTTCATCGCCCACCGTAACGGTAGCGCAGACAGAGACATCCTCGTCAAAGGGCGTCATCCCGGCCTTCTTGCCGTTGACATACACAGGCACCCTCTGGGGAGAGTCTCCCTGACGGGCGCGAATCGACACATGCCCATTCTTGGGAACAAGTTTCTTATCGAACCGGAATTCCTGACCTCGGGCTATATTTACATTAAAGAGCACATCCTCGTAGCACGCGTGTTTCAGTTCGACGCGATACCATCCCGGCGAAAGCGTATTTTCCAGACTTCCGTCTTCGTTATCAACTTGTACCGAGAGTCCATCCGCGCTCCCTAGACGATCGGGAAATTTCGGGTCAATGACAAGCGTTCCAAAATTCGGTTTCATCCGCACACCGAGACTAGTAGTATTGCCATTCACGTTCACGAGCGTATCAAGGTCGAAGTAACGGTCCAACACAAATGTAAACTTATGGTTTCCTTCAGTAAGTTCCACATTGCAGGGCGTACTCTGGCAGTTCGACTGCGGACGACCATCCACGCTTAGCAACGCACCCACAGGATTTGAGGAGACTTCTATCAGCCGTTTTTTTATTCTGGACGACGACCAGTGACTTCCCATCGACACGCTTGTGAATCCGCCATGACCACCGCCGTCTTTTTCCGCATTTACCGTAATGGCTCCCGGAATGGTCCCGAACAGCATCGCCGAGCGGCTCTCGATTTCGGAGAGGAGTTCATCCACGGAAGAATTCCGGCTCGTATAGCTGGAAAGCATCCTGCCGCTCGCCGTCTCGTAGAGTTCGACCGTGAGGGTCAAGTCCGAACCGAACTGCCCCACGCGGGCCTGCGCCACGTAGTCCGCCGCGATATTCTTGCCCGTCTGCACGAGACATCCGCCTTCGCATTCCTCCAGCGACTTGTCGGGCGGCAAAAATGCGAGGATGTTTTCACGCGTCATGACGACAAAGTCCTTATACGAGGGCAGGACTTCCACCGCCTGGGACCGGAGCTTGTCCGTCAGGAACACCTTCTCGGCCCTGGACACGGAACTTCCCATGGTAACCGTCTCGAGAACCGCCACGAATACGTTTTTCGCAAGAGACGGCACAGCGAGAACCGCGACCACGGAAACCATGAATATGCAAGAACGGAACAGTCTCATTTCACAACAAAAAATAAACATTTTTTTACCTAAATGCAATCTTCGGCAATACCGACACGCTGTCAAGGGACATTTACCAAACATCCCCTGCCACCCCCCGCAGGATTTATTAAAATAGTCTCATCATTACAGGAGTCCCGAATGACCGAAGAAACCGAGAATACCAAGAAAAAACTCAAGGAAAAGGCGACCAATATCCTTTTCGACCTCATCACGAATATTCCCGACTCCCTGTACGCCGAAAACCGGGAACCGGAAAAGAGGGCGAACCAGCTTATCCAGCAGGCGGCGTTCAAGGCGGCCACCATAAGCGCCACGCTCTCTATCCCTGCAGGAATCACGGGCATCCTCACCGCCATCCCGGACATCGCCGCCATCTGGCGCATCCAGGCGCAGCTCGTCGCCGACATCGCGGCAAGCTACGGCAAGCTCGCCCTACTAAGCCGCGAGGCCATGGTCTGGTGCCTGTTCCGCCATAGCGCGGCCCAGCTCATCCGTGACATCGCCGTGCGCACCGGCAGCCGCATCGTGGTACAGAAGCTCTCCACCACCGCGCTCAAGGCGCTCATCCAGAAAATCGGCATCAAGATTTCCTCGAAGTTCCTGAGCAAGTCGCTGCTCCGCGCCATTCCGGTCGTGGGGGCAGTGGGCAACGGAGCCTACACCTACTACGACACGTTCGAAGTCGGCAAGACGGCAACGGCCTACTTCAAGGCGCTCGCCGACCAGGACGGCAAGGCTGTGACCGACGCCGAGATCGTCGACGCGGAAGGCGCCGGACCTAGCAACAAAGAAGATTCCAGCTCCGAAGCGAAGTGAACGACTCCACGCATAAGCATTTGGCAGTCCGCACCGTCTACGGGCTCCTGTCAGCAATCCTCCTCGCCCTATTCGCCCTATCTGTCTGTGGCGAGACCATTCCCGTGAACGAAGGCGCGGGATTCGACGGGGAATTCTACCGCGAGGTCTTCCGCAACTTTTCCGCAGATTTCTTCGCCACCGGCTATGACAGCTTCCGCATCCAGCGCATCTTCCCGTTCTGCCTGATGAACGTTGTCTACAATCTGGCCGGCATTCCGCTCGACAATGCGCACATGATGGCCGGGATGTACGTGCTCCATTTTGTAAACCTCGCCCTCCAGCTCCTGCTGTTCTTCAAGCTGGCACGGTTGCAGGGATGGAAACCCGCCACAACGGTCGTCCTCTTTTCGCTATTCTTCTTCAATTACGCAACCCTGAAAAACTGCGGCTACGTTCCGTTCCAGACGGACGCCTTCGCCGTGACTGTCGCGCTCGCCTCCTACTACGCGATCCTCAAAGGCAGGGAGGCCTCGGGATTCGCGCTCTCGCTCCTCGGGCTTGTCACCTGGCCCTCCCTCACCTACGTGATGACGCTGCTTCTTTTGTTCCCGCTCCGACTGGGCGTGAGCAAGTCCGCAGGCGCGCTCCCGGAACTTTTCGAAAAACCGGTTCCCAAGTTTTTCCTGGTTCTCCCGTTTGTCTACGGGCTTGCCGCCGGGACTCTCGTCATCCTGTTCCATGTCATGCACAAGCAGGAAATCCTCGACAACCTCCTGATGGGAAACTTCGGCACCGGGCACATCATCTTCTGCCTTATTGCATTCTCGGGCTGCGCCTGGGTTATCGCCTTGCTCCGAAAAGTCCCCGGCATTCCCTATTCCGCAGTGGATTTCGCCCGGTCTTTCCGCCCCAGGGTCTTCATCGGCATCGTGCTCTGCATCGCAGCCGTATCCCTGCTCCTCCGCATGCACACGAACAACGACTACTTCTTCGACGGCAAGGTGTTCCTGCTCCAGGTCCTCATCCGTCCCTTAAAGTACCCCCTCGTCACCCTGGCGGGGCACGTCGTCTACTGGGGTGCCCTTCCCGCCTTCCTGGTCTTGTTCGCGAGGGATTTCGTAAAGGTTTCCACAGCAAGGTCGCCCGGGCATACGCTAGTGCTTCTCGTCTTCCTCTTTTTTGCCCTCGACAGCGAATCGAGGCACATCGCTCCGTTCCTGCCGCTCCTGCTGGTGCCGCTGGGCCATGCCCTCGACAAGGCGGACCCTGCACCCAAATTTGCCATTTTCACCGTTATTTTGCAGCTTGTGCTTTCGCATTTTTACATTCCCATCAACGTGGATGGTTTTTCCGAGAGCCTCGAGGCGGGCAAATTCCTCACCCCGGAAGCACAGCGCCATTTCATGAATTACGGCCCCTGGATGACCGGAAGCAGCTATCGGGACTGGATTGCGGTTGCCATAGCCGCCCTTATCGGCACAAACGAAGTTTTCAAGCGCTCCAAACGCCCCCAAAGCGGCAAATAGCCCTTGAATACCCCCCGAAATTTTCTATCTTTGGGCGCAAACTTCAAAACATCAACTCCATTTGTGGAATAAAAAATGAAAAACATCCAAAATCACAGAAACATCGGTATTTCTGCCCACATCGACTCGGGCAAGACTACCCTTACCGAACGCATCCTCTACTTCACAAAGCGTATCCACGCTATCCACGAAGTTCGTGGTAAAGACGGCGTCGGCGCCACGATGGACTCCATGGAACTTGAACGCGAACGCGGCATCACGATTCAGTCTGCCGCCACGTTTGCAAACTGGACCCACACCAAGAGCGGTGAACAGGACTCCATCAACATCATCGATACCCCGGGGCACGTGGACTTCACGATCGAAGTGGAACGTTCCCTCCGCGTGCTCGACGGTGCTATCCTCGTTCTGACCGGTGTGGAAGGCGTCCAGTCCCAGTCTATTACCGTTGACCGCCAGATGAAGCGCTACCATGTGCCGCGCGTCGTGTTCGTCAACAAGTGCGACCGCTCCGGTGCAAACCCGCTCCGCGTGGCCGTGATGCTCAAGGAAAAGCTCAACCACAAGCCCTGCGTGATGCAGATTCCTATCGGTCTCGAAGACCAACTGAAGGGCGTGGTCGACCTCGTCGAAATGAAGGCCTACTACTTCGAAGGCGCCAACGGCGACGACATGATCGAAAAGGAAATCCCGGCCGAACTCGTCGACCAGGCTAACGAATACCGCGAAAAGCTCATCGACTGCTGCGCTGACTACAGCGACGAAATCATGGAAAAGGCCATGGAAGGCCAGTACGGTGTGGACCAGATCGACAAGGCCCTCATCAAGAAGACCATCCGCGAAGCCACTATCCGCCTCGAAATCACCCCGGTGTTCATGGGTTCTGCCCACAAGAACATTGGCGTGCAGAAGCTCCTCGACGGTGTTATCGACTACCTCCCCTGCCCGACCGACGTTGAAAACAAGGCCCTCGACCTCGACAACAACGAAGCCGAAGTCGTGCTCAAGAGCGAAGACAACGCACCGCTCGTCTGCTACGCGTTCAAGCTCGTGAACGACCGCTACGGCCAGCTCACCTACGTCCGCGTGTACCAGGGTACCCTCAAGAAGGGCGACATGATCACCAACATGGCCACCGGCAAGAAGGTGTCCGTGGGCCGTCTCGTGCGTATGCACGCCGACGAAATGGTGGACATCACCGAAGCCGGCGCCGGCGACATCGTTGCACTGTTCGGTATCGACTGTGCTTCCGGTACGACCTTCACCGACGGCAAGAACCACTACAACATGACTTCCATGCACGTGCCGAACCCCGTGATCGAGCTCGTGATCGAAGCCAAGAACCGTGACGACCTGGACAACATGTCCAAGGCCCTCAACCGCTTCACGAAGGAAGACCCGACCTTCCAGGTCGAAGTCAACAAGGAATCCGGCGAAACCATCATCAAGGGCATGGGCGAACTTCACCTCGACGTGTACATCGAACGTATGCGCCGCGAATACAAGGTGGACGTGCAGACCGGTGCTCCGCAGGTGGCCTACCGCGAAACCATTACCCGCGAAGCCAAGTTCGAATACACCCACAAGAAGCAGACCGGTGGTTCGGGTCAGTTCGCTAAGATGTCCGGCGTGATGCGCCCGATGCCTGTCGAAGGCGACCAGGAAAAGGTCTACAACTTCGTGAACTCCGTCGTCGGCGGCCGTATTCCTAAGGAATACATCCCGTCTTGCGACAAGGGCTTCCAGAGCTGCATGCAGGCCGGTTCCCTCATCGGCTTCCCGGTCGTGGGTATCGAAATGGAAGTTCAGGATGGTGCGTTCCACCCGGTGGACTCCTCTGACATGGCGTTCCAGATTTGTGCCCGCATGGCCTTCCGCGAAGCTTTCGCCAAGGCTGGCCCCCAGATTCTTGAACCGATCATGAAGGTCGAAATCGCCACCCCGACCGAATTCCAGGGCAACGTTGTGGGTAACGTCTCCCAGCGTCGCGGTACCATCACCGGTACGAGCGAAGAACTCGGCACGACGACCATCACCGCCGAAGTTCCGCTTTCCGAAATGTTCGGTTACGCTACCGACCTTCGCTCCATGACTCAGGGCAAGGCCGAGTTCACCATGGAATTTGCAAAGTACGCTCCGGTGCCGCGCAACATCCAGGAAGAACTCATCAAGAAGTACGGCGACAAGGCCAAGGCTCGCGCCTAAGCCCAAGCGACTTCAAGCAAGATTCAAGGTCCGGTGGCACATGCCCCGGACCTTCTTGCATATTTGTATGCATCGGGAAGGAAAAAAATCACCCGGCCATGAAGGCCGAGTGACTTTGGAATAGAAAGTGTACACCCAATGAGTCCTACCCCGCGGTTCGATCCGGCATCCCTTCTCCAGAACCAGGACTGACTGGAAGTACACCCTCAATATACTTCGCATCCTCCGGACGTGAACAAAATTTTTCACAAAGCGCCATTCCCGTAAGGAACATTCCAATGTGGAATAGGGTTCCCGGCATGATTTCAGACAAAGTCTTTGCTATTTTATGCAAAAGGGAAAAAGGAGAAAATCATGCCAAAAAGAGCATTATCGGCCTTGACAATCGGGCTAACGATTGACATCTGCATCGTAGCCTTCACGGCCTGCGGCTGTACCGACACCTGCGACGGGGTCTACCATCCGATATACAAGCTTGCCGACTGCCAGAAATCCACCAATGTTTTCAAGAAGGGAAACACTGTTCATTACGAGCATTCCGAAGGGTTCGAATTCGACCTGACCGTGAGCCAGGATTCTACCTTCATGGAGGACTGGAGCGATTTCTGCGTGGTGGCAAAAGAAGAGGACCGCTCTGTACTCCTCACGTCCACCTACCCCATCATGAGCGTCGAAGTCAACTTCTATGGCGGCATTAACGTCAGCGAGGAAGAAAACAAGAATAATCTTGTCATAAGCCACAGCATGCCGATGCACATAAGCCACAAAAACACTGGTTTCTTTGTCGAACTTGATTCTGCCGGAAATCCGGAAGAAATGGGAATCGACGGGACGGTCAGATTGCTCGATACAATCACCTTCAACGGAGTCACTTACGACAGCGTTTTCGCCATCATGGACATGGCTCACTACGACGCTCTCAACTACCATAAACAAATCGAAAGCGACACCGCTTTTCTCTACTTTTCCAAGACTGCGGGAATCCTGAGGCTCGAAACCACCGACGGAGCTTCTTTCACCATCAAGGAAAGGGGCGACAATGAATAAGTTTTCGACAGCAACGACGCTAGTCGCACTCACCTTGACGCTCACTTCGTGCGGGATGTTCGACGTAGACGATCCGTATGTCGGCGGCGATTTCGCAAAACTGGTGCAGAAGGAACAGGAATGGGGCGATACAGTCAAGGTCATCGACAATTGGGGCATTGAGGATTCCTACAGAGAACGCATCTACAGCCACAAGCCCGAGTATTTTGAATTCGAGGCACATGGTTTCCTCAACGAAATTACCATCGGCGTGAGGGTTGAATGCGACGAAAACGGTGGCAAGATGACCGTTTCGTGTCTCAGGAATCTTCGCGACGTCAATTGGCCCTACGGCCCGGACATCGTATTCAAGGACCTCGACGGGAACAAGATGACAAACAACGACGGCTACACCGTGCGTATGCTGGATTCAATCGCCGTAGGCAAGAAGACGTACAAGGACGTTCTGGAATTCGACGCCACCGGCGCCGAAGAGAGCTCATGCAACTTCGACAAGTTCTATGTCGCCGCAAGCGACGGGCTTTTGCGCATAGACCTGCAGGATTCGATTACTATCGAGCGGAAACCTTAGCCTGCTTCCATAGCTGCTGCAGGCCTTCTAGTCCGAATTCGGAAACGGCCTTCCCCTGCTCGCGTGCAAGGCGTTCCACCTCGCGGAATCGCTTCTCGAACTTCGCGTTTGCGCGGCGGAGTGCCACGTCGGCATTGAACCCGCTATGGCGCGCCACGTTCACGAGGCAGAACATGATATCGCCGAACTCGTCTTCCAGGCGGTCGGTGTTCGCGTTCTCTGGCGTAACCTTCTCCATCTCGGCACGGAATTCCGCAAATTCTTCCTGAGCCTTGTCGAACACGGGTGCGGCCTCGCCCCAATCGAATCCGACTTTCGCCACCCGGCGGATAATATCCTGGCTGCGAGCCAAGGTCGGCATGCTACGGCTCACCTTGTCCATCACGGACTTGCCGGCATCCTTCTGGTGAAGCGCCTCCTGGGCCTTGATCTTTTCCCAGCGGCGGCTCACTTCGCCCGCGGTATCCACCTGCGCATCGCCAAAAACGTGCGGATGCCTGCGAATCATCTTCTCGCAAATTCCCTGCACCACGTCGTCGATATTGAAATCGCCACTTTCCTTGCAAACCTGCGCATGGAAAACCACCTGCAAAAGCACGTCGCCGAGTTCCTCGCACATGTGCGCCTTGTCGTCCTCGAGAGCGGCATCGATAAACTCGCTGCTTTCTTCTACCAGGTACGGCAAGAGCGTGTGCGTATCCTGAGCACGGTCCCACGGGCAACCATCTTCGGCACGGAGCTTCGACAGGATATCGACCAAATCTTCAAACTTGTACTTCATGGCCCAAAGATAGAAAGTCGCGCGCCCGCAGGTTCTCCCCCTTGTTTTTGACACTCGAATTCTGTATTTTTAGGCACGGGCAAACAACAACGCCCAAAGGGAAGCAATGAAAGACATCTACACCGTAAAGCCGGAAGAGTATCCGCTCTTGCTCGGGGAATCCATCTACAAGCCAAAACAGCTCTATGCCATGGGGACGCTCCCGCCACCGGTTCACGCCCTCGACAGCGCGAAAGCTCGCAACGCAAACCTCCCCGTGGGAATCGCGATGGTCGGCACGCGAAGGCCGAGAAACAGCGCCCAGGAACTCTGCCGGAGGCTCGTGGGCGCACTATGCGGGACACAAGCCATCGTCGTCTCGGGACTCGCGCAGGGAATCGACAGCCTGTGTCACGAAGCCGCGCTCGATGCGGGAATCCCGACAGTCGCCGTACTCGCGCAGGGGCTCGGCACCAAAATCGAAGGCAGCCGCGGAAACCTTGCAAGGCGCATCCTCGAACACGGCGGCGCCATCGTCTCGGAATTCGAACCCGACATGCCTGCCTACAAGGGGAATTTCCCGGCAAGGAACCGCATCATCAGCGGCATGTCGCGAGCGACTGTCATCGTGCAGAGCAAGGCGAAGGGCGGAGCGCTCATCACCGCCGAATTCACCCGCAAGGAGGGAAAGCCGCTCTACGCCATCCCCGGCGACTTCGACAGCGAAGTGGCCGGGGGCACGAACGACCTACTCGACCGGGAGCTTGCGAAACCAGTCTTTCGGCCCGAAAGTCTAGTTTCGGTTCTCGGACTCCCCCGGCGAGGAGGTCAGAGCATCACGGCCTTCGAAAGCGCGGGCTGCACGCTCGGAAAAAACGCGAAAGCACTTTTCGCAAAAGTCAACGGCTACCGCAAAACATTTCCCGAGCTCCAGGCAGAATCGGGCTTTAATATCGGCGAACTTTTAGCTATATTGACAGAGCTCGAAATTGCGGGTCTCGCCCACACCGAAGACAACTTCATGTTCCACTTCAACGGATCGGCATAATGCACAAGAAAATCTACATCGCCATTGTGGTCGTCATTTTCTTTATCGCTATCGTTGTATCCCAGCTCCTGTTCAGCAAGGGGAACATTTTCGAGCAGCAGATGCTGATTCAACAAATCGAATTAAAGCAAAAGCAAATCGATTCGCTCAACACCGTCATCGAAGAGCGCAAGCTCATCATCGAGAGACTCCAGAACGACTCCCTCTACAAAGAAGAAATCCTCCGCACCCGTTACGGCATGAGCCGCAAGGACGAGAAGGTTTTTCAGATGGTCAAATAGTTACTCTTTCTTTTCGGCAGAAAGAGCCTTCACCGCTTCGGTCAGGCGATCGATGGCCTGGATGAGTTCGTCCATCTTGGCATCGCTTACACCACCGGCAACGGCGGCACCGACCGCAGCCTGGGCCGCAGTCTCAACAGCCTTTGTCGCTCCGGTCGCTGAGCCTGCCGAAGCGTTCACCGGGACCTTGCCGAGCCAGATATCCGGCCAGCGGTCGTTGCCGCTGTGATAGGTAATGCGGGTCGCAGTTTCCACCGGTTCGCCAATCTTCCAGATGTAGAGCTCGTAGTCGAACAGGTCGTGGTCGTGGCCCTTGTCGGTCGCACCCCACACAAGCCACTTGCCATCGGGCGAGAGGCGTGGGAAGTATTCATGACTGCGACGGCCCGGCAGGTCCATCAGTTTCACGTTCTTCGGGATGCCGAAGAAGCCGACCTTCTCAATCTGCTTGCCGTCCTTGGCAGAAAACCACAGGATTTCGCTCGGGGCTGCAGTACCGCCATTACCCGTGGGATTCACTCGGTAGAGCTTGGAGCCGTCGAAGTTCCAGTCAATCTGGCAACCGTCGCCGGACTTGGTCCAGACATTCTTCGAGAGGTTCCACACGCCCGTCTCGCGCATGGAGCCGCGGAGCGTAATCGCCAAATGCTTCCCGTCGGGGCTCATGTTCGGTTCCTGCAGAATAACACCGGACTTGTTGAAGGCCTTTTCGCCATCGAGCACGAGCGTTTCGGCCTTGTTCGCGAGGTCCATCGTAAAGACCTTCCCTGCGCGACTGAACACGATGGACTTGCCGTCGGGTCTCCAGGTGCCCCATGTAGCGTTGTCCACCACCTTGCGCGCGTTCTCGCCCGAGATATCGACCATCCACAGGTCCCACTTTTCGGGATAGTTCGCGTCGTTTTCAGGCACCCAGCCGCCCTTGCTGCGATTAAAAAGCACCGTCGAACCATCCGGAGAGATTCGCGGGAACCAGTCCACGTTGTCGCCACTCGTAAGCGCACGGGCATTGCTGCCGTCGGCATTCATAATCCAGATATCATGATGCGAATTCGCGCGACTCGTCGCCCAGACAATGGCCCCTTCGAGCTTGCCCTTGAGGGCAGAAAGTGCCTTCTGCTCGTCGGCAGTCGGATCAACAGCGGCACCCGTCGGAGCTCCCTGCTGGGCAAAAACAGAAGTCACGGCAAATGCCGCACAAGTGCAAATCTTCACAAACTTTTTCATGCCCTAAAAATACGAAAAAAAAGCGCCCGCCTATCCGGCAAGCGCGTTTTTGTCTTTGGAATCGATAAAATTCCCAAGCTGGATTCTACTCCAGGCGGATTTTTTTCAACTGCGTGCCTCCCGCAGTCTGGACGCGGAGTACATAGACACCCACAGGAATCCCCTCGAGGCTCACCGCCATGCCGCCAGAAACATTCCCATTCCAGAGAGTCTTGACCGCGGTTCCCGTCACGCCGAACACGTCCATGCGCACGTGTCCCACTGCGTTCACATGCAGGGTGCGGCCCAGCTGGGAGATACCCACCGCGGCCGGCAAGCGAGCCGCTTGGATAGCGACACTTCCATCGGAACTGGAACTCAAATCCGGCACACTGCTGGAACTTCCGGGCACGACTGCGCTACTGGAACTCTGCGGCGGCGGATTCGAGCCCGCCGTCATGAGGTTCGGCATGTTGCCCGAAACCAAGAGCCCATTCAAGAGTTTTAGCGACTGGTTGAAGTAGTTCTCGTTACCGAGCGCCACAGCCTCTTTCCAGTACTCGTCGAGCTTAGACTGGTACTTGGCATCCGAGATGAGAGAGGTCATCAGGGAAGTCACGAACGTACTGTTGTGGTCGTTGCCGAGACTTCCCGAAGAGCGAACCACAGGCCCCTTCATGTTCGATGCGGAAATCGTCGACACGAACTCCGCCATCTTCTTGTCGATGGCGAGCGCACGCTGATCGCCATGCCAGCAAACGGCCTTAGCGTTACGCCACGGGGCGCGCGATGCATCGTAGCTGTAGTAGTCATCCTCGCTCTTGCCATTCTTGTCGGTCCAGTCATCCACCAGGCCCGTCTTGACTTCGTTAGAGCTTGACTCGTACAGTTTCATGTTCGCATCGTAGGCGGTCTTGCTCCAGAACTCGGAGTTTTCCGTATCGATGGCAGCAAAAAGCGGCATGTAGGCCGGATCGAAGTAACCCGGGTTCTTGCGGTTAAAACCGGCATCACCCCAGGAGTCTCCAGGCAGATGCAAGCCATTCGATTCGAACTCCGACTTTTTCATGGCCTGGATAAGCGTCTTCGCAGCGGTCAAATACTTTTCATCGCCAAACTGGTAGTAGGCCATCACGAGAGCAGCGGCGGCATCGATATCGCCATCGAGAGCAGCGCCCTTGTCCCAGACTTCGCTCAATTTGCCGATTTTCCAATGCATAAGACCATTGCCATCGTCAAATTTCTTATAGAAATTCCAAAGCTTGTCGAACTGGCTCTGGTAACTCGTGGTGTTGTCGCTGAAATAGACCATCAGGAGCATGCCGTAACCGACACCTTCCGAGAAATACTGATCAGAACCCGGATCGGAACGTACACCGGCAATATCGCCCTGTTCGTTGTACATATCCTTCATCCAAGCAGCGAACTGGCTTTTCAACTGTTCCGAGGCGGCAGCCTTGTCGCTCAGGAGAGTCGCGTTTCCACCGTAATCGGACATTTGCGGGAACGGGAAGTTTACCGCCGCCTGCGAAAGTCCAAAAGCCATAAGGCCCGCGAGGCCCATTTTTACCAAACAATTCATAAACACTCCTTGTGCCCACAGGGCATTAACTACTCTCTAAAAAATAACTTAATATCGACAAATCCAAAACTAATTAAAAGCTACGCGTGTGGACAAAGTGCGACCCGTCACGGAAAAAAGGATGACACGATACACTTTGTAGCGTTTTTCCGATTATTTGAGCGTTTCCAGTATGGAATCGAGACGGGCAGTCAGCTGCATCGCCCCCTCTGCGCTCAGGTGGTCCATGTTATAGGCCATATTTTCCGTATAGTCGTGGTCCCCCATTTTATTTTCGTCCATCCAAATGAGCCCCATCCCTTTTACACGGCTCAAAATGGAATCCGCGATGGAACGCTTGGGGCCATAGACACCATACGAGCCCGTTTCCCTATAGCCAGGATTTTGTGGCGCGATAAAGCATATAATGTTCAAATTTCTCTCCCGCGCCATCTTGATAATTTCTTCAAACAGCGAAAAATCGTATTTGTAGTTTTCATCCAAAGTCGAAAGGGCCGTCGTATCGCGGAATACGTCTATACCGTACCACCCCATGGTCGGCAACAAGAAGTCTTCCAAGTTGTAGGGATGCTGCAATACGGATTCTGGCTTGGGGCACTCCGAGACCAGGCTCAAGAACCCTTCCGGCACGCCGTCTTTCCAGAAAGAATGATCCTCGTCATACTTGAAACCCGGAACGCCGTCTATAATCGGGCCCCATGATGTCGACCGGTCGTACCACAACAGGTCCGGAGACATTTCAATCACCAGCGTCTTGAGGTTGGGAACGTGCTGCAATATGTAATTCTTGAAGAGGTAGTGCATGCCCCTCATGTCGCCTGCGGAATAGGCCATGTTCAAGAAGTTTTCCGATTTCACATTCTTCTCGTACATGCCGAACATCATCCTCGAACTTCCAAGGCCTACAACGGTCACCTCCTCGCGACGATACCAGAACCTCTCCATTTTCACGCGAAGTTCCAACGCATTGTACCACACGCCTTCATCGTAATACACTCCAGCGCTATCGGCATTCAGCGTCAGATTCGGCCGTGCAGAAGCCTTGGCGTCCACCCAAAAATTCGGATGCCAAAGTTCATCGCCTTCGGCGATTTCCACGACACTTTCGTCTTTCAGATACACAAGGGCAATCTTCGAATGGGCCCCCTCCAGATTGGAAAGAGTCACAACGGCGAAATTTCCCCCGCCCAAAGACCATTCGCTATGGTCGAACGAATAACCCGCAGGGGCTGCTACAGCCTGCAGCAGTTTGCCCGTGCTGTCGGAGACAAGCAGACGTTCGTGCGTCCCGTAGCTTTCACCGACAAAGTCAACTCCCGGTCCCTTTCCGAAATCAAGGAACAAAGTGCGCTTAGAACCATCCCTCGCAAGCGACGCGTTACACGCCTGCGCGCTATCGTACCAGACGGTATCGCGGGCATGCGCCATCAACGTCGAGCCGGAATCCGCCACATGGGCGCGCAAAAGCCTTGCACCCGAAACCGCAATAGAATTGTCTTCGCTGATGCCGCCGTGGTAGGCGCCATCGAACAGTTTCTCGGGCGTTCCGAACTTGCCGCCCGCAAATTTCACCTGCCAAGTCGAAGCCGCCTTGAATGCGGAGGCATCCTTGTTGTTGCCCGCGTCGGTCACGTAAACGATTACCGTATCGCCGTTTTCGAGCACGCGCCAGCGCGGAATGGCGGCAGATTCCACATTGAGTTTCACGAGATTCGAGCCATTCGCATTCAAGTCGCGCACATACAGGGACGACTTGCCCGCCACTCCCTCAAGGCCCGTGCAGAAAGCCACCCTTTTTCCGTCAGGCGAAATTTCGGGATGATACGCTTCTATCGTATCCGCAATCTCCACTACCGACAAACTGCCGCTGGCGTAATCGATAAAAGCAATGTTGCCCGAAACGTCGTTCCGGAAGGCGAGTTTCATCTTGCGGGTTCCCGTCCGCGACTGCAAAAACGAAGAACTTGCCATCGGGGCAATCCGACTCGAATTCGCCATTCCGTCTCCGCCCATCCACACAGGGTTGACAATGATGCCAAACGCCAGGCGGAACCCGACATATTCGGCACGGGTAGACGAGACGACCGTGTAGACATCTCCGCGGCCGTAAAGAGAAATGGAGGAAGCGTCGTTGCGGTAGCTTCCGCCTTTCAAGACGCGCTGTCCCAGGGCGCCCCCATCTGGAGCTCCGGCATAATTCAAAATAGTCGTATCGCGGAAGATTCCAAACCAGTCGTTCACCCATTCCATGGCGTTACCGAACATGTCGCAAAATTCATTCGCAGCGGCCTTTTCACAAACCGGATGCAGCTTGTAACCGGAATTACCTGCAGTCCACGCCTTTTCCACATTGCTGTTGCGGGACGCCACAAAGACCCATTCCGCCTCCGTAGGCAAACGGTAGCCCAAAATATCGGCATGATCCGAGAACCCTTCCATTTTCACGCAATGGCGCTGTTCGTCAAACGAGGCCATGCTATAGCTGTAAACCGTATCGAAACCTTCCGCCTTGCTGCGCTCATTGGCGAACAGGACGGCATCGTAATAGGAAACATTCGTTGCCGGGAGAGCGCCATCTTCGCAATCCAGCGAAAGGCCCGTCGCAGATTCCATCAGCCCGTTGAACTCTCCGCACGTCACTTCGCTCCGGGACATCGAGAAGTCATATTCGAACCCCACCATCATTTCCGGGCGTTCGTTGATATTTGCCGAAGTCTTGTTCGTCCCGAGAGCCACCAACGATTCGCCCGTATGGACACGGATCATGCCGGCAAGGGAATCCTTTTCGAACTCCTTCGTCGAAGGACGACCCGAATCCCCGCCAACGGAGTTGGAGCAGGAGAAAAAGAACAGGGAGAGCAGCAAAAGCAGCGCTTTATACAGCATCACTCACCTCAACGTCTTCAATAGGGAATCGAGTCGGGCTGTAAACTGGCGCGCCCCCAGATAGCTCAGGTGGTTGCTGTTGTAAGCCATTTCGGATGTGTAATCATGTTCTCCAAACTTGTTCTCGTCAAAAATATAGTAGCCCGATTTCTCGAGTGCACTGACAATCTTTTTCGCGACTTCCATTTTGGGGCCGAACGATCCGAAGGATTCCGTCTTTGCGAAATCCGGATTCTGGGGAGTGATGGCCAAAATCAGCTTGACGCCACGCCGTTCCGTCTCCGCCCGCAGGGAATCCAGCATTTCCCGGTTTCTTCTCAATTTTACACTGCTATACGGCATCTTGGAAACATCGGCGTCGACATAGGTATCGCCCCAAGAAACCGAAGGTAACAGGAAGGAATCATCCATGTAGTTCTGGGCGAAAAGGGATCTCGGGTAAGAATACTCCTGGCTCAGGGCGGCTACAACATCCTTGGTTTCATGGCTCAAATGATGCTCGTCGTAAATAAGTCCCGGCGAGAACAGGCGCACGTAGTAGAAATAGTCGTTTTCCTGCCGGAACAGGAACCCCGGGGAAAGTTCTACGACAAGGACCTTGATTTTTTCCGCATAGCGCAGAATGTATCTCGACGCAATATACTTGAACAGGAACAGATCGGCGAGCGTCACGCCCATATTCAATGTCTTAAAGGCGGTTATCGAAGTATCGATTACGGCGTCGAGCAACATGGAACTGCCCAGGGTAACGCACTCAATGTTCCGGTAGTTTTTCCAGAACATCTGCATCCTCATGGCCAATTCCACAGAAGAGCCCTGGAGCAGGTTGGCGGGATTGTAGTCGAAATACATGCCCGCGCTGTCCAAATCAAGCAGCACATCCCGATCAGCGTCCGATTTCCCTTTCACCCAGAAACTCGGATGCCACAGTTCATCCCCTTCGACAAGCTCGACTACGCTCGAATCGGACATATCGACAAGGACAATCTTCTTGTGCGCCCCATCCAGATTGGAAAGCGAAGCGACCACCAGATTTTCCCCTCCCTGCCCCCATTCGGTATGGTCGAAGGAATATCCCGCTGGCGCAGCGACTGACTGAATTAGCTTGCCGGTACTATCCGCCACAAACAGGCGTTCATGCATCCCGTAACTTTCACCGACAAATTTACGTCCCGGTCCCGCTCCAAAATCAAGGAACAGGGTCCGCTTGCTCCTGTCTTTAGAAAGAGAGACATTGCATGCCTGTGCGCTGTCGTACCAGACAAGGTCGCTTGCCTCCTTGAACACCGTCGAACCCGGTTTCGCGACGCGAGCCCTCAAGAGACGCGCTCCCGTTACAGCAAGCGACTTGTCTTCACTGATTCCGCCATGGTATGCACCATCCAAAATTTTGGTCGGCTTGCCGAACTTGCCGTTTGCAAACTTCACCTGCCAGGTAGAAGTCTCCTTGAAGCTTGTCTCGTCCTTATTGTTGCCCGCATCCGTCACGTAGATTATAATCGTGGTCCCGTTTTCAAGCACCTGCCAGCGCGGAATTACGGCCGATTCCACTTCGAGCTTTACAAGGTTGGTCCCCTCCGCGTTCAAATCGCGCACATAAAGGGCGGACTTTCCCGAGACACCTTCAATCCGGGAGCAGAAGGCCACGCGGTTTCCATCGGGGGAAATTTCCGGATGGTAGACATCCAGCGTATCCTCGATTTCTACCACGGACGGAACGCCGCTGGAATAATCGATATACGCCAAGTTGCCCGTGATATCGTTCCTGAACGCAAGTTTCATCTTGTGGGTTCCCGTCAAGGAATGCAGCGCACTGGAACTCGCCAAAGGAACAACACGGCTCGTAGCCGCCTTGCCATCGCCTCCCATCCAGGTCGGTTCGGGAATTGCCCCTTTTGCCAAACGGAATCCGACATATTCGGCACGGGTCGAAGAAACGACCGTATAGATGTCACCGCGATTATAGAGAGTAATGAAAGAATTTGCGTTACGGTAGCAGCCTCCTTTTATGACACGCTGGCCCAACGCGCCGCCGTCAGGAGCCCCGACATAGTTCAAAAGGGTCGTATCCTTCAAATTACCGAACCAGTCGTTCACCCATTCTATCACATTCCCGAGCAAATCGCAAAATTCATCCTTTTTAGCCTTGCCGCACACCGTCTGGATTTTAAGTTTCGAATTTTCTGCCGTCCATCCCTTGTCAAAAGACCAGTTGCGACCCGCCACAAGAAGCCATTCCGCTTCCGTCGGCAAACGATAGCCTTCGCTTTCGGTCGAGAAAAAGAATCCTTCCAGATTCGTGCAGTGATGATTCTTGTCGAACGTAGCCTTGCTATAGGAATAGGCGGTATCGCGCCCCTCCCTCTTGCTACGTTCATTGGCAAACAGGACTGCATCGTAATAGGTCACGTCTGTCGCCGGATAATAGCCGTGACAATTCAGAGACAAGCCAAAGGACTTTTTCATCAGACGGTTGAATTCGCCGCATGTCACTTCGCTGCGCGACATTGAAAAATCATAGCTGAACTTTACCTGCATCGCAGGGCGTTCGTTGGTGCGGGCGTTGTTGGAATTGGTACCCAAGGTAACCTCTTCTCCCGCCGCCGAAACCGAAATCATTTTTGAAAAAGCGACACTTTCATCATCTTCGGAAGTATATTCCGGCATTGCCATTTCTGAATTAGAGCAGGCGCAAAACAAAACCAGCATCGACAGGTAAAGGAACAATCGCATCGGCGGCAAAGATAGAAATTTTGCCTAGCTCATAAGGCTGCTATCGATCGGGCAGACGGCTTTTAGCAATTTCCCTGTTTGCATCGATGCCAGGATATTCGGGAAAAAGGTCGTCTGCAAGCCTGTACCAGCGAAGCGCGCGGGGAGGTTCCGTTTGCAGGTACAAATTGCCCAAGTCGAATGCGGCAAGGCCCGCAAACTGTGCCGGAGTAAGCGGTTTGAATTCCAGGCCGGTCCAGCGACCCGCCTTGTACTTTTCGCGATATTCCTCATTGGTGTAGGTATAGCCGAGACGGTTCGGTTCGAGGTTCACCGTCCTTGGCGCAAATCCCACCTGTGCGCGGCCGTCATCCTTGCCGTACCGCAAATACACATGCCCCGGCAAGAGAATAACATCAAGCGGAATTCCGCGGGCTTCGGCGACCATCATCGCAAGCCACGCAAGCCCCATGCAGCCCGATTTCCGGGTTTCAAGCACCCGCAGCGGTAGAATCGCATCGTGGGCTATGGACGCCTCGCCCTCCCCCGCAAATTCGATTTTCCAGAATTCCCACAGGAGCGATTTCAAAGAGGCGAGCGTATCGCGCGTTGCAGACAAACTACTATCGTAGAAGACAAGACCTTCGCGCCAGGCATCTACAGAATCTATGCAGGCGGGAGCGCGGTTCTCGAAGGTACAGGCCATTTCGGCGTACCGCACGTTTTCAGGACGCCCTGTCCACAGCACAAGCGTGAGCGAAACCGCCAGCAAAATCAGCAGCAGCGGCCAGAATACTCGCGAGAACATTGCGGAGAGGCGGGCAAGCATCTTATCTCAGGGCATCCCATTCCATCGGGGACTGCCAAAAATCGCGGGCCGTCATCATGTAAATCACGAGCCGCTTGCTCTGCATATCCTTCTTCATCTTCATCATGCGATGGTATATGCCCGGGCCGCCGCCCCAGCTGGTAAGCACCTGCACATCGAGGCCTGTCGCATAAGCAAGGAGCGATCCCGGGCCACCGCTCTTCTGGTCCACAGACTCGAAAACGCCCGTGAACGAATCGCCCATCAAGAGAATCGGCGCATTCTTGCCGCCCTTGTAAGGTTCTGTACCCTTGAAGATTTTCATCGCGGGCAACGTATCTGCAGTGTACTTCGCCTTCTCCGCATCGGGCAGGTGCGCCACCAGGTCGCCCTCGCGCATTGTTGTCGTCTCCTGCATGTTGAGCGAACCCGGCTTCGCTCCGGCATCGCCGTACCAGCTGTACTGCGTCACGCGGGCGGCAAGCTGTTCCATGGCGGCAAGCATGCCGGGGAGTGACCAGTGCGTATCGTAGCGCTGGTAGCTAAAGTGCGGGGGTTCGTCGCCCGCCTTGGCCGCCATGAGCGCCGGGTAGATATCGAGTACGTCAAGCCCGGCGGCAAGCATCTCGCGGGTAAATTCGCGGCCCGCGGGGTTCACGCAGAGATCGGCAGGCGTCCCTGCCACAAGGCGCTCGGCGTAAATTTCTTCCTTCACGGGAACGGGAACCACGAGCAGCTGCACCCCGATGGAATCCAGGTAGTGTTTAAGTTCCAGCAGGCGCGGGAGCGGGTTGTGCAGGCTATCCTGCCCGGTTATCTTGTCTGCAAGCAGGTAGTTTGCATTGCGGCGGAACCAGAGGAAGCTTTCCGCGGGTGTCGCTCCCGCTGTCGCCCAGGCGTTCTGCTCCTTCGGGAGTTTCGCAAGCGTATTCTCGAGCGTAGCGCGGAACTTCGCGGTTTCCGCATTCGCGGGGCAAGAGCCTTCCAGCGAGGCAAGCGTCTGCAGGCGCGCATCGGAGGTCGTGTCGAGTGCGCGGTTCACCGGCACCACCTCGCCCGCCGCAGCAAGCGAATCGGCAACAGCCTGTGCGCGAATCTGTTCTTCGGACAGGCGGAATGCAGGAACATCGAACGCGACCCACATGGGTTTCCCCATCGGGTTCCCGCGCATCACGGCAAAGGGCTGCGTCTTGGCGCCTTCGGGCCAGAAGCCTCCCGGCGTATGGGGTTCCAGGTCTGTATTGAGCGTCGGATACCAGTAAGAAGACAGCGTCCGAGCCCAGTTCATCGCATCTTCGAGCGTCAACTCTGCCGTAATGTAATGATTGAGCACCTCGGCAGTCTCACCGTGCGATGCGAACTTCAACTTCGCAAAAAACACGGTACGGCCCGTCCAGGTGGCCGGCAAAATTTCTGCCCACCACTCGACGGAACCGTCGCTCATCGGCACGCCCCAGAATCTGCCTACCGTCTGGAACGCCCTGAAGACATCGGGTTCGCTCCACTTGACGGCCTCCACGGCACTGAGCACCCGGGCAAGAGAATCATCGCCCGTCTGCGCATAGAGAATCTTGGAAAGCGGTTCCCACGCCAATGGTTGCCTGCCAGCCACAACGGAGGGCTCATATTCCGAAAGCGAATCGAGCATCGGGAACGGATATTCGGCAAGTTTCGCGCCTGCCATCCCCCCCTTGTAATTCTCCGGCTTTTCGTCCTTGCCTGCAAGGCGGATGGGATTGTCGTAATAGGCGGCAAAATCAAGCGCGGCGAGCGTCGGCTTGTCGATTACGCGCACCTGCTTGTCCCTGGATTCGACATGTAATTCGAACACCGTCACCGGAGTCGAAGGAGCGGGCGGAAGCGCCCTGGACGCAGAAAGTTGCTTTTCGGGAGACGCAGTCGAAACATCCGTGGCAGGATCCGGCGTCCCGGAAGCACAGGAGCAGAGGCCCAGCGAAACGCAAAGAGATGCGGCAGCAAGCCCCATGCGCCTGCAAGTAAACGGGATAATATTCATACGCTACCGAATATACAAAAAGCACATGTGGTCTAAAGCCCGCCGCACCGCATATTTTCTAGATTTGTTCCGCAAAAAAGGGCACCATGAAAAACCTATTTGTAATCGCAACCGCAAGCGCCGGGAAAATCCGGGATTTCGCGCACATTTTAGGCACCGACCACTACGAATTCAAGACGCTGAAAGACATCGGCTTCGACGAAGAAATTGTCGAGGACGGCAATTCATTCGCCGAAAACGCCATCATCAAGTCGAGCACTACGGCCCGCTGGCTTGCCAAACGCGGCATCGAGGCAACCGTCCTCGCCGATGACTCGGGACTCGAAGTCTTCTCGCTCGCTGGAGCCCCCGGAATCTACAGCGCACGCTACAGCGGCATCCACGGCGCAGACGAAAGCAACAACACGCTTCTCCTCAAGAACCTCGCGGGAATAACCGACCGCAAGGCGCGCTACTTCTGCGCACTCGCCTACCAGACAATCACGCGCAACGCCGACGGCGAATTCGTCGTGAGCGAACCGCAGATTTTTGAAGGCGAATGTCGCGGCAGCATCAACTACGCTCCCGTGGGCGACATGGGATTCGGCTACGACCCGTTATTCGTCCCCGACGGAGAAGCCCGCACCTTCGCGCAGATGGAGCTTGAAGAGAAGAAGGCCATCAGCCACCGCGGAAACGCCATCCGCGCCCTGAAAAAAGCACTCGGGAAATAAGGAAGCCGCCAGACGCCATGGCGCCACGCCCCGTCTAGATTCTGCAAGAGCAGCAACATGTTGAAGGTCCTATTCGCTCCGCTACAAGGTTACACGACGGGCATCTATCGGGCAGCCCATGCAAAAATCTTTGGCGGCATCGAAGCATATTACGCTCCATTCTTGCGGATTGAAAACGGGCACCCGCGCGAAAGGGACCTGCGCGACCTCGAAACCCCAGCAGGCGTGCCGGGTTCTCCACGGGTCATTCCGCAGGTCATCGCGAATAGCGTCGAAGAATTCAAGGTTCTCGCCGACGCCATCCTGCAAAAAGGCTTCACCGAAATCGACTTCAACATGGGATGTCCCTTCCCCATGCAAGTCAACCGTCACCGTGGCGCAGGCCTGCTGAACGACACCCGAACCGTCCAGGAAATCATGAACGAAATCGCGCGGCTATCCGCAGCGGGAACCGCAAAGTTTTCCGTCAAGATGCGGCTCGGACAGGAATCTCCCGATGAAGCGTTCGCACTCCTCCCGATTTTAAACGATACTCCGCTCACGCACATTACGCTCCACCCGCGCCTCGGCAAACAGCAATACAAGGGCGCAATTGATATCAAGTCATTTGAGAAATTTTACAGCGAATGCCGCCACCCGCTTGTATATAACGGGAACATCACAGACGTTTCGCAAATTCAAGAAATGGAACGCCGCTACCCGAATCTCGCCGGAGTGATGATCGGCCGCGGATTACTTGCGCAGCCAAGCCTCGCAGCGGAATACAAAGCAGGGAAAGCGAACATAACAGGAAAAGAATTTACAGACAAACTTCTCCAAATACACCAGATTATTTTCGAACACGCGCGGCAAACATTCCAGGGTGACAGCCAGATCCTTGCGCACGTGCAAAGTTTCTGGGATTATCTGGAGCCGAGCATTCCCAAAAAGACGTTCAAGAGAATCAAGAAAGCAGGCAAGCTCAGCGTATACGCCGATGCAGTTTCTACATTGCTCCCCGAGAACCAGCATGAATAGCGTTTATATCGAAATCACGAACGCCTGCAACTTGCATTGCAGCTTTTGCCCCAGCAGTGATTGCGGGCACGAGGCCGGTTCGGGAGCATCGCGCTCGTTCATGCCGAGCGCACTTTTCGAGAAGTGTATCGCGGGAACGGTAGAAGCAGGCATCGAGAACGTATATCTGCACGTCCTGGGCGAACCGACGCTGCACCCGGGATTTGCACTCTTTCTCAAGGATATAAAGGCCGCGGGCCTCACCGCGACGCTCACCACGAACGGCACGACCATCAGGCGAGTCGCCCACCACATATTGAACTGCCCCGCCGTGCGCCAGGTAAACTTTTCGACGCACGCATATGCGGAACTCCCGCCCGACGATGCGCACGGGTATCTACAGGACGTCCTCGACTTCTGCAAAATGGCCTTGGCCGCAAGGCCCGACATGTACATCAATCTGCGGCTCTGGAACATCGGTGTAACAACCGCCGGAGACTGGAACGAGTTTGCGATTTCTCGCATAAACGAGACGTTCAACACGCAGGTCGCTCCGGGAAATTTCTGCAGCAGGCACAAGAGTTTCCCTATCGCGGGGAGGCTCTACCTGCACGAAGACTCACGATTCGAATGGCCGGGAACGAGCAAGGTCACTGCTAGTGCTGAGCATGGTCAAAGTGAGCCCGCCGAAGTGACCGCCAGCAAATACCCCGCAGGCACGTGCCATGCCCTCGACACGCATGCCGCCATCCTGCACGACGGCCGGGTAGTCGCCTGCTGTCTCGACTACAGCGGGCAAATCACCCTCGGGAACATCGCCAACCAGGGCCTGCCCGAAATTCTCGGCTCGCCTGCCGCCCGCAATTTACGCGAAGGCTTCGAAAAGCACGAACTGCGCCACCCGTTCTGCCAAAATTGTTCCTTCTGCAAGCGGTTCAGGCAGTAATATTCAAACAAATTGCTATAATGTCCTACTAGAAATAGAAAGGAGATTGAACCGTGAAAAAGTTGTTCTTTGCATTGACAGCATGCACCGTTCTTTTTGTTGCATGCGACGACAGTTCAAGTTCCCCGAGTTCAGAAAACAATTCAAGCGTAAAATCCAATAGCTGTTCCAACGCCGACGAACCGCTTACCGACCCCCGCGACGGCAAGGTTTATAAGACCGTCAAGATCGGCAACCAAGTCTGGATGGCCGAGAACCTGAACTATGACGTAGAAGGCAGCTGGACAAACGACAGCCTCGACAAGGATGGTTCCATTTACGGGCGTTTTTACACCTTTGGGAGAGCAAAAAAAGCTTGTCCAGATGGATGGCATCTGCCCACCTTTGACGAAATTGACGAACTTCGCGAAAACACGGGCGGAGTCGGCTTGGCCGGAAAGAATTTAAAAGCGACCTCCGGCTGGGATAAAGATGAAGAAGGCAAAGACGGAAACGGCACCGACAAGTACTGTTTCGGCATCAAGGCTAGCGGAAAATCGCAGAACAAGGAAGACGGCGTCTACGGCGTCGGCAAATACGCCCAATTGTGGACTTCGACCACCTTCATCCGTCCAGAATACGACAGTTACGGGAACCGCATCGACAGAGGAAGCAAAGTTTATTATTTCTCCTTCACGAGCAGCGACTCCGTCTATATTGAGTCTTACGATACAACTCCTGCTTGGAACATCCGCTGCCTGAAGGGTGATTCCGAGCCCGAACCGATTGCTCCAGAAAATTCGTCGGGATACGATGACGGCGCTTTTACGTCCAAATCGGATTAGAACTACGTGAAAACTGCACCAAAGAAGGGCTGTAGGAATAATTTCACCTAGTTCGGACGATCGATAAGCACCGGAGCCTTCAGGCTAGCTTCGCCTTCCCAGAAAGGATACACAACCTTTTCGTAGAACTGTTCGAAGCGTTTCCTGTTCATCATCTTCCAGCTTTCAAATGCAATATCGTTCACACCCCTGAAAACAACCCGCATAAAAACATCCTCGAAGCCACCATCCACAATCTGTCTATAGAACGGTTTCAAGTCAAATTCGTAAGGCAGCATCACGGACTCACGCATCGCGAATGTTCCCAGCGCTACCAGAGTTTCAAAGTCATTTTCGCTGCCATCCAGTGAATCCAGGCGGTCAAAGTTCAACTTTTCGAATTTCGATTCGCTCTCGGCAAAACGATACACCGTAGACCTGGCCCATTCCCTGTGGATATCGAGCAGCGGGTGGTCCTCGAAACGTTCCAGCACTTCCTTAAAGATAAGCATCAACTTTGCAAAATACTTTCTCACATAAGCAGCACGATCCCTTGTATCCCCTACAAAATTCGCATAAACACCATTCACAAAGAAATCAATCCACATCCTCCTATTCGCCGAAATCTGCGCGAGCAGGAAATAGGAACCTTCGTGCTGGCGTGTCGACTTTACGGCAAGTTTCGCCACCTCGTAGGCCTCATCCTCGCGCTTATGGAAAAAGAGCGCAACTCCCTTGTTGTACAGAAGGTGGTAGGATTTCGGATAAAATGACAGGCCGAGATCATAATACTTCAATGCAGAATCGATTTTTTCCTCAAAATCGTAGATGTCGCCAACAAGCGAAAACGCCAGCTCGGCCGGTTCTATCTCAATGGAGCGTTTTGCATACAAGGCGGCACTGTCAAGCTGTCTAAGCATCATGTAAGAATAGCCCAGTTCGTAGTTGACCGTCGCATTTTTCGGGGAGAGCGAATCGGCCTGCTTGTAGCACTTGATAGCCTCACGGAACATCCTATTGTCGTGGTAAGCGTTTCCCTTGGCAATCAGCTGCACAGCTTCGCGTTCATTGGCCGAAAGGGTATCATTCCCCATCGCCTTGGGTGCGCTGGCCACATTCGTATAGCGGATTGTCGAAGATTGCGCAAAAGACTGCTGCAAGCCCAGGAAAACAAATCCAAGACCAAGAATCAGCGACAAAGGAAGGCTTTTGACTTTCATGATTCCAATATATATTTTTATTTTTCCTATGTGCAAACGACAATTCTCGATTTCACGGGTGTTTACAGTTTTCAGCCCTTTATGCAAGGTCTGAAAGGAAATTCGCGTCTAGTTTCCGCAACTTCGAACGCAGAAATCCTCTACATAGACTGCGCCGACATTTCGGGTACGGACTGCTACTGCGATGACGAAGCTGTCGAGACCCTCCGCAGGCGCATTGCCGATGCGGGCATCACGAATGCGCACGGCATCCACTTCTTCGACAACGGCAATTACCACTACATGAGCAAAATCTGGACCGACATGGTCCAGGAACCGTTTTCGCTTGTTGTTTTTGACCACCATCCCGACATGCAAGCCCCGCGATTCGGGAACATTCTCAGTTGCGGCGGCTGGGTCAAGAAGGTTTTGGAAGAAAACAAGTTCATAGGCAACGTTGTCATTATCGGGGTCGCTGACCACCTCGTGGAAGAAATCCGCGAAGAACTTTCGCAGGCGGGCGATACCAGTACTTTAGACAAAGTAACTTTCATCAAAGAAAGCGAAATACGCGAAACCGGTTCACCCACGTCATTCTCGCGCACACCCTCGTCATTCTCGCGAATGCGAGAATCTTTAAGATCCCCGACCGAGTCGGGGATGACAGAAGGCCGAATCTACATCTCCATCGACAAGGACGCCCTCTCCCCCGCCTACGCGGCCACCAACTGGGATCAGGGTTCGCTGGACGTAGCAGCACTCAAAGAAATCATCGCCGGTCTCGCCACAAGCCACAAAATCATCGGCGTAGACATCTGCGGGGAACGCGCCCGCGACTTTGCAGGCGACGAGCACCACACCGTGCAAGAAGCGGATGCGCTCAATAGCGGACTCAATCGGGAACTGGCGGAGTTCCTGGCACCGTTCCTCTAAAAACAGCGGATTTTCAATCCTCAATCCCCAATTTTTGAATATCCGGCCCCTTTCACAAAAATAAAACTTGCTTTTCTCCAGAAAAAAAGGTATTTTAAAAAAAATTTAAAACAGGAAGCCACTATGGGAAAACTCATCAAGATTGTCGTATTTGTCGCCGTATGCGTGATTTCTGCGTTCGGCATCTACAGCCTCATCAAGTACAACAAGGTCGACGAAAACACCGCCGACTAGCCAAAACGCGCACAACGCTGTCGGACCGCGGGTTCGACGTTTTTCGCCATACCGCAAGGCATACTCGCCCGCGGTATTTTTATATTTCCCAGCATGAATCTTTTGAACAAAAAGCCCATTTTCTTTGCGACAGCAGCCGCGCTCTTCATAGCCATTCTCTTTATCGTTTTCCGCGGATTCGTCTTTGACGACTCGCAGCTGATGCTCAACAGCGACCAGCTGAATGGCATCGGCAGCCGCATATTGCGTGCCGAAAACCCAATCGTCACCGAATGGGACGACAGCCGCCTGGGAGGGGTTCCCACCATCGATGCGCTGTTCGCCGACGCCTACCACCCGCTCGTATGGACGCAGTTCCTGATGGACCCGGCACGCGCCGTGGGCTTCAAGTTCATCCTCACCGTGTGGGTCGCCTTCATGAGCGCCATGCTTTTGGCCTGGAACCTCACGGGCAACCGCTGGTGGGCCGCCCTCCTCGGGTTCCTCTACGCCTTCTCGCCGGAATACTTCACCTACATCTACGGCGGCCACGACGGAAAGATGATGGTTTTCGCCATCGCCCCGCTCGCGCTCCTCGCCATCCGGAAGGTTGTCCGCAACGGAAGCCTCCCCTACCTTATCGTGCTTGCGCTTGCCATCGCGTGGATGATTCTCGGAAGCCACCTGCAGCTCACCTACCTCTTCCTGTGGGGAGCCGGGTTCTACACGCTTTATGAGGCCGCCTTCCACTGCAACACGTTCAAGACGCGCGGCAAGCGCATCGGGCTTGCCGCCGCAGGCCTTGCTTTCGGGCTTGCGCTCGCCTGCTTCCAGCTGGTGCCGCCCTACCTGTACACCACCACGCAATCCGTGCGCGGCGAAGGCGACCATACCAACATGGGCCACGCCGTCAGCTGGAGCCTGCACCAGGAAGAACTCGCGCAGATGATTCTCCCCGGGTTCATCGGCGTGGACGTGTACGAACAGGATCCCAAGTCTGGCGATATCGTCGGCAGCTCTTTCATCTCGTATTCGAGGGGCGAACTGCAGAAGATGCCCGGAGGCTCCCCGTTCTACTGGGGCCACAACAGCTTCAAGCTCGACCACAACAGCGCGGGCACTCTCCTCACCTTCCTCGGATTCCTCTGCCTCTTCTTGCCCGGCAAGCGCCGCTGGGCAACATTCTGGGCCATGGGCATGGTCGTCGCCCTCAGCTACGGCATGGGAGCGCACTCCCCGCTGTTCAAGCTCTGGTACGCCATCCTCCCCGGCGTCAAGAACTTCCGCGCGCCCGGCATGGCACTGTTCTGGCTTCCGCTGCTGCTCGTGATGATGGCAGGGCCCGTGCTCCGCGCCATCAGCGACAAGGGAGAAGATGCGGCAAGGAACCTCCGCGCGCTCAAGCACGGCGCCGCCATGTTCGTCGTCCTGCTTTTGCTCACCGTCATCGCACGCTACAACTGGACGCTCTTCATCGGACCGTTCGGGCTTGTCGCCTGCATCGCCTATGCGCTTGTCTGCATCGGAATCATGAAGGTAGACGACCAGGGCAAGGCGCTCAGCTTCGAAAGTTTCATCGACGCCTACAAGACTGCCTTCAAGGACAAGGGTAGCATCACAAGCCGCGTGGCACAGGCTTGTTTCGTCCTCGGGTTCACCGCCATCGGTGCATTCCTCATGAGCGGACAGGACCTGCTCGCAGACCCGATCACGGCGCCCTACTTCAAGCCGCTGAACGAAATTATCATGCAAGCGACCGCCGCGAAGATCATCCCGAGCTTCGTGCTCGCGTTTGCGACCATCGTCGTTGCACTCTTCCTCTTCTTCTGGAAGGGATCCACCGTCGCGAAGGCGTGCATCTTCGCCATCGTCGCCGCCATCGAGCTGTTCTTCATCAACGGAGCCTTCATCCAGAACGTTCCCGCGGCCCAGTACCTCCAGCCGAACAACGCCGTGGTCGCCGCCATCAAGGCTCCCTACAAGGCCGATTCGCTCAACACGCCGCGCGTGCTTTCGCTATCGCGCCAGCCGTCGCTCGGTGCAAACGCATTCCCGCAATACCACCTGCGTAACGCCGACGGCTTCCACGACAACGAGCTTGCCTCCTACCGCGAATTCCGCGGCGGCCAACAGAACGCCAACTACCTCCAGAACATTAACGACCCCGATGCGGCACACCCGTTCCTCGACCTCATGAACGTGGGAGCAATCGTCTTCGACACGCGCCAGGGCACCACCTACATGCCGATTTCCACGGCCATGGGCGAAGCCTACATCTATGGCCAGTCCGTGACGATGGACGATGCAAGCGCCATCAAGACCTTGCGCGAAAAAGCAGCCATCCGTAAGCCCAAGGCCGAAGAGAGCGCCCCTGCCGAAGCAACAGACTCGACAGCCACAGTCGATTCCACGACAGCAGAAGCTGCCGCGGAGGTCTCTCCAGCCGCAGAACCCGAAGATGACAGCTTCTACTACCGCGAAACGGTCATCCTCTCCGAAAAGCCCGAACACGAAGGCGAAGGCGGAGTCGCGAACGGGCACGCGAAGCTTATCGCAAGCCCCAAGATGGACACCCAGGTATTCGAGGTAGAAAGCGACCGTGCAGGATTCATGGTTGTCGCGGGCAACTACCATCCCTACTGGAACGCGACCGTGAACGGCAAGCCCGCAAAAGTCTACAAGGCTTTCGGCACGCTCCGCGCCGTCGAAATTCCGAAGGGCAAATCCGAAGTCCGCATGGAATACCGGAGCCGTCCGTTGCACGCCTGCATCAAGGTGAGCGCGGTCGCGGCGCTGTTCCTCGTCGCTATCGGGGTGCTGGTTCTTATCCGTCGCAAAAAAGCCTAGCCAAGGCCAGTCTAGGCACGACCTTCGAAAAAGGCGTCGAAGTCAATATCGCGGACGCTTTCAACTATAAACTCGGGCTTGGTCTCGAGTTTTTCTACATCTTCGCGCTTGGTTTCGCCACAGAGCGGAAGCACAAACCTGCATCCGCTGCGCTTCGCAAGTTCGAAGTCGGTATAGAGGCGGTCGCCCACAAAGAGGATCTCTTCGGGTTCGTATTTTTTGAGTACGCCCGCAAGCATCGCCGGATTCGGCTTTCCGAAACTGCGTTCCGGTTCCACGCCATAGGCCGTCTTGAGAAGCGCCATGAAGCTTCCGATATCGGGCACGGGCCCGTTTGCATCGGGGCACACGAAATCCGTATGCGTCACCCAGAACGGGATCCCGCGCTGGACGCGGAAACTGAGTTCGCAGAGTTCGCGGTAGTCAAAACTGTTGTGATAGGCGACGAGCACGAGTTCGGTCTCTTTTACCGACGGGCAAAGGTTCAGGCTCGGATCCTGCGCCGCGAACCATTCATGCACTTCGGGATTCGCAAAGAAGAACACGTTCCTGATGCCCTTTTCATGAATCGCTTCGAGCGAGAGGTAGAGCGCAGAGATGATGGAATCGTCACGCAGCGGAAGTCCCATCACATGGAGGCGGTTCTCGTAAAATACAGGCGACTTGCTCGTGTTGTTGCTCAGGTAATAGACCGGCACGCGGGCTGCCACGCGTTTCACCGTCGCGACAGCACCTGGGTAAGGACGCCCGCTCAAGTAGAGCGTGCCATCCAGATCAAATACGACTGCCTTTACCGGTTTGTGTTCCACGATGCGGTAAATGTAGCAAACACCCGCAAAAAGTTTTATATTCTACGCCATGAAGACTCCCGACAGCCGTTTCTACTGTCCGCGAATTGACGTGGGCGAATTTACCCTCGACGAAAACGAAAGCGGGCACGCAGTCCGCGTTTGCCGCGCCACCGTCGGCGACACTCTCGAACTCTGCGATGGGCTCGGGCATTTTGCCGATGCGACAATCGTCAAGGCCGATCCGAAGGCCTGTGAAGTTCGCATCGACAGGTTCGAAACCGTATCGGCCGAGCGCCCCAAGCTGAACCTCGCCATCGCATGCCTCAAGGACGACGCGCTAGAAGAAGTCGTATTTCACGCGGCACAGACAGAAATTGACACTATCTATTTCTTGCGCACCGACTTTTCGCAGGAGCCGAAGAACTCCGACCTGCACAAGCTAATCCGCCGCGCCGAACTCAAGAGCCTGGTCAGCCTCAAGCAGTCGAAAAAACCATGGCTGACCCGCATCGAAGGTCCAGTCGAATTCGACCGCTGGCTCGAAAGCGAAAGCGGGGACCTCGTCCTCTGCGACATCGATGGCGAACGCAAAGCACCCGTCCTAGACCGTAGGACAACCCTCCTCATAGGTCCCGAAGGCGGATTTTCCCCCCGGGAAATCGGGGCCGTCAAATCTTACCAACAGGGCAAGACGCACCTCCTGAATTTGGGAAACACCCGCCTCAGGGCAAGGACTGCCGCCATAATCGCCCTTGGATGTTTAATTTATCACATCTAAAACCATGCCAAAAAGCCTCTTGTCCCTTAAAAATCACATTAAATCACTTTTTTGTAAGAAATACCGAATTTGACTTGACTTTCTTGTTTCTTTAAGATATTTTTGTTTACAGACTTCATATCATCCCATTTTGGGAAAAACAACAACAAGGAGTTTACTATGAAGAAGTTGATCGTTGCCGCACTCGCAGCATTCCTCATGATCGGTTGTAGCTCGACCCCGCAGGAAAAGTCTGCCAGCAAGCTCATCGAAATGCAGATGCTCAAGAAGAAATACCTGAAGGACCACGTGCCTGCCGGTATGGGTATCGGTGTTTCCACCGACGAACAGATTGCCATGGAAAAGGCCGATCAGAACGCCCGTGTCGACCTCGCCAAGGAAATCGACGCCCAGACCAAGGCTCTCATCAAGAACTTCAAGGAAGACGTGAACGACCAGGTTGCCGAACACTTCCAGAGCACTTCCAAGACTGTCGTAAACACCCACATGAGCGGTGCTACCCTCACCGACGTGCAGGTTGAAACCGACGAGAACGGCCACTTCAAGATCTACGGCATCATGACCCTCGACGCCAACCTCGTCGAAGAACTCATCAAGAGCCTCCAGGCCGCCGGTTCCTATGACGACGCTGTCGCCAACAAGATCCGCGCTGCTGCCACCAAGGCTTACGCTGAACTCGATGCCGAAATCGAAAAGCAGTAATTCCTAGCGGAATCCGCATTTGAAAAGGACCCGGCCGCATGGCCGGGCCCCCCTTTTTTTACCTCAACAAAAAGAAGAGGCCGACGCAGCCGTCAGCCTCTTCCTCTATACGTTCCTTCGCGCCTACTTTTTCTGACAGGCCTTGCCGAACATCTGGTTCAGCTTGGTCGCCGGGAGTTTCTTCACCGCGGTCGCCTGCGCAAAGCCCTCGTCACGGCCGACACCCTGGACGGATTCAGTCGTCTGCTGTTCAAAAGCACCGAGCGTCACGGTACCACGCGACGTGCAGAGGGTCTTGCTCGTATTCATCTTATCGGTGAACTGGAGCTTTGCATTGAGCGCCGGGAGCGACTCCTTGTCGAGGAGGGTGATTCCCGCATCGGCCAAGAAACTCTTGAGAGCGCCACAAGCCTCCACCGGTCCGTCGCAGACTAGCCTGTAGGTGCAGGCGGCCTTCTCGGAATCGTAGCGCACAGTCTGCGAAAGGAGGACCGCAGCACGGACGTAGCGGAAATTCAAGTCGGCATGCACCGTCACCTCGCCCGCCGGATGCAGTTTCTTCACTTGGGCAAGCGAGAACACGGCCTCGCCTTCATCGTTCGTTTTCTCGTGCGCGATATCCCTGCTATCCTGGGTCAATGCAAGGGGGAATCCCTTCACTGGGCCCGCGAAATCCGTCACGGTCACCATCAGGGCTTCGCTTGTGAGGTCGGTTTCAATCTTCAGGCTACTCATGCCCGAGATAAGGTATTCCTTCAGTTCGCCAAGGGTGCTCTCGAGTTTCATTTCCTTCGGAATCTTCTGCACGCAGCTCAAGTCTTCCAGGAGCTCGGTATAGGAATCGGCAAGTTTCTCGAGAGCGACCATGTCGACGCCCATCTTGCGGTAATCGCGGTCCACCATGTCGAAGCGGATGATGGAATCCTTGGACTTCATCTGAGCACGGATGGAGTTCAAGTCCATGAGGATCTTCGATGCCATCAGGTCGGTATCGATGGTCGCTGTAGACTGGAACGCTCCCTTCGACTTGGGTCCCTGGGTCAGCTTCGCGCCCTTGAGCGTCATGCTGGTAGAGGAGCTCTTCATGCCCTTGGCCGTCGTTGTCACCTTGCCCTTGGAATCTTCCTTCACGGTAGTCTCAAATTCGCTGGAGACCTTAGTCCGCAGCTGCTTTGCAAGTCCTTCCAACGCAAGCTGGTCAGCTTCCTTCTGCGACTTTTTCGAAGTCGCCGTGTATGTCAGCACCTCGGCCGAGGCGAACGCCGTCATAGCAACCAGCGAGGCGAGAAATAGTTTATTCATAACGTCACTCCCGGATTACTGGATTTCCAGGATAATCAGTTTCTTCGTGATGTTCTGCTTGCGGACCTTTGCGAGTCCATCAAGGCTTTCGACAAATTCGCCGTAGACCATCTGTGCATCTTCGTACTTGTCCGGATCCACATAGATTAGCAAGTCATAGGTGTTTCTGCTCATCGAAATCACCTGCATCTTGTTGAATTTCTTCCTCATCTTGATGGAGACGATGTTCGAGATTTCTTCGGCTTGGTCGTCGGTAAAGTCCCCGGTCAAATGCGCAACCACCTTGTACTGCACACCTTTCTCGAGTTCTTCGGCGAGACGGTCGCGGACCTTGTTTTCGAGTTTCTTGATAGCCCTCTGCACGGCCTTCTGCACAAGCACGCGCTGGCTTTCGCCGTTATCCTTGAGGCGCATGGATTCGCTAGCAAGGAGGTTCGCCGTGGAAGCTTCGCTTGCGTTCAGGTCAATCACGATGTAATCTTCCTGGATGCTACCCGCAAAAGTGATGTTGATGTCGGCTCCCACAGAGAGGCCCGCCACATAGGCAAGGTCCTCGTTGTTGCCAGCAATATCGGATTGGAGCTGCACCACTTCATCGAGCTGGGCCTGGCTTTCGAGGCCCATGACCGTATAGTCGCGGCTCGTGAGATAGGTATTGATGACTTCCATCGCCGTCTTCGCAAGCGGATTTTTGCGGATAACGTCAATGCTTCCTGCCATTTTTGCGCCCATCGCCGGAGCGACAAGAACCGTAGGACGGACCTTGAAGCTCACCGTCGAAACCTTGATATCGTCGTCGGCAGCCTCAGCAGCGTCAGCCGTTTTTGCAGAGAGTTCGCCCTGGGCCCTATTTTCCTTGCTCCTTGCAGAGGCGGCCGCGGAGCCGTCATCCTTCGCAGGGGGATTCGATGCGCAACCCGCCAGCACAAAGGCAACCGCAAAGGCACAAAGAACAGAGCCCAGACGGAGACCGAGCACACCTTTTTCATTTTTCTTCATAATCTGTCCTTTATAGGTTCCTAAACCTACTATTCGTTTTCAAGGCCAGCCTTGGCTGCCTCGTATTCTTCTTCCGGAGTCTTGTACTGGATGAAGTTGCGAGCATTGCCCATGTGGTTTCCGCGCACGCAGTAGACTTCGTAAGTCTTGGTCTTGCGCATGCTCTTGCCGTTCTTGAGGACAACCTTCACGTCGAACTTCGCAATCTTGTTAAGACCGATCGTGACGGGCACGGCGTATTCCATTCCATCGAGTTCAGCACCCGAGAAGGACTTGACAACCTTGCCCTTGCGCGTCACGACAATTTCCTTGATTTCGGAAAGGTCCGAACGGGTGATGCCACCGAGACTGAACTTCAGGTCCGTAGAGTATTCCGTCTTCGGCAAGTCGAGATGCTTGCGTTCGACGGATGCGCCCATTTTCAAGGTAAGGCTCTTGAGGTCCCTGCCCGAAGGAGCCTCTTCCTTCTTTGGTTCGACCTTGGGTTCTTCCTTCTTGGGTTCGGCCTTCGGTTTTTCCTTCTTGAGTTCGGCCTTCGGTTTTTCCTTCTTGGATTCCGCCTTGGGCTGTTCCTTCACCGGAGCCGGAGCGGGTTCAGCGGCAGCCGTATCGGCAGCGGGTTCTTCTGCCGGGGCAGATTCCTCGACCGGAGCCGGAGCTACGTACTCCGTCACCCACATGTAGCACTGGATTTCCACATCGCCTTCGCTACAGGTCGCAAGGAAGCGTTTGGTCCCGTAAGCATCGTCATCCCATTCGAACGTGCGCTGATAGACGCCGTTTGCACCCACCGTATCCGATTCGCCGAGGACCGTCACCACGACACCAGGGTTAACGCGGGCCTGCAGGGTCACGTTGGGGAAGAACACCTGAGGCGAGAGCGGGGAGGCCTGGAAGCGAAGTTTCTTCTCAAAGGCGTCCGCGCGTTTCGAGTAATCCTTGTCGAAATCGTTCAAGGTCTGTTCGAGGGAATCGATCATCCCGTCGCCAAAGATGTTCACGTTGGAAAGCTGCGTCGAAAGGGCCCTCGTACCGGAACTTCTCAACTGCAGTTTCTTCACCCTGCCGTTTTGGTCCACAAGCACGGTCTGGTTTTCGACAATGTTCTCGGACGCACCATTTGCGCCGGTAACATCGACCTTGCCTTCCTTCAGGGAGGCCACCATCTGACCGTTGTACCCGCCAACAAAGCCGGCGGTACCGCGAATGGCTGCAGTCGCCGTTCCCGTGCGGAACATGAGCGTATTTCCAGATTTCTGTTTCTGCACATCAAAGTGCACGCCACCATTATTGACTACAATGGAGACCTGTCGGCTCAGGGAATCGAATATTTCCACATCGAGCGTCACTTCGGAGAGTTCCGTAATCCACAGCGAAGAACCGTCGCTCACGGACAAGACCGCTTCGGATTCGGCTCCCGTGCGGATGCGGTCCTTCTCGATCACCGACTGCCCGATGCGCAGTTGCGACCAGTCACCTTCACTCTTGCGCTGCAAGTTCGCATCGCCCAGTGACTTGCGGACCTTCGCTTTCAACTTGGCATGTTCCGGCTTCACGGTTTCGACCTTGGCCGGGGCATCGGTCTTTGCCATGGTTTTGGGATCAGGCTCGTCATTGCAAGCCCAGAAAAAGGCGGCACACAAGGCAGCCGACATGAGGGAAAGTCTATTGGATACTCGCATATATTGCAAATATATATATGTTGACATAGAAAAATAAGATTCCGGCATCAAAAACACATGCAGAACCGGATTTCGGCATTCGCCGTTATCCGCGGACACTTTTCCGCCAGCGTTCACGGATAAGCTGGAGGTCGTGCTGGTAGGGATTGCGCCTAAAATCCTCAAAAGCCCAGGCTGTCGGATGGAAAACGCCCTTGGAATAGGTCAATAGCATGTCGAGCCACACCCCCTCCCCCGCATAGAGCTTGTAGGGGCCGCGCTTGTAGCTAGGAAGCACGACCTTGTCCAAATCCATGTAGCCGATGTCGATGTTCACGTGCCGCGCCCCAGACGCCGAGGAGACGTCTGCCGCAAGTTCCAGCGCATTGCTGCGGGCCTTTTCGAGGGCAATCGATTCCGGCGGGATGCACTTTTCAAACGAGACCACTCCACGGTAAAGATTTTCGCCCATTTCGGGCACATAATAGTCCGTTTGGTCGAATGCAAAGAGCTTGCCCCTGTAACGGAGTGGGCCCCAGGCATCTTCCAGAACCTCGATTACCCGCGTATCCCATTCCGCACCCTGCTGAAGCACAAAGGCTATCAGCTGCACATCTTCCGAAAATTGTTTTTTTTCTGCCATACAAGCACCACAAAAGCAAGCAAAAAACTGACCGGCCTAATGAGGGAACACCGTCAGGTTCTTGCGGACATGTTCCAGTTGCTGTTCGGAAAAGCCCTCGAATTCCTCGCCCGTCACGCTGGGGAACATGAGGTTACGGTGGTCCGGACAGTCCGTCACGCTGAAATCCGCGGCCGCAGCCAAATCCAAGCGGTAGGCGGGCACGGCAAAATCCGAATGCCCAACAGAGTTCTTCTTGAGAAGCCCGCTCAAAAGCAAGTCGCGACAGAACGGCGTATCCGTAAATCCGTCTTCAAGCACCGAGTAATCCATCGTCTCACTCATATCGCTGCGAGTCGAAGTCGTGTGGCGCAGCCCGAGAAAATGTCCCGATTCGTGAACAGCCGTTTCAAGGATTTCCCCGACCGTGACTTCCGATTCTCCGTAGGGAGTCTTCTCGCGGGTGCCAATGACGACCGTGCTGCCCTCTCCTCCGCCAAAGTTTCCTGAGTACAAATAGGAGTACCCAAGCACATGGTCGGCCTCGATACGGTGCACCAGGACCAGGTCCAGGGATTTTTTCAGTTCTTTCTCGGGCCAGCCCCCGAGTTCCGAAACAAACAGGTCGTCCGACGACCTTCCCGCAAGCCAGGGTTCGTCCGCCGGATATTTTTTTCCAAGATCCGGATGCTCATGGGCGTAGCGTACATACAAAGTATCAATACCGATTCCCTTGAAGAACTTGCGGAACGATTTGAGCATCGAATCGGCAAAAGCCTGAACCGTCATGGAGGAATCGGGGAAAACCACTTTACCCACGACAATCAGGTTTATGGAGAAGTTTTTCGAATACGGGCCTTCGGCGTCGAGCCGCACATTTTTCACATTGCCCGTATAAAAATCGCCATTCAGGGCTAGCGTCGTCACCCATCTCGCCCTGTCATTCTCCTCGCAGACAAAATCATAGTAGTAGCGGCCATCCTTTTCGACGGCATCCAAGGACCTCACATGTCTTATGGAATACCTCTGGTCGTCCAGCGCACCCCCCACCCTGAAAAGCTGCAAGACAGGAGCTTCATCCAGCGAAGAATCCTTGTCAAAAGACAATGTGTACGAGACTCCCGGATGAAGGCTCAGGACAGCCCCCGAAGTCAGGTATGCAGCCACAGAATCGCTTATGGCAGGATCGTTCGGGAAAAGGACGTATGGACTCATGAACGACGGTTGCAGGACAGGTTCGCCCGGGTCGACCTCGGAGCACCCGAGCAACATCACCAAATTCACGAGAAAAATCAAACTGAAAAATTTTTTCATCGATTTTGGCTCATTTTCCGTTTTCAACCGTTTTTATAGATAGAGACATCCTTTTAACCCAAAAGTAGATAAAAGATGGTCATAAAGACAAGAAAAAATGCACTTATTTTCGCCAGCCTGCAAGAACTGGCCGCCCCATTGGCCGGAAAACCGGCCCTCGTCAGCGCACTCACCCTGATGGCCGTATACGCAAGCCTCGATTTTCCGGGTTATGCGCCGTTCCTGCTCATCCCCATAGCCGTCGTCGCGAGGACATTCCACAGGAGTGTCCAATGCGCCATCCTGTTCACGCTCATCTGCGGTTGCGTAAGCCATACCGCGCAAGCCCACCGCGAACATCTGCATGCCGGCCACGAACCCAGCGAAATTCCGGCCAAAGCTTGCGGCAACATCGAATCGCTCCTTCCGAGGCCTAGCGGGACCGCCTTTATCGTGAAGGCGGACAGCGGCTACCGATTGCGCATTACTGAAAAACGAGCGTTCGAATCGCTCCCCGAACCCGGAGACAGCATCTGTTTCGAGGCCCAGTGGTACCCCGTCACGCCCCCGACAGTGCCCGGGGCTTTCGACACCCGCGAATGGCTCAGGAGTCAAGGGTTCGCCGCATACGGCAAGTTCAGGCACTGGACATCCTGGCACGGGAAATGGACCGCCGAGCGCAGCTTCTACGCATTCCGCCAATGGATAAAGCGCCGTTTCGAAGCACACCTCGACCCCGCCGAAACCGGACTTTTGCTCGGGCTCCTCGCCGGAGACCGAAGCGGAATCCCCGATGCCATCCGCAACGACTTCCAGCGAACAGGTCTTGTCCATGTTCTCGCCATTTCGGGATTCCACGTCGTGCTACTCGCCGGCATCCTGAGCGTCTTTTTAAAAGCGACACGGCTGCCGCACAAGGTGGCAAACCTCATCGCCATCGCGCTGCTGTTCGTCTATGTCCCTGTCACGGGAGGTTCCCCCGCCGTCAAACGCGCGGTGCTGATGTTCGCCATCCCGCAACTCGGCACCATGTTCGGGAAGCCCGCCAATACGTTCAACAGCCTGGGTGTCGCGCTACTGTTCATCCTGCTTCCCGACCCGTCGCAACTCTGGAACCCCGGATTCCAGCTTTCGGCAACGGCCACGGCGGGAATCCTGCTCGGCAACAGCTGCAACCCCTTCAAAAGCATCCCCGAAGGCCTCCGCAAATCCAGCCTCTGGAAACTTGCCGAAGGCTACGTGCTCTCCCCGACATACGTCACCCTGTGCGCGACGCTTGCGACCGCCCCGTTCCTGATTCACCATTTCAAGACACTTTCGCCGCTCGCCTGGCTCGGCAACATCATCATCGTACCGCTCGTCTCGTGGGGCATGCAGGCCGGACTTTTCGCGCTACTTTCGCCAATCGAATCCCTGTGCGACACCTTTTGCGCTGCAGCCGGATTCTTCTTGCGCATGGCAAGTTTCCTCACTCGCCTGCTTTCGGATTCGTCGGGAGCCGCCATCACCGTCGGTCCATTTTCCCCGGCCATCCTCCTGCTGCTGGGGGCCCTTTTTGCACTCCTTCCCGCCATTCGCAAAAATGCGGTTGCAAAGAAATTCGGACTATTGTGCCTGCTCCTGTTTTCGGCCATCTTCTGCGTCCAGGGTTACATGCGGATTTCGCATCCGTCCTGGAACCTCACGCTTATCGACGTGGGCCAGGGCGACAGCATTTTGCTCACGACGCCTTCCGGCAAGCACATCCTCGTCGATTCCGGAGACAGAAGCAAGAGAGATATGGGAAAAGACGTCATCGTCCCCTTCCTGCGTCACTCGGGAATCCAAAGACTCGACGCGCTCGTCATCACGCATCCCGACCTAGACCATTTCGGCGGAGCCTCCAGCATCCTGCGTACCTTTCCTGTCAAGGAACTGTGGATAAACGAATGTTCGCGCACGGAAGCGAAGGCAGATTGGCAAAAGACAATCGCCACCGCTGCCGACAGGGAAATTTCCATCCGCGACATAGGCCGCGGATTCACATGGAGGGAACACCGTTTCGAAATTCAAGCGGTCCATCCCAACCCGAATTCGACAGCAGGGCTCAAATGTAGCGACGCAAACCAGGGCAGCATCACGCTTCGGGCGCACGGGCTCGGGCACTCGGCGATGCTCACCGGCGACCTGACTGCCGCAGGCGAAAAGGAAATTCTCGCATCCGATGCCAACATCCGAAGCGACATCCTAAAACTCGGACACCACGGAAGCAAGACTTCGAGCAGTGCGCCATTCCTGGACGCCGTTGCGCCGCAACTCGCGCTGATTTCGAGCGGGAGAAAAAACAGGTTCAGGCATCCGAGCAAACAGGTCATCGAAAGGCTCGACTCCCTGCACATTCCCTACCTGAACACGGCGACAAGCGGAACCGTCTTCGTGACGTTTTCCGCGGATACTGTAATTGTCGAACCGATGCTGAAATGAAAGCGGACTATCTGCAAACAAAATGCTAGGAGTTCATGCAGTCGAGGCTCACGCCATGCAGGGCCCCGTTCGTCGCGACACTAGAGAACCCTTCATAAATCGGGGCCACAGGTTTGCCGTCTTCACCGAAAAGTTCCGTCTTGCCGTCGATGGTGCTGAACCTTCCGCCCGCTTCTGCAAAAAGGAGCGGATACGGCGCGATATCCCAGAGAGAAACGACCGGGTCCACCATCACTTCGGCACGTCCCGCCGCCACAAGGTAATATCCGTAGCAGTCGCCCCACCCGCGGTGGAGCCTTGCCCCGCGGCGGAGCTTCGCGAAACCTTCGCCATAGCCCTGGGATTCCATCGTGTTCACCGTACCCGAAAGCACGAGCGCCTCGTTCAACTGTGAAACGCCAGAAACACGCACCGGACGGCCATCCAGGAAGGCGCCACCGCCGTTCACCGCCCACACGGCCGTATTCATCGCCGGGATGCGGATAACCGAACACACCGGGACATTCTTCTTGTAGAGCGCGATGAGCGTCCCGAACAGCGGAACCCCATGCACGAATGCTTTCGTACCGTCAATCGGGTCGATGACCCACTGGTATTCTGCATCGGGGCTCTCGATTCCGTATTCCTCGCCAATCACGCCAAAGCCAGGAGTCTCCTTCGCCCAGAATTCACGGGCCAGTTCTTCCGTACTCTTGTCGGCGACCGTCACCGGCGTGTTGTCCTTTTTCCACTCGACTCCAACGCCGGACTGGAAATACTTCAGGATATTCTCCTGGGCCATTTCCGCTGTCTTGAGCGCAATCTGCAGCAGGTCGTTATATTCCCGGACCATATTACGCCTCGCACCATTTTTTCACGAGCGTGAGGAGGAAAGCGTTTTCTTCGGGTTTTCCAACCGTGACGCGCACGTGCTCGGGCATGCCGAAGCTCGTAAGCCCGCGAATAATCATGCCGTTGCTTTCCAAAAACGCGACCAGTTCCTTCGCGCGTTCGCCAATGCGCACGCAAATGAAGTTCGCCTGTGTCGGGAGGACCTTGAATCCGAGAGCTTCGAATTCGCGGGTAAGCAATTCCACGCCCTCGGCGTTCATCTTGCAAGTCGCCTCGACATGCGCAGTATCACCGAGAGCCGCAATCGCCGCCACCTGCGCCGCCTGGTTCACGTCGAACGGGGGCTTGATTTTCCAGAGGGCGCGGACAACCTCGACACTTCCCATGGCATAGCCCACGCGGAGCCCGGCAAGCCCGTAGATCTTGCTGAAGGTGCGGTTGACAAACAGGTTCGGGAATCTATCAAGGGCGGCGGCCATATTCGGATAATCGCTTGCGGTCGCAAATTCGGCGTAGGCCTCGTCCAAAAACACGAGCACATCCTGCGGCACCTTGCCCATAAAGTCGCAAATTTCTTTTTCCGTGTAGTACGCACCCGTCGGGTTATTCGGGTTGCAGATAAAGGCCACGCGAGTCTTGCCATCGATTTTCTTTGCAAGGTCGTCAAGCGACGTACGCACCTCGCCCTCGCCCACACCGATAAAGTCGGCGCCATTCGAAAGCGTCGTGAACTTGTACACAGAGAACGTCGGCGTAATGCCCACGCAGTTGTCGCCCTGGCGGATAAAAGCCTTGCCCACCATGTCGATAATCTCGTCGGAACCGTTCCCTATGACAATCTGGGACGTTTTCACACCGTATTTTTTTGCGATGGCGTCGATAAGCTTGGGCGCATCGCCACGCGGGTAGAGGTGCAGGCTGTCCGCAATCTCATGAAAAGCCTCGACCGCTTTCGGGGAGGCTCCCAACGGGTTCTCGTTGGACGCAAGTTTGACAATACGCTTCAATCCGTAGCGTTCGCGGATTTCCTCGATAGATTTTCCGGGAACGTAATCGGACAATTTCGAAAGTTCTGGACGCGGTTCGACCATAATTACCTCTTGATTCGCCCCCAAATATAGAAAATCGTCGCAGGATTATTAAATTTAGGGCGTATGAAACGACTCCTCGCCCTCATCGCCGTAGCTCTTGCAACTAGCGCTTACGCTGTCGATCCCATGTGGGATATCCGCTACACGCTCGGGCCAGACACGAGACCATCTCCGAGATGGGGAATCGGCGTCGGAGCCGTGAGCAACTACAGTTCGAACATCCTCTTCCCCGTAAACCTGACCACGGCACTCTCCAAGGAATGGAACATCGGCGGCAAGCTGAATGTCCGCAGCAAGGACAAGTTCGACGAAGTCATCGTCACGCTCGACATTGGCGGGCGATACCTGATAAACGAGAACAACTTCCTCGAACTCGACGGTTTCTTCGGGCTCAACCGAAACAACAGCACGGCCATCGTGCTCACCTACGGAAACGAGCAATTCATATCCAAGAATTTTGCCAACTTCTACGAAATCCGCGCAGGCGTCCTAGAAGGTGTCACCGGAGAAAACGGATACGTCAAGTTCGCCGCGGGAATGACCCCGACACTCTACTTCAACAAGTATTTCCGCACCTTTATCGAAATCAACATGTCCGGAAGCATCGGCAACCTGACCGACGACTTCATGGTCGACATTATCCCGAAATTTGAACTTACCTTCGGATTCATCCGGTTCCGCCTCGACTTCGACATCGGAATCTTGCAAGAAAAGAACAACGACAACGGGACCATAGCGCTCTACGTGATAGCAGCACTATAAAAACCAAGATTTTCAGAAGCAAAAAGCCCGCTTATAAAAGCGGACTTTTCGTTTAGGATGGAGGGATCATGAAGACTTACTTGACTACGAATTTCTCGCCGTCGTAGTCGATGACCACGGGCTTTGCGGCACTCACGTCTCCGGCGAGAATGGCGTGGCTCAGCGGGCGTTCCACGTTCCTTTCCAGGTAACGCTGAATCGGACGTGCGCCGAATTCCGGCTGGTAAGCGCCATCGGCGATGGCATCGAGCGCCTTGTCGGTCAGCGTGAGCTGCAAATCCTGACGGGCCGCACGTTCGGCGAGACCCTTGAATTTGAGCCTTACGATGTCACGAATCTGCGGCTTGGTGAGGCTCTGGAATACCAGCACTTCGTCTAGCCTGTTCAGGAATTCCGGCCTGAAGAAGCTGCGCAGTTCCGGCTCGATTTCCTTCAAGGTCACCGGGTTCGCATCACCCGCGCGATTCTGGAAGTGCGCGGCGCCCAGGTTCGACGTCATGAGAATCAAGGTGTTCTTGAAGTTCACGGTACGGCCCTTGCCATCGGTCAGTCGACCGTCGTCAAGCACCTGCAACAGCGTGTTGAACACATCGGGGTGAGCCTTCTCGATTTCGTCGAGCAGAATCACGCAATACGGATGCGTACGCACGGCTTCGGTCAACTGGCCACCTTCTTCGTAGCCCACGTATCCCGGAGGCGCACCAATGAGTCTCGAAACGCTATGCTTTTCCATGTATTCGCTCATGTCGATACGCACCAGCGCGTTCTCGTCGTCGAACAGTTCCACGGCAAGCGCCTTCGCCAGTTCCGTCTTGCCCACACCCGTGGGGCCCAGGAACAAGAAGCTTCCAATCGGAGCATTCTCGCGGCTTAAGCCGCTACGGTTACGCAGAATCGCTTCCGAAACTGCTTCCACGGCTTCGTCCTGGCCTATCACGCGGGCATGCAGGCGTTCGTCCAGGTGCAACAACTTGGCCTTTTCGCCTTCGCAAAGCTTGGTCACCGGAATTCCGGTCCAGCGGCTCACCACGAGAGCGATGGTTTCTTCGGTCACCTCTTCACTCAGGTCGCCGTCGCTGGCGGACTTCTTGATTTCTTCCGTCTTCGCGGCGATTTCCTTTTCGAGGTTCACGATCTTGTTGTACTTGAGTTCGGCGGCGCGGTTCAAGTCGTAGCGGGCTTCGGCCTGCTCCATCTCGTCCTTCGCTTGCTGCAAGGATTTCTTAAGCCCCTGCAACTCGGCGTTTTTCGCGCGCCTCTCCTGCCAGCGGTCCTGCATCAGCTTGACCGCCGCATCCGTTGTCGCCAACTCTTCGCGCAACTCTTTCAGGCGTTTTACGCTGGTGTCGTCGGTTTCCTTCGCCAAGGCCTGCTCCTCGATTTTCATTTGGAGTTCCTTACGCTGCAAGGTATCCAAGGCTTCGGGCACGGTATCCATCTGCGTCTTCACAAGGCTTGCGGCCTCGTCAATCAGGTCAATGGCCTTGTCCGGCAAGAAACGGTCACTGATGTAGCGGTTCGAAAGTTTCACGGCCGCCACGAGCGCGTTGTCGTGCAGACGCACGCCGTGGTGCGCATCAAAGCCATCCTTGATGCCACGGAGAATGGAAATCGATTCCTCTTCGCTGGGCTCGTCAACCTGCACGGGCTGGAAACGGCGTTCCAGTGCGGAATCCTTCTCGATGTACTTTCGGTATTCCTGCGTAGTGGTGGCACCGATGCAGTGCAGTTCGCCACGGGCCAGCTTCGGCTTCAGCATGTTGCCCAAGTCCATGGAGCCTTCCGTCTTGCCCGCACCCACGATGGTGTGGATTTCGTCGATAAACAAAAGCGTGTTGCCGTCTTCTTCAAGGGCGTCCAGCACGGCTTTCAAACGTTCCTCAAAATCGCCACGGTATTTTGCACCCGCCATCAAGGCAGACAAATCCAGTGCGAACAACTTCTTGCCCTTCAATGCGTCAGGCACGTCGCCGCGGTAAATACGCTCGGCGAGCCCTTCCACAATGGCGGTCTTACCCACGCCGGGTTCACCAACCAGGCACGGGTTGTTTTTCGTCTTACGGCTCAAAATCAAGATGACACGGCGGATTTCCTCTTCACGGCCAATCACCGGCGAAAGCTTGCCGTCGGCGGCCATTTCTACGAGTTCACGGCCATAGAGTTTCAGCGGAGACTGTTCCTCGGCATTCGCGGCACCCGCAAACGGGTCCGACAGCCAAGTTTCCACGACCTCGACGCTACCGAGCGCATCTTCAAAAACCTTCGCAAGGCCACGGTCGCCTGAGAACTTCATCAATGCCACGAGCATATCGCCCGGGGTCACCATACGGTTCACCTGACGCGCCGCCTGCACGGAGGCACGCAAAATGCGGTTCAAGTCGTTATCGGGTTCCACGTCAGGGTTCACGCCTTCCATACGCGGAATCTTCTGCACGAACGGTTCCAGCTTGCCGCGGAGTTCGTTGGTCTTCGCGCCTTTGGATTTATACAGTTTCTTCAAGGTGGCATCCGGGCCTTCGACAAGCCCCACCGCCAAGTGCGCCGCACCCAAGTAGGAATGCGAGCAACGGTCACGCAGGCTCTGCGCCTTCGCCAAAACTTTTTCTGCATCGTTGCTAAAATCGGACATAAATGAACCTTCTTTTTATTTTTACCGCTCTCTAGATGCAAAACCCGTGCCAAGGGCCTCGCTCGGCAAAAAAAACGCCCCAAATAGCGCAAAAACGGCAACTCCCGCCATCAAAAGCAAAAAAAATGTCGCATTTTTCAGCATCATTTTTTCAAAATAAGACGCGCGGGTGTTTAATTCCGCATAAATAAAGGTATATTCAGAAAGTGATCTTATAGAGGCTCTTTATGAGCCGAGGTAAAACAAAGACTCCCCAAAATTTAGGGAGCTATTGGGCTTTTTCAACACTAAAAGTGTAAGATAATCATCGCGACAGCCATTTCCTTTTGCGGAAAAAATTTGCCCAATAAGGGTTTTCTTTATCAAATAAAGCTTTTTGCTCTTTTGAAAAATTATGAGGATAATCTTCAAAAAGGAATAATATCGTTTTTTTGTCAAAAGAAACTGCATGAAGACCTGTTTGGTCAAAATAATCGACCCACCAGATTTTATCATCTTCATTTTCCTTGTAAAATTCAAATTTGCTTGTTTCTTTGTCAACCGTGATCATGATTAACCTCGCTCTCTAATATACCATTTCACCCAAGGAATTGCAATCCCATGTCAAAGTCTTATAGGGGCTCTTTACGGGCCAAATGTAGGACTAAGCACCATAAAACAACCCGTTTAGTCCTATGCTGTAGGCGGTTCGCGCCACAAAACAGCAGGCAAACCTGCACGCGGTAGGACTAAGCACCGCAAAACGAGCCATTTAGTCCTATTTTCAAAGCGTTCAGCCAGCATTTCTTGTCGCAGGCACCCCGCATAACCCCGGCAATTCTGCGCGCGGTAGGACTAAACACCGCAAAACATGCCGTTTAGTCCTATGCTGGAAGCAGTTCGCGCCACAAAACAGCCGGCAATTCTGCGCGCGGTAGGACTAAACGCCCCAAAACGAGCCATTTAGTCCTATTTTCACTGCTTTCTCACCACATTTCTTATCGCAGGCGCCCCCACAGGAGCGAAATTTCGCCGCATTTCCCCGCCGTATTGTAAACCTTTTGCAACAAACAATTCAAAAAGCCCCCTTCGCGCCCCATTTCCCTCAAAAAAATGCCCTTTTTTGCATGCTTTTTCGCAATTTCGCGTTGTAGGTGTTGTAAACCTTTACAATGGAATTTCGTCCAAACTACTACCCGAGTCCCGTTTCAGAATCTACATTACTACATGTAAACCAAACATCCCATACACCAACAACGGCATCCCCTTGCGGGGTGCCGTTGTGGTTTATAGAGCAAAAGTCTTCCCCCGTTTTCTTAAATTTATGCCGCTATGGATAATGTTTCGCTAAAGCGGCTTCGTGAATGGTTCAAGAAGAATGCGGCAGAGCTGCCGTGGAGGCCCGCCGACCTGGACGCCCCGCGCGACCCCTACGCGGTCTGGATCAGCGAAACCATGCTCCAGCAGACGCAGGTATCGACGGTCCGCGATTATTTCGTGAAATGGATGACGCGTTTCCCGGATATCGAGACGCTCGCGGCAGCTTCCGAAGACGAAGTTTTCCGCTACTGGCAGGGACTCGGCTACTACAGCCGCGCGAGGAACATCCTGAAGACGGCGCAGGCCATTTGCGGCGTAAACCGGCCAACACGGGGGGCGGCAAAGTGCGAAATGCCGCGCACCCGTAAGGAGCTCGAAGCGCTGCCGGGAATCGGCGCCTACACCGCAGGGGCAATCTTGAGTCTCGCCTATCACCAGCGCGAAGCGATTCTCGACGGGAACCTTGTTCGGATATTTTCAAGGCTATTCCTGCTCGATTTCCTGCCGACAGACAAGACACCCACCCAGAAACCGCGCAACAGTCAAGGCGAAAGCTGTTCCGAAACCTACTGGAACTACGCGCGCGAAATCGCGGACTCGCCCAAGGCCTACATGCACAACGAGGCGCTCATGGAACTCGGGCGCACCGTATGCAGGGTCAAGAATCCCGAGTGCTGCCTTTGCCCCCTCCAAAGCATTTGCCGAGCTGCGCTCGAAAACCGCACCGCCGAATATCCGCCTTCCAAAAAGCGCACGCAAATAGACTGGCACGGCACCGTCCTCGTCATAGAAAGCGCAGACCACAAGATTCTCGCCGTCCACGGCGGGCAGAAATTTTTCAGGAACCAGTTCACGCTGCCTCATTTCGAATCTCCCCGAGGCGCGACAGCGGGCATTCCCGCCGAAGCCGAAGATTACATCGCCGCAGACGAAATCTCTTCCGTCGAAACCCGCGATTCATTCCGCCACGGCATCACAGTCCACAAAATCGAGTGCGACGTGCTGCTGATCAGGCTAGGCACAACGGCAACAAACGCCACAAGGCATCTCGCCAAACAGCGCAGGGCACATCCAAAACTCGAATTCAAATGGATAGAGGCCAGCACGGCGCAAGCAGCGCTCGCCAACAGTTTCAGCCTCAAGGCTCTCAGGAAGGCTTTCGGCTAGCCGAACCAACAGAGGGCGAATACAACCACAAAGCATGCAATCAGATGAGCAAGCATGCGAACCATGGGATGCGACACGGCAACCGTCTTTTTAGAACAATGATTTTTTAATGTCCGAAAACACATTAGAACGTTTTCCTTACTGTACAAACAAATCGAAGCCTATCGTAATCACCGTTCGGCACCTGGATTACCTCGTCCGCAAGGACATGTATCAGGGTTCCCGTCAGGTACAATCCATGCCTCGGAAACTGCTGTTCGAACGTTGCATCCCAATACCAGTCTCCCTTCACGACTAGCGGGTCGGGGCTGCGCAGGTTCCACTGGGCATCGCTCCTGTAGCGAAGCGAATGCGACACCCGGAAGCTCTTGCGGATGAGCCAGTCCCCGGTAAAGGCGACAAAGTATTCCGCCGGAGTCACCTCGAAGCGTTCCGAAGGCCCGTCGATGCGTTCGAAACCAGCCAGCGCACGGAACTTGAACCAGTCCTCATACCACGTATCAAGCCAAAGTTCTCCAGTGACGCCCTTGATCCAGGAATCGATGCGCGACACATCGCCATAGCGGAACTCGAGAATGCCATCCTTCACAAAATCTTCCACGTCGAACGTCTCGGCGCCGTGTTCCGTCCAGAATGTAGCGCGACCCCCGAGAGATACCGAAGCAATGGTATCGGCAAAAGCCACGTAGCCCTGCACCAGGTTCATCTGGCCCGAAGGCGAAAGATCCATCGTATCCGACACGCTTTTTACGTTGAAATACTCCTTGTCATCGGCAAGCGGGTTCAGGCGCGTACCCGAAATGTTCTTGACGCCAATCGTAACGCCGAGACCCTTCACGGGAACGGGCATACCCATCTCGACGCTATCCTGCACGAGCCAGTCGGAATCGTTCATGCCGAACATGGCATCGGCACGGAGCCAGCGGAACGGCTGCACGCGCAACTGCATGAACGGCCAGAGCACGCGGTCGTTATCCAGCCCGGTATAAACGTCACCGTCGTCACTCACGAACCGGAACGCGATTCCCGCAGACAGCTGGAACATACCCTTCTGGCAGGCGTTTCCGCACTTGTAGAGGACAGAGCCGTTCACCTCGTTGCGTTCGCCGGACTCGTCGACACGAGCGTCCTGGTATTCCGCATGCTCGTAAGCGGCGGTCAGTTCGAAGTTCCAGAAATCCACACGGCCCTCCACGCGGGGCGCCATGTGCACCGGAATCCAGCGGGAAGATTCCATGTATTCCCAGAGATATTCCTCGCCCGCCAAGACGGATGCATTGACGAAATCGTTCGTAAAGCCCACGCCGCCGTATATGGAACTGAACATCGGGTAATTTTCACCAAAGATGGCAAACTCATCGGAAACCATCTTTTTGCGGTAACTGTATGTGCGGGCAGAATAATGGTCGTCCTGGAAACCACGCGCCATCGCCCAGAATCCCTTGAAACTCGGGCTTCTGAAGCCTCCTTCGAGAATCGGCGTGCGGTTCGTGGGCCTGTCCGTCTCGGTAATCACGTCCTGGTAAATCATGTCGCCGAGTTCGTTACCCGTCTTGACCCACACGGAGGGTTCCATCGGATTCCACGAAGGCAGCAGCGACATGCGGTTGAACAGCAATCGGTTGCGCAATTTCTGCGGGGTCCAGAGTTCGGTTTCGGAATGGATTCCACCGGCACCGAGAATGCGGTCAAAGAAATAAGTCGGGCCACCCACGAGGAAGGTGCCGTCGTCACGGTTCACCGCCTCCATGCCTTCCATTTCGGGGTCCACCGCAGCACCCGCCAAAACTGCAGAAAGCGTAAGTACAGACAACGTTGTCGAGAGCGAGGATTTCATTACCAGACCCTCCTTTCTACATAAACGCCGATGGTCAAGGTATTGGACCTTTCGGGAAGCGTCCAGATCTGTTCCCAAAGCGCATTGAACCCTATCGTAAACGACCTGTAGTACAGGAACGGCATGTTGATCCGCGCGAACCAGCCGAACTCCGTCTCGTTATCGAGAAGCATGCCGCCACGGCCTTTCAAATAGTCATCTTCGCCATCATAATCGGCACGGGCCCAGTTGCAAGTAAAGCCAGCGCCAATCGCAAGCGGCTTGACATATTTCCAGTGCCAGTCGAGACCGAGCCTCCCTACGAACTGGTGGACTCCCGGATACGGGATTCCCTCGGGGCGCACCTTCACGTAGGCGTAGTTGAAGTTGACAAAGCCGTCGAAATCGTCCCAGTAAGAATAGCGGAATCCGACTCCCCCATAGAACGAATTCTCGACAGCATCGATCAAGTCTCCGAAGGGGTACATCTCGCCGCCTTCGATGGAGACATAGATTTTCGAGAAAGCGGAATCTGCCGGATTCTGCGCAAAGAGCGTGGAAGCACAGCACAGAACTATTGCCGATAAAATAAATTTCAGTCTCATACTTTTTTCCGTTCCAAAGCCTGTGCAAAAAATCCGTCAAAACGATTATCCTGCGCGCCGGGGAGCACATGCTCGCCACGCTTGACTAATTCGGGATGAGCCTTCAAGAAGCGGTTTACGACCTGGGTCGTTTCCAGCGGATCGGGGCTACACGTGGCATATACGAGAATGCCGCCTTCCACAAGGCTTGCCGATGCGGATTCAAGAATTCCGTACTGCAGTTCGGCAAGTTCCTTCATGGAATCTTGCGTAATGCGGTACTTTGATTCGGGCCTGCGGGGCATAACGCCCATGTTGCTGCAGGGCACATCGAGCAAGATGCGGTCGAACTTCGACTGCTGCGGCGAAAGCGCGTCGATGCATTCCAGTCGCACGTTCTTGAGGCCCAGGCGGTCCACCACGTCGTGCATCTTTTCTACGCGGAATGCGGAAACGTCGCTCGCGAGAATATCGAGCGAACTGTCCATCTCGCCCATCAGCGCAGACTTTCCGCCGGGAGCGGCACACGCATCCCACACTTTAAGGCCAGGTTTCAGGTCGAGCAATTTCACGACCTCGTACGCGGAAGGGTTCTGCATGCTGAACTCGCCCTTCGCGAAAGATTCCGATTCCAGAATCGGCTTGAGTTTCGCATCTTCGGGAACCTGGATGTAGCGGTCGTAGAGAATCGAAGCACCCGTAAGCCCGAGCTTCTGGGCAAGTACCGGGGCGGAAGTCTTCTGCAGGTTCACGCGAATCCATTCCACCGGGCGCTCGAGCGTCGCCTTCGCAAGCGATTCTGCACGGTCACCGCCGTAAATATCGAACCAGCGACGCACCAGCCATTCGGGCACCGAACTTTCAATCGAAACGCGGCGCACGCGCTGTTGCGGAAGTGCGGGCAGCCCGGACCTCCGCGCGGAATGCAGCACGGCGTTCACGAGCCGCGCGGAACCTTCGCCAAGGTTCGCCGCCTTCGTGAGTTCCACGCTCGTCGAAACGGCGGCGTGGTCCGGGATTTCCATAAAGAACATCTGGAAGATTCCCATTTCAAGCACGGTCGCCACTTCAAGCGAGGGCATTTTCTTTACGAGAGTCTTTAAAAAGTATTGCAGGTACAGGTGCCTGCGGCACACGCCCAGGGCAAGTTCCATCGCAAACGGAGAAAGCCCACTTTCTTTAATAAAGCTACCGTCCTTCTGCCACAGCAGAAGCACGCGGTATGCGTCCATGCGCTCTTTCAGGGAATCGTCTAGCAAAAGCAAAGTCCTTCGCGCTTCTGGATTCCGCGCATAAAGTCGGCGACAGGCATAGGCTTCTTGCCTTCGGCCTGAATCTCGATGACCTCGAGCAGGCCCTCGCCCGTACCCACGTAAAAGCGATTGTCCTTGAATTCCACTGCACCCGGAGCAAGCTTCGGGCCCGCCTCCGGAGTATCCGTCTTGCGCAGGTAAACCATACGGCCGCCCAGTTTCCCGTAACCGCCGGGCCACGGGTTGAATGCGCGAATTCTATTGTGAATCACCTTCGCGGGCAGGTTAAAATCAATCAGGCCTTCTTCCTTCTTGAGCTTCGGCGCGCCACTTGCCTGCGCGTGATCCTGCGTCAAGTCCTTCTCGCGGCCTTCAAGCAACTGGTGAATCGCATCGTCCAGCGCGTCGCAACCGGGAGCGACCATCTTTTCCAAGAGCGAAGCCGTCGTATCCTGATGGTCTATCGCCACCGTGCGTTGCGCAAGAATCGGGCCGTGGTCCATCTTCTCGTCCAGGCGGAAAACCGTCACGCCCGTCTCTGGCAGTCCATCGGCAATCGCGCGCTGCACCGGGGCTGCCCCGCGGTACTTGGGGAGCAGGCTCCCGTGAACGTTCACGGCGCCGAACTTCGCGACACCCAGGATGTTCTTCGGCAAAATCGAGTATGCAACGACCACGAACAGGTCGGCTTCGAACTTGCGCAAATCCGCCTCGAATTCGGGCGACTTCAGGTCGGTCGGCTGCAGCACGGGGAGCCCGTATTCGAGCGCCAGTTGCTTGACTGGCGGGGGCGTGAGCACGCGCCCGCGCCCTGCCGGGCGGTCAGGCTGCGTGACAACAGCCACCACGTCCGCAAAATCAGATTCCTTGAGATGCTTCAAAAAACAGGCCGCGAACTCCGGCGTTCCCATAAATACGACTTTCATGAAAAACAATGTAGAAAAATAGCCTACACGCGTTTTGCATGCAGGCCAATATTCGTGAATAGGTCAGGTATATTTTGAAACGGCAGCCTAGTCCTTGATGCAGCGCACCGAGAACTCCAAATACTCGGGAGGGTCACGCACCCACGACCATTGCGAATCGTTCGAGAATCTAAGCACCTTGAGCCGAGCGGCATTCATCCACAAGCTATAATCAGCGGGATACAGGTCAGTCGGAGCCTCGTCCCATCCGGCCATCCAAAGACCCGCACCTTTCCCCTTGCCGTCGCAAACCAAGTTCGAGGAGTTGCATTTGCCTGCAGGGAGCAGAGAGAATCCGACAAGATCCGTCCCCTTTTCAAGCCAATCCCATTTGTCCTTCGCCCTCAATGCATTGAACGGAGAATCGCCCTCTAGATTCAACGAATCCAATAGTGACGCAATATAGAGTTTCTTAAGGGAATCGGTCTCGTCGGAATTCATCAACTCTTCAAAATCATCAGCCATCTGGTGCGCCATCGGATCATACCCTGTAATGGAATCCACATGGTTAAACAGGGTCAGCACTTCTTCGTGATTCGGCAAATGCCATCCATCGGGACAAATGCCCTGGACATTTTCACCGGCCTTGACCTTTTTTCCCAATGCGTCGCAATCTTCCGTCGGCATCTGTCCAAAAGCCATATCTATACCGCAGCCCGTCTTGACCGAATCCATCACGGCGCCCCAGGTATAGAGCCTTCCGTACTTGATGCAATTATCGGAATCTCCGCCGTAACAGGCATTCCCATAAATCGAACCACCCGCCTTGTAGGCATAGTTCAGGTTTTCGGCCATCCATTCCTGTTCGCCAATTACAATCGTCTTATAGGTTCTGCCGTCACGCTTATCTGTCAACGTACCGTAATCGAAATCGAGGGAATCCTTATCGTCCGATTCGGAAGCCAAGCTCCATTCGTTCTTGGAGCAGTAATAATTCTCGCCGTAGGTCGCGCTCAGCTCGTTCTTGTTTTTCCGAGTCAAACCGGCAGCCTCGTCATCGCATTCTCCCAATTCGAAATTATACCACCAGAATCTCTTGAAGAACTTTTCGAAGGCCGGGACATCCTCGCCCAATTCCCACGAACGGATGTTCGAACGGATCTCGGCCAGGTCCGCCGTACTCGCCCAATCCGCGATATCGGTCTTGGTCGCCTCATCTTCCCACGAGCCATCCTTCTCAATGTCGCTTGCAAAGCCCGCAAAGCGGTCGGAGAGCTTGCCTTCCGTAAGGTCGCCCTGCATCAAGATGCTTATGGCAAGGAGCGCCGCGTTATCGTCTCCGGTTGCAAAGATGTTCAAGTCTTCGGCAGTCGCATTGTCCACCTTGATCCCGAAGGCCTCAAAGACTTCCGCTTCCGCCTTTTCCTTCGCCTTCGCAAAATCCATCCCGTCTTCAATCAACTTGATAACGCGTTCGTATTCGAGATGCGTCAGCAGGTTGATGTTCGCCTTTTCGCGTTCGGAAAGGTCCACGAGCGCATTCAAGGTAATCTGGCTCTTGGATACGTCGCCAGTCACTTCGTTACGGTAGAAACCTTCCGTTTCAAGCAGGGCAAACTGCGAAATGAGCGAGATATCCTTCACGGAGAATTCACCCCTGTCGTTGGAAATCTTGCCCTTGAAGCTCTTGCCCGTCTGGCGGAGTTTTCCCGATTCCAGCAAGGCGGCTCCTTCCAGTTCCTGCACGGTAATGCTCGAACCCTTGAGGAACGGTCCCTTCTGCGAGACACCGGCCACAGTCTTGTCCTCTATTGCGATAATCTGCGTCTCTTCGCTCGTTCCGCCAGCCCCCTTGTTGCTGCCATCATCGCCACAACCAACACTCAAAAGAATGAAAAGTGCAGAAAAAAGGATAGCTATAATTTTTTCATCTAATTTACGCATTTTGGATCTCCTGGATGTTTTTTGTCAGGGGGAAAAGTTGCAAGTTCAGTCGGTAGACTCTATCCATGCCATCGTCCTCGCTAGCGATGGCAACAATTTTCTTTCGGAACTCTGCCAGTTCCGCCACGATTTTCGTGTATGCCTTCTGGGTAAGCCCCATGGTGATTCCAGAAACGTTCCTTTCCGAAAGGGGCAAGTTCTTGATGGCATCCAGTGCGAAATTTCCCATCTGCAGGTGCATCTGCTGGATTGCAAGCGGGACAAAGCTCATCTCACCCGTAGAAACGGACTTGTCCGACTGTCTGTAGGAGCCATCCTTGTTTTTCTTCAAGAGCCCCAGATCGACCAGATAGCGCACGGACTCCTTGACCTCGGCGGCCGTCATCTTGGGCAAGCAGCAATCCGCCACCTTCTTGGGAAACATTTTCGGCATGTGGGGCACCAACTCGCGGAGCACCGGATTCTTCCAGGATTCATAATAACCCATGGACTTTCGCCCAAGAACATTCACCTTATGGGCTTGGGCCAGCGCCTGCATTTCGTCAAATGCTTTTTTACGCTGTGGGCCTATTTTCGATTGCGTGAACGTCACCAGGTTAATGAAATAGGCCTTTTCGAAACCTTCCAGATCCATAGCCTGTGCAACCCGTTCGACACCGCCCTTCCGCAAGGAACTTTTTCCTTCGCTTACCAACTTGAGGAACACCGGCGACACGTACCCCGCACGATGCGAAAAATCGCGCCAGGTAAGGCCATGACGCAACTTGTTCTCGGCAAACCAGAGCCGCATGAACTCTCGATAATCTTGAAATTCTACTACTGAACGCATACCAGCAAAGATACTTTCGCGCCCCCTTCTCCGCAACAATTTTTGATACAAATCAAGCATTTTTTTGCAAATTTTAGGAATGTATGATAATTTTAAACTTTTTACGATACAAAAACGTCAAATTTCAGCAAAAAAAGCCACTTTGGGTTATTCGTGAGCACTCTTTTTTTAAAGCGCACTTTTTCTAAATTTACGCCCGCAATGAGAATCCCGCTCCAACTTGCCGTCATTTTCGCCATCTGCCTTGCCGGGGAATTCCTCCACCGCATCGTGGGCGTGCCCCTGCCGGGGAACATTATCGGCATGGTCCTGCTGCTCATATTACTTTGTACAAAAGTCATCAAGCCGGAGCAGATTTCGGGCGTTTCGAACTTTTTCCTGAAGCACCTCGCGCTGTTCTTCTTGCCGCCGAGCATCGCCATCATGGCCGTCGGTGACGACATCCTTTCCAAGTGGCCGCTACTCCTGTTCCTGTGTATCGCCTTCACGCTCATAACAATCGCGATGGGCGGCTGGGTCACGCAGTTTTTTATCCGCAGGCAGGAATACCGGGAAAACCTGGCCCTGCGTGCAGAACGCCTTTCCAAGCGTGCAGAACGCAACGGCACAATCGGGGGCGAAAAATGAACGCCATCATCAATTCTCCCCTGTTCGGCATATTCCTCACGCTCGTCGCTTTTGAAACCGGCGTGTTCATCAGCAAAAAATTCAAGTATTCCTTCCTGAACCCGCTCCTGATAGGCAACATCCTCATCGTCGGATTCCTGCTGATTACGGGCATCAGCCTCGAAAGCTACAACGTGGGCGGCGACTACATCTCGGTGATGCTCTCGCCCGCGACAGTCGTGCTCGCCGTGCCGCTCTACAGGCAGATTTCAAAACTCAGGCAATTCTGGAAGCCCATACTCGCGGGCATCTTCGCGGGTAGCCTCACCTCGATTGCGTGCGTGATTCTTTTCAGTAAACTGCTCGGGCTGAGCAACACGCTCATGCTCTCGCTGCTCCCGAAATCCGTCACCATCCCGATGGGGAGTGTCATCTCGTCGCAAATCGGCGGCATTCCTTCCGTCACCATCATCGCCATCACCGTCACGGGAATCACGGGTGCGGTCGCGGCCCCCGCCGTATGCAGGTTCTGCCACATAAAGCACAAGGTAGCGCAGGGTATCGCCATCGGCACCGCAAGCCACGCACTCGGCACCACCCGCGCCATGGAGATGGGCGAAGTACAGGGCGCCATGAGCAGCCTTGCCATCGGGATTGCAGGGCTATTCACCGCAGTCGTCGCACCACTGATTTTAGCGTGCTTGTCCTAAACGCTTCGTCTCTATCGGGAATTATCTAGCGGCCAACGAGAACTTCGGAAAGAAGCGTCTCCCTTTCAGGGAACTTGCAGAGTTTCCGGACTTCGTCTTCGCAAAAGAAGGGTTCGCGACGGGCAAACTTTCCTAGTCCGCGGGCCGATTCCCGAAGCATCTCGGCGATGAACCCCGCGTTCATGTTCAAGTAGCGGTAGGCGCGTTCCCCGAGCATGTTGCACGCTTCCTCGACATCCGCCGTAAAGAACACGGCAAAGGACGCATTCTCCACGGCCTCCGGCGAAAGATGCGCATTGCAGAACTTGCCCCGATTCACCGAGTTCGTCTGCAGATACAGAGTCTTTTTCAGCGGAACATAGCGATACAGGCCAGGAAACACCAGCATCACGTCAAAGCACACGACCCAGATTTTAAGGAGGCCCGCGCCGAACGTGTTCAGGTTGCAGATTTCCATCCAGCGAAGGATCGTCGAAAAGTCATCGAGCGACGCCTTCCAGGGCTTAAAATTCCTGTAGCTCACCTTACCCGGGCCCAGGAATTCATACTCGCGGAAAAAATACTCGTTCGGGAACTTGAGCGGCGTAAGCGGGAATTCCGTCCCTTCCGCAGGCTGGTTCACCACGCGGCATATCTTCATGCACCTCGACAAGTCCGTGATGCACTCGCCTCGGTTCTGCCTCAAGAACCTCGATGCATAGCGGCCTTCTCCCATGTCGGAATCGCCCTGGATTTCACCCCTATTGGAATAGGCGAAATCCGAAACAGCCTCGTATTTCTTGAGTGATTTCGGCATCAGGCATAAAGCTGCGAGCGGCACCTCGGAAGCCCCGAGGCCAAGAGCCACGGCAACATCGTCATCGACAAACGCACCGAACGGTATCGCGATCCCCCCCAGCGAACGCGCAAGGATGGAGACAAGTCCCGCGATGGAACCCGTATCGATTTCCAGCTCCCTATAGGCACCTTCCTTGTACCGCCAAACCGCACGGTCCAGGATGCCGGTAAAGAAAAGCGATATGCCAGCAGCCTGCATTATCTCGTTCGGCGGGAACGCCGCACAGAGTTTGTCGATGTTCGCCCTGCGCGCTTTTGCATTCTCGGCGGGGAGCTGCACCAGTTCGCCTTCTGCGTAGTCATAATAATAGAGCCCGTCCGGAAAACGTTCGCCGCGCAACAGCACGTAGATTCCAACCGAATGAAGCCCATCCGCGCTGACATCGTTCTTCAACTGCGAAAGCAGCCTGTTCAACATCGAAGACGACGCATTCACAAGCGAGAACAGGTCGCCGTCAACCACCTTTCCCTGCCCTTCTACCGGGAAACGCTTCGCTCCCGGATAGCTCTTGTCAGGAGGCGTCCTCCTATCCCAATGAAGAGTAACGGGATCCCCCACATGGCGCAGGGAATGCCTTACGGATTCATGATAAGCGATGGAATAGAAGCCCACGGCATGAAATATATAAAAAAAAGCGAAACAAACACTTGATACAGTTAGCGACATTTGGTTCTTACAAGACTCGTTTAGGCCTATCCCATTATATATATTAGCGTAGAAAAGAGAAATCAGGACCGTGCATAGTTTACCCTCGTAAACGCAAACTATACCGAAATCCTTTTTTTTCGCTCCATACCGATGTAGTTTTAGATTGCACAAAACCCAAAACGAGGAAACGATGAATTTCAAACTCAAAACTGGTCTTACCCTTTCCGCGGCCGCACTCTTCTTCATGAGCGCCTGCGGCGACGACTCCTCCAGCAATCCTTCCAACAAGGACCCCGAAAACGGCGTGCCGACCGATTCCCTGGATGTTCCCACGGATTCTATCCCGACAGACTCCATCCCGACAGACTCGATCCCGGCAGACAGCATTCCGCAAGGCACTGAGAATGTGAGCAAGGTCGTGATGCCCGAAGAGGCCGCTGACATCGTCGCCTCCATCGAAATTCCGAAGGACACCGGCAAGGGCCTCACCATTGACGACTTTGAAGACGGCAACAACGGCTCGCTGCAGGGTGAATTCTACTGGTACACCTACAACGACAACAACGGCGGTGCCGACGGTGACGGTGCATCCGAAATCAAGACTCCCATTGGCGAAGAAGGCTACCCAGTTGCCAGAAAGTCCGACAACGGAACAAACTATGTCTGGGCTGTGTACTACTCCCTCGACAAGGGCGAATACCTGTGGGACCCGTACGTAGGCTGGGGCGTCGAGCTCGATCCCGAAATTGACTACAGCCGCTTCGGCGGAATCACCTACTGGTACAAGGGTGGCGCCCACGAAATCCACGTGGAAACTTCCGACGTGACGGACTACGACGTCCACCTCGCAAAGGTCAAGGCATCCCGAGTCTGGACCAAGGCTGTCATCCGCTTCAAGGATCTCGCACAGGGCGGCTGGGGCGAAAAGGTCGAATTCAATGCGGCAAACATTGAAAAGATCAGTTTCCAGGCCAAGGGCAACGGCAAGATTGACTCCGTGCTCATCGACAACGTCTACCTGCAGGACACGAGCGAAGTCGAAAAAGACAAGCCCGACATGACCATCATGGACCCCGAAATTCCGGAAGTGACCATCGGCGACATCAAGATTTCGAACCCGCTCCAGGCCAAGGCCATGAAGTACCTCAACAAGGGTCTCAACATCACCAACTGGCTTGAAGAAGACAAGACCTACTTCAAGGGCGAATTCAAGTTCGACGAATCCGATATCAAGCTCATGGCCGACAACGGAATCAAGTCGCTGCGTCTGCCCATCGACCTCGACAAGTACGTCACCAACCGCGACGAATTCGTGGCCGACACCACCGGCAAGACCGAACTCAAGTTTGACGACAAAAACCTCTTCGCCGTCCTCGACTCCTTCGTCGAATGGACCGGCAAGCACGGCATGTCCTTCGTTATCGACTACCACGAATATGACAACAGCTACAACGCCACAAGCGCCGCGAATCCCAACTATACCAAAATGATGGCAAACGTGTGGAAGCACGTGGCAGCCCACTTCGCAAGCAACGACCGTGAAGATATTTTCTTCGAGCTCCTGAACGAACCCGACATGAGCAACGGCAAGGTTTCTTCTGCAACTTGGCGCGTTGCCGCCCAGGAAGACATCGACTCCATCCGCACGGTCGACACGAAGCACACCATCATCTTCGGTGATGCCGAATGGTACGCCATCAAGCACCTCGCCGCAGGCGAAAAGCTCAATGACGACAACGTTGTCTACGCAATACACACCTACGAACCGTTCGTGTTCACACACCAGGGTGCCGACTGGTCCGACACCAAGACCATCAAGAACCTGATGTTCCCCTACGATAAGGAAAAGTGGTCCGAATACAGCGCTGACTTCGGCGTCATTTCCACCGGTTCGACCAAGACCGTAAAGTGGGTCGCAGATGCCGTGAAGAACTACTACAAGAACGCAAGCAAGGAAGCCATCCTCAAACTCATCCTCCCCGCAAAGGAATGGGCCGTGAAGAACAACGTGCCGGTCATCATCAACGAATTCGGCGCCTACAGGCCGGCAAGCGACAAGCAGTCCGTCCTGAACTACATGGCCGCCATGAGGGATATCAGCGACACGCTTGAAATTCCGCTCACTCACTGGGGATACACCGGCGGCTTCGCCCTGTTCGAATCCGAAGGCGCAAGCCCGAAGGGCACCAAGCTCATCGAAGGCATGAAGGAAGCCTACGGCCTCTAATCGAAATACAAAGTTCTCCTCCTAACACATAGGTCGCGCGGGCAACCGCGCGACCTTTTTTTCGTCAGGGAACGAGAAGGAACAACCCCCAATTGGGTTTTCAAGCGCGAATTTCCTAAATTTATAGAACAATGTTCTTCGACGCGAAAAAAATCCGCGCTAAGGTTGCGGCTACACTTGCAGGCACATTGCTGCTTACGGGTTCTGCCTTTGCGGCCGGCTTCTACGGCAACCAGAGCGACATCAAGTGGAAGACCGCCGGCACGAAGCATTTCCAGTTCATCTACCCGCAGGAATACACAGAGCACGCTTCCGCACTCTCCGCATACGCAGAAGCGGTCTACGATTCGGTGGTAGGCCGCTACAAGAAGGACTTGCCGGGCCGCGTGAACGCGGTGCTCAACAACGCTCTCTACAGCAACGGCAGCGCCGTCCCGAGCGAAAACGCGGTAAACCTGTGGCTCACCAACTGGGATTTCAAGGTCCGTAGCAGCCACGGCTGGCTCGCCGACGTCATCACGCACGAATTCAGCCACCTGGTGAGCATCGAGAACGGGAGCAAAGTCAAGCCGAGCATCTACGGCGTGCAGCTCAGTTACACCGACTACTACAACGAGCGCATCACGAGCGACTTCGCAACGTTCGTCCCCTTCACGCTGCAACCGCTGTGGTTCGCCGAAGGTACGGCGCAGTTCGAATCTAGCCGCATGGGCTTTGACGCCTGGGACACGCACCGCGACATGCTGTTGCGCGTCGCGGCCCTCAACGATACCCTGCTCCCGCTCGAATACATGCACGATTTCTCGGACAACTCGCTGTTTGCCGAACTCGGCCCCTACACGCAGGGTTTCTCGCTCGTACTCTACATCTCTAAGCATTACGGCGAAGATGCAGTCCCGAAAATCTGGACGGAACTTTCGAAACCCTACCGCGTGACGCTCGACGGGGCGCTCAAGAAGGTTCTCGGCATCAGCGAGAAGGAACTCTACGAAGCGTGGAAAAAGGAAATCACCGAGGCGTACAAGGCGCAGAAGGATTCCCTCGGGCCTCTCGTCGAGGGCACGAAGATTACCGCAGACGCCTTCTGGCAGGACTTCCCCGTAGTCGCGGGCAAGCACCTCTACGGCGTATCGAATTTCGGCGGACCGTGGTTCGACGGTGCGGTTTTCAAGATGCCGCTGAAAGAGACGAAAGATAGCGCAGAAGTCAAGGACAGTACTGCGAAGGAAGACGAAAAGATTGACGGCATCGAAATCGGCCAGATATCTATCGAAGAAGAAACTGACGAAGATTCCACCATCAATATCGGAGACTACGCGAAGAGCGGGTTCCGCGCGAAGAAGCCCTGGTTCGACAAGGGCATCGACGTGTACGACGCCCCGGAGAAAGGCCCGATTCTTGCCTACGTGACGTTCCAAAACCGCGACAAGGACGGGCACGCCCACTTCGACATTGCGGTGAGCGACACGAACAAGAACAAGCTCACCCTCACCCACCTCGTGGACGCGGTCTACCCCGCATTCAGCCCCAAGGGGAACGAAGTCGCCTTCGTACGGCGCGAACCCTACAGCACGCGCTTCGTGCTGAGCAAGGTTCCCTTCACCGCAGACTTCAGCGAATACACGGCAGAAGACCCGATAGACATCTATGTGCCCGACGCGAAGTTCAGGTACTACAACATCTATAGCCCCAAGTACAGCCCCGACGGCAAGCGAATCGCCTTCAGTTTCTTTGACGACGTGCACCGCGGTATCGCCGTGATAGACGCGGACGGCAAGAACATGAAGGTCGTGAGCACCGAGGGCTACGACGAGCGCGACGTGAACTGGATTGACGACAGCAAGATTGTTTTCGCGAGCAACAGGAACGGGATCTTCAACCTCATCGAGAAAAACATCGACACCGGAAACGAACGCCCGCTCACGAACGTGGTCGGCGGTGCATTCACTCCGGTACTTGCAGGCGACACGCTCTACTTTACGCAGTACGACAAGGACGGGTTCTCGCTCTACAAGCTCCAGTATACTCCTGTCGCGATGATAAACGACACGACGATGAACATCGTGGAACGCGACAGTACCATCCAAGTTGCCGATACCGTTTGGAACAACTGCGCGGCAGCTGATTCTACAAAGATCCCCGCCTCCGCGGGGATGACGAAAGAAGAAGCTTCCGCGGGGATGACGAAAGACTCAGCCTCGGTTGACTCTACCGCGGCACTCGCAAACTGCGCATCTGAACCGGTCATCACAATGCGCGACAGCACCATCAAAGTCTACGACACAACCTACACCATCACGCAGAGGCCCGCCCCGAGCGAAATCGTGCTCAAGGGCTCGCCCCTCCCGCGCATCGAGAAGCATATCGAACTAGAAAGCCGCGAATTCGCCGGCACCGAGCGCGACTACAAACCCATCCCGACAGTCCCGCTGTTCATCCCGATGCTCTCGTTCAACGAGAACGCCCCCGACCTCACCGTATTCGGAGAAGGACAACTCAAGGCAAAGATCGGGCTTGCCGCCATCATCGCGGACCCGCTCAAGAAGAACACGGTGCAAGTCGGCCTCCTGCTCGAAATCGGCAACGGAATCGACTACATCAATTCGGGCGGAATCAACCCCAAGCAGGAAAAGGAGTTCTTCGTCGCATGGGAAAACAGGAGCACGCCCATCGACTTCGGATTATCCTATTCCTATGCGAACTACACGAGCAGGGACACCGTGCGCTACGAAGACGTTCGTGCCCACGACGGGGACAGCCTCGGCATCAGCAACTACGCCGTCCCGATGCAGGCGCTTGTGGCAACGGCAGGCTACAGCCCGTTCAAGAGCATCGACACGCTTCAAATTGCCGCAGGTTACGACTGGGCCGATTTCAACCTCTACGAAGACAACTTCGCATGGACCTACCAGAAGCGGTTCAGCGCGATGGCTCTATTCGGCATCTACGGCGACAGCGAAGGCGAGGACGGCACGGGCATCAGTGGCCAGGGCGACGGGGCCGTCATCTCGTACCAGTATTCCAACAGCGACCTGTTCCGTCCGGGAACATTCGCCGAAAGTTTCTACGTCACCGAGAGCGGACAGGCAAAGCCCAAGTACAGGAATTTCAACATCCACGAGTTCGGCCTGAGCCTCTACGGGAGCATCCAGAGCCCGCTCACCGGGGCACGCCTCGCCGCGGGAGCAAAGGTCGGCGGCATATTCAGCTGGGACACCGACTCGAAGGATTCCAGCGGAGCAAAAGTAGACACGCTCGACTCCTACTACTACAGTCCCATCTTGCTCGAAGGCTACCCCTACCTGCGCAGTTCCGAAAACTACACGCGCGCAGGCACCAAGACCGCCATGGCCGAGCTCCACTACCTATTCCCGTTCTACGACGACTGGCGCAAGGGTTTCTGGATTTTCGAGACTCGCGATTTCTATATCGATGCTTTCGCGCAGATCGGCGCCGCCTGGAATTCCAAATGGTTCGACTCCGACAAGTTTACCGACCACGATTTCTGGGACCGTTCCGTAGGGTTCTCGCTGCGCCTGAGCAACAGGATTTTCTACAGCGTCCCGCTCGACATCTCGCTCACGTTCGCCCGCGCCCTCAGCCGCATCGGCGACGAAAATGGCAGAAGCGAAAGCAGGAAGGTCAAACCCATCGACATTCCGCTATTGCCCGACGCGGCATCGCCCACAAAAATAAAGTTTGCTATCGGAATGGGATTTATAAACACCTGGCAATAGGCTGGTCGCCTGCAGCAGGGTCACTTTCTCGAAGCAACCACGAACTCGCGTAATTTTTCCATGGCATCGCTTTCGCGGTTGAACATCAGATTCTCGACGAGGCAACAAAGCCTATAAGGTATTTCGTCGTATGCGGGTTCCAGCTTGGAATCCACCAACACGAAATCCAGTCCCGCCTTGCGCGCATGGTGCAAAAACACGGAGTGGAACACGCCCCGCAAGCTATCGTCGCCTTCAAACAAGCGGCCAATCTTGCTTATGTCGCAAAGGATATGCGCATACGGCAAGTTCACCTTCACGAACTTGCAGATTCTAAAGAAGGTCTCTATTCCCGAGGCCAAATCGATATCCGAAGCGGGGACGTTCGGTTCGAAAAGGACATCCTCGGCATGGAAAGCAAGTTTACCGATAAGCAGGCGATACATCCGTTCCATAATGGCAGACTGACGCTCGAACGTAGTCGCCTCGCCTTCCTCATCCTCGGCACGGAACACGGCGGCAAAGCCATGCTTGCGAATTTCCTCGGCCTTGTAAAGGAACACTTCTTCCCCTTCTCGAAGGCTGACCGATCTTGCAATCCCCTTTCCAAGCACACATTCCATACCTGCGACAAGGGCATCCCACCTTTCCGAACTGACCATGACCGGCAACCGCGCGGATTCATCTTGCAGCAGCAAGCCGTCCAGCTGCGATTCCATGATTTTCTTGGCCTCTTTCTCATCCACATCGACGTCTACCGCAATAACCTTGGCATCGCAAGACTGTTTCCCGATGACAACCACGTCATTTTGCTTCGAGACATCCAGGGCGTCAAGACCGCTCAGAAGCGTGCTGTAACTGCGAGCAGGAATCTTGCGGGGCCGGCATCCCCGGAGCGCCTTTACGACCGTTTTCACCATGGCCGGAGAAGATCCACGACCGCCACCGACAATGTTGACGACACGGGAATCGGCCAACTTCCACATTTCTTCGGCAAGAGCCCTTTCCAAAGCGTTTGCCGCGACCCCGGCGCACAGTCTCTCAAAATCAACGAAGGCACTTACACGCACCGACGCGAGCGAGAAATCCCGGAGGCTGGGCAATATATCGGAAACCTCGGAAGCACACTCCACCCCAAGGCCAAATATCGGGAAACTACTGACGCTATGCCGCAACGCCCCTACGCCCAGCCCCGATGCTAGGTGCGCACCGGAATCAGACACCAATGCCGAAACAATAATCGGATAGAGCATACCGCGTTCGTTGCAAATCTTAAGGACCGCATACAGGGCGGCCTTCGCATCGAGCGAATTCGATATATTTTCAAGCATCAGGACATCCGCACCACCATCCAGAAGTCCCCTGGCTTGTTCGCCGTAGCAATCCACCAGATCCCGGAAAGGAGCCCGCCGTGCCGACGCACCCATGCAGCCCACAACGAACTTGCGTTCGGGAACCTGGCCCAGCTTCCCTGCGCGAGAGTTGAGAATATCGTCGTTGTATTCTTCCACCGCCTGACGCGCGAGTTCCGCGCCCGCCTTCGCGATGTCATAGGCCATCTTGTCCAAGCGATATTCCGTCTGGCCATGGGCATTCGCGTTTCGCGTAACCGTGCGGACAAGGTCCACTCCCGACTCAAGATAGGCCCGGTGCATTTCTTTCACACGGGCCGGAGCCGTAAGACACAGGACCTCGAAATTGCCTTCAAGCGACACGGGATGATCAGCAAACTCGTTGCCGCGGAAATCCTGTTCCGTAAGCGATTGCGTCCCGAACGACGCCACGTAATCCCCGTCCATCACAAGGATCCGTCCGATGCTCGCACGAGAAAGCTCCTGATATGATTTCGAAAGGTTCATGGGATGATTATCGCCCGGACACTATCGTCTGTTCGGGACTTCGCCTGGAAGCAACTGTCCGGGGCTCGTGCGCTGGGCATCGCGGCCCCTGAAATTCGGGTTGTACTGTTTTACCTGCGAAGCCTTCACCTCGGCCTGCAGCTCCATCAAGTGCGTCTCCCACTCCTTCATGGAGTCGTCGAATTCACCGCGAGCCTGCAGCATGAGTTCGCGGAGCTGCAAGAGTTCCTGCATCTGGTCTCGCTTCATGATCCACAGTTCCTCCTCCTCGGGCATTCGCTCGATGTTGAAGAGGATGTTCAGGTAACGCTCTTCCGCTTCCTTGTAGGCCTTATAGGTCTCCTTGTACATCATGTAACGGTCGTCGACCATTGTCTGCTGCGGCGACGGGTGCGTCGTGCATCCCGAAAGGACTGCCGCAAGGGATACGGCGGACAGGGCTATGATTATACGGAGGCAAGCGCGCATGGGCTATTCCTTTTCCGCGCGCTTGATGTTGAAGAGGCGTTCGTGCGTGATGTTGCTCTTGAAGGTGACCGTATCCTTCGTGACCGGGTGCACCATGTAGTGCGTCCCCACCTTCACTTCGCGTTCCTGGCACGGGATGCCCGTCTCGGGGTCGATCATGATTTCGAACTCGGTGTCATATTCCGCCTTGTGGCCGGCAGTGTACGCCTTGAATTTCTCGGGCACGATATTGCTGTTCACGTGCTGCTCCCAGATGTAGTACGGGAAGCTTTCCGTCTCATGCAGGTAAACCTTGTAATCCAGGCAATGGCGGTGGTCGCGGTTCTCGAAGCCCTTCGTCACCACGGAATCAATCTTGATGAGCGCAAAATTCAGGCGTCCCTGGTCCTTGAGCATCTGCGTGATGTTCGCCTTCACGGGCACTGAACCCGTAAGCAGGTGGTCCATTTCCCAGCGATGCTTTTCGAGGCGGCGCAGGTGAGGCTTGTAATCCGGGTTCAAGAGCTGCTTGCGCCAGCGTTCGGGCATCGGGATGTGCGCGAGAAGCGTGTCGTAACCGTCATCGAGGCCCGTAATGCTCGTCACTTCGCGGTCCACGGCAGCAAGGTTCACCTCCTTCACGCGCCATGCAAGTTCGGAGGGCATGAAGTTCTTGAGGTAGCCGCGGGAATTGTTCAAGCGGTACAGGCGCTGCACCTTCGTGGTATCGCCCGCAGTAGAGTAGTTCAGGTCCACATAGGCGGCGGTAATCGTGCCCATCTGCTCTTCGCCCTTCAGGTCAATCGTCGCGAAGTAGCTTTCGGTATAGACCTCCACATCTACAGGCTGTGCAAGCTTGTAGTTGAGCGTAACCTCAGATTCGCCGCACCCGGCAAGGGCAAACGGCAAGGCACAAAAAGCGGCAAGCACCCCAATAGAGGCGAAATGTTTTTCTCTAAGCATCAAAACATCCAAATTATTTCACTTTGTTCTTTACGAGCGTCACTTCCTTAAACGCGAGGAGCCTATCGCCAGCAGTAGCTTCGATAAGAATCGACCCCGGAGCCTTATGACGCGTGAGTTCTGCAGCCGTCATCAGTCCACCGCGCTTGGAATGTCCCTGCAGCGTGTAGACGCTCACTTTCTCGTTCACCTTGGTCTCGTAGTGCCAGATTTCCTTTCCTTTGCTCTTTTCTGTACCTTCGTAGAAGGTTATCTTCAAGGCAGGGAAATCGAAGCCGGTGCCGTAGCGGAACTGGACAATCATCGGATTGATAAGTTCGAACTCGCTGGTCGTATCAACAACCACCTGGTTCGCCGGGTTCCACTCACGACCGCAAACAATCTTCGCTTCTTCAGTGGAACAGGCGGCAAGGAGCGCGCCAAAGGCAACCACAGCAAGCAAAATCAGTTTTCTCATTCTTAAGCCTCCCATTGAGACAAATGTCTACCTAACAAGGTAGCAAAAAAAGCCCTGGAAAGCAAATCAGCGGGCAAGAACGAGCATCATTTCGAGGTGAGGCGTCTGCGGATAGAAGGCAAAGGCCTCGGCGCGCCGGATTTTGAAGCCCTTTTCGGCAAGGAGGGCGGTATCGCGGGCAAGCGTCACCGGGTGGCAGGACACGTAAATCAGGCGGTTCACGGAAGATGCGGCGATGGCATCGAGAGCCTCCTTCGGGAGGCCCGTGCGGGGCGGGTCCACGATGAGCGTCGCGGGGATATCCACCACGTTCTGCGCGAGCCATTCCTCGGCCGGGGCAGAAACGTTTTCTACTACACTTTCAGCACCGCTTGTCACAGATAAATTAACTTTCGCATGCTGCAAGCATTTTTCTTCGCGCTCCACGGTCGTCACGCGCTTGAACTTGTCCAGGAGCATCGCGGCGAAGAACCCTACCCCGCTAAAGAGGTCGATAAGCCATTCGTCGCTCGCCTCGCCGCTTGCAAGGCCCTCGTCCACGGCATCGCGCACGGACTTCACCAGCGCGGGCAACAGCGCGAGATTGCTCTGGAAGAACACGCCCGCATCGGCCTCGATTTTCTTCCCGCAGATTTCGGCGACGCTCACCGCATTCTCGCTGAACTCGTGAGCAGGCATTCCCTCGTAATAGTACGAGATTTCACCCGCGCCGTTATCGAAGAGGTTCACTTCCATCTCGCGGCCGGGGCGGAACTTGCCCGCAAAAATCTCGCGGGCGCGGCCCTGCAAAAAATCGTTGAGAGCGGGCGTCAATACGGGGCAGTTCTTGAACAGCGCCACACTGTTGCTTTCCTGCTTGCGGAACCCGAAACGTACAATCGGCTTGTCGCCGGCCTGGTCGCAAACCACAACGACACGGGCGCGGTTGCGGTAACCCCACGCGGGGCCCGTATGCACAGTGAAACTTTCGGGCAACTCTATGCGGGCGATGCGCCGGAAGTTCTCGCGTTCGACTTGCGCCAGGTATTCCGCCTGTTTCTCGCTATCCAGGTGCTGCAAGCTGCACCCGCCGCACTTGCCGTAGAGCGGGCAGCGCGCCTCTACGCGGTCGGGATTTGCGCCTTCCAGCACTTCCACAACATGCCCGCGGGAAAAATCCTTCTTAGTGAACGTCACCGCCACCTTGCAGAGTTCGCCCGGCAACGCGCCCGCGACAAAGCACACGCGGCCATCAGGCAGGCGCGCCATACCCTCGCCGCCCTGCACCATCTTTTCGATGCGGACTTCGAACACCTCGCGGGCGGGCGCAGAATGTGCGGGGCGAGCAGACGCAGGGCGCTTGTGGCCCGGCCTGCGCGGCTTGCCAGGTTTGTAGAAATTGCGGGACATCGGGCATAAAGATAGAAAAACAGCCCTGCGCAAAGGCAAAAAGCCGTTTTAAAGCACAACAATATAATTCTTTTTTGAAACCTATTCGCAGGGTTCAGCCTGCTCGTACATTTCAGGGGTGATATAAAACTGATAAAACTTCACAAGAGCCCCAATTGTAAGCCCCTCTCCAGTTTCTTTATATGCTTCTATTGTTCGCAAATCTTTGGTTTTATCCTCTACATTCCCTTTGAAATCGATGCATTTCTGCGGTTCTGTCAAAAAAATCAATGTTACGTTTATCGGTGAAGAATCACAGCCATCAACAAAAAGGCCACATTCATAGGAAGGAATATTCTTTTCTCGATTTTCTTCTACATACAAATAATCTTCATTTGCGTTAATATTCGCCGTTATCGTATCTTCTGCAAAAAAAACAACTTTCACATCGAAGCCGGAAATGTTTGTTATGCCATTTAACTGATGGACAACTTGTCCTCCGCAATCAATGCATTCGGAAGAACACGCCATCATTAAGAAAGAAAATAGAAGTATTATTTTTTTCATAGCAGACCTATAATTTTTCCCAATATTCAAATAGTTCATCCATGTCGCTGTCAGTATATTTTCTCCCGCCCTTCCCAGAAGGAAACTTTTCTTTAAGATATTTTTTTAGAGAACTCATTGAATTTGAGTTAAAGAAGGCCGTTTCAACATCCTTGATATTGAATCCCGATACATTGTCTATACCTCGTTTTAAATCTGCCGTAGACTTTGTATCATCAATCAAATCAGCGACTAATCCTGTATAGTCATGAAAATAACTAGGTATATTCTTTTTGTCTTTAGTAGAAAAGTAAACGCCTGGATTCCCATATCGTTCCTTGGCGAAGAACATCTCTATACCCCTTGCATAAGTTTCCAGATAAATGGTTTTTAAATCAGAATATGTACCCTTCTTCTGATTCGTATATTGAGATATATGCGATGATTCGTGAATTGTTGTTCTATAGATTATTTTGGAATCAAATCCATACGCCAAAACGGAAATTTTATCATCGTGAAAAAAAGATGGATTCGTTTGTGTACATCCAATTGTTTCGCCCGTGCATTTGACATCCTCCATATAATCCTCTTTATTTTCATAATAAACAATAATGTCCATGCTCATGTTGCTTGCTGTATTTGTTCTAGGCTTTTTCAAACCGTATCTTTCTCCGTACCAGTACTGATATGCCGCGGTCCATACAACGCACCACTTGGCCTTATTACCTGTAAATGTTTCCTTCCAGTCACCACTCATGTCGTTTTTCTCTATCTCAAGATCCTCCCCATAACCCGAATGACCATCTTCCAGCAAGAAATCCTCGGCATCAAAGTTCGCTTCATAGTCGATGTCGAAATTCCATTTTTCTGGAATCTTGAATTTCCCTTCAGCATCGGTGTGCGCTTCTCGCCAATAATAAGAGTATCCACCCGTAACACGAACCCCTTCAAGCGGTTGGACCCCTAACGAGTCATCCTTAAATTTCAGTTGACCGCCATGCTTTTTCCCGCCACCAAGCAGAGACCATGCCGCAGCTGGCAACTCTCCGATTTCACGTTTCCGCAATTTTGCCCGTTCTTCAATATAACCCGTCATTGTCATCGATTCCCACTGCACTTCATGGAGGGATATGCCCATGTCCGCAAGTTTTTCAAGCGTAGAACCGCTGGATTTGCGAGCAGCTTTTTTCAAAAGCGCTCTTTCCGTGGTCGCCGAATCAGTCTCTTCAACGCATTCGTCTTCTTCGCAGTCGCCATCTAGAGGCTCAACAAGAAAAAGTTCCTTGATGACTTCGTATTTCGTGGGCCCGAACTTGTAGTCTACTGGGACGGTAGCAAACAACGGAATAATGGAATCGGGAAGTGTCGGATCGATATAAACGACTGGCTTACGGATGTGTTTGTAGTCTAGAGGGTGCTTGAAAAGGACAAGCGATGTGTCGTATTTCTTAAGCTCCGCAGCCCCCCTTTTACCATCGGCAAGAAAGCGAACGTAAAGGTAGTTGGGGGCCAGACTCATTTGCTCTACGTCGGCCGTATCGGCGGCTCTTTTTGCTAGAATTCGATTGCGCATTGCCTTGCTCATGTTCTCGACAGAATAGGGGTCGTTCGCAGGATCACTCACGATGGGGCTTGTAAGAATGTTGACGCCGGTCACTTCGTGTTCCTGAGCGACACTTATTGTCCCCACTACGCTATCCGACGAATCAACGGAATTACTACAGGCGACAAGCAAAAATCCCAAAACTAAAAACGGAATATTTCTTTTCACCGTACAATCCAAGACAAATTCATCAGCAATAATTTATTTTGAAACTTTCGCCAAGTCAACAGAAATTCTTGTAAAATAATTCAAACGAATGGCCCGGTACAAGTGCAAAAAATCGAATTTGAGGATAAAAACCAAAAAAAGACGAAGAAACGGGGCAAAACCTTTCATTTTCACCGCAAAAATCAAATTTTGCAACCATTTTTAACCCGCGACAGCAACACTTTGTCGGCAAAACACGCCCGCTATCCCCTTAATGGTCAAAAGCGGGCCTTTTTTGGTTCATTTTTCTATATTTCGCCCGAAATTGTACCATGACGACCATTCTCTTGCCAGATACGCTCACGGCGGCGAACAGCAAAGACCTGCTGAGGAATTGCACTAGGCAACTCCGTAGCGGCGCGCTGTGCCTTGACGGGAGCAACCTAGCAAGCATGGACTACAGCGGAGACGCGTTCTTCGCGCTCCTCGCCGAACTTTCCGAAAAGACGGGCAACACGCTTACCCTCGCCCACTTCAACGCCGACATCAAGGCGCACCTTTCGGCACTCCGCAAGATGGAGCCGCCCGCAAGGCCCGCGAAGGGCACGAACAACGTTCTCGAGATGCTCGGCGGCATCGGATTCGCCGTGCTGAAGGAATCCTTCGAAGTCCTGACGCTCCTGTTCATGTCCATCTACTGGACCATCTTTGGCCCGTTCGACAAGGGCAAAATTCATTTTGGCGGTGTCGCCAAGCAGATGTTCAAGCTCGGGAGCGAAGCCATGGGAATATGCTTCTTGATGGTCGCCCTCATCTGCCTTACGATGGCGCTCCAGAGTTCCATCATGCTGAATGCGGTGGGCGGCGGCTCCTACCTCGCCTCGGGCCTCGGCTTCCTCATCTTCGCAGAAATCGGCCCACTCCTCACGACCATCATCCTCGCGGGCCGCTCGGGCAGTGCCGTCGCCGCCGAAATCGCAAACATGAGCGTGTGCGAAGAAGTCAAGGCCATCAAGTCGATGGCTATCCCTCCGGTGCAGTACCTGGTGGTGCCGCGCTTTATTGCCATGAGCATCGCGACGCCAATTCTCTCGTTCTGCGCCTCCATTTTCGGGTGCTTCTCCGGGTTCCTCATCGCGTACTTCTTCTGCGACATTTCTTTTTCCAACTACATGATGGGCATCCGCGACGGCATCGCGCCCATCACGTTCCTAAAGAGCAGCATCAAGGCGCTCGTCTTCGGCTGGATAGTGACGCTCATCGCCTGCAACAAGGGTCTGAACGCGCACGGCGGTGCCGAGGCCGTGGGTAAGGCAACCACATCGAGCGTGGTCGCCGCAATTTGCTGCATCGTGCTCGCCGACACCCTCTTCGCCTTCATATTCTACTAGGAGCAGCAATGGAAGAAATCCTGAAAGTAGACCACCTGAAGGCAAGTTACGGGCGCGAGTCCATTCTGAAGGATATTTCCTTCGGCGTGAAGCGCGGCGAAATCCGCATGGTGCTCGGGAGTTCGGGCTGCGGCAAGTCGACGCTCCTGAACAACATCCTGAAGTTCATCAAGTCCGACGCGGGCACCATCACCTACTTCGGCAAGACCTTCGGGCCCAAGGAAGGGCTCGACAGCGAGACCCGCATGCGCACGGGCGTGCTCTTCCAGAGCGGCGCCCTCATCGCCGACCTGACCATCGCCGAGAATGCGATGTTGCCGCTCAAGCGCAGCATGCCCTACATGCCCAAGAGCCAGATGGAAGCCATCGTGGCCGACCGCCTGGAGAAGGTGCACCTGCTGCACGCCTTCCACAAGTACCCGGGCGAAATTTCGGGCGGCATGAAGAAGCGCGCAGCCCTCGCCCGCGCCATCGCGCTCAAGCCGGAACTGCTCTTTTGCGACGAACCTTCCACGGGCCTCGACCCGGTAACGGCCCGCTCCCTCGACGAACTTTTGCTCGAACTGCGCGACACGCTCAAGGTATCGATGGTCATCGTGAGCCACGAACTCGAGAGCATCAAGATTATCTGCGACCGTTTTGTGTACCTCAAGGACGGCTACGTGCTCAAGGACGCCTCGCTGCAAGAAGGCATGGAGTCTGACAACCCCACGTTACGCCACTTTTTCAACCGGCAGTGCCCCAAGGAGGAATACTCCGAAGGACTCTACCACTTTAATTTTATAGATTGATTCGGAGAAACGATGGAAACCACCCGATCCGAAAGAATTAAACTTGGCGCGTTCATGCTGCTATGCGGAATACTCATCTGCGTATTCCTGGGCTATGTGCTCAAGCGCTACCTGAGCGAACAGTACGACAACTACTACACCATCTTCGACACCTCGGTGAACGGGCTCTTTGTTGACGCAAAGGTCAAGCTGAACGGCATCGACGTGGGTAGCGTCACGCGCATCACGATAAACGAAGAGAACCTGAACGAAGTCGTGGTCAATTTCAAGGTCACGCACGGCACGCCCATCAAGATTGGCACCCGCGCGGGCATGACGGCGGGCATGAACCTCACCGGCGAAAAGCAGGTGGTACTCTCGGGCGGCTCGTTCTCGGAACCGAACGTGCCCGAAGGAGGGCTCGTGCCGGCGGAAGTCTCGCACTTCGACCACATCACGAGCCAGGCGGGCAACATCGTCGCACACGTGGATTCCGTACTCGTTAACATCAACACGCTGCTCTCGGCCGAAAATGCGGAGAACCTGAGCAAGGCCATCAAGAATTTCGAAACCATGACGGCGAACCTGAGCCGCGTCACGCAGGGCATGGCAAAGCCCATCGAGAACATTTCCAAGTCCGCCGAATCGATGCACCGCGTGATGGGCGAAATCGAAGAAGCGAAGATTGCCGCGAAGGCGGGCGAAGACCTCGACATTCTGAAGCAGAAACTCGACGCCATCGACACGAAGGCGATGAACGAGAATTTGACGAAGGCGATGGAATCCATCAGCCAGCTCTCGAAGCGGCTCGACGGCATGGTCTACAAGAACCAGGACCAGGTGGGCGAAGCCATCGTGGAACTGAACGCCGTACTCGAGAATCTCGAAGAGTTCAGCCAGAAAATCAAGAACAACCCCTCCGCGCTCATCCGCGAACCCGCGAAGACCCGCCGCAAATAAGGAGAGAGCATGAAGAAGTTTACGTTTGCATTTTTAACCGCGGCCCTTGCCGCCATGACGCTTACCGCATGCTTTGGCGGAAGCACGAGCGAACCCACCCGCTACTTCACGCTCGCCGTCGAAAACATCGACATGCCGGCCGCAGGCGATGCCAGCGGCCGCCTGCAGGTGCGCAAGTTCACCATCGACCAGGCCTACCAGAGGAACAACATCGTCTACCGCGAATCCGCTTACGACTTCATGTTCTACGACCTGGACCTGTGGGCATCTCGCCCCGAGCAAATGGTGGCGCAGGTCGCCGCAGAATACATCGTGAAAAGCGGGCTTTTCGCATCGGTCGATACCCGCGCCTCGGGCAAACCCGATTTTGAACTCCTGGGCCACATCGACGCCATCGAGGAAATCGACGAAGGCAGCAACCAGTATGCACGCCTTTCCCTCAAGCTTACGCTCCAGAAACCCGACAGCGACGCTCCCCTCTGGGAAAAGCGTTTTGACGAAAGGCAATCCGTGAGCAGTCGCGAACCCCGCCTTGTGGCAGAGGCCATCTCGAAGCTCCTCGGCAAGTACATGGAAGAGGCCCTCGGGGCCATCGCCGGCGCAGGCAAGTAAATCTGGCGCGAGAATGCCTGTGCGGTGTAAGAATGCCCGCACAGTGTAATTTTCGCAGACAAAAACACATTTTTCGCGAAATTGGGGGATTAAACCTCGCAAAAGTTCTCGTTCAATCCCCAATTTTCAGAACAAATTAACTCATTTTTCTTCAAAAGTGACCTCCGCCCCTCCTTTTTCACTCTCCAATGGGGATTAAATTGCCCAAAAAGCAGCTTTTAATCCCCATCTGTCCCTTTTTTCGAGCAAAAGCTTACAAACAAGCTATCAAAATGGGGATTAAACCATAAAATAATTTGCCTTTTAATCCCCAATTTCGGCTTTTTCGGACACTTCAACCGCCAAACACGTCCAAAACTCGGCATTTTCGGGCATTTCGCAGTATTTTAGCGTATAAAAACGCACATTCGTTGTAAAAAAAAGTGAAGGTTTAATCGCTTTGCTTTTTTTGATTTTAAATTTAAGATGGGTTTGGTTGCATACTTAAAATACGGTATGGTGTACAAGATGTTTGACAGTTTCTTTACGCAAAAGATTGTCCCCGCGACGCTCGCCTTCGGGCTTGGGCTCGCACTTCAAGGCTGTTCCGACAACCCTTCCTCGGCAAAGGGCGAAGATATTCCTATCCCCAAGGAAGAACTCCACGTCTCGGACAACCCGATTCTTTCCCTTACCGAGATCTCTGCACTCAACCTCTCGTGGCTCGACCACGAAGGCGATGACCCCGCCTGGGTCGAAATCTACAACTCGAGCAACAAGGACATAAACCTCAAGGGTTACTCACTCGTCGAGAATCTCGCGAACCCGCAAAAATGGGTATTCCGCAACGAGACCGTTCCCGCAGGCACCTACCGTACCGTATTCCTCGACAAAAAGGACATCTCCAATATCGAAGGTTTGGTAGATGGAGTCGACGACGAAGGCCACGTACTCCACGCGCGCACGCACACGAACTGGAAACTCGACAAGAAGGGCGGGACGCTCTACATCATCGACAACCACAACGCCATCCACGACAGCCTCCCCTACCCGGAACTCATGCCCGGCATCAGCTATGGCAAGGTTACCGATGGCAGTCTTATGTATTTCGCAACAGCGACCCCCGAAGCGGCAAACAACGAAGCAGGCGCATACGCAACCCTCGCTCCCGCATTCGACTTCGGCACCAAGAGTGCAGGTTTCTACCCTAGCGAAATCACGCTCGACCCGCCCGCCGTACCGGAAGGCACGACAGTCCGTTGCACACAGAATGGCTCCAAGCCGACCGAAGCGTCACCCGAATTCAACGCGCCCAAGGCTATCTCGGCAAACACGGTTCTCCGCTGCGCCGCGTTCCAGCCCGGAGCACTCACCACGAGCGTCATCACCAAGACATTCTTTATCGGCGAAAACGTGCGCATGCCGGTCGTCGCTGTCAGCGTCGATTCCGCTTTTTTCAAGGAGAGCTACATCAAGACCAACGCGGATTCTCCTAAGAGCGCCCCCGCAGGACTCTTCGAAGAAAAAGAATACCCCGTGCATGTAGAATACTTCCCCGACGGCAGCAAGTCCACAGCACCCGCATGGGAAGTCGACGCTGGCATTTCCATCATGGGCGGTTACAGCAGGCTCAAGGACAAGAAGTCCGTCGCCGTCGTGATGCGCGAAGAATACCAGGACGGCAAGATCAACTACCCGCTGTTCGAAACCCGCAAGGACATCAACAGCAAGTTCCGCGGATTCAACCTGAGAAACAACGGAAACCGCTTCGTGAGCGACTACATCGGCGACGCGATGGGTGGAGCAATTCTCGAAGGGAGTGGCGTCGACTACCAGCGTAGCCGCCAGGTGGTGGTGTTCTACAACGGACGCTACTACGGCATCCACGACATGCGCGAACGCTTCAACAAGCATTACGTAGAAACAAACTACGGCATCGACGCGAACACGGTCACGATGGTAAAGCACCTGGGCCACGATGTCACCGCAAGCAACGGATCTGTCGACGAATACAAGACGCTCCTGAGTTTTGTGGCGCAGAACGACTTCAGCGGCGAAGGCAACAAGAACTACGAGATGGTGAAGACTCTCATGGACGTCGGCAACTTCGCCGACTACATGGCGGCCGAAATCTACATCCACAACGGCGACTGGCCGAACAACAACGTCCGCGCCTGGAAGAGCCCTGAGCAGCCGTGGAAGTTCATGGTCTACGACCTCGACCACGGATTCGACTGGATGTGGGGCGTGAACGGAGGCGAGTTCAACCAGAACAACGAGATGTTCCCGTGGATAAAGAAGGGTGGCGGCAACAAGCCCTGCAAGGACGAAGGTTGCTTTGCGAACCTGTACATCCAGCTCATCCAGAACCCGGAATTCCAGCGCGTATTCCTGAACCGCTCCGCCATGATGTTCCAGAACAACGCGAACGGCGATAACGTGACGCGCGTTGTCGACGCGATGACGGCAACCATCGACACGGCCGAAATGACTCGCGACCTGAAGAAATTCAAGCAGAACGAAATGTACTACGAAAACGCCTGCGGCAAGGGATTCAGCAAAACGGGTTCCTGCCTCAAGGAATGGTCTATGATCCGTAACGGGAACGTCGTCGACGAGTACAAAAAAGAATTCGGGCTCTCCGGCATGGTGACCGTGAACCTGAACGTTAGCGGCAGCGGCTACATCTCTGTAGAAGGCCGACCGGCACCCGCCCCCACCTATGCGGGCAAGTTCTTCGCGGGCATCGGGATGCTTATCACTGCGACCCCGACAAACGGCTCCGTATTTACCGGATGGAGCGACGGAGAGACCGCAGCCACGCGATTCATTGTCAACGAAGACGGCGCCACCTACACCGCCATCTTCAAGTAGACCCCTCGTTCTGTCCCAAAATGCACGGGGCACTTGACCCCGTCGCTTTTTGTGTTTATATTGTCTTATGATTCTGAACAAAGGACGGTATTTATGCATAGACAAGATCTTCCCGAATTGGCCAAGTCCTACCTGTTCAACGTAAAGATTACGTTCGAGAACGTCCCTCAAGGCAAGGAAGAAGAATTCGACGACCTTGCAAACAACCTATCAGCTCGCTGCAGAAAGATCAAGTTTCTCAAAGAAAACACAAGCGACGTTTTTACCATCGTAGAAGTATCCTTCGACGAGTTCGAGGACTACCTCGTCACCACCTGCATCAAGAACGAGTACCTCAAGAGCTTCCGCATGGTCATCATCCACTATTCCTCCGACATGAAGCCCGTGTACGAAGAAAAGTTCTTTGACTGCAAGGCAGTCTATGTGGAGGAATTCGCCTACGACAAGTTCGAAACGAACCAGGAACGGATGGTCAAGACCATCGGCATCAAGTGCAAGCGCGGCCACTAGGGAAGCAAGCGCGGCCACTAGGGACGAATCTTAGGGAGGGCCAGCCCCATAGGCGCCCTCCCTAATTTCTTATAGTAGGAACGCACGAAAGCAGTTTTTTCGTATAATCGTGCTGCGGATTCGTCAGCACTTCGTCGGCAACTCCGCGTTCCACCACCTTCCCGAAGTACATCACCAGCACATCGTCCGAGATGGCGCGCACAACTTGCATGTCATGGCTGATAAAGAGGATGCTGAGGCCAAGGTCTCTCCTCAGGTCGTCGAGCAAATGCAGGATCTGCGCCTGGACAGACACATCCAGCGCGCTCGTCACCTCGTCGCAGAGCAGAATCTTAGGCGAGACCATCAGGCTGCGCGCAATACAGAGTCTCTGGCGTTGTCCACCCGAGAATTCGTGCGGGAATTTTTCCATCGCCCCCACCGGGATGGACACCCGTTCCAGAAGCTCGCACGCACGCCTTTGAGCCTGTTCAAAAGAAACCTTCCGCGCCATCAGGGGAGCCGTAAGGATTTCCGATACTGTCTGTCGCGGGTTCAGGCTGCTGAACGGGTCCTGAAAGACCATCTGCACCAAGTCGCAGACGCGCATCGCCTTGCCGCCATCCATGGCGACCTTTCCTTCATGCACCTCGCGACCGAAAAGTTTCACGCTTCCCGAAGCAAGCGGCACAAGCCCCACCAGCGACTTCACGAGGGTCGACTTGCCGCAGCCCGACTCGCCCACCACGCTCAGGATTTTTCCCTGCGACAGAGTGAACGACACTCCGTCGACCGCGGTAAAGTAGTCCTTCACCTTGCCGAGCACGCCCCCGCGCACCGGGAAGCGAACGGCAAGCCCATCTGCCTCAATGGCAGGGACTCCTTCAAGGAAAGACGCCTCCTGGTTAGGCATCGGCCTCCCCATCCAGACTTTCTAGCGCAGTCTGCACGCTCTTTTCTGTATCCAAGAGGATCTGACGGCACTTTTTCAGGAGCGTTGTCGCTTCCTGAACATTTTCCGCAAGTTCGTCGATTTCCATCTCCGAATTATCGATGCGCGTAAGAATCGCTTCCAGGCGCTCCATTGCGTTCTTATACTCGAAATTTTCCTTACTCATGCGTCTGAATATAGTTAAACACGGGTCGATATGGATTTTTATTCCCGTCAATAATTACATTTACTCCCAGTGGACAAACTAATGCACCACAACCCGCGAGGCAATTCCGCGGGCATCTTCGGAGGTTTCCGCAGGGCTTGCGGAGCGGTTTTTGCCGTTGCGGCACTCGCGCTCCTGGGCTGCCTCGACATTCCCGACGATCCACAAACGAGCCAAGAAATTGAATCCGTAAGCCTCTACATCCTCCAGGAAGGGTCCCAGGATTCGACACTCCTCAAGATCCGGCCAGGCGACTCCGCCGTTCTCGGGGCGCAGGTCTACCCCAGACAACACAAGAAGGATCTTTCATTCCGCTGGGTCCTGAGGACTTCGGCCGGAGACTCCGTCCTCGGGAGCGAAGCCGTCTACACATTGCCCGCATTTGCGAACGAACTTTCGCTTCCCAACCTCCTGATTCTCGAAGACAGGGTCGGAAACTCGCAAGAGATCCCTGTATCCGTCATCGTCAACACACCTCCCACACTATCACAAAAAACAGAACCCGCGGACGGCGACACACTATACGGAAGCGAAAACACCGCAGTCCTCTTCAAGTGGAAGTCCTCCGACAGCGACGAATCCGACTTCAAGCAACTTTCGCACACGCTCGTCATCGATAGCGTCAGGGCGTCCGTCGGAAGCGTGACCGAAATCATGCAGTCCGGATTTGCCGAGGGCAAGCACACCTTCCGCGTCGTCGTCTACGATTCCTACGGCGATGCGGATTCCCTTTCCGAAAAGACATTCTATATGCTGGATACGCTGAGGGGGCAACGATGACAAAGCGCATGCTCGCCAACATTCCGACATCTCTTGTTGCGCTCTTCGCAGCCCTCGTGTTTTTCGCCTGCACCAACAGCGATGAACTGCTCTACGACGAATCGCAGTCCATCTTTGTCGACATCTCCGTAGAAATGGCGACATCCTTCGATTCAAGCAGCACGCGCATCAAGGCCGACACGGTCCGCGTCGGCGACTCCCTCATTTTCATCGCGAACATCCTTCCCTCAAAATCCATCAAGCTCAAGCGCTACCTCTGGTTTCTCGACGGGAAGCCCTATTCCTTCGACTTCAGTTTCCGAAGCTCCATAGACAAGCCGGGCTACCACGAGCTCGCCTTCATTCTCGAGACCACCTTCGGCGACACCCTGAGCGACACGCTGCGCCTCTGGGTTTCAAACCCACCCATCATCCGCGACAGCGATTTCTTCCCCGCACCAGGCACACAAGGAATCCCGACATCGGGCGGTGTCACGTTTGCTTGGGACGCCTACGACCCCGACTCACTCGCAAGGCTCTACTACCGAATCGTCATTGACAAGTTTGTCGATACGATTGTTCCGGAGCCCCACTTTACCTACTGGGGCAACCTTGCCCCCCTACACCATTACCACTGGTGGGTCGAAGCGATAAACGAATTCGGATTGACCTCCGAAAAAAGACTCCTGGGAGATTTCTACACCAAGGGCGCAAATGACGAGAGCGGCATTTGCGGAACCATAAACACGAGTTACAAAGATAACGGGCAAGGCACTCCGCTCCAGACCATCGCGTTCGACATCTACGATACAACCGGGACGCTCATCCGCACCGACAGCATCAACGGCAAGACACCCCTTTCCTTTTCCATTTCACCCATAAAGGCGGGCACCTACACGATACAGCCCAGAATCTTGAAGTATCCTGAATTCTTTATCGAGCCCATCACGGCAAAACTCTTCCAGAACGAAGTCCTCGACCTGGACATGCTCCTGATGCAGGATACCACCGCGCCCAAGATAGAGCTTGTCATCAACGGGATTCCCATCCAGACCGACACCATCGATTTCACCGACACGCTCACCTTCCTCATCAAGGACTCGGGTTCGACCGCATCCAGCAAACAAGTTTCCATCTATCTGGAATCCTCGCTACTTGTCGAAAAGCAGTCCCTAACCGACTCCTTCACGGTCGTCCTGCCCGAATCGGCACGCTCTTGGAACACCCGGCAACTGAATGTGATTGCCTTCGATGCAAGCCGGAACCGAACCGTCAGGAGCTACATCATCAATCCGTCCGAAAATTGGATAAAGACAAACAGCGACATGACCCTCGATTCGGCACAGGACATCAAGATGTTCATCATCGACAGCAATCCGTACGGCTTTGAGGTCGACTCCTGCATGTTCGAAATAAACGGGAAGCACACGCAATACGGACGTCCCGCGACAGAGTCAATCTGCACGGCTACAGTTCCATCCACCTACATCGCCAGCGGAAAGAACACCATCCGTAGCATCGTGAAATACACAAACGGAATCAGCCTCTGGGAAAAATGGAACATTTTCTATAACGCCGGAGGCGGCAATGACTAAGCTTTTGCAAAAGGCGACATTCGCAAGCCTCTTCGTATCCTTAACGCTTGCTGCAGCCCTTTCGCTGACGGCATGCGGAGAAGACGCGACAATCGAGCAGGGAGATGTCCCTCAGCTTGTCCAGCACATGTTCGTCCTCCCCGACCGAATTACAGGACAGCCCTACAATTATGGCGCAGTACCGGTCACGACCGTCTATCTCGACACAAACGAGACCGTAAAACTGTGGGCGGCCTATTCGATAGACAACATGTATCTGACATCGGACAATGCGGAAGCCCACTATATAAGCCACAGCTGGACCATCGACGACGAGACCTACAACATATCGCCGCTTCGCTACAGCTTTGCAACTCCGGGATTCCACCGCGGCATCCTCAAAACAGTCGACCTCCTTGGCGACACCCTGCAAGACACGCTCAACATATTCGTGAACACTCCCATTTCTATCCGCGCGATAGCCCCCGTCGACGGATACAACCTGTTCGACCCTACACCGGGAAGCGAACTAGATTTGCAATGGGAACTTGCCGGAGTCGACCCATGGGAAACGGCCCGTTGCTTCGTCTTTGCCTCATTCAATGTCGAAGAAGTCTGGAGCGAAAACATCGGCGAAGTAGACTGCTTCCATGAAGCCCAGTTCATCGGTTCTTTCCTCACAAAGAACCTCTTCGATAATATTGCCGCCGGAGTCAAGCCCGACACCTCGATTACCGTCTATTGGGGAATCAAGGCATCCCTGACAACGAGCCAAGGATTCATCGAGCGCGATTCCTCCAAGGTTTCCCGCTTTTCGACACGATACATCTACACCAAAAATTCCAGGATCGACATTCCCATTGTCTACGAGGACCTCCGCAAGTCCGACGTCCACACTGTCGTCACGATTACCAGTGCACAGGGCGATACGCTCTCCATATTGGAAAGCACCAAGGCTCCCGTCACCCTACACGCATACGTGACCGCACAAACCGGGATCCGAATCAACCTCCGGGACACAAAAAAGACAGAATTCCGCACCGGAGACATCACGCTGAATGTCCAGAGCGGGACCCAGATACAGCTCGACACCGTAAGGTTCTCCGACAAGATCCAGCCCCAAGTCGCCCAACTAGCACCCAGGCACAACCAGCGGGACACCGTCATCTTCTACGCCCTCGACAACGGTTCGGGAATCAACCCCAAAAGGATTTTCGTCACGGCAAACGCAGATACGCTCGAGCACACCTACGAAGAGCCCTTCATCAAGTTCCGCAACACCTGCGCAAGCACATGCAAGCTGAGAATCTCCGTAGAAGACAACGCCCGGAATTCAAATCCGCGACTTTACTGGAAACTGGAACCGGACGCTAACTCTGCCGAGGGACCCTTCTCCGAAATGGGAGGCGAGCCATGAGACGCCTCGTCCTGCTTATCGCCGTCTTCCTCTGCTCCATCGCATTTGCGCAGGATGCTCCCAAGTACCTACACGTATCCACGAACCCCTCCTATGCAGACGCATACGTCGGGACGTTGCACCCGAACCACTCACGCAATCCCGACAGCAAGTTGCCCGGGTTCATCAAAGTTCCCGATGGGGAAAATTCTGTCGCCGTTGCCATTTTCAAGGAAGGTTTCAAGGACACCGTCCTGAATGTCAAGCTTTCGGAATCGGACACCTCCTACCTGATTGTCTCCCTTACCCCAAGCTACGATGACGAGTTTCTCGACGAGCAACGTGCAGCCCTTTCGCGGAGGGCACGACACAACTTCGGATTCCGCCTGATGATCGCATCTGCAGTTCCTTTCGTTACGAGCGCCGTTGCGGCCATCGTCGCAAGCAACAGCATCGACAAGGCAAACGAAAAGAAGAAATTCGTGGAACAGAGTTTATTCCGCGACAGCGAAAGCTACAACCACAACCTCGAACGCTTCGGCGACTATCGAGACCGTGCAGAAACGGCCCGCACGCTATCCATCGACATGCTCATCGCAGGCGCCGCCCTTTTCGGCATCGGAGTCGTCCTTTCCTTCTAGGTATACCATGAAAAAGACCGCCCTATTCCTCATGCTCTTCTTCGTTTCGGCAGCACTTGCCGAAGTTCAGGCCCCGTACGCCCAGGTAGAACTCGTATCGGGCACCAAGCAGAAGGCCCAGTTCCTTGGAATCGCGAATGACACAGTGAGCCTCGGCGGTTACATCAAGAACAAGTTTACCGTCGTCAAGTTTCCCAAGTCGCAGTTCAAAAGCATCGTCGGCGAAGACGGCACCGACCTCCTGAACCTGTTCCCCGCAAAACCGGATTCCACCACCGCAGATACAACTGCAAGAATTGCAGATTCCGCCGCAAGCGAAACAGCAGACTCCACCGCCACTGCGGATTCAGCCGCCATCGCGGATTCTTCCGCGCAGGCCCCCGTCGCAGACGCGAACGGCACCCCCAAGGCAGACTCCGGTACCGAGATTACGCACAAACTATTTCTTGGGTTTGAAACAGTCGTCATCCCCCAACACGGAATCGAAAGGCTCGACGCATTCACGTTCGCCTTGCTGCAGGAACTCGATTCCACCTTCAAAAAGGCAAACATCGAAAGTGCCCCGGGCTGTAGCGACCGCGCCTGCCTCCAGGAATTCTGGAAAGACCGCGGAGAAAGGGACATGTTCTTCGGCAAGGTTTCGCATGCCAAGCACCCCGACTCCGTGGTTCTCGAAATCACGCGCGCATTTTACGAAGAAGAGCTTCCAACCATTTACAGGTCCGCCATTACCGTAAGCAGGAGCAACATGCTCCAGGATATGACCAAGGACGGAAGCGCAACGAACCTCGCGAAGGAACTGCTCGGACTTCCCGTGCAAAAGAAGCTCCCCCGCAGCTATATCCACGTCGAGACAGATCCCGAAAGCGCCACCATCTCGCGACCCGAGAAAGACGCCATCTGCAAGTCGCCCTGCACCTTCGCCGTCACCGACACAGGCAAAATCGAAATCGATGCCTACTGGACCGTGGACCAGCACCTGTGGGGAGCCCAGACCTTCGTTCGTCCGCTTCCCGGAGACACGACCAAGGTATCGCTCAAGCTCAAGCGGATCACTCCCGAAATCAAAATCGTCTCGAACCCCGTCGGCGCCGAAATTTTCCCGGGACAGGGTGAAATCACGCGCAGCAGCGAATCCATCGGCACGACGCCACAGAAATTTTCACTCACCACGCCGGGCATGGCCTACATGCGGCTCCGCAAGGAAGGCTATCGGGACACCCTCGTCCAGTTCTTTGTGGCACCCGTTCCCGAAATCAACCTTGACATCGCCCTGGAACACCTCACGGACTTCGACGAAGTGCGCAAGCAGCAGGACTGGCAACGCGAACGCAACAAGACCCGCATCGGGAAGATTCTGATGGGGTCGTCCGTCGCGCCGGCAATTATCGGAGCACTGTTTCTCTACCTCGCGCAGCAGGATTACGACGAGGCCGAAGATATCAAGGACGCGCTCAAGATGCCGAGCGCCGCTAAAGGCGAGAATTTCAATGCGAAGATCAAGAAAAACAAGGACCTCGTGGATTCCGGCGACAAGAAGAACATCATCGGCGGAAGCCTGGTCGGAGCAGGAGCCGTCCTGTTTGGCCTGGGATTTTTCCTCACATTTTAGCTATTTGGGGTAAAAAAACCTGAAAATGCCCGAAATAGCCTAAATTTCAACCCTCCGAGATTCAAAACCGCCACATAAAAACTAAATTTCAAAACGATGCGTAAACTACTTATCACTTTTTTACTTCTGACTGCAGCGGCCTATGCGGCCGATTTTGAACGCTCCAATTGGCGAGCCCAGATGTACTTGCAGGCAGAACCTGCCTTTGTTCACTTTGAGTCAGACAAGCCCCAGTTGCTGAAGGAACCCATCGACGAAGAACGCCTCACCGTCCCGATGAGCGTGGGTTTCTTGTTCAGCCCCCTCTACACTCCGCTCTTCAAGGCCGACATTCCGTTCACCATTTGGCTTGGCGCCGAAGTGAACTCCATCCAGTTCCGTGAAATCGCAAGCGACCCCGCCTACTGGGGTGTAGATGACAATGGCAAGCCAGACCACAGCGAGGACCTCACGCCAGCCGGAGAGGGACGCACGCTATCGTTCCGTGCCTACGCCCCGTCCGTAGTCGGTGGTTTCTCCGTAAACCTCGCCGGAGATTTCGACCTGCGCGTGCTCGGCGGTTACGGCATGCACTTCTTCACGTTCATCGACAACTACTCCACCAGTACGAAGGACCACACGGAAATGCTCCCGACGGCATTCGTCTCCGGAGCGCTCGAATACCGCATTACCGAAGTTTTCCAGGATGTGGACCTGAAAATCGGCGTAAACGTACGCAAGGAGTTCCTCCCTTACGAAGACCTGAAGGCGACCAATCCCTACAAGTACAACAAGGAAAACCCGACTCCCTCTTCCGGCTATTTGGGAATCACCTTCGACAAGATTTCTTACAAGTGGCCCGTGCGTATCGGACTTGAGCTTTCGCTCGACTTCGGCCGCGAGAGCCACCGCGACCGCCGCATGCGCTTCAACCTGCGCGACCGCGACCAGGTGCTGCGAGACAACAGCGAAGTCAAGGATACCCTCAGCGACTGGGACTGCATGGCCATCGAGCGCGACTACCGGTTCTTCCTCGACGAGAACGGCGACCTGCCCGACATGAGCGACGCCTATACCAAGACCCAGTTCTCCGACGTGCTCGAAAGCTTCCTCGCGTTCTGTCACCCGGCAGACCTCGCCACCAAGGAAAAGCTCTACGCGACACTCGATTCGGGCAAGGTCGAACTAAAGGAATACCAGGTTCGCCAGGAAGATTCCCGCTTCGACCAGGTCATGGCGTCCAACGACCCCGAAATGCTCGAGATGTTCCTGCAGTACTACCCCGACTCCCCACGTAGGGGCGAGGTCGAGGCCAAGATCCGCACCCTCAGCGAATACCACAAGTTCCGCGAGATCCAGGCCCAGAACACCTTCAAGGCCTACCTCTCCTACCTGAATGACAATCCGAACGGTGCCTTCCGCGACGAAGCCGAAGCCGGAATCTTCGAACTCGTCCGCAACAGCAACCGCATGAAGGACTACGAGATTTACCTCAAGCGCTTCCCCAACGGCAAGTATGTCGAAGAGGCGAAGGCCGCCCTCAAGGGTGCAAACAGCAGCGCACCTTCCCAGATAGAATACCAGGCTCCGGAATACGTCGAACCTCCTGCAGAGGAACCGGCGGTCGAGGAATCCGAAGAAGAGGCCGAGGAAGAAGAGGAAGAAGCTCCCGCCAAGGTCAAGAGCAAGAACAAGAAGAAATCGAAGAAAGCCGCCAAGGCCGCAAAGAAGAAGAAAGCCAAGTCCAAGAAGAGAAGATAGGCCTTGAAAAAAATCGCCATACTCGCAGCCCTCGCGGTCTCACTCGCTTTTGCAGCCGGGACCGCCACCGCCAGCCAGGCCGATACGACAACGACAATCCAGACCGTAGACACCGCCAAAGTCGGCATCTACGACCAGGTCATCGGCTGGTACAATGACAACCTCAACTACGGGACCATAGCACTGCTCATGGCGGTGGAGTCCTCGTTTATCCCCTTCCCGTCCGAGCTCGTGGTTCCGCCTGCCGCCTACAAGGCAATGCAACCGGAATCGGGACTGAACATCGTGTTCATCGTGATATTTGCGACCCTCGGGGCTCTCGCGGGCGCTTTCATCAACTACTTCCTCGCAAAGCTCCTCGGCAGGCCGATTGTGTACAAATTCGCAGACAGCCGTCTCGGCCACTTCCTGCTGCTGGATTCAAGCAAGGTGACCAACGCCGAGAGGTTCTTCCTCGAACACGGAGCAATCTCCACGCTCGTCGGCAGGCTCATTCCCGCCATCCGCCAGCTGATCTCGATTCCGGCGGGCCTTTCCAAGATGAAGCTCTGGGCATTCACGCTCTACACCGCCATAGGCGCGACCTTCTGGAATATCATCCTCGCCATTCTCGGTTACATCGCGCACGGGCAGAAAGACCTAATCCAAGCCTATAGCCACGAGCTTTCTATCGGGCTCGTTGGGCTCGGCGTATTGTTTATCGGCTACATGACCTGGTGCGCGCTCAAGCCGAAAAAATAGAAGGCGTGAAATCCGTCATTTCACACCTCACACTCCACACTTCACATTAGTTAAAAGTCGCAGTTCTCTTTGCAGCGGTTGTTTTCGAAAATCGCCTCGAGAGTCTTTACGCCCTTGGTGAAGCGGCGGTACGGCCCGTTGCGCAGTCCGTTCTCGAACGTCATCTCTTCTTTGATTGCGCCCAGTTCGTCAAATATTTTTGCAACGCCATGGATACGGCCGTTCACATACGGAATCTGGCGCCACAGGAGGCCGCGCTCGTTCCACTCCTCGCTCATGCCGTTCAGCACGCCCGCCTTGTAGATTTCTCGTTTTTTCTTCCGGCCATCCTCGTAATAATCCGTCGTCGCACCTTCCTCCACACCGTCCTTGTAGCCTATAGTCTGCCACAAGTGGCCGTTCTCGTAATAGCTCCTGAACACGCCGTCGAGCTTGCCGTTCTTGTACGGGGCCTCGATAGCGATCTTGCCATTCGGATGATAGCTCACGGACAACCCCTCTCGTATATCGGTTCCCTTCTGGAGCGTATAGATGCGCGAAAGGGCTCCATCCGCAAACGTCTCGCGGACCGTATCAAGAGTAGCCTCGTTCTGGGGTGCGTCAGGCTTCTTGACCGCCGCCTTTTTGGGGGCAGCAAAAGCGCAAACGCAGGCACAACCTAGAAGTATCACGGAAATTTCTTTTCTCATCAACGATAAATGTAGTTTTATCGTCGAGAATTATGTATTTTGCTGTTGCTTATGCGTATTACTTTTTTGAATCCTCCGTTCCATCCGATGTTCAGTCGCGAGTCGCGCAGCCCCTGCGTGACCAAATCGAGTACACTTTACTGGCCCATGTTCCTGAGTTACGCCGCCGGCACTGCCGAAGCGGATGGCAACGAGATTCAGCTGATTGACAGCCCCGCCATGGAGCTTGACCTGCCCAAGACGCTCGAGGGCATCAAGAAGTTTGACCCGGCACTGGTCGTCTGCAGCACGAGTACGCCGAGCATTCTAAACGACCTCAAGGTGGTGCACGCCATCAAGGATACACTCCCGAACGTGAAAGTCGCCATCATGGGAACACATGCGACAGCCGAACCGCTCGAGAGCCTGGAGATGGAACCCGCGCTCGACTTCGTGATTATCGGCGAGGCGGACTACACCTGCCGGAACCTCGCGAGGAGCCTGCGCGGCGACGGTGTTCCCGTAAACCAGATTGCGGGTCTCGCCTTCCGCAAGGAGGACGGCACCACAGACTTCCAGCCCGAGGGCCCGAAGATCGAGAACCTGGACGAACTCCCGTGGGTCTCGAAAGTTTACCGCAAGCATTTGTACAGCTGCTACAAGAAGTATTTCTACGGCGCGAACCTCAACCCGCTGATTGTGATTTTAAGCGGGCGCGGTTGCCCGAACCGCTGCAGCTACTGCGTGATTCCGCAGACGCTCAACGGTCACAAGTTCCGCCGCCGCACGCCCAAGGACGTGGTAGACGAACTGCAGTACATCAAGGACAATTTCGAGGATCTGGGCGAAGTCTTCTTCGAAGACGATACGTTCACCGCAAGCCACGAGCATGTGCGCGAAATCTGCAACCTCATCCTGGAACGCGGCCTCAAGATTACGTGGAGCTGCAATGCCCGCGCCGACGTACCGCTGGATTTGCTCAAGCTGATGAAGAAGGCGGGCGGCCGCGAGATGTGCGTCGGTTTTGAAAGCGCCAGCCCCGTGGTACTCGAGAACATCCACAAGGGCGTGAAGAACACCGACAAGGCAATCGAGTTCACGAAGAACGCCCGCAAGGCAGGCCTGCTGGTGCATGGCTGCTTCATGGTGGGCAACCCGGGCGACACTCCGGAAACACTCCGCATGACGCTCGACTACGCCAAGAAGTTGAACCCGAACACCGCGCAGTTCTACCCCATCATGGCGTACCCCGGTACCGAGGCCTACAAGGAAGCCCTCGAAAGCGGCGCATTACAGACAAAGGATTACAACCAGTGGCTGGACAAGGACGGGTTCCACCGCACCACCATCCAGCGCGGCGAACTCAGCAGCCAGGCACTCGTGGACTTCTGCGACAAGGCCCGCCGTGAGTTCTACCTGCGTCCGAGCTATATTCTGCGTCAGGGAATCATGGCCCTCAAGAACCCGCGCGAACGTTACCGCGTGATGCGTGGATTCGGCACGCTCGTGAAGCACCTGTTCCGCAAGCACGGACAGCTCGCTCCTGTGGCGCGCCAGGCCCCGACGATCAAGCAGTAGCACACGGGTCGCTAACCCTCCGCTCTTTTTAAATCCCGGCCCCTGCGCCGGGATTTTTTCTACATTGACCAGCAGAGGCCAACATGATTTGCAAGAAGTGCGGAAGGGAATACGATGACGACATGCCGAAGTGCCTGTGGTGTGACGCACCGAACGACAGCAAAGTCGATTCCTCGGCCACAAACCCGGCAGACGGAACCGAGCCGGAGGAAACTGCAACCCTCTCGGAATACGAGATTTACTGTAAGAATGCAGTTTTCTGGCTCAGTTTTTTCTTTATCGGCTTAACCATTCTCGCTATTCCGACGGAAATTTCAATTGCAACTCATGGTGGCTTCGACAATTACTTTGGAGAATTGCTTAAAGGATTTTTGCTTTCGGGAATTTTGGGCATATTCGTTCCATTCATATTTCTACAGTTCCTTTCAGGAACAAGAGCAAACGCAGTCGGCGACCTCCTGGGCTTCGGCATCATCATAAACTTCTTCCTGCTATTTGTACATCTCTTTGTCACCTCTTGGATTGCCATTTACAAGTTTTGCGCTTGGCTCCACTGCGTCATCAAGGAACAGCAACGTTATTCAGAAACCGATTTTACACCCCGTGGAGCAATATTCTTTGCCCTGATCCCCATTATTTTTCCGGTATATCACTATATGATTTTCAAGGACCTACTCGCCCGGCAAAAAGAGGCTCTCGGACAAAACAGCCTAGAAAGCGCTCACCTTCCCGGCTGGATGCTCAAAGCAATCCCCTTTCTCGGCTTCACTATACAAATTGGCTGGTTCCTGGGACTCTTCGTTGCAAAAGGCCTCTTCGCAGCACGGGTACTCAGCATAATTCTCAGCATCATACTCTTGGTCTGCTACATCAAAGTTATCAAGGCCATCACCGCGAACACCAGAGCGCTGAATTCACAGACAACGAACGACGGCCCCACCGATATTCCCGACACCGCAGCCAGCGACGAACCGAGCAAAGCCACCCCAAGCGACGAACTAGACAGCGACACTCCCGATGACCAGCAGAGGCCGACATGATTTGCAAGAAGTGCGAAACGGAATGCGATGTACACGCGGGGAAAGCCCTGCGCTGGCTGAAATTTTTCTTTCTAAGCCTTGTAGCCTCCGTTGCCATCGCATGGATTGCATGCCTTTTCATTGACCCTGAATTAAGAAGAGGGTTCGTGGATTTTTGCACAAGAGGGCTGGTTGCGGCAATTGCATTCCCCTTTTATCTGCCCTTCATCATCCCGCCTCTCTTCGCCATCGTTTCGCTATGCATCGCCGTTTATAAATGCAGCAGATGGCTAATCCACGCAGAAAAAGAACTGAACCGAGTCTCCGAAGCAAAACTCGTCCCGTGGGAAGATGTCTCCAGCGCATTGATTCTCCCCTTATTCCCCTTTACGCACTTTTTCATATTCAAGGAACTGCTCTCGCAGCAAAAAGAGACGCTCGACAAGAACAATCTCGAAAGTGAAGTTCCCCCGCGGTGGGCACTCCCCGGCATACTCGGTGGCGGCATCGCCGCCTACGCCTCCTTTTTCCTGATACTGGACAATAGAAGCCCCGCTCTCAGCCACATCTCCATCGGATGCTTCATCGCGTTCCTCATTCTCCTTTTTGCAAGTTACATCAAGATTATACGCACCATCACCGCGAACACGAGCACGCTCTATTCCCTGCCGGATGTCGTCTCCACAGCCGACTCACCAACCGGCATTCCCGATACAGCGCCTACCGACGCTCCCGACGACACTGCGGCCAGCACCGAACCAGACAACGGCGCCCAAGAACAAAACAGCGACAAAGCCGAGGCCAGCATAATTTGCCAAAAGCGCGCCCGCAAGACAATATTCTGGTTCATGGTCTGTTGCACACTGTTCCTTGTCAATATAATTCTCAATGACACGCCGTTCTTGTATGCCTTGGTTTTTGGAATGTTTGGCATGCCGGAATTCTTTCTACTAGCCGTGCTACCTTTCCTGATTGCGCTTTATAAATTCTGCAGGTGGTTGCTCTGCATCGAAAAAGAACTGAACCGTTTCAGGAGCGAACCTGTTCCACCATGGGGAACACTCATCAGCGCCCTGATACCTTTTATATTTCCGCTAGCCCATTTTAGTATTTTCCGCGAACAGCTTTTACTGCAAAGAGAGGCCCTCGAAAAGAACAACCAGGAATTCCAGAATATCCCGAAATGGGGGCTTTTCGCCATACTTATTTTCGGATTTTTAATGCAAGTCTGCCTGTACTTCTATTTGGGAGGAACCATTGCCGCGAGGATAGTGACCTTCGTCGTTAGCATCGTTCTTTTGGTCAGTTACATCAATGTCATCAGGACCATCACCGCGAACACGAGCGCGCTCCTTTTCCCGCCCACCGACGCTCCCAGCGACACCCCAACCGACATTTCCTAAAACTTTTACTACTATTTATAATACTATGAGTGAAAATTGCCTTTTCTGCAAAATCATCAAGGGTGAAATCCCTTCCAAGAAAATCTACGAAGACGACGACGTTTTCGCATTCTACGACATCGCCCCGCAGGCCCCCGTGCACTTCCTTGTGGTGCCGAAGCGCCATATCGCGACCATCATGGACATGAAGCCGGAAGATTGCGAACTCGTGGGTAACATGCTTTACCGCGCACAGCTTATCGCGAAGGACCTCGGCCTCGAAGAGGGCGGCGCCCGTTTCGTGTTCAACTGCAAGGCCGATGCGGGCCAGACGGTGTTCCACATCCACCTGCACGTCGTTGGCGGGCAGCAGATGGGCTGGCCTCCGTTCCCGAAGGCTTAATAATCGCGGCGCAGCCGCCATTCTATGATTAAAACCCGCGCGATAGTCCTGCACCGCTTCCCCTACAGCGATTCCAGCTGGATCGTGAAGGCGCTTACGGAAGAAACCGGCACGGTCTCCTTCATCGTGAAGGGAGGCAAGCGAAAAGATAGCCCGTTCAGGGGGGCGCTCGACCCGCTCGCCCTGTGCGAGATAGTGTATCGCGAGAACCCGAATACGGAACTGCAGTTCCTGAAGGAAGCGAGCGTCATCAACTGGCACGCGCACCTTCGCGAAGACCTGCTCGCCCTCGCGAAGGCGCAGGTGATGGCCGAAATCGTATTGCGGTACGCACCCGCGGGTGTCCCGCTGGAAGGGGAATTCTCCCTGCTGGAAGAGGCGCTCGCGGCACTTGACGTACCCGCGGGCAATGCGCCTGAAGTTAAACTGCCCGCAGATTCCGAAGTTAAACTCCCCGCGCGCAACGCCGCGAACAACAAGTCGGGTGTTTTCGCCCGCTGGCTCCTGGACACCTGTGAACTCTGGGGCTACCACCTGGACATGAGTTCCTGCAGCCGCTGCGACCACCAAATCGAAGGCGCTCCGGCCGATTTCCATCCGGAAACGGGCGCGTTCGTCTGCAAAAACTGTCTCGGGGTCGAAACTCCCCGCGCTCGGCCCGAGACGCTCGCCGGTTTCGAGGCGCTGCGCACCGGCAGGGCAATCGCGCACCCGGAATACGTCGAGAACGCGCTCCTCGCCTACCTGCGCAGCCACATCGGGTTCATGCGCGAAATAAACTCGCTCAAGTTCCTGAACGAAACACGGAAGTTATACGACCGTTCGCGCTAGATTCCTGAATTAAATTACTCCGGTTTGCGCTCACACCCACCTGCGACGACCTCGCGCCAAGTTCCAACATAATTTCTATCTTTTACGCGCTGTGAAAAGCGCTGTTCACAGAAAGCGCGGTTTATAAGCGCGGTTCATAAATAGGAGATGCTATGCTTACTGCGGAAGATATCCGCGCCTTGAAGGGCACGGGCAAGAAAGTTTCGATGATTACCGCCTACGACTTCGCATTCGCCCAGATGGCAGAAGCCGCCGGAGTCGACCAGATTCTCGTGGGCGACAGCCTCGCGAACACCATGCTCGGCTACAAGAGCACCCGCGAAATCGGCATGACCGAAATGCTCATCTTCGTCGCCGCCGTCTGCCGCGGCGCACCCAACACGCACGTGGTGGCCGACATGCCCTACAGAAGCGACAAGGATCCGCAAACCGCATACGATAACGCTAAGCGCTTCATGGACTTAGGCGCGGCAAGCGTCAAGCTCGAAGGCACCCCCGCAGGCGTCATTGAGTACCTCCGCAGCAAGGATATTCCCGTCTGTGCACACCTCGGGCTGCTCCCGCAGACCGCCGAGAACTTCAAGCAGAAGGGCAAGACCGAAGAAGAGGCCCGCGCCATCGAAGACGCCGCCAAGTTCGTGGATAGCCTCGGATGCTTCGAGACGGTGCTCGAGCACATCCCCGAAGAACTCGGCAAAAAGATTACCGGCGAGGCGAAAAGCGTCACCATCGGCATCGGCGGCGGTAAATTCACCGACGGACACGTGCTCGTGATGCACGACGCGCTCGGAATGCACCAGAAAAAGCTCCCTCCGTTCGCGACGAAGTTCGTCGACATGTATTCCCTGGGCGTAGAAGGCTTCCGCAAATACGTGGAGAGCGTGAAGAACGAAGCGTAACGCACAGCAAGGAGAAATTTTTCTCGACGCAAAGCAAAAAAGTTGTCTCCGCATAGAAAAAATTCTCGAATGACTGAAAATTTTTCTCTCGCGATTGAAAAAAAATTCTGGTGAAAAGAAAAAAATCTCGTCGATGGCGGGATTTTTTTGCAAGTGTTACGAAAATCACAAGTAATCCTTTGAGCATCATCAACTTACAATCAAAAAATATTGTATGGTGCAAAAAATGCCAAATCGTCTGGAATGCCCGTATTTATTGGGCTCGCGCCATTTTACATACAAAGTAATTTTATTTTCCTATAAGACTTTTTTTCTCGATTGTCAATAGACTTTTGAAAAAAAATGAAAAAAATTTTAAAAAGGTGTTGATTTTTTGTGAAAATAAAGTTATTTTAAAGTCATCAAATCATTAAACCCTCAAAAAAGGAAGAATACAATGGCTACAACAAAGAAACCCGCTGCTAAGAAACCCGCCGCCAAGAAGGCTGTCGCCGCCAAGAAGCCGGCCGCCAAGAAGGCTGCTCCGGCCAAGAAGGCTGTCGCCGCTAAGAAGCCCGCTGCCAAGAAGCCGGCCGCCAAGAAGGCTGCTCCTGCTAAGAAGGCTGCCCCGGCCAAGAAGGCTGTCGCCGCTAAGAAGCCGGCCGCCAAGAAGCCGGTTGCCAAGAAGGTTGCCGCCAAGAAGCCGGCTGCCAAGAAGGCTCCTGCTAAGAAGGCCGCTGCCAAGAAGTAATTCTTACAGTGCTCTCTTTTTGGAAAGGACTCGCATCTCGCGAGCCCTTTCTTTTTTCTTATTGCTATCTTTACCGCATGATTTCGGAAAAAGACCTCGAAGAACTCCAGAAAATTCCCCTAGACGAACGCGTCAAGCGCGTTGAGAAACTGCTCGAAGCAAAGGAATCCCCCCGCGGATTCGAACTCGGGCTCCTGCTAGCCCTCAGGATGGGCCAGGAAATCCGCGAGAAGAAGCCCCTCGGAAGCGAATCGGGCGAACTAGTCGCCAGCTGGAACGGAAAGTATTCCGAATACGTCATCGAGGAAGCCATCGCGTCGGCCAAGGAATTCCTGTTGCACCCGGCGAATATCGCCGAGAAAATCAAGGCGGGAATGGACAAGTTCAACAAGGCTCCGGAAGAAACCGAGCAAAACAACTCCGGAAACGAGGCCGAGAATGGATAACAAGCTCCAGGCCACCATCGATATCGGGAGCATGAGCTGCATCATGCTCATTGCCGCCTTCGAGAGCACCCAAGGCGAAGAAGGCCAGGATCCGCGTCAAGTCCTGGTCCCGAAACTCCAGAAAGTCAAAATCTGCAAGCTCGGCGAAGACATCTACGAACACGGGCGCATTTCCGAAAAGAAAATCGAGGAACTTGTCGCCGTCATGACATCGTTCCGCATGGACCTTCACGCCCTCGGGGCCGACATCAAGGCCGTGGCCATGACCGAAGCCATGCGCAGGGCCGAAAACCAGGACGAAGTCATCGATGCGGTCGAAAAGGCGCTCTGGTTCCGCCCGCGCATCATCAGCGGCGAAGAAGAGGGCAAGCTCACCTACCGTTCCGTGAAGGAATGGCACGGCGAAGGCATCGTCACCATTGATATCGGCGGCGGCTCCACCGAACTCAGCAACGGCGAGACCACGTTCTCGATTCCCGTAGGCGCGCTCAAGATGTTCAAGGCGATGGGCCCCATCCCCGGCCCCGAATACAAGAAATTCGTGAAGGAGACCTTCAAGGAAGTCAGCTTCAAGGGCATGACGAAAAAGCCGGTCTACCTCATCGGCGGTACAGGCACCGCGCTCGCCATGGTGTTCCTGAACAAGCAACAGTTCGACTACAAGGCCATCGAGGGGCTCGAAATGAGCATCGCCGACCTCGACGCAGTCACCACGCGCATATCGAACCTTTCGAAGGAGCTCCGCGCGATGCTCCCGGGGCTCGAGAACGGCCGCAGCGATGTCATCATCTGCGGGCTCTTCTGGCTCAAGTCGCTCCTGGAAAAGCTACGCGTCGAGACATTCCGCATCAGCACCGCGGGCATCCGCTTCGGGCTCCTGTACCCGCCGGAACCCGAGCCGGAAGCTAAACCGAAAGCAAAAAAAATTCCGCCCTGGCTCAAGAAGAAGGAAGAGAATTCTGCCGAAGAAGGCGCGACCGACGCCGAATAACGTCATCCCCGCGTAGGTGGGGATCTTTTTACAATTCTACTAGTGTTGCGACAAGGCAAGAATCCTTAGTCGCACCGCTCCCCGCGAAATCGATATCCTGCCCGCGCTTCCAAGCAGTGCGGGCTTCCTTATGCACCGAACTGACGGCAGCAAGCACATCCCGCGCAAAGGAGTCAAGCGCGAACTCGCTGTAGTTGGAACTTACCATGATGAATCCGCGCGGATTCAGAACCTGCGCGCATTCCGAAACAAGCGGCATCAAATGTTCCCGCACGTTGAAGTTGAACCCCTTGAAGCGCGCAAAGCTCGGCGGATCGAGCACGATACCGTCGAACCCGAGGCCCTTCTTGATGGCCCAGCGCACATACTCGAGCGCGTTCCCGCGGAAAAATTCGCCCGGACGCAAGTCGAGCCCGTTCAAAGCGTAGTTTGCGCGGCCCTTGTCAAGAATCTTGCCGCTGATGTCGGCGTTGGTGGCGACCGCAGCACCCCCGAGGCGCGCATGCACCGAAAAACTGCACGTGTAGCTGAAGAGGTTCAGGAACCGCGCGTTATTAGTCATCGCGCGGAAACGTTCCTCTACCTCGAGGCGAACGTGCCGCATGTCGAGGAACAGCCCCGGATTGACGGTGTCGAGCAAGTCCACATGGAACCGCGCATTGCCTTCGCGCACCGTACCTACGGCAGCATCGCGAGTCCCGAAAGCAACCTCCATGGGCGCGTTCTCTAGCGACTTGCCCGAACGCGAAAGCCTCTCCTTCACGATGATGCAGGCCGGTTCAAACACCGCTGCCACAGCATCCACGAATTCGCGACGACGGGCAAGCATTTCGGGTCCAAAGAACTGCACCTGGAACCGGTCACCGAACCTGTCGAGCGTAAGCCCCGGAAACCCGTCGGCCAATCCGTTCACGATGCGATAGGCATCCGTCACCGGAAACAGCGGCGAACGCTTTTCATTAGCAACTTCTAGGAGACGACGCATGGAAAACTCCGCGTCTAAGCCTTGTCCATCGACTTGATCTGGTCCACGAACTCGCCCACTTCCTTGAACTCGCGGTAGATGGAGGCAAACCGCACGTAGGCGACCGCGTCGAGCTTCTTGAGTTCCTGCATCACGAGGTTCCCGATGGTATCGTAACCCACTTCGGAATTGTCATTCACCGGCAGGGCGTTTTCGACACGGGTCGCCAGTTCCTCGATATCCTCGGATGTAATCGGGCGCTTCTTGCAAGAGTTCATGATGCCGCGAATCAACTTTTCACGCTGGAAGGGTTGCTTTTCGCCGCTCCTTTTCACGACAGTCAACGGCTGGAGTTCAATATACTCACGCGTCGTGAACCTGCGACCGCAGGCCAGGCATTCACGCCGTCTGCGGATGGCGGTTCCACTCACGCGGCTATCGACCACCTTGTCGTTGTCGTTCTTGCAAAAAGGGCAGATCATGGCTAGAATATATTATTTTGCGGCGGCCGTTTCAAACGCCTTGCCGAGCTTTTCCAGTGCTTCGTCCACTTCCGCGGCACTCACGTTCAGCGGCGGAAGCATACGCAGCACGTTGCCCTTGGCAGAGAGCACCATGAGATGCTCGGCCCTAGCAGCAGCGATAATGTTACCCACCGGCATGGATTCGTCGAGTGCCACACCGAGAATCAGGCCTTCACCGCGGATTTCCTTGGCGAAGCTGTACTTTTCCACGAGGCCTGCCAAACCGGCCTTCAGCTGGGCAGAACGTTCAGCCACATTCTTGAGCAGCCCCGGAATCTGCTTCACGACAGCGAGACCCGCGGCGCAAGCAATGGGGTTACCGCCGAATGTGGTACCGTGGTCGCCGGCCTTGAGCTGGTCGGCAATCTTCTGGCGCAGGAGCACCGCACCCAGCGGGAGACCGCCGCCGATTCCCTTGGCAAGCGTTACCAGGTCCGGATTCAGGCCGTACTTTTCGAAACCGAGGAAGGTTCCGAGACGGCCCACACCCGCCTGCACTTCGTCAACGATGACGAGGCAGCCGAATTCCTTCTGCAGGCTGTTAATCGTAGCGACCATTTCGGCAGAGAGAGTCATCACGCCACCTTCGGCGGCCAGCGATTCCAGCATGATGGCACAGGTATTGCCATCCACCTCGGCCTTCAAGGCTGCGCAGTCGTTCCAAGTCACGTGAACGAAGTCGCCCGGCATGGAGCCGAAGCCTTCGCGAATAGCCGGCTGGCCCGTCGCAGAAAGCGCAGCATACGTCCTTCCGTGGAAACTGTTCACGAAGGTGATAATCTTCTGCCGGTTCTTTTCGCCCTTCCGGTCGAAGTACTTACGTGCGAACTTGATTGCGCCTTCGTTGGCCTCGGTACCCGAGTTGCAGAAGAACGCCTTGTCGAACTTGGTGATTTCAAGGAGTGCCTTGCCGAGATTAATCTGCGGGTAGTTCGGGTAAAGGTTGCTGATGTGGTTGAAGTGGTTCATCTGATCCACCACCGCATCCTTGATGGCTTGGTTCTGGTGACCGAGCGCGTTCACGGCGATACCCGCCACGAAGTCCAGGTACTTGTTGCCCTGGTCGTCATAGAGGTAAGAGCCTTCGCCCTTTACGAAGTTGATGTCTGCCTTGCCGTAGAGCGGCGCGATAATTTGTTTGTCCTGTTCGAGCAGGTTAGCTGAGGATTGTGCCATAATTTAAATCTCCATTAATTTGTTTGCCAAAGTGTTCCGCGTCCTTCCAACCCACGATGTGGATGCTCTTGAGTCCTCGTCGGATCGACTTGAAACTCTCGCGGACTTTGGGAATCATACCGCCGGAGATGACGCCAGCCTCGATCAGCTTTTCGGCGTCCGCTTCGCTCAGTTCGGGAATTACATTCTTGTTTTCGTCCATCACGCCCGGCACGTCGCTCACCAGCACGAACTGGTCGGCCTCAAGCGCCACAGCCAGTTCAGATGCGGCGGTGTCTGCGTTCACGTTCCAGCTCACAACCTTGCCGTTTGTGTCAGGGCCAATCGAAATCGGGCTTACCACGGGAACAAACCCCGCACCCCAGAGCGCGGTCACGATGCCGGGGTTCACCTTCTTGATTTCGCCCACCAGGCCAAGGTCCACCTTGCCCTGCTTCTTTTCCACCTGGAACAGGTTTGCATCTACGCCCGAAATACCAACGGCACCGCAACCGTTGTTCAGGAGCATGCGCACAAGCTTCTTGTTCACGTGACCCGAGAGGGTCATCTCGACCATCTTCATAATGCCGGGAGTCGTCACGCGCAGACCGTCGATGAATGTCGGTTGTTCCTTGAGCAAGGCGATATTCTCGTTGATGTCCTTGCCACCGCCGTGAACCACGGCCACCTGACAGCCACTACCGGGGAGGGTAGAGACTGCCGACACAAAATCAGCCAGCTTGGCCTCGTCGATTGCCAGGCTGCCACCAATTTTTACAACCACTTTTTTCATCTTTTGCGATGTCCTCTATGGGTTTTGTCGTGTGACGTTGATTTTTACGCGCAAAATTTAGAAAAAACGCTCGCGAGTTCAATGTTTTTATTATATTATAACCATAATTCAACCATACACAAGAGGTAAAATATGGCAATCACGAAAGTTTGGCTCGACGAATCCAGCGACGAATGCGTCTCCTGCGGCGCCTGCGAAGCAACTTGCGACGCAGTGTTCAGCGTTCCCGAAAAGATGCAGGTGAAGGAAGGCGTCGATTTCTCCGCTTACGAAAGCGAAATCAAGGACGCTGCCGACAGCTGCCCGGCCGGCGTGATCAAGTACGAGTAATCATTAGGGGCGCAAGGCGTCCGTAACCAACTCTAAACTTATAAAGCCTTGTCTTCGGACAAGGCTGTTTTTTATTTGAGAGGCAGGAAATTGTCGCAACTTGTCTAGCACGGGAAATCCAGCGATTGTATATTACGGGCACAAGGAGATCTCCGAGTCCGAGGTTCTCACCATCAAGACGAATCTTGCAACGCAGGCAGTGAAGTAAGGCTACATAGAAGTCCAAGTAAACGGCGAGGCCAAGGAAGAAGATTACAAATGCGGTGCGGCTAGGCTCATCTAGTCCTTGAGACAACGAACGCTAAACCCGTAGCCCTTGTAGTCTTCGGCCAGGGATGCAATGTCGCCCCCGCGATACAAGTATATGTGGTTCGCGTAGTAGTCATCGTATTCAGTAGAACTCCAAAAGATCGCATAGGTGCCCTCGTCGTAGTAATTCCCTTTGAAGCTCGGGTAGCCAGCAGGCAACGCCGAGAACGAGAAGGCGTCCGTGCCGTTGCCGTCTTTCTGCCAACCGGATGTGGATTTGAGTTTTGTACCGTCGCCCGGTGAACCGCCGACAGCGCTGAATAGGGTCCTCCACTCTTTTGGGGTCGGCAGATGCCAGCCGTCGGGGCATACGCCCCGCACGGGGTATGTCGGCGAGCATGTCTTGCCTTTTCCGCAACCCTTGCCATTTGTCGAATACACTCCGGCACTGTCCATGGCCGCCGCCCATGTATAAAGGCGACCATACTTGGTACATTTTGTTACATCATCATTGAAGCAATAACTGTTCACTGTTCCGTAGTTCAGGTTCTCCGCCATCCAGACTTGATCGCCAATCTTTACAGTCTTGTATGTTTTTCCATCGCGAGGATCCTTTACGTTCCTTTCTGCGGAGTCGCAAAAGAAGCCGATATACACAAGGATGCGGCAAGCATTATTTTAAGAAGATTTTTCATTTTTTCCTCTATATAAGTATTCTTTTATTTTACTCATAGAAAGTAAACGGAACAGTTACTGTCGTTTCGTTTGCGACATTTCCATCATCACATTTAAATTTGCCAAAATTCCAGCGGCTCACAGCGGTCTTGATTTCATTGTCAAATTCGCCGTAACCGGTCGTAGAAGAAGCAATGGAGATACTGATGATTTCGCCACCCGGAGCAATCGTAAACCTCAAGGAAACCACACCCTGAAAATGTGGTTGCAGCTTCAGAAACTTGTTGTAGATGTGACGCAGACCAGGCATTCTCTGACGCACAACCTCCATAATATCCGATGCACTACGACTACATGAATTATCCGTAACTTTGCAAGCATTTTCTGCATCTTCTTTTTCCTCCTTATATTTTTTCTTGCAAATCGATCTTTCATAACTTCCTGTAGGGAGTGTTTTACATCTATTAAATGTATTCTTAACTTTAGCTACCGCAGCCTTACAAGCATCGTGTGAAGACGATTCCGTTGCATCCCCTTCATTAAAATCGGCACTTTCTTTCTGGTCGTTGTCGTTAGCATTCCCCGATAACAAGCCAGCCAACCCATCTCCTACATTCTTTTTTTCATCCTGAATGCAACGGACAGGATACCACATCGAAATTGCTTTTTTTTGTGGAGCAACATCAAAACCATAATCAGCATGCGGTGCTCCCAAAAATGCATAAGCAACCCCCTCTGGCACCGATTGTTGCAAAATGGCATCCTCTGCAGAGTTCCATTGCATCGAAGATGTCCAAAAATAGGCGTATTTTCCTTCATCCATATAAGCACATTTAGCATCCTGGGCTACTACGCATCCACCTGAAGGTTGTGCATTGAATCCGTATTTATCTGTTCCATTCCCGCTCGGTTGCTGGTAGGTGTTCCACCCTTTTTTTGATTTAAGGTCTATGGAATTTCCTGTATAATCCAATAATTTTTTAAATTCTGCAGCACCCGGCAAACGCCAACCATCAGGGCAAGCGGTTGTTGCAGCGGCCATCGCCGAATAATATCGGCCATATTTTTTACAATTCGCTTTTTCCCCGTTACCGCCAAAAATCAAACAATCATTTGTGCTCCCAGGATTTCCGTTTCTCTCGTTTATCTCGAAAGCTAAGTTCTCCGCCATCCAGACTTGGTCGCCAATTTTTACAGTCTTGTATGTTTTTCCATCGCGAGGATCTTTCATCGTTCCTTTCTGCTGAGCCGCAAAAGAAACTGATGTGCACAAGGATGCTGTAAGAGCCATGATGGCAACACCTAATTTTAGAATATGCATTTTTTACTCCTTAAAAAAATTGTCAATCTTTGAGACAACGGACATATTGACCAAAGTTCTTAAAGTGAACGTCTGGATAAGCATCACCGAAATCATAGTACATGTTCATGCCATATGCGTAGATGCTATCGTTCTCAGAAGAACTCCAGAAAAACATGGCGGCATCCTCGTAGTCGGTCGATGAGCCTTCAACTACATTGAACAGGGTGATCAACTCCGTCAATGAAGGCAGATGCCAGCCACTTGGACATACGCCGCGCACGGGGTATGTCGGCGAACATGCCTTGCCATAACCGCAACCCTTGCCGTTCGAACTCCATGTACCAGCACTATCCATCGCAGTCGCCCATCTGTAAAATCGACCATAATTGGAGCAATTACTTTCATCGTTGTGGTGGCAGAAGCTAGAGTCCGCTTTGTAATTTAGGTTTTCCGCCATCCAGATTTGCACGCCAATCTTTACCGTTTTGTACGTCTGACCATCGCGGGAGTCGGTCATCGTCCCAAGACTTTTACTAGAAGATGATTCGCCAAATAAACTACTACTCGATTTCTCGGAACTATTTGACATTAGAATTTCACTGCTAGATGACACAAGAGCCGACGATGATGAAAGGACCTTAGAAGACGATGATTCGACGATACTGCTAGATGATTTCTCAACAGAACTCGATGATTTTACATTTGAAGAAGACAATGACATCAACGAACTGCTGCTGGATTCGTCTTTTGAACTTGAAACGCCACTTTCCACAGCATTACGAGCCGCACGCCATGAAACAAAGTCTTCATCCATCTGTGCAACATAATCAGTACAGGCAACAAAAAGTATCGCCAACAACAAAAGACAAAGACGACGTATGTCACGCAATCTCAACACAATCAATCCTTGAGACAACGGACAGAATAAGCGAAGTAATTGTAAGCGCCGCGCCACACGCAAGCTCCATCATCGCGATAGCCTAGGCTCATGTAGCCGCCATCGTCATCGGCGCTCCAAAAATCGGCAGACTCGCCCAAATAGAAGAAGTCGCCAGAGTAGGTGACACTGCCCCGCCTGCCCGCGGGGAGAGCGGAAAAACTGTAGGCATCCGAGCCATTACCACTATTGTTCCAACCACTGGTAGATTTTAGCTTTGCGCCAGCAGTAGATGAGCAGCCCACTGTAGGGGACGAGCCACCCACTACTGTGAGCAAGGTTTCAAATTCAGTCTTTGTTGGCAAATGCCAGCCGCTGGGACAGGCCGCTGTCGCCGCCGCCCATGTGTAAAGGCGACCATACTTGGAGCAATTGCTCGAGACATCATCGTAGCAATAGCTGTTTGCCGTTTCGTAGTTCAGGTTTTCCGCCATCCAAACTTGCGTTCCTATTTTAACAATCCTGTAGGTCTGGCCGTCGCGGGAATCCCTAAAAGAATTCGAATTGACTGCAGCAACGCTGCTGGACGACACCGAAACAGAAGACGAAGAAACAACCATAGAGGACGAGGACTCCACAGTACTGCTACTTGCCCCTGTGCTACTAAATACCGTAACAGAACTCGATGATTTCACATTTGAAGAAGACGATTTCTGCATCGAGTTGCTACTCGACTTGACCTGCGAACTGGAAGATGGTTCATCCTTCGTCAACCGTTCCTCTTTCCACGCTTCAAAGTCCTCATCCATTTGCGCGACATAGTCGGTACAGGCGGAGAGAAGAAAAAGGCAAAAGATTGTCAACAGCCCCACGCCTACGCGAGGGTAACGAAATGAGACGCGTTGGTGACGATTTCCTAACCACCAGCCACTATTTACTATCCACTTCATTATCCCACCCCCTAGAACGCAAAACTTATGCCTATCCCGATGGCACCGACAATGGCAATTCCGATTCCTACACTGCGGAGAGTCTGTCCTGATTCCGCATCTTTGCGGTTCTTCTTAAACTCCGACTCTGTCTCGTATTTTTTCTCGGATGCGGACTTCGCCTGGCTGTTCCCGATAACGGCCAGCACAACGCCCGTCACCGCAGCCGTGACGCCAGTGCCCAGCAAAATCTTTCCAGCCGCACCGCTGCCGTCATTTTTCACCTTCGACGGCCTGCCTGACTCAGCCAAGAAATCATCATCGCCATCCAGTTCTGCATAGGCCTCCTTGGCGCGTAGCCGGGTTTCATCGACATCAAGCCCATCAGGGCTATGTGCAAGCGAGTGCGTCACCTGTACATCTTTGTGCCACTTCGGCTGCACGTCGACCTTCTCTGCCCAGCCACTTCCCACAAGTTCAACCTCGGCGCACATCGGCACCTCCCCCGCATAAGGCGTGCTACCCGCTTCCACACCATCGATACGCACTGTCACCGACTGCGGCTCGCCCTTGAATTCCGCATTGAGTTCAAGCCCGCCCTTGCCCCGGGTCATCATCCTGTCGAAGAGCTCGGTTTTGTTCTTCGCTATAGATACCACAAATTCCACCGGGTCATAGCAGGGGTGCGACAAGCTGACCTTGTGTACACCGGGGTCCAGTTCAATTTTTTCGTCTTTCTTATGATTGCCATCCACAGAGATGGACAATTTCCCTCGACTCTCGGCGTTGCCTTCGAATTCAGGCTTTACCACAAGCCAGCCGAATGCTGGAGTAAGCGAGAACGAAACCTTCTGGTTATTCTCTCTCACATCCACAACCTGTTCGCCATCGTCGTAACGGTCCTTGGAAACAACAAACCTGTGGCTACCGGCCTCCACCAGCACCTTGCATGGAGTACTCAAGCATTTGGAATCCGCCCTTCCATCTATGGTAGGCACGGCACCCTTCGGTTCGCTAGTAATTTCTACAATAAACTTCTGTTTGCCCGAATAACTGTAATCGCCAATGGAACCGACTGAGCCAATACCACCTAGCCCGTCAAACCCAGTCGATTTGCTTTTCGCACTCCTAAAGAAGTCTGGCGCCTTCTTCTTGATAATGTCGAGCAAGGCGTTCACGTTCTTTCCCTGTCCATTGAAGCTCGAAACAAGCTTGTTTCCCGCGGTCTCGTAGAGTTCCGCCGAAAGTGTGAGCGAGCCACCAAAACTGCCGACACGCGCCTGGCAAATATAGTCGGCGGAGATATTCTTCCCGGTTTCCACAAGGCATTCCCCTTCGCAATCCTCGATGGCCTTGCCCGGCGGCAACATCTGTAAGATGTTTTCGCGGGTCATAATGGTGAAGTTCTGTTCGGCAGGAAGTTGCTTCACGGCCTCTTCACGCAGGACATTCGTCAAATACTGCCTGTCAGAGAGTTTGACCTTGTCCTTCGCGGTGGGATCCGCCATTGTTTCCAGAACAGCGACATGTGCCGCGAACGCAGGAGCCGCAATCAACAGGAAAAGAAATGCAAAAAACTGACGTCTCATAAAATTCTATTTGTCTTGAACACAGCGGACTGAAAGCAAGGCACCATCCGGATAGTTCCAAATTCCAATACCTTCATACTCATACGTTCCCCATTCCGTGTAATACAGCGAAAAAAAGTCATGGTAATCAGAATCGTTCCCGGTATTAGAAAAACTCCAAAAATAGGCGCCATATCCCATAAGCCTGAAGCGAAAACCTTCCGAACCATACGCATCCCCATCCCCAGCGGGAATTGCCGAAAAGCCGTATAAGTCCTTTCCATTACCATTCTTTTGCCATCCCTTCTTGGAATTCAGCATCTGAATCAAAATTTTCTCTTTCGCGTGCTGAAGCCACCGGGAGTCTGCTTCAAGAGGCTCAGAAACAACCGACACGACTAATTTATCGAAATCTTTCCTGCTAGGAAGCCTCCACCCCGAGGGGCAAGCCTTCATCGCAGATGCCCAATCGTAATAACGTCCATATTTTTGGCAATTACTCTCTTTATTTTGGTAACAGGGGCTATTCCCAACCTTAAAGGCCATATTTTCAGCCATCCAGATCTGGTCCCCAATAGTCACAGTCTTATAGGTTTTTCCATCCCTGGGGTCCGTCATCGTGCCCTTGACAACGCTTGAAGGATCGACATACCCCGATTTACTCGTCTTGACTCCTTCCTGGTCGCAAGAAACCAACGCCATGACAAGCAAAAACACAAAACCAAGAAAACAAGGCTTCTTATTCATTTCAATTCCTTTTTTACAAAAATAATATTTAACGGCAACCATTGTTGCCTTCATACAAACAAATATTGTCAATATTCCCTTTTACCGAGAAAGGACGGACTCGTACGTCGCCCTTATCCACTCGGGGCTGCGGGCGCGGGTTTCGATGCTCACGCGGTCGATGACGCCATTCCAGGTTTCTGTCCTGATTTCGTCGCCCCCCACGCGGAACGGGACACTGCGGTTCAATTCGTTCGGCACGAACTCGCCTGCAAATTCGGTACCGTCGCTATCAGCAATCGCTACGGGCTCGCCGTTCACGTACATGCTCACGCGATGGTTCCTGGAGACGAGCACAAGGAACGCCCACTCGCCCACGGGTACGGAAGTCGAATCCCCGAAGAACACCACCTCGGGGTAGCCGGGCATGCTCTTCATTACGGCGAACGAACCGCGATTCACTTCGTAGTGCCACTGGAATCGCGACGTAGAATCGCTCCAATAGGCGCGTTGGCAGAACAGCACCTGGTGTTCGCCATTGGGGCCGTTCCACTTAGTCCACAGCGACAGCGTGAAGTCGCCACCGGTCGGGTTGAGCGTATCGAGGTCGATATACTGGCCAGCACCGAGCAGCACGCCCTTGCCGCTCACGCCATCCACGTAATTCACACTGTCAGCAAGTCTGCCGTCGTGGTTGAACACGTACTCGTCGCCATTCATCTCAATATTCACGGTTGTCCAGCCGGTATCGGACCAGCGAACATAATCGGTATGGTAAGAGTTAAACCCGTACGCATCCGCAAGCAGGGACAGGTCAGGGTTCCAGAGGAATCCGTCGTAGTTTTCAAGCTGCGGCAATACAACGGTATCGCCTCCATCTTGTATGGTAAACGGAATGTAACCCAGCACGGAATCGCTTTCCGAGTAAATTAACTCTTCCTGCATTCCTGGCGGGATAGAATCAAAACTGAACGAACCGTCTTCCTGTATGTCGGCGCTAAGATGCGTCCCGCCGATGTGAACCTTGCCCGAAGTCACACCGGACATGCTCCCGCGCAGGGCCTTGCGCGAACCGATACGGACCTCGGTCGCCTTTCCACTCGGCGGAAGCGAGATACCCGAAAGGGACCCCGACCGTGCATACAGATAAACACCCGCAAACGCATTTATCACATCCCTTGCTGAATCCGCATACTGGATGGCAGTCGTCCGCCCGTTTTGCAGGTAACCGTGCATGTCATTACTTGCGACCCTGAATTCGAACTGAGCATTCGAATCGGCAACAGCCTCCAGAGAATCCTCAATCGCATAACCGTTATCCCAGTACAGCGTGAGCCGTGCGGCAGGCATCTTGTTGCCCTGCATGTCGACAACGGTCCCTGCAATCTTTGTCGTATCTGGTTCACGTGCAATAGAGTTCCCGATATCGGTAACGCCGCCCGCAACATCGTCGCCGTTCGAGCAGGCAAAAAACGCAAGGGATGCGGCAAGGGCGAGCATCCATGCGCGGCAAATGGCAGGCTGTTTTAGATAAACAATCAAACGTTTCATCTTTCAACCTCCGTTCCGACTTTCTTGCTCATCGGGAACGCCACGAGCATCATCTCGTAAACGCGTTCCACGTTCGTGTCGTTGGACGCACGGGCAATAATCTTCTTGCGGGCTTCTTCGAGGACATCCACGGCATAATTATAGGAACTTTCGCTCATGGCAAGCGTCGTGAAGGCGGCAAAGCGCTCATCCTTCGGCATGGACTCCACCGCGCCTATCGCATGCTGGATATACTCGCGACGAATCTGCCGGAGGGCAATCGGCGGGATTTCTGCAGCATCAAGCATCTGCGAGGTCTGCACGTAACGGCCGTCGTCGAGCTTGCGCAAGAGCCCCCATTCCAGCAGGTTCTTCACCGCATCGCGCGCCTCTTCCGTAGTTATCTGCGGGGTAAGCGAGCGGGCCAAAATCCGGTAGTCGCCGTGCCACTGCGAATCTGCCGCGAGTTCGCGAATTACCGGGTAGTACCACTTGCTGAAGTAGGCCTGCTCGCGCGTGGTGATGTGCGTGAATTCAATCTGCTTGCGGATTTGCAGAATCTGTTTCCAGGCCTGGTCGCGCTCGTCCACCTGCTGCGCCTGGTTGTACTGCACCAGCGCCTCGAAGTATTCCTTTTGCAGGGGCTCGAAATCCATCGCCTTCGAAATCTTCTCGATAGATTTCGGCGTGAGGTTGAACCGCCCGCGAATCACGTTCAGACAGTACGAGGAACTGCTGAACCCCGCCTTCGCCGCAAAGAAACGGTGCGAAAACACGGAGCGCATTTTCTTCTGCTCTTCGAAATAGTCCTGCATGAACTTGCGGAAGTCATCGTAGTCAAATAGATGTTCCAGTGCGATACTCATGCCCATAAATTACATTATTTTTACACAAAAAGGCCGTTTTTGAGTAAAAAAGCGTGTAAAATGCGTTTAAATCGGCAATTTTTACAACACAGGAGCGTGTAAAAAACAAGCCTCGCACACCGGCGTGGCCAAAATCAGGCCGCCTGTCGCAAGGTGAACACGACCGAGAGCGGATCCCCCTCTTCGTCCCTCTCGACGAGGATAAACGACAGCTGGACCCTGCCATGCAACTTTCCCTGGCATTCCGCATAAATCATGCTCTGCTGATCCAGACGGGCCGGGAGCGTATTCAAGTCCAGGAACTCGAACATGCGCTGCTTGTCCACGTTTTCCACAAGAGCAAAGACAGCCCTTTCAATGTTCGTCGCAAGATTGTCCTCGTCGCGCACAACATCCGACACAAAGCGGTCGCGCTGCACCACCTCGTAGCTCATGTTCTTGAGATTTATCACGTAGACGCACTGGTACAGGGCCGTAACGGCACGGGTGACACGGTCCTTGTGCTCCTCGTCGCGGTACTTCTGGTCGATAACGATATTGCTGGTATAGATGCTCCTGAAATGGTTGGAAATGCGATTGCACAAGTAGTATCCGGCAACGCCAATCGCAATGGATTCAATCGTATAGCCTCCCATCACCGCGACGAACCAATCCAGCGGATTATGGAAATCGAGACGGTCGAGGGAACGGAAATCGCTTACCAGCACATTCGACACTAGAATCATCACGTAGTTCATGGCGACGCTTATGAGGTAGATGTTCTTCTCGCAATAGAACAGGCTCACCATGGGCACTAGCGCATAGGTAATATACACCCCGACCTTGGCCATGCACATGAACGTAAGCACGCACATAAAGCCCACAAGCCCCCAGAACACGGTCACGATGCTCAAGGGATAATAGCGGTTCAGGAGTTTCTGCCCTACCGAGAGGAGGACAAGCAAGAGGCTTACCAGGGCGCACGACAAGTACGAGACATCGCAATAACCGAGGAAGCGGTCGAGCGCGATTGCAGGGCCCGCAAAGGCACAAAAGAGAAGAATCCTCGACATGGATTCATTCATAGAGCGCCGGTTCTTAAGGACAAATTCCCTATAACGATTGTTTTCGCTACCTTGTTCTGACATATTTTCTCCGCTTGATTATTTGATAAAATAATCAAATTGCATTCAAAGGAACATAATGCAATTATTTTATAACAAAAAAAGGCGTATTCTTACCAAAAAAGGCAGGTTCCACCTTTGGTGGAACTTGCTTTCCAAATCATCGAACGCGAGCTTATTCCCGCGACGCTCGCCTACCGGCCTTGGCGCTGCTACGCAGCGCTAGGCACCGTAGATTTGCCAATATCGGAACGCAAGCGTTCCGCCGCTGTCAAATCTACCTGCCTTTTTTCATCTGCTTCAGGAGGGCGCTCATTTTCTGCGGCTGGGCGACCACGGGCTTCTTGGGAGCAAAACCCGGGCGATCCTTGCCCGCAATCTTGTTCTTGAGGTCTGCGATGGTCGCATGGCCCTGGATGCCGCCCTGCGGGCGGGCATTGCCGCGAACACCATCGCGGCCGCGGCCACCGAAGTTCCCGCGAGGACCGCCGACACGCTGGCCGCGAGGGCCACTCACACCCGCACCTGCCACACCGTCGGTAGATTCCTGCTTCATCGAGAGGCTGATGCGCTTCTGGTTCGCATCTACGGCAACAACGCGCACCTTCACCACATCGCCCACAGTCAGGACTTCCTTCGCATCGGTCACGTACTTGTCGCTGATTTCAGAAATATGCACGAGGCCATCCTGGTGAACGCCAATGTCCACGAACGCGCCGAAGTTCGCCACGTTCGTGACCACGCCTTCCATCCAGCTGCCCGTAACGAGGTCGTTGATGGTCTTGATGCGGTCATCGAATTTCGCGTAGCGGAATTCCTTACGCGGGTCGCGGCTCGGCTTCTGCAGTTCCTTCACGATATCGTCGAGGGTAGCCTTACCCACCTCGTCGGAGAGGAACTCATCGACCTTGATAGCCTTCACCGCTTCGGCATTGCCCACGATATCCTTCACCGGAACACCGACCTTCTCGGCCATCTGTTCCACGAGGGCGTAGTTTTCGGGGTGCACCGCGGAATCGTCGAGCGGATTTTCGGCACCCGGGATGCGCATGAAGCCCGCCGCCTGCTCGAAGGCCTTCGGACCGAAGCCCTTCACCTTCTTCAGGTCTTCACGGCTTGCAAACGCGCCGTTCTCTTCGCGGTACTTCACGATGGCTTCCGAAAGCGTATTGCTGAGGCCCGCCACATGGGCAAGGAGCGGAGCGGATGCGCTGTTCACGTCCACACCCACCATGTTCACGCAGCTTTCCACCACTTCGTCGAGGCGCTTCTTGAGTTCGCGCTGGTTCACGTCGTGCTGGTACTGGCCAACACCGATAGACTGCGGGTCTACCTTCACGAGTTCGGCAAGCGGGTCCTGCAGGCGGCGGCCAATCGAAATCGCGCCGCGGGTCGTCACGTCTTCCTTCGGGAATTCCTGGATGGCAATCATGCTTGCACTGTAAACGGAAGCACCGGCTTCGCTCACGATAACGCGCGGCGGAACCTTGCCCTTGAACTTGAGGGCCATCTCGCCACAGAAGGCGTCGGTCTCGCGGCTCGCGGTTCCGTTACCGATGGCGATGAGGTCAATCTTATACTTGTCGATGAGCTGCATCAGGTACACAGCGGCACCGGCCTTGTCGTTCCACGGTTCATGCGGCTTGATAATGCCATGATCCATGAACTTGCCGTTTTCGTCGAGCACAGCCACCTTGCAGCCCGTACGGAAACCCGGGTCGAGAGCGAGCACGGCCTTGTGACCGGCAGGGGCGGCAAGCAGAACGTCTTGCAGGTTCTTGCTGAACACCTTGAAGGCTTCCTCTTCGGCGGCGTCCTTGAGCATCAGGCGCACTTCGCTTTCCATGCTCGGCTGCAGCAGGCGTTCCCAGGCGTCCTGGCACATGGCCTCCAGGTACGGAGTCCAGGTCGTTTCGCCCTTGATAATCTGGGTCTTGAGGTAGCCGACCATTTCGTCGTTCGGCACTTCGATGGTGAGGCGCAGCACCTTCTCCTTTTCGCCACGGCGGAGCGCAAGCATGCGGTGGCTCGGAATCTTGCAGACCGGCTCGCTGAAGTCGTAGTAGTCCTTGAACTTTGTCTCCTGCTTCTCGAAATCCTTCTTGACCTTGGAAACCATCACGCCGGTCTTTTCCATCTTGGCACGGAGGTACTGGCGGAATTCGGTATTGTCGGCAACCTCTTCGGCGAGAATGTCGGCGGCACCCTTGAGGGCGGCCTTCGGGTCGGCAAGGCCCTTCTCCTCGGAGAGGTAGATGCGGGCGATTTCTTCGGCAGTATTGCCGGTATTTTCCTGTGCCCACATCAGGCGAGCCAGCGGTTCAAGACCGAGTTCCTTCGCGATGGTCGCGCGGGTGCGCTTCTTGGGCTTGTACGGGGCGTAAATGTCTTCGAGGAGAGTCTTGTCCTTGCAGGCCTCGATCTGGGCCTTGAGTTCGGGAGTGAGCTTGCCCTGTTCCTCGATGCTCTTGAGCACCGTTTCCTTACGGTCGGCAAGTTCCTGCAGATAGTCGCGACGGTGGCTGATGTCGCGCAGTTCAATTTCGTTCAGCGTACCCGTCTGGTCCTTGCGGTAGCGGGCGATAAAGGGGACCGTGCCCCCCTGGTCCATGAGTTCAAGCGCCTTAGCGACGCGCCATACTTCGAGCTTCAGTTCTTCGGCAATAATTGCGGAAAAATCCATTTTCTATTCCTATATGTAGATTCCGTTTCCGGTTTTTAGGGTCATAAATGCCCTGGGTTGACAGAATCGCAATATAGCAAAAGAAAGTGTCAATTTTGTGACAAAGTGGTAATGCTATATTTTTTTTGATGTCCAGCGTCATCCTCTTCAACAAGCCCTTCGGCGTCCTGAGCCAGTTTACCCCCGAAGCGGGGCACCCGGCTCTCGACCAGTTCGGATTCCCGCCCGGAATCTATGCCGCCGGAAGACTAGACCACGACAGCGAAGGGGCCCTTTTGCTCACGGACGATGGAAAGCTCATCAAGAGGCTCCTCGACCCAAAATTCGAGCACCCGAGAACCTACCTCGCGCAGGTCGAAGGCAAAATCACGAAAGAAGCCGTCCAAAAGCTCATGCAGGGAGTCTCCTTCAAGGGCTACCGTTCCAAGCCGTGCACCGCCGAAATTGCAACCGAACCGGAATGGCTCTGGCCACGCAACCCGCCCGTCCGATTCCGCGCGAACATCCCCACTTCGTGGGTCCGGCTCACGCTTATCGAGGGGAAGAACCGCCAGGTGCGCCACATGACTGCCGCGGTCGGCTTCCCGACGCTGAGACTCATCCGCACCAGGATCGGGAACGTCGAGCTCGGCGACCTGCAGCCCAGACAGTGGCGGGCCGTAACGGAGAAAATCCTTTAAACGGAATTTTCCATGCGCGGACTTTTCCGCGCGTAGATTTCCGGATTCCTGGAATAGAACCTGCGATGAGTCCAGCCGTACCAGAGGGCCGGATTTTCTTTTATGCGGGATTCGAGCCAGATGTTGAAGGCGGGCAAGACATCGCAGGATGCGGATGCGCGGGGCAGTTCAATCGCATGGAGGACACGCAGCGAACCGCGGGCATCCTCCAGCCAGCAGATAAACACGGGCGTCTCGGGGCGGTGCCGGAGCAAAAAATCCGGAAGCGGGTTGTTGCGTACGGGCCTGTGCATGAACTCGCCCTCGAGCGCGCTCGGGATTCTACTATCCTGGTCGGCCAGCAGACAAACTAACTTCCCGTCTGCGAGCAGGCGCAAGAACTCCCGCGGGGTGCGCGCATCTACGCTGTAAGGGCGACCATCGACGGCCCGAATTCGTTTATCCAGAATGCGATTGAGCCACGCGGGCCTTAGCGGGATGTAGCTCGCCACCAGCGGGATTCCGAGGCGACAGAGCCACGGGCCTATCGCCTCATAGTTCCCGAAATGGGCCGTAAGGAATATGCCGCCGTTTCGCATTTTCTCGAGAACCGGGGCAGAACCTTCCGCGAGGGCAAAGTTCCAGCCGTCGATGCGGCAAGGATATGCGGAAAGTTCGCGGGGCAACTTCTTGAACGAGCCGAACCGGAAAAGGATTTCGCCCGCATGGCGCGTGAGGTTGCAGATGAGCGTGCGGTAGAACGTTCCCGGCCGGGAAATGCGCAGCGGGCTCCCTTCACGGGGTTCCGCGCCATCCACGTGTCGCAAGTTCGCGTAAACCGTCCCCTTTTTCCACCCGCAGGTGCAAAGCACGAAACCGGCGGTTCGCGCGAACACTTTTGACATGATGGAACGGAGTACAGGCATAATTTGCATAAAATATACTTAAACGGGCGCGGCCGGCACACAAAAAATAATACTAGATTGTTTGCCAGCGCGGCACGTGTCGCGACGGAGTTTTTTTATGGCAATTTTCAATAGCATTCTCGAAACTATCGGCAACACACCACTCGTACGCATCAACAAGTTGAACAAGGGCGGGGCCGAAGTCTACGTAAAACTCGAAAGTTTCAACCCGCTCGGAAGCGCGAAGGACCGCGTGGCGTTCAACATGATTGAACGCGCCGAAAAGGAGGGCAAGCTCAAGCCGGGCGCGCTCATCATCGAGCCGACCAGCGGCAATACGGGCGTCGGGCTCGCCTACGTGGGGGCCGTAAAGGGCTACAAGGTAGTGCTCACGATGCCCGATTCCATGAGCATGGAACGCAGGCTGCTATTGAAGGCGCTTGGGGCCGAGGTCGTGCTGACCGAAGGCGCGAAGGGCATGGCGGGCTGCATCGAGAAGGCGAACGAGATTGCGGCGCAGAACCCCGGGAGCTTTATTCCGCAGCAGTTCGAGAATCCGGCGAACCCGGAGGCACACTACCTCACGACGGGCCCCGAAATCTGGAACGATACCGAGGGCAACGTGGACGTATTCATCGCGACGGCGGGCACGGGCGGAACCGTAAGCGGGACGGCCAAGTACCTCAAGGAAAAGAACCCGAACGTCTACGTCATCGCGATTGAACCCGATGATTCCCCGATGATTTCGAAAGGCGTGGCGGGTCCGCACAAGATACAGGGAATCGGAGCGAACTTTATCCCGAAAATCTACGACCCGAAGGTGGTCGACGAGGTGTACCTCACCAGCACGGAGAAGGCCGGGAACGCGGCCCGCGCGGCAGCAAGCGAAGAAGGCATCTTTGTCGGGATATCGTCCGGAGCGGCTCTGGAATGCGCGTTGACGGTCGCCAAGCGCCCCGAATTCAAGGGCAAGCGGATCGTGGCGCTCCTCCCCGACACGGGCGAACGCTACCTGAGCACCTGGCTCTGGACGGAAAAGTAGCCCGTATAGTTATATTTCAATAAACAAGTATTCGAAAATAGGAGATTCACCAAATGGTCATTACCGTATTTATCCTGTACCTGCTGATGATGCTCGGTATCGGATTCTACTTTTCCAAGAAGGCGAACAGCCTGAACGCCTACTACCTGGGCAACCGCGGCATGAACAAGTGGGTCGTGGCCATGTCCGCGCAGGCCTCCGACATGAGCGGCTGGCTCTTGATGGGCCTCCCGGGCGCCATCTTCGTGAGCGGTTTTTCCGAAGCGTGGATTGGCATCGGCCTCGTGATCGGCACGTACCTCAACTGGAAAATCGTGGGTCGCAGGCTCCGCAAGTACAGCCACTTCTGCGGCGATTCCATTACGCTCCCCGACTTCTTTGCAAACCGTTTCCGCGACAACAAGGGAATCATCCGCGTCATCGCCTCGATTTTCATTCTCGCGTTCTTCCTGTTCTACACCGTGTCTGGCTTTGTCGCTAGTGCGAAACTCTTCGGCACCATCTTCAACATGAACTACACCACGGGCCTTATCATCGGTGCGGTCGTCGTAGTGAGTTACACCTTCATGGGCGGTTTCTTCGCCGTGTGCTGGACCGACTTTGTTCAGGCGACCATGATGCTCATCGCCGTCATCGCCATTCCCTCGATTATCATGGCAGGTTCGGGCGGTTTTGCTGCCACCATGGATGCGGTGAACGCGCAGAACCCCTACCTGATGAGCCTGTTCACCAACGCCACCACCGGCAAGTCCATCGGGCTTATCGCGTTGATTTCTAGCCTCGCGTGGGGCCTCGGCTATTTTGGCATGCCGCACATCCTGGTGCGCTTCATGAGCATCAAGAACGCCGAAGACATCAAGTTCTCCCGCCGCGTCGCCATGACCTGGGTCACCATCTGTCTCGGTGCCGCCATCATGATTGCAATCCTCGGCCGCTACTACGTGGAAGCGAACGGCATCACCGTCGCCGACCCGGAACGCATCTTCATGATTCTCTGCCAGGCGCTCTGCCACCCGGCTGTCGCCGCCATCCTCATGGCAGCCATTCTCGCCGCCATCATGAGTACCGCCGACTCGCAGCTGCTGGTTTCGGCTTCCGCTTTCAGCAACGACCTCTACAAGCACCTGTTCCGCAAGAATGCGAGCAACAAGGAAGTCATGTGGGTGAGCCGCGGCGTCGTGGTGCTCATTACGGTTATCGCGGTCATCGTCGCCATGCAGGGGGCGCCCAGCGCCAACGGCGCTGCACAGGGCAAGAGCTTCCTCGACGTGGTGATGAGCCTCGTGAGCTTTGCCTGGGGCGGATTCGGCGCCACCTTCGGCCCGATTATGCTCCTTGCCCTGTTCTGGAAGCGTACCACGCTTCCGGGCGCCATCGCGGGCATGCTCGTGGGCGGCATCACCACCTTCGTGTGGAAGTTCTACCTCTCCGGATTCTCCGCCGAAATCTTCCAGATCTACGAACTCGTGCCCGGCTTCGTGCTCAGTTTCGCGACCATCGTGATTGTGAGCCTCTGCACCAAGGCCCCCAGCAAGGAAATTCAGGATGAGTTTGATGCTGTGGAACACACGCGCCTGAGCGATATGAAGCTGTAATCCACCGAAAAGGCTTTAGCATTTATTTCATTTGAAAAACACCCTGCGTAAAAGCAGGGTGTTTTGTTTTTACATTGAGGTAAATAAACTATTTCAGCGTCACGAACTTGTTCGCAAGCACCTTCCCGCGGGCATCGAGCAGCTTTGCCACATAGCGGCCGGCGGAGAGCGATTCTAGTGAAACGTGCGCGAGCCCTGCCACCTGCTTGGAAAGCACCGCCTTGCCCGTCACGGCGAATAGCGAGAGCGTACTGCCCGCAGGCGCGGTCACATGGAGCAAGCGTTTTTCCAGTTGCAGGGACGGTACGAAGTTCGCCACCTGGCGTGCAGCGCGGACCGTAAAGAATTCCGTACCTTCGGGCGCTCCGACAATCGTCCCGCGGCCTACGGTGCTCATGTACACCACGCCGAAGTTGTTCATGTCGCCCTGCACAAAGTTCCCGTTACCCGGGCCGCCGAACTGGTGCTTGTCGTCGTTGATGCGTTCGAATGTCTTGCACTTGTCGGTACTGCGGTAGATTCCAATCGGGTCGCCTTCCTTCGCGGCACCCCAGATAAATATCGTCTCGTAGTCGGCTCCTTCCTTGGCCTTGCCGATACCCACCGCAATGGCAGTCTTTGCACCCTCGCAACGCGTCCAGTCCTTGCCGCCGTTCTCGCTGTAGGCAAGGCCGTTCTCGCTGAAGCCCTTCGGGAGCCACATCTGCGCCTGGTCCATCGGGACCCACACGTGGCCTTCCCTGCCCGGCACCGTGCGGATGAGGCCGCCGCCGTTGTAGTATTCGCCCGCGGCGTCGTTCTGCAAGCGCGCACCGTATTTCGCGAAGTTCTTGCCACCGTCGTCGGAGCGGTACAGGTTCGCCTGCGCATCCATCACGTAGAACACGTCCGGATTCACGGGGTCCGCGACAATGCGCGAATTCTGCGTCTGCCCGCCGTCGAGTTCCACCGCGGTCCAGGTCGCACCGTTATCGGCGGAACGGTACGTGGTAGAGCCCATCTCGGGGCGGTGCAGCATCACCTTGCCGTCAGCAGAGAGCACCACCATACCCTTCGGGCCCTTGAGCGTCGTCTTCACGCTGTCCCATGTCTTGCCCATGTCGTCGCTGCGGTACATCACGTTGTAGTTGATGCTTTCGTACTGGCCGTACACGGTAATCACGCCCGTGCGCAGCAGGCTTCCGCTGAGCGGCGCGAACGCCATGCTTTCTGTGGAGCCGACCGTCGGCGTGTGCCTCTGGGCGCTCGCATTGATATCGGTATAGACGGCGCCGTCGTAGTCGCCAATCGCGGTCACCAGCGGGCCGCCCGGAATGCTCACGATATCGAGCGGGACGGTCTCCTCGATGCCGCGGGACATGAACTTCCACACGGGGACCTTCGCAGTGATGTCGTCGGTCATGAATATGCCGTTGCCGCTCGTGACCCACGCCTGCTTGTTGTCGAACGGGTTAATCTCGAGCGAACCCGCCCAGTGGATGGCGTTGCCCGGAATCCAGTCCGTGCCATTTGCGTCGATGTTGATGCCGTCGCCGTAGTGCTGCCCGTGAATCCACGTCTTGCCGCCATCCGTGGTCGTGTAGATGCGGTCGCCGTAGTTGTCGCGCTCCTCGCCCTTCGCGTTCTTCGCGAGGTGACGCCCCGTGTACTTGCCGAGCGTCGAGACCACGATGTGCTTCGGGTCCTTCGGGTCGATGGAAATGCCACCGTAAGAACTATAGTCCTTCTCGTAGGTGGTGGGGCTCTGCTCGTGCGTCACCGAATCGCTCGGGGTGATATCTTCCCACGTGCCGCCCGCGATGTTGTACTTGTAGACCGCACCGCTGCTGATATTGTGCGGGCCCGGACCGTCGGCGTAGGTAATGTACATGTCGCCACCCACAATCTTCGCGCGGTGGGGCATCAGGTTCGCGGGACCTCCCGAAACGGCCTTCCAGGTGGCGCCGCCGTCGTTACTCACCTGCAGGTTGTCCTTCGTTTCGGAGATGCCGATGTAAATCGTCTTGGTCGAGCCATCGGCATTCGTGCCCTGCGCCTCGTCGAACATCACGAAGCTGATACCGTTCACACCGTTCAGGCTCGATTCCTTCGCATCGGAAAGCGCGACCTTGTAGGCGCTCGTCCACGTCTTGCCGTAGTCGGTACTCTTGTAGAGGCCCTTCGTGCGGCTCCCGCAGAAGATAATGTTCGGCTTGTTCGGGTCCACCGCGAGCTTTTCGCCGGTCTGGCGGCCCATGCCGTTGCCGTGGGCGAGCATTTCCACGTAGCTCGTGTCCCAGGTGGCACCGTAATCCTCGCTCCGGAGCACGGCAGTCCGGCCCTGGCTAAAGTAGCCCGTCCCGCCGAGCACGTAGATGCGCTTCGGGTCGGTCGGGTCGAGCGCGAACGCCTCGGTGCCGTACAGGCCCTTGTCGTTCTCCGAGATCCAGTCCATCAGCGGGATCCACCTCTTGTTCTCGAAATCGAAGCGGTAGATGCCGCCCACGTCGGTTCGCGCATAGAGCACATTTTCGGCCTTCGGGTGGAAGATTACCGCCGACACGAAGCCGCCGCCATCGAAGCGGACATTGCCCCAGTTGTAGTTTTCGGCCTGCGAAAGGCCCGCACCCGCCGCGACCAGCGCGGCACCCAGCATCAATTTTTCGAACATATTCTTACCAAACATAAAGGTACAACACCCCCATACACCGGATATGAAAATATATTATTGAGCTCCGGTGCGCCACGAAATGCGGCAAGGGCGCCCCAAAAGCGTTTATGCAAACACAACAAGGCAAAAATCGCCCCAAATTTCCAGAATCCCTTTACAAAACGGCCTTTTTTATTAAATTTGGAACACTCGCGGGAGTAGCTCAGTTGGTAGAGCGCGACCTTCCCAAGGTCGATGTCGAGGGTTCGAGACCCTTTTCCCGCTCTAAAAACAAAGAAGACGCCTTCACGGTGTCTTTTTTTGTTTTTTAGAGTAGGGAGAAAAAGGTGGCAAGAACCCTCGAAGAGGGTTCGGCACAAAAGTGCCGTGGGCACAAAGTGACCATGAAATAGGCACTTTTTGAGCTTGATGCGAGTCCCACGAGCATCAAGCCCGTAGGGTTGACAATCAGCCGCGCAGCGGAGTCTGATTGTCAACAAACCCTTTCTCCGCTAGAAAAGATTCCACTATTTTTTTCTATCATTGTCGCATGCATTTCCGCAAAAACGTTTTCAGTATCTTCGCAGCGACCATCGTGCTCACCGCTTTCTGCGCAAGCCAGAGCGCCGCAGAAGAGGAAAAATCCCTGTGGCAGCGTTTCGTCGACTGGTTCAAGCCCGCCCCCTCGCTCGAAGGCGAAGGCCCGCTTTACGACGAGCTGCGCGAACTGGAAACCCAGATTGACCGCATCGAAGGACGCTACTCGCGCGAACGCAGGCCCGGCAACAAGACCCGCCTGAAAAAGGAAATGGAAGACCTTAAAACCAAGCGCGAAAAGCTTATCGACAAGATCCGCGAAGAGGAAAAGGCCAAGAAGAACCAGCCGGCAGTCGCCGCACCTGCAACAGTTCCCGCAAGTAGCACAGCAACGCCTGCAAGTTCCGCAAGCAACGCGCCGACAAGCAGCACCCCTTTGACAGACGCTTCGACAGGTGCTTCGGCAAGCTCAGCATCCTTATCACAGGCAGTCTGCGCACACGACACCGTCTTCGTGCGCGACACGGTCATCGTTCACGATACGTTGTACGTAATCGTTTCAGGTAAGCCCGGCGAGCAGCAGGCACCCGCGGATTCCGCTACGGTTCCAGGTAATAAGTAGGCCTCACGCCCAGCAGTTTCTCGTCGGCATCCAGTTCTGCCGCCGGCTCATTGCGTCCGACAACAAGCGCGCTGTCAAAACCAGCGACATACGCGCCGTACACATCCGTCCCGAGCGTATCGCCAATCATAACCGCTTTCGCGCCCGCGGGCAAGGTCGCGCGGACCTTCTGCCATATTCCGGGGAACGGTTTGCCGAAATATTCCGCAGCGCAGCCCGTTTCCCGGCGCAGGCGTTCGCAAAGTTCGCCCGAGACAGGCGCGCGAGTCCCGTCAATCCGCGGGGCCCACGCATCCGGGTTCAAGACCAGCAACAGCGCTCCGGGCCGGCGCAAGATAGATACCGCCCGCGCGTACATCTCGTCCGTCGCCATCGAAGAAGAAATCGCCACCACGGGCGAAACCGGATTATCCACGGCAGCAATCCCGCATTCGGCGAGCACGTTCACGCCCGTCGCACGCCCGATGTAATACACCTCGCGACCGGCACCAAAAGGCGAGCCACCCGCAGGCAGGCCCGACAGCCAGCCCTTCAGCAGGCTACCGGAAGAAATCGTTTCTGCAACGGTGAAATCGAACCCGCGGGCATCCGCCTCGTCGGCGAGGGCCTGGTCCAGGTTCGATGCCGCATTCGTAACCAAGCGGATTTGCTTCCCCGTACGTCTCAGCGCGGCAAACCACTCCTTCGCACCCGGGTACACGAAATCACCCCGGTTATAGAGCGTGCCGTAACCGTCAAAGCAGAACGCATCGTACTTATCGATAATGTCGGAGAGGCGCACGCGCGACGGTTCCCCATCGGGGCTAGTACGGCCCGAAAAAGCGCCCGACTTTTCGACAAGCGCGCAGTACCGCCCGTATATTTCGAGTTCGAGTGCTTCCATGCAAACTAACGGCGCTTGACGCCGAACACCCGCGAGAGGTTTTCCGGTTGCAGGTCGCTTCGGTAAATCACCTTGCCCCCGTATTCAACGGCAGCAAAGATATTCGCGATATATGCGCCCGTCGATACGCGGCGATGGTGCATGTCCATCAGGTTCCACCGCAGCGAGAGGAACGTAGGCTTGTGTTCGAACCTCGAGTCGCTCCCCTTTATTTCGTAGGATGTCCCCACAACATACGCTCCGAGATTCGTATAGATCCGGACACTGTAGGTAATCTTCAGTTTCGAAAGATCAAGGGGGGCATTTGTCTCCATCTTTTCTGCATTACGGATGGCATCTTCAAAACTCTGCCCGAGAACTTCCATTGTCATCCGCCACCTGTGGTAGCCATCATTCTGCTCTTCCTCTTCCGACAAGAAGTCCAGTTCGAAAATCGGCTGGTCATCTGCAACCGAGGTTTCCTCGTCCTCGACAAGTTCCGTCACATTCAGCAGGAACGGATAGAAACCATCCACCTCCACGAACCTGCCATTCTTCAACACGGTATTCGACGAGGTATCCTTGATGCAACCGCTGGTTAGGCGAAGGGAGTCTCCGGGAGAAAGCCTCACATTGAGCGAAAGGTCCTTGTCAAATATGAACAGCGCCTTAGTGGCCAGCTGGCTCCACTCTACCGAAGATGCAGGCAGGTAGCGCACCGTCGAATCGCCAGTCTTCTTGAATTCCAGCATTGCGTCGCAACCGTCGACAGCCTCGGCCCACTCGGTAAAATTCACCTGAAGCGTATCAGCCCTGTTTCCACGGTAGCTCTTCAAATGCGCCTCCCGAATCGCAGGCGACATACCATCCCGCATTACCACATGAAATACCGAACTGTCCGCAAGATACAGATCAACCCTGCCATATGGCCTCACCGACATAAACGCCGAAGAGATTGTCGTAATGCGCTCAAAATTTTTCTGATTCACGCCGACCAACATCTGCCGTACGTTCGTCGTATCAAGCCGCATATCCGCAGGGAACGCAACAAAGTGGGAAATCAAGCCCGTCGTGTCAACCCAGGTATAAGTGAGGCTGTCGATTTTTTCGTCAATATAGTCCTGGCTTATTGCCCCCAGGAACCTTATGACAATCCGGTCCATGCGACCGTCACCGTCGGTATCGCGGAAAAAGTTCTGCTTGGAGCTCGGCGGAATCGGATTCTGGATAAACGCCGCAAACGCCCCACTGCACAGCAGGGCAACCGCAAGACATATTTCCAGAACCTTACGCATCACTCCTTAATATACCATAATCTCGGCCTTCAACGGGAATCACCAGCTGCATCTTGGCCAAAGTTTTGATGTATTTCTGGAAAACGGCCTTGAAATCCTCACCCAGCACCTCCTCGTCGTCGTTATCGAGGTTGTAGGCGACGTAACTTCCGTCCGCAAAAATGGAAATACAGCAGTCCCAAGTGATGTCGCCTTCCAGCTCTTCCTGGTCGTTGTCGCGGTCCTGGCTTTCGAGCATGAGCATCGGGCGCGGCGCAGGGATAGCTTCCGCATGGCCGTTCTCGTAGACAAAGTAATTGCGGCTGATGAGTTCGTGTTCCAGCGCCATGGTACTCGGCACGCGGTCAAACTCGCCACGCAGGCGGCGGATGTTTCCGAGGTCATCCTCGTAGGGGTCCTCGAAATCCTTCGGGAGCACAATCTGGTAGTAGTCGAACTGCTTGCCGCTCGCCGCATAGTTGTCGAGCCAGGCCTGCGGCGGTTCGGGGCGCAACGTCAAGAAGTCCTCGAAAGAATCGAGAATATCGTGAAGGCGGGATTCCCAACCCTCGCCCCTCTGGGCTTCAATCAACTGCATCAGGTTACCCAGGCGCTCTTCGCCCGGGATGGAAGTGAGTTCCTCTCCCGGCACGCCACTCATGTCAAATTCAGCCATATTACCATTCCTCCACGCTCTTTACGGTCAGGCTCATCGCGATGTCCTTCTCGTAGTACGCGGGCTCGTTGATGAAGATGGGCCACACGCTCTCGCGCCCGTCCGCCTCGCCTTCGTACAGAATATCCTTCCCGTCGAAGGTGCGGAACAGTTTGTCGCCCTTCTTAAGTTCGCGATAATCCGCCCCAAGCAAATCGGGGTGGATCATCGCCTCGATGGGGGCGCCCGCCCATGCCTTCGGGTAACCGAGGTCGCGCAGCTGCGTGTAGACTTTCACCTGGATAGGGGAGCGCTTCTGCAGTTCCCCGCGGTTCCATTCGTCCGCAAGTTCTAGGTAACGCTTCACCAGTTTTTCCGCCTGTTCAAAGAGGCGGGCATCCAGCGTGCCGTGCTGCTGCGGGCCAATTTCAATGCACACGTCCGCCTTCGCGACCGTGCCAAAGTAGGGCGACGCACTGCGCTCCTCCGGCTGGTAGTAAATCCAGGCGTCATCGAATTCCTGCGTCAAGACGGCGGAGGCCTTCATCGTGAACGGGTCACGCGCCGAAAGAATCAGGCACAGCCCCATGTTCGAGCCCGTGTTGTGCACGTCGAGCAACAGGTCGGTCTTCGTGTTTGCGCCCTTCGGGCCGTAAATGCGGTTCAGTTCGCGCGCACGCCTAAACTCGTACTGTTGCGGTTCAAGAGAAGCGTCGAGACAGACCTGCGAAAAGGAACGGTTCAAATCAAAATCGCGATAACGCCGGTTAAGCCGCATGGCCTCCGGGTTCGCAAGTACCAGCGAAACATCTGCGCTGGGGCAGCACGCGCCGTAGCATTCGGGGCACGCCATCCACTTCTCGACCAAGCGAACACCCGTCCGCTCGTTCCCGTGCGTCCCGCCAGCAACGACAATTTTGCGAATTAAGCTCATGTAATATATTATAGTAATTTCTACATTTGCGCGCATGGACCTGGACTTCAACCGCAAGCTTTCCATCGCGCCGATGCTCGACTGCACCGACCGTCACGAGCGCTACTTTCTGCGCCTGATTTCAAAGCATATCTTGCTCTACAGCGAGATGGTTGTCGCAAACGCGGTGCTCCACGCAAAGCCGGAACAGTTCCTCGGGCACGAAGCCTTCGAGCACCCCGCAGTTCTGCAGCTCGGGGGCAGCAACCCGGCCGACCTCGCGCAGGCAAGCAAGCTCGTGGAAACCGCGGGTTTCCAGGAAGTGAACCTGAACTGCGGATGCCCTTCCGACCGCGTGCAGAACGGGAACTTCGGGGCTTGCCTCATGAAGGATAAGAACCTCGTGGCCGACTGCTTCAAGGCCATGCGGGACGCAGTTTCCATTCCCGTCTCCATCAAGTGCCGCATCGGGGTCGACGAGTTCGACAGCTGGGAATTCTTCACTGATTTTGTACAAACTATCAGCAATGCAGGTTGCAGGGTTTTCATCGTACATGCGCGCAAGGCCTGGCTCCAGGGACTCAGCCCCAAGGAGAACCGCGAGGTCCCGCCGCTGCACTACGACTTCGTGCACCGCCTCAAGGCCGAGATGCCAGGCCTGAACATCAGCATCAACGGCGGCATCAAGACGCTCGACCAGGTGGAAGAGCAACTGCAGGACCTGGACGGAGTGATGGTCGGACGCGAAGCGTACGAGAACCCGTGGTTCCTGCACGACGCCGACGAACGGATTTTTAACGACCTGCGACCGGCGAGCGACAACCCCGCAGACATTATCGCCGGCAAGGCACGCCCCGCCACCCGCAAGGCGCTGCTCGAGGCCTACCTCCCCTACGTGGAGAAGCAGACCGCCGAAGGCTGCCCCGCGACCATCCTCGTGCGCCACCTGTACGGGCTATTCACCGGACTCCCCGGCGCCCGCAAGTTCCGCCAGATGCTGAGCAACAACGCCCCGCGCGCCGCACAGTTCGGCGGTGCCGCGGCACTTATCCGCCAGGCGATGGACCAGGTGACCGAAGCCTAGCCCAAAACCGTCCCCGACCACCATCGCCCGTCCGGCCATAAAAACCCAGCCCTTTTGCAATTCCCCTTGACAAAAGGCCAAAAATTTTCTCTATTTGGGGGCACATTTTTAAGTTTAACCTTTAACGGAGATACAACCATGCCTTGCGGAAAGAAAAGAAAGCGCAGGAAGATTGCGACCCACAAGCGTAAAAAGCGCCGTCGTCGTGACCGTCACAAAAAGAAACTTCGCTAATATCCGTTAGCATCTTCTTGTGATTTCCAAAAGACGGAGTGAAAAACTCCGTTTTTTAGTTTTTTTGTTTTTAGGGCTTGCCCAAAGGAATCAAAATGATTGATCGCAACAAGCACTTCCTTCGCCTGATGGACTGGAGTGAAGAAAAAATCCTCGAAACCGTCGAAATCGCCTCCCGCCTGAAGGCCGAAGTTCACGCCGGCAAGGTGTCCGACCGTCTGCACGGCCAGAACATCGCCATGTTCTTCGAGAAACCCTCGCTGCGCACCATCACCACGTTCCAGGTGGGCATGAACCAGCTCGGCGGCCACGCCGTGCTCCTCGCCCCGGATTCAATCGGGCTCGGCAAGCGCGAAAGCGTGAAGGACGTCGCCCGCTGCCTCAGCCGCTGGGTGAATGCCATCGTAGTCCGTTGCTTCAAGCAGCAGCTCGTGGAAGAACTCGCCGAATTCGGTAGCGTCCCTGTGGTGAACGCCCTCACCGACGACTGCCACCCCTGCCAGGCCATCGCGTTTGCGCAGATGATTTGCGAGAACCTCGGCGGTTTCAAGAATGCCAATGGCAAGCCGAAAACAGTCGCCTTCATCGGTGACGGCAACAACGTGGCAAACTCCTTCCTTGCGCTCGCCTCCAAGGTGGGCATGAACTTCACGCTCGCCTGCCCCAAGGGTTTCGAGCAGCCGAAGAACGTGGTGGAAGAAGCCGCCGCCGGCCTCAAGAAGCACGGTTGCCAGTACCGCGTGTTCAACGACCCGAAGGAAGCCGTCAAGGACGCCGACATCCTCTATAGCGACGTCTGGGTGAGCATGGGCCAGGAAGGCGAAAAGGCCGAAAAGCAGAGCCACTTCCTCCCGTTCCAGATCAACGACGAACTCTTGAAGCTCGCTCCGGCACACTGCAAGGTGAGCCACTGCCTGCCTGCACACCGCGGCGAAGAAATCACGGACTCCGTGATGGACAACCTCGACGTGAACATGAGCTTCGAAGAAGCGGAGAATAGGCTGCACGCGCATAAGGCAGTTTTGTGGCAGGTCATGCCGCCTTTTGCTTAATTTTGCCTTATAGGCATCGTTATACGGCGTCGCGAGCCTCCTCACGTACGAATTTACGCTACGGAGTCTCGCTCCTAGTCTAACTCGCCTCTAAGACAAAAAAATTGATTTGTTTCTTATGCAAAATGACTTAATGATTTAAACCAATCTTTATGTCATGCCCGCCTTATGCGGGCATCTCCTTTTTTAAGGAATCGAAAAATGTCCTTCATTCAAGATCTAAAGAACAAGATTATTAACGACGGTTACGAAATCAACCGCGAGGAAGCCATTAAACTGCTCGACGCCGACCTCGGCGAACTCACGCAGTCCGCAAACGAAATTCGCGAAAAATTCCACGGAAACGATTTCGACTTCTGCTCCATCGTGAACGCCCGTAGCGGACGCTGCTCCGAAAACTGCAAGTATTGCGCACAAAGTAGTTACTACCACACGGGCGCCCCTGAATACAAACTACTCAGCGCCGACGAAATCGTGGAAGACGCCAAGAAGAAAGAGGCCGCCGGCATCCCCCGCTATTCCATCGTCACCTCGGGGCGAACCCTTTCGAATCGGGACGTGGAGCTGATTTCCGAAGCCATCCGCAGGCTCAAAAAGGAGACGAAACTTTCCGTCTGCCTTTCGGCAGGGCTCTTGAACAGGGAACAGTTCGACAAGCTGAAAGAGGCCGGCCTTACCCGATTCCACAACAACCTGGAAACTTACCGCAGGCACTTCCCCGACGTTTGCACCACGCACACCTACGACGACAAGATTGGCGCACTCCAGAACGCCCTTGCCGCAGGTCTTGAAATCTGCAGCGGCGGCATCATGGGCCTCGGCGAAACCATGGAAGACCGTATCGACATGTGCCTCGATCTCCGCAAGCTCGGCGTCAAGTCCACGCCGGTGAATGTGTTGAATGCCATCCCGGGCACGCCTTACGAGAACTTGCCCAAACTCACGAACGACGAGTTCTGCCGCATCGTGGCGATTTACAGATTCATCAACCCGAAGGCTTTCATCCGCCTCGCGGGCGGGCGCGGCGTCCTGGGCGACGACGGCAAGCGGGCATTCAAGAGCGGCGCGAACGCGGCCATCACCGACGACATGCTCACTACCGCCGGCGTCAACAGCTGCAAGGATTTCGAACTCGTGAAGGGCCTCGGATTCAAACCGCACGGATTCATCGGATAGGAAAGCACAGCCCCCTAAAGGGAGCGCATTTTAATTACATTTCGTAGCGATGGTTTCGCTTTCGAAAATCGCAAGTTTGGCGTTAGTCCCGATATGTGCGGGCCTGATTGGCTGCACTTTCCCGACGCGCACGGGCTACGACAGGAACATCGGCGACTACAAGCCCATTGCGCAAGCATCGGCAGAACAGGAGAACTCTTCAAAAAAAACGCCCACCCAAACCGGCAACCACAAGACATCCGCAGGAGACGTCAAGCAGGCCGCCGCAAAGAAGTCTATCCCGGAACCGCCCGCCCCGAAAACAACCTTCGAAGAATACGCCAGCAAGTGGCTCGGCACGCCCTATGTCTACGGTGCAAATTCCACCAAAGGGACCGACTGCTCCGGCTATGTCATGCAAGTCTATAAGGGCTTTTTCAACATCGCCCTCCCCCACAACGCCCACATGATGTACAAGGACGAACGCGGAAAATCCGTCAGCCGAGGGAGCCTGCGCGAAGCCGACCTCATCTTTTTCGGAAGTTTCTGGAAAATCAGCCACGTGGGAATCTACCTCGGCGGCGACAGGTTCATCCACGCCAGTTCCAGCCGCGGAGTCATCATCTCGAACCTGAACGAGAAATACTACAAGAACAAGTACCAGGGCGCACGAAGGTTCAAGTAGCTTTCTATCTTTCGCACTATGAAGAAAATCGCATTTCAGGGCCGTCGCGGGGCCTACAGCGAAAGCGCCGCATATCACTTGTTCGGAAACGATATCGAAGTTGTCCCGATGGACACGTTCGAGCAGATTTTCCAGGGCATCGAGACCGGCGCCGTGGATGGTGGGGCAATCCCCATCGAGAACTCCACCGCGGGCTCCATCTACGACAACTACGACCTGCTATACAAGTGGCGCCACCCCATCGTGGGCGAAGTCAAGCTCCAGATTTCGCACAGCCTGTGCGCGCTCCCCGGGGCAAAGCTTGCAGACCTGAAGGAGGTGCTGAGCCACCCGCAGGGGCTTGCGCAGTGCAGCCGTTTCTTCGGGCGCAACCCGAAAATCAAGAGCACCGCGTTCTACGATACCGCAGGCAGCGCCGAAGAGGTTGCGAAGCGCGGCGATAAAACCGTAGGCGCCATTGCGAGCGCCTACGCCGGCAAGTTCTACGGCCTCGACATCCTTGCCGAGGGCATCGAGAACTTGCCGGGGGTGAACTTCACCCGGTTTTACGCCATCCAGAAGACGGCAAACCCGCTCCCGGAAGAAGGCACAATCAAGACAACGTTGTTGTTCATGCTGAGCGATTCCGGCAAGTCAGGAGCACTGCATGCCGCACTCGGGTGTTTCGCGAAACGCGACCTGAACCTCACCCGCATCGAGAGCCGCCCGCATCCTGACCGTCCGTGGGAATACATATTCCACCTCTCCTTCGAAGGAAGCCCGAAGGACCCTGCCGTCATCGAGGCGCTCGAGGAACTGCAGAGCTACTGCGACTTCGTATACCGTCTCGGGAGTTTCCGCGAAGGCACGACGGAGAAGTTGTCGTATTAGACGAAAGAACGGCTCTGCGAGCCTATAGACGAAAGACGAAAGGAAGATGAAGCCGCCAAACTTTAACCACAAAGTGGATAACGCCGTAACCGAGCCCATAGTTCGACAGGTTCACCAACCACTAGCCACCGTTTACTAACCACTATTTTATCACTATGACTTACACACGTACTGACCGAAAATTCGACGAATACCGCAATCTCAAGATGACCACCGGCTTTATTTCGAGCGCCGACGGTTCTGTGCTCATCGAGATGGGACGCACCCGCGTCATCTGCAACGCGACCCTCCTGCCGAAAGTTCCCGACTGGCTCGCCGGTCGCGGTACCGGATGGATTACTGCCGAATACAGCCTGCTCCCGCAGAGCACGGGCAAGCGCGTAGAACGCGAACGCAAGGGCGCGAGCGGCCGCACGCAAGAAATCCAGCGCCTGGTGGGCCGTTCGCTGCGGGGTGCAGCCGACTTGGCAGCACTCGGCGAGAACGCCATCGTGGTCGACTGCGACGTGATCGAAGCCGACGGTGGCACGCGTACCGCGAGCATCATTGGCGGCTTCGTGGCCCTTGCCATTGCCCTCAAGAAAATCAAGGAACGCCTCGGCATCACGCAGCAAATCCTGAAGCACGGAATCACAGCAATCTCCGTGGGGGTTGTCTCGGGCAAGCCGCTCTGCGACCTCTGCTATGTGGAAGATTCCGCCGCCGACGTCGACATGAACGTCGTAATGCAGGACGCAAAGAATTTCATCGAGGTGCAGGGCACGGGCGAACACGCGAGTTTCGACCGCAACATGCTCAACACGCTCCTCGACCTCGGCGAAAACGCCTGCAAGGATATCTTCAAGAAGCAGATGGAACTTATTGGCGGAGAACTTCCCTAGTTCCGTCGTCAACCGATATATTCACTCCGTCAATATCCGTACTGACGTTTGACCCACCGGGACGGATTTGATATATCTCGAACGCGCCCTCGTAGACGCCACTATCCAGCTGGACCTCAAACCTGAGTTCCGTCATGTAATCGAAGAACGCCTCTTCAATCGTAATCGAAGGTCCGAATCCCTGCTGTTCGAATTCGGTCCAGCTCAGGCAGCGGAGAACCATATTGCCAACATCCTCCGGCTTGATGAGGGTCGCCTGCGGCAAGTCATACTCCAATTCTCTTTCTTTCACGGGCGACATGCCCATCTTCAGGACAATCGGCGCATCGGAGGTCAGCATATAGCAGGCGCCACCGGTCCAAGTCTTCATCTCGGAGAACACATCCGGGCCTTCCCCGGCAACACGGATTGCCACACCGAACTCAGCGCTGCGTCCCGCATCCGGCGCCCCCAGCATCGACAATCTCCTGTACGAGATTTTCATATTATCATCTTCGCCCCTTTCTATCTGCACATCCAGCTGGCGCTTGTCGACACTATCGCCCCAATACGGCAACCAGTAAGGCAAGTCCATAATGCTGTTCTCTGGCGGTACCTCCGAGCCACTCGAAGCAGGCATTCCCGGACCGGACGAACTCGACGTTCCGGAGGAAGAGGACACGCTGGACGAAGAATCGTTTTCCGCAAGAGCGTTATTTTCATCCGTAGTTCCGGCGACATGCGTCGAGCATGCGACAAGGAGAAGCAGCAGCAAGCCGGGCAGGCACTTCAAACGCTCAAGCATCGTTTTCCTCCGGCACGGGCCAGGAAAGGGGAAACAGTTGCAAATTTAGCCTATAAACCTGCTTCACTTTTTTCGAGGAATTCGCTATCGTCACGATACGGCGGCGAAACGCATCCATCTCGCGTATAATTTGTTCGTAAGTTTCCCGATCGACGCCCATGGTAACACCCTGGAAGTTGCGATCCGATATCGCAAAGTCGTCTACGGCCGCCACGGCGAATTTCGCCATATCGCGGTGCATGGAACGGATCGCCACGGGCATGACCTCGGAATCTCCCCTCAGCGCCTTGTCTGTCTGGGTGTAGCAGCCGTTCCTGTCCTTCTTCAGGAGGCTCACCTTGGTCATGAAGTCCAGGGACTCGCGAACTTCGCCCGCCGAGATTTCCTGGCAGCAGCGTTTCGCGATGTCCCCGGGCTTCGCCCCCGGCATCACCGGGGCCAATTCGCGGACTACGGGATTCTTCCATGACTCAAAATAAGCGAAAGCGTCGCCATCGACTACTTTCACCTTGTTCTCCTTTGCTATGCCCAGCATCTCGTCGTACGCCTTTTTGCGGTCGTAGTCCGTCTTTGCATGCGCATACCTAACCATCGCACGGAAGTAATCTACTTCGTATCCGATCAGCCCCATGGCCCGGGCGGTCCGATCCACGCCATCGTTCTTGAGCCTTGTCTTGCCTTCGCAGACAAGCTTCAGATACGTCGGCGATACGAAACCGGATAACCGAGCGAATTCCCGCCACGTGAATGCGGAATTCCTTTTCTCCTCCTCATAGAATTCCTGCATGTAACGACGGTAATCCTGATACTCGGTTATCGGTTTCATACGTGCATTAATATAGCTCTTTTTTGTTCGTTTGTCAATAGTCTACGATACAAAATTAACGATTTTACAAAGATTTAAGCGCTTTTTTAGTTATTTACAAAAAAACATAAAATCCATGATACAAAAAGCGCGAAAACCAGATAAATTAGGGGAACCCCCTCAAAAAGCCTTAACATGAAAAAACCGGGCTACAGCCCGGAATTGTAAAAAAATCTTTCAATGGACGTCTAAACGTTCCAGTCGCAGAAATTTTTCAGCATGGCAAGGCCCACGTCGCCGCTCTTTTCCTGGTGGAACTGGCTTGCAATCAGGTTGTCCTTGCCGATAAGCCCCTGGAAAGTCTGCGTGCCGTAGGTCGTCTCGGCGAACGCATATTCCGCAGGCACCACCGGATGGTAGGAATGCACGTAATAGAAGTCAGAGCCGCTGCGGATTCCCTTCATGATCGGGTGTTCGCGGGTGAAGTTCACCTGATTCCAACCCATGTGCGGAATCTTGAGACCAGGTTCGTCCTTGAAGCGCACCGCACGCCCGGGAATAAGGCCGAGAGTCTTCACGCCGCCGTCTTCCTCGCTCTCTTCGAGGATAATCTGGCAGCCGATGCAGATGCCGAGAACCGGATTTCCCGCCTTCACAACAGCCTTGATGGCGTCTCCGATGCCCGTGCGGGTAAGCGTTTCCATTGCAGAAGCGGCGGCACCCACACCCGGAAAAATCAGGCGGGTCGCCTTCGCGATTTCATCCGCATCGCGGCTCGACTTCGCATCCGCACCGATATGTGCAAGCGCGTTCATCACGGATGTCAAGTTACCGGCGTTGTAGTCGACCACGATAATAGGATTTGCAGACATAGAGACCTCTCTTTGCATGCGCAAAGATAAAAAATTTAGGGAGCAGGGAAAGCGCTACGCATTCAAAAAGTCGAGTGCCTCGCCCGCAAGCTCCACGCAGCGGTTGCATGGGATGACCTTGTTCGGGCGGATTTCACCGCACTTGGTAAAACCCTGGGCGCCTCGCTTGAAAAAATCCTCGATGGCATCGGCATGATCGGGCTGCATCATCTTTGCCGCATAGAGCGCCCCGCAGGCGCCGTTCGGGGCCTTCCCGCCACCGAACGCACGGAACATCTCTGCCGCCTCAACAGCTTCTGCTTCGGACTTGCCTGTCGCACGCGCATAGCCGTAGGCCACCGACATTGCGCAGTTACCGCGGTGTTCCGCATGGAAGTTTTTCGAGATTGCCGCAACTGTATTCATCTTTTCTGCCATATTCGCTCCTTTAGGAGAAATATACAAATTTTGATATTGCGCACACCCTATCCGCACTTTCCTTGAAATATTTCACTTTATTGTTATTATTTGCCGCAAAAGAGGTGTATAATGAATGGTTTTAAATTCTTTCGCAGTTCGGCTGTTGTGGCAACGTTTTTCAGCCTGACCCTTATCGCATGTTCCAACGACTCGTCGTCCGAGGCTTCGATTCCCGAACCTTCGCAGATCGAGGAATGCGTAGCACCCGCCTTCCTCAAGAAAGGCGACAAGATAGCCCTGCTCTCCCCCTCCTACCACACGCCCGATTCTAACGTCGAGAACACGGCGAAAGTCCTGGAAGACTGGGGATTCAAGCCCGTCATCGGCAAGCACGTGGGTGCCATCTACGCAGGCAAGTACGCAGGGAACGCCGACGAACGCGCCGAAGACTTTATCGACGCGCTCAAGGATACAAGCATCAAGGCCATCCTCACCAACCGCGGCGGCTACGGCGCCATCCACCTCATCGACCGCGTCGACCTGAAAACCGTCAGGGACAACCCCAAGTGGCTCATCGGCTTTAGCGACATTTCCACGCTCCACGCCATGGAAACCAAGGCGGGCGTCATGAGCATCCATGGCACCATGAGTTCCTTCATCGGCAAGACCGGCGGCGAAGACGACAACAGCATCTACATGCGCGACCTGCTCCTGGGCAAGGTCCCCAAATACAAGGTCCCCGCCAACAAGCTAAACATCAATGGTAAGGCGAAGGGCGTCCTCGTCGGCGGCAACATGGCGACTTTCGTCCCTCTCGCAGGAAGCCCCGTCGACGTCTACTCCGAAGACGGAATCATCCTGTTCCTCGAAGAACTGGAAGAAACCATGCGCAATCTTGACCGCATGTTCAGTTCGCTCGAGCTCCGCGGAGTCATGGAAAATGTCAAGGGCGTCGTCCTGGGCGAATTCGAGGAATGCGGAACCGACCTTGATTTCGACAGTCCCGAAGCTATGCTCATCGAGCGCCTGAAAAAATACAACATTCCCGTCATGGCCGGATTCCCCGCAGGCCACGGCGACATCAACCTTCCGATAGTCATGGGAGCAACCGTCACGCTCGATGTCAAGGACAAGGAAGCTACGCTCGCATTCAACATCAACGGCGGCGACGAAGTGGATGTCGACACGGACAAGCTGACAACGGAAAAGCCCATGCCCAAGGCTCTCCGCAAGATGCTCTCCGGAAAATCGTTTGACCTAGAATAAATTAAATCGAAATGGCTTAGGCGAAGGCATTATTTCTTCTTGTTCTTTTGAGAAATAATTTCCATCGCCTCGTCATAGAACGGAATATAGTACGGGAGTTCATCGACCAGTTCGAGTTCTCCCTTTTTGTTATAGCCCAAAAGGTAGCGGTCGTTCACGACGAACAGCGGTTCCACCATCTTGAACGGCGAGAATTTCGACAGGTACACCATTTCCTCCGTACTGATAGAACGGATTTTCGGCGTTTCTGACGGCGTTTCCGGAGTTTGTTCGGAATTGAGAATTCTCTGCTTCACGACATTCCACGCCTTCTCCGCAGACTGCTCGTTCTGGGGAATGGCATAGTGGAACTTGAATTTCTTTTTCTTGGTCACCTGGACCTCGAACTTTCCCTTCTGCCTCTTGAACTTGCTCTTGAACGCTTCGTCGTCCTTGATGCTTTCCCAGGATCCCGGCATCAGGAACAGGTACTTTGCCAGCACGACACCTTCGTCGGATTCGAGAGCCTTCTTGAGATCGCCATGGACGGCGACGACAAGCGAATCGCTAGCGACGACATATTCGACATCGTCCGGAAGTTTCTGGTACTTGAGATTTTCAGGCCTGTTGTTATCGGCCTTTCCCGTGTATGCACCACCGGGAATGGCCTTATGGGAAGCCAAGGCTCTCGGACTCGAGGCACAGCCGAAAAGCAAGCTTACGGCCAGCAAGGATATAGCGATTCGAGCAATTTTCATAGCAGACTCCTTTTATGGGACCTGCTCTAGATATAGAAATATCGAAACGGGCGTCAACCGCTAGATTTCTAAAAAGGCCTTCAAGTCGTCCATGCGGCGCTTGGCTATCTCGATTCCATGCTCGTAGGACTCGTTCATCTTGTCCATGTCGGTATCGAACTGGTCGCACAGCTCGATAAGGGGGCGGACCAGGAACAGCCTCCCCTCCTTCTCGAGTTTTTCCATCTGCACGAACATCTTCTCGTAGCGTTTGAGGCGAACCATCAGCGCGCGGAAAAGTTCGGGGTACTTGCGCTTGTACATCGGGTTGAGGATGGCGCGGTACTTGCGGAAATCCGTCACGTCCTCGCCCGGGTAATGCGTCGAAACAGCCACCACCTTGTCGCAGCCCTTTTCAAAAGCGCGTTCAAACGGGATGGGAACCGTAATGCAGCCATCGGCATAATGCTTGCCGTCAATTTCGGCCATCGGGAAAATCATCGGGAGGGCGCAACTCGCGCTAATCAGGTCCAGCAGGCGCTTCTTGTCATGCTTTTCGGACTTGAATTCGGCGCGGCCGGTTTCACAGCAAGTGAGACCAATTTCAAATTCAGTCTTGGAATTCCGGTATGCCTCAAAATCGAGAGGCATCTTGCCGTCAGCCGAGAGGTAGTTGAGCGCATGGAATTCCTTCTGGATTCCGATAAACTTGCTTGCCCACTTCTTGCCCTCTTGCAAGCGGGTCGGGAGCACGATAAACTTTAGCCTCCCCTGCTGCTTCGTAATGAAGTTGACCGCCGCGTGTGCCCCGGCCGACACACCGGACACGTAATTGAAATCAATACCCTCGTCGAACCACGTATCCAGCACTCCAGCGCTGAACATCGTCTGGCGGGAGCCTCCTTCTAACACCAACCCCGTCTTCACGCATTCCCCCTATTGTCATCCCCGGCCTGACCGGGCGGACAGCACTTAGAGCTTTGCTCTTTAGTGCGCATGGCCACCAAGGTGGGGATCTGTTCGGACGGTGTTTCCGCCGCCACCGGCAAAACCGGAGGTTCTGCAACACCAAGAGCCTTCTGCTTGAGCGTCCAGACCTTCTGGCGGAAATACTCGCTGCGTTCAGCCAAATGCTTCGAAGAAGGGATGCCTTTCACACGCTCGATTTTCTCGGGTTCACCCACGACCACACGGGTGCGGCGCCCAATCTTGTAGACGCCTTCAAGGCCCACAGAAAGCACGGGAGCGCCCGTACTACGCGCAAGGAAAGCGAACCCCGTCTTGAACTCATTCAAGAGTCCATCATAGCGGCACTTGCCTTCGGGGAAAATAATGACGTTGTTCCCCTTTTCCAGTTCACGCTTCGCTAGCAAGGCCCATTCGGTATCCAGGTTAAAACGGTCGCAGGGAATCACGCACTTCACGCGCGTCAAAGCCCAGCTGAAATGTGGATCTTCCACCTGGTCTTTCGCCACAACAATGCTCTTCTTGTGGAAAAAGATGGCCAGCATCATGAGGGGGTCAATCATGCTGGTATGGTTCGCAATAATAACCGAAGGGGTCTTGAGCCGCGGAGACTTCACCGTCTCTCCCACGTACTCGATTTTCGGGCGATACGCCACAAGCAGGTAAACGCGCACGGTGTATATCACGACCACCATGACAAACTTCATGAAAAGTTCGAACAAAGGATTCTTCTTTTTCATTACTTTCCGAGGCTTTCTTTCGGAATGCTCGTGAACGTCAGCGCACCCTTCGCGTGCACGTTGCCGTTCACCTTCACGATACAGTCAAAGCCAACGATGACTCCACCACCCTTCGTCTTGTTCACGGTAATTTCGAGCTGGTCGCCCGGAATCACGGGCTTCACGAACTTGAACCCGTCAATCTTCAAAAGCACGTAGAGGTTCTTTTCCAAATCCTCGGCGGGCTTCTCGATAACGAGGGAGCAGAGCTGTGCGCAGGCTTCGCAAATGAGGACGCCCGGCATAATCGGGGTGCCCGGGAAATGCCCCATGAAATACGGTTCGTTCACGCTCACGTTCTTGATGCCGGTAGCGGATTCGTTTGGCACGAGTTCCGTGACCTTTTCGATCATCTGGAACGGCGGACGCTGTGCAATCTTTTCGCTGATTTCGAAAATGTTCATCATAGCGAAAGGCCTCCATCGAGCACGAACACCTGGCCCGTCACGTAGGCGAACTGGTCAGACGCGAGCGCAGACACGATGTTCGCGACCTCGTCCGCGGTACCGAAGCGCTTGAGAGGAATCTTTTCCACATAGCCCTTGCGGGTCTCTTCGGGGATAGCCTCAATCATCTCGGTCGCGATAAAGCCCGGAGCAACGGCGTTCACGCGGATGCCAAAGCCGCCGAGTTCCTTCGCGAGCGTCTGGGTGAGCGAGTTCACGGCTCCCTTCGTGGCGCTATAGACGGCCTGGCCGGCAAGCGCAAACTTGGAGGATACGGAACTCATGTTGATAATCACGCCGGACTTTTGCTTGTACATCTTGACGGCGACCTGCTGGGCGCAGTAGAAGTAGCCCTTCACGTTCAAGTCGAAGCACTTGTCGAGCGTTTCGGGGTTCATCATCAGGAGGTACTCGTCGCGCACGATGCCCGCATTGTTCACGAGCACGTCGATGCGGCCATAGGCCTTGAACACCTCGCGGACCATGACCTTCACCTGGGAGAGGTCGGCCACGTTCGCCTTGTAAATCATGCCGTCACCGCCCTCAGCCTTGATCTGGTCGAGCGTCTGCTGCGCGGCCTCGTCGGAACTGGAGTAGTTCACCACGACCGTGTAGCCGTCGCGGGCAAGACGCAAGGCACAAGCCTTGCCGATTCCCTTCGATGCACCTGTAACGAGAGCAACTTTCATTTTTGAGCCTCCCTATTTAAGGATTTTTTCCAAACACGACTGCGCTGTAAGAGCCACCCGCCGCAAAAGAGATGATTAGAATTTTCTTGAGACCGGCTGCATCGGCTGCCTTGCTTGTCACGGAACCGTCGCCCGCAATAAAATAGGCGTTATCGCTTGCAAGTTCGCCATTCAAAAGCATGGCGGCTTCTGCAGCGGCGAGCGCGGCAGACCCCGCACGGCCTTCACCGACACGCTCCTTGACCTCGAACAGCGGCATCGTAGCGAGCTTGTCGCCGAACACGCGCTTGAGGGCGCCCTTCTCGATATCGTCAATACGCTTGCAGCCGTTCGCGAATCCGCAAACCGCATCGATATCGGCGGCAGAGAGACCCGCATCGGCGAGGGCGTCATTGATGGCCTTGTCGAGCGCCTCGTCGGAACCAGCAAGCTTGCCGAACTTCACGTTCTTGCGGCCATGGCCGAACCCGAGCGCGTAGCAATAGACCTTCGCACCGCGGGCCTTCGCGTAATCCTCTTCCTCGAGCATTATCGACACGGAGCCGTCGCCCACCACGAAGCCTTCGTTTTCGGCAAAGGGAGCGACCACATCACCTGCGGCAACACCGAGCTTCTGGGCGAACTCGGTAATAATCGGCAAGTTTTCGTCGGTACCGGTTGCCATCATCGCCTTTTCCTGGCCGTCGTGGATGACGTTCATGGAGTAGCCGATGCTGTCGAGACCGGAAAGCGGGCCCGTCGTAATCGTGACGCCGTAACCCTTGATGCCGGAGCAAATCGAGAGGTAACCACCGGCGGCGTTGTAAACCGTGTGTGGGAACTTGAACGCGGAACCGCCCGCGTTGCCCGCCTCGGCAATCAGTTCCTCGAAATCGTAGGTGGCACCGAGACCGCCCTCGCTGGTTCCCACGATAATGCCGATATCCTTCGCGTTATCGTCGGTCACCTGGAATGCGGAATCCTGCAGGGCGCGCATGCCCGAAACCGTCTGGAGCTGGCCCAGGTTGTCGAGCTTGCGGTAGAAGGCCATCTTGATGCCAAGTTCCTTGTAATCCTCGAGCGCGATGGTCGAATGCACCGAAGCGCTCTCGGGCTTCTTGCCCGCCTTTACGGCATCCAGGTAGGCGGCCTTGCTGTTGCCGAGCGGAGACACGATTCCAAGACCGGTCACCGCAATTTTCTTCGCCTTGGCGGACTGGGCGGAAACTTCGCCCGGCACCTTCGAGAACACGATGGCCGCGTTCGTGCCGCCGAATGCCACGTTGTTGCTCAACACGCACTTGAGTTCCTTGTGGCGGGCCTTGTTCTGCACAAAGTCGAGAGCGCCCACCTTCTCCTTGAGGGCGGCGGACTGTTCCTCGGTATAGGGGAACGTCGGGAGCACCGTATCGGTCGTAAGCGCCTTGATGCTGAAAACCGCCTCGATGGCACCCGCGGCGCCCAGGCAGTGGCCCGTCATCACCTTCGTGGAACTCACGCTCACGTTCGCATTGTCTTCGCCAAAGAAATTCTTGAAAGCCGTAATTTCAGCATTGTCGTTCTTGCCCGTGCCGGTACCGTGAGCGTTCACGTAACCGATATCGGACTTGTCGATGCCGGAGTTCTTGACGGCGCGGTTGATGGCCTCCATCAAGCACACGCCATCTTCGCGCGGGGCAGTAATGTGGTTCGCGTCGCTCGTGACGCCGGAGCCGAGCACTTCGCAATAAGTCTTCGCGCTGCGCTTCTGGGCATGTTCGTAGGATTCCACGATGACGATACCCGCACCTTCACCGAGCGTAATGCCATTGCAGCGGTTAAACGGGGAGCAACCGTTCTCGTCGAGCGCATGGAGCGAAAGGAAACCGGAATACGGCACGGAAGCGAAGGAATCCGCACCGCCCGCAATCACCACGTCGGCCTTGCCCGCGCGGATGAGGTCACATGCCACCGCGATAGAAATCGTACCCGCCGCACACGCATTCGCCACGTTCGTCACGATGCCGCCCGCGCCACAGGTTTCTGCCACCTGGCTTGCAATGGATGCAATCGGCATTTTCGCAATTTCTGCGGCATCGCGCCCGTGCTGGTGATACTGTTCAATCGAGAGCACGCCACCCACGCAGCTGCCGATGACCACGCTCACGCGCTGGTCGTCGCCAAAATTAGAAAGCCCCGCATCGGCTAAGGCCTCGTTCGCGGCCTTGATGCAGAGCTTCGAGACGCGGTCCTTCTCTTCGGGGGCGTCAATCTGGTCGAGCGTGTCGCACTTGACTTCGGCAGCCAAGTCCGCATAGCAGTTCTTTGTATCTAGGGAAGTCGTCTTGTGGATACCCGAAACGGATTCCAAAGCGCTCTTCCAGGTTTCTTCGACATTGTTACCGACGGCGCAAATCACACCCAGGCCAGTAACAACACAGCGGCGTTCGTCAGGAGTCATATTTTACCCATGGATCCTGTCGGGCCTTTGTCCGGCTAGCTCAGTAACCGCGGCCATCCAGGATGACCATTCTAAAATTAAGCTTTGTGAGATTCGATGTAGGCAGCGATAGTATCGATGCTCTGGAAGTTTTCCTTGGCAACGCCGGTCATGGACACGCCAAAGGTAGAATCCACGAAGGAGATGATTTCGAGGGAATCGACGGAATCGAGACCGATTTCTTCGCCAAAGAGCGGAGTGTCGAACTGGAGCACGTCACCATCGACGCCGAGATCCGACATAAAGAACGACTTGAGCTTGTTTTTCATTTCTTCGTTAGCCATTGTTTCCTCTTTTGTTTATTTTTGCGACAAAGATAGAAATCTTTTTGTAAGTATTTATCGCAAAAACCTTAAAAAAACGACATGTAGGCCCAAAATGGCGATAAAAAGCAAGAAATCGCCCCTACTGTTCAGGGAAAAGCCGCTCGATTTGCTCCGGCATTCCCCTCGTCGGGCGCCCATCCTTCAAAAAAACAATGCAATGAAGAGCCCGCCGTGCAAGGGACTCCTTTCACAGACAACTTATAATTGAACCTAAACTCGCCCCAACCGAACGGAAATTTTGAAATTGCTATTTTTGGGATATGGCACGCGCACGCAAGACAATCACACCTGACCCGTATGCGAAACCGATAGCGAAACCGCTACCGCCCGAGCAGAGCCTACCGGGGCACCTCAAACAGTTCCAGTCGCCGACGCGCGCGAACTTCGAACTCGTGAGCCCTTACGGAGCGGCGGGCGACCAGCCGAAGGCCATAGAGGAACTCACCGAAGGTTTCAAGCACGGGGAGCAGTTCCAGACGCTGCTTGGCGTCACAGGTTCCGGCAAGACTTTCACGATGGCGAACGTCATCAAGAACGTAGGCAAGCCGACGCTGATTTTGACGCACAACAAGACGCTCGCGGCGCAGCTCTACCAGGAATTCAAGGCGTTTTTCCCGCACAATGCGGTGGAATACTTCGTAAGCTATTACGACTATTTCCAGCCCGAAGCGTATATTCCGCACACAGACACCTTCATCGAGAAGGACGCGAGCATCAACGACGAGATTGACAAGCTCCGCCTGCGCGCGACCGCGAACTTGCTCACCCGCAGGGATGTGATTATCGTTGCCTCCGTAAGCTGCATCTACGGTTTGGGTAGCCCGAGCGAATATTTCGACTTGATGGTGCGCATCAAAAAGGGTGACGTTTACGACCGCGACAAGATTCTGCATGACCTGGTGCGAATTCAATACACGAGAAACGATTTCAGCCTGGAACGCGGCAGCTTCCGCGTGCACGGCGACGTGATTGAAATCCACCCGAGCTACGACGAGGAAGGCCTGCGAATCGAACTTTTCGGCGACGAGGTGGACAGGCTCGTTCGCTTCAACATCATTACCGGCGAAGTCACTCAGGAAATGGACGAGATGACCATCGCTCCGGCAAAGCACTTCGTGACCAAGGAAGAAGGCCGCGCAGGAATTTTGCAGCGCATGCAAGTGGAACTGACCGAGCGCCTTGCGGAACTCGACAAGGAAGGCAAGGTGCTGGAATCGGCCCGCCTTTCGAGCCGCACTCGATACGACATGGAAATGATTCGCGAGACCGGCATGTGCAGCGGCATCGAGAACTACTCCCGCATTATCGAGAACCGCGCACCGGGTACGCGCCCGTTTACGCTTATCGATTACTTCGGCGACGACTGGCTCTTGATGGTGGACGAATCCCACGTGAGCATTCCGCAGGTGGGCGGCATGGCTGAGGGCGACAAATCCCGCAAGACGACGCTTGTGCAGTACGGCTTCCGCCTTCCTTGTGCGCTGGACAACCGCCCGATGAACTTTGCCGAATTCGAGTACATGTACCCGAAGCAGGTGCTCTTCGTGAGTGCCACCCCCGGCGATTACGAACTCACCAAGACGGGCGGCGTCGTTACCGAACAAATTAACAGACCGACCGGACTTCTGGACCCGAAAATCGAGATGTTCCCCATCAAGGGCCAGATGGACGTACTGCTCTACCGCATCGAAGAAGTCGTCAAGAACGGCGACCGCGTGCTGGTCACGACGCTCACCAAGAAGATGGCGCAGGACCTTACCGACTTCTTTGTGGAAGCGGGCATCCGCGCGCGTTACCTGCACAGCGACATCAAGACGCTGGAACGCCACGAGCTCATCCGGGGCTTGCGCACCGGAGAATTCGACGTACTGGTGGGCATCAACCTGCTGCGCGAAGGCCTCGACCTGCCCGAAGTGAGCATGGTCGCGATTCTCGATGCCGACAAGGAAGGATTCCTGCGTAACTACCGCAGCTTAATCCAGACGATGGGTCGCGCGAGCCGTAACGTGAACGGTACCGTCTTGCTTTTTGCAGACAACATGACCGACAGCCTGGACAAGGCAATTACCGAAACCGCCCGCCGTCGTAGCGTGCAGGAAGAATTCAACAAGGAACACGGCATCACGCCGAAGTCCGTGACCCGCAAGCTGGAAGACGACCTGAGAATCGCGGATCCCCTTGGGATTGACGGCGACAATTCTATCGACGACGACCAGTTCCCTGAGCCTGCCGAAGGGAACGAACCCGGAATCCGTCCGATGGAACCGCTGCAGCCCAGTTCTAGACGAAAGAAAGGTTCTAATTACTCCAAGCGCGCGGAGAACGCCAAACTGAGTGCGGCCGTCGGCGCCACCGCAACACGTCATCCTCGCGCAGGCGAGGATCTATCGGCAAAACTTGCCGACCTCGAGCGCCAGATGAAGGAAGCCGCCGCGCGACTCGACTTCGAAGAAGCCGCGCGACTCCGCGACATCATCCGCGGCATGCAATAAACCCTCATGTCATCCCCGGCTTGACCGGGGATCTCCCATAAAAAAATCCCGCGAATTTCTCCGCGGGATTTTTCACATTCGTCATGTTCGCGACAATTACACGTCGACCACTTCAGTCCAGCCGAACGGGTCTTCCGCTTCACCGAACTGGATAGCAGTGTACTTCGTGAAGAGTTCCGTGCAGACCGGGCCCGGATTCTTGCCGTCACCGTAGGTGAATTCCTTGCCGGCAACCGGATCCACAATCTTCTTGATCGGGGTAATCACGGCGGCGGTACCGCATTCGGCGGTTTCAGAGAATTCAGCGAGTTCTTCAAACGGGACCTGACGGCGTTCCACGGTGTAGCCGAGGTATTCAGCAAGCTGCTGCAGGCTCTTGTTCGTAATGGACGGCAGAATGGATTCGGACTTCGGGGTCACGTAGGTCTTGCCCTTGATGCCGAAGAAGTTTGCCGGACCGCATTCGTCGATGTACTTCTTTTCCTTCGCGTCCAGATAAATCGTGCTGGAGTAGCCGAGCTTCTTGGCTTCGGCGAGGGAAAGCAAGCTGGCAGCGTAGTTACCGCCGACCTTCACCGTACCCGTACCCTGCGGAGCGGCGCGGTCGAAGTTGCGGCTGATCATCATATCGACAGGCTTAAAACCATCCTTGAAGTACGGGCCCACCGGAGTCACGAACATCAACAGCAGGTATTCGTCGGAGGGCTTCACGCCGACTTCCGGGCTCGTACCGATGAGGAGCGGGCGGATGTAGAGCGTTGCACCATGACCATACGGCGGAATAAAACGGGCGTTGGCCTTCACCACTGTGTGGACCATCTCGCGGAACAGCTCGACCGGCGGAACAGCCATGAGCACGCGGTTCGCGGTGTTCTGCATGCGCTTGGCATTCTCGTCGACGCGGAAGATACGGACCTTGCCGTCCTTGCCCGTGTAAGCCTTGAGGCCTTCGAAACCTTCCTGACCGTAATGCAAGCAAGTAGCGGCCATGTGGATGCTGATGTCCTTGGAAGAAGAAAGTTCAACCTTGCCCCACTTGCCATCGCGGTAGTAGCAGCGGACATTGTAATCGGTATCGTAATAACCGAAGGGGAGCGTCTTCCAATCGACAGTGTTCAAATCAAGCATAATTTAACCTTTTTTGCAGTTTGTGCATTTTTAAAGGTATCGTTCGGTACCGCACAGAAAAATACAATTATCGCAGGGATTTTGGCTTGATTTATCGTGAAAAAATAATGAAATATTGGCTATAAGCCCCGCAACGCCCCGGCTAGCCGTTGCACTACTTCGTAGTGCAGACTGCTGCGCCTCGGAAATGGTCGCACAAGCAAGCTTGGCGACCGCATCACTCGGCTTGCAAGTCTTTGACGCAACGGACAGAGAGTCCGAGATCCTTGAAGTTGATGAACAGGTGCGCTCTGTCGTCGTAATAGCCCAAGCTCACGCTGTGCGCATCGACGCCATTGTACTGGGAAGAACTCCAGAAATACGCGATGCGGCCCTCACCGTTGTATCCTTCGTAGAAGTCGCCGGCAGACAACGCCGTAAAGGAATAGGCGTCCGAGCCACAGCCATTTACATCATTGCCATATACCTTATAATATTTATTCCAGCCCCAGCCGCTAGTAGACTTGAGCATTTTGCTCGCTGTATATATTCCACCGACAGCGGAGAACAATATTTTCCACTCTGTCGTATCCGGCAAGTGCCAGCCCTCAGGGCAAACGCCTCGCACCGGATAAGTCGGCGAACACATCTCATCTTCTTTATGGACATAACCGCAACCCTTACCGTTTGTAGACCACCTGCCCACGCCATCCATCGCAGCAATCCAGGTGTAAAGGCGACCATACTTGGAACACTTGGCAGGGTCATTGCCATAGCACCAGCTAGAGGAATCGGATCTGACCAACCGAAATTCATAGGGAACGCCTGTGTATGCGTAGTTCAAATTCTCTGCCATCCAAGTCTGCGTACCAATTTTGACCGTCTTGTAAGTCTGACCGTCACGTTCGTCAGTCATAGTCCCCTTAACCACAGTCGACGGGTCTACATATCCCTCAGGGATACCGCTTCTCAACGCCGCACTCGACGACGATTTCGCAGAGCTGCTACTAGGCTCAGCCGTGTCACCGAAAGATGAACTTTGCTCAAAGAATTCGTCCTTGAGGCAGCGAACCGAGTGGCCGTAGTCCTTGTAGTTGTGGGTACAAGACACACCATCGCCGTCGTTGTCCAAGCGTATGAAGTACGCATTGCTTCCACTATGCTGGGAGGAACTCCAGAAGTGCGCATCCTCGCCATCATAGCCGAAATAACCTTTTTTGAAGTGCTTGCAGACGGTAGGAAACGCAGCAAAAGAATAGGCGTCTATACCATTGCCATTTTCTCCCCTATTATCATTCCAGCCGCTAGTGGACTTGAGCATTTCGCCCGCATTTAATCGCCCGCCAACCGCAGTGAATAGCGTTTTCCATTCCGTTGTATCGGGCAAGTGCCAGCCCTCGGGGCATACACCACGCACCGGGTATGTCGGCGTACAGGACGCTATAAAATAACACAAGCCCTCTACGCAGCTTCCACAACCCTTGCCGTTTGCAGACCACGTTCCTGCGCTATCTATTGCAACTGCCCAAGTATAAGTACGACCGTATTTGGCGCAGTATTCTGCGGAATCATTATAGCAGAAACTGTTCGCGCTCTCGTAGTTCAGGTTCTCCGCCATCCAAGTCTGCGTACCGATTTTAACAGTCTTGTAGATCTTGCCATCACGTTCGTCGGTCATTGTCCCCTTTATTACAGTCGTGGGGGCCACATAGGCCACAAAAGCACTGCTGCTGGACCTGGAGTTACTAGATTGCAGTTCCTTCGAATCCAACTCTACTAATAAGTCGACAAGTTGCCTAGTATCGTATATCGTGTCGCCCGCAATGACGCTAGAAGAGTTGCAACAGGATCCTTCGCCGGAGCTCAGGATGACGTTTTTAGACAAAGAAGATTCCCCATCAGGATGAGCCTCAGAGTTACGGTTGCCGCCGCAAGCCACCAGCACCGCCGCCACAACTGCAACCATCAAGAATTTCTTCAAGGCCATAAATAACATTCCTGCGCTAAACATGCATGAATATACATTAATTTTTATAGGCACCCTCAAAAAAATCTATCTTTGGGGGTATGGACAAGAAGCACCCCCTCTACTTTACTATTCACGGTCATTTTTACCAGCCCCCTCGCGAAAACCCCTGGACGGGCGTCATCGAGAACCAGCCGAGCGCACGCCCGAACCACGACTGGAACGACCGAATAGCGAGCCAGTGCTACAGTCCCAATTCCGCGAGCCGCATCTTGAGCCCGCACGGGCATATCGTAGACATTGTCAACAACTACGAGTACATGAGTTTCAACATGGGTCCAACCCTCATGGGCTGGATCCGCACGAACACGCCGGATACCTACAAGCGCATCCAGGAAGCCGACAAGAAGAGCATCGAGCGTCTCGGGCACGGCAACGCGATTGCGCAGGTCTACAACCACATCATCATGCCGCTTGCAAGCGAGCAGGACAAGCGCACGCAAATCCGCTGGGGTATCGAGGATTTCAAGTTCCATTTCGGTCGCATGCCCGAGGCCATGTGGCTTGCCGAGACCGCCATCAACTTCGAGACGGTGGTGGAACTCATCAAGGCGGGCATCAAGTTCACCATCCTTTCGCCCACGCAGGCCGATAGCTTCCGCAAGTTCGGCGACGAGGAATGGACCGGGTGCAGCAACACCGACATCGATACGACGCGCCCCTACCGCGTGTACCCGCGGGACAAGGACGGCAATCTCGTATGCGACGGATACCTGGATGTTTTCTTCTACAACCCGTGGCTTTCTTCTGCCGTAGGGTTCGAACACCTCCTGCGCGATGCAGGCACGTTCGGCAGGCGCATTGCCGACGCCTGGGACGAGAACCGCGAAGACGCGCAACTCGTGAGCATCGGTACCGACGGCGAAAGCTACGGTCACCACGAGCCTTTCGGCGACATGTGCGCCGCCTGGCTCTACAACCGCTACGCTCCCGAACACAAGATGGTGCCGGTGAACTACGGCTGGTTCCTCGAGAAGTTCCCGCCGCAGCACGAGGTTATGCTCAAGAACTTCTACGGCGAAGGATGTGCATGGAGCTGCGCCCACGGCGTGGGCCGCTGGTACCGCGATTGCGGCTGTTCGACCGGCGGCGGGCCCGACTGGAACCAGAAATGGCGCGGACCCCTGCGTGACGCGTTCAATCACCTGAAAAAACTCGCCGACGACGTGTTCGTGCGTGAGTTCGAGAAGATTTCGAAAATCGGCCCGTGGGATGCCCGCAACAACTACGTGCAGGCGCTCGTCGCACCCGAAGACAAATCCCGCGTGGAGCAGTTCCTCAAGGATACCGTCAAGGAACCCGAAAACGAGGCCATGTGCGCGAAGGCGATTCGCCTCTTGGAAATCCAGAAGTTTTGCCTGTTCAGCTTCACGAGCTGCGGTTGGTTCTTCAACGATATCGAGGGCCTGGAACCTGTACAGAACATGCGCTACGCCCTGCGTGCCATGGAACTGCTGGAACCGTTCCTGCCGTTCGGGCACAACATCAAGAGCGAGGTGCTGAGCATCCTTGCCCGCGCCACGAGTAACGAACACAAGTGGAACGGAGCCGAGGTCTTTACGCGCTACGCCGAAGACGCGGTCCCCGTAATCCTCAAGGAAATGGCCGAACGCGCCGCGATATTCCACCTGGAACTTGAACAGGATTCCGACAACACGAACTCCCGCATGAAGGCCGAGAAGATTTCTAGCCGCAGGCGCCAGACACTCGTGCGCGTAACCTACGAAGACAAGTTTATCGGCGAAAAGCGCGAGACGACAAACCTCGTGATTACCGACGCCCTCGGGCGCGTGAACATCGTGGTGGCGATGGGGAGCATCGAGGAGAACGGCCTCAAGTTCGTGGAAAACCCGAACATGGGGACCATAGAGCTCAGGAACCTGTTCCCGACCGCCTACGTGGTGCGTATGCGCGACCTCATGAGCGACTCGCTGCAGACCATCAACAAGCGCAGCACGCAGAAACACCTTGCGAGCCTCACGGAATCGTTCTCGAGTTTCGCGCTGAATCACGGCATCTCCATCGACAGCCTTGCCGACCCCGATCACACGCTGCCCGACACCATGCGAAAGATTCTCTCGCTCGAACTCAACGCCCGCATTCACCACGAGGCGCTCAAGCTGCTCGAAGGTCCGGACTCTAACCTCGTGAAGGAAATCCAGGGGCTCATGGACGAGGCGAACAGGCTCGACACGAACCCGAGTTTCGGCGGTACGGGCCGTATGTTCTTCCGCAAGCTGAGTGCCCTCATCGACGACGTTTACGCCAAGATCGACGAATCTACGGTCAAGTACATCACCGACCTCATCACGGTTGCCGACTGGCTCAAGCTCGGCATCGACAAGACGAGCCTCGAGAACAAGGTATTCAAGATTTACAAGCAGTTCAAGGAAGACCCGAAGGGCAAACTTGCTGCGCTCAAGCCCATGTTCGGCTGGCTCAACTTCGAGGTGGACAATGTATAGGAAGTCCAGCAAACCGCTCATTTCCGCACAGGAGATAAACGAACGGCTGGACACGCTCGGCAAGGACGTGGCCGCGTTCGGGTGCGATATCGTAATTACCGTACTTTCGGGCGGATTCATTTTCAGCGCCGATATCTGCAAGCGTATCGCGACGCCGAAACTGCAACTCGCCTTCATACGGGCATCTAGTTATGGCAGCGGCACCGAATCGAGCGGGAGCCTCAAAATCACGGGGCTCGAGAACATCGATATCCGCGGCAAGAAGGTGCTCGTGATAGACGACATTCTCGATACCGGCAACACGATGTTCGGAATCAAGCAGGCCCTTGCCGGCATGGGCGCGAAGGAAATCAAGACCTGCGTGCTGCTCGACAAGCCCGCCCGCCGTACCGCGGACATAACCGCCGACTTCGTGGGTTTTGAGATAGAAAACAAGTTTGTCGTGGGCTACGGGCTCGACTACGCGGGCGACTACCGCACATTCCCCGAAATCTGGACGATGGAGGAAGACGATGGCAAGTAACGATTTTGAAGACGTCAGGCTGCATGCCACACAGACATTCGAAGCCGTCGAACGCAGCTACAACAAGATAAGCCGCGGCAAGCGATTCCTTATCAACGCTGCCGTGTGCCTCCTGTTCTTCATTGCGGGCTTTATCGTGAGCAAGGTCATAAACGACGTGCCCTCGCAGGGAATCATCGAGAAGGTGGCAGCGCAGCCCGACCTCAAGAACAAGTGCAAGGGCCGTTACGACCGCCCGATGGAATACGCCATCATGCACGAATGCGTGTTCGCGAAGGGCACGCCTTCCGATGACGTAAAGCTCGTGCAGCGAATCAACTACTGCACCTGCGCCCTCCAGAGCGTGCAGGCGAAAAAGCCCTACCAGAAGATGTTCGAGAACAACCTGGTCGACTTCACCTTCAAGATTCGCGAAGAGAACCTGTGCCAAGAAGAAAAGAACATTCCGGTGCTAGACAGCAACGACGCGGAGAAGTAGCAGACAGGCGGGGCGGGCGGTTGCACGATGAATACAAACTTGCAAAAAGCGGTTGACGGAACCCGCATCACTCCGGTGGAAGCGCTCGATATCCTAAAAAACGCCCCGTGGACTGAAGTGGTGGAAGCGGGAGACGCGATTCGCAGGCGCATGAACCCCGGAAACCGCGTGGGCTATACCGCGTTCCGCATCGTGAACTACACGAACGTGTGCGAGGTGACCTGCAGCTTCTGCAGTTTTTGCAGGCCGGCGCATAGCCCGGAAGCGTACGTGCTTAGTTTGGACGAAATCCGCCGGAAGACTCTTGAAGCGAAGGCGAAAGGCGCCGACCAGATTTTCTTGCAAGGCGGCGTGAACCGCGAAATCCCGCTCAACTACTATACAGACGTGCTCAAGATGCTCACGCGCGAGATGGGCGTGAAGGTACGCGGATTTTCGCCGGTGGAACTCGTGCGCATCGCCGAATTCAACAACATGCCTCTCGACGAACTGCTCGACGTGCTGAAGGAAGCGGGCCTGAGTTCCGTTCCGGGAGCAGGCGCCGAAATCCTCAGCGACCGCATGCGCCAGATGCTGAGCCCGAGAAAACTCCCCGCACAACAGTGGTGCGATACTCTCGCCGCCTGCCACAGGAAGGGTTTACCCGGGAGCGCGAACATCGTCTTCGGGAGCGTCGAGACCGCAGAAGAAATCATCGAGCACCTGAACTACGTGCGGAGCACGCAGGACAGGGCGCCGGACGCCGCCCACGGATTCAAGAGTTTCGTGGTATGGACGTTCCAGCCGCAGACCGACAAGTTCCCCATCCGGCACGTGCGCGGCGACGAATACCTCAAGCTGCTCGCGCTCAGCCGCATATTCCTCGACAACATCCCGCATATCGAGGTTTCGCTCCTCGGGATGGGCCTCTCTCTCGGGGAACTCGGGCTCCATGCCGGCGCCGACGACATCAACAGCATCGTGATAGAAGAAAACGTACTGCAAAGTCACGGCCTCACCACCATCGAGGCGGCCGAAAAGTTCATTACCGACGCCGGTTTTACCCCGTACCGGCGCAGTTTAAATTTTGATTAAAGCATAAAAAAACCGGCCCGTTTTTTCAACGGCACCGGAAATCACTAGAGAGAGATATCTAAAAAAAGAGCCGAGCGTCGATTAGGCGCGTTTGGCGTACTTCTTGAAGCTCTTGACCAGCAGGGCAGCGAGAATGCAGTACATATTAACCTTTCTATCCTTTATTTTTGCTTTTTATCGCCGTTTTTCACTTCTTTTCCAAACAGCGCGCCAAAATTAACAAAAATTTACTAACGCGTCAAGGGGAAAAATTATATATATTTAAATAATTTACCCACTCCATTTTTTCTCGCATCCCTACATCCCTCGCCCTCTTCCCCCGAACGCCCAATTCGAATCCTTCTCGTTGGTTTTCTCCCTGAAAAATTGGTATTTTTGGGGCATGAAACAGATTATCGTATTCTGCCTCGTCCTGGCTGCCATAGCCTCCGCGCGGCCTTCCCTGCAACTCGACAGGGAACGCGTAGAAGCGGGCAAGACCTTTGGACTGCAGCTTGTATACCCGTTAAGCGATTTGCCCGAAAACAGGAGCGGTTTTTCCATCGACACGCAGAACGGTTTCACGTTCCTTGGCATGGACAGTACCGACCAGGTGATGCGCCCCAGCATGGAAGAAATGTTCAATTCCTTCTGGGGAGGCGGAAGCCGCGGCGCCTACAAGGCCCGCATTTACACCTTCAAGCTAAGGGCCCCCAAAAAGACAGGGCGCCTGAACATCGGCAAGGTCATGATCGAATTTGACGGGCAACGGCACCCCATCTCGGACGATATTTCCATAAACATCCAGCGAGCCTATAGCGACGATGCGCTCACAGTAAGCCTCACCCCAAGCAAGCGCACCATTTACGAAGGCGAACAGTTCTACGTGACACTAGGATTCTACGCCTACGAGCACTTCCAGGGCAACCTGCAGGCGACCGACATGAACACGGGCAACGACTTCATCGTCCACAGGAGCGATATAGCCGGCATCAAGTTCGAACCCGTTGAGAATAACCGCCGCGAATTACAGGCGAGTGCAAAGTTCGCATGGCTAACCCCCACCAAGAGCGGCAACCTGCAAATTCCGCCGTTCAAGTTCAAGTACACCAAGCGCGGCGAACCGAAGATTGTCGAAGAAAACAAGCAGATGGGCGGCATGTCCTTCCATTCGCAGAGCATCCGGCAGGAATCCGTCGAAGCCGAAACCCAGACCCCCACGGTAAACATCACCGTGAAGCCGCTTCCCACCGAAGGCAAGCCTGCGGACTTCAGCGGGATGGTGGGTAACTACAGCTTCAGTGCCGACTTTGACCGCACCGACGTGAAGGTGGGCGAAGCGCTCACGCTCTCCGTGGACATCAAGGGCGACGGAACGCCCGGTACCATTACCGACCCGAAGTTCCCCGACTTCAGCGACTTCCGCTCCGTCCCGCCCGAAAACAGCATCAGCAAAAAGGTCGCGGGCAGCAAGGTCATTACCAGCAAGAGCATAAAAGTTTTCCTCTACCCCAAAAAGAAGGGCGACTTTACCGTACCCGAGATTACCTACAGCTGGTTCAACCCCGCAAAGAAGAAGTACGAGACAGCAAAGGCAGGCCCCTGGAACATCCATGTGGAGAAGGGTGAAAATGCCCCCGAGGCAGTATTCCAGAACCCCGTCGCCGCAAGCGGCCCCGCCGCCGTGCAAAAACAGGAAATCGAATCGCTAGGTTCGGACATCCGCTTTATCCACCAGGTCAAGGGCACAGGCAATACCGCACCGTACAAGAGCATCCTTTACTGGGTTCTGATGGCGGCCGCCCTTCCCTTCTATTTCGTCGTGACATGGATTATCCGCAAGCGCCGCAAGCACAATAGCGACACGGCCCTGGTACGCAAGGGCAAGGCGAACAAGATGCTCAAGGCCCGCTTCGCAAGCGCCCGTGACGCCCTGGCGAAGGGTGACGCGAAGGCTCTGTACGCCGCACTCGAAAACGGCCTCATCGGCTACCTGAGCGACCGCACCAACCTGGAATTCAAGGGCATGACCCGCCCACAGATGAAATCGAAACTCGAAGAACTCGGCGTGAAGGCAGAAACCATCGAGGCCATCGACAGCTGGCTCGAAAAGTGCGCCTTTGCGCGGTTTGCCCCGGTGAACCCGAACGAAAGCGAGCAGAAGCAGATGCTTGCCGACGTAGAAAAACTTTGCGAGGAGATCGACGTATGAATTTCATGAAGTACATTTTTCTGGCACTTTGCATCGCTGCGGCATCGGCCGTAGCCGCCCCCGACTGCGCGGGCATTGACGCCGGCACGAAGGCCTATAACGAAAGCGATTTCGAGCGAGCCATCGACGAATGGCGCACCTGTGCCGACAACGGCACACCCGATGCCGACCTGCTTTACAACCTGGGGAACGCCTACTTCAGGAGCGGCAGGATTGGTTTCGCCATCTTCTATTACCGTTCGGCCCTCAGGCTGCGCCCGGGTGACGACGACATCCAGCACAACCTCAAGTTTGCGCAGGCCATGACCCGCGACAAGGTGGACGAAGACGAAGAAGAGAACCCCATCCTCTCCGGCCTCTTCAAGTTACACCACGCGCTTTCCCTGAAGGCCCAGCTCATCACGCTGCTTGCTATTTTCTGGTTCATTGCGCTCATCGGCATTGCCGGCCGCATCGTCATCGGTGAACGCGCCAAGAACATCTGCACGGGCGCCATATTCGTGCTCACTGCAATTTTCTGCGTCATCGGTTCCAGTGCCGCCTACAAGATTTTCGTGCTCGAAAAAGACATCTGTGGAGTTGTCACCGCAACCGACGCCGACGTGACAAGCGCCCCGAGCGACAAGTCGCAGACGCTCAATACGCTTTCCGAAGGCACCACGTTCGAAGTCATTTCCGAACAAGGCAACTTCGCAGAAATCCGCCTCGGCGAAAAGATCAAGGGCTTCGTGAAACTCTCCGAAGTGGGGATTATAAAGTAATACTTCGGCTAACTACGTTAGCCTTGCGCACCCACAATTAATTAAACTTCAGCAGTAGTGCAATTTCGAACTGCAGTATCTGCCGCAGGTGCGGAGTCTCGTCATCAAGCTTTTCGTGAATCTGGCGGTATTCGATGTAGCTGCTCATCGAGGCCATCTTATTGAACTGGTAGCTTGCGCTCGGACGGATAAACCATTCGTGTGTCCGCGAGGGCACCGTACGGTCCGTAAGCTTCAGCTCGGGCTTGTAGGCTGCATCGGGAGCGTTGACGCTGGAATCGAAATTCCACTGTTTAAACACCCCGTCCGTACCGGACTCCTTATTCCACATGCTGTAGTTCTGATCGGGATTATATTCCTTGCGAATCGTCTTGTTGTAGTCGTAGCCCGCAGTCAATTTCAGGTCCAGGTTATTTTCAAGCTTGAAATACCACTTCCAAATCTGGAAGCCCTTTTTGAGCTTGAGCGGATAGGAAATCGTAAAGTCGTCCCCGATGTTTATGGCAAAATCGTTGTAAAGCGACGTATGTATCCACGGAGTTTCCCAGAAGTAATCGGAGGTATCGGCGATATTGCCCGTAGAATCCGGCCAACATGGGAGCCCGATGACTTCTTCCTTCGGACGTCTGTCTGTCGTCTCTATCTTGAATCGAACGCTATTCTCTATCTTCAGGTTTTTCTGAGTCAAGAAGGTCACGCGGATGAGCGGATTGAAGTTTATCTGATGCGCCCAGGAATCTTCTGCGCTCTGGAACGGCTTCACCGTCGTCGTGTAGGTATAGTCAAACCGATGGACCGTGCTCACGCTCTTGAAGCTATTCAACAGAGGAATCCTTTGCGCAAAGTTCGGGACCGTCACGCCCACACCGATCTTCGGCCACACCGTCGTCGTATCAATGTAAAGCGGGTATTCCCTGGACTGCGCGAAATCTTCTTTCCACTGCAAATCGCCGGTAATGCCGATATCCCAAATAGGCAGGGTAAAGCCGGAACCAATCTGGAAGCTACGGGAAACCGCATGGCGGAAGTTGCCCTGGTAGACAAGGGTATCGACATCCTTGCTGCGGTATTGGCCGAACCTTTCGAAATCACCGCGCGAAGTAAGTCCCATATCCCCGGATACAATATTCCACAGGCCACGATTGCGGTAGCCGTTACCAAGGCCTAATCCGTATAGGTAATACTGGAAGGGTGTCACGCCCTGCTGTTCGTACAGCTGTGCAAGTGTAAAGTTTTCACCGATGGTATTCGTGCTGGCCGTCCAGTTCATGCGAATTTCGCGCCACTTGATTTTTTCAAGAGCCTTCACAGCCATGGATTCCTTTCCGAACAATTTAACAAGGTCGACAATCTTGAGCGTGGGTGTGAATTCAAACCGGTTCGTCTGCGAAATCGTCCAGTAATTCTTTTCGAGCGTCTTCTGGTTCATGAAGTCAAAGTCATCAGGAATTGTCTTTTGCTGGTTGAAGTCAGAAGTAAATCCCATGTTGAACGGCAGGAATGGAATCAGGCGAGGATTGAAATTGACCTTGAACTGCTGGTTTCTAGAACGTTCGTTGCGGAGAATGCCGTAGGACTTGCCATATTGGCGACTACCGACGCTATCCACCTTGTAGAACGTGGTGCTATCATAAAGAATCGTGTAAGAATCCGGATTGGACATATCGATAGCCATATCCTTGCCCGAAGCATCCTTCTTCGGAATCGTATCCGTCGGGATAATCACGAGGCTGTCGCGCGAAATATAGACCTTCCTATCGGTATGGTCGTAATCGAAAACATACCCGCTAGCAAAAAGCCCGCCTTCATCAGTGGTAAAGAAGTTTTCTTTCACGAAGCCTTCGCGGTCACCGCCACCATACATGTCGCGCTTGATATTCAACGAGTAGCTCGTAGAAAGGAACGACAGGATGTTCCAGCGCATGTTGAGCTTATGCGTGAGGTCCGCCGTATAGGTGACGACCTTGTCCACCTGCGGTTCCACGAAATCCGGATCTCGCACCTGGTTCACGTAGCGGACATAGTTCAAATCGAACAGTGTCACATCGAACGTCTGCGGCCAAGGTTCGAACTCCGTCTTGGAGAGCGCCTTCAGGATTGCGTTTTCGGAATTCGCAAGCGATCCGAACGGCTTCATCTTGAACAGGCTGAACGTTCCAAGCTTGTATTCAAAAACCGTATGGTAAGCATACGTAGAATCTGCCGCCGTAGTCGCGCGGCCTTCGCTCTGCTTGAAAGAGTAGCTCGCCGCGGGGCGTTCCAGAAGCATCTGCGACAGCACCTCGCCCACCTTGGATTCAGAAGCCTTGTAGCTCTTGCTGTAGCTGATACTGAAGTTCTTCTCGCGCGTGTAGGATTCATAGCCCTTAGACTTGGCTTCGTCACGCAGTTCCTGTTCCTTCTTGTCCGAAGTCACCGAGAGTTCGTTCTGGAACATGTCCTTCGTAAGGTTGCCAAACCCGCTATGTTCGAGCGTCAGGTCATCGGAAGGCTTCATGTACGGCCGCTTCGTCGAGCTTCTGTAGCCCAAATTCATCGGGATGCGGAATCCCAGGCTATCCGGAAGGAACTTGTTCAAATTGACCGACACGTCGGCCGACACGTCCAACTGCGAAGCTGCCTGCGACGCCTTCGGCTTCGGGGACCCTCCCGTCGTCGACAGGGTCGCAAAGTTTCCATCCTGATAGCGGACGGCGCCCGAAACGGAGAGGAAGTCCGCAAAGTTCACCTGTCCCGAGGTGCGCGCCGCATAGCCCCATTCCGTATCCATATCCGACAGCCTGAGGTCATCAATCCAGAACGTTCCCTTGAGATCCGCCGGCGAGGCATTCGAATCCGCGATAATCACGAAGCGCATCCAGTCGATACTTGACACGGTGGGGTTACCGACCAGCTTAATGCGTTCATCGCGGTCACCGCCCAGTTCCCTCACGACCGGTTCCAAAAACGGCGGATGCCGACCCTGCTTCAGGTCAGAGAAGTCCGAGACATTCATCGCAAACGCGTTGTCGAGCCAGTTCTGCTCATGGCAATCCTGGTCACGTTCCGACGACGAACATTCGTATTTCACCGGGCGGAAGCTCCATTCATAATAATCCGAAGAACCTTCAAGAGATCCCGAGCCAAACTGCATCGCGAAGCGCACCGGAACCTTCTCGGCCTCGGTTACATAGTGTATTTCCATCTTCAATGACTTGTAAGACGCAAGGTTTTTCTTGTCCGTTTCGAACAGGCGCGTCACGCCCACTTCCTGCCCCGGATTCATATTCTGGTAATCAAGGACAAGGGATGTTTCCTTGAGCGGCGCGTTTGTTTCGGAATCCCGCTCCGTCTTGGTATTCGGCGACTTGAAGTAAGTATTCGCATTCTCGCGGCTGTTAATGGTCGAAACCTTTATGTAGCTGGTATCCGATGTCGATACATTTTCCGAAACCTTCATCTCGTTGCCATTTACGCTCACCACCTGCGAATTCTCGTTGGAAGACGTCTTATAGAAATCCGCAACCGTAGTTTCTTCCCAGGCATTGCCAACGACCGCAAGACCCACGACCTGGACCTTCGCCTCCGCGACACCCGGATTCAGTTTTCCAATCCAGAGACGAGTGTAGAGCGCCTGAGCGAGGATCGACTTGTAGCTGCTCCCCGTCGAAGACACGAGCGTATCATACTGGTTCAGCGGGATGCGCCACTTGCGCCAGCCATTCTTCAAGCGGTCAAAGTTCGCCTCGTTCGTATCAGAAAGATCTATGCGGTAGCGGACGAAGCTAATGTCGGTATCGAGAGAACCGTTCTTGTTGATATCCTCGGTATCGTAGGTGCGTTCACCCGAGTTGTTTTCAGTACCGTTAATCGTTACCGGCGGGTCGCTGTCGTCATCCAGGTTCTCGTCGAAGTTGTCCAGCGAGATATCCGTCGTCGGTCCCGCATTGCGAGAATTGACTTCCGAGGAGATACATCCAGAGATTCGGCAATCCCACACCTGGCGTTTTTCGTCTGCACCGCTAGTCCCGTCCAGGCCCTTGTCATGAAGTGCCGTCGTAGAGCCCAAGTCATTTTCGCCATTATAGAACCCGTCAGGTTCGTAACCATTAATGGAAAGGTCTTCGCTGACCTGCCCGAGATCGAGGTAAAGCGAGCCTACGTTTCCGCGAGCCACAATCTCGATATACTTCATCTCGCTCATGTCCTGGTAGTAGGCGCTGTTCGGACGCATGATGCCGCCCCACGAATTTCCCACCAGGTTGTCGTTCGCACGGAGCGTCATCTTCAGCACGGTCAAGTGCTGGTTATCGACATCGGAATTGCCCACATTGGGGTAGATGTACTTGTAAAGTTCCGTGTTATTGCTGTGCCAAATGAATTCGCCCTTGTGGCGGTAATCCTGATTCTCGATGTAAGTCGAAGGATTAGCGGACACACCGCCCGGAGGCGACGCATGATACCAGGAGAGCCTCGACAGCGGATAGGTCAGCCCCGAGGAGGTCGCTTCGAAATCTTCGACAAGCGCTTCGGCGTCTTCGCTCGTATTCGCATTGTGGCGGCTTCCGGCAAATTCGGCTTCGAACCTCCAGCTGGACTTTGCTTCCGTGTTAATGCCCGGAATCTTATTCACGAGGTCCGTAAACACCTGGACCGTATCCTGGAGTCTCAGGTTCATGCCCCACAGGAAACTGGAGAAGGGTTCGTTTCCGAGAGTCGGCGTCTTGGCTGTCGTGCTCTGGCTCTTGTAGAGAGCCGTAATGCCAAAGAGGGATCCCGTGCCGAATCCGTAACGTTCCAGCGGCAGTTCCGCGCGAGCACCGAGCAAAAGCTTGTTGTCTATTTCGAACAGGGGTTCGCATTCGAACTTCACCTTGATTTCCTTGTTCGGGTCAAGAGCCCGTTCGCTCAGGAGTTCGATTTGTCCCAGTTCGTAGTTCACCTCGTAGTCGACTCCCCGCGTAAGGACCGTGGAACCGGAAGTCAGCTTTTCCGTGCCCGGCGAAATATCCATACAGGCACTTCCACTCACGGAATAGCTGGAGTTCGGGTCTCGAACGCTGATAGTCGAGCTCCGGCGCTTGCCCACGGATTCAAAATAGAACTGGCTCGTGTAACGGTTCAAGTTGTAAACAGGCAGCGAATACAGTTGCGATACCGCGTTCGAGGAATCCAGCAGGCGGAACGGTTCAAGGCAGTTCGCACGAGCGCGCTCCGTCGCATTCGGTCCGCTATACTCCGACAGAGGCTTACACGGAAGCCACATTTCACCCGTATAGTTGCCGCTCGCGTCCTTCTTGAAAATCGTAGCGTCGCTCACGAGGGGACTTCCGGTCGAAGTGTCCGCCACCCCTAGAGTCTTCAGGAACGATCCGGCCACGCCCGACTTGTTCTTCATGCGCAATACGAAGCTGCTGGCGCTCGCATCCGAGATACCGATGCTATACACGTTACGCAGCATCAACTTGTCGATGTCGGTCAGTTCGGCAAGTGTCGCATCCCACTGGATAAGGACGACGCGTGCGCCGTCATTTACCGTTGTTCCAGTCCTTCCCGTCCCGTCGTTGCTCCAGCTCGCAGCGAGAAGCGTAGAACGGGTCACCCCGTTCACCTTCACGATACCCGTCTTGGGGTCGTAGGTGAAATCGCTCGACGGAATCTCGACCATGCGTTCCACAGTCTTCTCGACCGTCTTGCCGTTCGGAGCCTTGTAGACGACCGTGATATTGTCGATGACATCCTTCGACGCGTTCATCGCGCTACGCTTGTAGAGCTTGAGGTTCGTCGCCGGATAGTTGGAAGTCGTCCGCCCCGCGATACCCGCATTGATGTAGGCGCTACGCGCTTCATGATTCAAGAAGTAATAGCGGTAGGCAACAAACTGCTTGTCGAGCACCTGGAATTCGGTCGTCGTCTCGCTCGCATTGATGGTGTATTCTTCCTGGCTTCCTCCATCCTGCGAAGCAATCGTCGTGAGTTTCCAGTCGCCCAGCTTCCAGTCAGCCTTGATACCGAACAGGCCCTGATGGTTCTCCGAGTAACCCGTCAGTTCGGTACCCGAAAGCGAAAGCGAAGTCGTACCCGCTTCCACGCGCTGCAAGATATAGTCTTCGAATTCCCCCTTGAACGATTCCTCGTAGACGACGCGCACCTGGTTCTGCACCCCCAGGCCGCTTTCGACATTGTTGACCTCGACCGTGATGTAGGGACCGATCTTGCCCTTCACCATGAAGCTCGGTTCATATTCCAAGGTCGGCGAAGGCCAAAGGCTCGTCTTGGTGCTTCCCTCCGCGTCATCCAGTTCGCCGTAACCCTTGAAGCGAACGTTCATCGTTCCCTGGAGCATGAGCTTCGGCTTGTCGAAGCCGAAAGTTTTCATCCACGCAGGCATGTTCACCGGGATGGTGATATCGAACATAGAACCCGTTTCCGGAGCCTCGTACCCGCCGTCACGCTGGCCAACAAGACTGCTGAGCCAAAGGTTCTTACGGCCAATGTCGTACATGTCGGCCACGTAATCCGTGAGTTCAGGGTAATGCGCCGTCCAAAGAGTCGTCGTGTCGCGCGAGACACTGTTCACGCGTTTCTCGCTCACATCCAGTTCGCGGGTCGCCATGTTGATGTCATGGCTGAACACCTGCCCCCTGTTCGACTTCATGAGCATGGGCGAAGAACCCACGCCGCCAAAAGGCAAAAGACTGTTCAGGGGATATGTGGATGGAGGCAGGGGGAAATAGTCCAGTGTCGGCTGCCATTCCGTTTCGGCAGGATCCTGGGGCTGGGCTTCATCCGCATTTTCCGTTGCAGGAGCAACGTCTGCAGGAGCGCTCTCCTGAGACCACGAAATGCCGAACGCCGCAAGGCAAAGGGCAAGCAAACCCGTCGGGGCTTTATGTCCAAACTTCCTAAAAAGCAACAGTCTTAAAATACAGAATTCGGCGGCGCCAAATCCAGTAAAAAAGTTGATTTTGCGGTAAATTAGAAAATTATAACAAGGGAGAAGCTACATAAAAAGGAAATCCCCGCAAAATGCGGGGATTAAATCCTTGAATCGGGAGGTTGCTCCGAGACGTTAGATGAACGCCTCGATACCGCCCTTGCACTTCTCCCAGCTCGAATTCTTCTTGCACAGGAGTTCCATCATCTTGTCGTAGGTCGCCGTGTTCGAGAAGCCCTTCCACAAGCGACGTTCCACGGATTCACCGCTATCCTTGTCAATCGTGGTAATCGTGTCGTAGTAGGCCGGATTATCCTTGAACTCGTTAATCAGGATGCCCTTCAAGTCTTCCGTATAGATCCTGGAAGCGTACTTGAGGATGGATTCGTTGAAGTTGAGTTCGTTCTCGACGAGCCATTCGAAATCCTGGATAGGATCGCCATAGACGAGCCAGTGCTTGAGAGCGAGTGCCACGACGAGATCCCTCACGGCGCTGCGGAAGATGAACTTGTCTTCGAGGCGGCCATTCCAGGTAATCTTGGTCAGCGGGTTATCGTCGTTGGCTTCGATAGAGACACCCTTGCCCGGAGTTACGCGACGAATCTTGATCGGGAGACGGCTAAGAAGCTGCCATGCCTTCGTGAAGGCAATCGTCTTTCGCACGAAGTCCTTTTCCTTGTCCGGCGAAACGCGCACGAAGGCACCGAAGCAACGCTGGTAAAGCGTTTCCTTGTCGAAGATGCAGTCGCTGCTGCGGCATTCGCTGAGCTTGCCGTCCATCATGAACAGAGTCTTCGCAAGTTCCGGGCGCATGCGCACTTCGAGCTTGCGGGTACGGGCCTTGAGGCGCACGCCGTCCTTGTACACGTAAGTAAAGCCTTCTTCCTGGTAACGCTGCCAAATGAAGAACTGCAGGTCGTCAGCGGCACGCAGGTGATAGCTGAACACCGGGTTCTGGCGGTTGTTGGCCATGGTCACCTGGTTCAGGAAGTTGTCGGCACCGGGGTACGGCACCACGACCTTCACCAGGACCTGCGGGTTCACCGGCTTCTTGCTTCTCTTTGCATAGGTTTCATAGGTAAAGAGCGACTGGGCGCCGTTAATGATCTTCGGACGTTCGATCACGAGGACCTTCTTGCCGTCGCGTTCCTTCGCACGGAGGTCATCGCCCGTAAGGGTCATGCCGTTGTGCAGGAACGGGAAATCGTCCACGTTCACGTTCTCGTCGTCGTTACGTTCCATGGTCTGGAAGGCGTCGATGAGGGCCGCGTTCGTATGCGTGAGGTTACCGAGATAAGTACGGATGTTGCTGCTGACAATCGCCATGTTGTGCTTCGTCTTGAGGCGCTTGCCAAGAGCAACGTGATAATCAAAGATCGTGCGGATGGGGCAGAATCCGAGGAAAAGTTCACCGTGGTCGCTCGTGAGGTGAAGCGGTTCGGACTCCATCACGATTTCGAGCTTGTCGTCGGCACTGCGAAGATCCTTGGTAAGGTCGTCATGCTCGGCCATGATTTCAAGCTTCGCCTTGACTTCGTTCTTCCAGATGGCAAGCTTGCGGCGCATGTCCTTGAGGGTGCGTTCGAGTTCGGAATCAGTGAGATCGCGGCTTGCCTTGGTACGGAGAACCGTAATCTGGAGCGTTTCCATGTAGGGGCGGCTAGCCGGCGTATCTTCGTCATCCTCTTCGTCGCCGTCAGAAATCTTCTTTACATCCCACGGGTCAGCCTCTTCGCGGAGCGAAAGGAAGAACGGGTTCGTGGGGTCGCTCGTGCGGAACACTGCAATCTGCAGCTGCTTGAGGTCGGAATTCAAGTGGGCCACCACCTTTTCGAGGGGGGTATCCTCATCCAGGAAGATGAAGAACTCCATGAAGCCCTGTGAATACTGGAAGCCGTGGAAACAGCCGTTCTCGTCTAGGTTCAGATGCCGGAGTGCCTTGATTCGGTCGTTGGGATCGTTGGGGTTCAGACTCAAGAGGCTAGCGACGAATGCTAAGCGGCGTTCCTGCGATTTTGTTAGTTCCATTTTTTCCTCAATGATTCTTCTTGCGGCCCACCATATTTAGATATATAATAGACCACTTCGGATTTCGCACACTAAAAATAGTTTCAAAACTACAATTTGAGTAAAAAAATAATAAATCTTTTTGTAAAAAGACCAAGAATACCCCTAAAAATAATGCACAAATGAGCAAATTCCAATCAAAAATATCTTTTCCGGGCATTTTCCCCCGCGGATTTCGTCAAAAAAGCTATGATTTAGACGAGAACCAAAACGATCTAGGAGTGCCGTATGAATTTGCTTGATATCATCACCAAAGCCAAGGCCGAAAAAGCTAAAGTGCTGGACCTTTCGCAGAAGGAACTCCGGCTGCTTCCGCCTGAACTTTTCGAAATCGAAACCCTCGAAGAGCTCAACCTGGACCGCAACAAGCTGGTCGAAATCCCCGACGAAATTGCAAAGCTCAAGAACCTGAAGAGCCTTTCGGTGAGCGAAAACGACCTGATGGAGCTTCCCGAGACAATCGGCGAGCTCAAAAACCTGGAACACCTCTACCTGGGCTACAACAGCCTCTCGGAACTCCCGAGTTCCGTCGGCAACCTCGAGAATCTCCGCACGGTAAACATCGCGAAGAACCAGATGCTGGACCTGCCCCTCGAAATCGGCAAGTGGACCAAGGTCGTGAAGCTGTCCCTCCACGACAACATGCTTTCGGAAATTCCGGCCTCCATCGGCCGCATGAAGGGTCTCGTGAAGCTCTACCTCGACAACAACGACCTGACGGCCATTCCCGCATCCATCGGCAACCTCGAGAACCTCGAGATCCTCATGGTGTCGGGCAACAGCCTCGGCTCCGTGCCTTCCGAACTGGGCAACCTGAAAAAGCTCCGCGAACTCGTGCTGGACGCAAACCAGCTCGATTCTCTGCCGGACACTCTCGTCCAGTGCGATTCCCTGGAAACCGTATCCATTGTCGAGAACCCGATGGAAGACGGAGTCCCTCGCCAGCTCCTCGACAAGAAGGGTCTGAAGATAGACCAGTAGCCTATGCGCATGCGCCTGTGGCCACTTTTACCTATAGCCCTCCTTGTCGGCTGTAGCGATTTTCTTTCGCCTGTCGAGAGCACGCCCGAACCGACGGAATACGAGTTCAACTACTGGCTCCTGCAAAGGACCTACCTCTACGAGGACGAGCTTGCAGGTCTCCCCGAGAAGGGCGATTCCGTGCAGGCTCTTTACGGGGCGCTTTCCGATCGCTACACACGTTACGTGGAGCCCTCCCGAAGCGAAGCCGTCACCGAATCGCGCAACACGAGCATCATCACGGGCGATATCGGACTCGAATACATGGAAGATTTCAGGTTCGAGCACCCGCTCTTTGTCTATCGCGTCTATCCCGAAAGCCCGGCGGCGAAGGCCGGAGTCCCCAGGTACGGGAATATCATATCCATCAACGGGACCGAACTTAAAGGCGAAGACGCCTACAGCACGTTCCGTGCCGTATTCTCGCAATCAGCGGATATCGTCCTCGAAATCGCATTCGACGACAGCGTCACAGTCTACAGCATGCACCGTGAGAGCATCTACGCGCCGACCATCTTCGTCGACACCATCCAGGGAACGGAAGTCATCTCCATCCGCGAATTCAAGCCGAACACCATCGACCGCGAAAAAGGAACCTACGGCGAACTCCGAAACCACCTGGATTCCACGAAGGGCGACACCTCGGTCCGCATTATCGACCTGCGAGGCAACCCCGGCGGGCATGTCGACCAGTGCATTCCCATGGCAGACCTCTTCGTCCGAGCCGGGACCCTATCGACAAGGTCATGGTCGACCTTCGACGCGAGCGGCAGCCGCATCCACATGCAGCGCTCTATCCATGCCAAGGGAGGCGACCCCGGAGAATCGGGCAAGTTCATTATCCTGGCCAACAACGGAAGTGCCTCCTGCGCAGAGATTTTCATTGCAGCCGTCCGCGAGCTTACGGATATTCCCGTCGCAGGAACCACCACCTACGGGAAGGGCATCGGGCAGTCGGCATGGACCACCGTCGCAGGCGGGCTCGCGACCATCACGACCCTTGAGTTCAAGACTCCCAACGGGAATTCCTACCACAAAAAAGGAATCGTCCCCGATTACCCCTGCAAGGAAGGTGCGACCATATCCTGCGCCGTCGACGCTATAGGCACCCATTTTCAAAAATCCTTAAAAAAGGGATATCACGGCCTCCATGCACAAGAACCCACCATACTCAGGCTTAATTCTCCCGACACAGCCTATTCCGGTGGCGCATGGACGGAAAACTTGCTATTTTAGGAAAAAAGGAGACCCGCATGAACGCATTCAAACACATTGCTTTTTTAGCATTTTCATCGCTAGCGCTATTTTCGATAAACGCCTGCACAACGACATCGGGGACATGGCTGAACGACCCGTTCAACAATGATTTCGACAACCTGGCCGAAGATCAAAAAGAACTCGTTTACAACGGATTCCTGCTTCAGTCTTTCTACGTAAACGCCTCGACCGAACTGAGGGACGCCGATGTTTACGATGGCAAGGGAGCATCACACGGCTTTTCTCCGGACGATTACGAATACCCCGACGTATCGTACATGTACAGCACCATAAACGACAACTACACCAACTACTACAGCCCCCGCATTGCCGACCGGATTATCAACCTGCTGACCTACTCGGAGACCGCAATCGGCATCGGTGCAAAGGTCAAGCCGTATACAAGCCCCTCCTGCGCCGAGACGGATGAAACCTGCAGCGATTCGGTCACCGTGTTCGAATTCTCCCAAGTCTACAAGGGCGGGCCGGCGGAAGCCGCAGGCATCAAGAAAGGCGACATTGTCGTTTCCGTCAATGGGACAGTCCCGAACACGGTAGACGCATTTGACAAGCTGACCACCGGCCAGGAAGGCGAAAAAATCACCCTGGAAATTTCCCGCGATGGAGACTCCCGTGAAATCGTAATCACGCTGGCGCCCTACATCTCGCCCACCGTCTTTGTTGATGACTACAAAGGCATTCCCGTCATCACCATTTCCGAATTTACAGACACGACAACGCTCGCTTCCGGCACCTATGGCGAATTCCTCGAGGCTCTTGAAGAAACCGACGGAGCGCCGTCCACTATCATCGACCTGCGCGGGAACCCCGGCGGAAGCGTCGATCACTGTCTGAATATTTCCGCCGAACTCGTCTCCAAGAACGACACTCTGGTCACCATCATCGAGCACGGGCTCGACGAAGACTACGAAGCCGTCGTGGATACGGTCACCTACACAGCGGATTCGGACGGTCTCGGCAAGGGACGTTACTATGTATTCCTCGCCGACACCGGTAGCGCCAGCTGTGCCGAAATCATGCTCGCGGGTGTTGCGCACAATACCAAATCCCCGATTGTTGGCATGGTCACCTACGGAAAGGGAATCGGTCAATCATACCTTGGAACCTACGCAGGGGGAATCGCAGGCATCACCAGCATGAGAATCATGGACAAATACGGCAAGAGCTATCACCGGTTCGGATTTGCTCCCGATTACGAGGAAGCGGACCCGGACAAGGCTCTCGAGAAGGCCTATTCCCTGGCAGAGGATGCAACCGCCGTCGGAACCGTAAGCTACGGGACGACGGACTTGGGACACTTCACGCTGCAAAAATCCCAACGCGGGAACAAGAGCCCCAAACGCGGCGGAGCGTTCAAGATACTCCGCAAGCCCATTGCAAAACCGGCGCCGCTCAAGTAGCCTTCACGCCATAACGGAAAAGGACCCCGAATGGGGTCCTTTCCTGTTTACTGATTTCCGTTTGCTTAGTTTGCAGCAGCGGGAGCGGCCTCGGCCTTCGGGGCTTCGGCAGGCTTGGCTGCAGCCTTGGGAGCAGCCTTAGCCTTCGGGGCTGCCTTGGCAGGCTTTTCTTCCTTGGCAGGTTCAGCGGCGGCCGGAGCGGCGGCGGCATGCGTATCGATGAGTTCCATTTCGAATACGAGCACGCTGTTGCCCGGAATCTGCGGGCCACGTCCGTGCGGGCCATAGGCAAGGTCACTCGGGATCCATGCGGTCACCTTCTCGCCCACCTTCATGAGCTTGAGCATTTCCGTCCAGCCCGGGATGACGGCGTTGATCGGGAATTCGAGCGGTTCGCCACGGTCGACGGAGCTATCGAACTTGGTTCCGTCGAGAAGCGTACCGGTATAGTGGACCTTGACAACGTCGGAATCGCTAGGAACGGCGCCCGTACCTTCGGTAATGACCTTGTACTGGAGGCCGCTTTCCGTCGTCACGACACCTTCGGCAGTCTTGTTGGTGGAAAGGAACGCTTCGCCAGCGGCCTTGCGTTCTTCATTGGCGATGCTGTCCTTCTTGTTTCTTTCTTCCTGGTTCTTCTGCTGGAGTTCCATCAGGTTTGCAAACACGACAGAGTCCGTCATCAGGTACTTGGCGGAATCCTGCATGTAGCGTTCCTTAAATGCCTGGATAAACACATCCACATCCAGGTCGATAGAATCACGGGTCACCAGCTGGAAATGGGCCTGGTTGCCGAAATGGGCACCGAGAGCGTAGCTGTACTTCTCCTTGTCCGTATTGAGGGAGGTCTTGGCGGCCTGGCCCTGAGTACAAAACTGGTCGCATCCCGTCATCATAAGGGCAAGCGTTCCAGCAGCAACTATAAATTTAGTCTTCATAGAGTCCTCTTTTTTGTGTGTTTCTTATCACACTCTTAAAATAGCAAATCCAGCATGTTTTTTATCATGCAAAACTATTTTTTACATGGCCTTTTTCATATATTATGGGCAAAAACAATCAAGGTATACTGAACATGTGCGGAATAGTCGGCTACATCGGCCCAAATGATGCTTTACCCATCCTCGTTGGCGGTCTCAAGAAACTGGAATATCGCGGTTACGACAGTTCGGGCGTCGCCCTCATCGAAAACGCGAAAATAGAGATTGTCCGCGCATCGGGCAAGATCAGCGCCCTCGAAAACAAGCTCAAGACCACCCATATTGGCGGAAACATCGGCATCGCCCACACCCGTTGGGCCACCCACGGAGCACCGACCGAGGCAAATGCCCACCCCCACGTGAGTTACGACGGCAAGATTTCCATTGTCCACAACGGAATCATCGAGAACTACGCAACCCTCAAGGCGAAACTCATCTCCGAAGGCGTGCAGTTCAAGTCCGAAACCGATACCGAAGTCGTCGCCCACCTCATCGCGAGGTTCTACAACGGCGATCTCAAGACAGCCGTGCTCAAGACTCTCGCCAAGATCGAAGGCACGTTCGGCCTCGCCGTCATCTGCAGCGAAGAACCGGGTACCCTCATCGGAGCCCGCCGCGGAAGCCCCCTCATCCTCGGAATCGGGACCAACTCCGAATTTTTCCTTGCGAGCGACGTTTCGGCAATCATCAACCATACGCAGAAAGTCGTCTACCTCGACGACAACGACGTGGTGCAAATTAAGGACGGCGCCTACTCCATCGTGAACATGAACAGCCACGAAGTCCAGCGCGACGTTCAGGATGTGGAATTCGATGCGGACGCCATTGCGAAGGGCGGATTCGCGCACTTCATGCTGAAAGAAATTTTCGAGCAGCCTGAAGTGCTCCGCAATACCATGCGCGGCCGCCTGCTCGCCGCCGAAGGGAACGCGAAACTCGCGGGCCTCGACACGAACATCAAGGAACTGAGGAACATCAACCGCATCATCATCACCGCCTGCGGCACAAGCTACTATGCGGGCATGGTCGGCGAATACATGATCGAGGACCTGGCGGGTGTTCCGGTGGAAGTCGAATACGCATCCGAGTTCCGCTACCGTAACCCCATCATCAAGCCGGGCACGCTCGTGCTCGCCATCAGCCAGTCCGGCGAAACGGCCGACACGCTTGCGGCCCTCAAGGAGGCCCAGCAGAAGGGCGCGACCGCTCTTGCGATATGCAACGGCGTGGGCTCCACCATCGCCCGCACGAGCGACGGCGGCGTGTACCTGCACGCAGGTCCCGAAATCGGCGTGGCGAGCACCAAGGCGTTCACCAGCCAGGTGACCGTACTTGCGATGATTGCACTCTTGCTCGGGCGCCAGCGCAGGCTCAGCTTCGAAACCGGAGCGGACATCGTGAAGGCGATGCAGGAACTCCCCGCACTCGTAGAACAGACACTGCAGCTTTCGGACCAGATTGCGGGCATTGCGCAGAAATACGCGAAGGCGAACAACTTCCTGTATCTGGGCCGCCACTTCAACTACCCCGTCGCCATGGAAGGCGCCCTGAAGCTCAAGGAAATCAGCTACATACATGCCGAAGGCTATCCCGCCGCCGAAATGAAACACGGTCCCATCGCCCTAATCGACGAGAACATGCCGGTGGTCGTGATTGCCCCGAAGGATGCGCTGTTCGACAAGGTCATCAGCAACGTGCGCGAAATCAAGGCCCGTGGCGGACGCGTCATTGCAGTCACCACCGAAGACTGCAAGCCGCTCGACGAGTTTGCGGACCACCTCATCAAGGTACCGAAGACCATCCCGATGCTCATGCCTATCGTGACATGCGTTCCGCTACAGCTCCTCGCCTACCACATCGCGGTTCTCCGCGGAAACGACGTGGACCAGCCGCGCAACCTCGCGAAGAGCGTGACGGTGGAATAAGGCAAGCCCCGAGGCTATTTGATTTTCTAGATTTGGAATCATGACCGAAATCGAGGAACAGGAAGATTACGAAGTCCGAATCGGCTCCTTTAACGGGCCGATGGACCTGCTCGTGTACCTTGTCCAGAAGAAGGAAATGTCGCTGGACCAGATCCCGATTGCAGAAATCGCGGACGACTTCCTCGCATGGGTCAACAAGATTGGAGTGACCGACCTCTCGAAGGCGGGCGACTTCCTGTATATGGCGAGCCGCCTGATGGCCCTCAAGGTTCAGGAACTGCTCCCGGCAGAAGAACGCGACCCGGAACTTGTCGAGGAATACAACGCCGACCGCGAAAAACTGATGCAGGAAATGCTCGAGTACCAGCGCTACAAGCAGGTCGCGGGCGGGCTCCAGGACATGGAAGGCAAGAACTTCGGTACCTACAGCCGTGGCCGCCTCGAAAAGACGCAGAGCGACGAGGACACGCTCGCCGACGCGAACATCTGGCAGCTTTTCCGCGCGTACCAGAAGAGCCTCAAGACAAAGATTTCGGATACGGTCCACCACATCGAACTCGACTACGTGACCATCCAGGACCGGCAACAGGCAATAAACAACTACCTCTCGGTAAACGGGCGCGCACTCTTCGAGGAACTGCTCGACAACGACAGCCACCCGATTGTAGCCGCAGTGACCTTCATGGCGCTTCTCGAGATGATAAAGACCGACGAGGTGGTGTTCCGCCAAAGCGAACTGTTTGGCCCCATCTGGATTTACCGCAAGAAGAACAACCCGGACTACGCCGAAGAAATGGCGCACGAAACCGTTTTCTATTCGAAGGACCCGGACGTAAAGCCCGGACTCGTCGAAGAAATCCGCAACATGGCGCTGGCCCGCTCGCAAGCAGGCAGCGTGGGCGATATCGCCGCCGTGATGAAGGAAGCCGTGCTCTGGACGACCCGCGGGCGCGAGGTGACCGAGGAAAACCTGCAGGCCATGCTCGAAGGGCGCGAAGACCTAAGCGAAGTGCAGGAGAACCCGTTCGCCGAGATGATGAAGGAAGACGAGGCCGCCGAGGCGGCGATGTCCGGCGCTCCTGCCGAAACCGCACCAGCGGATGGTTCGACGGGCTCACCAACCGATGTACCGGTTGAAAGCGAGCCGCCGACAACCGAAACGGTTGCGGAATCTTCAGTAGAAATGGAGATGCCCGAACAAGTCGGGCATGACAATGAGAAATGGATCGCCACGCCTACGGCTCGCGATGACGTGAAAGAAGAACCGCAGCCGTCAGACAACATGAGCGACGAGGAGTTCGAGGCGTTCATGAAGAAAGCCCAGGCGTTCTACGACACCCAGGCCGAGGAAACTCACTCAAACGAAGACATCGCCGGAGAATCCGACGATGACGACTTCCCGTCCATAGAAGTCCATTCCGGCGATAACTGACGAGATAAACTTCGGCAAGCAACGCTTGCCTCGCGCTTACGCAAGCGTAAGCGATTATAAATTAGGGTGGACACCTTCGGTGCAAAAATTTAATCCCAGTTGATGCTCGGGGGCGGGTCCTTCAGGTCCTTGTTCTGCTTGGCAGCCTCAAACTTCTTTTCCAGGAGTTCGGCTCGGTTTTTCTGCGCTTCTTTCGCTGCCGCGAATTTCGCGTCCAGGTCGGAACTGCGGGATTTCTGTTCTTTCAAGAAGTCGTCGAAGGACTTGACCTCCTTCTTGAATTCCTTATGGCTCAACACCTCGCCCGTATCGGCATCCACTACGATTTCGCCCTTGCACATGGGGCATTCAATGGTAAGCGTCCTTACGGCCATAGAGCCCCCTAGTCCCTGCGCCCGCCGATAAGGCCTGCGCGGTACGCCCAGTAGAGCAACTGGAGAATCGAGCTGATGGCAGCCGCCACGTAGGTAAGGCCCGCGGCAAACAGCACGCCCGAGACGGTGTTGTACTCGCGGCCCTGTGCCACCACGTCCATGCGGGCGAGAGCCTTCTTCGCGCGGCTAGAGGCGTCGAATTCTACAGGTACCGTCACGAGGGTGAACAGCGTGGTTGCCGCAAACAGCAACACACCGACAAGAGCGACAGGATGACCAATCGCCTTCCCGAATCCCATGAGCATGATGCCGATAATCACGAGCCACGGTCCGAGCGAGCTTCCCAAGTTTGCCACAGGGACAATAAACGAACGCAACCACATCGGGAAATACCCCTGCGCATGCTGGATAGCATGGCCGACTTCGTGCGCGGCAACCCCCGCGGCGCTAGCACTGCGCCCGTGATAAACTTCGCGGGAAAGGTTGAGCGTCTTGTTGAGAGGGTTGTAGTGGTCCGAAAGGAACCCCTGGTGTTCAAGCACCTTCACGTCGGTGATGCCTGCGTCCATGAGAATAGCCTTCGCCACGTCGGCACCGGTAAGCCCGCTCGAAATTTTCACTTTCTGCCCCGCATTGAAGCGGACCTTGACCAGCAGCGAGACACCGCCCGAAAGGGCGAGCGTCACCACGAGAATCATCATGTATAAAGGATCGAAATACATCTGAATTCCTTTTGATAAAGTTTTACACCCTAAATGTATAAAAACAAAGCCGGAAAAGGTAGTTTCCTATCCGGCTTATTCGCATTCCATCGAAAAAAGCTAGCTACATGTCACCGACGTCTATCTTCACCTTGTCGCGGATACGGGTCAGCAACAGCCCTATGACCATGTAGACGACAGCCTGAATGGCAAGCTGGTAGAGCTTGGGCGCCACATCGTAAATATCGGCCCCCATCTGCTCGATGGAGAGCCACGCCGGTATGGCAAAAGTGCTCGGCAGTATGTACGATATCGAGACCATCCACTGGGGCATCAGGTAACTGGGCCAACTGAAATTCGCAAGGAAGAGAATCGGGATGGAAAGGTACAGGAACAGCTGCATGCTGGATTCGCGACGCACAAATATCTGCGAGACCACCATGCCGAAGTTGATGACGGACGCCAAGAACACGATGGAGAAAACCACCATCGGCAACAGTTCCCCACGCCTCGGGAAATCGAACAGGTTGTAGACAATACAGTGGTAGAAGAGAATAAAGGAACAATAATGGACAAAGTAGGCAATGGAACGGCCAAAGTAGCGGTAGGGCACCGACTCGTTCTCGACGGGGCTGTCGCGGAACTTTTTACGGAAACGCCTGTGCGCACGCGAACCGCCGAGCACGCAGATGCCGATAATGAGCGACTGCTGCAAGATAACCACAAGAACACTCGGCACCACGTAGTTCGCATAGCCGCCGGTGCTGTTGAACAACGTCTGAATGCTTATCGGGAAGGGATCGCGCATGGCAATCGCCTTGGTGGAGGGAACCTTCTTCGAAAGCGCGATCTGCTTTACCTTGTTTGTCGCGCCCACTGTCAATGCGCAAGTGGAGAACGCCGTCCCAATGGCGCCATGGAACATGGCATAGGCCCCATGCGTAAAGATGTTTACCGTCACCTGGTGCTTGCCGCGAATATCCTTCTCCATGTTTTCGGGAATGACCATGAACCCGTAAATCTCGTCGCGGGCCATCGCCTCCTCGGCGAGCCGCATTTCGGGATAGATGGATTTGACTTCGATTTGCTGGGCTGCGGACGCCATGCGAATCAGGTCGCGGGACATGGACGTGTTGTCGAGATCGACGACGGCTACGGGAACCTTCGATACCGTCTGGTAAACGTAGGGCACCGGATAGTAGAAAGCATAAATGAGGCCGGCCACCACGAGCAGGAGCACCGCGGCGGGGTCCGTATAAATCAACTTCCATTCGGCGAAGGCAACTTTCCAGAGGCGCTTGATCATGCTTGAGCCTCCGCATTCTTGACTTCTTTCATCTTGGCTTCACGACGCAGGTGCTGTTTCCAGCGCATCGACATGAGGAGCGCACCGAGCACATTCCAGAACACCGCCATCCCGATAAGGATTTTCATGCTCTCCCACGCAGGGGCCATATCCACATCGCCAAGGAGCATCGTCGATTGAATCATGAGCACATGCGTCAGCGGAAGTATGAACGCGAAGCAGCGCACGGCAAAGGGCATCGCCATCACCGGGAATGTCTGGCCCGCAAAGGCGAACGCGGGGCTTCCGATAATGCCAGCGGCACCTGTCGCCATTCTCATGATGCCGAACACGCCCACAAAAACGATTCCCGCGCCGGAACACGCGAATATCATGAACAGCTGGGCCGCAGCCGACATCACGAATTCATCGAAGGTGAGCGGAGCCAGCAACCTGTGGCAGTAAGCATAGCAGCCGACGGTTTCGAGCCAGAGCACGATGTTCATCGGGAACACGCTAGCCACCCACAAGGTAAGGCGCGAGCCGCCCGCATAGCGGATCATCTCGGTCACGCGGTGGTCTCGAAGCGGGAACGAGGTCACGTACACCCCGACAATCATCGCAGCGAGATGGAAAATTGCAGTCACGAGGCCGAACGCGAGGAATCCCTGGTAATTGCTCTTGAGGTTCCCTACCGAATGGATTTGCACCTTCACGGGGTCTTCCATCTGGGCGGTAAAGAGTTCGCTGCCTGCAGACGCAAGCACGGAGCGGATTTCCTTGGTCGCGAACATGTTGGTGAGGTAATTCTGGCCGCTAGAATATACGGGAATGACAGGCGCTTCGAGGCGGAGCGCCCGGCGTTCCAGGTCGTTGGGGAACACGAGGAATCCCTGCAGGTCACCACGGACAACCGCATGCTCGCATTCGCCCATGTCCGTACAAATCATCTTGATATCGAGTACCGGGCTCGAACGCAACTTCATCTCGAGCTTATCGGCAAGCTGGCTATCGTCCTGCTTCACAATTCCGATTGGCACGTGTTGCACAATCTGCGACGAGAACATCCCTATCGTAAAGAGGGATACGCCAATGGGCAGCACCACAAGAGTCATCCACAACACGATATTGTGGCTGAAATAAATCTTGCGGATGGTATTCAACAGGCCATTCAGAATCATGGCACGACCGGATTACTTGATGGAATCGGCAGAAAGGAGAACGCTCATGCCGGGGCGAAGGTTCTCGACCTTTGCCGTCGGGCGGAGGCGCACCTCGAACGTCTTGAGATCGAACCCGCCGCTTTCCTTGGAACTGCGCCAGGTGGCATAGTCGCCCACGGAAGCGATGTAGCTCACTTCCATTTCGACATCCTTGTCGAGAGCCGGAATACGGAGCACGAACTTCTTGCCCTTCGAGACATTCTTGAGCATGTCTTCGCGCAGGTGGAATACGGCCCAGGCGTCGTCCAGGTCGGTGACGGCGATGACGGGCATGCCGGAGCCGACAACTTCGCCTTCTTCGGCAAGCTTGAGCGAGACTTCGCCGCTGATGGGGCTACGGATCTTGGTTTCTTCGAGGTAGGCGTCGACTTCGGCGGTGGCTCCGCGGGCTTGCATCACGAGCGCATTCGCGGCAGCCTTGTCTTCGCTGCGGGCACCGGCCAGCGCCTGGTTATACTGGGCTTTCGCGGCATCGGCAGCGGACTGGCTCGCCTTCATCTGGGTTTCGGCCTCGTCGCGCTTCTGGAGCGGGAGCACGCCCTCGTTAAAAAGTTTCTGCACGCGGTCGTAGGTGTTCTTCGCGAGTGTCGCGGCATCCTGGGCGCGGTCGGCCATCGCCTTGAGCGCAGTGATATCTTCGCTGCGGGCTCCGTTGCGGGCCTTGCTCGCCTGGGCGCGTGCGGCACCGAGGGCACCCTGGGCCTGCATCTTCTTCGCCTCGATTTCCGGGCTGGAGATAACGGCTACGATGGAATCCTTCACGACCAGGTCGCCCTCGTGCACGAACAGCCGTTCGATGCGGCCGGGAACCTTCCCGGCCACGAGCACGCGCCGCGCTTCCATCTGCCCCTGCAAGAACTGTTCGCGCGGGGCAGTCGCAAACTTCTGCAACTGCATGACGCCCAAAACCACGAGCACAATCAGGCCCGCAACAACGATAACCTTTCCGAGAGTCTTAAGCACGTTCATTATTTAGCCTCCGAATTTTCAGCCGAAGATTCCTTTTGTTCATTCTCTGCAGGCGCCGTTTCAGCCTGCTTTGCGCCTTCCTGGGCCGGAGCCTCCGGTGCAGCCTGCATATCGGCAGGAGCAGCCGGTGCAACCGCATCTGCCGTGGCAGCCGTCGTATCTGAGGCAGGTTCCGCAGCGGGCTCCGCAACAGGTTCAGCCTTTTCCACAGGGCGGGTCGCATTGAGCATCGTTCCCGCATCGGCCACCTCGCCCGACGCTTCCAGAAGCCCGAGCCAGGCGACAACCGCATCAAAATGCGCCTTCAAATCGCCCACCTGCAAGCGGGCAAGAGCAAGTTCCGCATCCACCACGTCAAGGCCGGTCGCAAGGCCCGCCTCGTAGGCGCGGGTCTGGCTGCGGAGGGCTTCGTCGGCAAGTTCGCGGGTCTTTGCAAGGCTTGTCAGACGGCCCCTTGCATGTTCCAGTTCGCGCCAGCGCTTTTCGACAAGCAAATTGATATTGTCGAGCGTCTGCTCTTCCTTGCTCGAAAGCGAACGCTCCATGGACTTCGCGGAGCTCACCTTGGCACGGGATTCCTTGCCCCCCAGAATCGGGAGGTCCCACTGCGCTTTCGCGCCCACCGCCCATTCGGGCTCCAGAATCGTCAAATCCTTCGTGTAAAGTTCGCGGTAGCCAAACAGGGCGACCGTCGGGAACCAGTCGGCGCGCGCCGCGCGAACGGCATCCTGACTGCGTTTACGTTCCGTGCGCAACTGGCGAAGGCCCGGATGCTTTTCACGGGCAAGCTGCTTGAATTCTTCCATGCTACGGACCACCTCGGGAGCTTCCACCGGAGTTGTCGCCGTGATGCTCGTATCCGTCTTCAAGAGGCTCGCAAGCGCCATGCGGGCAAGCGACTGGTCGCGCAAGGCATCTTCGTAGGCATTCTGCGCTTCGGCAAGTGCCACCTCGGCACGGAGGCGTTCGGCCTTGCTAATCTGGCCGCCCTCTTCCAGCTTCTTGGAACGTTCCAGGTGACCTTCGAGGTTCTTCATCGTCGTCTCGCGCATCACCGTGAGTTCTTCGGCAAGGCGGAGCGTGAAATACTTCGTCGCGACATCCATCAAGATGGTGTTCTGCGCCATGTCGAATTCGGCCTTGCGGGCGTTCACATTCTCCTTGGCGGCATCGTAGGCAGAATAAATCTTGAGGCCGGTAAAGATGGGCCACACGACCGTCACGCGCGCATTGAAGAACAGGTCATCCTGCACCTTCATGCTAAAGTCGGTATCGCCAATCTTTTTCGAGGCCGATTCCCCATACGAATCGGCAGCCTGCTGGGCAAGGGCACCCACTTCGGGGCTCCCCATCACGCCGCTACGGATATCGCCCGCCTTCTGGTCGACCATGCTTTTCGCGGTCGCCTCGTCCAGTCCGTAAGCGTCCATCGTCTGCTTCACGGCATCGCCGTAAGCCTTCTCGTAAGCCTTCTCGTACACGGAAAGGTAAGCCTTGGAATAGGCAGCAGCACTCGCCACCTCGCCAAGGGGTTCCTGCAGGCGGCTCAAATCAATCTTTATCGGCTCGTTAATCTTCGTGACCCCGGCAGAAAGGGACACCTTAGGTAAAAATCGGGAAAAAGCCTCGCTCTTGCCGCTCTCGGCCATTTCGACCTTGGCGCGTTCCGCCTTGATTTGCGAGTTGTTGGACTTCGCCATTTCGAGGGCGTCCTGCAGAGTAAGCGGGGTCGCCATGGCAGCCATGCTGAATAAACCAATATAGACCAAGCTCTTTTTCATAGCATGTAAAAAAATACAAATTTTCCAGCCAAAAATAACTCCGCTCATCCCGACAATTGCGCAGAAAATCAGAAAAAGAAGGAGGCCCATTTTTCGGGGCCTCTTCATGAAAACTTATGATTTCATATCAAAGGCTATTTCACGCCAGGGGTCGGCTCGGCGGCCTTCCAGGCCTTCGCTTCATAACCCATAGTGGTCACGTCGACGCGCTGCAGGCTGTAACCCAGGCCATCCGCTTCAGCAAGGCCATCCCAGCCATCGGAATAGAGGGTCGCGTCGTGCCAAGTATAAAAATACTTGACTATCGAAGGATCCAGGGCGTCCGTTTCCTTAGAATAGGGTTCCTTCACCGCAATCGTTTCACCGCGGTTAGAGAGCTTGCCGCTGTAGGTAATGATCTGAACCTCTTCCGGTATCTTGTAAATACTGCGGACAACATCCGCATTCCATGCAGAAATGCCAAACGACTCCAAATCGACATCTTCGAGCACTTCCGGAATCAGGAGCATCAAGCCCTTCGCAGGGATTGTCGCATTCGAAGCGAATTCGAGGTTGATGCCTTCGACTTTCCAGCCCTTCTTTACGGAAGAACTGTAAAGGGAGACGGCGGCGTCCGAAGCATTTACGATTTCCATAAATTCAAACGGGACCTTGGTCTTGACCGTTGCCGGATGGTAATGGATTTCGTTGATGTAGAGAGAACCCACCTGGAGGGCAGAGTTCTTTTCGCCGGGGGTTGCTGCGGCAAGCGGCCCTTGTGCCGTAGAACCGTCGGAAAGGTCGACAATGCCGCTTGTCGAATTCGTCGCCGGGACCCAGATACTCGATTCGTCGCCTTCCTGCGGTCCGCGCAAGTAGAACTCGCCACCATCGGGAGCGACAATCAGTTCGGCGTCAAATGCCGTATTGGCATCAAGAACGAGATAACCCTTCGCAGGGACCGTGCCCTCCTTGATAGTAAGCTTGTCCCCGCGGCGCTTGACATCGAGCCTCCATCCCGTAATATCCACGGGCTCGTCCCCCGCATTATAGATTTCGACCCAGGAATCCTCGCCAATCTTGAAAGGCTTGATTTCGTTAATGCGCACTTTCGTCGGAACAACCCATTCGTCATTACCCACACCCGGGGTGCCTTTATCGACCTTGCTCGCCGCCCAAGAATTGGGCTGAGCCGCATTTCCGCCCACATAAACAAGCGAGCGTCCCTTGCCATCGGCAAGGCTCGGCCAAGGAGGTTCGTTGCTGAACGCGCAGCTAACGTCGCCTTCGCCGTCCACCTTCACGTTCACCACGTCACCCTCGTTCACGAGTTTCGCGGACGTTCCTCCAACCCACGGGCCAAAGAGCCTTCCCGCAAAGGTCGGGTACATCTTCCTGAATTCGGCAGTGTCGTTCGCGACCACCACATACTCGCCCTTCTTGAGAGGCTCTCCGGGGAACGTGTAGTCCACGGCACCGCTCAGGTGGAGAAGGAAGTTCTGCATGTTATCCATGTCCATGCCGCTCGCGATGTAGATTTCCACCCATTCAAGGGGCGATGTATCAGGAGCATTGTACATAATTTCGGAGCAGGCCATCTGCACCTTCGCGCCGCTCGCTACCGAAGAGCTGGACTTTACCGTAGCTGCGGAACTGCTGTTCGCGCCAACGTCCCCACTGCTGGTGGGATTTTCCGTGCTGGTCGGTTCTGCAGCCGAACTTTCGGGCTGCGGGGCCGTAGGATCATCGGAGCAAGCCGAAAACGCACCGAGCACCGCGATGCAGGATCCTGTCAAAAGCCACTTTTTCATGTTCATAAGGGCCATCCTTTTTTAAAGTCCATGCCTTTAATAAAATACTTAAAAATTGCCAGCCAGTTTTGTCCAATACGGGGACTTGAACCGGCGAGGGTTCTCGTAAACGCGTTTCCATTCGGCTGCCGCATTACCGAATTTAGAAAATGCGGCGTGCTTGAGGTTCAAAAATCTTATCAGGTCGAACATCCAGTAAGGAACCTGTGAGCAAGGACACTTCAATTCGAGCACTGCATCGGCACCGGGCTGGAAAAACCTCGGGAGACCCGTCGAATGCATGTAGTGCGGGTCCACCGTATAGTCAAATCCATTCTCTTCGCGGAAGCGCATGCCCGTGTCGATAGTGACGCGGGAATATTCTTCACGTAGCCCGAACCAGGCGCGGCGCTTGTACTGCGTAAGCAGGCGCGGGTGCGCCCCGTAAAGTTCCGTCTTGTACAGGAAATCCTTGAGATACATGCGGTCCTTCTCGCCCTTGCAGGGCCATTCATCGGGTTTCATGTGCCAGACTTCGCCGGGGTTGATTCCCTTGATGGTCGCGCGGCTCTTGTAGCAGATGCTCTTGATCTTGCGCTTGACCTCGAAATGGAACGTGCCGTCCTGTGCGGGGTGTTCGCCGTAGGTACGGATGCGCATGTTGAAACGGTCCAGCAGTTGCTTCTTTTTCCAGCCGAGGAATGTCCACTTCGGGGTGTCCAGGTAGAGGTTCGTAATCCAGTAGAAGCCACCCGGCGTAATTTTCGAGTAGTAGTCCTCCTCGCAGTACGGCGCAAGGAAGGCTCCAATCCGGTCCGCCCATTCGACGGGGATGTGGTACTTGAGCTCGAAACGCTCGAGGAGGCTAAAACCGCGGGCTTCTGCCATATTACTTCAGAGCCTCGCGCAGGTGGTTCACAACGCCCTCACGGGCAAGGATACCCGCGTAGTTGAGCAGTTCAAGATAGCGGGCAAAGATATCGTATTCAAGCTTGACCGCCTTCATGTCGCTTTCGAGCGCGCTTTCCTTTGCACGCAGGAGCAACAGCGGGTCGGAACCGGCATTGCGTGCGAACTGTTCCATGAAGCCGCTCGCGCCCACCTGCTCCACGAATTCCTTCTGCACCTTCCACTGGCCAATCAGCGCAAGCACTTCCTCGGTGAGGCGTGCCACCTTCTGGTTGATATCGCGCACGTCGGCGAGGTAGTCACTCTCGGCATCGAGCTTTGCCACCTGGAGCTTGAGGTCGGCATCCTTCCCGCTGTCGAAGAACGGCAAGCGGAAGGCCAGATTCACGAAGAACTTGTCGGCGGTCTTGCGGTTATCCTTATCCGGAACGAGGATGCTGGCCGAAGCCTCACAGTTCAAAGCTTGCGTGCAACCCGTCTCCTTTTTGAACTCGTCCACATAATCCGAATAGGCGCCCGATCCCCAAACGTCATCGGCATACAGATCCTTGTACTTTTCCATCAGGGATTCGATCTGCAGGGAGTAACCGATACCGATATGCGAAATGTAGTCGCGTCCCTTGCTCACGTCCTGCTTGGCCTGCGCCACTTCGCTGTCGCGCTTGCCGCGCGCCATGGCCACCAGCGGGAAGTTCTCGTTCACTTCCACACCGTTGGAGAGATTCTGGGCAAGTTCATCCATGGTCGGGAGGAACGAGGAATCGAGCTCGACGCCTTCGAAGTCGGGCACCCAGATTTTCATCTTGAGTTCGGCATCACGGAGCGCCGTGCTGTCCGAAAGCAGGTCAGCCTTGATGGTGGCGCTCTTTTCGAGCGTAGACATCAGGTCTTCGGCATTAAACGAGGCAGAACCCGACTTGAGGTGCAGCACCTCGATGCGGTCGGCGTTCACCTGCAGCAGCTGCTGATTGATGGCATTTATCTTCTTGCGCATCACATAACGCACGCCGCGTTCGTAACGGTCGTAGAGCAACAGCGAACGTTCGACGCCGAACCTCGCCTTCTCGTAATTCCTTACGGCATCGGCCCTTTCCTTGTCGGCACTGCTTTCGCCGAAGGTCTTCGGGCTCATGCGCAGTTCAAAATCGTGCTTTGCAAAGCTGAACCCGTCAAGCTGGTAACGGAGTTCCAACTTGTCCCAGAGTTTCGTATTCCGTTCGCCCGAAGTAGCCTCGGAACGCTTCTGCGCCGCCTCGTAGCGGGGGTCGTTCTTGGCCGATTCTACAAGCTTATCCCATGTGAGCGGTTCCGCGAATACGGCAGCCGCAAGCATGGCGGGGAGGACTGCAATGCGTTTCATTACTTGTTCTCGTTCTTCTTGAGTTTCTTTCCGCTAGTTTCAGAAATGGTCACCATCTCGCCCAGCAGGAACGGATTGTTTTCGGGAATCTTGATGGTCACTTCACGGCCGTAGACCGGCATCTCGGGCATCTTCCACATGCGTTCCGGGAATGCGACAATACGGCTCGAAAGACCGACGACCTCGCCCACCACGGCCTTGCCCGTACCGGCAAGCGTAGTGACCTTCACGGCCTCGCCCAGGTCCATGTTCTGGTAAATCTGTTCGTTGATGTAGCCGCGCACGAGCGTCGGGGACTTGTGAGCAAGCGTCACGATAGGAGCAAAGCTGGATACCTTCTCGCCGTCACGCACGTTCACGTCACCCACGACCCAGTCTTCCTTCGCAATCTGGATAAGTTCTTCTTGCTGCTTCTGCATTTCCTCAAGTTCCTTCTTGAGGTTCTCGGCTTCGTTCTTGCCGCTCGCCTTCTGGAGCTTGCTGCTACCGCGGAGGAGGGCAATCTGCTCGTTCGCGCTCTTGGTGGCAAGGGCGAGCTCGTTCTTGAGGCTCTTGATGCGCATCGCCATCGCGTCGTTGCCGTCGCTCTGGGACTTAGAGTTCGAGAGGCTCTTGAGCTTTGCAGAAATCGCCTTGTTGCTCTGGTATTCCGATTCGAGGTTGCGGATTTCGGCGGTGAGCGTCAGGCGGCGGGTTTCGAGGTTCGCCTTCACGTCGGCCACCTTCTGGTCGATTTCGGCGGAACTCAGGTTGCTGCGGCCTTCGAGAGCGTCAATCTCGCGGGTAAGTTCGGCAATGCGGAGGGTCAGGTCGGGGCGGTTGATCTGGACAATCGTATCGCCCGCATGGATTTCCTGACCGGGAACCACGTGCACCTTCACAATCTCGGTAGCGGAAGGCACGCTGATGATGGTTTCGCTAGCCTCGGCGATACCCCTGAACATGGCGACCTTGCCCTGGTAGACGACACCGAGCACCACGGCGATGATGACGCACAGGATCCAGGCGATGGAGAGCTTGTGACTGTAAACGTAGGCCACGCCCGCATTGTTCTTGTGGGTGTTCCAGAAGTTGTCGAGGAGATCTTCAAGCTTGTTCATTCCCGACCTCCCCTACATTTCCGTGGTAGCATCTTGCATCATGAACTGCACGTCCGAGATGCCATCGAGCTTTGACAGTTCGTTCAGGATTTCAGCGGCGGGGTTTGTGGCCCGCAAGCGCACCTGGTAGGCGACATCGAGGCGGGAACCGCCATCGACTTCGCGCATGGTAATCAAAATAAACGTCTTGAGGCTCGTCTTCATGATATGTTCGACCTGTTCGCGGACCGAGCCTTCGTTGGGGAGGGCGAAACGAAGCATGCCATCAAAGAAGTGCTTGGTGCCGAGACCCGTGCGCGAAAGGAGGAAAGCCACACAGCAGAAGGCGACCGTACCGCCGGCAGCGGCACCCCACGCATACACGCCACATCCGATACCCGCGCCCAGCGAGGCGAATATGAACATGATATCGCGCGGGTCCTTGAAACTCGTGCGGAAGCGGACCACCGAGAGCGCACCCATCATGCCGAGACCGCGTCCGACGTTATCGCCGATGGCCTGCATGATCATCGCAGCCGCGACCGAGCTCAGGACGATGCCCTGGACGAAGTTGCGGGAATAGGAAAGGCCGAGGAACGTCTTTTCGTACGTCCAGCCAATCATGGAAGAGAGGATAAAAGCCAAGGTTAGCGTATAGATCAACGTGATAATCGTCGCGTTGGTCGTACTGGATTGGACCGCAAGAAGGTCAAGCATGTTGGACTCCGTATAGGTTTGCTATTTGTCCCCATAATCTACTTAAAAAATGCCGTTTTTAGAGCAATTTCATGTAAAAATGGGTCAACAAAGAGCCATTATAATAACGTTTCATCCGAAAAATAGATAAAAACTCCCGAAATTCCTTGTAAAGAAGCGTTAATAAAGCATTCTCCGTTGTAAAAGAGAACATCAAAAAAGGGCATTTTTCCGGAACTGTTCGTTCCATAAAAAAAAAGATGGCCGCAAGGCCATCTTTTTTTCAAATCCAAGATTTGAGGAAGAATTACTTCTTCAGGAATTCGTTAATTCCAGCTGCAGCGCGGCGACCCTCACCCATGGCGAGAATCACGGTTGCGGCACCCAGCACGATGTCACCACCGGCATAGACCTTCTCCATGAAGGTCTTGTTGGCGGTTGCATCTTCGAGAAGGATATGGCCCTTCTTGTCGACGGAGAGTTCCGGCGTGGTGTTGCTGATAAGCGGGTTAGAACCGTTACCGATAGCAACGAGCACGGTGTCGCATTCGATTTCGAAGCTTGCGCCTTCGACCTTGACCGGACGCGGACGGCCCTTTTCATCGGGTTCGCCGAGTTCGTACTTGTCGACGAGCATGCCGCGCACGTGGCCGGCTTCGTCGCCAAGGATCTTGGCCGGGTTCTGCAAGACGCAGAATTCGACACCCTCTTCCTGGGCATGGAGAACTTCTTCCTTACGGGCCGGAAGTTCGTTCATGCTGCGGCGGTAAACGATGCGAACCTTTTCGGCACCCAAGCGGAGAGCCATACGGGCAGCGTCCATAGCGACGTTACCACCACCGAGAACGACCACGTTCTTGCCGGGCCACATCGGGGTATCGGCATGTTCCTTGTCGTAGGCGCGCATGAGGTTAGCGCGGGTGAGGTATTCGTTAGCGGCGAACACACCGACGAGGTTTTCACCTTCGATGTTCATGAAGAGCGGGAGGCCAGCACCGGTACCGACGAACACGGCATCGAAGCCATCCTTTTCAATCAAGTCCTTGAGCTTGCGGGTACGACCGATGACAAAATTTGTCTCAAACTTCACGCCCATGGCTGCGAGAGATTCGATTTCGTTGTCAACGATCTTCTTGGGCAGACGGAATTCAGGAATGCCGTAGCGGACCACACCACCGAGCTTGTGGAAAGCTTCGAAGATGGTCACGTCGTGGCCTTCGCGGCGCACGTCAGCAGCGACAACCAGACCGGCAGGACCGGAACCGATAACGGCAACCTTCTTGCCGGTAGCGGGCTTCACGGCCGGCACAGAGGCGCCACCGTTGTTGCGTTCGTAGTCGGCAGCAAAGCGTTCCAGGCGGCCAATAGCCACAGCCTGGTTCACGTCCTTGTGCATCTTGCCCATGGTGCAGTTCATCTGGCACTGGCGTTCCTGCGGGCAAACACGGCCGCAGATTGCCGGGAGCAAGCTGGTTTCCTTAATCTTCGCGATAGCGGCCTTGAAGTCACCTTCGGCAATCTTTGCGATGAAGGCAGGAATGTCGATGTGCACCGGGCAGCTTTCGACGCAAGGCTGGTTCTTACAAGCGAGGCAGCGGTTAGCTTCCACGATAGCCTGAGCTTCGGTGTAACCCTGAGCCACTTCTTCCATCACGCGGGCACGGTAGCTGGGTTCAAGCTGCGGCATCGGCTGGGCCGGAATGGCAGTCTTGTCCTTCGGCTTGAGCGGCTTCGGGAGGGCGTTAATCTTTTCAAGTTCCACCTTGGCGGCGGCGTCCAACTGTTCACGAGTCAAATGTTCAGACATTACTTGCTCTCCTTGGCCTTTGCGTCAGCCATCTTATCAATGTTGCACTTGTGGCCGTCATTGGCACCGAAGCGGTGCAAGGCTTCCTGTTCCTGGGGCTTGAAGGCGCCCATGCGCTGGAGCATGTTGTTCCAGTCGACTTCGTGGCCGTCGAATTCCGGGCCATCGACGCAGACGAACTTCGTCTTGCCGCCGATAGTCACGCGGCAGCCACCGCACATGCCGGTCCCGTCCACCATGATGCTGTTGAGGCTCACGACGGTCTTCACGCCGTAGGGCTTGGTGGTGAGGGCGCAGAACTTCATCATGATCGGAGGACCGATGGCGAGCACCATGTCGGGCTTGCCCTTCGTGTCTTCGCAGAGTTCCTTCAGCGGTTCGGTCACGAGACCCTTGCGACCGTAGGAGCCGTCGTCGGTCATGAAAATGATTTCGTCGGCGAGGGCGGTCATTTCTTCCTTCATGAGGAAGAGGCTCTCGTTACGGGCACCCATGATGATAGTGACCTTGTTGCCGGCCTTCTTCATGGCCTGGACAATCGGGTGCATCGGGGCAATGCCCACGCCACCGCACACGCAAACCACGTGGCCAAAATTCTCGATGTGGGTCGGGGAACCCAGCGGGCCCACGAGCACCGGGATATCGTCACCGACTTCGAACTTGGAGAGTTCGGTGGTGGTCTTACCGACGGTCTGGAAAATCAGGGTGATGGAGCCTTCAGTCGTGTCGGCATCGGCGATGGTGAGGGGCACGCGTTCGCCGTTGTCCTTGTTCGTCTGGAGGATGATGAACTGGCCGGCCTTACGCTCTTGGGCGATCAGCGGGGCCTCGACGCGGAATTGGAATACCGCAGGAGATAACTGTTTTTTAAAGAGAATTTTTGCCATAGTGGCACCAAAAATAGAAAAAAGGCACCCCGGACGAGGTTACCTTTTTAATAAAATGATGTTCCAAAGCGGGCAAAAAGAGCCCGAACGGGCTACTCGTCCTTGATACAGCGGAGGTAGCAGCCGTCATCCTTGTCCCGGGACTTTTCTTGCATAATCCCTGACGAGTCGGGCGCATAGGAAAGGGCGTTCACCGTATTACTTTCGCCACTGGGCTTGTTCTGCGTCGCAGTCCACCAGCATGGCTCCGCCTCAAACTTCTTCTCGGTATAAACGTAGGAACCTTTTTGGGAACCCGGCATGGTTCCATACTCAGCAGAGAAATTAAGTTTTTTCAATTCACTGTAATCTGGAACATGCCATCCGTCGGGGCATATGCCTTGCCTAGGAAAACTGAATTCAGCCCTATCGTTTAGATACTTTGTCCCCAAATCCACCGGCGCAGTCCAGTGGTAAAGGGAGCCCTGGCCTTCGCAATCAGCGGCGTTGCTTGTATTGCTGGAACTGTTGTAGCACCACCATGCCTGATTGTGGTTGCCAGCGCCATCGCCATGGAAATTGAAGTTGTCTACCATAATTGTGACAGTGTTTATATTCCTATTATCGGGAACACGAGCGTCCAATATACGATAGCTCTGAGGTTCTCCGTTTTCCAGGTGGCGAGAATCGACAATCGTGTCATATGTCCAAATAGACCATGTATGGCTAAGCGTATCGTTACAACGATACCTACTAGTAAAGAGGCTCATTTTTTTTAGGGAAAAAAGCTTGTAATTGGGCCTATTGCAGGCTTTTTTTAATTCTTTTTCTTTTGCCGTTGCCGTACGCCACGCATAGCTGCCCGAAGAATACTCGCAGACATACGTATAGGTCGAATCCATTTTGTACCTCAACTCCCAGTTACACACGCTCCCTGTAGTTTTTTCTGCGGTAGTCGCATTGCGCCAACAAAAACCATTAATTTCATCAGTAATGCAGTTCTGCTTGGAACAGACATACTTTTGGGCATACACCTCATCATTTACCAGGATTGCATCCCCCTCCGCATGAGGAAATCCCCCATTTGTAAGGGCTCTAGATCCACACACAACCCCAGTTTCTTTCTCTACAAAATTTGCCGGGCGCCACCCTAACGAATCTGGGGATTGATAATATTCACATACATATCCGTTCAAAATTTCCGTTTTCTCTCCAGAACACACCTTCCCTGTCGCAATTTCTCCAGCGCTGGCTGGGCGCCAGAAATATCCCGTTGATGAAAGATACAAGCAAGTCCATTCCCCAAACACGGAGTCTTTCATCTTATAGGAACAAACCTTGCCTGCAGCAATTTCGTACGCCGTAGCAACTCGCCAGTGACAATTCGAATAAGAATTGCTAGTACCATTACTATCATACCCACAAACATAGCCGTTCACAACGTTGTCTCCCACGCTTTGTGCAACTTTAGTATTGCAAGGCATCCCTGTCGCAAGTTCTTCCTCGGAAGCCGTACGCCATTTCAACGTTTGGTCCTTGATAAGGCATGTATAGCCATTCTGTACACGGGTGCTGTCCATATTCCTCCTGGTGCAGAATGCGTTATTCGCCTTCTCTGCCGCAGACTGTTTTCGCCAGTTATAAACGGCTCCAGCCTCAGAGTTGGTATGTACACAGGCATAACCGTTCACGAATGTTGAGTCGATATCCTTGTTGCAGAATTTCTTTGTCACGAACTCGGCCTCCGATATGGCGTTCCACTTGCCGCCGGAACAATACCAATAGGCACTATCCGGTGTCATTTGCATCTCGCCATCCCTGCCGGCCGTGCAGAACCCAAGTTCGAACACCTCTCCCGTGATTTCGGTCCAGGAACCGCTTTCGCAAGCATAAAAGTGCTCATTATCGAGTTTTTTGCGTTCACCCTCGCGACCTTCGGTACATACGATGCCCAGTCCGAAAGTAACACCGTCCGTTTCCACCCATGTGTTTCCGGAACACATGTAATAAGAGCCAGATTCTGTTTTCTTCAGGGTGCTATCCGCGACATCCTCGCTGCCGCATACGCCAATTTCCTCTTCGAGTTCACTCAGCTTATCCCAGGAGCCGTCCTTGCCATTGAAATGGCAGACGTAAGTCCCCGCTTTCTTGGTAGAGGCCACTTCCATGTTCCGCTTTTCGGTGCAGAGTTTGAGTTCGTAGGCAACGGAATCGATTTCAAGCCACTGCTTGCCGGTACAGACAAAGTATTCTTTGGACTTGGTAGCCACGTACTCGTTGTCGCGGTCTTCGGTGCATTCCTTGAGTTCGAACTGGGTCTCGGTGATCTTGTTCCACGAGCCGGCCTTGCACACGTAGTATTCGGCAGTCTTCCCGCCCTTGTATTCCTTGAACTGGCCTTCCATCTTGCCGGTGCAGAGGCCGAGTTCCGTGTCGAGGGCGGTCGCCTTGTGCCAGCGTTTC